>Ga0209508_1000044_pt1 | contig 156492 bp, 145 predicted proteins | sample AD_UKC129_MetaG_FD_184427 | JGI IMG/M metagenome (GOLD analysis project Ga0209508, IMG submission 184427) | Active sludge microbial communities of municipal wastewater-treating anaerobic digesters from Canada - AD_UKC129_MetaG (SPAdes) (version 2) | ecosystem: Engineered > Bioreactor >...
TTAGATCTATGACTCTGTCTTTCTTCCACATATAATAGTTAAGAGCCAAAGGAGATTATTATGCTTAAAAAAATAGTTGTGTTGATAGTGGGGCTTTGTGCCCTGGGGTTTGCTGAAGAAATACCTGACGAGGTGGTGAGCGCCTGGATGGATGAAAATCGGGGTTTTGAGCAAAACCTTGGTCAAGTTGGTGATTTTGAAGGGAATCCAGTAAACAATATATTATTTACTGCAAGAGATAATGGATTTAGCATCTTTGTCACTCCCAAGGGTGTAAGTTATGTTATTTACCAATCTGAAGTTGACCTCGTCCATTTTGCCCGGATTGACCTTGAGCTGATAAATCCGAGTATTGAAAACGCAAATGTTGTGTATGAGGATGAGATACCAGGATACACGAACTATTACCTTCCCCAATGTCCGGACGGTGCTTTGTTTGTTAAGACCTACCAAAAGGTAAGGATAAAAGAGGTTTATCCTGGGATTGACTGGGTCTGGAGATATGAAGAAGGTAGACTTCATCATGAGTTTGAGGCTTCCGAGGATGCGGATATAAGCAAAATGAAATTCCGGGTGAAGTATGCGGATCTTGAGGTAAAAGATGGTAAAAGGCTTATCCTTTCAACACCCATTGGAAAGATCGAGGATGGAAACTTAATTGGTTATGAAGGAGAAAGTCCTGTTAAGGTTTGCTACGAAATAGCAGCAGATGGACTAATTGGTTTTGATGTAAGAAACTGGTCAAGGAAAGAGCGGCTTATAATCGACCCACCCCTTGCCCTATTATGGGGCAGCTATTACGGCGGAAGTGATTATGAAGATGGCCGTTCCATTACGACCGATAGTTCCGGTAATATCTTTGTAACCGGTTCGACCTTTTCAACCAATTTTCCGACCCAGGGCCCTGGTGGTGGTGCCTATTATCAGGGGACAATTGCAGGAAATTATGATGCCATTATCTTGAAGTTTACCAATACCGGTGAAAGAGTGTGGGCAACCTATTACGGCGGCAGTGATTATGACTATGGCAATTCCATTACGACTGATGGTTCAGGTAATCTTTTTGTAACCGGTGGGACTTGGTCAACCGATTTTCCGACCCAGGACCCTGGTGGTGGTGCCTATTATCAGGGGACACATGCAGGAGGATATAATGATGCCTTTATCTTGAAGTTTACCAATACAGGTGTTCGAGAGTGGGGTACCTATTATGGCGGCAGTGATTATGACGAAGGCCGTTCCATTACGACCGATGGGTCCGGTAATCTTTTTGTAACCGGTGATACTTGGTCAACTGATTTCCCGACCCAGAATCCTGGTGGTGGTGCCTATTATCAGGGAGCAAATGCTGGAGATTATGATGCCTTTATCCTGATGTTTACCAATATTGGTATAAGAGTGTGGGCAACCTATTACGGCGGAAGTGATGGTAGTGACCATGGCAATTCCATTACGACCGATGGTTCGGCTAATATCTTTGTAACTGGTTATACTTATTCAACCGATTTTCCGACTCAGGATCCTGGTGGTAGTGCCTATTATCAGGGGACACTGCATGGAGCATGTTATGATGCCTTTATCCTGAAGTTTACCAATGCTGGTGTTAGAGTATGGGCGACCTATTACGGCGGAAGTGATGAGGATTATGGCAATTCCATTACGACCGATGGTTCAGGGAATATCTTTGTAACCGGTTATACTTTGTCAACCAATTTTCCGACCCAGGACCCTGGTGGTGGTGCCTATTATCAGGGGACAATTGCAGGAAATTATGATGCCCTTATCTTGAAGTTTACCAATACCGGGGTTAGAGAATGGGCGACCTATTACGGCGGAAGTTCTTATGACATTAGCCGTTCCATTACGACCGATGGGTCAGGGAATCTTTTTGTAGCTGGTGAGGCTGAATCAACCGATTTTCCGACTCAGGATCCTGGTGGTGGTGCCTATTATCAGGGGACATTTGCAGGAAGTTGTGATGCCTTTATCCTGATGTTTACCAATACCGGTATTAGAGAGTGGGCGACCTATTACGGCGGAAGTGATACTGACTATGGCTGGTACATTACGACCGATGGGTCAGGGAATATCTTGGTAAGCGGTTGGACTTTGTCAACCGATTTCCCGACCCAGGACCCTGGGGGTGGTGCCTATTATCAGGGGACACTTGCAGGATATGACGATATCTTTATCTTGAAGTTTGAAAAATCGGTGGGTATTGAAGAAGAGACTTCTTATGCCTTAGTGTCTAATATCTTATCCCCGATATTCTTCAAAGACTGCATCGTCTTGAAATTCAATCGGGAGATAGATGTTCTCGTGAATGTTAAAGTCTTCAATACTCTGGGTGTAGTTCTTTTTGAAGGTAACTACCATCCGCAAGGTAAGGAGTTGGTAATTGGTGGCAAAGGGATAGAGACACTTCCTTCTGGTCTATATTTTCTTTCGGTCTCATCAGGTAAAGCTGATTCAGGAAGGCTAAAACTCATTAAACCATAGTTTGGACTGAGAGGCGTGAGGCAACGCGATTATTTTTGATTTAAAACTAACGCTTGACAAGATTTTTTAATTAACCTATATAGAGTGTGTTTTTAGGCAAAAAGAATACAGAAATTCGGTTTTTCTTACCTCTTTATTTAGTACTTGTTATACGTGATTCTGTTATTAAATTTAATGTAATAGAATAATTTCAGATACAAGCGGGGCCGACGAGAGTCGAACTCGCGACCTCCGGCGTGACAGGCCGGCGTTCTAACCAGGCTGAACTACGGCCCCGTTCGTAAGTATTTAAATTTTATTGGTACAGGAATGAAATTTCAAGTGAGCTCTCGACCACTTGAGAGAGTGAGATTTTTTTACAATGAATTCAATACTTTTGAAAATGGCCACAGGGTGGTAAAGTGGGACTTATGGATTATACAGAGTCTCTATTGGGCAGTTTTTCTATTATTTTAGGGATTGTATTTCGTGGAATGTTTCCCATAAATCAAATAAAGTAAGGGGGATATATAAACTCTCTGAGACTACTTTGTTTCTAAGATACCAGCGGATTCTTAAGGTAGTAGGGGTTGTTTTTTTCTTATAGTATTAACCGTAAACTTTTCGAAGTTGTGAAGATTAATCTACTTTAAAGTTATAATTCAGGGTTTTGCCTTTAAAATAACATTTGGATTGGGGCGTCGTCCAATAGGCAGGACACAGGATTTTGGATCCTGCGATCGTGGTTCGAATCCACGCGCCCCAGTTTTTTATTACCTTTCAAGGTTACATAATTGATACTTCCGAGCTTATGTTTGATAATAATTTAATATGAGTCGAAAGTCTTTTTTTGCAGGGCTCGTCTTAGGTTGGCTCTTTCTATTCCTGTCCATATATAGCTATAACAAAGAGACCGATATGTTAATCTTTTACTATTCGGACGAATGCCCAAAGTGTCATGAGGCGCTTAGGTATCTCCTGTCGCTCGAGACGTCACGTATGATTATATTCAAAGAGGTTTTTTATAATGAGGAAAACTACGAAGAATTTGTTAGGTTGGGAAAGAGGTTGAGGTTTGATGCGCTGGAGGTTCCTGCTCTTTATGACCCGAGGAAAGATAGATTGATCGTAGGTAATGAAAATATATCCAATTATTTAGAGAAAATACAATGAAAAAGAAATTTTGCGTTGCAATGTTACTAATTTTTTTTCTTCCAAATTTTCTCTTTGCAGTATGTCCGCTTTGTATTGGTATTGCACTTGGTGGTTCGTTCTTTTCCAGATTCTTACCTGGTGGTAAGACTTACATGATAAGCAGCCTTTGGATGGGCTTTTTTCTGTATGCAACTTATAAATATCTTTTTGAGCACTGGACATTAAAACTGCTTAAGGAGAAAAGAAGAAATAAGGCAGTTCTAAAAAAAGTGGTCTATTACTTTGCATTTTTATTTTTCTACTTTGTACTACTTTTCATTCTTCTCATTTTGAATAGGAGGGAGTTTCATTTTAGCTGGTTTTTTGCTTATCATGCAGGTTTTTTTATGCCTATGTGGGGGTACGAGTTTTATCATTTTCTTATGGAGAAAAATATAAGATTAAAGTATGGTAACATACTTTTACCTGTTATAACAATTTTCGCAATTTCTGCACTTGTTTATATCATGTAGACTTCATAGAGGAGGTGGTTATGTTAAATCATATAATGTGGCTTGCATTAGTTTCGGAGGTTATAGAATTTTCAGGATTTCAGTGGAAAGCCTTTGAAAATTTTGATAGCATAAGTGGTAATTATTTTACAAGTGAAGGGATAAGGAGAGATGGTGATGCCCTCCTTATAAGTTGCAAAACTACAAAGAATGATACGGGCTTCGTTCTCTACTCTTCGGGTATAGTTTCTAATAGGACTTTTCTTTATGGGATCTTTACCTTTGAAGTGGAGGGTGACGTAGAAGACCTTGTTTATGCCTGTTTCGCACCTTTCCTCTACGATTTTAGTGGAGGACACTTTGAAGTAGACATTGAGTATTGCAGGTGGGGTAAGCCTTCGAATCCTCCAGGGAATTTTGGGATTATAAGGCTATTTGGGAAATGGTACAAACCTGACAGCGTACTAAAGGTTAACGAAAGGTTTAACTTTAGATTGCAGCGGAGAGAAAAAGTAACTAAGCATATCATCTGCTGGTCTCCAGATTCGGTGGTTTTTGAAAGCTTTGCGGTTGCGAGGAACAGGAAAAAGAGTGAGAGACTTTTACACAGGTGGAAGGTAACGGACAAGAAATTCATACCTAATGTTCCCTTAAATGCTGAGATTTACCTTTGGTGGCATTCGAATCCAAATTGTACGTTAAAGCACGATTTTAGGATTATAAGTTTTGAATACAAGAGCCTAGATGCCTCATTCTACAAGAACCTTCTTCCAGGTTCCCCTCAGGTACCAAAGGAAGGCAAGTAAGCAGGCTACTATATTGCTAACGCTCATCCCAATCCATATTCCGCTGGTACCGAATTTTATTCCCAGGTAGTATGAGAGTGGGATTCTAAGTGCCCAGAGTCTCAGAAGCCCTAAGATCATTCCTTCGGTGGTTCTACCGGCAGTCATAGCTAATGAAGTAAAGACGCCAAATACACCAAAGAATGGCATTGCGATCAAAAATTTTTCTATATAGTTTTTCCCTTCTTGTATTACTTCTGGGTCTTGGATAAATAGAGAGATTAATTGGGTCCTAAAGATGAAGAGGATAATTCCAAGGGCTGATATTAGGATTGAATTTAATAGTACTGCTTTTGTTACTGCTTCTTTAGTCCTTTCAAAGTTCTTTTTACCGAGATTTTGTCCCAGCACGGAGCTCAAAGCTTGGTTCAAGGCATCTGATATTGTAAGCACTATGTGGATTACTCTATCACTTATGCTGTACGCTGCTACTGCGACAGACCCAAAACGGGAAATTATGCTGACTAAAAAGATAAATCCCAGTGAGTTCAGGGATTGACCGATACTTGCAGGGATGCCCTTGGAGATTATATTGAGAGAAAGTTTCAGGTCCGGCTTTAGATCTTCAAGATGCAGTTTTAGGCCAAGCTTGCCTTCTATAAAGAGGTATGCGAATAACGCCGAACTGAAAAGATTTGAGAATGCTGTGGCAATGGCAGCTCCAGTGACTCCCATTTTTGGGAAAAACAGGAGTCCGAAAATTAATAGGGGGTCGAGTACGAGGTTAATTAAAAGCCCAATGACGTTGACTATAGTTGGAGTTCTTGTGTCCCCGAGAGCTCTCAAGATAAAAGAAAAGGCAAATCCGATGAAAGAAAACGGGATACTGATAAACATAATTTTGAGGTATTTGACCGTATTGGAGAAAGTATCGGGAGGTATGTGCATTGCTTTTAATATTGCAGGAGTTGCAAAAAATCCTGCAGTACCCGATACGATAGAAAAGATGAGAAATAGGGTAATGAGATTTCCCATGGATTCCCTTGCCTTTTCGAATTCGCCACTGCCCTGGTACTGAGAAATAAAAGCGAATCCTGCGATTCCAAAGCCCATGCCCAGGCTCATAACAGTTCCAACTACCGGCCATGAAAGAGTTGGCGAAGAGACAGCGGATCTTCCCAGCCTGCCAAGCCAGAAAGTGTCAGTAAGGTTATATAGGAGGTGAACTAAATTCAGGACTATAAGAGGGGCGGCAAGCTTTATCATAAGGGTCAAGGGATCTTGCGTAAGTATTTCTTCGCGAATTTTCTCAAACCTTGAGCTCATAAGGTAATTATAATGTTCGTGTAACGAACACTATAATTAAATTGTCAGCTCTATTCTTCCCGAATAATAATGTTTGATTTGCCAGAAGGGATAACTATATAAATTGCGGAAGGTATCAACGAGTGTTACATATGCACACGGCTGTTTAGAATAAAAAATTTCACGAGAGGTAAAAAAATTATTACAATGTCTCACTTAATACTGAACTTTTGGTGAAACCCGAATCTTTCTTTAAAATATAGCAATGTTAAGTTTTTTTTTGGGGATTCTCCTTGCCTTTGAAACAGTAAAATTTAATCCCATTAGCATTGGTGGTGTTGACTATATTTCTTACAAAGATATTGCGGATCTTCTGAAGTGTAGTTCCTTTGTATCTGACACTACCGTTGAACTTTTTTCGGGCACAAAAAAAGTCAGATTGAGCTTTGAAAAGAAAGTAGCATGGCTCGGGAATCAATCGATTCCACTCGAAAATGTTTATATAGATGACAATACCCTTTTTCTCGACGGGGAATCTTGGGCATATATCCTATCTTGGTTTTCAGAGACTCAGATATATTATTGGGATTATCAGAATAAGAGATACATAATCTCCAAATACCCTCCAAGTGTGAAGAGTTTTAAGCTCGATGCCGATTCTATTGTGATAGAACATAATAGGGATTTATCCCCTGTTGTGTTTCAGAGTGAAGATACCATATATGTTTTTATTAAAAGTGGTTTCTATAGTGGTCTTGCTGGAAAGAAAGTATATGGCGAATTCGTCAAGGCAGTTAGAACAAGGCATACTACTGAAGGTGTAACCTTTCTAATTACCGTAAATAACGGAGTAAAGTACATAGTCTCTAAGAGGCTTATGTCGATAGTGCTAAAATTTCAGCGTGAAGGGCCACCCGGAGAAGTGCAGGTGCCAGAAAAGGTAACAACTCCAGAAGTACCCCCGATTATTGAGGCACCAAAGAAGGGCTATGAGAGAAACATTAAGGTTGTTGTAATAGACCCTGGGCACGGTGGCCACGACCCCGGAGCTGTTGCAAATGGTATTAGGGAAAAAGATGTGGTGCTCCAGGTTTCAAAGCTTATTAAAAAGAAATTGGAAAGGATGGGAATAAAGGTAGTTCTCACAAGAAGTGGGGATTACTTCGTGTCTCTCGGTGAGAGAGCTCGGATAGCCCAAAAAAATAAGGCAGACCTTTATGTTTCCATTCACTGCAACTATGCTCCCGGTAGTAAGGCAAGAGGTGTGGAAACCTTCTTCCTTTCAGAAGCGAGAACAGAGTGGGAGCGCTCCGTAGCTGCCTTTGAAAACTCGGTAGTTAAGTACGAAGTCGATAAGAACACTGACAAGGGCGATATACTGTCGATGATTATAGGTGACATGGCTCAGTACGAGTTTTTAAAGGAGTCCCAGGACCTTGCCTATTTTGTTCAAGAATCGTTGGTAAATTCAATCAGTAGTCTTGACCGAGGTGTAAAACAGGCAGGGTTTTATGTTCTTCAAGGTGTTTATGCCCCTTCGGTGCTGGTGGAGCTTGGATTCCTTACAAATAAAGATGAAGCAAAGAAACTAAAGGACACGAGGTATCAGGAAAAGCTTGCTGATGCAATAGTCGATGCGATAATTAAATTTAAAGTTGCATATGAGAGAAGTTAATAGAAGACCTATTGGAGTGTTTGATTCTGGAATTGGTGGATTAACAGTAGTTGGAGAGCTTAGAAGGTGTTTGCCACAGGAGGACATAATTTACCTTGGTGATACTGCACGGGTTCCATACGGAAATAAATCGGAGGATACCATTAAGAAATTTGCCATTCAGGATACTGAGTTTTTAATAAAATTCCGGGTCAAAGTTATAGTGGTCGCTTGTAACACTGTTTCCAGCGTTGCATTGGAATTCCTTAAAGATCGGAATTTAGGAATTCCCATCTTTGGTGTAGTGGAACCAGGCGTAAAGGTTGCGATAAACAAGTCAAGAAGCAGAAAAGTCGGCGTGATTGGAACGGTGGCGACCATTAACAGCGGTGCCCATAAGAGGCTGTTCCCAGAAGATTTTGAAGTGATTGAAAAAGCGTGTCCGCTCTTTGTTCCCCTTGCAGAAGAAGGGATAAATTCGGGCTCAATTGCTAAAGATGTAGCTGAGCTTTATCTTGCTCATCTCAGGGAGAAAGTCGACACCGTAATTCTCGGCTGTACTCATTATCCGATTTTAAAGGATGTAATAAGAGATGTGCTTGGTAGCGAGATCTCTTTGGTGGACCCTGCAGAGGAAGTGGCGAAAGAAGTCCGTGATTTTTTGTTAAAAGGTGGGCTTTTAAATTCGGGGGGAGGCAATCTCGACATTTATTTAACCGATATTCCTCCCCATTACTTGGAGCTAATTGAAAGGTTTTTGGGAGACAGGGTTAATAATTTAAAAAAAGTTGATCTTGAGAATCATTAAAGGAGGTATGATGGAACTCCGTGAAATACAAAAGTTGGTGGAGGATGGAGAAATAAAGGTGGTGGACCTTCGTTTCTCTTGTCTACTTGGTAGACTTCGGCATGTGAGCATAGACGGCAGTTTCTTCCTAAGGGCAATTGACAAAGGGATTGGCATCGATGGCTCCAGCACTGGATACACAGAGGTTCAAAATTCAGACTTAAGGTTGTTTCCGGATCTTACAAGTGCCTTTATTGACCCTACGAGGGATGGGGTCCTCGCGGTTTATGCAGATCTGTATTTTTCTGATACCATGGATCTCTACCCCGCTTACCCTAGGAATGTGCTTAAAGATGCGATTAAATTGGTCAGGACATCGGGGCTTGCAGAAGAGGTTAGAATATTACCTGAGTTAGAGTTCTACCTGTTTGAAGATGTGGAATTTGATGAGACGGGGTACGCAATAAGTTTCATTGAGGATAAAAGGATGAATTCAAGTTATCACATTGCGGAACCTTATGATGCCTTTTTTGATACAAGGACACAGATACTCAAATATCTAAGCAAATCCGGGGTAAAGGTAAAATACCACCATCATGAGGTTGGCGGGTATGGTCAGAATGAGATCGAACTCGCTTTCGGAGAAGCTCTTAGTATGGCTGATGCCGTTGAAACCTCAAAATATGTAATAAGGAGAGTTGCTGAGGACGAAGGCTTAGTTGCTACTTTTATGCCCAAGCCCCTTTTCAACGAGCCGGGAAATGGCTTCCATTTCCACATCTATCTTTCTAAGAATGGTGAATCTATTTTTTATGGAGATGAAAAAAACCTTGGTCTTAGTAAAACTGCAATTTATTTTATTGGAGGTATCTTAAGGCATGCTCGAGCACTAAGTGCCTTTGTAAATGCATCTACCAATTCTTATAAGAGGTTATATTCAGGATTCGAAGCCCCTGTTGCCATCACATACGCTCTGGCTAATAGAACTGCCGCAGTGAGAATTCCTGGTTATGCTAAGGGTAAAGATGTTGATATTGAATATAGGCCTCCTGATGCAACTATGAATACCTATCTTGGTCTTGCGGCAATAATTATGGCGGGCATGGATGGAGTGGAGAATAAGATTGATCCTGGCGACCCGTTCGAAGGTAAGGTGGATGTAGAATGTGTAAGAGAGGGTAAGGTTCAACTGCTTCCGGCTAGTTTGAAAGAGGCACTCGATGCCTTGACTAAGGACTACCATTTCCTCACCAAAGAGAATGTATTTACTCGTGAAGTGATCGATAAATGGATCGAGGCTAAGAATAAGGAGTACGAGAAGGTTAATCTGCTTCCACATCCACAGGAGTATGTGGATTACTTTTGAGGATCTATAAATGGATAGTCAGTCATTAACGAAAAAGGATCTACTGGGTCTCGATGAGCTTGATAGGGAAGAGATCGAATTAATTCTTGATACTGCAAGATCATTGAGGGAGATCCTTTATAGGCCAATAAAAAAGGTACCAACGCTGAGAGGGAAAACGGTCGTAAATATGTTTTTCGAGCCATCAACGAGAACCCAGTCTTCCTTTGATCTTGCAGCTAAGAGACTTTCTGCAGACACTGTTAGTGTATCTACAAGGGGATCTGCCGTTCAAAAGGGGGAATCTCTTCTTGACACCCTTCTAAACATAGATGCGATGAAAGCCGATGCGTTCGTCATAAGACATTGGGCATCAGGGGCACCTCACTTTTTAGCAAGGTATACAAAGGCTGCAGTGATAAATGCGGGTGATGGGACTCACGAACATCCGACCCAGGCCTTGCTTGATATCTTAACTATGCAAGATAGATTCGGAAGCATTGAAGGCTTAGATGTGCTAATTGTTGGTGATATACTTCACTCTAGGGTTGCAAGGTCTAATATATTTGGGCTTAAGAAACTTGGTGCAAAGGTTACTCTTTCTGGTCCACCTACCCTCTTACCTGAATATTTTCAGGATTTAGGTGCAGATATTTCTTACGATGTTGATGAAGCTGTAAAAGACAAAGACGTGATTATGGCACTTAGGATTCAAAAGGAGAGACTTGAAGAAGCTTATTTCCCTTCGATCAGGGAATACCGTAAATTTTTTGGTATTACAATAGAGAGACTTAGGAAAGCTAAGGAGAATGCAGTTATCATGCACCCTGGACCCGTGAACTGGGGCGTTGAGCTGGATTTTGATCTTCTTCAGGAAAGAGAATCTTTAATTTTGAACCAGGTCACCAACGGCGTGGCAGTTAGAATGGCTGTCCTCTACCTGTTCATTAAGGGAGAAAAAGAGTCATGAGTAAGATACTTTTTAAAAATTGCAAAGTCGTTGATACTTCTAATGAAAAAATTGTTAAAAGTGATGTTTTAATTGAAGATGGCGTTATCCTTGATGCCTTGCCCTCTATTGATCTTAAGGATGTTGAAATTATCGATTGTAATGGTAACTTTCTTATTCCTGGCCTTGTCGATATGCATGCTCACCTTAGGGAACCTGGGGATGAGTATAAGGAAGATATTAGAACTGGCACAATGGCAGCTATCCATGGTGGATACGTGGCATTGGTGTCTATGCCAAATACAAATCCTCCCTGTGACAACCGAAGTGTTGTTGAATACATTTTAAGGCGTTCAAAAGAGGAAGGTAATGCTGATGTATTTCCCTGTGGAACTATCACTAAGAGGAGGCAGGGGGAGGAACTTGCTGAACTTGCCGATATGGCGGAGGGTGGTGCTATTGCGTTTTCTGATGACGGGAGTTGGGTACAGTCGAGTGGTGTAATGAGAAGGGCTTTAGAATATTCTAAGTTCTTTGGTGGTATAATAATATCACATCCAGAGGATAGAACCTTAACCGTTCGAGGAGTGGCAAATGAAAGTCCATTTACCATAAAGCTTGGCCTCAGAGGCATGCCGGAAGAAGCAGAAACTATAGCAATTTTTCGAGATATTGAACTCGCACGGCTAACAAAAGGCAGGCTTCACATCGCCCACGTCAGTTCAAAGGGCAATATAGAGTTAATTAAGCTTGCAAAGGCCTCTGGGCTTAACGTTACTGCAGAAGTTACACCCCATCACCTAATCTTTGACGAAGAGAGTCTTAGTAATTATGACCCGGTCTATAAGGTTAATCCTCCGCTTAGAACAAGGGATGATAGGCATGCACTTCTTGAAGCCCTGAAGGATGGTGTAATTGACATAATTGCTACAGACCATGCGCCTCATGCTGATTTTGAGAAGATGGATGAGTTTAATTCAGCTCCCTTTGGTATGATATGGCTTGACTTAGCATTTGTGGTATTATACAATGAGCTTGTGGTTTCTGGGGGAATGGATCTTGTGAGACTTACGAAAGTTATGAGTACAAGACCAGCCGAACTTCTTAAGTTAGAAGGGTTAGGGGCTATTGAAAAGGGTTACAAGGCGTCATTCTTTGCTTTCAACCCCGAAGCGGAAATAACAATAAACAGGGAGTTCATAAAATCCAGGGCTTTTAATACTCCTCTTTATAACAGCAGCATGAGAGGAAAAGTCGAGTGGACTGTAAAGGATGGCAAGATATATAGATTCTGAAAAATATTTTGATATAGCAAGAGAAGTGCTTAATGCGTCTTCCGGAGGATTTATCGAGGTTGCAATCTTACATACCCTCGAGGATAATGCCAGATTTACTGAGAGCACTATTCACCAGTATACCAATGTAAATAGATTGCAGATTTCTGTAAGGGTTAGATTTGGTGATAAGTGTGGCCTAAGTTTGACTACTGATGCTACAAAAGAAGGGTTGATCGCTTTGGTGAAAAGAGCAGAAGAGCTTGCCTTAAATTCAGAAGAAGATCCCTATTTACCGATACCTGAAGCAAAAAAAAATTTGTTCTTTGAGCAAGTAGACCCAGCAGTCGCTAGGTTGGGTCCTGAGGAGAAAACTAGGTTTTTGGGGAAGATTTTTCGTGAATTTTCTGGAGATTTCACGTTTTACGGAATAATGAGGTCAAGCCTGAACTTTGTTGGTATATACAATAATCTGGATCTTAATGCGGGGTTATCTTTCAGTACTCTTCACCTTGCTCTTCTTCCAGAGGATGTAGTCGATAAAGACACCTTTTGGGTACAGTATTCTGGTCCCTCTCTGGACTCCGTGAAGTATGATGACATTTTTACGAAGTTGAGAGGGTTTCTTAAAATGAGGTATGCTGGAGTTCACTTTAAGCCTGGTAGGTATACCGTCATTCTCTCTCCTTATGCTGTTAAAGAAGTGCTTGATCTTATGCAATTCGTAGGTTTTTCTGCTGGGGCTCTTGAGCAGGGGAGCTCTTTCTTGGCTGGTATGGAAGGTAGAAGGGTCTTTGGAAGTGAATTCACATTGATAGATAAACCTTTAAGAGACCCTCATTTCAGTATGCCCTTTGATTTTGAAGGCATTCCTAAGAGGAAACTAACGATCTTTGAAAATGGTATATTTAAGAGGTTTATTTTTGATAAGAGAACTGCAAAAATTTTCAATAAGAAGAGTACAGGTCATTCATTAGAGCCTATGAGTTCATACCCTTTCGCGGGGCATCTGGGAATGCCAGGCGGAGATAAATCATTAGAAGAGTTGATTCAAGAATCTCACGATGTAATATACGTCAGCAGATTTCACTATGTAAATGTGCTTGATCCGAAAACCTTTACACTTACTGGTATGACAAGGGATGGGACCTTTCGGATAAGAAATAGAAAATGGGTAAGACTTCCCAGCCTCCGTTTCCATGTGAATTTTATAGACTTATTTAACAATATCACCGGTGTCTCTAAAGAGGTGGAAGAGGTTGGCTTTCTAAATTCGTACGGTATGGACCTACCTGCGAGTTATCAACTTCCGTATTTGAGGTGTGATGGATTTAATTTTATTGGGTTCAGTACCGAGGAGGAATAATTGGGATATATATTATCTATTTTCTTGATGATTTTCTCGTATCCTTATGAAAGAGTCCCGATGTTCCCTTTGGAACTTAGTGGATTTTCAAAACCTGCATTGAAAGATTATACAAATCCATTATTTGCCAGTGGAATTGTGTTTCTCCCTGCGGGAATCAATAGTTATTCTATGTTATTTCAGAGAGGTATTTTGGCCATCGATGTTGCTTATCTTAATTCGGGAGAGATTCAAGGGACAGACATTTATGGGGAACCTCAGGGTGATTTTGAATTTGGGATTTTAAGAGGAAATATATCATTATGCTTTGATTTAGATCTAATTAAATGCAGATTTTCTATTAATGGAATGAGGGCATCGGCGCCCGAATTTTTGAAAAAATCCGCTTGGGCGGGTATCGAGATACATAGACCTTTGTACAGGTTTGAAAACCTTCTATTAGGTGCTTTAGCGGGAGAGCAATATCTCTTTTACGGTGAATTGTTTGGCCCATATCATACCCTGAGGATGGATTTCGTAAGTTCAGATGAATACACATTCTCCGGTGCCCTTATGTATAATTTGAAAAATGCTGGTGTTCTTGCAGGTGCTAGTTTTTTGAAATACTTTGATAGCTTGCAGTTCGTGCCTTTTATTTCCATTAGGTTGAAGTACAAGAAGATCGTGCTTCACTATACTTATAGAGTACAGTCCGAACTACCAGATATTAACGGCATAATGTTGAGTATTGAGTAAATGAATAAACATCCTGAGCGCATTATTGTGAAGAACCAAAAGGCATATCATGATTTTGAAATCCTGGAGACGTACGAAGCGGGCATAGTTCTGAAAGGCAGCGAGGTGAAATCGGTAAAGGAAGGTAAGGTTTCCCTTAAAGAGGCTTATGCTGATATAAGAAATGGTGAGGTTTATATTATTAATATGCATATCACGCCGTATGAGAAGGATAGGATATCCAAGTTAAATCCATTAAGACCGAGGAAGCTTCTACTACATAAGTATGAAATAAAAAGGCTTATAGGCAAGGTCAAGGAGAGGGGCTTCACTCTGATACCCCTTATGGTTGTGGAGAAGAGGAATTTGATCAAGGTTGTGTTGGGGCTTGGTAGAGGGAAAAAGCTTTACGAGAAGCGAGAAGAGCTTAAAAAGAGAATTGTTGAGCGGGAGATTCAGAGAGCTATGAAGAGGGAGATGGAATAGAGAAATGGAATTGGTTATAGAGAAACGTAATCTTGGGAACGGTTTAAAGGTGGTGGTAAATGAAGATAAGTATAGTCCTATGGTGGCATCTGCTATTTTGTATGGAGCAGGAAGTAGAACTGAAAGGGAAGGAATTACGGGTATCTCTCATATATTAGAGCATATGATGTTTAAAGGCACAAAAAATTTGGCCTCCGAGGATTATTCCAAAAAAATCCAAAAAACAGGCGGTTACGATAATGCTTACACTTCTAAAGATTATACGATATACTACGCTTTTTTACCCGTTGATGGTCTTGAGACGTTTTTGTCTATGGAGGCGGATCGCATGGTAAATCTTGAGATAACAGACTTTGAAGAAGAAATGGAGGTCGTTAAAGATGAGAGGCGATATACAACTCTCGATAACCCTGTGGAATGCTTTATGGAAAAGTTTTGGCTCACCCTTTTTCAAGTGCATCCCTACCGGTTTCCAGTAATCGGCTTTATGGAAGATCTTGAGAAGATTTCACTTCACGATGTTTTAGAGTATTACAATGCACTTTATGTGCCTTCGAACGCCATATTAGTGGTAGCAGGTGGCGTTAGTCCTGATAAGGTTTTTTCGCTTGCAGATAAATATTTTGGGAGTATCATTAAGAGTAGCGACTTTAACTTTGCTAACCCTTCAGAACCGCTGCAGTCTGAGAAGCGGTTTCTTAAGATTAAGAAAAAGTATGTTAGTCCAATGATCTCATTGGGTTTCAAAACAGCAGCTTTTGGCCACAGACATATGTATGCTCTCGATGTACTTGGTGAAGTACTCTGTGGAGGTAAATGGGGTGTCTTAGTAAGAGAGCTTGTGTACAATAAAGGCATATTTACCTCATTGAATTGCGAATCCAGTTTTTTGAAGGATTCTGGACTATTTACCATGGTAGGAGTGCCAGTCCCTGGTATAGATATCTTTAAAGCTGTAGAAATTCTCGAGAAAGGACTTTGGGAGTCAAAAGATAAAATAAATATTGATATGGTTAATACAGCAAAGAGCAAACTTCTGACAGAATTTTTCTTTAACATAGAATCGGTTAGGGATGTTGTATTTGAACTAGGAGAATTTGAGCTCTGCGGCACAGCTGAAGATATTAATAGGTATCCAGAGGAGTTAAAGAAGGTTTCCCTTGGTGAAGTGACAAGTCTTTTCAAAAGTTATTTAGTGGAGGAGCGCGAAACGCTTGGAGTACTATATGGATAATAGAGTATTTAAGCTAAAAATCTCAGACAATTTTGAGGTCTATTATCTGCGAAGGGAGAAATTTCCCATTTTCTATACCAATCTCCTCATAGATAAAGGATCGGTTCATGAGAAAGGTAAAAGAGGGATTCACAATTTCACATTAAAGCTCATAAACGAAGGTCCCGTGGGGAAATCTCCAGTCGACTTTTCGCAAGAACTTGAGAGGATGGGTCTAAGGCTTAAGGTACGTTCAGGATACTCTATTAGCACATTTGAGAGTGATGGTCTTTCAGATTTTTTTAGTGATAGCATTACTAAGTTAAGTGAAATAATGACTGCGCCAGCCTTTAGAGGAGAGGACTTTAAGAGGCTAAAAGATCAGTATGTAACAGCTATTCAACTGGGTTTCCAGGACCCTGAGTTTATTGCATCGTATTTTTGCAACTATTTTTACTTTCAAAACGTTCCCGAATTGAGGGCTTTACCCGATTTTGGGTTGATCCCAGACGTTCTTAGTCTTGAGCTAAATGAGATAAAGGATTTCTATGCGGGGCTCTTGGGGAAAACGAGGATAAGGGTTGTGGTAGTTTCAAATCTTGATCTTCAAGAGCGAATACAGGACTTTGAAGTTCTTAAAGATGTACGTAGTGCTGAGTTTACTCTTGTGAACTTACGGGAGTCATATCCGAAATTTGATAAGATTTACTTCGTTGATATGGACATTGAGCAGGCACATATTAGAGTCATAGCCCCTTCAATTCCCAGAAGTCATCCAAGTTACCAGCACTTGAAAGTAGCAAACTTCATTTTTGGGGGTTCCGATTTATCTTCAAGGCTAATGAAGCGACTAAGGGTGAAGGAGGCTTTAACTTACTCTGCAAGTTCATCCATTAATGTTGGGATTCCACTAAATGGGAACATTGTTGGGGCATATAAAGTGATTGCCTGTGAGACTAATAAGAGAAATGTAAGGAGGGCATTTGATCTTATCTTTGATGAATTATCAAAGGTACATGAAGAAGGTTTTAGTGAGGAAGAGCTTCAGGATGCCGTCTCATTTTTTAAAGGGAACACACCCCTCAAAATGGAAAGTTATGCACAGCTCCTCTCTATGATTACTGAAGAGGTGATTTACGAACTTCCGTATTTTCACTTTGAGGAAGAGGTAAATGAGATTAAAGGCATAAAGATTCAGGAATTGAACGATGTAGCGTTAAGGTTTTTTAACTTTGATCATCCTTTTATTCTTATTGTGGGTAAAGCATCTACCCTTAAAGAATATTTTACCGATCTTGAAGCGGAAGTCATAGACCCTATGGAATATATTAAGGGTTAGTTCTTTTTGTCGCGATCTATCTCAAAGTCGGATAGATAATCTCTTGCGAAGCAATACGCAAGTTTCTCTTTTATTATAATATTTCCGTATTTTTGCGAAATAGAGAGATATAGTTGAGACAAGAAACATAATCTGATTTAAATGTATAGATGGTGAGTTAAGTTACTTCTCCAATTTCTGGAGCATTTTTTTTGCTTTCTCGAGGTACTTGATATCTTCTCTTATCTGCGGTTTAAGACTAATTGCTTTCCTCAGGGTGTTTTTCGCCTCATCAATTTTTTCTTGGTATTCGTAAACCCTTGCAAGTTCGTAGTGGTACTGAATTCTCGCAGGATTTAAAAGTGTAGCTTTTTTGATGTACTTTTCCGCATTCTCAATTGTACCCTCCGGGACCTCCCCAAATATAGTTTTTGCAAAACTCCTCAACATAGGATTGAGCGTTGCTGCTTCAAAGTTGTATGATCCCCATATAAAATTTGCTAGGTCATTATTCGGATTGATACTGAGCGCCTTGTTCACTGCTTCCTTGATTATCATTGCATATTTTACTTTTTCTTTCCCTCCTACGGAAAGAGCAGTTACCCCATTTACGGCTGCAAAAAAAGTCCACCCCCAATCCCCGTCAGGATTTACTTTTGTAGCCTTTTTAGCGTAGCTTAACGCTAAGTCATAATTTTTTTGAGCCACTTTTTTATCTTTTAACTCCTCTCCCAGGCTTAAATAAACCATTGCAAGCCTCCAGAGGGTTTCGTAATCGCCGCTGTTTTCTCGGTAAGCTGTCTCATATACTTTAAGGGCTTCTTCATATTTTAGAAGTGCAAACAGTGAGTCCCCTTTTGCTAAGAATGCTATATTAGAGGACATTAAAATTAAACAGAACATCAAATTAAACATCGCTAAATATTTTAACAGATGTTCCTCAGAACTCAAAAATTAGTGGTTTACATTTTCTTTTTTATTCATTTAGTCTTATTTACTAATTGGATAGGTTGTATTTCCTTTTTTTAAAAATTGCGTTATAATATAACTAAGGGCTGTGAGATTAAATGAAAGAGAATAAGCGCTTATATGTCGACACATTAACGGGTGTATATAATAGGGCTTTCTTAGAAGAAAAAATTGATGAATTAATAGAGAAGACTCGTTCTGAGGGTAGGACTTTCCAACTGGTGATTTTTGATGTCGATTATTTTAAGAGGGTAAATGATTTTTATGGTCATAGCGTTGGGGATTTAGTTTTAAGGGAATTTACTGAGTTTTTGAAAAGTTCACTTCGAATGGAAGATATTGTAATTAGGTATGGTGGAGACGAATTTATTGCAATTCTTTTTGATGTTGAATATGAAGAAGCAATAAAAATTGTAGAAAGGATATTGGCACGGTGCAAAGAAAGGGAGTTTAGTAAGATAAAATTAACAGCAAGTGCAGGTATAGCCTCTTTTCAATACCACGCTGATACATGGGATAAGCTCTTCGAATTGGCGGATAGGAGCCTTCTGGCTGCGAAAAGGCAAGGAAGAAGTAGGATAGGGACCCTTGATAAGTTAAAAACCCTCTCTATTCCAACTCACGACCTCATTGGAAGAGAAGAAGAAGTGGCCAAAATTATTTCCTTTCTCACCAGTAAAGGGCAGCCTGGTGGATTTGTATTGGTTAAGGGTGAAATTGGTATAGGAAAAACTAGGTTAGTAAAAGAAGTTCTGAATTATCCTCAGCTTTCTGGCTTTATCAAGGTTGAAGTAACCCTATCACCTGTGACACAGTCTGTAATCCTCTATTCTGTGAGGGCAATATTAAAGCAACTTGTAAAAGAGAATGTAGAACTTTTTAGTAAGTTATCTGCAAGTTCTATGGGGGAAATTTCTAAATTATTTCCTCCCTTAGGCGAAAAAAATGAGGAACCTGTATATGTTATTGATAAGTTTAGGTTATTCGATGCAATACAAGATGTTTTAGAGATAGTAACTAACGCTGGGCGTACACTGTTACTATTTGTCGACAACGTGCAGTGGGCAGATTTACATTCCCTTGAGGTTTTTCATTTTATAGCGAGGTCGTCGATCGCGGACAAAGTGCCTATGATTTTTACATCGAGGATCGAGGAAATGCACAGAGAAGAGACTCTCTCTAAATTGATTACAAATATTGTAAGAGAGGCACCATCTCTGATTATAGATTTAGGTCCGCTTAAAATAGAGGGAGTGCATCAACTTATAACTTGTGTGCTCGGGCAGGATGTGCCCGAGGAATTCACCAGATTTTTGGTTGCAAAGGGTGGTGGGAATCCGTATATTTTGTATGAACTCATTAAATATATGGTTTCCACAGGAGATATTTACTGGGCTCATGATAGATGGGAATTTAGAACGGAGATTAGCGATAATATTCCCGATTCCATTAATGTAGTCGTTGAAATGAGATTATCTAATCTTAATGAAGTGCAATCCTATTTATTAGAAATTTTGTCAGTGTTTGGAAGACCATTCAATCTCGAATTAGTTAAAGAAATATCCAGAATGGATTATGGCGTACTTAATGAAATTCTTGACCAGCTAATAAAGTTGGGTTTCATTGAGAAGACCGATTCATACAAATATAACTTTACAGCAGATATTGTTAGGGATGCAATTTATTTCTGGATGGATGGGGAGCGAAGAAGGGTTATGCATCATATGGTTGCTGAAGTGCTTAGGGAGCTATTCCCTGAAGATCTTGAGGAAATTGCGTATCATTACTATAAAAGTGGTGATTTTTCAAATGCAATTGATTTTTGTATGAAATCTATAGAAAAAGCTATAGAACTCTACTCATATCGGGAAGCTGCTAAATACTGTTCATGGGCTATCGATTGCCTTGATAGTTCCAAGGATATAGAGGAGAAAGAGATTAAGAAAATTAATATCCTCAACAAGCTGGCTGATGTATACAACTTGCTAGGCGAACCTGAAAAGGCTATCGCAAATTGTGAAGAGGCGATCAAGCTTGCTCAGTTAATTGGAGATAAGAGCCTTGAAGCTCCGGCTCTCTGTAATCTTGGATATATTCTTGAAAAAACCGCAAGGTTTTTTGATGCAATCGATAAATTTAAGCAGGCTTATAACATTTTTGAGGGTTTGAAAGACTCCGGTGGGATGGCTTTATCATATTTGGGAATGGGGCTTTGCTACAGTGATCTTGCAAAGTATAATGTTGCTCAAGCTTACTTAGATAAATCAATGGAGCTTGCTTCGAGTGCAGGAAGGCAAGATATCTTAGCAAATGCCATGCGATATAAAGGTGTTATATATGATCGAACGTGCTGTCACGAAGAAGCCTTAGAGTGGTTTAGGAAAGCTTCCGCAATCTATGAAGAGCTTCACGATGAGCGGAATAAGATAAGCGTATTGTGCGATATTGCTTCAACATATTCTATGTATGGTAATTTAGATAAGGCACTGGAATTGTACAACGCTGCGCTTGAAGCTGCAGAAAGAATTGGATATTTACGGATTCAGGGATCTATTTTACATAACATTGGTGTTACATATTTATTTCGAGAGCCTGACTTTTCAAAAGCCCAAACTTATTTTGAGAAAAGCGCGAACATCCTTCACATAACTGGAAATGTGGCTTCCGAACTTTCTGCTCTAAGAAACTTGGGAATAATTTTTAATGAAACGGGGAATTGTAAGAGGGCAATCGAAATACACCGTAAGACTTTGAAAATGGCGAGAGAGATTAAAGATAAAAATACGGAAGCGTTTTCTCTTCTGAGTTTGGGTATTGATTTTTTGGATTTGGGTTACTTCCGTAAAGCTTTGAAGCTTCTTACAAAAGCCTTGAGTTTGTCTGAGAAGATTAACATGCCTTATTTAAAAGCTGTAGTACTGGCACAAATAGGTACTGTATATTATTCAATTGGTGAATTTAATTTGTCGGAATCATATTTTTTGAAGAGCTTAGAGATTTTTGAATCGTTGAAGCTCAATAAAAATATTGCAGAAGTTTATGTTTCACTTGCGTTCATGTTTTTAGATTCTGGCGACCTAGATAAGGCTGAATATGCTTGCAATAAACTGGCAAAGTTGATCAAAAAAATTGATGGAGTTGGATTATACCAAAGATTTAAATTAGTTTTATACGAAATTCGAATGGCGAAAGGTGAGAGGATTTCAGAAAGACAAATCGCCTATTTAGTTCGTAAATGTAGAGACGAACAGCAACCTGCGCTGGCCGCGAGGTGCCTAATGTTGTCAGGTAAAGTTAAAACTGCAAATGGGCATTACAAAGAAGCTGAAAGGGATTTTGAGGAAGCCATTTCGATCCTTCGTAACATAGGACATCGTTATGACTTAGCGAGAACATATGCTGAGTATGCAAACTGTCTTGAGAAAGCAGGGGACCTTAAGAGAGCGGAAAATTACAGGCGCAAAGCTATATCAGTTTTCAAAAAGCTATCGGTACCATACTGGGCAGAGAGAATTAAATCGAATAGCACATCGTAATTTCTAAATTTCAGCTTAGTGTACCAACCTTAAGCACCCGAGCAGTAGACTTCGCTAAAGGATTTTAAGAATGCGAAAACTGTATATACTTTCGTGTTGTCGAATTCGTATGAAATAAACACCATTAGGTAGAAAATCGAGTTCAAGTGGAATATTGTGTGTGCCTTTTGTTAAAAACTGATTAAGAAGGGTGGCAACGCATCTTCCTGAAACGTCAAAAATTTCTACACATGTCATACCGCCACCAAGAAGCGTTAGTGATATTTTACTGCCCTCTTTTACTATATTAGAGTTTATTCTTGCCAAATCTATGCCAATCTGTTGACTATCCTGTATACCAACTATTGGTCCTGAGGCTACGCATAATATATCCCCGTTTCGAAGGCCAACTAATATATCAGAAGTACCATTGGCATCAATGTCTTTTATTGGGTAGACTGTTTCGACGGGGCTTTGCATAGTCTTGCTCCAAATCATATTGCCAGTAGCACCATCTATTAATGCAAGCCGGTTCACATTATACCCTGTACCGCCAATTACTTCATTTTTACCATCACCACTTATGTCAGGAATTTCAACCATGCTAAAGACAGCATCTCCCGAATTGAAACTCCAGACTGGAGTACCTGTTCTGGAATCAATGGCTACGAAGTTCGAGATCGCTGCACCTGCTGGGAGTAGTTCAAAGTAACCATTACCGTTAACGTCTCTCAGTGCATTGAGATCGGTCACAATGCCGCCCATAGTGTAAGTCCAAAGGATATTTCCGTTGATTCCGTTTAATGCAATTACCTGCCCATTTCCTAATCCGGCAGCAATGTCTGGTATACCGTCATCGTTAATATCCTGAAGTGGAATGACAGTCCATACCGCTCCTGAGACATTCTTACTCCATATTATATTACCCGTTAAGCCACTAAGAAGGTATATCCAATAGGCGTATGTACTTCCGTTCCCCGTGCCTGTCGCTACTTCAGGGTATCCATCGTTGTTAATGTCTCCTATGACTCTCACTGAAAAACCGGAATATGTAAGATATGTTTGCCATATAACTGTTCCTGTGGCTCCATCAAACATGAAAGCTCTTTTAGGTCCCGTATCGTAAGAGTCATTACCAGCTGCAGCGAGGATTTCCACTATACCATCACCATTAATGTCTGGTGCGTAAGATACCTCGTAAACCCAACCCCCGTCACCATATTGATGCATATCGTATTGCCATAACACATTCCCGTCCTTGCCTGAAATTGCAAAAACTTTCCTGCTTCCCCAAATAGTTCCCAGCACGACGTCCTCATATCCATCGTCATTCAGGTCTGGGACTACTGTAAGTCCGTGCTCAGTGTAGCATGTGCCACAAGCGAGTTTCCAAATCGGATCTCCCTCCTGGAATCCATTGCCGTGAATTAGGTAGAGGGTGTCGTTTTCAGAAACCGCCACGGCATCATCTTTACCGTCGTTGTTTATATCGGATATCGATTTTATTGACCTTATGTGGTTGTAAACGGAACCGCCACGCGCATAGTAGTACCATATTATATCTCCTCCTGAATATGTTGTATCTACCCCTGTGCCATTAAGATAAACCATTAATGTCTCTTCATCGGGATCATTGCTGTAAATATAGAGAGTGTCGATATAAGAAAGTTCAAGTTCAGGTGAAAACCAGATATCGATGGCTTCTTGGGAAGATGGATCTATATTGAATGGTGTAGCTGAGGTTGTCATAAAAGTGGCAGAAGAAGATCTTACGCTGTCGACAGTGAGCGTAGCAGAGCCAAGATTCGCAATGTTAAGCCATTTCCTTTTAGATGCCCCAGTGCGGCATGCATCCCACGTAAGGATGGTGTCTGCTACATCGATGTCTTGGCCACTGGATACACCAGTGCCACGTAGAGAGACTGCTACACTATCGTGCATAGGGTCATTTGAAAATATAGATAGTGTATCACTGTAAGTATTTGTGCCTGGTGGAGAAAATACAACAAAAAGAGTATCAGAGTTTGATGGTGGAATCATAATTGGGAAAATATTTAGGACAGAAAAGGCAGGTGTGTTGTTCTTTGTCGAATCGATGGATAATTCACTACTTCCAATGTTTGTGCATACGATTTTGAGGGTCTCTGCCTCACCTAATATTACATTCCCAAAGTCATATGAAGTTATGTTTAGTGAAATTTCAGGGACTCCACCCCCATATGGGTTAATTTTGTAGACTACACCCCCTGACCCTTCTGAGTTCATTGCAATAAGCCAGAGATGCGTCCCAGACCAGGCTAAGCCACGAGGACTTGTTGTTGGAACAGGGAAACTCATTAACGTTTCACTTGTGGCGGGATCTATCTTCCACACCCTCTCCGGATCTCCATCATTATCATCCATTACAACCCAGATGTATTGACCATCAAAGGTGACACCCTGAGGCTGTGTCCCCGGCGATGAAACAGTACCAATGGTAATACCAGTAGTGGGGTCTAAAAGGTAGATGTTGTTATTAGTGTTAGGATAATATACTGTTACCAGGATCTGGTTCCCGTTATATCCTAGGCCACCTATGTATTGCCAGTTTTCTGCTACCGAATCTATTCTGCTTCCATATGGATTAAATTTTATGAGATGAGTGACACTGTAATCCCCTGCACACCACAGACCCTCTCCATCCCATGCAAGGCCGTGGTTTGATCCCGTAATGCCCATAAATGAGGAAACGACATTACCAAGGGTATCCATCTTGTAAATCATTCCATTGTAGTCATCACCAATCCAAAGGTACTCGCCATCAAAAGCCAAGCCATAGGCATAATAGCCATTGGAGTATCCAGGAAGGGGAAAGACGCCATCTATGGTTTCGGAGTGCAGGGTTGAAAATATAAGAAGTATTATGATTCTTGTATATTTTTTCATTACTCACCCCCTTCGTTAAATTTTACTTCTCTTTTGAAAAACTGTCAATTCTTTTTTCATCAATTTTCATCAATGGTGCGCCCCCATGTATTTTTGTTTGAGGTAAGATTATGACAGTCTGTTTGGACAAAAATTTAGGAACTGACAGAAAGAATGGTTATTTAAGTTTTTGAGTCCTTCAACAGTTTCTATTTAACTCATTGGGAAATGGATTAAGATAAACCTGATTAAGTAAGTGATGCTCCTGGAATTGAAATGCGAGCTCCTTAATTAGTTTATTAATGTCATTAAGGGCGATATTTCCTTTCAGGAACATGTTAAGTGTTTTCTGAATGTGTTCCCTTTCGGCGGAAGATAATTTATCTGAAAAATGATCTATAATGTGCCGCAGCACATTGTAGTGGGATATAAGACCCGGTTGTCTTTTTAGCGCTTTCTTGAACAGTTTGGTATATTTGTTTTTTACTTCTCCGAATCCCTGGGTTTTATAGTTTGTGAGAAGTTGGTTCATTTCTTTTAATTTTGTTTGACTGTATAACATGATCAGATAATTGTATCGCTCGTGGAGTTGAAGAATTTCTCTCATATCCTTTGCATTTACAAGATTTGTTCTTATGTCGCATAAGGCAAATATACGTGTTAGGAAATTGTATCTTATCCAGTAATCCGTAAGCCTGTCCTCATCCTCTACGGGTAAGTCTGCGAAGTATTCCATAGCTTTAGTCGCAAAAATCCCACTTACTCCATTGGTAATCTCGTCGTTTATTGTAGAATACAGCTTAGTATCCATTACCCCGCAGCTTGGTGATCTTGCTTTTAGTAGAAAACCGTCTACCTCTTTAAGATTTGAAAGGAATTCATTGGCAAATTTTTCCATAGCTTCCGTATAGTTAGTACCTTTTTGAGGCTCAATCATCTTAACTTTTCCATCGTTGTTCTTGATAAGTACGACAGGCGGCCTGGGTACACCAAGGCAAATTTCTACCTCTGGGCAAACCGCAATGTAATCTACATATTTTCCAAGTTTTCTGGCGAATTCGTCAGAGATAATTTCTCCATTGTACCTCACAGGTGCAATATTAATACACTTACTAATTACAACTTTCGGTTTTAGATTCATAAAAATTCTGTTTTTTTGATATTTTCAGAGATTTGCTAAGAAAGGTTTCTTTCCTCCGCAAACATATTAGAAGTGAGCGTGCGGCGGCGGCATTTTTTGAACTCCGTAAAGTATGTATTAGATAATTATTGTTGAATTCTTGGTCTAATAGTTGATTTTCGGCATTTACTATTGGGATCTCTATCATTTTTGATGGTAATTATAATGGTTATCTACTGTAAAATTATTCTCCGCACCATAACTGAAAACAGGCAACTTGCTCAAATTTTGGATTGATGGGGCAGGCGGAGATATAATTTAAATATGAGTGGAGAGGCACCTCCCAAGGGTGAAAGTGACCTTAAGCTTAATTTGACGATTACCGGGATGACATGTGCTACATGTGCAAAAACTGTTGAAAAGGCACTTATGAAGCTTCCACAAGTTAAATTTGCTTCAGTGAACCTTGCTACAAATACGGCTTTTATTGTCCTCAAAGAGCCTGTTTCTTTGAGTGAGGTTGCTAAAGCAGTAAACCGAGTTGGTTATGGGGTAAGTGAAAGGCCCCCCGAAGAGGAAGAGACAAAGAGGCACAAGGATGTGAAGAAACGATTTCTTTTGGGACTTACTTTTACGGCTCCACTTATGTTTTTTATGATTTTGCATATGTGCGGGGTGCACATCCCATATTTCACAGTTCTTGAAGCAGTACTCGGGCTTTTTGTCATTCTTGTGGCAGGTTTTAGCACTTTAAAGGGAGCATTTATAGCGGTTTCTCACCTACATGCTAATATGGACACGTTGATTTCTTTGGGGTCAATTGTTTCTGTTTTAACCTCTTTCCTTAAGATAGCTGGACTACCTATCGAATCCTTTGGAACGGTCGGAGCTATGATAATTACTCTTCATCTTGCCGGAAGATACATAGAGTCAAGTCTCCGTGATAAGGCAGTTAAGGAAGTAAAGGCGCTTCTTGCCTTGAGGCCAAGGGAAGCAAAAGCTATCATTGGTAATGAAGAAGTAACAGTTCCTGTTTCTGCATTGAAAAAGAATATGGTGGTAATTGTAAAACCGGGCGAGAGGATTCCAGCCGACGGGCGAATTGTTGATGGGACAGGTAGTATCGATGAATCGATGATAACGGGGGAATCAACTCCAGTTCATAGGGAGGTAGGAGATAGTGTTATTGGGGGGACGATAAATTTAAATGGTAAACTTTTAATAATTGTAGAGAAAGAAGCGGAAGATTCTATGATCGCGAGCATGGTCAAGTTAATGGAAGAGGTCCAGGGGACGAGAATTCCCATACAAAAAATTGCTGACAGGATTACTAATTATTTTGTTCCCGTGGTTGTAATCCTCGCTATCTTAAGTTTTTTCTTCTGGTACTTTAAATTTTATTCTTTGCAAGGTTTTTTAGCGCGTTTTAAAAATTATTTCCCGTGGATTTTGGACACAAACTCGAGGATTTCTTTTGCACTTTTTGCATCCACGAGTACCATCGTAATCGCCTGTCCTTGTGCCGTGGGGCTTGCTATACCGATGGCACTTCTTAGAGGGGCGATTCTCTCTTCAGGAAAAGGGATATTGATTAAAAATGCAGAAGTTATTCAAACAGTTCTTGAGGTTAAATTTGCCCTCTTTGACAAAACTGGGACTTTGACACTCGGTAAGCCTGTAGTGGTATATCATAATCTCCAGGATGAAGATCTATCAAGGGTTGTCGCAGTTGAGAAGCTCTCCACCCATCCCCTCGGTTTTGCCATAGCGAGTTTAAGTAAGATGGGAGAAGCTAAGGTTGAGGATTTCATTGAGAAAGCTGGGGAGGGCGTAGAAGCGACTGTCGATGGTGTTAGATATAGTGTTGGAAAACCTGAAAAGCCGGAACTGTATAGAGAGCATTTCCTTCTCGGGAGGTCCGTTGTTGAAGTAAAGAAGGATGGTAATGCCGTAGGATATTTTGTTGTCGAAGATGCTCTTAGAGAGGATAGTCAGGAGGCGGTGAGAAGCCTTTGGGATCGGGGGATTACACCTGTACTGGTCACAGGTGATAATAAACATATTGCCGAAATTGTTGCTCGTAAGTTAAACATTTCCTACGTCCATGGCGAGGTTACGCCCAAGGGTAAGGTTGATTGGGTTCACTATTACAAGGTCCTTGGTGGTAAGGTATTGATGGTAGGTGACGGAATAAATGACGGTCCCGCCCTCAAGGCTGCGGACATCTCCGTTACTATTTCTCAAGGATCAGATCTTGCAATCGAAAATGCTGACGTAGTGATCGTTAAAGGTGGTATTTCAAAATTGGTTGACCTACTTGATCTTTCAGGTATAATTTTCCGAAAGATCAAACAGAATCTTTTATGGGCATTCTGTTATAATGTTGTAGCAATTCCGCTTGCTGTGTTGGGTCTGGTGAATCCAATCATTGCTGAAATTGCTATGAGCATAAGTTCAATAAGTGTTATTTTGAATTCTTTGAGGTTAAAATAGGAGGACTTATGGCAAAATATAAAATCGAGATACCTGACATGCATTGCAACCACTGCAAGATGAAAATAGATGCTGCTCTCAGGGAAGCAGGCGAACGAGACTTTGAGATTAATGTGGAGCATAAAGTTCTAATTATTGAGACTGATAATCTGGATACTGTTTTGGGAAAACTTGAAAATATTGGCTATCCTGCTAGGAAGGTAGAGGAATAACAGCCAAATGAGTGCATCAATATCTTAATGTCCAACTCTTAGCCATGAATGTTTGTAGATGGAATATCTATGTCAGAGAATTTGTTATTATAATTAGCATCCACACTGCAAGTTTAAGCTAGAAGCCTCTGGCTACTAATTGTAGGTTATTTAAATCGTAATGCCAGTGGGAAATATTTTCGCATCCAAGGGGCAGTGTATAAGAATTTGTCAAATAACATCGTATAGTTTAACATTATTTTAGTACCAAAATGGGAGGCACAGATGAAAGCAGTTGTACAAAGGGTTTTGTGGGCGAAGGTCAGAGCAAATGGAACCCAGATCTCCTCAATTGCAGAAGGTTTGCTTGTGCTTGTTGGTTTTTCAAGAGAGGATAGTGAAGAGAAACTCAGCAAAGTATCTAAAAAAATTGTCGAATTACGCATTTTTGAAGACAGTGAGGGGAAGATGAATCTCTCTGTGCAAGATAAAGGTTTTGAAGTTCTTGTGGTTCCTAATTTCACTCTTGAAGGTGACGTTGAAAAGGGTCGAAGGCCATCTTTTGATAATTGTATGAGTCCTGATAATGCGCGTATTTTCTACGAGAAACTGTGCGCCCTCATGGAATCATCTGGAGTAAAAGTTCAAAGAGGCGTTTTTCAGGCGAGGATGGAAATAGAACTACTGAATTATGGGCCTGTAACCTTCGTTCTCGAGTTATGATTCCCACTATTTTACTTGCGCTCATTACTCATCCTATTATGACAGAGATTATGCTGGACCCCCTTGGTCCCGAATCGGGGACTCTATCTCCAGGGGACAGAAATGAGTTTATTGAAATATTTAACCCTTCAGAGGATACCATTAATATTGCCCGTTATAAATTGAGAGACAACAACGATGTTGACTCCCTTGTTCCTTTTGTAGAGATTTTACGTTATTATCCAGAGGTGAAAGCCACCACAAAAATCCCGCCCCAATCTTACGGAGTGATTCTTGACAGGGAATACGTGATAGAGGGGGAAAATTTCATGCCTTACGAGCTTCCTGATTCGGTTGCAGTCATTACGACTATGGACGCGGACCTCGGGAATGGTTTATCGTACAATGACACTATTGCTTTATGCACTTTAGATGGGCAGGTAGTTTCCAGTTTTGGAGCGGGAAGTGGATTTCCTTTGCGTTCTAAGGATGGAATCAGTTTCGAGAGAAAGTATTATTTTGGACCAGATGTAAGTACAAACTGGAGGTATTCTGATGCGCCTTCTGGTAATACATGTGGGTTCATAAATTCCGTATCTCGACCATACTGTATGAAAATTAATGAGGTTCGATATACTCGGCAAGGTGAGTATGATGTGAAGTTTTTTTTGTCTCTTTTGAATATGGGTGTTGAATCATTAGGACATCTTCGCCTCTTTTTTAATTTTGGCGAGAGTTACCCAGAAGGTTACGAAGATAAATATGTGAATCTACCGCCTGATTCTTCATCTATTGTTGATCTGGGCCCTTTTACATTCACTCCAGGGAATTACGTGGCATATTTTAGAATCCAGATTTGTGATGCGGGAGATTCGGTATTTTATGATACCAGCATTGGGTTTTTTGTGGGGCAGAGTCCTGTGGTCATAAATGAGATAATGTACAATGCTGATGTTGAATGGGTTGAGGTTTACAATTGCTCTAAAGATTCGATAAACCTTCTTAGTTTTTCTATCGGAGACCCCGTTAGGAGGTCGCAGCCAGTGCCTGAGAGTTTCTGGCTTCAACCTGATGGATATGTTGTCTTTTCTCCGAAACCACTGGATGCTGTTGATTGTTTGGTATTGGCTAATTTTCCTTCGTTGAACAATACGGGAGATACTGTGTTCCTTTACGATGTAACAGGTTCTATAATGGATATGGTGCCTTATCTTGCTACCTGGGGAGGAGGGAGCAACCTATCCTTAGAACGGCTCTCCTACGCTTTACCATCTGATTCTCGATACAATTGGGGCTCTTCTAAGGAAGGGTCTACCCCTGGTAGAAAAAACAGCCTCTTTTTAAAACCCCCCGAAAGTAAAGCTATATTATCCCTTTCTTCAAAGGTCCTAGCACCCGGGCGCGGGATTCCAGTTTTGATGGCTGATCTGGAATTCCCGAAGGCTCCGGTTTATGTGACAGCAGAAATGTATAGGATCGATGGCAGAAAAGTAACATGCTTTTTCGAGAACAAGGTTTTGGTTGATGGAAGGTATACCTTTGTAGTTCAGCCTGAAATTAATCGTAAGACTCTCGATGAGGGGATGTACATCTTGTTAATTAAGGCACGTACGCCTGAAGGCGAAACTTTTATTAAGAGGGAACTTATAGGTGTGCTCAGGTAAATTAACCTTTTTTCAGTTTGATCAAGGGTATGATCATCTCTTCGATGCTCACTCCCCCGTGATACAGGCCCCCTTTATATTTTCTTTTATATTTTCCTGGGTCACTTTGGTATACAAAATAGTCATAACCTTTTGCTAAAAAAAGGTGTCTCGAAATTTGAGGGATTCCGTAGCTCTTTAGGTCGGAAAGCTCGATAGGTTTACCCTCTATGGCTTTTAGAGAATCACCAAATTTGAATCTAAGCCCTTCGGTTGCCTCTGCTCCTCCCTGAATCACGACAGCTTTTTCTCCTTTTACCCACCCGTGATCCGTGGTAATGAAAATGTGTCGCACATTTAATTTTTCAAGGAATTTAGAGGTCTCTAAAATGAATTTACACAGATTTAAATAATCTTCAGCATTTTTGATAAGTCCTCTGAGGGGCGATTCTTCTTCTCTAAGGTGAAAGATCATGTCAAAGAAGTTTATAACGTATACTTCTAACTTCGCACCATGCTGAAAGGATTCCTGCTTTAAAGCATCGAGAGTGTTTATTTTTTTTACAAATAACGATAAATTTCTTATGCTATTTTCAACGAGGTTTTGCTCAAGAAGCTCCTTTTCATGGAGGTTATCCCGAAGCCACCCTTGATTTCTTCTATCTGTGTCAAAAGGAGTATGCCCCGAAAAGAAGGAGTTTCTTGCGAATTGTGTGGCGGTTGGAATCACAGAAAAAATCGGTTTAATTTCAAGCCTGTATGAAGAGGGGATAGTTTGAGAAAGGTCGAGAGCCTGATCGTATCGGAAATTATCAAAAACTAAAACTGTAACTCGTTCACTGTTTTGTAGCAGTGGTATTATTTCATTTTTAAAAACTTTGAAAATCCAGGGAACTTCGTCATCAGCGAGTAGAGAAGGCATATTTTCTATAATCCACGTAGCATATTCAAGACTCTTTGATTTTCTTTCTTCTTTTAACAAATCATCTTCAGGACTTTCTACCATCCAGTTAAATAGTATGCTTCCCTTTTCAAGCCAATCTTTCCATTTGTTTCCAAGGGAGTTAAGCATGTTGTAATAGTCCAGTATTCTACGTGTTTCAGACCGATCTTTAAGTTTGTCTCGCTCCAGCTTTTTTAAGACCGCCATGATCTGCGAAGGGTGTACAGGTTTTACAAGGTAATCAAACACGTCGATGGATAAAGCTTCATCCATTACCTCTTTATCCTGAACCATTGTTATGAGGACCAGAGGTATATTAGGGTGCATTTTCTTTATTTCTCTGGCAAATTCAATTCCTGAAATCTGCGGCATTTTATAGTCAACAAGAATTACATCAAAGGCCTCTAATTTTGCTAATTCCAGGGCTTTTAATGGGTGATCTACCCCAATGACTTTTAGCCCTTCGCTTTCCAGAAACATAATATGAGGTTGTAGGAATTCTATCTCGTCATCCAACCAGAGTATCTTCATAAGCTAATTATAATGAAAAAATCCTTTAGAATCCATAGAAGTTGCAGTATAATAAAAAAGGGCAGATAGTTCAGTCTGGTTAGAACGCTGGTCTCACATACCAGAGGTCGGAGGTTCAAATCCTCCTCTGCCCATTTAGTATTTTTGTAAATTACCATTAAGTAAGTCTTTGAGGACTTCGTTTACAACAAGTATTGCAAGCTGTACCAGCTTTTGTTTCTTCAGATTTTGAGTGTAGCTTGTGCATGGTTTTGATTTGGACTACTGTGCAATCAGGCCGCAAAGGCTACTGCTACAAGCATTAATGCACCACCCAAGAGCTCAAGGGGTGCCCATCTTTCTCCAAGGAAGATTAAGGCGATCAAGAAGCTGAACAGAACCTCAAGAGACACGAATAAGGTGCTCTTCGTTGCGGGGGCGTATTTCAGACCTGTAACATATAGATAATAGGCGATAACGGTACAGCCAAGGCTTAGATGTAGGAGAAGTAATGAACTCTGTAGGTTCACGTTGAAGGGCGTCTTAGAATATAGAGCGAAGGGTATTGATAATGCGGCAGTTATTCCAAACGTGACGAGATTTACTTCATGAGCAGAATATCTATTTAGAAGGTTTTTTGAAATAATTGTGTATAAAGCCCAGCAGATGGAAGCAAGAAGCACAATGAAATCACCCTTCGTGATTTCTGGTCTTAATATTTCTTGAGGGTTCTTTCCAGCAGAAAGTAGAAGCATGCCAGGGAGGAGGAAAGCCAACGATAGCCCATATCTTCGGGGAAGTTTTTCCTTCAAAAAGAGTACGGCAAGAATTGGAACCCACAATACAAAAAGATTAATAATCAGAGCCGTCCTTGAAGCCAAAGTGAATTTCTGTCCCACATATTGGAATAAATATGAGAAAAAGGTTAAAAGTCCTAGAAGGTAGGCTAATTTCTCTTTTAGAATGGCTTTATTGAATTTTACTCTGGTAATTCTCATGAATATCAAGTAAAATATGGTACCTGTGAAAAACCTAAGGAAAATGAAAGCCCCTGGCGGGATCTGTTCCAAGCCTACTTTTACTGCAGGAAAGGATGTACTCCATACTATAGAAGAGAGTACGATGAGAAAGAGCGCTTGTCTTTCCCGCATTGCTTGGTTATTCTTTGCATTTACAAGGCACTTTGCCACACTTTGGGCACCCGTGGGTATACTTCCGCAGGCATGATTCAATATCGATTTCGATTAGGTTAGCTAAAGAAAAAAGCCATGCACATACGTCAGATAATTCTTCGCTTAATTCTTCGGGTTTCCCATGCCTTAAAGCCTTTGCTAGCTCACCAACTTCTTCTACAAACCACTGGAATGTTTCAGCCTTTCCCCTTCGTGAATCCTTAATGAAATATATATCTTTGATGAGTTTTTGAAATTCCTTTATTTCCATAGCCCAAAGAGCCTCGTAATTAAAGCAAAGTATGGAGCAGTAAACACAATGCTATCGATTCTGTCAAGCATTCCTCCGTGGCCTGGGAAAATGTTTGATGAATCTTTTACTCCTACCTCACGTTTGAAAGTAGACTCAACGAGGTCACCTACTTGTGACAGTGCGGAAAGGATTACAGTAAGTATTAAAGTAACTAGGAGTTCTGCAGAGGGAGGAGTGATTTTTAGAAGAAATAAAAGATATGCAAAGGGTATCGTTAAGAGGATTCCGTATATGTAACCTTCAATGGTTTTTTTGGGGCTGATTTTCTCTGCGAGTTTATGTTTTCCCCAGAGAGACCCGCTTATGTAAGCCAAACTATCAAAGATCCAGATAATAAATAGAAAAAACAAGATACCTCTAACTCCAAGGTGTGTCCTAAGTAAAAGTACAGAGATTGCGCCTATAAGCATGTATATTAAGATAAACGTGGAAAGGGCAAACTCTCTAATAGAAATGCCCCTGTTCCAAAGGATTGGAATGGGGAGAAAGATAAGAAGAGGTGACAGGAATATAAAGTATTTTAGGTTGAAGAAATATAACAAAATTGGAACTACAAGAAGTAGGATTGAATAGATCCTTAGTGGGACTTTTACGTTAAACATGTTCAAAAATTCCCACTCGCTGAGTCCAAAAGCAATGATTACAAGGATGGTGAAACATATATTACCAAGGTATATAATTAAAAGAACTGCTGGAATGAGAAAGAGAGCAGTAATAGTGCGTTTTTTGAGTTCAGACTTCAGGGACGCCACCAAATCTTCTTTCTCTTGTTGAGTAATCCTCTAAGATTCTCAAATATTCTTCTTTCCTGAAGTCAGGCCATAGGGTGGGTGTGAAGTAGAGCTCTGTGTATGCAATGTGCCAAAGGAGAAAATTTGATATCCTCAGTTCTCCTCCTGTACGTACCAGCAAATCCGGATCTTTTACATTACTTAAGTACGTGTACTTTTTAAACTCTTCTTCAGTGATATCCATAAGATTACGCCCCTCATAACCAATCCTATGGATGGCATCAAGAATTTCGGTCCTGCCTCCGTAAGATATAGCCAGTATTACGGTAAGGCCTGTACAAGTCTCCGTAATATGACTGGCACTTTTGATTTCCTTTTTTACGGAGTCGGGTAAGAGTTCTAGTTTACCAATGAAATTAAGCTTTACGTTGTTTTTTGCAAGGGTTTCAACTTCATTTTTAATCAGTTTGCTTAACATTTTCATCAGGAAGTCCACTTCGATTTTTGGTCTCTTCCAGTTTTCCAGTGAGAAGGTATACAGAGTAAGGTACTTTATTCCTATCTGTTGTGAGACTCTAATGATTTCTCTTACCGATTCAGCCCCTGCCTGATGACCAATGTAACGTGGCAAACCTCTTTCCTTAGCCCAGCGTCTATTGCCATCCATTATTATTGCAACATGCTGGGGTATGCTACTCTTCAAGTAGCTCTTTCTCCTTGTTCTTTACTAAGTCATTGATTTCTTCAACGAATTTGTCATGGATTTCCTGCAAATGTTTCTCAGCTTTTTTTGAGTCGTCCTCACTTATCTCTTTATTTTTCTCGAGTTTCTTTATCTGCTCCACACAGTCTCTCCTGACGTTTCTTATCGCAACCCTAGCATCTTCGGCATATTTTCTCACTATTTTTATGAGTTCCTGTCGCCTTTCCTCAGATAGTGGAGGTATAGGTATTCTGAGTACGTTACCATCGCTTTGAGGGTTTAACCCAAGACCAGTCTTCTTTATGGCCCTTTCAATTTCTCCAATTATTGACTTGTCCCACGGCTGAATAATTATCAGGGAAGCCTCTGGAATCTGGATGGTTGCAATCTGGTTAATTGGTACCTGTGTTCCATAGTAGTCTACCTTAACGCCATCAAGTAGGTATGGACTTGCACGCCCCGTCCTGAGGTGCGTTATTTCTCTTTCAAAATTTTCAGTAGTTTTCTTCATGCGAAGCTCAGCATCTTTGTATATTTTATCTATCATTTAGTTCCTCCCTTGAAGGCTTAAATTGCCACGAAGGTACCTATTCTTTCACCAGAAAGGGCTTTCAATAGATTGCCTTCTTTTGTGATATCAAAAACAAGAATTGGAATTCTATTCTCCCTACACAGGGTGATAGCAGCTTGATCCATTACTTGTAGGTCTAAATCCAGCATAGTTTTAAGATCAATATAGTCAATTTTTTTTGCGTCTTTATGCACTTTAGGGTCCTTATCGTAAACTCCATCTACCTTTGTGCCTTTCATAAGTAGCTCGGCTTTAATTTCACCAGCCCTTAATGCAGCCGCAGTGTCGGTGGTAAAAAGTGGGTGCCCCGTACCACATGCGAAGATAACTACGCGATTTTTATTAAGGTGTTCGAGTACTCTTCTTAGAATAAAAGGCTCACTAATGTCTTTTATTTCAATAGCTGAGACAATTCGGGATTCTATACCCTCTTTCTCCAGCATGTTTTGCAAAGCAATGCTGTTAATTGCAGTGGCGAGCATGCCCATATAGTCAGCGGAAATTCTGTCAAATCCTAGCTTCTCAACGGTCTTACCACGGATTATATTACCACCACCGACAACTATTGCAATTTGGGTGTGCAGTTCCTCTACACAGGTGGAGACTTCCTTTGAAAATCTACTGAGAAAACTTATATCGAGATTTTCTTCATCATTGCCGAATAGTTCTCCTGAGGCCTTTAATAAAACCCGGCAATAATTACTCTTCACCTATTTTAAACCTCGCAAACCTCTTTATCCTTATGTTTTCTGAAAATCTGGCAATATGTTGCTTTAAATATTCCTCAATGGTAATGCCCGGTTCCATAAATAATTCCTGATCATAGAGTACATTTTCTTGGTAAAACTTTTCCATTTTTCCTTCTACGATCTTGTTCACCACATTTTCAGGTTTGCCTTCTCTAATAAGCTGTTCTTTGAGAATTTGTTTTTCCTTCTCTACTACATCCTGTGGAATATCCTCTCTTTTTATGTATTTAGGAGCCATAGCTGCTATTTGAAGGGCTATGTTGTGTGCAAGTTTTCTAAATTCTTCTGTATTCGCAACAAAATCTGTTTCGCAATTTACTTCTACTAAAACCCCAAGTCTTGCACCTGGGTGAATATAAGCTTCTACAATCCCTTCCTTTGTTTCTCTATCGAGTTTTTTGTCTGCCTTCGCAAGTCCCATCTTTCGGAGTTCTTCGATTGCTTTCTCCAGATCACCGCCGGTTTTTTCAAGTGCTTTTTTACAATCCAATACACCTGCACCTGTTCTCTCACGCAGCTCTTTAACTAAATCCGCAGAGATAGACATTTATAATCCTCCTTCTTCGTCTTTTTGCTCTAATTTTGAGCCTTCTTGTCCTTGCCTGCCTTCAATAATTGCATTTGCGATAGTTCTTGTAATTAACGAAATAGACCTGATGGCATCATCATTACCAGGTATTGGGTAGTCTACAAGGGTGGGATCCGCATTGGTGTCGACAATGGCAACGACAGGTATGTCGAGCCTCTTAGCCTCAAGAAATGCAATTTCTTCTTTAACGAGATCTACAATATAAACTGCGTCTGGGAGGGTTTCCATATCAGCAATTCCTTCGAAGACTTTTTGCAGTTTTTCCAGTTCCTTTAACATAAGGAGCTGTTCTTTTTTGGGATAACGCTCAAGCTCGCCGGTTTCTTTCATATGAATTAGTTCTTTCATCCTAGAAATTCTGTTTCGTATGGTTTCAAAATTTGTAAGAGCTCCGCCTGGCCAGCGTTCGGTCATATAGAATGTACCGCATCTCCTTGCTTCCTCAGCTACTATGTCTTTTCCTTGTTTTTTTGTGCATATGAAAAGTACGCTCCCTCCGCGGGAGCTCAATCTCATCACAAATTCATAGGCTTCTTTCAATTTTTCAAAAGTTTTTCTGATGTCTATAATGTGATGTTCTTCTCGTAGGGTGAATATGTACGGTTTCATTTTTGGGTTCCAACGTCTTTTTTTATGGCCAAACTGAACACCAGCTTCCAGGAGGTCCTTTAGGGTAACTGGGAATGCTATGCTATCATCGTTTTGAGTATTGTGGAGATTTTCTTCTCTTGCTTCTTCCATATTTCATTCTCTCCTTTTCTCTTGGGTCTCTTGACAGCATCCTGAACTTTTTTAATACTTCCGTGAGGTTCTCGTCAAAATCCTTTAGAGCTCTTGCCAGGGCAAGCCTCATCGCTCCTGCCTGTCCAGATTTTCCACCACCTTCAACCTTACAGACTACGTCAAGTGATTTTTCAACTCCAGTAATTTTTAAAGGTTCTAGGGCATAGAGGACTAAGTCTTCCCTTCCAAAGTATTCTTGGGGTCTAAGACCATTTATGTAAATTCTTCCTCTTCCATTTTCTTTAATCCTGAGTCTTGCTACTGACCTTTTTCTTGAACCCCATGCAAAGACTATTTTAGCATCACTCAAGTTTAAACCTCCCTTAATTTATTTTTAGAATATCTATAGGCTCCGGTTTTTGAGCCTTATGTGGGTGTTCTGGACCTCTGTAAACTTTTAACTTGCGAAACATTTGAGCACCGAGTTTGTTTTTGGGCAGCATCCTCTTTACGGCCATTTCGATTAGCCTTTCTGGATATTTGTCCATGATTTGCCTAGCTGTTTTCTGCTTGATACCTCCAGGGTAACCAGTATGATGGTAGTAGATTTTGTTATCAAGTTTTTTACCCGTAAGTCTCACCTTGTCAGCATTAACGATAATCACGAAATCCCCTGTATCTATATGAGGAGTATATGTCCTCTTTCTCTTTCCCTGAAGCAGGAGCGCTACTCTCGAAGCTAGGCGTCCTAATTCTATGCCCGATGCGTCAATAAGCAGCCATTTTCTGTTTATATCTGATTCTTTAGGTATAAAAGTACCCATTCAATCCTCCACATCTGCTAAATTATATTTCACACCCTAAGTTAATTCAAGTCTAAGGGCTTCTTTACCGGAGAGGGTGGGATTCGAACCCACGGTACCCTTTTTAGGGGTACACACGATTTCCAATCGTGCCCCTTCGGCCAGCTCGGGCACCTCTCCTGTAGTGGTTTATTATAAATGGAAAGTATTGAAAAAGCAATGAGCCGAATCGGTCTAAATTCGTAGTTTCCTGATTCTATAATTGATTCTCATCCAGTGAGGTTTTATAATTTTACTTGGCCGGAGTGGCGGAATAGGAAGACGCGGCGGACTCAAAATCCGCTTCCGTTAAAGCGGAGTGAGGGTTCGAGTCCCTCCTCCGGCATTAAATGAAATGTGTGGAATAGTTGGATATATAGGATCTAAAGATTTGGGTGCCGTGATTCTTGTTGGTCTCGAAAAGCTTGAGTACCGCGGGTATGATTCGGCTGGAATTGCGGTCATCCATAATGGGAGGCTAGTAGTAAAAAAGCGTTCAGGAAGAATTGGGGATTTATACAAACTTGTAAATGGAATGGCGTTTAACGGAAAAGCAGGAATTGGCCATACACGATGGGCAACTCATGGAGGGGTGAATGATATCAATGCCCATCCCCACGTTGATTGTAAGTCTCAGATTGCCGTGTCCCATAATGGCATCATAGAGAATTTTCAAGAGTTGAAGCTAGAACTCGAAAAAAGTGGGCATAAATTCGTATCTGAAACTGACAGCGAGGTCATTCCGCATTTAATTGAAGAATACTATGAGGGTTCTCTTTTTGATGCTGTGTTGAAAGCTGTGAAAAGATTACAAGGTTCTTTTGCACTTGTGATACTGTCATCTATGGAGTCGGACCGCATTATAGGTGTAAAAATGGGGAGCCCTTTGATCATTGGAGTGGGTAAAGATGAGATGCTTCTTTCGTCGGATCAGATGCCGCTTTTATCCCATACTAAGGATGTAGTAGTACTTAATGATGGGGAGATTTGCGTTTTGACTCAGAATTCTTGGTCTGTATATGACTTTGATGGGAATCCAAAGCAGAAGTATATCACAAAGATAGACTGGACCGTAGATATGGCAGAAAAAGGCGAATTTTCACACTTCATGCTAAAGGAGATTTTTGAGCAACCTGAAGTCTTGCGAAGGAACCTCGAGTACTATATTAGAGGTAACGAAGTTACCCTTCTGAAAGATTTTAACTTGAGGAGATTGCTTTTGAATAAGGATAGAATTTTGATACAGGCCTCTGGGACTTCTATGCATGCCGGGCTCGTGGGGAAGTACTTGTTGGAGAAACTTGCAAGGATTCAAACTGATGTTGATTATTCTTCAGAGTTTCGCTATAGAGAACCTGTCCTTGGTCAAAACACGTTGGTAATTGCCATTAGTCAATCGGGCGAGACAGCAGATACCCTTGCTGGAGTGAAACTAGTTAAGGAAAATGGTTTTGAAGTACTTTCTATTGTCAACGTTAAGGATAGTTCGATTGCAAGGGAATCAGACTATGTTCTTTATATAAATGCAGGTCCTGAAATAGGGGTAGCATCGACTAAAGCATATACTGCACAGATTCTAATACTGTTCTTACTGAGTTTAGAAGTTGGATTACTAAGAGGCTTCGTTTCTGAAGAGGATTTTTCGAGGATGAGGGATGAACTGTTTGAGCTACCCGGAAAGATAAACGATGTTCTATGTGAGTCTGGTTATGTGAAGGAAGTTGCAGCCAGATTTTTGGATGCAAAACATTTTGTTTTCCTTGGACGAGGTATAAACTATCCAACAGCCCTTGAAGGCGCTTTGAAGTTAAAAGAGGTTTCTTATGTTCATGCTACGGGTTATGCCGCTGGTGAAATGAAGCATGGGCCCCTGGCACTTGTGGACAAAGATTTACCAGTGGTCTTTGTGAATCCTAAGACGTCTGTTTATGAGAAGTCTCTAAATAATATCGAAGAGGTACGGGCAAGGGGCGGCATTATAATTTCTGTTGCCTCTTCTGGTGACTTAAAAATGGAGATGCTGAGTGATTATGTTTTTAAGATGCCTGAGGTGAACGAGTTACTTACTCCTTTGGTGTCAATCATTCCTCTGCAGCTTTTTGCATATAACGTGGCTGTTGGAAGAGGATGTGATGTAGACAGGCCAAGGAATCTTGCAAAAAGTGTGACAGTAGAATGAATCATAAACCGTTCATAATTGTAGTATCTGCGCCATCCGGGGCTGGTAAAACTACTATTCTTAAAGAGGTTAGAAGGCTTGTTTCTGGCGTCTTTTATTCTGTCTCTGCCACTACAAGGCCCCCCAGACCAGGCGAAGTTGATGGGGTTGATTATATTTTCGTTACAAAGAAAGAGTTCGAAAGAATGATTGAGAGTGGTGATCTACTTGAGTGGGCGAAAGTGTTTGGAGGAGAATATTATGGTACTCCCAAAAGCCCTGTTATCAAAGCTCTTGAAGCAGGAATGGATGTGCTAATGGATCTTGATATTCAGGGGAAAGAATCCCTTGAGGCCATGTATGATGGTAGTATTATTTCCATTTTTCTTCTTCCACCCTCTTTTGAAGAATTAAGAAGGAGGTTGAATGGGCGAAAGACTGAAAATGAATCGGAATTACAAGAGAGGCTTTCCAGAGCCAAGGTCGAATTGAAGTGGGCGGAAAATTACCAATACTGGGTCATAAGTTCGTTGATAGATGAAGCTGCAAAGGGGATAGTTTCAATTATTAATGCAGAGCGGATGAGGCGAGAAAGGGTTATTTTTAACCTGGATATCGACTAAATGGATAGTTTCCATAGTTTTATAATTCCGTCGATATCACTCGTAGCAAAATAATTTTTTTGAGGGAAAAAGCTGATACTTGTGCATTTTCTTGTTTGAAGGTCTACTTCCATTTTCTTGTCCATTAGGTCTAATCCAATGACTAATACACGCCTCTCCGAGGCAATCAGCAGGTATTTCTCATTTGGGGTAATAGCAATATCTATTATTTGTCTCGAATCTTCAGAGATTTGATACCTTTTAACGATGGTTAATGAGGAGGGGTCCCATATGTTAATTAATCCGTCATTCGCTGAAGTAACGAAGAATCTACCAGAATTTGCAAATCGGATCTTCTTTAACTGCCCCGTATGTTCCTTGAAAGATTTTTTTAATTTCATTTCTTGTGTATCCCACATAAAGACGCTGCCATCCCAGGCACCTGATACTAACAATCTATCCTTTGGGGAATGTTCTAAGCAGCTGATCCAAGTTTCATGTCCTGTTAAATTAACGGTTTTTTCTACCTTCATCATATCGAAAATGGATATTGCCTTTTCGTACCCACCCACAAAAAGCAGTCTAGAGTCGGGCGAGAAAGTAATTTCAGAGATTTCGTCATTTTGAATGTGGACGACGTTGAGTCTTGTCCAGAAAGAAGTTTCGAAGAATTTGATGTTTCCAGATTTTGCTGATACTACAAGGTATTGTGAATTTGGTGACATTTTCATATCTGTCAAAGTATCATCATCAGTAGTCGCCTTAATAGAAATTTTTCTTTCCCATTGGGTCGTCCCAAAGACTTTAATTACTCCATCAGCCCCGGCTGTAAGCATATATTCACCCTTTGGAGAGAAAACAACTTTTATTGCTAACCCTTGATGAGCTTGCACTTTTCCGATCAACTTGCAAGTTGTGACTCCAGTAGCTTGGGAAACTATAGAGAGTCTTGTAATAAAGGGGGATGAAGGCGAGACTTCCTTTTTATATGCATCTTTCGTTTCTATCTTATGTTTCTCTTCTTCGAGTACCTTATTTATTAAGTCTAGACTGATATTTAACTTTTTTGCCATATCTATTATGTCTTTTCTTTCTTTCTCACCGATTTTCCCGTGATATTGTGAAATCTTTATGTCTCTGAGAGTTCTGATTTTTTCAATCACTTCGAGAGCATTTTTTGCTTCGGAGGCATTTTTGAATCTATCAGAAGTAGACAGTTTTGTCATTTTTACAAGGAAATCTCTCAATTCGACGCTCATATCGTTTATAACTGAGTAATCAACAATTCCTGTCTCTTCGTTTTTAAACTTGTCAGGAGTTAGCCCTGTTAGGATTTCTATGGCAACAATCCCGAGGGAGTATAGGTCGCTCGATGGAGATGAAAAGCCCTGCTTCTGCTGAGGTGAAGCATAGCCCTTGGTGTACATAATTTCCCTGTCTTTTTTATCACCGTGATATTCTATCACTGCGCCATAATCGACTAAATATGCTTTTCCATTTTGGTCTACGATGATATTCTCGGGTTTAATATCTCGGTGGAGTAAAGAAGGGTTAAAGGAATGTAGGTAACTGAGTATATCCAAGGTGTCTTTTAAAATGATGATTGCCTCATCTTCTTCCAGTTTTGTTCTTTCCGTGAGGAGTTGCCGGAGATTCTTTCCCTCAACAAAGTCCTGAATTAGATAAATCTTTGAATTCTTTTTGTCTTCAAGGAATCCATGGATTTTTGGTATCTGGGGGTGGTTTAGTTTAGCAAGTATCATTCCCTCTTGCTGAGTAAATTTGATGAATTCGTCAAATTTTGCAGATTTCATTGAGAATTCTTTAATTACAACTTTTTTGCCGAAAAGTTGAAGGTCCTCCGCGAGATATGTCTTTCCGAACCCACCCACGCCTATTTTCTTAATTAGCTTATATCTATTTTCTATTATGAGTAAACCTTCAATTATAGGGTTCCCGCACCTTACACAAAACAATTCTCCAGGCGGGTTTGCTTGACCGCATACTTTGCAAGTATTTTGATCAAATTTATTTCCGCAAAAGGCACAAAATAACGCATTATCCTGATTATCCTTTCCACACACAGAGCATCTCTTCACATGTTACCTTCCTATTACGATTTCTTTCTCTACATTTACTACAATCACACTTACGTTATCACTACTTTTCTTTTCGTGCGCTTCTTCTAAAAGCTTTAAGCAAGCTTCACGTAGGTTTTTCTTACAGCTTTTAATTATACTGGCTATTTTAACAGGAGTCACGACATCAGTTAAACCATCAGAGCAGATTAGTACTTTGAATTTTTCCCATGGTATTTGCAATTCATTAATATGCACTTCGATCTCGTCGAAAGGCCTTATACCTATTGCTTGAGTAATGGCTTTGTTTTTCTTGGTAGAGGTATCACGGATGGAAAGTTCTGTGATGTCCTCGTCGTTGAGAAGAAAAATTGGCGAGTCTCCCACATTGAATACCATGAATCGGTCTCTATCGATTAAGAGTCCAGAGATGGTACCGCCCATTCGTTGCATAGTCATCTCAGTTTGTGTGTTCTTTGAATATACATAATTGTTCACAACCCCAATGGATTCCACTATATCTTCTAATTCTATGTTACTTTTAGGTAACAGATGCTTGTAGAATTCTTTACTTATACCATCGACAATTAGCTCTGCGGCTACCTCGCCTCTCTCGTGTCCACCAAGGCCATCCGAAAGTACGAAAAGATATTGTTTTTTTGCATCTAAATTCTCAGCAGCATAAGTTTTGTAAGACGATTCAATCATTAAAATAGCATCTTCATTCTTTGTCCGTGTAGGGCCTTTATCACTGATTCCTGCATAGCTTACAGAATTCATGTGTATTTTTTGTTTTATTTCGTCAAGCCAATTGATGAAAATGTAAGCTTCACATTTTTTTCTAATAATTTCGTTTTTTTCATTTTCCCATAGAGAGCCTTCATACCCTTTAAGGATGCGAAGGATGTTACATAGGAAATCTTTTGAGTCAATATACCCTTTCTCTTTGTGCTCAAGTACTGGGAAGCAAGGCCTATACCTTTCGTCAAAAACGATATCTTCCAGTCGTTCAGGGAAATAGAGGTTAAAACCGGAGATTCTCTCTATTAATGACTTAATAAATGTGATTCTTGCCTCATCCCCGAGCTCTTGCCAGATTTGTGAAATTTTTCTAAGTTCTGTTGGCTTCTCTATCAAAGGGAGGAATGAATTTTTTCCAACTTCGATACTATCATACAAATTCCCGCTGGAATTATAAAACTCGAGAATGGCTGAATCTGTCTGAATCTTTATCAAATTAGGGTTTACCTCCTTAAGAATCGTGCCATGGACTTCTATGGACTTGATAAGGTACTTTGGATCCACGATTTTCTTTACAGGAAATGGTGCAAAGAGGAGCTTCTCATTGTCTGAACCGCAATTAGGGCACTTTTCAGTGCCTATTTTTATTTTGGTCCCACATTTTGAACAGAAACAATAATTGAGATCAAAACCACAGGTAGCGCATTCGTGAACATTGGGGGAGTTAAATGTATTACATCGTGGACATCTCACAAGTCTCATTGTTTTTTAACCTCAAATGTTAGGTGTAGTTTCTTGCTAAAGCTGATTACGTCCCCTGGGTTTACTTTATAGATTTTGTTAGGCTCTAATCTTTCTCCATTTAAATAGGTGCCGTTAGTACTCCCCAAATCCTGGATCGAAATAGATTTACTTTCTGGGTCTATTATAAGCATCGCATGTCTCCTGGAGACGGTGGCTGAGAGAGTGAGCTCTGAAAGGTCTACGTCGGGCTTAAATTCGGTACTTTTCCGACCGACAATCACTTTTGTGATTTCTTCTTCATTTAAAGGCAAGCTGATAATCTTGCCGCTGTCTTTTTCGACCAGTACATAGGGGCTAAGGAGTATGGGTTCTATTTTTATGGGTTCGCCGCAAATGGAGCAAAATTTGGCACCTATGGGATTCCAATGTCCTTGATTGCAGTAAATGCCTTCCTCTTCTGGGTTAACCATAAAAATATCAAGGGCTGAAAGGCATCTTTCACAAAATTTAACACCTTCTGCATTTTGCAGGCCACAGATCGGACACTTCATTCGTCAACCATCTTGGTTTCGTACTTTGTCTTGATTCTTAATTCATCCGGTAATGTGCCGTCGGCTTTCACTTTCTGTATATTTTCTTCAATAAGATTTTTTAGATCTCCGTCTTCGAATTTAATGGCAGTTTGTACCATTGTTTGAAGAACTGTAAGGGCTTCGAGGGGCTTTCCCTCGTCTATGAGTTTTTCTGCTAATTCTTGTTGTACGTATAGGCTTACTTTCTGAAGTGCATCTCTAACTTCTTCATCAAACTGAGAAACATAACTTTCGGTAACCTCTAATACCACGTTATGGGCGCTGCTTTCGAGTTTCTCGCCAAAGATTGTTCTATACTCTATTATGTACTCCAAGACTTTATTTATGTAGCTTGATTCGGGTGCGGAGATGAACATCTGGAGTAGGATGAGCTTCTCTTTTACTCGTTCAAGATTTCCCCCTTCTATGATCCATTGTTCACCATCCCAAAGAGGCTCAATTTTCTTAATTTGTGGAGTGATAATAAAAGCTGGTGAAATATCCGATAAGCGCGCAAACTTCTCAAGCTTTACTTTAAGTGACAGGTCCTTATAAGCAATATTTTTAATGCTTCGGAACTCACTAATAAATCGGTCTTTTAATTCTTTAGGATTTTCAACATAGTACATCTTGCCTCCGGAAATATCAGCGATCTGTTCAAGTAATCTCGGGTCCCACTTCCTCCCAAGGCCCAATGTAGTGATACTTAAGCCGTTTCTCTTTGCTATTCTTGCAAGATCGAGGCATCTATCATTATTGCCGTGCTCATTCTTTCCATCGGTGAGTAGAATCATCCACTTTATTATACTTTCGGATTGTAGTTTTTCTGATTCTTCAATTCCTGTTGCAATTCCCTCATCAATGCAGGTGCCACCAAGGGGAAAGATGTCTTCAATTCTGCTTACTATTTCTTTTCTCTGAGAGGTGGGTGAATTCGAAACGATAGTCCTCGCTTCAGAGTCAAAAAGCACTATGCTAATTCTATCTTCCTCATCCAGGATTTGTACGATCTCTTTAACTGCCTTTTTAAGGTTCTCAAGTGGTTCACCTTCCATCGAGGAGCTTTTATCGAGCACTAATATTAGATTCACTCTCGGCTGCGGCGGTATATTTATAGGGCGCATTTTTATTAGCAAAAATTTTTGCTCGTTAAAGGGTAAATTCTGTGCAATTGTCGAATTTTCCCATCTATAAGATAAGACAATGTCTTCTTTTGATCTTATTAAGCCCATAATGTTTGAATTATAAGTTAATTTTCTGTCACATTCAATATATTAAGTTCGTGTACTTTCGAAGCCTGATAGGAATTGGGGAATTCGCTTGTGATACGCCTAGCGAGTTCTGATGCTTTTTGTTCGTCATTTAAATAATTTCTGTAGACTATCATAGCAGCATACATCGCTTTTGCTTTTACTTCATTATCTTTTGATGTAGCAATGAGCTCCTGATATAATTCTAAAGCTTTTTCGACATTCCCAAGGTCAAGGAGGTACAATTCTGCCTTTCTTAGCTTACTCTGATCACTATTTTCTTCTGAAGAGATTGCTATCAAGGAATTGTACCTCATTTCAATTTCATCTCTAAGATTTTTAGAGAGAGGGGAGTTTCTAAGATTCTCATAAATTGCAATTGCCTGCTCAAGGCTGTCTAATGTTTCCATGATTTTTCCTTTTAAGAACAGTGTTTTTGTGTAAACAGAATCCCTTTGCGGTTTTTCCAAGATTTTTTCTATAGTACTAATCGCTGGTTCATAATTGCCACCCTGTGAATACAACCTTGCCTTTTCATATTGCAATATCCTATATTGTGGTGAGTCATCTTGAAAACCTGCTTGATCGAGAATCTTTTGCGCCTCATCAAATTTCCCCTGGTTAGCAAGCATATCGGCCCTGGTAACGATGAGGTAGATTCTTTCATTATCAGTTATTGCAATCTTTTCAATTTGCTCCAAAAACTTTTGAGCCTTTTCCCAGTTTTTAGTTCTAATTGCGGACTCCAGAGCGAGTTGGAAAATAATCTTCTTCATAGGATTTTTTAAAACTTTGTTCCATTCCCTTTCGACCAAGTTTATTAAGCTTTCATATTCTTTTTGTGTAAATAAAAGTTTAGTATTTATTAATATGAATTCCGGGTCATTTTTAATTTCTGGATGCTTCCTTATCTCCATATTGGCTTCGTTTAGGTAGTTCAAGTTCACAAGGAGATCGATGTATTCAATTAAAGCTTGCTTCGCATATGGGGAATCGGGGAAGTAATTGAATAGTTCTTCAAATTTAATTTTTGCCTTTGTATAATCGCCAAGTCTCTTATATGAAACTGCAGTAAGGTAGAGTGCATCGTCAATGTAGTCTGATTCTGGGTAAAACTCGAAAACCTTTGAACTCTTTTCAATTGTCTTGTTGTAATTTGTTGACGACTCCCTTGTGTTCTGACCCTGCTCTCTGTAAATCTTTTCTGCTTCTTTAAAATAGAGTTTTGCATTGTAAACTGTGTTGAAGTAAGCGCAGGAACTAAATAGGAGGGTTGATAAGATCAATAATTTTCGAATAGCCATTTTAGGAAATTCTCGTTTGAAACTGGAACTTTTCCCTTTTTCAAAACTTTGATATATTTTTCTCGTTCATCTTTGGAGATGGAGGAAGAAGGGATTCCAAGCACCTCCAACTGCATATGATTCCCCGCACCATCGGTAATCTCAATGATATCGTATACTCGAACTTCATATGAAGGTTTCTTCCTTTGACCATTTACCGTGATATTTATATTCTTTGTTCTTGTTCTTGAAGCACTTATACCTGTCTTTTTAAGGAAAATGTCTATTCTCAAAATTCTTTAATTTCTACGAATATTTCCTGCCTTAATTGTGCGAGCAATTTTGAGATCTCTTCCTGTATTTTTTGATTTTCGATGTGCTGTTTTATGTTATTTTGTATTTCTGAAAATTCTGGAGTTCGGCCAGTTTTTTTGTCAGTAACCTTCACTATATGGTAGCCAAGTTGGTCTTTAATTATGGTAATTTCGCCCGTTTTTAATGCTGAAATCTTCCCTTGGAATTCTTCAGGTAAATTGTTTACGGGAATCCATCCCATATCTCCGCCTAACTCTTTTGTGCTCTCGTCATCGGAGTATGTTTTAGCGAGCTCTTCGAAGTTTTGTTTTTGAACTTCAATTTTATTTTTTATGGAAAGTGCCAGCTGGTATGCTCTGTTCCATTCCTCAGCCTTGGGTTCAACCTTGACAAGAATATGCTTTAATTCATAATAGTTATCACCTTTGTTCACGAGTTTGAAAATATGATAGCCGAAGTCACCCCTGATAGGTTCTGAGATCTCTCCCGGATTTAGTTTGTCCAACTTCTCCTGAATTTCCTGTGGGAAGAAATTTCTCGCAATTGCTCCAAGAGACCCTCCATACGATGCAGACTCTCTATCATCAGAGTATCTATTCGCAATGTCCTCAAAGGAAGCGCCTTTCTTTATCTGATTGTAAAAGTTTTGAGCTTTCTTTAGAGCAGAGGCTTCCTGAGCAGAGTCCACATTTGCTTTAATAAATATGTGAGAGATCCTGAACATATCAGGTTCTTTAAGGGAATCCTTGTACGAATCGTAGAAGTTACGTATTTCCTGTGGGGTAACTTGAATCTTCGGTCTGACGTAACGTTCGATGTATCTCTGAACCAAGATTTCATCACTGATAGTACCTCTATAGATTTCCTTTAGAGCATCTCTGGTTAATCCCTGATTTTTAAGTAGATTTTCAAAATTTTCGGTTCCATACTGCTGCTCGAGATATCTTATCCTTTCCTCAAGTGCCTGATTTATTTCTTCTGCAGAGGGCTGTGCAATTGCAGTATCTTCTTTCGCTGCGTGTAAAATGAGTTTATTGTTAACCAACTCCTGAAGTATTGCATTTTTGAGTTCTTTCTCACTGGCAGTCGGGTAAAAAGCCTTATAGGTTTCATATACTTCGTTCACTTCGGATAGGGTTACTACTTCATTTCCAACTCTTGCAATAACCTTATCCTCAAAAACTTGCTGAGAGTGAAGGAATGTAACGAAAATAAGTAAAGGTATAAGGTACTTCTTCATTTGCCAGTAACCTCCGAAACTTTATATTTAGCTTGGAGTGAAGATATAATGGAATCCCGTATGTTATTCTGGCGTGTTGCAATAAGGACTCTTCTCAGAAAATCTACTACTTCCTCTTCTCCGACCTCCTCTTTTGAAATGTTGAGTACCTTTATTAAAGCATAGTATCCGGAAGAAGGTAGGGAAACTGGATTCGATATTTCTCCGATCTTCAAATTGCTAATTACATCAAATAGTTCCTTTCCATATGAGTAATAAACTACTCCTAAATTTTCGCTTAGTGGTGCCAATTGTACTTCCCGAGGATCCAGCTTGTTAATCTCCGAAACAATTGCAGCATAGGGCTGCATTAGCAGTGTCCTGTAATAAGGGGTCTTTGTGCTGTCTATGTAATAGAGGATTACGAGGTCTATTTTCTTTTCAAAGTAGGGCTTTGAATTCGCAAATTCTTCATTTAATAGCTGTTCAGGGATCTCAATATTGCCAAATTTCTCATTTATGAAATACTGACTCACTACTTTTACCTCTGTAACCTTTAAATGGGCTTGTAGATCCTCATTTTTCAGAATACCTTCATCCAACGCAGCCTTGTAAAGCAATACCTCTTCAAGATATTGTTTGAAAACTTCGTTCCGGACATTTGGGTCACCCTTAAATCCCTCTGGGATCTGAAGTTCAATTTCTTGACTCGTAATTTCTGTTCCATCTATCCTGGCTATTACATCCCCCTTTTCTTTCTTACAGCTGGAAAAGAGCGTTACTCCTAAAAGCATCACCAATGATATTTTTCTTAGTTCCATAAAGGCATCCACCTCCGTTTGTAGAAAGTTTAAGCCCAGTTACTCAGTAATTCAATATCGATACCCCTCTTGAGTTTTTTGATTCCACTCTGAGTCTCTAAGAGTATCTCACGGTTAGATACCGTGACCGATTTAATGTTGTTGTTCTTTGAGATGAGAATCTTAACCTTTTGGACAAAGAAGAGTTCTTCCAACTCATTTGGTATCGGCCCAAATCTATCCTTGAGTTCGTTCCGTAGCCTTTCCAGTTGTTCAATAGTTCTGGTATCTGCAAGCTTCTTGTAAAAAGAAAGACGTATATCTTCATCCTCAATATAATAGTAAGGAATGTATGCCTCGGTTTTTACCTTAACTTCCTTTTCTTGAAATTTTTCTTTGCCCTCGAGCTCTAAAATTGCATCCTCCAAGAGAGTAAAAAACATCTCAAGGCCGATGATCCTGGCAAAGCCGTGTTGTTTTTTGCCGAGAATCTCTCCTGCCCCTCTCAGCTCCAGATCTTTCATTGCTATCTTGAATCCAGAACCCAATTCGGAATATTTCTCAATTACCGCAAGTCTCCTTTTTGCCTCTTCGGATATCCCTGGAGGAGTGAGAAAATATGCGTATCCTTTTTTTATTCCCCTTCCCACTCTACCTCTCAACTGGTGGAGGTCTGCTAAACCGAAGGTGTGGGCGTTATTAACGATGATTGTATTTGCTTCAGGGAAGTCAACTCCTGCCTCGATTATAGGGGTAGAAACCAATACATCATAACTTCCAAGATAAAAGTTTATGTATATATCCTCCAGTTGAGTACGTGGCATCCTACCGTGCGCACATCCAATTGTTAGATTGGGAAATAAGTCTTTTAGAAGTTTAACTATCTCTTTCATCCCCCGGATGTGGTTGTTTACGAAGAAGACCTTACCATTTCTATCGATTTCAAACTTTATTGCCTGTTCAACTAAAGCAGGTTCCATAGTACCTACATATGTTTCCACAGACTCCCTGCCCGGTGGTGGCGTGTCGAGAATTGATAGATCGTATACTTTTCCGAGGCTCATGTGAAGGGTCCGAGGTATGGGAGTTGCAGTAAGTCTCAAGGTGTCAACTATGGGGAATCTTTTCCTTATTATTTCCTTGTCTTCAACCCCGAACCTATGCTCCTCGTCGATTATTAAAAGCCCAAGGTTCTTAAATTTTATTTCGCTTCTAATTAAGGCATGAGTACCAATTACAATATCAATAGATCCGTTCTCTAGTCCTTTGAGGATCTTATCCTTTTCATCCTCGTGAGTCAATCTTGAAAGCATTGCAACCTTAACAGGGTAGCTTTTTAATCTTTTTGAAAAGTTAGTATAGTGCTGAAGTGCGAGGAGCGTTGTGGGGACAAGCATTACTACCTGATAAGAATTAACGGTTGCCCTAAAAGCTGCTCTCAGTGCAATCTCTGTTTTCCCGAATCCAACTTCCCCTGCAACCAATCTATCCATGATTTTATTAGATTCCATATCTTTCAAGATTTCTTCCATTACACGGATTTGCCCTTCTGTCTCGTCATAAGGAAATTCTGCATACAATTTATATTCCAATTCAGGTACCGGCTTGTATATAAACCCCCTCTCCCTCTTTCTGTAAGAGTGTATTTTTAAGAGTTCTATAGCGAACTTATATGTTTCTATAAGTGCTTTTGCTCTCCGCAACTTCCAGTGTGGAGAGGCGAGCGTAGAAATTTCTACTTTATCTTTTTCTTCTGCTACGTACTTTTCAACCTTTGACAGGTTATACACGGGGATATTTACGACGCCATCCCTATATTCCAGCCTTAGTGTGTCATACTTGGTATCTTCGAGTTTAATTCTTTCAAGTCCAGCAAATTTTCCAATGCCGTAATCGAGGTGGACTAAAAAATCCCCAACTTTAAGATCTGTGTAATCTTCAATTCTTTCCCCGTAATGCTCCTTTCTTACCCATTTTCGATGTTTAATGCCTCTGAGCTCGGATTCCGTAAAAACGGCCAACCTTTCCGCAGGGAAGATAAAGCCGTTGTAAATTTTACCTTGCATAATATTACATTCAAATAGTTCTTTGAAAAATCGATCTTTATCTTCACCGTAAGCGAAAAAGTATAACCTGTAGCCTTCGTCATGCAACTTCTCCATTTCTCTCTTCAGGAGCTCTAAGTTTCCAAGGTAGTTGAAGTTGTGTAAGACTTCAAAGGGCGAATTGCCTTCGATCTCTTCGATAGTCTTAACCTCTTGTGATGGCATCTTACCCTTAACGCCCATTATGTTTATCTCACCAATTTCTTTGAAAGAGCGTTGTGTATCTTCATCAAAAAGCCTGATGGAGACAACATTGTCACCTGAAAGTTCAATCCTTACAGGTTTTTTCTCTCCTCTTGGGAAGATGTCTACAATTCCTCCACGTATTGCAAATTCCCCCGGCTTTTCCACAATCCTCACTCGTTCAAATTGTTCCTCGATTAAGGTAGTCATAAGTGCTGTAAGATCCAATTGTTGTCCGAGTTTTATACTGAGGAATTTTAAGGATTCGAGTAAATCTTTAACGTAAGAGAGCTCTTCTCTGGATTTCACAATAATCAGGTGCCCCTTATTAGAAGTAATCTCCGATTCCACTTTTTCCGAGTAGATGTGGGCTTGGAAGCCTTGGGCAAATGACGAAATTTCTTCTTGTAATACCTTCTCGTCTTCTTGATTTTTCAAATAAAACGCTACATTTTGTTTTTCTAAGTGCTGGATTAAATTCAGAGTCTTAAATCCAGTAGGATGGAGTGAATATATTGGGAACTGGGTACGAATTATATTCACAGGTTCATAAACTTTTCGAGTAGGGCGAACTCCTTTAACTCTCTAAGATGGTTCCCAATGACAATCAAGTCATCTTTCGATATTTTCTCTTTTATTGCTGGAGCTTTTACTGTAATTTTTGCTAATGCAACCGCTGAGTTTGCCCTGACCACTTCGTTTCTCTCCTTTAGATAAGGGTATATTAGATTATAAGCTTCCATTAAGAGTTCGTTATCTTTTTCTCTTTGAAGGTGTAGTGGCATTAGCTCCATCGGTTCTATATTGTGTTCCGATTCTATCTCCTTTCCAATACCTTCTACTTCTTGTTTCATTACAACTTCTTTTGCGTAAAGATTCCCCAGTACTCTGATAGCACCAGCTCTTACAAACCACATCCTCTCGTTGAGCAATGGGAGCAGTTTGTCCCGAAGCTCGTTCAAAGTGAATTGTGAGAGGGCATCTTGCACTTTCTCTCTTAAATGCCAGCTTTCGGAGTAAAGGAGTGAAATTAATTTGCCTACATCTCTTTTTTCAGCAAGTATATCGACGGCCTTAAACCTGTCAAGTATATTAGGTGATTTTAAAAGTTGCTCAATTTCCTGACTTTTTATATCTCCCTGTTTCTTACGACTTCCAGGCATTTTTCGATCCCCCTTTTCAACTCTTCAATACCATCACCCTTAAGTGCTGATATATAGTATAACTCCTCCTCAATGTTAAGCGAAGGATGGTGTGGATTTACGTCGATTTTGTTTATTGCAACTATGCGCGGTTTTCTTAGGAGCTCTTTTTTATAAAAGGAGAGTTCACTAATTATTTTATTATGTTGATCCTGCGGGTTGGGTACTGTTGCATCAATAAGAATCACAAGTACCTTAGTTCTCTCGATGTGTCTGAGGAATGCAAGTCCTAAACCCTTTCCTGTATGAGCACCCTCTATAATTCCTGGTATGTCTACGACGACAAATCTTTGTCCTGTTTCTTCATGGTATACACCAAGGTTTGGAGTTAGCGTAGTAAACGGATAATCGCCGACACGAGCATTTGAACCTACAAGAGCGTTAAGAAGAGTTGTTTTACCTGAATTGGGGAACCCCACGATCCCTACATCAGCGATAAGTTTAAGTTCGATTCGCAGGTTTTTAGTTTCGCCTAAAGTACCAGTCTCAGCAATTCTGGGTGCTCTGTTGGTGGGAGTGGCAAATCTTGCATTTCCTCTTCCTCCCTTTCCCCCTCTTGCGAGAAGTAACATCTCACCGTGTTTTGTTATTTCACCTATTACGGCTCCTGTCTCCTCATCGTAAATTACGCTTCCCAAGGGGACCTTGATTAATAGATCACTACCTTTTTTACCTGATCTATTTGAAGGTCCACCATTTTTACCATTTTCCGCTTCATAAACCCTTCTATACTTAAAATCTATTAGGGTTTTCAAGGATTTTTCACCGACAGCGTAGACATTACCTCCGTTGCCTCCGTCTCCACCATCGGGTCCTCCAAAGGGTTTAAATTTTTCTCTCAAAAAATGTACCAGTCCATCTCCGCCCTTTCCGGCCTTTACTCTTATACTAACTAAGTCAACAAAGCTGCTACGTTTCATTACTTAATAAACAAAACCCCAGGGGGAAAATCCGCCCTGGGGCAGGAGGGGGTGTGATACAACAAACAAATTTTAATTTTTTATTCAATAATTATTGCACTTCCAGGACACTGTTCTGCTGCTTCCTGTACATCAGCCCTGTCGCCAGCAGTTTCCATTCCCTCTTTCACATGGGCTAATCCGTCATCGCCCATGTAGAAAACATCGGGAGCAATATCTGTACATATTGCATCGCCTACACAGAGATCTGGGTCAATTCTAACTTTCTTTGCCATGTCTACCTCCTAATTGTTATTGTAATATTTTAAGACGGAAATATCCTACAGTCAATTTTGACTGCATGTAGCACGTTTTTTAAGTTTTTGTATTTAGCTTATAGGAGATTTTGATTTTATTGCTACTTGGAATTAAACTTTGCAAAAATGGACCAGATAAATTTATATATGTGGTTAGTACTTGTGATCTTGACTCTGTTGTACGTGTGCTACGGGATAATAGAATGGAGCATGCACAAGAAGAATTTGGGAATGATCCCCACCAGAATTGTGGTGAATGGAACGAGAGGGAAATCTACGGTAACGCGACTTGTGGCAGCTGGTCTTGTGGGTGGTGGCTTTCGGGTTATGGCAAAGACTACGGGAACAAAGCCGAATATCATAATAAATAATGAACAAGAAATTCCAGTAGTTAGGTTGGGGAGGGCTAATATTAAAGAACAGCTTTTGATATTCAAGAGAGCTGTTAATGAAAGAGTTGATGCTATCGTGTTTGAGAATATGTCCCTCAGGCCAGACTTGCAGATTATGGAAGAATCGAAAATCATTCAACCCCAATTTGTAGTAATTACTAATGTAAGGCAGGATCATCTCGATGTAATGGGACCAACGCCAGTAGATATCGTAAGGAACTTTATTAATGCAGTACCACAGGGTTCAACCGTTTTTACTGCTGAAAATGACCTTTTTCCTGTTATGTCAGAATATGCAGAAAGGAAAGGCATTAAATTGATAAAGGCTTCTGAAGAGGAGGTCGAACCTGAAGAGATGGCAAAGTTCCCTTATGTTGAACATAGAGAAAATGTTGCGCTTGCGTTGAAGGTTTGTGCCTTTCTTGGCATTCCAAGGGAGCGTGCATTGAATGAGATGTACCGATATATACCCGACCCTGGGGTGTTAAAGAAATATGTTCTAAACTTTAGCGGAAAAAAAGCAGTTTTATACAACGCCATGGCTGCGAATGACCCTGATTCTACTTACCTTATTTACGAAAGATTAATCACGGACAAGAGCAATTTTTATGTGCTGATGAATTGCCGTTCAGACAGAGTAGACCGTTCGAAACAGATGGCAGAACTCCTTTCAACTAAAGTGCCTGCAAAACTTTACTTCGTTACGGGAGGGAGTACGAGTGTTTTCTGCCTCTATGCCCAAAAGTTAGGAATTTCCGAAGATAAGATCGTTGACCTTGGAGGTGCTGAATATGAGGAAATATTTAATACCATCGGTCAAAGGATAGAAGATGGGGCAGTTATTCTTGCGATAGGAAATATTGTGGGGTATGGTGAGAGTCTTATTAAATTTCTCGTAGAAAAGGGTTTCACAGAAGCTTAATTAGATAAGGAGTAAGGGGATGTTAACAGTTGCTGTTGGGCTTGGGATGTTTTTTAACTTAGTACTAATGGAATTGACGGGACTGGCTGCTGGTGGCATAGTTGTGCCAGGATATGTAGCCATGACTATTCATAGACCTCTTCAAGTAGTGACAACGGTATTGGTTGGCCTCTGTACTTACTTGATCGTGAAGTTTGTTTCAAAGTACATGTTACTCTACGGCAGGAGGCTTTTAATCCTTTGTATTTTAATTGGTTACATCATTGGGTATGGTACAAGGGTTTTCCCTACGCTAACTTTCAATAACCTTAATGTAGATCTTGCAACGATTGGCTTTGTGGTGCCGGGCCTTCTTGCGTACTGGATGCATAGGCAAGGAGTTGTAGAGACAATTTCAGCAATGGTAGTTACATCTATTCTTGTAAGGCTTGTGATCAGTTTGATAAGCGGAGGCGTGATATTACCATGAAGAGGAGAAAGGGAAGGCTACCAGCGTACATTCTTGTTTTTGACGCAATCCTCGGCATTTTGTTATGTTTTTTTGCCCTCAGCTCTAAATCTAAAGTATATGCGCCATATTATAAGTTAAAGCTTGAGGCAGCACGCTTCACTGAAACTATGTTCCTCAAAGTGAAAGAGTCACGACTTGAAAAGAATATACCCATCGATCCTGTAAATGATCCCAATGGTTCAGGGCTTATCGGGATGCAACTTAGTCCAATTACCACTGAATTTGGCGACCTCACAGCGAAACTCACTAGTGTTAATCCAAACTTTGCTGCTCTCTTTGTTCAGTATCTGAAAAAATTGCATCTGAAAGGTGGAGATCTCGTTGCAGTTCACTTTACTTCTTCCTTCCCTGCCCTTAATATTGCGATGATTTCAGCGATAAAAACTCTAAAATTGCGTCCTATCATATTTACTTCTGTGGGTTCCTCTATGTGGGGTGCCAATATTCCGCAGTTTACTTACCTTGATATGGAGGATATTCTTTATAGATCGGGTTATATTGATTTTAAGACATCTTTTGCGTCAGCAGGCGGAATTGATGACATTGGTAGGGGCTTAAGTCCTGAAGGAAGACAGTTAATAAAAGCGGCTATTAACCGTACCCATGTTGTTGAGATTGAGGCGAATGATCTCTCCGAGGCTATTGAGAAAAAGTTCAAGATTTATCTGGATAAAGCAGGGGATGAGCCTATTAAATGTTTTATTAATGTTGGTGGGAACACTGCAGTTCTTGCAGGGGTGGAGGTTCCTTCCGGTATTGTGAGCTTTGAGTATAGGGATCACCCTGGTCTTGTGGGTCTGTTCCTGAAGAAGGGTATTCCAGTGGTTAATATTTATAATGTAAATCAGCTTGCGAGGAGGCATGGCCTTCCTTCTGCTCCTGTTCCCATTCCTCCACCTGGTGAGGGTGAATTGTTCTTCGAGGTAAGATACTCACTATTAGCTACTTCGATCTCTCTTGTTTTGTTTGTCTTGATTCTGGGCTTCACCCTGGTTTTTGATGTGGATTATTATATTAAAAAGAGTTTAAGGAGGTTGTAATGTTACTTATATTTTTTCTCCTCGGGCAACTGAGTGTGGCGTCTACTACCCCTGAGGCGACTGTTAAAACTCAGGTCACCCAGTCGGAGAAATACTACGTCTTGACCAGAGATAAACCTGTCAAGTTTGAGGTGAGTGGCCCTGTTTGGGTGAGAGTTTACACAAGAATCCCATGGAAAAAGGGGCTACAGAGCCCCACTACATATAAAATGGTGCTTGTTACTGATGAGACAAGTGAAAGGTTCATCACCAAAGAGACCGAGTACTCAAAAGTTTCAAAAATAGATAATATAAATGTAAGTAAATGGCGGTCTTTTTACATTCAGGTCCCGGAAGGGAAACACGGGTATGAATTACATCTCTGGCGTGCTCCAGTGGACACGATTCTTTTAAGATTTTCTTTTGAGGCGCCTGGCAGATGGATAGATATCAGTCCATCTCAATATGCAGGTATTCTAGAACTCGTTCAGAATGAGAGAATAATCAAGTATTATGAAGTTACACCTCAAAAGCCTCTTGTGCTTGAAGTTGAGGGTCCCAGAAGACTGAAAATAAATGCGAGAGCGATTTTTAACAACCTTGGTAAAAGTGGGGTTTACACCCTTTCGGTGAGGTCAAATAACAAAGTTTTCAAAGAGGTAACCTATTCTCCAAAACCTTCAGAAACCGTCTATTTTAGAAATCGTAAAGAAGTCATACCGTCCGCTCCTAACACCTTCTATTTAGATTTGAAGAAGGGCAAACATAGATTGGAATTTACTGTGATGGGGTTGGAGAGTGTGGCGATAAACCTACAGGTTCCTGAGAAATGATCTGGATTATCCTGTTTTGCAGCTTAGATTTTTCTTTGAGATCTATCATTGGGATTTCTTACGACAATAACATATATAAGTTCTCTGACCAGGAAATTGAAGAGTATACCAGTGGGTTATACCCCAATAAGTACCCTATTAAAACCGCTGATGATTTGAAGCTGGATTTCTCAACGAAATTTAGACTGGAGTTTAGACCAATAGAGAATAGAGTGAGTTACATGGATTGTTTTATAAAGTCATCGAGCTATTTGAATAATCGAATCAAGGATTACTGGAATTTTAGTATAGAATTTCGACAGGATCTGGGGAGCATTGACGCAGTTCTGGGATACAGTATCTTGCCAGACTATATGATAAGATATTACAGACCTTCAGGTGGTTCGGAATATGTCCCATGTAAATATACGAGAGGCCGTTTTAATATGGGGTTTTCTGGCACATTACACGGGAACATCCTTACAGTTTCTGCAAGATACTGGACTCTTGACTATTACGAAGAGTTTGATTATTACGATTCTAAAAATTACGCCGCTAGGTTTACTTGGTGGAAAGACTTTTCAAAGTTTTTGAGGCCAGAACTTTTATATGAATTCTGCTTCTCCGATGCCAAAGGACCTATCCCTGATATCTCATATTATAATCATTCGTTCACAGTTGGAAATTCTCTTGTACCTGGGATCAAAAGGATCTCGGATGCTTATTTCAAGTATTCCCTCGATTTGAGGACTTATATCTCTGAAAATTCCCCACTTGTGGACCCTATTCATTCTGGAAGGAGAGAGTTGGTACATAACATAAGTGCAGGCGTAAAGGTACGAGTTTTATTAGGGATGTATAGTGAATTTTTTGTTTCAAGGGAGTTTAGGTATGCTAATTCTGATGTTTATCCTGAAATTGAGAAACTGAAGAACTATAAGAAGTGGACCTTAGGGACCATTTTTTACTATAGAATTTAAGATGGAGGTAAGAAATGTATAGGAAATTTTTACTGTTAATTTTTGGAATTCTTGCACTTACGTGTACTAAACCCTCAGAAGAAATGAGGATATATACTGTTGTGGGAAGCTGCAAACTCCCTGGGTATGCAAAAGATGTGGATATTACTGGGAATTATGCTTATGTGGCTGATGACCAGGGTGGTTTACAGGTTGTGGATGTAGCTGACCCAGAGGCTCCTCTAATTGTTGGGAGTTATCCTACACAGAAAAGGTATGTGGGAATCGCCGTGAGAGATTCCTTTCTCTATGTAGCTTCAATTGATCTTGGCGGTTTAAAAATATTTGATTTGTCATTACCAGAAAGTCCTTCATTTGTTGGAGAGGACGGTGGATGGTTTTCAGCCTATGGTATTTATGCCCCCCCGCAGGATACAAATTACGTTTACATCGCTGGTGGGTACTGGTTTATTATCGAAGACGTTAGCAGTCCTTCGTTCCCAGGGTTCCGAAAGCGCTTTTCCACTTCTGGAAGCGTAAGAAGTGTCTATATGGTTGATTCCATAGCATTTCTAGCTTGTGAACAGATGGGTGTCCAGGTTTATGATGTTTCAAAGCCCGTTGCTGAGGCTTACATCTCCACTATAGATACTCGTGGTAATGCTAGGGATATCTTTGTATTAGGTTCATACGCTTATGTGGCTGATGGGCTTCGCGGTCTCTGTATCATAGATGTATCTGATCTTGATAGCCTAAATGTTGTTGGAACATACGATACAAGAGGATACGCTCAAGGGATCTGGGTCGAAGGTAACCTTTGCTATGTTGCAGATAGGGAGGGTGGGCTCGTGGTTTTTGATATCCAAGATCCATCAAACCCGCTGCTATGTGCCATTTTTGATACACCTTATTCATACAATGTAAAGGTTAGAGAAGGATTAATATATGTTGTTGATAGAGATGAAGGTCTATTAATTCTGAGGGAGGCAACACAGTGAAGATTCTGTTTTTTCTGGTATGTTTAAAGGTCGAGCTCCCACTTCTCGATAGTGTTTATGTTGAGAAGATATATAGCTCACCTACTGATAATGTATTTATCTTGGAATTCGACAGCGGGGAGTCTGCCTCATTTACGCATCTTGTGGCATCTTCTACGACACCTGTTGTTACGTATAGGATTTTGGAACGAGAGAATTTTATGGGAGATGTAAATAGTTCAAAATGTGGAATTGTTATAAGTGAACCTATTAACCTTTTGGGTATGAATTTTTATCCAGTGACGATAAATTCGGTCTTCATGGAGCAGGAAAATATCGTGTCAGCTAAGAAAGTTCAGGTTGAGATTCTGTCAAGTGTACCTGATTTTTCGAGGTTATCTCGTTCCTATAGGATGGTATTAAAAAACATTGTTTTAAATTATGTTGAGGAGGATTGTTTACCAGGAGGCATTATATTTGTTGTTCCTGATAATTATTATAGCGCAACTCTCCCTCTAATAGATTGGAAGGAGAAAAAGGGTTATTCAGTAAGGGTCATCAAGTTCAATCCAGGAGAATTAAGTCACTACCAGATTAGAGATTCCATAGTGCAGTGTTGGAATACTATGGAACCACGTCCAGAGTTCGTTTTATTGGTTGGAGGTATTGCAGTTGTTCCAAATTTTTCTATTCCAGGTGAAACAAATCCTACAGATCTACCTTATGGCCTCACGGATTATATTGATTATATCCCTGAAATGATCGTGGGGAGACTTGATGTTGAAAACGTGAATCAACTGAGAACAGTTGTTAAGAAAATAATCCAGTATGAGGCCAATCCTTTTACTTCTGATCCGACTTGGCTAAATAGTGCTCTTCTTATAGGAGCTGATTATCCCCCTGATCAGATGACAACCCCCATCAAGGTCAAGAGGAGAATAGGGGCTGAAATGCTGGATTTTGGATACACTAAAATTGACACGATGTTTTATGATAGCATTCATCATCCAGTTGCATCTGACATAATTGCTTCTGTGAATCGTGGTGTAGCATTTGTGAACTATCGGGGTGGGAATGCAAACTACGCGGGATGGTACTATCCATCCTTTATGGTTAGTAACATTGAAGAATTGTCAAACGGCTGGAAGTTACCTGTAGTAACTAGTATTGTATGTAATACCGGCGCATATCATAATCCTGCCTGTTTTGGAAGAAAATGGATTACCGCTGGTGATACTCTTAATCCGAAGGGTGCAGTGTCATTTTATGGTTCTTCCTCACCCAATACTCACTCGAGATGGAACAATTGTATAGACCTGGGATTTTACGGTGGGCTTCTTTCGGAGGGAATATATGTGCTTGGTTCCCTTATGCTTAGGAGCAAGCTGGAATTAATAATGAATTTTCAGGGTAGCAGTTATGTTGATAGTGTAGGTTATTATTTCTACGCTTACAATTTACTGGGAGATCCTTCTCTTGAAGTTTGGACAGATGTTCCTGAGACTTTAATTGTAATACATCCTCCATCATGTCCGCAGGGTGTCAGTACATATTCTGTTAGGGTGCTTGATTACAATTCCTTACCTTTTAAGGGAGCTTTGGTCAGTCTTTACAAATATAATGAGGTGAAGGAAGTAGGTATTACCGATGCTGGTGGCTATGCATATTTCCAGGTTACAACGGGCAGCTCTGACACGCTCTTTGTAACTGTAACTGCGCCCAATCGTATTCCATACACCGGTTATACAATGGTATCCAATTCTTCGGTGTACCCAGGGTATTATTCTCATAGTATAGACGACTCTCAGGGGAATGGGAATGGAGATGTCAACCCTGGGGAGACGCTGAATCTGCATTTAAGTGTGAAAAATTATGGCAATTCGGTCTCTGCATCTAATGTGGTGGTGAGAATATCGACTTTGGATCCGCTTGTAAGTCTCATTGACTCGGTCTTTAGTTTTGGTTCTATTTCTCCTGGGCAGGTGGTTGAGCGTGGGCCCTATGCTTTCAGTGTCTTAAATGATGCACGGAATAATAGCAGCATCAGGTTTGATGCTATGGTCTCTTCTTCTCAGGGTAATTTCGACTGGTCTTTTTGGGTAGAAGTAAAGGCGCCCAACTTTGCTATCACTGGATATACCATTTCCGATGGTGGGAATGGGATTTTCGACCCAGGCGAAACTGCAAATCTAATTGTTTCTCTAGTAGATTCGGGAGGTCAGGGTGCGGAAACGGTGACGGGTATTCTTCGGTCTGAAGATAGGGGCGTTACAATAATTGATTCAATAGGAGTTTTCGGAAGTATACCAGTAAGTGGATCTTCTTCTAACTCTTCTGACCCCTTCAGGGTTAGTGTTTCTTCTTCACTATACCATGGTAGAAAAATACCTTTTACGCTGATTCTTAACTGCAATAACGCCTGGACTCAAGTTGTTGCTTTTCAGATTGAAATTGGAATCCCTACACAAAATGCTCCTTATGGACCTGATGGGTATGGATATTTTGCTTATGACAATTCTGATGCACATCCAGAAGCCCCGGTTTATCAATGGATTGAAATCGACCCAGATTCTGGCGGGAGTGGATCAATTGTACATTTTACAGATGGTATAGCTACGGTTTCACTTCCATTCTCATTTAAATTTTATGGTAGGGATTACAATTCCGTTTCGGTTTGTGAAAATGGATATATTGTTATGGGTTCCTGGAATTACTCAGAAATATACAACTGGACACTACCATCCTTAAGTGCCCCCGGAGCAATTGTTGCACCCTTCTGGGATTACTTTGATGCATCAGCGGGTGGAAAGGTCTGTTATTACTTCGACGCACAGAACCTGCGTTTTATTGTTGAATGGTCGGGAGTTCCGCATATTCACAATCCTACATCGCCTCAGATTGGTGAAAAACAGACTTTTCAGCTTGTCTTATATGACCCATCTCATCATCAGACGGTAAGTGGGGATGGGGTTATTGTTTTCCAATACAAAAATATAAATAACGATGACTATTGGCACTATTATGCAACCTGTGGAATACAGAATCAGACAAGAGATATAGGACTCCTTTACGCGTACAACGACGTTTATCCTTTAGCCTGTGCACCAATTATAAATGGAAGGGCAATAAAGGTTACTACGAATCCTCCCGATTCTCTCTCAGACATTGTAGAACGTGGTTTTGAACGGACTTTCTCTGTTGCACCCAATCCCGTGAGGGATGTACTTTACATAACCATCGGGGGAGTGCTACCGGACAGTAGTTTCCCGGGTGTAAAGATATACGATGTCGTGGGCCGGGTTTATTTTGATGTTCCAAAACTTTATACGAAAGCTGGTGTCGGGGTTTATGAAATTCGATGGGAATGTAGTGATATACCCTCTGGCATTTATTTTGTTGAAATTAAGGGTGAGGAGTATCGTGAGTTAAAGAAGGTTATTAAAGTGGACTGAAGGAGGTTGTATGAGTAGTATAATGTTGCTTTTAGAGGTGCTTTCATTTTCAAATTTTCACGGCTGTGCACTGGCACCTGATGGCCTGACAGGGTATGTGGTTACTCTGGATTCGATAATGGTCTTAAAGACGACCGATGGCGGAGCTATATGGCATCAGATTTCAACTACTGCATCGAGAAGGTTCTTTGATGTTTGCTGCACTGATGGAGAAAAGGTATGGACCTGCGGTGTCCTTGGAGAGATTATGCACTCTCGGGATGGTGGCGGTACTTGGGAATTGCAAGTTACTGGTGTTTCAAAATATCTAACGAGGATTGAATTTCTTGATAGTTTGTATGGTTGGGCTGTGGGCGGAGACGGAGTCATTGCGAGAACCAGGAACGGCGGGGAGTATTGGGATCAATATTTTACCCCTTACTATCTCGCTGAGTATTATGGAGTTACTTTTGCTGATACCCTTACGGTTTATGCCGTTGCAGGATGGCCTGATAGTTGTGATACAGGGCAGGGCTATATTGTAAAGAGCGTAGATGGGGGAGAGAACTGCAGTAGTCTTTATCAATCAACGGGTTATGAAGATTACCTTGATGTACATGCAATTAACGAAAACGTAATTGTGGTGGTTGGTGGAAATGATCAGACGCTGGAACCGATCATTTTGAGGAGCACTAATGGAGGAAGTACTTGGGATTCTATCACAGCGATTCCTGAGAATACAAAGTATCTGAGGGCACTGGAATTCATCGGGAACAAGGGATGGGCAGTAGGGCGAACAGGGACAATTCTCTATACCGAAGACGGAGGTTTGACCTGGACTAGGCAAAATAGCCCTCAAGATTCTACTCTTTTTGATGTAGATTTTAGTGATGAGCTTCACGGCATTGCATGCGGATATAATCATGTCATATATACACTTGATGGGGGTGAGACGTGGAACGATGGTGTTATTGCCGGCATTGCGGAGGAACCAAATGAAGGACCTGTGACACTCACAATTAAAACTATTTTTGGTGGAAATGAGTATACATTTTTTTTGAAGTCGCGTAATGAGTATACCGTGAGAGTATCTTTGAGTCTCACTGACATAACAGGTCGTAAAGTTAAGAGGTGGGAGGATATTACTTTTCAGAATGAAATTTCTATCTCTTGGGATGGTAAGAGTGATTCAGGGAGCCCGCTTCCAAGTGGTATTTACTATCTTTTGGTAGAAAGTGAAGGAAAATTAATCCCAGCGGAGCTTTTGATAGTAAATTAGATTCTTTCCTCTAACAGTTTAGCCGATGTTTCATTGTGCATTTTTTTTCACATTAAGATGTATACTTAACGCCATACGGAGGGAAAATGAAAAAAGTACTTAGAGTACTTTTCGTATTGCTTTTCTCCACCTTCCTCTTTGCACAAGAGAGGGGTGCTGAATATCTGATCATTACCCCTGACGCTTTCTACGACGCCGTAATGCCTCTGGCGCAGTGGAAAGTGAAAAAGGGGATTACCACAAAGGTTGTCAAGACTTCGGAGACCGGTACCAGTGCAACTCAAATCAAAAATTACATTTTGAATGCTTACAATACTTGGCAGATTAGACCCCACTATCTTCTCATTGCTGGAGGTCCTAACCTTATTCCATTTCAGTATGTAAATAATATTATGAGTGATAATTACTACACGAACATGGACGGAGATCTCTTCAATGAAATTATCTCTGGTAGAATCACTGCTTCGAATCTCACTCAAATGCAGACGGTAGTGAACAAGATCCTCCTTTACGAGAGGACACCTTATATGCAGGATACCACATGGTTTTTAAAGGGTACTACAATAGTAAATTTAGACTATGATCCATCTGATGATGCAATTTATTGGGATGATGCCAGGTATGCAAAAGCGTGTATGTTAGAAGCCGGCTACATCCTTGTCGATACCCTTTGTGATGCATTCGGAGACAATTCAACCACTGTAATGAATCGTGTCAATGATGGTAGGAGCTTCGTTCTATATAGAGGATCTGGTGTTAACAACTGGTGGTCACCATTTGATGTTGTGCCTGACAATCTATCCAATGGACCTAAGATGCCCATTGTGGTTTCCGCAACCTGTAGGACTATCGGTACCTCTGGAAACCCGTGTACAGCAGAGATGTGGCTTCTTACAGGCACTCCAACCTTACCACGGGGTGCAGCAGCCTATTTTGCTACTACAACGACAAGAACATCTGCTGCTCAATATAGGAGCGTGATAGCAAGAGTTTTCTTTGGCTCTGTTTTCGGTGGCGTAAATACCTTCGGAGATGCTTGTGAAGAAGCAAGACTTAAGTTGTACGCCGCCTATCCAGGTGATGAAGACTATTATGGGTTTCATGCATTGGGGGATCCCACAATGCAGATATGGACGGGCGTGCCAAGAAGTTTAGAGGTCGCTTATTCCTCGCTGCCTGAATGTGGCAGCGAAGATACTCTTACCCTTACGATTACGCATAATTCAGCACCTGTAGAATCGGCCTATGTTTGTGTTATGAAGGATACGCTCATTTACTTAACTGGTTATACAGAAGATAATGGCACCGTATCATTTAGCATAAGTCCGTGTGACGCCGGTTATCTTTACATTACTATTACAGGGAGGAATCTGCATCCTTATGAGGATTCAATTCCCATATTACCGCAAGGTGACCCTTATATAGTTGTTTATTCTCGTGAATTTGAGGAGATTGGTGATGGAAATGGAACCATTGACCCGGGGGAAAGTTTCCTCTTATGGACAAATCTTGTGAATATTGGCCAGGCTACAGCGTACGGTGTTACGGGTGTTATTTCTACATCTGACAGTACGGTATTTATCAGTGATAGCATTTCCGAATTCGGAGATATTCTTCCGGGGGATTCTGCGAGTAATTTGAAACCATATGTAGCCTCCATTTCACCCCAGGCGGGGAATAACACTGTTGTAAACTTTAATCTGGTGCTCAATGATTCGTTAAACAACTGTTGGTCCTATAATGTCTCTGTTTATTTTAATTTTCCATCATCTGGCGAAACGGGCCCCGACCCTTATGGCTATTACATTTATGATAATACAGATACTCTTAGCGGTTATGCTCCAGTTTACCAATGGTTTGAAATAGCTGGATGCGGAACGACCATAACAAGGGTTACAAATGCTGATGCCGATACGGAGACCATTTCGCTTCCATTTACTTTCAAGTTCTATGGGATCAACTATACCTCAATAGGTGTATGTTCTAATGGATTTGTGGAAATGGGTACATCCACGCATAGATTCGGATCAAATGGGGCGATACCGGCGAGTGGGGGCCCAAAGCGTCTTATCGCTCCTTTCTGGGATGACATCAATCCCTATCTATATGGGGACGTCTACCAGTACTACGATTCGCAGAATCACAGATTCATCATAGAATACTATCAGTGTGCCCATTATGAACAGCCCAGTATAAGGGAAACCTTTCAGATTGTTTTGCTGGACCCTGCATATTACCCGACTCCCACAGGGGATGGAGAGATATTGTTCCTTTACAATACAGTCTCAAATGCATCCAGCTGTACCATTGGTATTGAAGATCATACCGAAACGAGGGGGTTGCAATACCTGTGCAATAATGTTTATGCGAGAAATGCTTCAAATCTCACAGCGGGTAGGGCATTGCTAATTACAACGAAAATTCCAATAAGAATAACAAGTCCATGGGTGGAGGTAACGGGCTGGAATATCGATGATTCTTCCTTTGGTAATGGCAACGGTAGCCCCGAGCCCGGTGAAACAGTTTCACTTATCGTAACTCTTTCCAATTCTGGTGCCAGCGACATTACTGCTTTGACATCGGTTTTGAGGGCATGTGAGCCATATATCTCAGTTCTCGATAGTATCGCCGAATTCGACTACCTTGGTATAGGGGAAGAAATAAGCAATTACGATGATCCATACATATTCCAGATAAATTCAAGTGCTGTCCCCGGTTTTACAGGTTTCATGCTTCATATGACGGGAAATGGAGGAAGCTATGAAGGGTTTGGATACTTAAACATTGAGATTGTTCCATCTGCTTCCGTGAACGATGCAGCATCCCTTATGCCCTCAGTAAAAATGTATCCTAATCCTTTCTCCAATAAATTTAACATTGTCGTGCGATCAGGGAGTGGTGGAGATGAAGTTGATGTAAGAATCTTTGATGCCACTGGTAGGCAAGTGAAATCTTTCAGTAGCAGGTCTTCTCCTTCTTCTTTTTATTGGAATGGGAGTGATCAGCATGGACAGATCCTACCTTCGGGTATTTACTTTGTTTGGATTAAGACAGGCAGTTTTCAGAAGGTTGAGAGGATTATTAAGGTGAGGTAATAGGATGCATCTCCTTCTAATTTTAACACTTCTTGGCCTTGACCCAAGGTATCATACCTATGAAAGAGTGGTAGCGGAAGTAGAGTCTCTTTCACTTATATATCCTGAGATTACAAAAGTTGAAACCATAGGATTTACTACTTGGAATAACTTTCCCATATTGGCAATGAAAATCTCAGATTACCCTAATGTGAGAGAAGATGAGCCCTCACTCCTTTTTGTTGGGGTACACCATGCAGAGGAGGTTTTGGGATGTGAACTAAGTTTTTTTATTATTGAGAGACTTCTCCAGGATTATGGAAAGGATTCTCTGATCACCCACTGTATAAATACGCTCAATCTCTGGTTTGTGCCTATTCTTAACCCAGACGGTCATGGAATTGTTACTTCGGGTATAGATACCACCTGGAGGAAAAATCTGAGGGACAACAACAATAATGGTCTTTTTGACCTCGATTATGATGGAGTAGATTTGAACAGAAATTACTCTTTCAACTGGTACACAGGCGGTAATGATGATCCTTCTTCAGAATATTACAAGGGAAGTGCCCCTTTCTCGGAGAATGAAACTCAGGCAGTGAGGGACCTTTCACTGAGGGAGCATTTCCTTATGGCTATTGATTTTCACAGTGCTAGAACAGGCCAGGGCGAGGTTGTGTATTACCCGTGGAGGTGGGGCGGAGATTTTTGTGTGGATTATCCTTTTGTAAGGTCAGTTGCTGATAGTCTCGCCTCTTCTATAATCAATGATGCTGGCAGTGGGGTATACACATCAATATACGGAGTTGCAACTGAGGGGAATTTTAGGAACTGGCTTTACGCAACTCTTGGCACTTATGCTTACACTATTGAAATTTCCAAGGGATGTACACCTCCAGGTTATATGGTGGACAGCATTTGCGAGAGGGTATTCAATGGTATTATTTATTTTATCAACAGGGTATATGGCCCCGGTGTTGTTCTACAGATAGTTGATTCAGCAAGTTTGATACCCATTGCGGCTGAAGTCAGGGTATTGGGACACTATGATCCATCCCTTCCTCCTAGGATGTCCGATTCCCTCTCCGGGACCTTTAGAAAGATATTACTCCCAGGGACATACTCTTTTGAAATCATCAAAGAGGGATACGAACCGTTAGTCATTAGTGATATTACCATTGAGAATGCCCCTGAAACATTGTTGGTGAAAATTACCGGGGTAAGTGAGAGAAGTACAGATTTTGGATCTCGTATCAAGATTAATTATCGAGTGAATTCTATTGAATTCGAACTGCGCGAAAATTTTTCTAAGGGAGCGAGGCTTGATATTTTAGACTGTTCAGGTAGATTGGTCAAAACGTGGAGCAAGGAGCTTAACGGCGTGGAAAAGATTGTATGGAATACGGAACTGCAAGCCAGTGGAATCTACTTTGCCGTGCTAAATGATGGTGATGAGATCTTTCTCCAGAAGATCCCTTTATTTTAATTTTCTCTAAAATTCTTTTTTGTAATTTGTTTCCTCTCAAAGAGGAGTGAGTATTTTTGTATGGTGTACTGCAGGTAAAATAGGGAAAAGATGAGCCCTCGAATGCCATCAAAAATGCAACCTTTAAAAACATAATGTTTCAGGAAGTTTAAGATGGGCCTAAGGGTGATGTCAAATAGTCTAAATTTTTCTCCTTTCTTGTCCTTTTCCTGTGCAAGCATCTGCGCGTACTTTAAGTTTTTTGAGTACTGGTGATAGAGGTCTCTGAATGGGTAGTGGAGTATGGGATTTCTCATAGTGCACACACGCCCTTTTAGTTCGACTTTCTCATGGACCATTCCTGTCCATCTTCCTTTTTCGGTCTTAAAGAGGCGGAGCAATCGGTCAGGCGCCCAGCATCTTAGGAAATCGCCCAGATACCAGTTTTTTCTGGGTATTAAGAACCCGTTACAATTTACTGCGCCGTTTGTAAAACATGCGAGGATTTCTTCTTGCAAGCACTTAGACAGCTCTTCGTCAGCGTCAAGAAAGAGTACCCATTCGGTTTTTACGTGAGAGAGACCGAAGTTTCTCTGTTCTGCATAGTTTGTAAACTCTCTAAATAGAGAGCGAGCTCCTAAGTTTTCCGCAACAGTCACCGTTTGATCAGTGCTGCCTGAATCGACTACGAGAATCTCTTTTGATACGGGTTTAGCACTTAGAATTGCCCTTGCTATATTTGGCTCTTCGTTAAGAGTGATAATGACACAGGTAATGTCAGGTTTGTTCATAGCCTCTCCTTTTATGGAAAACGATATTATTATTGACGTAAGGGCTTGTGTTTTTGCCATCCCTGATCTTGTGAACGAGGGAGAGCGAGAGAAGGCAAACTATGCAGGATGATAATAGCTGTGCGTGAGATACGAAAAATATCGTTCTCGACTTCATAGTTAATAGTATAATGTCCTTCGGAGGGACATCTTAAATTAAGGACTGCTCCGCCTTTTGAAATTGGTAAAGAGAGTATATAATGAATAATCATAGTATGAGAGAAATTACCCAAAAAGATTATCTTGAGTTTATTAAAGAAAGGAATTCCGTGACTATTGAGGACGTTGAAATAAAGCTCAAAGAGAAGTGGAATATAAAATCTTATTGCCCTTCAGAGGAGTATAAACCTGAACGTACAACGGTATGGAGCTTCCCAGACCGTGGAGATTGGGCTACACATAGGGGAGATTATCGTGGAAACTGGTTCCCATATATTCCAAGAAATCTAATACTAAAATATACTCAGAAAGGAGATTGGGTTCTCGATCAAATGATGGGGAGTGGAACTACTTTGGTTGAAGCTAAGCTGTTAGAAAGAAATGCTATTGGTGTAGATGTAAACCTTGATGCCGTTATGCTTTCCAGAGATCGCCTTAACTTCGAGTATAATCCTCTTTTCCCGGAATACAGAGAGCCTATAATAAAAATATACTGTGGAGATGCAAGGGATTTAGATGTAATTGCTGATGAAAATATTGATCTAATTGCTACACATCCACCTTACGCCAGCATAATCTCATACACAAAAAAAAACAAAAACTTAGCGATGATCTATCTATGTTACCCCTTGAGAAGTATCTGTACGAGATGAGGAAAGTAGCTGAAGAATCCTTTAGGGTACTGAAAAGGGGGAAAATTTGTGCGATCTTAATTGGGGATACAAGAAAGCATAAACACTATGTGCCGATTGCATTTAGAGTTATGCAGATGTTTTTGGAGGTGGGTTTTATACTCAAGGAAGATATTATTAAAATACAATAGAATATGAAGACTACGAGAGAGAAGAGGCATGCTAAGGAATATGAATTTTATTTGATCGGGCATGAACATATTTTTGTCTTCAGGAAACCCGAAAGTGATAAGGAGTATAGAGATTATAAATTTAGTACGAAGTGGTGGGGGAATGGTCAGATTTAAAGAACTTGGTTTTGAAGACTTTGACGAATATATCAGTAATTTTTTTGATACATTATTACCGTCAAATAAGACTTACGAATACTTTGTGGATTGGGACAAAGTTAAAAGAGCAGTTAACAAATATTTAGAAGAGCTTTCTTTATTGAATTGTTTGACCAAAATTGATGCTTCAAACAGAAAAGAATATCTGCGCTCTTTATTAAAAAAGTACCCTCGCATCGTGCAGGTTATTCCTCTTCTTGTAGCTGCGAGACTTAAAAATGGGACCATTGATATATTTGATCCAGAACTGGAGCAATTCGTGATGTACAAATTTATACCTTCGAGAGTTAACAAAAATACCATATGTAACATTGTAGAGCTTTGTTTTAAAACGGGAATTATTGTTTTATTTCGGGAAGTAAAAGACATTCACGATTATTTACTTGGTGTTGAGGTTGGTATGGATACGAACGCACGAAAGAATAGGAGTGGAGACATTTTTGAAAAAGTGTGTCAGGAGAAAGTGAAAAGAATTATTAGCAATGAATTTGATGGATTTGTCATAGAAAATAATGATCCTAAATTCTCACTTTACCCATTAGCTACAGAAGGTAAAAGTAAAGGTAAAACGCATGATATTGTGGTTTATCGAGGTAGTACACCTATTCTTATAGTCGAATGTAATTTTTATAATGTAAGTGGCAGTAAGCCGGTTTCAATAGCAGAAAGCTATATTGGGATTTATAGAGCTGCAAAGGAACGTAATATAGAGTTTTTGTGGGTGACAGATGGTCCAGCTTGGTACCAAATGAAAGAGCCCTTGCTAAGGGGTATGAAGGAAATGGATTGGGTTATCGAATGCTGACCCATATATTGAGGATATTAAAATGATGGGTTTGGGTAGAATGAGCCTACAAAAGTTGGAACCGAGTTGTAGGAGTAATGTTGATTTAGATGCATAACTTAGGAGGAGGCGACATGAAGGAGAAAGTTAGGCATTTTAGCGAAGTTGTTGAAAACCCAGTGGAAATGGAAGGGGCTGCAGGTGCTTACATTCGCTGGCTTCTCGGACCTTCTGACGATGTCCCAAACTTTTTTCTCAGAATGTTTCGCTTGGAACAGGATGGGCGCACTCCCTATCATAGTCATCCGTATGAGCATGAAGTATATATATTAGATGGTAAAGGCATTTTGCGAATAGGCGAAAGGGAATATCCTCTCAAGCCCGGATACTTTGCATATGTGCCTCCAGATGAGAATCATCAGTTTGTAAATACTGGCAAAGTTGATATGTTTTTTCTTTGTGTTATTCCTACAAAGTAAAGGGAATCTTGACAAAATGTAAGGTTTGGATTATAAATATAATAACAACAAGAAGGAGGTATGTTAATGAGGTTTAGAAAATATACTTGGATGTTGATGGTAGGTGCTATGCTCTTTGCAGCGTGCGGGCCTAAAAAGGCCACAAAGGAAACGCTGACACAATTGGAAGAGTGTAATAGTGCTCTTGAGTCTGCGGAGGCAAGGAAGGCTGAGCTCGAATCAAGTATTAATTCTCTTGAGGCTAACATTAATGCAAAGAAGTCCAGAATCGAAGCGCTCCAATCTGAAAGGGATTCACTAAATTACTGGCTTCATGAAGTTCTTGAAAAAGGTTACTAAGGAGGTTGGGTGATGAAGAAAATTATTACTATACTTGGTGTTTTAATGCTTTTAACTCCTGCCCTTAGGGCTGAGGAGGAAAAATTAACGGAAGAAGAAGCTCTTAGAATGCTTGAAGACTGCAGAGCAAAGGTTTCAACACTCAACCAAGAAATCACTGATCTTGAATCAAGGGTTAATGCGCTGAATACCGAAGATTCGGAGCTTGATAATACAATTGCTGCCCTCGAGAACGAGATTTCACAATTGAGAGCCGAAATTGCAAAATATCCTTCTCAATATACTGTCGTACCGGGTGATTATCTGAGTAAAATTGCCGGGATGAGATATATTTACAACAACTCGAAGGCTTGGCCGAGGATATATAGGGCTAATAGAGATCTTATAAAAGATCCCAATCTTATTTACCCTGATTGGGTGTTGAATATTCCCCATGGTATTGTTACAGAGATTGAAGTAATTCCCGGTGACTATCTATATAAGATTGCTGGATTTTCCTGGATTTATGGGAATTCGAGACTCTGGACAAATATCTATGAAGCTAATAAAGATCAAATAAAGGATCCAAATCTTATCTATCCAAAACAGGTATTGAGGATCCCAAGATAGTACAAAAAATTTCTAACCTCGAAGGGGGATGCCTTTGTGTATCCCCCTTTTTCTTTATTAGATAGATGGAAAAGGTAGAAAAAGTAATCTTTATAGGAGATGTGAACCCAGTTAAGTTTCTTGGAGTAAATGATGCAAATTTAAATTTTCTTAAAAGTAGGACTTCTACTCAAATCATTGTTAGAGGAGACGAGCTCAGGCTCAGAGGTAACCCTGAAGAAGTTGAATTGATTTCTAAAGTAATTTATATTTTGAAAAACGAGATCAAGAAGAGAGGAGAGATGGAGGATGGTGAGGTAAAGGAGATGATGAAGTGGGGACTGGAACATGGTGCGGAAGAAATGGGTGATACCAAGGATTTTATTATAACTCCAAAGAAAAGGATTGAGCTAAAGACTCCGAATCAGAAGGAGTATATTAAGCTTATTGATGAGAATGACGTTGTCATTGCTATAGGACCCGCTGGAACAGGTAAGACATACCTGGCAGTCGCTTCTGCTATAAACTTTTTAAGGAAGAACCTTGTTGAAAGGGTAATTTTAACGAGACCTGCTGTAGAGGCTGGTGAATCCCTCGGATTCCTTCCGGGTGATTTTCAAGAGAAGATAAACCCTTATCTTACTCCATTATATGATGCCTTGTATGCACTTTTGACTCCTGAAACTATAAAGAGATATATAGATACTAGGGTTATTGAAATTGCACCTCTTGCCTATATGAGGGGCAGAACCTTTTCAGATGCTTTTGTAATTCTTGATGAAGCTCAAAATAGTAAAGCAGTTCAAATGAAAATGTTTCTCACACGTCTTGGTCCCCGATCGAAGCTTGTCCTCACAGGGGACATCACTCAGATTGACCTACCTGGGAATGAAGCATCTGGATTGGTAGAAATCCAATCTGTCCTCAAAGGGGTAAAAGGGATTGCTTTTATATATTTTACCGCTGAGGACGTTGTGAGGCATGGATTGGTTAAGGACATCGTGAATGCGTACGAAAGATTTGAGCGGAAGAACCATCATTCCGCGCAGGAAAAAAAAGAAGTTTAAACTAACTCCTGCTTTTGCTCTTTTTATTTTACTTTTAGCTTTAACTCTTATCTCTATAAATAAATTAGCGTATCGCCTTAACATATTCGAGGAAAAGAGTATTGCCCCAATTGTAGAAAAGAAAATAGAAGTCGTAAAATTACCGTACTTTGTAAAGGAAGCTGTACACCCACAAGTAAATTTTGATTCTCTAAGTGTTGCTGGGAGAATAATTCTCAATTATTTTACTGAAGCTATGGCAAGACCAGTGATTGAGGGCAACTTCCTTGAGCGAGCAGACACTATTTTAGTTCGTGATGGTGACAGTTTGCTTAAACTGCCTACAGACTCGCTGTATTATGTATCGAGAATCAGGTTGTCAATTGAGAATCTCGCAAGTGAACTCGGCATAGATAGCTCTGAAAAGGTAAAGATCTTTGGTGCTATTTTACCCGTATTGAAAACTAACCTCACCCTTGGTGGTTTTATTGAGGACACTATGATAACAATCGAAGGTATTCCCGTTACCCAAAAGTCTCCTACCGGGAGATCGGTGGTGCTACTTAATATCTATCTCTTGATCGTTTTTATTGTGGCTTATTTATTCTATTATTTGAATTTTAAGAGCCATATGGACAGAAGAAAAACTATCATATTTATTATGTCCATTCTTTTTCTTATCGTTTTTTTGTGGTTTTTGCCTGTTACAAAATATCGTATACTAGTTTTCATGTTCCCGTTTGCACTCATGCTGGCCGGGTTTTTCACCGGTTTTTTGCCGACTTTATTCCTGCTCTTTAGTTCATTGTTTATTTTGCTCCCCTTGTTTGCTGAGAATTTGCTTCCACTTATAATATTTAACTTATCGGTAGGCTTTATGAGTGCATATTTGGGTAGTAACATAAAAACTCGCTGGAATTTCTTGTCTTCTTTCATTTATCTTTCAATTTTTAGTGCCGTTGTTTTGTTAGTTTTATCAGTATTTTATCCTGTACCAGTATTTCCACATTTAAAACATGTTTTGACGGTAAATGTATTGTCAGTCCTACTACTTTTTGTCGCCATTCCTTTGATGGAAAGTATATTGCGGTACCCCACAGAGTTTGTGCTCCTCGAACTTTCCAATGTGAATCATAAGCTGCTCATGAGGCTTCAGGACGAAGCCCCGGGTACTTTTGAGCATAGCTTGAGAGTTGCTGAGATGGGTTCAAGGGTGGCACCCATTCTGGGACTTGATCCTATACTTGCAAGGGTTGCTGGGCTTTATCATGATATCGGGAAAATGGCACATGCTATTTTCTTTGTTGAAAACCAACGCGGCGGTGAAAACCCTCACGATAAAGTATCGCCTGAGATGAGTGCCCAGATTTTGAAATCCCACGTAACTGATGGTATATTTATTGCAAAGAAACACAGATTGCCCGACGAAATCATCGGAGTTATCTCCTCGCACCATGGAACTTCAGTAATGTATTCCATATATACAAAAGCCGTAAAACTTTATCAACAAGTTGAGAAGGATAAATATAGATACCCTGGGCCAAAACCGAAAAATAAGCTTGAGGCTCTTTTTATGATTGTTGATAGCGCTGAAGCCGCATCCAGGGCTCTTGTAGATAAAACAGAGGATAAGTTTAGAGAGGTATTGAATGATTTAGTAGATGATAAGCTCAAAGATGGTCAATTTTCTGAATGTGACATAACCTATGGTGAGTTGGAAAGAGTGAAGGAAGAAATTTTGGAAATATTACTTAGCCAATATCATCTTAGAGTTAAGTATCATGAAGATAAGGGTTATTGAGGTAGGTCAAAGACTTTCCCCAAAATTTCTGAGGAAATTTAGGGTGTTGTTAAATCAAATAGCCGAAAGTGAGAATGCTGATGCGGAAATTGATTGTATTTTAACTACGGATAGATATGTACAAAAACTAAACAGAAAGTATCTTGGTAAAGATAAGCCCACAGATGTACTTTCTTTTCCTCTTGGTGATGTGTGGGAAATTTATATCTCCGTTGATACTGCAAGAAAAAAAGCTTTTGAATATGGATTTGACACAGAGTATGAAATATTCCGGTATGGGGTTCATGGCCTTCTACACCTCCTTGGTTACGACCATAATGATGCCCACATGGCGGAGGAAATGGACAAAGTTGAGGAAAAATATCTTACCCTATGGTGTCAATACCGGTATTAATTGTCCTTCTTTTTCTTTCTTTTGCATCGAGTGGTAGTGAAGCCGCTCTATTTTCGATTTTAAAGGTAGAACTCCAAGGGTTAGGGAAGGGTTTCTTCCGAAAGGTCACGACAGAACTGAAGAATAACGAGCACATTACCCTCTTTGTCCTTCTTCTTGTAAATACGGTAGTAAATGCTTATGCGGCATCACTTTTTTCAGCTATTTTCAATGATTTTTTGAAGAGCTTAAATCTACAGGTTGTCCCTTACCAGATTTTGGATGTGCTCATTTTTACGGTTCTCATCTTAATTATTGGAGACGTTACACCGAAACTGCTGGCTGTTAAATTTCCTTTGAGAGTGCTCAGATTTTTCTCCTTAATCATTTATCCATTTTATCTTATTCTTAAGCCAATTGTGCAGTTACTTCCGCAGAGATTTACATATATAAAGAAATTTGAGACCTTTGAAGATGTAATTGATGAGTTAGAGGACCTTGCAATGTCGCAGGATGCAGTGCTGCGCTCGAGGATTTCACTTCTCCATGCCAGGGTTGGTGACCTTATGACCCCAAAGGATAGCGTAATTTACTTGAAATTTGGAGATACGGTAGCCCATTTTAGGGAAGTTGCAAGTAGATACGGTTATCGGATATATCCTGTTCTGGAAGATACTGAAATCAAAGGAATTGTCTCTTTAGATAATATAAAGTTAATACATGCGAGAACCGACGAAAAGATAAAAAATTACACAGCTCCCTGCAAGACAGTTCCAGTTACATCGATGGTATTTAAAGTGATAAAAGAGGAGAGAGGTGATGATTTTTTTGCTGTGGTTGACGAATATGGAAATTTCGTTGGGATTTTAACAAAGTGGGATATTTTTGAAAGACTGAATCCTGAGCCCAGAGTACGCTGGATTGACAAAAAAAGTGTAATAGTTCCCGGAGATATCACATTACATGATTTTGAGTTAGTACTTAGAAGGAAACTCTCATTTTCAGCCCCAACTCTCCAGGCGTTGATAATGGAAGAGACAGGACGCATACCCAATGAGGGGGAAATAATTTCCATTGAAGATATGAAACTCGAGATTCTTGAAAAGGAATTTGCCAAGATTTTAAGAGTAAGGGTAGAATTAAAATGATTTGGCTTTTGATTCTTTTATTATGCTTATTAATGACATTTATTTTTTCTGCATATGAGACTGCTTATCTTGTTGCCCAGAGGAAGAGTTTTGTTGGCATAAAGGCAGGTTATAGGAGTTTTCTTTTTAATGTTGAAGATGTTATGACTACAATTCTCGTGGGGGTCAACTTTTTTGAAACGGCCTCCTCTATAGTTGCGTTTAGCTTCCTTAAGAGTGTGGGTTTTACAACCGCAAACGCTGTGGGAATTGCGGGGATTTTGACTTCCCTTGTGTTACTCATTTTAGAGTTTTTTGCAAAGAATTCTGCCCGTAGAGCAAGCAGCTTAGTTCTAACATACTTCACGCCCTTCTTTAAATACTTTTCTTACATTGCAGTGCCTATCAACAGGTTAGTTTTATTTATTATATCTCCATTAAGAGCTCTTAGTGGCAAGGTTAGGAGAGACCAGTTTGAGTTGTTACGCCTGATGGTGTCTGAGTCTGTCATTGATGGAGAACTTGATAGTGAAAGAGCACGTTTAATCCTCTCCTTTTCAAGATGGAATGATCTGAAGGTGATCGATTTTTCAGAGCCTCTTGAAGACTTTGTAGTAGATTTTAGTAGTGAAGATGATTCTTTTGTGGGAAAGAAAGGCCCTATACTCGTAAGAGAAGGAGACTCAGTTATTGGCGTTCTTGACTTTAAAAAGTATTTTTTTACTCATAATATAAGGGATTCGATTGCAAAAGTGCCTGTCCTTTCTTGGGAAACTTCTCTTGACGAAGCTGTGAAGATACTAGAGGAGCAAGATGAAAAGGTTGCATTGGTGAGATCTAAGAATAAAGTGAAAGTTTTTTATGTTAACACATTTCTTGACAAAATATTGGGGGTTTCTGATGGAAAAAATGTTTGAGGCAATAGACCATTTTAAGAAGTTAAAAGGTATTGTAATCGGTGATCTCATGCTTGATGTGTACTCCTTTGGTAGCGTAGATAGAATTTCACCAGAGGCACCAGTTCCTATAATAAGGGTGGAAAATGAGGAGTATAGGCCTGGTGGGGCGGGCAATGTAGCCTGTAACTTAAGGGCGTTTGGTTCGGATGTTCTACTCTTAGGGATTGTCGGGCACGACAATGGAGGCGACAAACTCTTGGAGTTACTTGAAAGAGAAGGTGTAAAAACAGATCATGTGGTACAGTGCAAAAATAGGACTACTATTGTGAAGAACAGAATTGTGGCGAAAGGGCAGCAGTTACTTAGAGTAGATAGGGAGGCTACGGATGCTTCTGCTGGCCGCTATAGGTCCATTATCTTAGAATATTTTGACGAATTTCAAGATTCTTACGACTTTGTAATCATCGAAGATTATAATAAGGGGCTTTTAAATGGGTTTCTCTATCGGGAGTTAATTTCGAGGTCTCGAATTCCCGTCTTTATTGACCCAAAGTTTGAGTATTTTTCGGCTATGAAGGGTGCGTTTCTGCTAAAGCCGAACTTTGAAGAATTTAGGAGGGCTATGGGGGTTAAAAAAATAAGGAATAACATTGCAAGATATCTTGAATCTATGAGAAGAAAGCTTAATTTGGGGAACCTTGTAGTGACAATGGGTTCTGAAGGGATGTTCATAATTAATGAAGAGCATCGGTGGCATATTCCGTCTTTGCACCGTAATGTTTTTGATGTAACTGGTGCGGGTGACATGGTGATTTCAATTCTTAGCCTTGGAATCACGAGTGGCCTTAATCTATTTGAATCAGCGGTGTTAGCAACTATTGGAGCTGGTATTGAAATAAGTAAACTCGGTGCTCAGCCTATTTGCCCAGAAGAACTAACTAAAGAGGTCGAAAGTAGCTGGAGAAGACTTTTAGAAGAAGCACGTCCTTTGAAGGTGCAGGCCTAAGGCTTTATCCTAATTTTATGGTGCGAGTCCTCGTAATTATCCCTACTTACAATGAGAGAGATAACGTCCGTGAGCTCATTCCCATTGTACTATCTAAGGGAGAGAACATAGATGTACTTGTTGTAGATGATAATTCACCTGATGGAACTCATGAGGAAGTAAGAAAACTAATGAATGAAAACAAAAGGGTGAAGCTTTTAGTAAGACCGAAGAAAAAGGGACTTGGTACTGCTTATGTTGAAGGGTTTCGTTACGCTCTTCAAAATGGTTATGAACTTATTGTAGAAATGGACGCGGACTTTTCTCATAATCCAGACGACCTTCCCAGGCTTATTGAGGAGAGCGAACATGCAGACCTTGTTATTGGTTCCAGGTATGTAAATGGAGTCAGCGTGGTTAACTGGCCATTGAGAAGATTGCTTCTTTCTTATTTTGCTAATTTGTACGCACGCATAGGGACTGGAGTACCCGTTAAGGATCTTACTGCGGGCTATAAATGTTTTCACAGGAAAGTACTTGAGAGTATCGACCTTTCAAAGCTCCATTCTGACGGATATGCGTTTCAGATCGAGGTGAACTTTTATGCCTATGAAAATGGTTTTAAGATTAAAGAGATCCCAATAATTTTTGTTGAGAGAAGAGTTGGAGTCTCTAAAATGTCTAAGAAGATTATCTTAGAGGCATTTTGCTTAGTGTTGCTCCTTAGGATTAAAAAAATAGGAAGGTTCTTCACAAGGATTTTTAGGTGAAATGAAAGAAGTCCTACTTGCCTTTTTATTTTGCTTCCCCGACACTTCACAGAAGTCTGTGACGACAGCTGTATTACTTTCGTGTTTTTTGCCGGGTGGGGGACAATTTTATAATGAAAAATATGTAAAGGGAGTTTTTTTTGGCGGAGTTGAAATTTTTACCGGTTATATGGCTTTTAGGAATTATCTTGATTATAGGAGGACAAACTCAGAGCGACGCTTCGAGGAAAGTTTTTCTTATAGTTTTTACTTCCTCGGAATGTGGCTATATTCTATTGCTGATGCTTACGTCGATGCTCAACTTTATAACTTTGAAAAGAAGATGCACGTTACTGCAGGTCCTGGAGGAATTGGTGTTTCAATTTCATTTCCATAAGTAGCCCATGCCTTATGAGATCTTAAATCACACAGCAGATTTTGGTGTAAGGATCACCGGGAAGACCTTAGAAGAACTATTTGAAAGTGGTTTTCAGGCTATCATAGACGCTATGGTTGAGTTTAAAGGTCATGGGGCGTGGAAGAGCATACCTTATAAGGATGAAGCTGAGACACTCGAAGATCTGCTTGTGGATTTTCTGAGCGAAGTTATTTTTAGAACTGTGGTGGAGTATAAGGTTTTCGTAAAGTGTCAGCTTGTTATTTCAGAATTTACCCTTGATGGAGTACTCTATTTTGAGGATTTTGATCCATCTATACACAGGCTTAAAAAGGAAATAAAGAGTGTTACGTACCATAACCTGTCAATAAAAAAGACAGCTAATGGTTATGAAACTGAGATTATTTGTGATGTTTAAAGTGGATTAGGATGAAAGATATTCAAAGTCAAAATGATTCGAGGAAGATCCCAATAGATAAAGTGGGGATCGAGGATCTGATTTATCCAATAAGGGTTATGGATAGGGCAAATGTACTTCAGCACACCATTGCTAAGGTAAAACTTTCAGTAGAACTGCCGCACAATTTTCGGGGTACCCACATGTCGAGATTTGTAGAGGTACTAAACAAACACTCTAATAACATAACCTTACACAATATTGAAGACATCCTCGACGAGTTAAAAAAGGTTTTAAAAGCTGAGAAATCTTATCTTGAGTTTGAATTTCCCTACTTTATGAAGAAAAAGGCTCCTGTCTCAGGAATGGAATCATATATGAATTACTTGTGTAGGTTCATTGCTTCCAAAGGTGAGAAGTTTGACTTCATTGTAGAAGTTAACGTTCCTGTTCATACCCTTTGCCCTTGCTCAAAGGAGATTGCAGATCGTGGAGCACATAATCAACGAGCGGAGATTCAAATTCAGGTCAGGACATTGAAACTCGTTTGGATTGAAGAATTAGTCGAATTAGCTGAGGAATCGGCATCAGGTCCACTTTTTGCTCTTCTTAAAAGGTCTGATGAAAAGCTAATTACAGAGAAAGCCTTTGATACACCGAGATTTGTTGAAGATGTAGTAAGAGAGGTTGCAATTAAACTTTACAATGAGCCGAGGGTATATTGGTTCAAAATAAATGTAAAGAGTTTTGAAAGTATACATAATCATAATGCTTTTGCTTCCGTCGAAATTGATAAGCGGCAATAGCTAAAAGGAGTAGTTTCTTCTGTAGCCCTTTTTATGTGCTAAGTTATCTCTTAAACAATTTACTGTATCATTAAATTTGTTTTTAGATTAGGCAAAGTTAAGTGGTCACAACGTGTTATTTGTTACTGTAATGATCTAAAAAATTTACGATTTTCTGTAATCCTTCGCATTTCTGGCATAAAATGATTCTTCAAATTTTGGTAAGAAAGAAATTTAGAGAGTAGGAGCTCTTTATCTAATGTCTATCAGCAGGATATCTCCAATCCTTATCCAAGCACATATGTGAGAGTCGCGTAATTGTTGGGATCTTCCTTTTATGCTCTGAATTTATTACCCTTTTATATATATCTGATACAGCCTCTCTCGGAAGCGCAAGCACTTTGCACGTTTCTCTAACTGAGAGTTCAAGTTCAACAAGGCAATAAAGGATTCTATCAATTTCGTAGTAGGTGTGTCCTAGTTCCTCTTCGTCGGTCTGTCCAGCCCACAAGCCCGCTGAAGGCTTTTTGCGGATGATTTCTGTTGGTATGCCGACGTAGTCTGAAAGTTGCCACACCTGTGTTTTGTACAGGTCTCCTATAGGATAAAAGTCAACTGCGATATCTCCATATTTAGTTCCATAACCGAGTAACAATTCTGTTTTGTTTGAAGTACCAATTACAAAGCCGTTGAGCGTGTTTGCATAAAGGTAGTTTATTATCATTCTAATTCTCGGTTTGACATTAGCGATTGCGAACTTTTCATTCTTTGCAGAGGCTTTGATTTCTCCGTGAAGCTTTGTAAACCAGTCAATAACTCCATTTATCGGAATTATACGATAATTGATGTTAAATTTACGAACTACTTCAAGCGCATGGTTAGTGTCTTCTTCTGGAGATACGCCTTCTTCTGGCATTATGAGACAAAGGAGCCTATCACCAAGAGCCGCTTTACTCAAGGCAGCAACCAGTGACGAATCGACTCCACCCGAAAGTGCAACAATTCCACGTGACACGTTAACTTTTTCAAACCGATCTTTTATAGAATTTACTATTATATAACGATAAAGCTTAAGTTCGTCATCTCTAAGGTATATGTCTATATCCATTTTGTCATCTCATCAAAAGCCTTGAGTACTTCTTCGAGTATGTCTCTTCTCACTTCTCTAACCCTTATATCTCTCCTCCGAAGCCTTTTGGATTCCTCTATGTCAACTGGTACTACTTCGAAGTCGCTTTCTATTAGCTTCAGTCTCTTTACAATTTTCCCCGTTGCAGAGTAGACTGCACTCCCACCCCAGTATGTTACACCATCCTGTACACCACTCATATTCACAAAGGCGAGAGGCAAGATGTTATCAAGTGCTCTTACCTTCAGAAAGTCATCCCAGATCTCGATTTTTCCACGGTCAAAAGGTGATGCTGAGAGCACGAATATAACCTCCGCGCCACGGAATGTTAAAGCCCTTGCTGCTTCAGGGAACCAGACATCTTCACTTATGAGTATTCCGACCTTACCAAAGGGTGTTTCGAAAACGGGAAGTAGGGACCCGGGTTTGAAGTATTTCATTTCATCAAAAAGTCTATAGTTAACTAGTTGGGTTTTTGCAAATTTCCCTTTGATTTCCCCTTCTCCAATTAACGCAGCAGAATTGTAAAAGAAACCTCGTAGGTCTTTCTCAACATAGCCAACGATAGCCCATAGGTTTAATTTGCCTGCCTCTGATACGATCCTTGAAAGAGCCTCAAGGTTTTCGTCAACCTTGTCGAGGTAAACGTCACCTGAACCATAGCCAATGGTTGATAATTCAGGAAATACAACGATCTCAGCATCTTCTTCTTTTGCCTTTTGCATGTATTCTACAATCTGCGAAGTATTGTACTCAATATGACCGAGCCTTGCTGAAATTTGTGCCAGTCCAACTTTCACGAATTCTTTCATAGTTTAAGTAATTAAATTATAACACAAATATTTCAGCGCAACATAGAATATGCTAAAATGTAATGTTAAAACTTCTGTCAAGTCTTCCTGTAAAGTACCATCTGCCTTTTGAGCCCTGAAAGTCGGGAACGTCATAGGTAGTCTCAAAAGAACCCGAGGCTCCTTTTGTGTCGAAGAGTGTTACACCTGCTTTTATTCTGCCCCCAAAGGAATACTCGTTGTAATTACTGTAATCATAAAGATGATACACAACGCCAGCTCCTGCATAAGGGCTGATATATTTTGACTTATAAGTTAGGTTCGCAGTGATAGGAATGTTAAGCTCATTATAATCGCTTTTAAAGATATACTCCCCAGCCCCTTCAATGAAAAAGAAGTTTGTAGGATAGAATCCTGCAGTTATACCGATGACTGGGTATGCGTTTCCATTTTCCAACAAGAGGGAAGACGTTCCTCCGATTCTAAATATATGGTTCATCTTTTGAGCTGGTACTATAGATACACACAACATTAAAATTATAGTGATTTTTTTCATACTTTGAATAGTATAAAGTAAAGCCGGGGTATTTTATCAAAATATGTGATAGTTTTCAATATTGTTTGTGAAAAGTTTCTGAGTGTTTTTAAATCTGAGAATTGTTTTAAAAGCAGGTGAGAGGCTAAGCCTGCGTGCTAATTCTTTTAAGGGAGGGAGTTCTAAAAATGAGACATATATCTTATAATTACAACAATAGATAAGGAGGTTATAGATGGAGTTTATTGAACTTCACGGTATTTTTAATATCCTTGCTTTTATTTCAATAGTTGTAGCGCTTCTTCAAGCAAGGAAACATAGAATGAAGGTTCATCACATTTTGGTATCCCTGACGCTTGTATTTATGACATTTGCAGTTTTCTTCATGCTAGCTATCTCTGGTGGATTTAAGAATTCACATTGTGTCATTGGTTTTGTGATTTACCTCTTCGCTCTTTTGGTTTTAATCAGTGGTTTTCTATTCAAGGGTAGAAAGATTAAACGTAATGTTCATAAAACACTTGGCATTGTCGCTGCAGCCCTTCTCCTAGCTCAGATCGTATGGGGTATAGCATTGAGTGCTCTGTAAATAATGTAATGTGATTTTACTTAAATTATCACCATTTGTTTTATGAAGCTTCTTCTTATTGATGGTGCATCTTTAGCTTACAGGTCTTATTATGCGTTTAAGGATAAGCCTCTTATTAACAGTAAAGGGATAAAAACCGGTGCCCCTTTTGCTTTTACAAATTCTCTACTGAAACTTCTAAAAGAGATTCAACCTACCCATGTCGCTGTGGTATTTGATGCAAAGGGGAAAACTTTCAGACATATTATGTACGAGGAGTACAAAGCCCAGAGGCCAAAAGCTCCACATGACTTCATAATCCAGTTATCTTACATAAAAGAGATTCTCGACGGATTTAACATTAAAAGGTTTGAAATTCCAGAGGTTGAAGCAGATGACGTAATTGCTACTTTAAGCAAGCTCGCTGAAAGTCAGGGATTTGATGTATATGTAGCCTCAATGGATAAGGACCTTTGTCAGATTGTAACAGACCGTGTCAAAATCGTTGATATAAAACAAGGTGATTTGAAAATTCTTGGGGTTCAGGATATAGTGGAAAAATTTGGCGTGAAACCTTCTGATATCCCGGTATTTCTTGCCCTTTCAGGTGACAAAATAGACAATATTCCTGGAGTTCCTGGTATTGGTGAAAAAACTGCTGCTGAGATAATAAATAAGTATGGAGACATTTTCAAAATATTGGATTCCGAAGAGGTGCGAGGAGAGTTGTGTGATAAATTAAGGGATAACAGGGATAGAATCATCGAATCATATAATCTTTCTATGCTTAGGGAAGATTTGAATCTTGATGTAAACTTGGATGAATTAAAATTAAAAGGTTTAGATAAAGAGAGATTATTTAGAGTTTTTAGTGAGCTGGAATTTTACTCTCTGATGCGTGAACTTGCTGAGGAGCCAGAGGTTGAAATAGTGAACACTTCTTTTGTTCCTATGGATTTGTTGAATGCGAATGCGATTTCCGTTGAGTGTGAAGGTGAGTTTATTTTCCTTTGCGCTGGAGGAAAAGTAGTTTATAGGCTTCCATTAGATACAGGTCTTGCCTTCCTTAAGGGGTTTCGTGGTAGGCTCATAGCATTTGATACAAAAAGGTTGTATAAACATCTCTTTTCTCGCGGAGTTCATGTTATACGGTTTGATTTTGATGTACTGATTAGTGCTTTTCTCCTTGACAGTGATAAGCCCCGGTTTGATCCTGACACAATTTTCCTGGAATACTTGGGTGCTAAACTTGCTCAGGAGGGTTCTGAACTGCGAACTGCTCAGGTTTGCAGGTCATCCGTTGCAGTGTACCCAACTTTTTTAAAAGCGTTAGATGAGATGGATCTTTGGAAGATTTATGATGAAGTTGAGCTTCCTCTTCAAGAGGTTCTTGCAGCGATGGAGCTCTCAGGCATAAAGGTAGACGTCGAGAAAATTGAAGAGATGAGTCGTAAAATGGAAAAACAGCTTGAAGAGATGGAAAGGAATATTTATGATATTGCAGGCCAGAGGTTCAATATAAACTCCCCAAAGCAGCTCTCGTCCGTTCTTTTTGAGAAACATAAACTTAAGCCAGTGAAGAAAACTAAGACAGGATATTCTACGGATGAGGAAAGCCTTTCTAAATTAGCTGCATTGCATCCTCTTCCCGCTGCAATCCTTCAATATCGTCAGGTGTTTAAGCTAAAAAGTACATATATTGATGTTTTCAGGGATCTCGCGGATCGGAAGTCAGGAAGAATTTTCCCGACGTACAATCAGGCTGGAACTGCAACGGGAAGGATATCCTGTTTAAACCCTAATTTCCAGACCATTCCTATAAGATCGGATTTGGGAAAAGAGATAAGGGATATCATTGTTGCTGAGGATGGTTACGAGATTTTAGCTGCCGATTATTCGCAGATAGAGCTCAGAGTCTTGGCTCATCTTTCAGGTGATGAGAACCTTAAAGAAATTTTTGAAAAAGGTTTGGATGTCCACACAATGACTGCAGCGTATTTATTTGGTAAGAGGCCAGAAGAAATAAGTGAAGGTGAACGGAGAAAGGCAAAAACCGTAAACTTTGGAATTGTATACGGAATTTCTCCTTATGGGCTTGCGAAAGAGCTTGATATATCTGTAGCAGAGGCAGAGGCAATAATACAGAATTTTTTTGCTTCATTCCCTGGTGTTATGAAATGGATTCAGAAAAACTTTGAATTTGCGCAAAAGAACGGATTTGTGAGAACTCTGTTTGGTAGGATTCGGCGCATTCCATATTTGAAATCTAGTGATGTCAACCTTATTGAGCAGGGCAAAAGGATTGCTATAAACACCCCTGTACAGGGGACAGCTGCAGACATAATTAAGATTAGCATGGTGGAGATATTTAGAGAGATTAAAGACAGGTCTATGAACTCCAGATTGATACTCCAGGTCCATGATGAATTACTTTTAGAAGTGATGGAGCCAGAGTTAGATTTAGTTAAAGCAATAGTTAAAGATAAAATGGAACACAGCGTCTTGTTAAAAATTCCCTTGAAAGTTGATATAGGTGTGGGTAAAAGCTGGCTTGCTGCGTCAAATAAATAAATTCAATGTTATGTCTTGACTTTCGTTTTGATGTGCTTTACTATAAAATTGTCGTTGAAAAGGAGGGTTAGGAAATATTTCTTAGTGATGATTGGTGGAAAGATATGAGGAGAGAACCAGCTGTCCCCAAGGTAGGGTTTGGAAGGGAGACTAAAGGTGAGCAAGTTACAGAAAGGCCTATATATGTTTCTGGAATGGCTACTGGGGTATCAGATGATCCTTCACCCTGGAAGGCTGGTGTTCAGGCTGGAAAAGCTGCAGTGGAAAAACTTGCCAAAGCCAAACCTGATTTTGTGTATACAATTACCTCGTCAGGGTATGATCTTGAACCAGTTGTTAAGGGAGTGCTACAGTCTGTTGGCAAAGATGTTCCCTACGTAGGTATAAAGACCCTTGGCATTATTTTCTGTGAGAATCAATTTTTGCCAAAAGGTGTACTTGTGGCTGCGGTAAAAAGTGATGCTTATAAGTTTGCATTTTCCATTGGTACAAATGCCCATCAGAATCTTCATTCTGCTTTAGAAAAGGCTTGTCTTCCCGTGCTAGACCAACATAGAGCAAGGAAGGCTGAGGGCTTTGAATATCTGAACCTTTTCTTCGTCATGGATTCATACACCAATGGAGATGTTCTTGTCTCTGAACTGTCCAGAGAGGTTGATAAGTATGATCCAAATATTTCATTTTACGGTGGTATACTTGACTATGCAGAACTGTCAAAAGAATGTCAACTTCATGTTGACAACCAGGCTGTTAACGGCGGGATTTTTTGTATGGGTATATACTCACAGAATCCTCCTGCAATAGGATATGGACACGGCCTTCACCCGCTTGTCCCCAAAAGGGCTACTAAGGTTGGTGGAAACATCATTTACCATTTAGATGATAGGCCGGCTTTCGAAGTATGGAAAGAATTTCTTGTAAAGAAAGGAATTTCTGAAGCGGAAATTATAAAAGACCCCACGCAATTTCTTGGTAGGTACCAGTTTGGTGTTCCCGACCCTAATTTCCCTAAGTATCCAAAGGTTAGAATTGCTGTTGGTATTACTCGTGAGGGAGGGATTAAGCTTGCAGGAGACGTTCCAGAAAACTCTACAGTGTGGCTCATGGAAGCCAGGAAAGATCAGATGGAGGAAGCGGTTTCTCAGAGCATAAATGAAACATTCAACTTAGTAGATCAGAGAAAACCCATAGGGGCAATTGTGGTGGAAAGTATTCACCGTTACCTTTCGCTTGGCAATGATTTCTTTTCTGAGGTGAACATGTTTCAGAGGAAATTGGCTGTTCCCATAGTTGGCTTTACGACTTTTGCAGAATTTTTAAGACCAAGACCGGAGTATAAATGGTTTCACAATTCCTCTTTTGAGTTTCAGATCTTAGTGCAATAAGGCTTAATAAATGGAAACCTTGGGGTCCAGTGATTTTGAACGTTTGTTGTCGTTAAGTGCAGATATATATTTGATTCTCGATGGGAAAAAATATATTAAGTATGCGAGTGAAGGTGTAAAAACTATTGGTTATTCCAAAGAGGATGTATTAAATACTAGTTTTCTAAGTTTTGTTGCTGGGCATGTTAGACCTCTTGTAGAGAAAAGATTGGCAGAAGCTACAAACAGGAAAGTATTTGATCAACGGGTAATCCTTAAAAGTAAGGAAAACGTATATGTTCCTTACTTAATGACCTTTTATGGTCTTGCAGACAGAGTTTTTGTATCATTAAGGCGGGAATATGAAGGAGGGCTTGAAAAAGCAATACTTGATTTCATCGACTTCGGTATTATCGTTATAGACAAGGACTTCAGAATTATGTATCATAATAATTTTGTTTCCAGCTATTTTCAGATGCACTCCTTTACACACCTTGAGCAGTTGCCGTACAGTCTTGGGGATTCACTAATTGAGAGAATTAGTCTTGGACAGAAGAGTTTTGATTTGCAATATGCACCGGGGAAGTTTGTTGGAATTACGGTTTATTCACTAGAGCAAGCTGAATTTAGTGGCTACGTTATAAAGTTAAAGGATATCAGTGAGGAAAGGAGTTTCCAGAAATCTGCGAGTGGCTCAGGTGCTTACTTTTCTTATGTGGACCTTGTTTCTATTTATACTCACCATATTAAAAATCTTTTAACACCTTTGAAATTTACTGCCCTTAACCTTAAGCGAGAACTTTCTGATCCAAGTCAGCTTGAAAAGGTCGAGCGCATGATAAAACATATAGATAAAATTAATCATCATGTGAGGGCTTTTTACAGCAGGGTAAGGACAAAACCGATAGAGTTTAAGAAATGTAGCGTAAAAAAGATTGTAGATAAAGTTAAGTCTCTATTGAGTAATGATATAATTAACAACGGAATTATCTTTGAGTTCCACCAGGAAAGTAACGATTTCATTTATGTCGATGAGGTTCACACTCAACAGATTCTTCTCGATCTCATGCAAAATGCTATTGATGCGATGAAAAGTGTAAAAGGTGTGAGGAAATTGCAGGTAAATGTCGAGCAAAGTGGTACTAGGTGCCCTTATTGTGGTACAAACTTTGTTGAGATTGAAGTAAAAGATACAGGCCCTGGCATAAAGAAAGAGGATATTGACAGGATTTTTAATCTTGGTTTTTCAACAAAGGCAGAAGGCTGGGGGCTCGGATTATACGTAGTGGACAAGATGGTCAAGGAAAACAAAGGGATAATCAGAGTTTTTTCAGAAGTTGGAAAAGGCACGAGTTTTGTGCTATACTTTCATACTGTAACACCTGAAGCGATTGGGTGTGTAAATAGATCTTAAGGAGGTGGATTATGCCTGTAAAGGTTCTTATTGTAGATGATGAAGAAGATATTCTTTGGGGCCTTTCTGAGGAACTTGTTAGAAACAAAATAGAGGTGGATACAGCATCAAATGGCCTTGAGGCTCTTGAGAAGATAAAGAAGAAACAATTTGACTTTTTAGTTACAGATATAAGGATGCCTGGGTTAAGTGGAGTTGAACTATTAATGGAGACTAGGAAAATTCAGCCCGATATAAAAGTAGTTGTCATGACTGCTTATGGCTCTGATGAGGTGAGACAAGATGTAATGGCAAAAGGTGCAATAAGCTATCTTGAGAAACCTTTCGATTTTGATCAGATTCTGAACGTGATTTTAGAAAAAGAACGTGGAGGAGAGGAAGAGACGCTTAAGAACCTTACTTTGCAACAGTTCCTTCAGCTAGTTTCTATGGAGGGTAAATCCTGTGAGGTTGTTGTAAATACATCTGAAGGCGAAGGTAAAATATTTCTTGAGGATGGGGAAGTTATCAATGCATCCATAGGAAAGGCACGGGGTGAGGAGGCGTTTCACCAGATAATGATGGAACCTGAAAGCTCTTTCAGGGTGAAGTGGGGAAGTCCGAAAGTAAAGAGGGAAATCGAGAAACCATTTCATGCATTGTTAATTTCCGCTGCGGTACAAAAGGATGAAGAGGTAGCTGTTCAGGAAGATATTTCCGGTATTGACCTTCAGGCACTTTCTGAGCTATTTAAAGATGAAGGAGTATCAGAGGAACAGGAAATGGCTGAAGAGGAAGAACCCGTTGAAGAGGAACATTTTGAAGTTCCTTCAAAAGAGATAGTAGAAGAGAAGGTGCCTGAGTTTGAAGAGCAGGAAGAGCATCCGGTTACTCTTGAGGAGGTTGAGAGTTTGCTCGAGGGGATGGAAAAGGAAGTATCCGAAGTTTCGCACGAAGAAAAGTTTGAAGAAGAAAAGGTTGTTGAAGAGCAGCCTGTAGTAGAACCGATTAATCCGGAAGAGGAAGAGATAGAGCAGGTAACGGAAAAGAAAGTGGAAGTTTCATTCGAGGAAACGAAGACAGTAACATCAAAACTTGGTCAGGAGTTGAAAGACAAATTTGCCAGTGTGGTTAAGGAAATCTCAGATATACTTGCTCTTGTTGTAGTAGAAGGAGATGGAAATATTCTTTACATTTCTGAACGGGTTTCTACGGGTGTTAGTCAGATTTTGAAGGTATGGGCTCCCGCTTTGAGGAATATTATTCAAACTGCCTCGAAGACTTCTATTGGAACGATAAAAGATATAACATTTACATCAGAAAAGTATCACATTCTTGTGACAGATGCGAGGAGCGGAGGATCGTTGATTGTTGCAGTCATTCCTATAAAGAGTATGAAGATTGCCCTTGTAAAAATTAAAATAAAAGAGTTAATTGTAGAAATCGCAAAGGCATTATAAAGTTTATCCTAATTGCGTTATAATAACACCAGTACTTAAAATGAAGGGGAGTAGAGTTGTTAATTGACTTTAAGAAACATGAGATAAAATTTAAGATTGTATATTATGGCCCTGGTTTAAGCGGCAAAACTACGAATATTAAGAAAATTTATGAGAGGTTTGCAGGCAAAAAAGGTCAGCTTTTATCTGTAGATACGAAGGGTGAAAGGACGCTTTTTTTTGATTTACTACCCCTTGAACTTCCAATTTTAAAAGGTTACAAGACTATATTCAGTCTTTATACTGTTCCTGGGCAGGTTTTCTATAAACAGGCAAGAAAACTTGTACTGAAAGGATCTGACGGGGTCATTTACGTTGCAGATTCTAACCCGGAGAGGTTTGAAGAAGATATTGCTATTTATAAAGAGATGCATGATACCCTTGCAGAGTATGGTATGTGGTCTGCTACAAAGAAAGTCCCAATAATTGTGCAATACAATAAGCGGGATGATCCTCATGCATTGCCTGTAGGCGTTCTTGAAGAGAAGGTAAACATTTATAAGTATCCTTACATTCTGGCTATTGCGACCGAGGGTAGGGGTGTATTTCAATGCCTCCAAAGAATGATTAATGAAGTTGTTAAGAATTCATTAAGGCAACAACAACTCCACTTTTTGCTCCAACAACAAAAGAAGTAAAAAACCATAGTTTAAGTTTTGTGTATTTATTGTTAACTTATATTTCTTGTGGAAGCAAATCGTTAGGGTAAAGCTTCCTTAAACTTGGAGGAGAATTTTCCCATTATAATTTTTGTTACTCCCCAATTACCCTTTCTTGTCAAGACAACGATGTGTGCGTAGTTTGAGTTCTCAATAATTCTTACAATTATAAAATACTCATTGGTCGTGAGTAATATATCTTCGCAATTGCCGAGGGACGCATTTTCAGTCGCTGACATAGCCTTTCGGGCAACCTCTGTTAAAAAAGCAAGAGGGATAGAAACGTCGATAGATTCGTCTGTGGTGTGCCCAGTTATTGGTATAGCATCATCCATATTGACGATCATGGACATGAGTACCTCATCTACGTTATTCAGAAATTCTTGCATTACATCATCAATTTTTGCCATTCTTAAATTCCTCCTTTTTCCTTAATTTTTCTCAATGCCATTCTTTCGAAAATTTCCCAATTACGGCCTCCTTCTCCACCTGCTGCTATTCCTTTGATCCTGAGTTCAAGTACTTCTCTCTTAGTTGCATACGTCAGTGCAGTCTCTTCTGAAATAAGGCCCAGTTTATACCAGTAATAAAGTGACTGGTCAAACGTTTGCATACCGTATGGTACATAACTATCTGCAATGGCATCAAATATCTCATGAGTTCTCTTTGAATCGAGCATCATTTCACGGATCCGGGCTGTATTTGTCATGATTTCGCAAGCTGGAACTCTTCCAGGCATGTCATCTCTTGGGATCAACCGTTGCGAAATTATAGCTTTAAGGACTGAAGCCAGTTGGTGCCTTATTTGTTCCTGTTGGTAAGCTGGAAAGATGCTTACGATCCTGTTAATAGTCTCCCGAGCGTCCAATGTGTGAAGGGTGGTCATAACAAGGTGGCCAGTTTCAGCGGCGAGAAGAGCAATCTCAGCGGTCTCCTGGTCTCTTATTTCTCCAACCATAATTACATTTGGGTCTTGTCTTAAGGCTTCTCTTAAACCATCCGCAAAACTCATTACGTCCAGCCCAACCTCCCTTTGGCTGATAATACTTTTTATGTCTCTAAGCATATATTCGATGGGATCCTCTATAGTGACAATGTGTGCAGTCTTGGTCATATTTATGCTATTTAACATAGCGGCCAAAGTCGTTGACTTTCCTGAACCAGCAACTCCAGTCACAATAATAAGCCCCCTGTCTTCAAGAGCAATTTTCTCAAGGACCTGAGGCAGGTTTAAATCCTGAATATTCTTGATAAGAGGTGGAATCGCCCTAATTGCAAAGGCCCATGTACCTCTCTGGCTGTAGATGTTCACTCTAAATCTTCCTATGTTTGGAAAGTTTAAAGCAAAGTCTACACAGAAACGCTCTCGAAGTTCCTTCTGCTTTGGAGCCGATAGGTAGAGTCTTATAAGTTCTTCAGTGTCTTCTTTAGACACAATGGAGTAATTTTCCTTAGGGTAAAGCTTACCATAAATTCTAAAAATAGGTGGATGCCCAACTTTTATATGGATATCAGAGGCTTCTTTATCTTTCGCGTCTATTAATAACTTTTCCAAATCAACTGCCATAGTTCTTAAATTTTAACTTCTCAATAATCGAAAGTCAATTACTATCATTATTTGCATTGAAATTATTCGAACTTTACCAAAATACTTTTGAAAAGTGTGAAAATTTCATCGCTCTTTTTTAAGTTGGATTGAGTTTCTAAATCTCAATGGAACCCCATGGAAACCGAACGATTCCCTAAGGCGATTTTCAATAAATCTAAGTTCATTCCCCTTCAGCTTTTTATTTGTAACTATGGTAAAAAAAGGAGGCTTTACATCTTCTTGAATAATTTTAAAGAGGGATATTGAAAATGGAAAAGTTTGCACAACCTCATTTGTGAAGGCCTGCAATTCTTTTTTTGTCAATTGTCTTCCCCAAGAAGCCCTCGTTTTTTTTACTACTTCTTTAAGCAGGTTAATCCCTTCATATGTAACTGCAGAAGTAAAAAGTATCGGAGCAAAGCTGATAAAAGATAATTCACTTTTAAAGTTTTTCAGTAAATAGGGCCGCTGCTCTTTCTTAATTAAATCTGCTTTATTTAGGGCAACAACAATGCCTTTACCTTCTTTTATTATTAGGTTAGCAATTTTTTTGTCGATGCTTGCTAATTCTTGAGTTGCGTCTATAACAAGAATAGCCACTTCTGAAAATCTTAGGGACCTTTCACTACGTATTGCACCATATAACTCGATAGGATCATCGTATTTTCTCCTTAACCCTGCAGTGTCGATGATAATGAAATCAACGGTTTCTACGTCCACTGAATCTCTTGTGGTGCCAGGAATTGGGGATATTATATTTACCTCTTCCCCACACAATGCATTGAATAGAGAAGTTTTACCTACGTTTGGCTTACCAAGTATGCATATTCTGGGCTTCTCTGATTTACCCTGAACTGGAGAAGCTCTGTATCCCTTTTGGGTGAGCTTGAGGGTAATGGCATCAAGAAGTTCCTGAAGCCCTATCCCGTGAGCAGCTGAGATTCCAATGGGATCCCCAAAGCCTAAGGAATAAAAGGATAAAAGATCATGTTTTTTTACATCGATCTTATTGGCAACAAGTATCACATCCTTGCCTTTTTTGTGTAGCCACTCCGCAATTTCAAAGTCATGGGGTAATACCCCTTGGGTTGCATCCACAACAAGTAAAACTACGTCAGACTGTTCAACTGTGCTTGCAATTTTTTCCTGCACTTTTTCCCAGATACTGTCTTCTGTAGGTGGATATAAACCTCCTGTATCAGTAACATAAAAAGGGATTTCCGAGTCAATAACTAGTTTTTTTATTCTATCCCTCGTTAGCCCGGGTTTTGAGTCGGTAATAGCGAGAGGTTTCTTGATTAATCGGTTAAATAGTGTAGATTTCCCTGTGTTTACCCTACCCACTATAGAGACCTGAGGAATCGTATTCATTTCCTTTCTGCAGTAAACAACTTTTGCAAGTCTTTCAAGGCATTCAATACCTTAACGTTTTCAAATTTCTTTAACTTTTTAATATTTTCCCTATCGATTTTTCTTTGGAAGAGTATATGCGTTTTTCCGCTCTTCGTTTGAAATTGCATCACTTCAGCCGTGTCACTCGGTAATATATAAATAGGTAATTTAATTTTGTTTGCTTGGCTAAATATATTGGTTACTAAATTATCACTGATTCCATGGGCCATTTTTGCTACTGTATTAGTTGAACATGGAGCAATAACAACCTTATTAAATCTTCCTGAAAAAAGTCTAGTTATTTGGAATAATGAGGCTTCATCGTCCCTGTACATCTTAAATTGTTTGATTTTTTCTATTAGTCCATATCGGGTAAGGATTTCGGTAGCAGATTTAGAGAGGAAGAGCTCAGTAGAGTCAGGTCCTATCTCCATAATTAATTCAATAGTCTCTCTTAAGAACATTTCTGCTCCAGTAATACACCATGCGACATTCATGGCGCAATCCTTATGGGAGAGGGTACAAACGTTAGGATAAAAATGAGGAGAGAGACAATGCCCAGAATATTTGTAGAGGTTGACAACTTATTTTCTTCATATAATGGCTCAGGATGTTTAGTTCCGAGAATTAATAGAAGAACTGCCCATACCCACCACCCATTCCATAAGAATCCAAGAGGTATTAAAATGATAAGTATAGCTTTTGATAAGATGTTATGATATCTTGTGCCCAGTATACCATACAGGACGTGTCCTCCATCCAACTGTCCCACCGGCAGCAAGTTCAAGCCTGTTACAAAGAAACCTAACCATCCTGCAAAGGCCATTGGGTTAAGTATTAAAGCGTAGGATTCCGGGATTTTCCCGAGACAAATTCTGGACAGCACTTCAAAAATCAATGGTGTACCGAGGGAAACCATTCCTTCGTGTATTGCTCCGACACTGCTGTTAAGTAGTCCAATGATAGTAAGAGGGATAGCCATAATAAAACCGGCAATAGGCCCGGCAGAACCAATTTCCACGAGGGATTTTCTGTCTGAAATAGGAGTTTTTACCCTTATAAAAGCTCCCATAGTCCCTATTAGTGGATTTGGAAAGGGGATGAAATATGGGAGGGTTGCAGCGACACCATTTTTCTTTGAAGCCAAAAAGTGTGCAAGTTCGTGGATTCCCAAGACGAGGATCACTGAAAAAGAAAATGGTATACCCTTAACGAGGTCTGACCAGTTTTCCCAAGGAATAAAACCCTGTTGCAATGCTCCTGCAATCAAAGTTGTGAATATAGTGAGAAGCAGGAGGATTATCGGGATAACTATATTATTTTTCTTAAAACTCACTCGGGCGAAGGTCAGTATATAGTAATCGTCGTCTTTAGTTACTTTGAAAACTATATTTCTGCTAATAAGTTCCTTATTTATTGCCTTAATCGTATTATCAGGGTCTTCATGGAATATCACTTTAAGGTGATTCCCCTGGATTTCGACGATACTTGCATATTTTTCAACCACTTGAATTACTTCATCCATATTCAAATATTTCTCCCCCAATAATTGTTGCTTTCACAGATTTTAGGCCAGGTTCAAGAACTGTGAAGTCTGCTGCAAGCCCCGGTTCTATTTTGCCAAGAAAGTTGCATTCATTTGTGAAAGCTGATCCCCATTCGGTATAGCGGACGATTGCTTCTGAAAGATCAAGAGAATACTCTGGAATAGGGTGCTCAGTGGCAGCCTGAATCCCATATAATGGAGATGGTGGCATAGCATCGGAACCGAAAGCAAATTTAATACCCTTATCTTTAAGGATTCGTAAAGGATTGTTGTTTATATAGAAATCCCCAAGTTTTGATTGGTACATACCACCTTTTGTGCCCCAGTTCAATGCAAAATTTGGCTGAATTGATATTTTCACTTCCATTTTAGAAGCTCTTTCAACATCTTCTGCGTCAGGAAACTCAAAGTGTTCTATGCGAAAGAGATCATAGTCCTTAGTGGATTCGATTATGTCTAATACTCTCTTAATGGCGAGGTTTCCTATACTATGGGTTGCAACCTGTAGGTTGGTTTCTGATGCTCTTTTATATATTGTTAAAGCATTTTCTGGTAACAGCCAAAGGCCTTGTCCTTTTTTTATCCCGTACGGAAAGCTGAATAACGCGGACTCCCCACCCACTGAACCATCCGCAAAAAATTTAAGTCCCTGTAATTTTAGGAAAGAATTCCCGAATCCACTTTCTAAACCTATTTTATCGAAATACTCTGGTACCCCATTGGAAATATAATATCTAACGCGAATTTTCAATTTTTTGTGTCTCATCATATGCTGAAAAAATCTGAAGTTATTAGTGGAACCTATTTCGTGGATTGTCGTTATGCCATTCTTGATGAAAGTGTCTTGAGCCTCGAGGAAAGCATCCTCGAGCACTTCCCTTGAAGGGGGGAAAAGGGAATGGATATTGAGAGGGATATCTTCCCAAAATATGCCGTTCATGAGGTCGCATTTTCCTGGATTAATTTGATTCGTTTTTCCAAGGAGATCAATAAAAGATGAGTTTCCTACACCTATGTGCCCGCATATGCGTCTCAAAAAAATAGGCTTTTTGGATATCTTGTCAAGATCATCCTTTGAGGGAATAGTTTTCCTTTTCCACTTTGATTCATCAAAGTTTGTAAAGATGTATACCTCGGCTTTATGTTTTTTTATTGTTTCGGAAATGTATTCTTTTACTTCCTCAAAAGATTCAAAATTACTCAGATTCATGTGTTGGTCCAATCCATAACCAATCATATGGGTATGCGTATCGATAAATCCGGGGATGATCGAGCACTCACCAAAGTCCACGACTTCTGAAATTTGTGTTAAGTAGCCAAGTTCAGAACATGGAATGACATCTTCTATCACATCCCTGTAAATCAAAATTACATGATTCTCAATGAATTTTCCATGCTGAAAAATTTTTGAAGCTTTTAATATTTTCATCTGAAATTAGTATAAATAGTTTATTGGGTCTACATGTTCACCAAGATATCTTATTTCATAATGGAGATGGGGCCCTGTGCTTATACCGGAGTTACCGGAAAGTGCTATTACATCACCTTTTTTGACTATTTTTCCCCTCTTTACAAGGATTTCTTTAAGATGCCCGTACAAGGTTTCGTATTTTGAGCCATGACTTATTGTTAATACCAGCCCCAAGAAGCGGTCTTCGCTAATGTTTTTTACTATTCCATCTGCAGTTGCCTTTACAGGTGTACCTATTGGAGTAACAAAGTCAAGCCCTTTGTGAGAGTTGCCATACTTTTGAGAGATAAAACCTTCCACAGGTACGCCGCTGGGCACGTACCGCTCTTCGTCAAAGAGGAGTTCCCCATATTGCTGAAATTCGGATGAGACCTTTTTATAAGCTTCCGGTAATGCTTGAAAGTTTTTCACCCCCGAGATTTTCGAGTCAACATTATTGAAAGCAGACTCTAGAGATGGAGTTGCTTCTACGCCCAGCATACTGGAGATTTTAACTCTCAGCTCCTCAATGGCGTAAAGTTGCTTTTCAAGTTCCTGAACCTTTGCATTTTCCTCGCGAAGTTTCTCATTTTCGACTTCGAGTGCTCTTGATTTTAGTGCTAGAACATATAGCCTACCGTAAAATAAGGCTGAAACGAGAAGCACTATAGCCAAAAGGCAAATTAAAAATCTTATCAATTTCCACCTACTGTGTGAAATAGAATAGGATTTTACAAAATCTCCTGAATTGGAAGTTATTATTACATTGTAAACCCTTTTCACTCTTTTATTTTAAATCTTTATGACCGCTCGTTCAATCGAGGGCGGAAAAGGGCCTCCTTGATATTTTTATATCTCCCCCATAGGAAATCCGAGTTGCAATTAAAAAGGGTATGTTTTAAATTTTTATGTATCTGCGGATCCAACTGGTAAAGATTCTTGAGGAATTCTTGCGTTAGTTTTCTTTTATTAACGCTTTCGTATGGACACGTGTCTTCATATTTTTCGCTTATGTCATTTAATGAAGCATATTTGAGAATGAAGCTTCTATCTACCAGAGAAAGTGGGCGAGAAATGAAGTATTTACCTTTGAAGAGGGGTTGGGATGGTAGCATAGTACTGATTTCTCTGGAGTAGAACATGTTAAGAAAGAGGGTTTCAATTATGTCATCTAAATTGTGGGCAATAAGTATCCTTTTCGCTTTATGAGAGGAAGCAAAATCAATGAGAATTCTTTTTCTGTTGCGGCTGCATATGAAACATGGATTAAAGGGCTTTTCCCTTAGTAATATATTCTTTTTAGTTTCACAATCGTGGAGAATGTGAAATGTGAAACCTCTTCTTATTACATAGTTTTCTAGTTTTTCGGGATATTTTAAATGTTTTATGCCGTTGTCTATAAAAACTGCAAAGATTTCAAAATTGAGTTTGTACTTCTCCTTGTAATGATGAAGAAGGTCAAGCATTACGAGGCTATCAAACCCACCCGATATCCCCGCAACAAAAGAAGGATCATCCCTAAGTAAATTAAAATATATATCGGCTTTTCTCAAAGACATAATTAGTTTTTCTCTTAGTCTCAAAACGTCTTTCCTGCTTTTCACAAAGTATATTTTCAATCAGAAGATCCAAATTTTAAAATCTTCAGATTTCTTCATCGAACTCTGCTATAGTTTAATATACCCTATAAGGCATGATTGTCTTTCAAATAGTATTTTCAATTTCACATTGAGTAGTATATATTATGGGAAAATCTGGAGGTTCTATTGAAGGCGTGCTTTGTCTTATTGTTTTTGAGTAGATGGTCTCTTGGAATTTTCGTGGACCCACTGGCTCAGGGTGCAACCGTGAAATATTTCTCTCAGGATGGGATTGTCATTTCGCTTCTCCTCTCAGGAAGGATTGGTGAGAGGAATTATGAAACCTGGGACTATATAGATGACACTTCATACTGTGCTATTGATACTATAGCTCAGTTTCATTGGCTCAAGAGCGAGTTAAGGGTTGAACATGCGTTCGGTATGAAGAATGGCGTACAGCCTTACCTCGCTATTGGGGCTAGCGGTAACTTGGAGAAGGCTTGGTTATTCAAAGAAGACTCTAAGATGTGGGAGTCTTACCAGTACAAAACCCTGGGAGGGCTTGGCGGCGTTGGATTATACGTATATCCAGCCTCATTTCTGAATGCGTTCTTTAATAAGTATTTTTACTCAATGGGGAAAATGAAGGAAGTAGAGGATAACGCCACTATTCAGCTGGAACTCTTAAATTTTTACTATAGAAAGCGTTTTGGTGATTCGCTCCCTGTAACTGATTTCTTATACGAGTACAACTATGCAGGACTTGGCATGGGAATCGGGTTCTATTATAATTTTTGAAGAAGTATGTTAAGAAAACTATACCCAAGCTTTAGTTTAATACCTTTTGCTTGACTTTACTCTGTAGTTCTTTTAGAATAACAATACTACAATTTAGTTTGCCGGGGTAGCTCAGTAGGTAGAGCACAGGACTGAAAATCCTGGTGTCCCCAGTTCAATTCTGGGCCCCGGCATTTTTATTGTTTAAATTAAGGAATTACTATACATAAAACAACTTTTTATATTTCTTCACAATAAAAGTAGAGATTCCTCTGTCGGTGCAGAACTTAGCCTATGTTGATATCCTTCTCAGACCACTCGATTTCTTTTGTGGAGTCTGAGGTCCATTGAAGATACTGGATCAGTGTATAGACAATAAATGCGATAATAGCTATTAAAATAGGTATTAGAATATAGCCTACTTTGAATCTTGATTTTTTTTCTACTTCTTCCTTTACCATTTATTCACCTCCAGAACTGTAGTAATTATCAGATAATTTTGTTGTAAAGTCAAGAGGCAAGGGGAAATAACGATCCCGGGCTTATTTTTCACAGGTATCACGTGCTTAATACTTAAGAAGAATAGGTGTATTTTAGAATTTGAAGACTTGACTTTTCTTGGATTAAGAATTATATTTTACAATAGTATGAATTCAAACTTTGAGAATTTACGATTAGAAGCATGAGAAGAGAGAGTCGTGACTTAGGGATTAAGATAAGATAGATGTATGAAAATGGAAGGGTCCGAGAAGAGTAAAAAGTATGTCTTGTTAAGGGGGTTAATCAAGTTTTACTGGTTTTTTGCGGCTTTTTAGAAATGAAAGGAGGGCTGGGTTATGGTAACAGATACTATCAAAAGAAAAGCAGTTAAAAGTATTTTAAACGTTGTAACAAATCTATCCGATGAGAATTTGATTCGGGCTATTGACATTGGCGAGAAGCTCTTGATAAAGGATGAAGGTGTCCTATCTTATGCAGAGGCTATTAAAAAGGCGTTTCAAGAGAAACATCCTGCTATAGAATTGGCAAGAAATGTTTTGGCGAGACTTTCTAATGAATCAAGGGAAAAATTTATAGAGAATTTTATAATTAACGCAGAGGTCATTGGGACCCCAAAGAGAAAGGAGTTGCAGCAAAAGCTTGGCTTTGGTTTGCCATGGTTCCTTGTAATAAGTCCAACTGCCAGATGTAACTTGCATTGTAGAGGTTGTTATGCTGGTGAGTACCCGAAAGATGAAGGTTTGTCTTTCGATGAAGTAGACAGGATTTTGACAGAGGCGAAAGAGCTTTCCATGTATTTTGTGACTATTTCAGGTGGTGAGCCTTATGTGTGGCCACATCTACTAGACATCTTTGAAAAGCATAACGATATGTATTTTCAAACGTACACTAATGGCACGCTTTTGAATGAAAAAATGGCTGAGAAATTGGCTAAGCTCGGTAACGTTGCTCCTGCTATTTCAGTGGAGGGCTTTGAGAAAGAGACCGATGAAAGGCGTGGGAAAGGAGTCTTTAAAAAAGTTATGGAAGCCATGGATAATTTGAGAAATGCGGGTGTGCTATTCGGATTTTCCGCTACACCAACGAGATATAATTCAGAGGTTTTGATGTCCGATGAATTTATTGATCTTATGATAGAAAAAGGCTGTTCCTTTGGCTGGTATTTTCAATATGTACCCATAGGCAGAAATCCCGATGTGAGTCTAATGGCAACACCAGAACAGAGAAACAAATTAAGAATTAGAGTAAGAGAGATTAGAAGTACGAAACCGATTTTTATCGGAGACTTTTGGAATGATGGTCCATATGTTGGAGGATGTATCGCAGGTGCGAGGCGCGGTGGATATTTTCACATTAATTCTAAGGGAGATGTTGAACCATGTGTTTTCTTACAATTCTCAGTTGATAACATTAAAGGGAAAAAATTAGTTGATGTTATCCAGTCACCATTCTTCAAGGCTATCCGCGATGCCCAGCCATACTGTGAGAATAAGAATTTATTAACTCCATGTGCATTAATTGATAATCCGCATGTTTTAAGAGATATTGTAAAAAGGTTTGATGCAAAACCATCCTATAATGGCAGCTATGAAGTTATTTCCAATCCAGAGATAGTTCAATTTTTAGACAATTACTCTAAAGCATTTAAGGAACTTACGGATGACATCTGGGAAAAGGAATTAAGCTTAAAACACAAGCATTGGAAAGATTATGACTAATTGTTGTTGTAAAGTCTAATAGTAAGTAAATGATCTCAGGCGAAGATGCGCTGGAATGTAGTTCAAAAAATTTAAGAGTGGATTTTTAAGTACAAATTTAAGGCATTGGTATTCATTAGCTTGAAGTAAAAAAACTGAGGTGGGGTCTTACCGTGGGGGTTGAAGTCTGACCGAAAAACATGTTCTTACTATAGCTTTAGCATTGATCGTTATTCTCTATAATTATATTGGGCTCTATATATCGTGGAAGCATGGTGCAAAGATACAGTCGTGGCCAAGCGTTATAAAGAGCAAAGACTATACATTTTACCTCATTTACTTTAGCTATATTGCACTTGTTATTAATGGAATTATTTCCACAATTAGAGGTAGTTATGTGAGAGTATTAGTATTATCAGGTTTTATCCTCACGCTTATTGGAATGTACATAAATTTCATTTCCAGACGGGATTTAGCACAGTGTTGGTTACCTCTTTTAAACTCAGCAAGTGATACATTTCTAATCAAGACTGGAATTTACGCAAGGGTTAGGCATCCCATTTACCTATCGGTCTTGATCTTTTTGCTCGGAGTCGCTCTCATTGGTAGCAACTTTTACAGTCTCCTGTTTTTTGTCACATTAATTGTTGCCTTAATTATACGTATAAGGAAGGAGGAAAACGCATTAATTGCTAAATTTGGTGAAGAGTACAACGAATATGCCAAGGCTACTCCCATTTTGATACCTAAAATTAAGAAAGGATGATGCGAAATTGATGGACTGTTATGGATCAATCGGTTCGTAGAATTAATAAAAACTTCTTCTTGCTCACGATTTTCGGTGTAGCTATGGGATTCCTTGAGGCAATAGTTGTTGTTTACCTGAGAGAATTATGCTATCCGCAGGGATTTACATTTCCTTTAAGTCCTATGCCCTCGAATATTCTCGTTGTGGAACTATTGAGAGAGATTTCAACAATTGTAATGCTTGTTTCCATTGGGCTTATTACAGGAGAGAATTTTCTTCAAAAACTCTCGTATTTTCTTTACTCTTTTGGTGTCTGGGATATTTTCTACTACGTGGCGCTGAAACTTCTTTTAAATTGGCCGCCATCTCTGATGACATGGGATATTCTGTTCCTCATACCTGTGGCCTGGGTAAGCCCTGTCCTTGCACCAATAATCTGTTCCTTAACGATGATAGTTATGTCAGGTGTTATTGTGTGGCTACAGGGGAAAGGCTATGGAATAAAAATAAAATCGCTAGAATGGATATTACTAATTGGCGGGGCCTTTATAATTTTTTGCACCTTCATCCAGGATTTTTCTAGGATAATTATTAAGGGTGGATTTCTTTCAAGTTTTTTTACCCTTGTAAATAATCAGTGTTTTTGGGAAGTAGTTTCTCAGTATAAACCGAGTAATTTTAACTGGTGCCTCTTCTGTGTCGGGGAGTTTTTTATATTACTTACGCTCTTTATTGTGTTTAGGAGAGTAAAATCGGCTTCTTATAAGAATTAACTCTGAAGCATAGTTTTTGTAGTTAAGCATTTCCTTATGGTTTTCTGACAAATGCTGAAATAGGTAAAATTTTGTAAAGTCTAAAACGCTTACTATTCTAGCTTTTCGCCTTAGCGAAACTCCAACTGAAGATGGTAATTCTATGTCTAAAACGGTAATTTTTGCAGTTTGTAGCATGACTTAGCATTACTCCCTACGCTCACTTTGGGGTACTCCGTTTCTTGATAAGAGAATGCGTAGATTTTTGTAACTCTGCTATCTATTTAACTCAATGAAGAGGCACAAAGTACCTATGTAAGCGCCAGGATAGAAATTCTTGAAATTTTTTGGACAATGAAATATAATTGATTTTGCAGAGGTAAAAGTTGGAAGTAATCTAAGCTTCAGGGATCAAACATCTCAGGGGGAAAGGAGTGATATGCAGGGTGGTCGGGAACGTAAGGTCGAGAAGGGATTAGTGGAGGGCAGGCTTTCGAAGTCTATCTGGAGGCTTGTACTTCCAATGATGATTGGCGGTGCATTACAAGACCTTTTCTCTATGGTTGACCTATTTTTTGTGGGTCGGTTGGGACATACTGAAGTAGCTGCCCTTTCTATTGCAGGGACTGTTGTGTCGATACTGATGATGTTGGTGCAAGGCATTTCAGTTGGAACTATGGCGCTTATTTCCCATTTCACCGGTGAAAAGAATTATGAGATGTCAGATAAAATAGTTGGGCAGACCTTTGTTCTTGATATTATCGGCGCTATTATAATCCTTCCCGTCTCATTCTTCCTTATAGAACCCTTGTTGAAGTTATTCGGAGCAACAGGAAATGTTTTAGTTTATGCAGCGGAGTATCTTCGAATAAATTTTGTTTATTCTATATTTATTTTTCTTTTTTCTGGTATCAGTATTGCTTTGCTGGGGTCAGGCGATGCAAAAACGCCTCTCTATGCATTGATAATAGCCAATATCCTTAATATTATTCTTGATCCCATACTTATTATGGGATACGGTCCGTTTCCCGCTATGGGTGTAGCTGGCTCTGCTGCGGCAACAGTTATAACTAGAGGAATTGGTACAATCTTTCTTTTATGTCACCTCCTCTTTGGTCATTCTACTATTCATTTTAAGTTAAAATGTTTAAAGCCTACGCCCTCTTTAATGAAAAGTATAGTAAGCATCGGCTCTTTTGCTTCGCTTCAGGTGTTTATAAGGGAAATATCCTTTCTTTTCTTAATGCGCCTCATTACCTCTTTTGGCGATGTAACCCTTGCTGCCTATGGAATTGGATCGAGAATTAGGATGTTTGTAATGGTCCCGGGGTTCGGGTTTGCCAGTGCTGCTGCCGTCCTCGTAGGTCAGAATCTCGGGGCTGGAAAACCAGAACGCGCGAAAAGGGCTGCGTGGAGATCGGTTTTATATTATGAAATAATTCTAATCCCCATAGTTGTATTGTTTTTAATCTTTGCTCCGAATATTGTTGCAATCTTTAATGACTACCCTGAGGTTATATCAATTGGTAGTTCCTTCATACGCTATCTTGGCGTTACTTTACCCTTTATTGCATTTTCAGTTGTGCTCGCACAGGCTATGAATGGTGCAGGGGATACTAAGACCCCCACTATTGTCAATGCTATTGGTCAACTTGGATTTCGAATACCTGCAGCATATTTCTTTGCCAGAACTATTGGGATGGGATACAAGGGCATCTGGCTGGGAATCAATGCTTCAGATATTGTACAGGGTATTGGAATGATATTTTTCTTTAGTACGGGTCGTTGGAAGGAAGTTTATGTAAAACACAAGATAAAATTGCGGAGTCAGGGTGAGCCAGTTGAAGTTACTGCGGAGTGAAGCATCGATCAGACGGTATGCATTTGAATCGGTTAGTATTTAATGGATTATGCATAATTTTACTTACAGCTATTGATGTAGCGTAAGATAGAATCTGCATGTTCTCCACAGAGCCATATTAGTTTAGAGGGTGTCTTAACAATTTGTGTTGATAATTTAGTGAAATTCTCTTGTGCAGAGTCGTATTGAAGGTATGGGGTTTGGGTAATTTTTTTCTTAAGAGCCGAATTAAACTTGACTTTTTGAACTTTTTGCCCTATTTTATATACTGATAAAATATTAGTGAATATTTAGACTTGAGTTTAAACAAATGATAGTAAAAGAAAAAATGCATAAAAAAGTTGAGAAATGTTTTCGTTCATATAATGTTGCATCTAAATTAGGTAAGGGTTATTTTGACCCTTCAGGGATTCTCAATGATAGGCATTGCGAAACGGCGGCACGGACCGTAGTTGATGTTGATATGCGTTTTCAAATCCAATCAAACCCTGGATTTACTATCGGTAGGGTAAATCCATGGGATTTGGTTGTGGATAATATTAAACAAAGCTACCGAAAAAGGAGGGAGGTATGGGCATTCTCTTAAAGATATTGGGAGTAATTGGAGTAATTGCCGGGATAGTTTTTGCTTTCATACCCGGGGGAACTTACAATTGGCACGTTATGATCGCTAACGGAATTGCATTGTTTGCCCTCGGCACGATCCATGATGATGTGAAAGAAATAAAAGGAAAGGCAAAACAATAAAAGATAAGTAAAAGAGATTGCAAGATTTGTTAGTCTGTGCTGCCGTTTCGCAAAATAAAAGAAAGGATCACGGGATTCGCGGGGTTTTTTAGTAACATCAGTGAATGTTTGAATAAATCATTTAGAAGAGAAGTATAAGTTTTGTTATGATCACATTAAGAAGGGCAACCCCTGGTGACGCAGTTGAATTTGTTGAACTTTTGTTGATTTCATCTCCGTACTTTCCTTTCTTGTTTGGGAGTGGTGTTAATGTAGCTCTGAAGGACCTTTTTAAGAGGCCTTCTAATCTTTTTAGCCACCAGCATGTCCAAATTGCTGAGGTTGCCGGGAGCGTGGCAGGGATGTCACTCGGATATGATTGGATAGTAAAAAGTCGGGAAAATCTTCGAACTGGTGTTCTATTTTCAAAGAATTTTGGTATATCTATGGTATTTAAAATTAAAGATTTGTTGAAATTTAATGCTACTGTTGGTAAATTTGATATCGGCGAGTACTATATAAGTAATATTGCCACTTACCCAGAGTTTCGAGGTAGAGGAGTTGGGGGATCCTTAATTGGTAATTTGGAAAGAGAGGCAAAGATTTTAGGTGCTCAAAAAATAGTTCTTGACGTTGAGAAAGAGAACACGGGGGCAATCAATTTTTACCTTCATCTTAGATTTTATGTAGTAAAAAAAATCATAATTCCTATTGATGGAGATAGGATTTTGGAGTTTTTAAGAATGTCAAAAGATCTTTAGAAATGTGCAGTATTTTGGTAATATGTTTGACCTTATTATGCTCTTAGTTTTGCGGGGAAAAACCTTCAGAGGCCTATGGGAATTACAATATTGTATATATTCAAAAGCTAAACGCTTTTATACGTGTTTTCCGTTCATATTTTTTGTTACGACTCGTAGTGTAGAGAATAGTATTGTCTTATGGCTCTGTTTTATGTGGGATACCTTAATTGAGAGGTTTTTCTCAAGAAAAAGAATTTTGATATACGGCTGACATAATTTGTTCTGAGGATGTGGGTTGCGCATGAATCTGATATTGCAGTAAAATGGCTGTTTTTAAAATATTGCCCCTTTTGCGAATATTATCACTTTGAGTTAAACTTGTTAAATATAGAACTGTTAACTCTGTTTTACTATACTAAGAAAGAACGGTATGAGAAGTTTTGTAGTATCCCTTTTAGCTTGAGTGAACGTTTGATGTAGAATATAAAAAACCCCAGGAGGTAAGAATGGTAGGAGATTTGATATTGAAAAACCGAAGTTACAGAAGATATTATGAAGACCATACTGTAAGTCTAAATACGCTCCTTGATCTTGTTGATCTTGCGAGGCTTTCACCTTCCAGTATGAATCTGCAGCCGTTAAGATATATTCTAGTAAACACCCCTGAAAGATGTAATCTTATATTTCAGAACGTCACTTGGGCAGCCTATCTTAGGGATTGGGGCGGCCCTTCGGAAGGTGAGAGGCCTCCTGCCTATATAGTTATGCTTACAGAGAAGGATTTGTCACAAAATTATCTAATTGATGCAGGTATTGCTACCCAATCTATCCTGCTGGGGGCTGTCGAGAAGGGCCTTGGTGGATGTGTTATGGGATCTCTAAACAAAGATAGGATAAGAGTGCTCTTCAACATACCTGAACGTTACGAAGTTGTCTATGCCATTGCGATCGGTAAGCCGAAGGAGTCCGTGGTAATTGAAGAAATAGATGCTGATGGTGACATCAGATACTGGAGAGATGAGAAAGGGATACATCATGTTCCTAAGAGGAGAGTTAAAGATATCGTTTTAAATCTTTAACAGTATGAATATTGTAACATAGAATTTAGTGTAAAGTTATCTATTACTTGACATACTCTAATATTGTAATTATAATAATATTGTGTCTCAAAAAGAGAGAAGGAGGATTGATGAAAGTACGAGATATGTTCTGTATGGTGGTGTGTGGCTTTCTATGTTTTGTGAAAGCTGAAAGTCCAATGGAGTTCACGGAAATGGTAGATGCACCGTGGCTCCACCTTGCTGGTTCTCAGACCCCAATCGAAGAGATGTACGAAATAAAAGCAGGGGTTCAGGATCTATCAATTGTGGACATTTCAGAGACGGTGCCTGTAAATTGTGAGCGTAAAGGCGAAGAAAACGAGGGTGGGGGTAATGGACGGATTTTGTGGGGGACAGATGTGCTAGTGAGTTCTGGAAGTTCCTCCGTTTATTGGATTTCACACGCTCATTCAGCAGATATGAGTTCGAAGCGTAATTATGCTGCTGTCTTGAGTCATTACAGCGGGAGTATATACGATACTGTTTCCCATTATCGATCAGATAATGGGCTTGGTTGGACTTTGTGGGCCCCAATTTATCACCCTTATGGTAACGAAGTCTGGCAGGTTGAGGTCCTTGTTGGGAGAGGAGCAAATCCGTGGATTTACACTTTCACGCGTTCAACCAACGCTGACACGCCTAATAGTGGTGCTTTAGGCTTGAGGAGAGTGCGTGATGACTTATCCGAAGTTAATTGGGCGCAGATTGCGTTACCAGGAGATTCTATCGGAAATTTCGCTGTTGATATGGATGAGGATGAAGTACTGTATATTATATATGAAAGGGAATTACCTTCGGGTGGTACAGGGATCTATGTAGCGAGTTCAACAGACCAAGGTTTAACTTGGGAAACACCTAATGCTGTGAGTCTCGGGGTGAGAAGGGATCCAGATATTGCCATAGGTAAGGATAACTATCTATACGTTGCTTATGTGGTGGATGACAGCATTGTCAGGGTTGGAAGGTGCGATAATGGAATATATGGCTCGTGGGTTTTTCAAGACATTGAGACTGACGGAGATGAAGAGTATAACCCGATTATAGCGGCATCGAGGATGCAGACCCCCCCTCTCAAACCGCATGGGTACTCTACAGGCACTTTCACTCTTCGTCATCAGTCTACGATGTGCATTACGGATACACAGTGGATGGTGGAGTATCCTGGATATACGGTGTATGGCCTCCGATGAATTATGCTTACGGTAACGTTAGGTATCCTCGCGTTGCCACTTCGATTGATTATCCATATGATTTGTGTGCTGCGCTCGGAACTTCCTTAGGTTCATACGATTCTGTTGTGACAGCCTGGGCTTATGCTTCAGACCCAACGTCCTGGCATAATCGGCAAGTAGTTAACGACTATGACGCTACAGGTTCATTTCCAAATAGTATTGATTTGAACTATGCAAGAGGCGGGTCTACAGTTTTATACAGACAGTATGGAAGTGGCAATGTATGGTTTGATTTCTGGTTCAACGTGGGAGTAAATGATGCCATACCACGAGATTTTTCGAACACGATTATCTCCAGCACAAATAAAGTGAGAGTAAAATTTTCTCTACCCAATGCAGGAAGTGTAGACTTGTCTCTCTATAATATTTCTGGTCAGAGACTGAATTCGATGGACATGTTGTGTAATGCAGGATGGAATTTCGTGGATCTGGACCTTCCCAGTAGTGGTGTTTTCTTCTTAACTGTGGGCGATAATACAATTCGGATTATCGTAGCTAGATAAATTAGTCGGGGTCGGGGAAAGGTATATTTGCCTTTCCCCGACCCCAAAACTGTTATTTATAAGATTTTCGATTATTTGTAAGGGTTTTTAGAAAGTGCATTAAAAGGTTCTATTTTATCAGAGATACCTCTTGAAATCCATGTAATATTACTAATAACTCAAAGGAAGAAATTTTCAGACTAACACAATCTTCAAAATCCCAACTAAGCGTAAATCTATTTTGGGTCGAAAGGGTGATTTTTTAGTTAAACCAGTACAGCATATAAATGTGCAATGCAAAATACAATAGTATCATGAATGATTCTATTGGTTTAGAATCTATATAAAGGTCTTTCTATTTCTACTCATTTTCCCGTCAGCAGAGTTTTTTTATCATTCTTTGAACTTTAGGCCTTATACAATAAAATTATAGTATGCGGTTTTTTCTAATTCTTGTTGTTGGATATAGGGTTGAGAGTGGGGAGATGCGGATCCTTAGGGAAGGAGAACGGGAGATTATAAATTTTTCTGGGGGTGTTGTTATCACGGACACTAATATACTCATTAATTCACCTGCTGCTCTGTATTACCAGCAGGAGGGTTTTATGGAGCTTAGTGGCCCCGTCTCGGGGGTACAGGGCACGAGGAATCTAAAATGCAGATCAGCGCGACTTTATGAGAATGAGAAAATTTTTAAGGGGTACGGAGGTTGTGAGGTTTTTGGGGCTGGAGAATACTTAAGGTGTGATAGTGTTATCCTACATGAAAATGATGTTCAGGCTTTTGGAGAAGTTTTCTTGAAAAGTGATAAGGATTCTATAGAGGCTGGCGGACGGGAGTTAAATATTAAGGAGAATTACTTAAGTGCTGAAGGTGATGCTTTCCTAAAATACCCAGGTGATGATTCCCTTGTGCTCTTCTCTCAAAGCTATATTTATAAGGACTCCATACTAACTGCATGGTTTGGAGTAAAGGTGTACTCTCAAAGTTTTGAAGGGGAAGGAGACTCACTCGAATACAAGAGAAATTTAAGGTTTGCTATACTTATGGGGCATGCGAATGCAAAGAACAGCACTAATTTAATAAAGGGTGATACAATTTTTATGTTTCTTACTGAAGACAACAAAATGGATTCTTCTATTGTCATTTCGAAAGCTTCCATACTTAACTATGAGAATTCCAACGAGATGTTTCTTGAGGGGGATACATTGTATTTCTATACGGAGGGGACCGATAGTCTTAAATGGTTCAAAGCTTTCAATATAGAGGGTTATTATAAAGAAGGGGTCCAAGATGGCAGTCCTCAGAACTAAAAACTTGCACAAATCTTTCGGGAAGAAAGAGGTTGTCAAGGGGGTAAATATCAGTGTCAAAAATGGAGAGATAGTTGGACTACTTGGACCTAACGGGGCAGGAAAAACGACTATTTTCTATATGATAATGGGAGAGATTGTTCCAGATAGTGGGAAGATCTTCATTGATGACCTGGAATTAACGCATCTACCTATGTATAAGAGGGCAAGGCTTGGGCTTTCTTATTTGCCACAAGAGCCTTCAATTTTCCAGAAATTATCAGTTTTTGATAATATTTATGCAATTCTCGAATATCGTGGTTTGCCAAGAGAAGAAGCTATGAGGCTCACCGAAGATCACTTAAAAATAATGGAGATATATCATCTTAAAGATCAACCCGCTTATACCCTTTCAGGAGGAGAAAGAAGGAGGCTTGAGATTGCCAGGGCTCTGGCCCTTAATCCGAAGATGTTACTCTTAGATGAACCTTTCACGGGTGTCGACCCTAAAACTCGTCAGGAAATCCAGGATATTATCTTAAACCTAAAAAAGATCGACATTGGAATTTTAATGACGGACCATAATGTGAGGGAGACCTTAGAAATTACAGATAGGGCGTATATTATCTATAATGGCGAAATATTAATTGAGGGCAACAGCCAGGAATTGATTGTAAACGAAGAGGCGAGAAAGATATATCTGGGTGAGAGGTTTAAATTATGATCCGTAAGCAGAGAATCGAACTCAGTCAAAGGCATGAATTAGTGCCTCTACCTCTGGTAATTCAAGAAGTTTCATTATTTGCAATGGACATGACGGAACTCCAGGAGACTGTCCTTGAGGAAATGGTTTCGAATCCAATGCTTGATATCGACGAGTTCACTGACCTTATGCTGCTAAAAGGTAAGTTTGATGATCTTTCTCAATTTACGGATAATGCAGAATTAAAAGAGGAGTGGTATAGCGGTGAAGAAGATGACACGAGGAGAGAAGAGCTTGTAACTACACGCCAGAGTCCCTGGGAGAAGTTGGAGGTTCAGGTTAATAGTTATTTTGAAGATACAAGAGAATTGAACATTGCAAAGAGTATTGTCGAAAACTTAGACCATTTTGGATATCTTGGAGTATCATTGAGCAATTTGGCTTTGAATCTCGGGGTAGAGGAGGAAGAAGTTGATAGAATTCGTAGAATTATAATGGAATTTGACCCCTTCGGTAGTGGCTCAGCGGACTTTAAAGAGTTTACTGTTCTTCAGATGAAGGAGCGAGGAGTTGACCTTGACCCTTCGGAAGTTTTTGATTTTCTGCAGAATAATATCGAATTTCGAAAAAAACTCATCCCCTACCCCTTTTTTCAAGAGGAGGAAGAGTTTGTTCGCTTTGTTATTCCCGAGATTATTTTTAAATATGAGGAAGGAGAGTTAAAGTTACACATTAACGAAAAAGCCTATCCGAGGATTAGAGTTTCAAAGGATTACTTGATGTTAATGGAAAGAGGAGTTACTGATGACAAAACGTTGAAGTATCTCGAGGAAAAGTACAGAAGAGTCGAGAAGCTATTAGAGACTATGAAAAAGAGGAAAGATTACCTTAGGAAGGTTGGCGAGCTGATCCTTGAACATCAGGCAGACTTCTTGACCGGTAAGACCAGCAAGCTTAAGCCTATGTCCCAGAGTGAGGGGAGCAGGGTACTGGGAATACCTATTTCTACTTTTAATAGGTTGTTGAGAAGTAAGTATGCGGACACGCCGAGAGGGATCTTTTCACTTAAATTTTTCTTCAAAAAACCTTATGGGAAGGGAACATCCATGTCCATTGGGATTGACGAGCTTGAAGAGAGACTTGTTAAGGTAATAAATTCTGAAGATAAAAAAAGACCGTACTCTGACGAGGAAATTGCGTCTATTCTTAGGTCTTCAGGTATCAAAATTTCGAGGAGAATGGTAACAAAGTTGAGAAATAAGCTGTCTATCTTGGATTCTCGAAACAGAAGGATTTAATGAACTTTTCGGGCCTGTACAGGTTTCTTACCTATGTCCCTTTGAGGTTGCTTTCTCCGCTCGCACTTTCTGAAGTACCTAAGGAAAAGGTGGATGTGTGGGTTCACTGTGCGTCGCTGGGTGAAGTGATGGCAGCTAAACCGATTGTGGATAAATTTTTAGAAAGGGGAATGAAGTTGTTGATTTCTGTATTTACGAAGTCAGGATTTCAGAAAGCACTCAAACTCTGGCCTTACGGAGCTACTGTGATCAGGTTTCCGATGGATTCCTATTACCATTTGAAACGTATTGTTGAGTCCACGAAACCAGACGTGTTTGTTAATCTTGAAACTGAGTTATGGCCAAACCTTATCTATGTGGTTGCGAAAAATAGAATTCCAGCCTATCTTATTAATGCGAGAATTTCAGAAAAGAACTTTAAACGTTCGAGACTCTTAAAGGGCACTTATAGTACCATGCTGAGGAGTTTTACAAAGATTTTTGCTCAATCTGAATGTGATGCTCAAAGGTTAGAGAGGCTCGGTGCCCCAAGGGAGATTATTCAGGTTGTGGGCAACATTAAAATTGATTCTGCTTGTGCCTACGAGACCGGACTTACAAGGGAAGATCTTGGGATTGCGCAAGAGAAATTCGTCATTCTATTTGCAAGTGTAAGGGAAAGAGAGGAAGATCTCATAATCAATCTAACCGAGAGGATAATAAGGGAGTTGTCCGGTTGTCAGGTAATTTTGGCTCCTCGTCACGTAGAGAGAGTTCCAGAGATTGCGAAAGAATTGAATAAGAGAAAGCTAGAATATACGCTTTGGAGCAAGTACGAAGGTGTATTTGAGAACATTGTCTTGATTGATACCCTTGGGGAGCTTCAGCGTTTTTATGGTGTTGTTGATGTAGTTATTATGGGTGGAACTTTCGCCTCTTATGGAGGACACAATATCCTTGAACCTTTGGCATTTGGTAAGACGGTGATCGTCGGTCCGTATATATACAATATAAAAGATGATGTAACTCAGCTACTGGATAAAGGCGGAATCCTTAGAGTACGTACCGCTAATGATATATTTGAACTAATTGAGAGGATTTCTAAGGATAGGTCAACACTTCAACTTATAGGCAACAGGGCGAGGGAGTGGCTCAATTCGAAACAGGGAATTTCAAAGAAGATCTTTGAGGAGATACTACTCAATTTCGAGAAACGTTGAAGGTACTAACTCTTGTCCGTAGTTTTCAATAAGTATCATTCTTTCAAAGATTCCAAAAACGGCATTCCCGGACCCGGACATAGAAACAATGTTTGCACCCATACTGTAAAGTAAATCCTTTTTCTGTAATACTTCTGGGTAATATTTCAGTATCACCTTCTCAAAGTCGTTCTCAATGATGGAAAGACCATTGAGATCGTTGTTTTCTAAGGCTTCTGCAATCGTTAGAACTTTCTTATACGCTTTAGATAATACGGAAAAACTACCAAGTTCGTCAAAGGCTTTATATGCCCATGACGTAAGTACCTGACAGGATGAAAAACTAACGATAAGAGGATAGTTAAAATTTGACTTTATAGGTTCTAAAATATCCCCTTTTCCTGTTGCAATAGCAGCATTCTCGTTTAATAAGAAAAAAGGTACATCGGCTCCAATTTGTGAGCCGAGCTTCACAAGCTCTGCTACTGAAAGTCCTAAATTTCTCTTATCGTTCAAATACTTTAGAAAATACGCTGCATTTGAACTGGCCCCTCCAAGACCGGAACCTACAGGTATATTTTTTCTTATTTCAACTCTGTAGTTAACGTTTATACCAAACCTTTTCTCGACCAGTTCTTTAACCTTTAATATGATATTATCCTTTGTGAAAGGCATACCCCATGCAACAATTTCAAACTCCGTGTGTGGCGTAACGCTTATTATGTCGTGTATACCAATTTTATGTAAAACGGTTACTATGTTGTGGTAATTATCTTCTCTCTTTTCAGTGACCCATAGCCCAAGGTTTATTTTTGCATAGGACTTTATGGTATCAACGTGAGTCATAATGTTTATTTATGAGTTTTTCGATATATTTTGCAACGATGTCAAATTCCAGGTTAACAATGCTCCCCTCTTTTTTATATTTCAAAGTAGTATGCTGGATAGTATACGGAATTACGGCAACTTTAAACGTACTTTCACCAATGTCAAAGCAGGTCAATGAGATGCCATTAATGGCAACGGAACCTTTTTCCACAAGGTATTTAACGTATTTACGTTCTTTTAACTTAAAAATGAATATGCCACCGTCGGAATTTAGTTCCCTGGAGTATATTTCTCCCGTGGAGTCGATATGTCCGAGCAGAAGATGTCCCCCCATGGGGGAAGATGGGGTTAGGGGTCTTTCAAGGTTTACTTTGAATCCTTCTCTTATGTTAAAAGAAAAGCTGGTTCGCGAAAGGGTCTCCTTGCTGAGAAATGCTGTGAAAACTCCATTTTGTAGATCTTCTATTGTGAGACACATCCCATCTACAGCGATGGAGTCCCCCAATATTAGATCGAGTTTTGTCTCTACTGATATACGTACACCAGCCCCGAGGTGAGATACTTTTTTTATCTCTCCTACATCCTCAATAATGCCTGTAAACATCTTATGAAGCCCAAAGTTTCATTTTTTCTCTGACGATTTCCATGGTGTTTTTAGCTTCTTCTGATGCTTTTTTAGATCCTTCATTTAAAATATCCACTACGGTATCCTTTATCTTCTCATATTCTTTTCTCTTTTCTCTGAGTGGTGTGAGGAAATCATTTGCTTTCCCAAATAGGTTTCTTTTGCATTCAACGCAGCCGAGTGCGCCGCTTTTGCAAGAAACCGCTATTTCTTCGGTATTTTCTTTATTGAATATTTGGTGGTAGGAAAATATGGGGCACGTCTCAGGATGCCCTGGGTCGTTTCTTCGAATTTTTCCAGGGTCAGTGTAAGAAGTCATAATCTTTTTTTCCAAAACCTCCGGTTCCTCGGAGATAAGAATGGTGTTGTTGTACGATTTTGACATTTTTCTGCCGTCCGTCCCGAGAATTTTTGCGAACTCCGTGAGTAGGGGTTCTGGGACAGGGAATACTTCTCCATATGTGGCATTAAATTTCCTTGCCAGCTCCCTTGTTATCTCAAGATGGGGCAACTGATCCTGCCCGATTGGAACCACGTGGGCTCGGTAAACTAAGATATCAGCTGCCTGGAGCACAGGGTATCCCAGGTGCCCATAGGTAATTAGGTTGCCATAAGTGAGTTCTTCCTCTGAATCAACAATACCGTGGTGGTTTAGTTCTTCGAGAAAGATATCCTTCAATTTACTCTTTAAAAGAGCAATATGGTCATTTTTTTCTCTAGTTGATACTTCTGAAGAGATATCGGTGAATTTTGAAACTACCGCTTCTGAGAAACTATCAAAAGCCCTCTTCTTTGAAGTAATTTGAGATGCTTCTATATTTTGAAGGTATTCTTTGAGGGTGGGATTCCTGAGGAGTCTCGATGTGGTAATGAGCATTGATAGGAGTAAATGTAATTCAGCATGTTCTTTTACTGATGACTGAACAAAGAGAACGGACTTCTTAGGGTCTATTCCCACTACGAGCCAGTCTATTGCCATTTCAATTATGTTTTCTAATAAATCTGAGGTATCGGTTTTTGTTGTAATAACATGCCAGTCAGCAATTTCGTAAAAACATTCATATTGTTCTTGCAAATTCTTCCAGTTTTCAAGAACACCAAATAGATGTCCTATATGAAGTCTGCCAGTCGGTCTATTTCCTGATAGGATTCTCTTTCTCATATCCTCCTCCAAAGAAGATTGCAAAAAAGATAAAAGATGTAATTGACGTAATACTTCCCAGTATAAATGGCGCAGAGGGTGAGACCTTATCCCATAAAAGCCCAGCAATAAAGCTTGCTGGGAAAAGGCAAAGTCCAACTATCATATGATATACCCCGAACGCAAACCCGCGAGTTTCCTTCTTCGAAAGATCGGCGACAAAAGCCCTCAAGACGCCTTCGGTTAGAGCATAATATACACCATAAAGACCAAATAATAGCCATAAGTAGTGCACTCCAGAGGGTTTTAAGATGGCAAACCCGAGGTAAACCATGGAATAAGAAAAGAAGCCAATCATGATAGTTTTTACCCTGCCAATTCTGTCAGAGAGGGCGCCCAAGGGCGTAGAGAGGGCTGCATATATAATGTTAAATACCATGTAGAGCAAGGGTATCTTTGCCGGATCAAAACCGATGTTGGTGCTTCTTAAGATAAGGAATGTATCAGAAGAGTTCCCCATCGAGAAAATAAATATAATTAAGAGCAGTATCTTGAAGTTCTTTGATAGCCCTTTAATGCTTAAGGAAAGAGAAATACTCCCTTCCTCGGCTGAATCTTTTTGAACTTCCCTTACAGTGAAAATCAGAATCAGAATGGCAATTATGCCTGGGATGAGCGACAGAAAAAATATTGTTCGGAGGCTTGTCGCCGTGTCCCAGGATCTGCTGAACGCAGAAAGGAGCAAGTAAGCAACGAGGGGGCCTATTACTGCGCCGAGCGTATCCATAGCTCTATGAAATCCGAAACTCTTTCCTCTATCTTCCGGTGACGAAGAGTCGGCAATTAATGCGTCTCTTGGAGATGTTCTTATCCCTTTGCCGATCCTGTCTGTGAATCTTGCAAAAAGAACATGAATCCATTGGGATGAAAATCCAATGGCAGGTTTCGCGAGAGCTGATACGCCGTAGCCAATAATTACCAGTGGTTTTCTCTTTTTAATCTTATCTGAGATATAACCAGAAACGCTTTTGAGTAAGCTTGCAGTGGCTTCTGCAATTCCTTCAATTACGCCGAGGGCTGTTGCACCGGCTCCGATCACAGATGTAAGGAAGAGAGGTAGGAGGGGATAGATCATCTCACTCGAGATGTCAGTAAATAGGCTCGTTAAACCCATTGCAACAACATTTTTACTAAGGCCTTTGCTGGGTTCTTGACTCATAGGTATATTATAAACAATATTCTATGAATATTATCTAAGTAATTTTTTCTAACGTTGTCTTGGAAGCTGTGTTTCTACTTGAGATTCTTAATCCTTTTCTCTGCTTCGTCAGCAGTGATCTCACCCTTTTCCAGAAGGTCCAGAATACCCATTAGCTCATCTTGTGAGAATGTAGGTTCAATACCTACTTTTTTCAAGAATTCTTCAAATCTCAGCCTTGCTGTGGGGTATGATACGCCAAGACGTTTAGAAACTTCAGAAAGATTTCCCCTCGTTTTAAGGAATAGGAAAAGCATTTCCATGTCTTCATCGTCGAGATCACATAGTGGCTGAATATCGAAATTACCTTCTACACGAGTTTTGCATGATGTGCATTCAAGTGCCTTTATTCTAAGTTTGGAGCCGCAAGCCGGGCATCTTGTTGGTAGTTTCCCCATATCTATTTTTCTTCTCTAATTTTTTTTATGGCTTCTTCTGGACTGATTTTCCCTGATTCGAGATCAGAAATAACTCTGTGAACTTTTTTGTGGATTTTCTTTGACGATGAATTGCTTCTGGTTAATGGAGCAATGATGATCCATAAGCCGAGGATGATCAGAACCCAGGGCCAATCTCTTCCCCAATTTATGTAAGGAAGCAAACCCATGTTTCCGAGCCACAAGAGGATTCCGATGCCGAAGAGTAGAAGCCCAAATTTGAGCCCTCCTCTTATTGTTTTAAGACTTAAAAGGAGCAGAAATGCAAGCACGAATAGTGCTAATAATGCAATCCCTAAAATATCCATAGTTTATTCCTCCTCTCCTTCGTTGTTTTCACGTTTTTTATATATGATGCGAAGCTTATCCTGTCCTTCAATGTGTGAAATTATAGATATGATTCCAATCAAGATTAAGATCCACGGCCAGTCTCTCCCCCACGACCACTTCCATATGCCTGTGTTGTTCAGCCATATGATTACCCCAATTGCGATTAATAAAATGCCTCCGCTTCTCATACTTCCCCTCCTTCACTCTATCCATATTTTTACAATTTCCCCATCTTCACTCTCTATGTTAACTATGGTTCCACTTGCCCCTTCCTGTATTATTGAAATGATTTCGTCTAAATCTATTTCTTTTTCATCGAGAACAGCTTTTGCATCCTTGGGCAAGAAGCTACCAAGCATCGTAAATAATCTAAGCGGGACTGCGATGTTTACCATTTCACTATCTTCGTCCTTAACAAGGACTTTGATGAATTTCCCCTTTTGAGGCACATTAGTCACCTCACCGATAGCCTCAAGGAGCCTGTATGCTTCTTCGGCTTTTATCTTGCTCTCTTCTACTAATTGCAATATCTTCATCACCTCTTCTTTCATTTTATTCCTCCCTAAAAACCAATTCAAAATCTCCGCCCAGTATCTTCAGATCAATATTTTTATACTCCCCTTCGCCAAATACGAAAAGGCCTTCTTCAATTTTGACGAATTCCGGTGGTAATTTGATATCTCCACCAATTTTTTTCACATTCATCCGGATAGGTTTCCTTGGAGTAGTAAACTTTACATCGCCTCCCATTATATTTAAATATATCTTGTTGAATCTTACATCAAGGTGTATGTCCCCTCCCTTTACCCTTAAATTCATGTCGCCATAGTCTCCGTTTATCTCTACATTCCCTCCAAGAACGGACACTTCTACATCAGAGCCCCTGGACACCTTTATGACCCCTTTCGAGACGATTGTAAAATTTACTGAATTTTCACTTTCGTTATAGTTGCCCCAAAAGTTAGCTGAAATTAAAGGGTCGATATGGGATGAAATCTCCGCATCACCACCGAGAACTGTTGCCCTTATGGTCTTAACTGGTTTAAGTTGCAAGTTTTCGTACAAATGGTGAGTTTTCGCAACGTGTATTGCTGATTCGATTGACTCGCCGACCGCTTCGGTCACTGAAGTAAATACGTCTGAGACAACATTGCCCAATTTATGCTCGTGGGTGAATTGTATTTTTCTTGGCTTTTCTTCACCTGACGTTGATTCTTTAATAGCTTTGATGAGTCTTTCAGCTTCTTGAGGGGAAATTTTCCCATCTTCCAAAAGTTTCAGTACCTTTTTTATAGTTTCTTCCATATATCCTCCATAAATTAAAAAAGTATCTTTTAAAATATAAAATAATTTTTACGAATTGTCAAATTTTTATTTATAATTTTAGTTGTAGTTTTTATCTTTTCCTTAGAATTTTAAATCATTGTGAAGTCGTATTGATTAAGTCGACTTTTTCAAAGGCACCCTGATTTGCGATAATAAAGATGTTCATCTTTTAAGTGATGAAGAGTGTGAAAAGTTTGTACCGATATTGAGCGGTGTAAATTAGGGAAAAGCTTTTGATATTGGGGAAAGGAGTCAGAGTGACTTTAGAACGATGTCTTTTTAAAATACTGGAAGGGGATTTTATATAAATGTGTCTTTTGCATATAAAGAATATAACCCTGAGGAGGGACTCAGTGCCGAAGAGCTGTTTTATGATGTGGATTTAAGGCTCCTTGTGAAAAAGAAACTGGGAGGGAAAATTGGGAGTAAATAGTCTTAGAGTGAAAGTATTATCGGGACGGGTATTTTTCTTAAACACTTTATGGCAATGGTTCGTTCACCAGAAGGTAGGGGTTGTTACTTCTAAATATTCATTTATACTTACCTATCGCTTAGGTGTCATTGTAATAGTGATTTTAAGTGAGCTGAATTTAGATTTTCATTGCCTAATGCGAAAAGTAAATAGCATTTTTTGGGGGTATTCTGACTATTTGACAATTTGAGGTAGAGCATTTATATTATACCACTAAATAATTAATAGGAGGGATTATGGGAAAGATAAAGAGGGAGGACCTACTACAACTATGGGTATCCGTTACGGATTTTGGAGAAACGTGGGTTGAGAAGATAAAAGAACTCCAGGAAAGGATTGACGAATTAAAGAAAGCAGAAGACTACGAAATAATCCGGGAAGACCTTGAGGATTTGATTGATGATTTAGATGACCTGAATGCGGAAATTGAGGAAGCGGTTAGTGATGCCATGGATGGTTCGCTTTCTTTAGAAGATCTTTCGGAACTTTTCAAAGATTATGCTGATAGACTCCTTATGTTAGAACAGGAGTTAATAGAGCTGGAGCTTGAACCTGAAGAATTTGGTGGAGAATATAAGGATGAAGAGGAGGAGGAGGAAGGTGAATATTAAATGACGTCCCTTCCTTCAAAATATAATCCTGCAGAAATAGAAGATAAAATTTACGCTTTCTGGCTTAAAAAAAGTTTTTTTAACGCAAATCCTTCATCTTCAAAGCCAAAATTTTCAATTGTCATCCCTCCTCCAAATATAACTGGTATGCTTACCCTTGGTCATGTATTAAATAATACTCTTCAGGATATCATAGTGCGTTTTAAGAGAATGCAGGGGTATGATGTCTTATGGCAACCTGGGATAGATCATGCAGGCATTGCTACCCAAAATGTTGTAGAAAAGGCTCTCGCTAAAGAAGGGAAAACCCGCTTTGACTTAGGTCGAGAAGAGTTTATCAAAAGTGTCTGGAAATGGAAGGAAGAGTACGGGGGGACTATTCTCTTACAGCTTCGTAAACTCGGGGTTTCGTGTGATTGGTCAAGAGTAAAGTTTACCATGGATGAGGAACTCTCAAAAGCAGTGATCAAGGCATTTGTAAAGCTATATGAGGATGGGCTTATTTATAGAGGTACACGAATTATTAACTGGTGTCCAAGATGCGGAACGGCGTTGTCTGACGAAGAGGTTGAGTATGCTGAAAGAGATGGAAAATTGTACTTTTTGAAGTATCCTTTAGTAGGTGAAGACGGTTTTGTGGTAGTAGCGACTACAAGGCCTGAAACGTACGTTGGGGACACAGCAGTTGCGGTTAACCCTAATGATCCTCGATATGTGAGTCTAATAGGGAAGAAGGTTAAATTACCCTTAATTAGCTGGGAAAGAATGGATACGCATGGTAGACCTGTTCCGCCTGAAATCCCTATAATTGCGTCTTGGAGGGTGGAAAGTGAATTCGGTACCGGTGCGGTAAAGGTGACTCCTGCACACGACCCGGTGGATTTTGAAATTGGAGAAGAATATAACCTTGCTAAGGTGCAAATAATGGACACGTCCGTTGTGATGAATGATAATGCGGGTATTTTTGCTGGTTTAAATAGGGAAGATGCTCGCAAAAGAATTGTAGAAAAACTAGATGAAAATGGTTATGTCATTAAAGTTGAAGACTATCATCACAATGTTGGTACATGCTATCGTTGTAATACAGTCGTTGAGCCTTACCTTTCTCCACAGTGGTTTGTGAAAATAGGACCCCTTGCGGACAAGGCTTATAAAGCTGTTAAGGATGGTCACATTCGTATTATACCAGAGCAGTTTGAAAAGATATACTTCAACTGGCTGGAGAATGTAAAAGATTGGTGTATTTCGAGACAGATCTGGTGGGGACATAGAATACCAGTTTACATTTGTCAGGAATGTGATAATGTGATGGTTCAGGAGGTCGAGCCTCGTGTGTGTTCGAGATGTGGATCTACGAATATCACCCAGGATGAGGATGTTCTCGATACGTGGTTTTCCTCCTGGTTATGGCCTTTCTCGACTCTTGGATGGCCTGAAGATACTGAATATCTTCGAAAGTATTACCCTACCGACCTCTTAGTTACTGGGTGGGATATTCTCTTCTTTTGGGTAGCGAGAATGGTAATGGCAGGCTATTACTTCATGAATAAAGAACCTTTCAAAAGAGTCTATTTGCATGGTTTAATAAGGGATGAAAAACGCAGGAAGTTATCAAAAAGCCTTGGTAATTCACCCGATCCGCTGGAGCTGGTCGGAAAGTATGGTGCAGATGGGGTTAGGATGGGCCTTCTGTTGATAACTCCAGAAGGCCAGGATGTAATCTATTCAGAGAAAAAAATAGAACTTGGGAGGAACTTCTGCAATAAGCTCTGGAATGCCTGTCGACTCTTGCTCATGAACTGTACTGAAGGTAAAATTGACATTAAAGTTGAACCAATAAGGATTGAAGATCGGTGGATTTTGCATTTACTTGATAAAACCATCTCTGAAATCACGAGAGCCTTAGAAGAACAGGATTTTAATAGGGCTAGCTGGTTGATTTATGATTTTTTCTGGGGAAAGTACTGTGACTGGTACTTGGAAGCAATAAAACCAAGAATATTTAAGAGGGATCAATCTGCGTTTCAAAATGTATTCTATGTCTTAAAGAACATCCTGCAGTTGTTACATCCCTTTATGCCGTTTATTACGGAGGAACTCTGGCAAAAGCTGCCTCTTAATGGGCTTGAGGAATCTATAATGATCTCTAAATGGCCTGAAAGCGGGAAATTTGAGTTTTACGAGGATTTTGAAGACTTTGAGACCCTTAAAGCCCTGATTCAAAATGTGCGTCAAATCAAAGCGGAGGCATCTCTTGGTGATGAAATAGTGCTTGCGCTTGAATTTTCTGACAATAAAATGGAGAAGCTATTAAACGAGAATGCTGAGCTCCTTGAGTTCTTATGCGGGATAAAAGGATATAAAAAGGCAAGGGGAATACGAGGTATCCCATTAATTGTTGGTAATTTTCACTTTATTGTGCCCGTTAATAGCCGTGAAAAAATTGAAAAAATGGTGGGTAATTACAGGAATGAAATTGTTGAGCTGGAGAAGCATCTCACTGAAATTGTAAAGAAATTAGAAAATGAAGAGTTTTTAAAAAGGGCTCCGATTGAAGTAGTGGAAAAAGAAAAGGAGAAAAAACACGTTTTTGAGCTTAAAATTGAAAAGTTAAGAGAATATATAAAAGGGCTTGAAGGAGAAGCGGCTTGAGTTGTGGATTGTTCTTATATGTTGGTCATGAAAAGCTTAAGTTCCAGGATATATATAATTTCCTAAAAGAATTAGAGACGCTTCAGGAACCCGAAGATTCATCGCCTCTTGGAGGGCATGGTGCCGGGTTTGTAATGTTGAGCGATAGTCTTGTACCTTACTATAAAAAGGTTGGGTATTTTGAAAATAGATCATCTGTGGATGCGTTATTTGATTCTGATGAGCTAAAGAATATTGCAAACTCAAATTTCTTTCTCGGCCATGTGAGGAGAGCGTCCGATGAATTTTCAAGTTTAGAAGAACTTGATGAACTTCATGCCCAACCATTTGTACATTCTGATGCGCATTGTAGGGTTTATTGTGCCCATAACGGTTTTTTGAAGAACTATGCAGATTTAAAGAATAGATTGGGTATTGAAGAATTCTACACAGATTCCGATGTGCTCTGTCAGCTGCTTTTGGCTTTACTTGAGCGTTTTGGAGAAATATCACGGGCGTGCGAGGAGCTTTTTTCAATGATTGATGGGGACAATACTGCGATTTTTTTTGTTGAAAAGAGGGAACAATTCTGGCTTGTTGTTCTCCATATCGGAAAGACAAGGGGGCTTGTCGTAAACGAGAATGAGATGGGCGAGATGGTAATCGCTTCACGAAGGGCTCCGTTGTATAAATACTTTGGTGAGCTTATAGAAAAAAAGGGATTCTTTGAGAGCCTTTATATCAAACCCAAAGAGCACCGGCTTTTTATCAATTGGTGGAAGTTAAAAGTTAATCCACCTTTTAGTTTGAGTGAATACTAATATTTTTGCCTTTACTTATGATTGTGCCAATCAAATTGCTTCCTACTTCATATACGAGATGCACAAAAGAATGAGCGTTCAAAATAAGAAAATCTGCATCCATTCCAATTCCTATATTACCTTTTGTATTTTCTAAGTTCAAAGCTTTTGCTGCATTCAGTGTAGTTGCTAAAAGAACTTCTTCTACACTCATATCGTAAAGAAAGACGGCTAAAGCCATTATCAGAGGCTGTGAATAAAAAGGCGAAGTGCCAGGGTTATGGTCCGTTCCAAGGGCTATTGGAAGTTTGAGCTCCCTCATGGCTTCGATACACGGCCTTCTTTTAGACTTCATAAAAAAATAAGTGCTGGGAAGAAGTACTGCTACAACATTCCTTTCCTTTAAAATTTCGAGGTCCTCAGGTGGTGTATATTCCATATGTTCTGCAGATACTATGCTAAATTCTGTAGCAAGTTTAGCTGCCCCTGTATATGAGAGTTCATCTATGTGCATTTTGATTTTGTATCCAGCGCTTTCAGCTTGTTTAAAGATTTCTCTTGCCTCATCTACGGTAAAAGCACCATCATCAATAAATATGTCGATAAATTCGGCAAGGTGTGTAAATTCTGGGATCATTTTATTCACGATGAGGTTAATATAAGATGTCCTATTGCTTGAAAATTCTGGTGGAATTGCGTGAGCCCCAAGGAAAGTGGGAACTATATCTATATCAGAGATCTTTCTTAACATATTTGCTATCTCAAGCATCTTTTTTTCATTTTCGAAATCGAGTCCATATCCTGACTTTATTTCTACTGTCAGTGTTCCAGTCATCTTGAGTTGATTCAGTCTCTTAAGCGTAAGCTTCATGAGATTTTCTTTACTCTCTCTCCTTGTAAGAGCTACAGTATAGTTAATCCCGCGTCCCTCTTTTAGAAGTTTAAGGTATTCTTCTCCCTTAAGTTTGGCTAAAAACTCTTCATGGCGGCATCCGGCATATATGAGGTGAGTATGTGGGTCCACAAAAGCAGGGATTACTGCATTGTTTTCAGCATCAATAATTGATGTTGTGTTGGAAATTTCAAAGGATTCTAGGACTTCATTTTCTGTTCCAAATGCCGCTATTTTTCCATCTTTCACTGCAATAGCAGCACCATTTATTGTTTCAAGATTAAAGTCTCTGAAATAGACTAGTTCCCCGATATTTTTTACTATAAGGTCAGCCCGCATAATAATACTTCTCAAGCAGCTCCTGTACCAGTAATGCCCTCATTTCAGCTTCTTTAGTAAGGTCATCTTCTTGTACGGCATAAAATACTCTGATGTGGTTCGGTAGTATTCTAAAGAATACTTTGTCGAAAAAGCTTGGGTGGATTTCCTTAATGTATCCCAGTTCGACACCAAGTCTTAAATTTGAAAGGTTTTCGAAGGCTTCTGCAATGTTTAGGAGTTTCGAATTTTGCAGTATTGCATATGATTTGTAAATACGATCCTCGATTTCAATGGGCCTTTCCAGTGATATAATGTTTCTCATCTGATTTTCTAAATCTCTTATTTCGTCGAGTGCTGACTTCATCTTGTTCTTTACTTCTTCCACGGTATCAAGGAAAGAAGTGATTTTAAGTTGGACAAAGGCACCATATGTTTGGAGTGAGGAGTCCATAATACCTGCAAGGACAATCAGATACTTTTGTAGAATTTGTGAGAAAGCCTGTATTTGACCCAAAGCAAAAATGGCAGGGATGTGGCACATTGCAGAAAAGTTGAGTGCGTGTCCGAGGTACCTTGGTGAAGATGTAAGGTACCCGAGGCCTTCTTTATAAGCAAACCTCAGAATTTTATCTAAAATGCCTATGTAAATCTGTGATTCCTGAACCATTTCGTCAAGTTGGTTAAATTCTGAGTTGACTATAAACTTGAGATGATCCCTTTCACCAATTCTGAGTATAAAGCGCTCATCGTCACCAAAGATTAAAGTACTGTTTCGCGTCTGGATGGTTTCCTGTCCAGCAATTCCCCTTTCGTAAAGTATTAATAATAGCTCTTGTGGAGCTTGTTCCGATTCAATAATCTTGTAGTTATTTTCCCATAGTGGAAGTGATGTTACGTTGTTGAGTATTTTTTTCTTAATTTCTTTAAGGTCATCAGCTGATAATTTTGAAGTAAAATTAAGGCCTTCCAAGTTTCTGTAATACTTTATGCTTTGAAAAATAATGATATTATCTGCTGACTCGTTCATGTAGTCAGGTACAGATTCAATCAGTTTGAGGATATCCATTTTTTAATGCTCTCAAGTTTCCGAATCTTATCGCGTACCTTAATTGCTTCTTTAAATTCTTCTCGATCTTTTAGCTCCTTAAGTTTATCGTTTAATTTTAGGATTTCTGATTCGATATAAAGCAAAAATCTATCTGGATTGATCCTTTCTCCTGAAAATGAAGAGCGGTGAACGACACGACTGAGTACCTCTTTGAAAAAGGGTGAAAAATAATCATAACAGTTTGGGCATCCGAGCTGTAGGCTCATTCTAAATTCAACTAGGCTAAGTCCACATTTAGGGCATTTAGCTGTCTTATCGGCAGGCTCCATTTCTTCCTCTGGCATTTCTCTTACGCCATTGGCAGCCTCCTCTGCACAAATCCGGCATAGGTTTGTCGTTAATAGGATACCCTCTACATATTCTGTATAAAGGATCTCTGCTTCCCTTTGATTGCATTTCTGACAGATCATAAGATCTCCTGAAGGTATATTTTCATACTTTGATGAATACCTTCTTCATCCAGCATATAAATTTTTAGAATTTCTTCTCGGGAGCCTTGTTCAATAAAAACATCAGGTAAGCCAATATTGATTATCTTGGGCATTTTGTGTAGTCGCAAAAAGTGAGCATACTCAACCACAGCGGACCCAAACCCACCAGGAAGATTTCCTTCTTCAACAGTAAAAATGCATTTTGGATTGGAGTTGAATATCTCTGTTAGCATCTGAAGATCGAGAGGCTTTATGAATCTTGCGTTAACAAGGGATATATTAAAGCCTTCATTTGAAAGCCTTTTAGCTGCTTCAAGGGAAGGGTAAACCATGGAGCCTGTTGCAAGGATAACTACGTCACTTGAATCTTCTCCATACATTTTTTCCCATTTCCCAATAGGAATAATTTCTGGATTTTCTTTTATAGGTATGCCCAGTGCGGAGCCCTTTGGATATCTTACTGTAATAGGTCCATCGTTATATTCAAGCATTGTGTATAGCATATCAACAAGTTCATCTTCGTCCTTAGGAGCCATAACAACGTAATTTGGGATTATTCTGAGAAAGGAAAAATCAAAGACACCGTTATGCGTAGCGCCATCTTCTCCTACAACTCCTCCTCTGTCCATTACGATCTTCACAGGGATTTTTTGAATACCAACGTCATGAATAAGCTGGTCGAAAGACCTTTGAAGGAAAGTAGAATATATGCAAACATACGGTTTTAGTCCTCTCAGAGCAAGACCAGCAGCAAAAGTGACCGCATGCTGTTCCGCAATACCAACATCGAAGAACCTATCGGGGAATTTTTCTTTAAAGAGATCAAGCCCCGTTCCAAGGGGCATTGCAGCCGTTATTGCCACAACGTTTTTATCCATTTCTCCAATATCAACTATGGTTTTTCTGAAAATTGAGGTGTAGGAAGGAAGGTCATAAGTTTTAATTGGCTTACCAGTTTTTTTGTCAAAGGGCCCTATGCCGTGGAATAACTCAGGATTTTCTTCAGCAGGCAAGTATCCTTTTCCTTTTTTAGTAAGGACGTGGAGCAGAATTGGGCCGCCATTTACCCTATTTACTCTTGAGAAGGTTTCAATTAGTTGTTCTAAATCATGGCCATTTAAGGGCCCTGCGTACTCAATGCCTAGCTCTTCAAAGAGGATAGTGGGTACAGCTAAACTCTTTAGGTTTTCTTTTATCTTCTTTGCCAGTTCTCTTAGCCTCTTGGAAAGGAATTCAGAAGGTAATTTTTCTAAGAATTCCCACAGTTCTTCCTTTAAACGATGATATTTTGGAGACGTTACTAACATAGATAGGTAGTTCGAAATGGCACCCACATTCTCTGCAATCGACATTTCATTGTCATTTAACACTATTATAAGCTCTTTTTTGAGCTGTCCGATGTTGTTGAGCGCCTCTAATGCCATTCCGCCCGTGAGGGCGCCATCTCCGACGATGGCAACAACCTTGTATTTTTCGCGGTTTAAATCTCTCGCTGTAGCAATACCTAAAGCTGCAGAAAGGGCTGTAGATGCATGCCCAGCCCCGAAAATGTCATGTTCACTTTCTGTTCGTTTGAGAAAACCGCTTATTCCGTTCAGTTTTCTAAGGGTTTTAAGTGCTTCCCTCCTGCCAGTGATTATCTTATGAGGATAACCTTGATGCCCTACATCCCAGATGAGTTTGTCTCTTGGAGAATCAAAAACATAGTGGAGTGCAAGAGTTAGTTCTACAATGCCCAGATTTGGTGCAAGATGACCGCCATTCTGGGAAACTACGCTAACCATGTATTCACGTATTTCCTCAGAGAGTACTTTAAGTTCCTGAATAGAGAGCTTTTTAACGTCTTCGGGTCCGTTGATATTTTCTAAAAATGACATAGTTCTATTTTAAGCTTAGATCCTCGAAGCACGAAAGAGCTGCGATGGCGCCTTGAGCAGCGGCAACAATAATCTGTGCAACTCCGCCTGTAACATCGCCTGCAGCGTATACGAACGGGACAGAGGTCCTCATTTTATCATCTACCTTGATGTAACCTCCGTTGTTCAACTGGCATCCTATAGATTTGGCGAGTTCGCTTTGGGGACTTAAGCCGATATATATAAAGACTCCATCTGCTTTGAGCTCATATTCTTTGCCAATACTCTTATCTACATATCTTAATCCTCTAACGACATCATTACCAAAAATCTCTGTTACTTTGGCATTTTTAATGTATTCGATGCCAAGTTCCTCGATTTTTTTTGTGTAGGCATTTTCACACATGGTGCGAGGCATACATTCGAGAATTGTTACTTTTTTAGCAAGTCCGCTCATATAAATCGCTGCGGCTGCTCCAGAATTGCCGCCGCCTATGATTATTACATCGTGGTCCTTAAAAAAAGGTCCGTCGCAGGTTACACAGTAAGAAATTCCTTTGCCAGAAAACTCTTTTTCCCCTTTTATGTTTAGATGTTTGTGTGTTGTACCTGTGGCAAAGATGATCGAAGAAACGGAAAAGTTGCCTTGATGAGATTCAATGAAAAACTTGCCTGTATCTTGTTTTTCAATTTTTGAAATGGGAGACATTTCAAAAATAGGAAGATAGTTTTTAGCATGTTCTTTCATCCTTGATGCTAGTTCTTGCCCTTTTATTCCAATAAATCCTGGGTAATTTTCGATGTAAGGTGCTTCTGCAGCGAGTCCACCTGCAGCGTTTTTCTCAACGATAACAGCTTGAAGCCCTGCTCTTGAGGAGTATATTCCAGCGGTAAGCCCTGCAGGCCCAGATCCAATAATTGCAAGGTCATATTCAAAAGTCTCTCCCCGTTTCCCAGCTCCCGGTATAATTAGCATAAAAACCTCCTACGCCTTCGAGGCTTTAAAATCAATGTATGGCAGACATCCAAAAATCTATTATAAATCTTTTAAAGAGGAATTCAAAGGGCCTTTCTTTTAATGCTCTTAGGGGGAAGCTGGGGATAAGGGGGCGTCAGGTCCAATTGCTTGAGAGAGAACTTGGCAGACTTTTAGAGGACGGTATCATTTACAGGTTAGATAATAAGTATCTACTCGCATCAGAAGAAACAGAAAGAGGTTATTTTCAGAAATTTGCAGGCGGTTTTGGCTTTTTATTAAGAGAAGGAAAGGAAGATGTTTTTATCCCACCCCATGCTACTCGAGGAGCAATGGATGGTGACTATGTTCTAGTTGCTGTACTCCGAGAAAAAGAAGGAAAGAAGCCCGAGGGCAGGATTTTAAAGGTTCTTAAGAAGGCTGATAAAAGGTACTCAGGAACTTTGAAAAAGAGGGGTAAGCATTTCATTGTGGTGCCTGATGATAAGACGCTCCCTTCCGAGTTGCTTTTAGAAAAATCCAGAAAAGGTAAGATGAAACTTTTAGAGGACATGAAAGTGGTCTTTAAGCTAAAGTTGAACAAGGCACAGATTATAGAGGCTATTGGTATGGAAAATGATCCTTCCATTGATTATAGATTGGTAGTTGCAAAGTATGGACTCAAAGAGGAATTTCCTAAAAAGGTTTTCGATGATATCAGAAGTATTAAGATATCAGGGAAGAGGGAAGACCTCAGAAACAAATATATAATTACCATAGATCCCAAAGATGCAAAGGACTTTGATGATGCAATTTCAGTTGAAAAAGATGGGAAGTTATATCTCGTCGGTGTCCATATTGCTGATGTATCATCTTATGTTGCAGAAGATAGCAAGCTTGACAAAGAGGCTATGGCAAGGGGTTGTAGCGTTTATCTTATTGATAAAGTAATTCCTATGTTGCCCGATGAATTGTCTTCAGATTTGTGTTCTCTTAAACCTGGTGAAGACAGATTTACTATGAGTGTATTTATGTGGATTGACGATCAAGGCAATGTTATAAAGAGGCGATTTTCAAGGAGTATAATCAATTCGAAAGCCAGGTTGTCTTATGAGGATGCTCAGCGGATTATAAATGGAGAAAACCTTGGAGAAGACAGCGTTTCTATATTTGTAGGTGATTCTTTTAAGCATATTAGGGAATTTTTGATTCTTGCAAGGGAAGTAGCAGAGGTTTTAGGGATAATGAGGCAAAAGAGGGGAAGCCTTGACTTTGACTTACCGGAGCCTGTTGTTCGGCTAACTGCACAGGGGCAAGTTATCTCAGTGAGCCCGTCTCTCAGGTTGGAGACGCATCGGATAATTGAAGAATTTATGGTAAAGGCTAATGAAACTGTTGCAGAGTATCTTGAGGAGAAGTCCTTGCCTTGTATCTTTAGAGTCCATGAAGCGCCCGAAGAAATCAAAGTGCGTGATTTTGTTCGTATTACTGAAGGTATTCTAGGTACGAAGTTTTCTTTTGATAAGATTGATAAGTATACCATTCAAGGAATTATTAAGAATGCTGAAGAAATGGGACATGGACCTGTAGTATCCTACCTATTACTTCGCTCAATGAAAAAAGCTAAGTATTCTGTCGAGAACATCGGTCACTTTGGACTTTCTTCTGAGAGTTATGTACATTTTACTTCTCCTATTAGAAGATATCCAGATCTTACAGTTCATAGGATTTTAAAGAAGGCTTTGGGCGCTAAGGCATGGATCCCTGGCGAAGAATACATAAATAAGCTCACTGAAATAGCAAAGCAGTCCACTCTTAGAGAGGATATTTCAGAAAAGGCGGAGTGGGAGCTCATAGATCTTAAGAAGTATGAATTTATGAAGCAGAAAGTGGGTCAGATCTTTGAAGGAGTGGTAACACATACTACTCCCAATGGTATTTTTGTTGAAATTGAAGAGTTTTTGACAGAGGGGTTCGTCTCCTGGGCTAAAGAATCTAGTATAGTTTCATTTAACGATGAAAACAAGGAAGTTTTTCTTGGTACGAAGAGAATCCGTTTGGGCGATAGGATAAAAGTAAGGGTCATCTCTGTAAATAAATGGGCGAGGAGCATGGAGCTTGAGCTTTATGAAATGGAATGAAGATTTTGTGTATAGCTACACGCACTTCCACACCTGTTGCTGAAATTCCCCTATGATAGTTTACCTGCTTGTGCATTATAGTAGGGAGCTTTTTTGTTGAGTTTGAGATTACAGTTGTTTTTTACTTTTTAAAGTTCTTAATGGTAATCAGAATAGAGTGAATCTGCGAAACTGCTAAAAAACTGTTCTCCGGTCATCCGATATAGATAATTTACGAGGTAGATATGATGAAGGTGGTACACAGGATCAACGTGTCTGTGTTTTAAGCAATAGTAACTTATGTTTCCAGGGTCACGGAACATGGGTAATTTGTCCTGCAGTGTAGTTAATGTAGCATCAATGTACATTTTTACTTCCGGATCCCTTTCAAGAAGCCAATACTCATAAATACCTAAAAGGGCGTGAATGCAACCATTTAGTACGTATCCGGGTTGTTCCATAGGATATTCTTCAATCCAGTAATAATCATCACTCTCTATAAATGAAACCCAGGGATAGTGATCTCTTGAGAGATTTTTAAAAGATTGAAAGACTTTATCAGCGGTGTTTAGGTAATTTGGGTTTCTTGTAACATTGTAAAGTCTTACGAGTAATTGAAGGACCTGCCCCTGAGCCATGCCCGAAAACCATGGGGCAAAGAGTGTATCCTCAAGGACACCGTGGGGCCTTACGTTAAACTGATATGGGAAGTAGATAGCCCCGTTGATCTCATACGATGTTTCCACTAGTTTGTTTACCCATCTCTCGACCCTGAGGAGATAACGAGTGTCGCCAGTTAGGACGTAGCTATTTAGATACTGCATACCTTTGATTGCAATGTTTACGGGATGGTAGTAATACTTACCATCATCCGGATTTAAAGAGAGAGGGATACCTTCGGGGTCGCAAGGATACATTTCGTTTAAGGGCACAGGTGTACTTGTAACAAGATGCAGGCTGTCGTAGGGAAGTACCTTGAGATTATAGGATCTGATTTTAAACCCGGGTCTGAAAAAAATGTCTTCAGGTTTCTTGCAGGCTGTAGAGAAGATCAGTAGAACCACTGGAATAAATATTGATATCCTCTTCACAGTGTCAAATATAATAAGAGAAGTAGGGGTAGTCAAGTTTGAATGTCGAAAGTCTTTTTAGAGCGATAAGGATAAAGGTGTTGTCGAGCGAGATTGACCAAATTGAGGGGTAACTTTAATATTTAGAATAGTTTTAAAGGAATATAGTATATGGAAGAATTAAAAAGATTTAAAGTGAGAGATAACAAGTTCTTAGTTGTTGTACAGGGTGATATTACCGAAGAAAATGTAGATGCTATTGTTAATGCTGCAAACTCGCGCTTAAAGCACGGTGGCGGGGTCGCTGGAGCTATTTTAAGGAAAGGTGGAAAGGTAATCCAGGATGAGAGCGATAAAATAGGCTATTGTCCGGTTGGAAAGGCTGTGGTTACATCTGGAGGCAATTTAAAAGCTAAGTATGTAATACATGCTGTTGGGCCTGTATGGGGCGAGGGGGATGAAGAAAATAAGTTGAAGAGCGCGGTACTTTCTGCACTTGAAATTGCAACAGAAAAGAATGTAAGGACTATATCCTTACCTGCAATAAGCACAGGAATTTTTGGCTATCCAAAAGGTCCAGGCACGAAGGTAATTTTCGATACCTGTATTAATTTTCTAAAGTACAACGAATCCTCTATAGGAGTAATTAGACTGTGCAACATTGATAAGGAGACGTGCGATTTTTATTTGCACTACATCGAAGAGCTGGAAGGTTCAGAAGGCTGAATCTCCACTTTGTCAGGCAGCGAGAAAAATGATATGGAAAGTACAACCCAACCTGCAAGCATTACAAAGATACCCACAACTATTATAGTAGTGATAGCGCCGTAAAACAGGAGATCTCCTGCAGTTTTGAATCCTGGAACCCCTGACTTTAATGATAGTTCCGAAAGACTTTCTTTGTAAAAGTATACGCCAGCAGCTACACATAGGTATAAAATTAAAAGCGGAATGAGGAGTGACACTCCGAGGTTATAGAGAGTCCAGAATGGATATGGAAAATATCCATAAAGACTTGACTTTATAAAAGTACCAACACCCGCGAGTATAGCGGCTACTAATGCAACACCGATCCCGACGATATGTATGATAAAACCTGTTAGAAAATTTGAGAATATCTTTTTCAGTGCAAATTTTTGAGCGAGTTCATAGATAGATACAAGAAGCAGAATAGAACCTACTAACCTTAAGGCGAATCCTACATTAGGCAATGCACCTAAAACATAAAGTATTGCACCTACGCCCCCAATTACTTTCTGGCTTTTTAGATCGAGCATTTCCATAGGTTATAATTATACCGAATTTCTCGTCGTTATGCTAATTAGTTTTTTCTCCAGCTTATCAATTATAGCGTCCCATGAGAAATTTCCGATGATATGCTTTTGACCCTCGATAACGAGCTTCCTTCTGAGATTAGGGTCTTCGATAAGAAGATTTATTTTCACTGCAAGGTCTTCGTAATCCCCTGGTTCAAAGAGAAGTCCTGTTCTACCATCGATTATTATATCTGGAATTCCACCTATATTAGATCCAATTATTGGTACGCCGAAGGAGAGTGCTTCTATAAGGACCACTCCCAGTCCCTCGGTTTCGCCTTGCTCCGTTAAAATAGAAGGTAAAACCAGCATTGTTGCTCTTTGAAATGCCTCCTTCAAAGGTTCGCCAGTTAGAAATCCCGAGAAGGTAACCTTTTCACTGATACCAAGTTCCTGAGCCATTTCGACGAGCTGATTCATAAGAGGGCCATCTCCTACGATTTCAAGTCTTGCATCAGGGTGCTTTTTTAAGACTTCTACGAAGGCTTTAAGGAGGATAGGAACCCCCTTTACTTCTATGAGTCTACCAACAAAGAGTATGTTCGCCTCTTCTTTTTCAGAGTATGGATATAACGTTGATTCATGTGGATTTCCAAGGGGTAGTATTTCTATAGGAGATTTCACGTTTGCATTTTTTAGTCTTTTCATTGTGTAAGTTGAATTCGCAAATATAACATCAGAGTGGGACAGTAGCCCGACGAAGAAATTTCCTATGGGTCCCTTTAACCGGTATAGCAGTGCAAGTTCGGAGCCGTGAACGGAAGCTGCAATCTTCGCGTGTCCCAACAATTTAAAAGGAAGTGCAAAGATTATGTGAGGTACTGGCCAGTGTACGTGTACAACATCGAAACGCTCTTCTGATGCGAGAAGGACAGCCTTAACAAACCCCATCAAAAGATACGGGACTACGAGCAATTTAAAAGAAATTCCCTGTTTCATCCTTTCTGGGACCGCCATGTCGTGGGTAAGGGTCTCCCATTTTGCCGGTGCATATCTAAACCTATAGATTTCAATGGATTTAAAATGGCGTTGTTTTATTGCTTTATATGATGAAGTGAACACTTTTACAGTGTGCCCCCTTTCTTTTAATAATAAAAGTTCTTTCACAAGCCAGGGGCTTATTACGTCACGTTCATGTCTAGGGAATGCAGTTGTGACAACTAAAATCTTTAATGGTTTTTCCACACCGCAATTTTATGTTAGAGGACATGTAAAACAAAATTCTATGCAACAGGGCTAAGTTAATCCCACCGGGCTAAGGTTGTTTCTCTTCTTATTCTACGTATATTGGTGGAAATAATGCACTTTTGTATTTACGCAAATAGGTTTTGTTACGTTTACGAAACAGTTAGTTAGCCTCCATTCGTGTCCTTTTTCTTCGTTACCTTTCCCAGATTTATATGTTTGAAAGTGCAAAGACTATGTACTTGTGTGTGGCAGAAAAAGTATACTTCAGGAGACTTTGCCCGTAAGAGGTGTGCTTCTGTTATTTTTCTTTTTATTTAATTTCTTTAAGTATGTTATGGTAAATTTTTTTGTGTGGGGTGTTTCACAATTTGAACAATCCCAATAGCCATAATTGTTTCTAAAGCCGTGTTTCGAAAATATTTTGCATGCTCCGTAATGTTTTTTCTTTTCATCCCATTTGGCAAAATCATAAAATGGGCATCCGCAGAAGAAGCAACACAGTTCATTTTCATCTATATTGTGACATTTTTCGGATTTTTTATAAAGTGGGCAGAAGTCCTTCTCTTGTTCTTTCATATTTGAGTAAGAAAAGTAATCAGCAATCTCCTTTGGGTCTTTAAGCCCCATTCTCTTTACGATACTATCCCTTTTTTTCTCAAATTCTTCAAACCACTTTTCAAGGGGATTTTTTTTATCTTCTATATACTCCAATAGGACCAACCCCCTTTGCCTGACCTACAGGTATAGTGTGGATTATCTCACCACGTTCAGGATCGATGTAAAGTATGTAATTTAGGCTTGTGGCACTGAATAAAGACACCAGTGATCTGTTTCCGTCGAGAATAATTCGCGATGGTCCTATTGTGGCCATAATGGTGTCTATCTCTCCCTCTGGAGTTAGACTAAAAATTCCATTCACGAGGTCCGTAAAGAGAATTTTTCCATGGTATATGATAAAATCACTTGGATAAAGTTCTGCTGATATGGAGTCTTCTAATGTTAGAGTAGCCGGATCCATTCTATAGAATTTTCCTCCTGTATTGCCGTAATCACCGGTGCACATTATCCATATGCTACCATCTACTACTTTTACCATTTGGGGATTGGTGGAAACTTCTATTGAGTCTACTTTCGTAGGGCTTGTGTTTGTATCAATTACGTAAATGTGCCCCTGTCCGTAAGTATAGTTCTGGATGTCGAAACCTGTCGTGGCAACAAAAATTTTGTTTTCAAAGGCACAGATTCCTTCGGGCCATTTACCTACGGGAATTGAATCTACTGGTAAAAAATTCTCGCTTAATGCGTATACCTTGTTATAAGCCGACAGTGTCACGTAGTACCTATGGTTCAGGTAACATATAGAGTATGGGTTTGAGCCTGTGGGTAGGTATTTCCTCGAAATTAGGCTTCTTGATGGAAGGTCTATCATATCTAAAGTGGCCATTCCCTGAAATCCCGAGTTTACTATAATTCCAATATTTTCCAGCATAAATAGATCGTTCGGTGTTCGTCCAGTGGTTAAGAAGTCTTCAAATAGGGAATCCCTATCCAAGTCGTAAAAAGATAAGGTTTCTGAAATGGTGTTTACGATGATGATATAATTGTCTGCTTGTGGCAAAAGGTCGTCTTTAGTGCATGAAATGAACATGAGAGAGCATAGTAAACCTATTTTCAACGCTGTTTCTACTCTCTTACCTTGCATTTATTTTCTCCTTTTTAAAGTTAATTTCGATAAAAAGTTCCCTCCCTGGTTGAGGGTAGCCTCTGGTTAGTTCATAGTTTACATTGAGGATATTCTCCATGCCAATTCTAAAGATTGTAATGAATGACTTGATATTAACCTCTTTTTCAAGAGCGCCGTTTAGCAGCAAGAAGGGGGGAAGTTTCTTTGTGCTGTTAGGCCTTTCCTCACGAGAACCGAGGTAGAAAATTTCAAAACTTACAGGTCCACTCTTAATATAGGAATTTGCAGAGATATATGGCCGATAGAGGTAAGGCATACCATCTACCGTTGACTTTTGAAGGTTCAATGAGAGCTCCCAGTAAGCTGCGGATGAAAGCTGAATAGCGAAATTAATATCTGCCCCGAGGTGAACAACGTTTGAGAAGTTGGCTGGGTAGTACTTGCTCTCCTGTACCCACATTATTCCACTCTCAATATCTTTTAGGAAAATTGCTGCACTTATGAAATGTTTCTCATTTATATTTCTAATGCCCAGGTCAATGTTTTTAGAATGCTCAGGCTTTAAGTTGGGGTTTCCCTTAGAATAAGTATCTTCGGGCCAGTATAGTTCGTTGAAGGTAGGGTTCCTGTAGTTTCTTGAGAGGTTTAGAAATCCGAGGAGATTTCCTCTAAATTTGTATGAAAGGGCTAAGAGCAAAGAGGGAGTTAAACTGTTGGAGTTAAAATTGTAGTCAATGGAGAGGTTGGTACTTAATCCGAATTTATGAAAAGAAAAGTAAGGAGGGGTTAAGATTACGTATATCGAGGGTAGAATTTTTTCTCCAATTTTTGTTGAACTTGCGGCATACAGAGACAGCCCTGTCTCAATGTAATTTGTGGAGTAAGAGTTTCGAAGGAAAAGTGTCTTGTGTATATCGGTGCTGCTTGAGGTTTTGTAATACTGTGATGTATAGTAGTTAGAGATGGATACTTTCACATCTTTCCAATTTCGTTGTATGTTGCTTCCCTCGAGAAATTCGCTTCTTGATCCGCTACCAATACTCCCTAAAGGTGATGGCGCTCCACACTCTCTTTTGACGATCAGGAGTTGAGATCTTCCGTCACTGCTTTTCACTAAGAAGCCGGTTTTTTGATCATAGGTATTGGTGATCCAGATATCTTGTCCATCCATCGATACGCGGAACGAATCTGCAAACCCTTCAGCGAAAGCTAAAACAGAAAGGCTATGTATAGGATTAACTGTGAAATGGAGAGAGCGTCTATAATTTGACCACCCTAATGAGAATGGTGTTGATTTCGGTATGAAATTCACTGTGCCCCCGATTCCAGGGAGTGCGTTTAGAGAGCTTGAACTGTGTAACGTTTCGATGGCTCCAATGATGGAAATAGGTACTGCGCTTACGTCCTGATACCCAATCATAGGATTTACCATAGGGATTCCATCGAGCATCACGAGAGTTTCCTCTGGGGGGGTACCTCCAAGAACGGGTGAAGAAATATTCTGCCCATTTAGAAAAAGAAGTGTAGATAAGAATGGAGTTCTGGAATTCTGAACTCTTGCATACGAGTAGTGTAAAGGACTCCAGTAATCGTAGAGTTTGCTGTTCATTGATTCGAAACACACAATTGTATCATTTAACTGAAAAAGAGGGAGTTCTAAAGATAATAATAATACTAACAATTTAAACAAGATTCCTCCTTACCCCACACCCCGGGGGTATTTTACCTGCTCAGATTCGGGTCTCCCGACTTGTGGCACCTTCTCCCCTTCCCAGGGTTAGAGCTTTCACCCTATTCCCCAGTGGGTCCAATTGAGAAGGCCTTGAGCCACTCACGGTTGCGGGGGCAGTGTAGGATTTACACCCACTTCCCCTCACCTGAACGGTTAGAAAAGAACAGTATTATTATACTTTAAATTTTGCGGGTGTCAAAGTTATGGAGTTGAAACTTCAGTTGTGTAGAATCAAGATTCGCCGCAACCTGATTAATTAAAGTATGTAAGGCTTCAAAATAAATGGCGGCTATCTTATTCAACAGGAAACGTTTGCGACGGAAATAACGCCATATATCTGCTAAGTTCGCTAAATCTACATATGTTAATTAAAAATAAAAGCGCACCCATTTTTCACAAGATTTACGCTTTAAAGGAGGTTCAGTATGGAATTCTATCTTCCTTTTGAAGCCATTTATCAAAGGCTTTTTTGCCCTCTTCAGAGAGCAGTTTTTCCATCTTAATGCTTCTATCAGGTGGTCTTTTACAAACCTCTTCATAAAATTTCGAATCGTCAAACCCGGCTTCGCTAGCATCTTTGCGGTTGCAGGCATAATATATCTTGCTGATTCTTGCCCAGTATATAGCCCCAAGGCACATAGGGCATGGTTCACATGAAGTATATATCTCACAATCCTCTAAATGGAAGGTTTTAAGAGTTTTGCAGGCTCTTCTGATTGCTGTAATTTCAGCATGTGCTGAAGGATCGTTGGCTGAAGTCACCATGTTGGTGCCCTCAGCTATAATTTTTCCATTTTTAACGATGATTGCTGCAAAGGGACCGCCTTTTCCTTCTTCAACGTTTCGAATAGCCATTTCAATTACTTTTTGCATGAATTTGTGTTTTTCATTCTTCTCCACTTTGTTTGCTCCTTCAGATAACAGCGTAAAATGATAAAGTAGAATTCGTGGACGTTGTTTAGCTTATACCAATTCCACTATTCATTTTGAATGCACATGATTTATTTTTTATACTAACATTGTATGTGTTTAAATCTAAAGATTGCAATTGATGGCCCTGCTGGATCGGGTAAGACTACCACAGCAAAGCTTTTGGCGAAAGCTTTGGGCCTTATGCATGTAGATACTGGTGCTATGTATAGGGCAGTAGCTCTGAAGATCCTTAAAGAGGGTGTGGACGCTCATGATGAAGCATCGGTGAGAAGGCTTTTGGGACATACGAAAATATGTCAAGAAGTTTCAAATGACGAAGTAAAAACATATCTGGATGGGGAGGATGTATCAGAAGAAATAAGAGCTCAAGAAGTAGATCGTGTCGTTTCTACAATTTCAGCTTATCCATTCGTACGGGAGAAAATGGTAGAAATTCAAAGGCAACTTGCTCAAAAGGGAGGGGTAGTAATTGAAGGCCGTGATATTGGTACAGTGGTTCTCCCTGATGCTGACCTGAAGGTTTTTATGAAAGCAACTCCAGAGGAGAGGGCAAGGAGACGCTTTAAAGAACTTTTAAGTAGAGGAGCAGATGCTGATTTTCGTGAGGTTCTCCAAGAAATAAAGATGAGGGATGAGATTGATTCGACGAGGAGCCACTCACCCTTGAAAGTTCCTGATGATGCATATATAATTGATACTACGAATTTATCGATTGAGGAACAGGTTGACCTGATTCTCAAGGAGGTAAGAAGGCGATTCTGCCGATAATTTAAATGGGTTTAAAGTGGTTTATTTCGAAAATTTTGCTCTTTGTACCATTCCGCTTGATATTTAGGTTGAGGGTGCTGAGTAGTCGTAATGTTCCGTCTAAAGGTCCATGTATTATTTGTGTTAACCATACCTCATTTTGGGATCCACCTTTCGTGGGTGTAGCAGCGCCGAGAGAGGTCTTTTATTTGGCAAAGAAGGAGTTATTCGAGAAAGTAAAAGCATTTGGGAAATTAATTTCTTTCTACAATGCTGTTCCCGTTGATAGGGATAGTCCTATTCTCGGAATTAAAAAAGCAATGGCAATATTGAAGGAAGGTAAAGCACTTGTAATTTTTCCTGAGGGAACGAGGAATAGAACTCAAGACAAACTGCTGCTCCCCCTTAAGGAGGGTACTGCCCTGGTGTCGTTAAGGTTGAAGGTACCTGTAGTTCCGGCATTTCTTTTTGAAAGTAAGGGAAATGTTCTTGACTGGATCACTGGTAAAAGGAAGTTAAAGATTAGATTTGGCAAACCTATTAGGCCCGAAATTTTTTTAAATGATGATAACCCCGTTTTTTACCTTACGAGGGAGATTGAGTGTAAAATGAGGGAATTGTATGCCAGAGGTTAAGCTTACAGAAGAATATGGTTTCTGTTTCGGGGTGAGACGCGCCCTTGAAATAGCTTTAACGAATCTTGAACAAGGCATCAGTTTTGATAGCCTTGGACCAATTATACATAATGAGTATGTGGTAGGTGAACTAAGAAGAAAAGGTGTAGAAGTAGTTGATAGTATAGAGCAGAGTAAAAAAAGCCATGTGCTGGTGAGAACTCATGGAGTACCTCCCGAGATATACGAAAGGGCGAAAGAATTTGGGAAAACTATTATTGATTGTACGTGTCCCTTTGTGGCAAAGGCGCAGTGGTGGGCGAAAAAATTTTATGAAGAGGGATATGTAGTCCTTGTGATTGGAACGAAGGACCATCCTGAGGTAATAGGGATTGTTGGGCAGACTGAAGGAAAAGCACTTGTAGTATCCTCACAAAAAGAACTGGATGTAAGTTTAATAAGAAATAAACGAGTTGGTGTTGTCGCTCAGACCACCTCGAGGTTGGATATGGTGGAGGACATTATGGGATTGCTTGTCAAGGAGGCTAATGAAGTTCGTTTTGCAAACACTAGGTGTAACACAACTCAAAGGAGACAGGATGAGGTCGAAGAGCTCTCAAGAGAAGTGGAAGTGATGGTTATCGTTGGAGGGAAAAATAGCTCTAATACGAGAAGATTATATGAAATTGCTTCTAGAAACTGCAAGAGAGCTTATCTAATCGAATTTCCTAATGAATTAATGGAGGAGTGGTTTTATAATGTAAGTACTGTAGGTGTTTCAGCTGGTGCTTCTACACCACCTGAAATAGTTGAAGAAGTGTATAAGAAAATTAATATACTTTTAAAAGGGGGAACTTATGGAGAAAGAAAAGTTGATGAGGGATAATGAGTTTGCAGAACTTCTGCAAAAAAGCATAGTGGTTCCGAGGGAGGGTGAAGTAGTAAGAGGGGTGGTGGTAAAAGTTACTCCTCAAGAGGTTTTTATAGATATAGGTACAAAGTCTGAGGGTGTCTGCCCAAGAGTAGAGTTTAAGGACCCAGATTTAAAACCCGGAAGTGAAGTGTACGTGTATGTGGATGTCATCGATGGTAAAGATGGAAGGACCATTGTTTCTAAGCATAAAGCAGATTTTCTTATGGTTTGGGATAAGATCAACGAAATATATAAGAATGATGAAATTGTTGAAGCAAAGGTGATTCGGCAGATAAAAGGCGGATTGATTGTGGAAATTTTTGGCGTAGACGCATTTTTACCAGGTTCTCAGATAGATGTTAAAAAGGTTAAAAGTATAAGCTCATTTGTCGGTAAAACAATAAAAGTTAAGGTGATTAAGCTTAATCGCCAGAGGAAAAATATCGTAGTATCTAGGAAAGAAGTAGTAGAAATGGAAATGGAAGCTCAGAGGATGAAACTAATGGCGTTAAAGGTAGGTGACGTTGTTGAGGGTGTGGTTAAGAACATTACCGATTTTGGTGTTTTCGTAGATATTGGAGGAGTGGATGGCCTTATACACATTTCGGATCTTTCCTGGACCAGAGTAGACGATATTCAGAGTATTCTCAAACCAGAAGAGCAGGTGAGAGTAAAAATTCTTGATATTGATCCTGAAAACAATAAGCTATCCCTTGGGTACAAACAATTGCAGCCACATCCTTTCGAGCAGGTTGCAAAGAAATATCCCCTTGGTTCTGTTCACAGGGCTACGGTAAAGAAGATCCTTGATTTTGGGGTTATTGTTGAGCTTGAGCCCACCATTGAAGGTTTAATACATATAACTGAGATGCGGTGGGGAAAAACCCCGATTCATCCTTCAGAGATGGTGAAAGAGGGTGACAAAGTGGATGTGGTGGTTCTAAATGTTGAAGTGGAAAAGCAGCGGATTTCCCTTGGAATGAAACAAGCCACGCCCGATCCCTGGTCAATGATTGACGAGGAATATGCTGTCGGAACTATTGTGAAGGGGACAATAAAAGATTTTGATAATCAAGGTGCATACATAGAACTTGGCGATGGGATTCAAGGATATCTTCACGTTGGCGATATTTCTTGGACAAAGAAGTACAGATCACCCGAAGAAGCTTTGAGGAAAGGTCAGAAGCTGCGTTTTAAGGTGCTTTCGGCAGACAAAAAGGGCAGAATGGTAATGCTCAGTTTGAAACATACGCGCCCCAACCCCTGGGATGAGATTGAAAAGACTTTACTACCTGGTACCGAGATAAAAGCGACAGTTACAGAAATTAATGAACGTGGAATTTACGTGGAGATTCAGGGTGCACTGGAAGGGTTCGTGCCGGTAAGCCAGCTGCAGAAAAAAGGCGATCCTTCTGAAAACTATCATGTTGGGGAAGAGCTTAATTTAAAGGTCTTTAAGGTTGAACCTGTGAAGAAGAGAATTACGCTCTCTGAAAGAGAGTTTTATAAAGCTACTGCAAAGCCGGAACGGCGAAAAGAAGAAGAGACAGAAACTATTGCAACTTCCTTCAGATCCGAGCCTGTGAGACTTAACCTTGGGGAAATCTTGAGACAAGAATTACAGAAGCTTGAAGAGCTTAAGAACATAATGGAAGAACCAGAAGAGTAAGAACATTCGTCCATTGAAGTATTTCGTAAAGAGCTTCGGTTGCAGACTTAATCAATATTATGCAGATTATTTCTGTAATGCAGTATTAAAAAGTGGTCAGGAATTAGCTTCGAACTCATCAAATGCAGATGTTGTAGCTATTGCAAGTTGTATTGTAACACACCGCGCAGAAAGAGATACGAGAAGATACATCTCACAGGTGAGAAGGCTTAATCCCTCTGCAAAAATTGCAGTATTTGGGTGCTATCCGATGTTAAGGGCGATGGATGGAGTATTCTATGCAGGTAATCTTAAAGGCTTAATTAAGGAACTCGATTTAGTCGATCCTGGGATATTAGACAAACCTTTCATGAGGATTAGAGTCAATATAAAGATTCAGGAAGGCTGTAATTTCCGATGCTCTTACTGTGTTGTACCACAGGTTAGAGGTTCTTCGCAATCGCGGGAAATGCAAGACATCATTCGTGAAGTCGAGAATTTATGGAGTAACGGCGTGATGGAAATCGTGCTGACCGGCATACAAACTGGTGAGTGGGGAAGGGAATGGGGCATGCGGCTTAGTGATTTGATTTATAGGTTACATGATTGTTTTTCTGGACTGCGGATAAGGTTGTCATCTATATCCCCTATTCATATAACTCGAGAAATTGTTGAACTTATGAAGTCAGGAGTTGTACTCCCTCACCTACACCTGCCACTTCAACATGGATCAGGCAGGATTCTAAAACTTATGAAGAGGCCATATAAGCTTGAGTACTATGTGGAACTTATTGAGATGCTTTACACTGAGGTGAACAATTTGGCTATTGGAAGCGACATAATAGTTGGCTATCCTGAAGAAACGGAAATGGATTTTGAAGAATCTTTCAAGCTGATAGAAAGTTTACCCTTCGCTTACCTTCATATTTTTGAGTTTTCTCCAAGGCCTGGCACGCAAGCAAGTTCTTTAAAGCCTTTGCCATCGTTTTTAGTGAAGAGAAGAAAGGAGAAATTACTTCAATTAGCGCGAGAAAAGAAAGAAGCTTATCTTGAGAGCTACATTGGAAAGGAGGTTCGAGGAGTGGTTGAAAGCCATGAAAGTGGTTTCTTTCGTATTACCACTGATAACTATATGAAACTGCTGATCCCTGAAAATCAGTACCTCCAGATTGGGAAGGTACACCGTTTCTACACCTTAGAAAGGATGGATCTTGCACTATTAGCAAAGCCACTTTTCTGATATCGGAATTTTTTCTTTAGATATGATTTATAATTTTATTCATAAAATGGACTGGAGGTGGAGGAATTAAGACTGTTTTATATGTGTTTTTGCTAATATTTTTAGTGTCCCGTGTCAATGCTGGTAGAGTTCTTTTTGACAATACAAAGAATGAAACCGCCGGGAATGCCGACTGGGTGATCGATCATAACTATCCGTACCCACAACCGGTAAATCCTTCAGGGCCTACAGATTGGGATGGCGCCATATCCTCTTGGGGGTATGCTCTTTATTTACTTGGCTATGAGGTAGTTACATTGCTTCCTTCATATGGGATTACTTACGGGAACTCATCAAATCCTTTGGATTTATCAAATTTTGATGTGTTTGTTATGGTGGAGCCTCAAAATGTTTTAGCAGATGACGAAGTTGCTGCAATTTTAGGATTTATGGCTAATGGTGGAGGTTTTTTCATGGTTGCCGATCACAACTCCTCAGATCGGGATGGTGATGGATGGGATTCCCCCAGAGTTTTTAATCATGCTTTTGAAAGCTATCTTGGAGTTCATTTCAATGTTACAGGTGAGAGGCCCAATAGTTTTTCAGGCGCATCAACAAATGTTTTGCATGACGAGGGGAATTCTATTTATAATGGCTCTTTCGGGATGGTGCAGTCTCTCGGTTTTTGGAGTGGAACGTGCGCTACGCTTGACACTTCAATAAACTACAGCGCTTCTGGGTTAGTGTGGGTCCCTGGGGCGGAACAAGATTGTGATAGTATCATGTTTTTCTATGGATATTACGGAAATGGTCGTTTTGCTGGACTGGGTGACTCATCACCATGTGATGATGGAACTGGTGACCTTCAGGACAATCTTTATGATAACTGGTCTATGTATAGCGATTCTGTGATAATATTGAATGCAACTTTGTGGCTCATGGGTGGTGAGGCTGCTATTCCAGAAAGCGTGCATGAAGGAAAAGAGGCTAAGATAATCACTCTAAGCGCTGCGGACTTGATGCTGAGAGGCGGTATAAAATTTTATGACCTTGCGGGGCGTGAAGTTTTAAAGATTGTACCAGGGCTTTATTTTGTGAGAGATATTGATGGTTTGTTCAGTAAGGTGGTTGTAGAGTGAAGATTCTTCTCGCCACGTTATCATTACTTATTTCGTTTGCTACTGTTGCTTCTAACAGCTCAGGGCCTGGTTTCAATGGAGGTTCTGGAAGCTTCTGGACGACATACTTTGATTCTGACACACTTGACTATAAGTTAGCTAGATTTATTGCTGGAGCTGAGCATTCTCTTGATATTTGTTTTTATGAGATCTTTAGAGATACTGTAGCCAAAGCTATAATAACTGCTGGGAACCGAGGTGTAAAGGTGCGAGTTATAACGGATTCTAGTTATTACTTCAGAGCGTATATGGACAGTATGAGAGCCCATGGAATTCCAGTAATACATGAAGGAATGGGTCCAAACTCTACCGGCCACATAATGCACAACAAATTTGTTGTAAGGGACTATCGAGATGCTGATACTACAAATGATTACCTCTGGACGGGTAGTTATAACGCTTCGGAGTATACGAGGCTTAACGCAGAGAATGTAATTATCATTAATAGTCATGCCGTTGCTACTCCTTATTTTTTTGAATTCAATCAGATGTGGGGTGACACAGGGGATATTCCTGATACCCTTCTCTGCAGGACTGGAAGCAGAAAAATTGAGGTATATCCACAGCATCTTTTTGTTGTAAATGGTGACTCCATTTGGGTTTACTTTTCCCCTCAAAACAGGCCGATTCAGTTTTTAGTAGATTTTGTGAGTAATTCTGCAGACTCCATAGGGTACCTAATATATAGTTACACGAGACACGATCTGGCAGATGCAATGGCTGAAGCTTTTCAAAGGGGGGTGTTTATTGGCGGGGTGCACGATGCTTCAGATGTAGGTTCGCCAAGTTCGGTCTTTAGATTTTTAGCTGATACTGTTGGACTTCCAGTGTATAGGGATCGTTTGCCTTCTGATTATGGACTATTGCATCACAAGATGATGGTAATTGACAGAGAAATTGTGATTACAGGCTCTATGAACTGGAGTAACAATGGGAACGAAGAAAATGACGAGAATACAATTATCATTAAGAATAGAAACCTTGCAGAACTTTACTGGCAAGAGTTTAAAATGAGGTACAGTGAAGCGGTGGGTGTTAGAGAAGAAACTATAGCGCCATCACTGTTCATACTCTTTATAGGCAACAAAGTGGCTTTCGATTTCTACGGATATAGGGTTTATGATCTATCAGGTAGACTTATTACCGAAAGTGAGGACTCAAATGAGTGGAGAGGATTAGATTTACGAGGGGAAAAGTGTCCACAAGGGATATATATTGTTATCCCAAAAGAAAGTAACATTTGGATAAAAATATTAAAAGTTAATTGAGTCTAAAGCAGGTCTTGTGGGTCTACATCGATGGAAAATGTTATGTTTCGTGGTAACTTTATGTCTTTGAGAAAATTAAGTTTTAGGGGGAAGTTTCTGTCAAGGTATTTTAGGATTAACCGCACGAAGTAGTTCCCTCCCTTTTTTGCCACGGGTGAAGGAACAGGACCCAGAACTTCAAGTCCAGAAGGGTTTATATCCAAGAGTCTCTTTCTTATTGATTCTGCATGTTTTACAAGATCTTCTGTATTTTGTCCGGAAAATTCAAGTAGTGTTAAATTGTAAAAAGGTGGGTATGCAAATTGTTCTCTTTCTTTTAGTTCACTCTCTGCGAATGACTCGTAATCCATGGCGCTGGCGTACTTTATTGCCCTGGATTCTGGGTTGTAAGTTTGGATCAATACCTTTCCTCCGGTTCTAATCCTTCCCGCAATTTGTAAAATAAGCTGAAAAACTTTTTCTTCTGCGCGGAAATCGGGGAGACCGAGCCCGATATCTGCGTTTATAACACCAACAAGCCCTAAACCAGGGAAATCAAATCCCTTGCCCACCATCTTGGTTCCCACGAGGAGTTTTAACTTCCCTTGGAAGAAATCTTTGAAAGCTTTCTCATTAAGCCCTTCTTTTAGAAAGGCATCGAGATCAAATCTTGCCATCTCAACGTCGGGAAAATAGTTCTTCACTGCTTCTTCAACTTTCTGCGTTCCTGTGCCCCTAAGTTTTAGTTTCATGGATCCACAGTTGGGACATATTTCTGGTATTTGGTAAGTATAATTACAAATGTGGCAATGGAGTCTGTGATCCAGTTTGTGAAAAACAAGGTTTACTGAGCAGTGAGGACACTGGAAAATATTGCCACACTCAGTGCACATAAGAAATGTAGAATGTCCCCTCCTATTCAAAAAGAGTATTACCTGCTTATTTTCGTTTAGGTTCTTCTGAATCTCGTTCAAGAGTTCGATGGAAATAAGGTATTCTCCTCTCCTTTTTCTGAGGTCGATGATTCCGATCTCCGGTGACCGGTACTGGGGCACTCTTTCAGTTAACTTGTACATATGGTATTCCCCAGTAGAAGTCTTGTAGTAGGATTCAAGTGAAGGGCTGGCACTGCCTAAGATGATGGGAATTTTGAGGATTTCTCCAAGTTTGATAGCTACATCCCTTGCATGATAAGCTGGATTCTTTTCTATCTCTTTATACGATGAGTCATGCTCTTCATCGATAACTATAATACCCAGATTCTTGATAGGGAGAAATAGGCTGGATCTTGGGCCTATTACGATTTTTTTGTTACCCTCCCTGACTTCTTTGAAGATCCATCTCCTTTCCGACTGAGATAAGCGGGAATGGTAATATACAACCTGGCCTTTGAAAATATGGTTAAAATAGTTGAAAACTTGTGGGGTTAGAGCAATTTCAGGTACCATAACGAGGGCAGATTTACCTTCTTCCAAAATTTTTTCAATCATCCAAGAGTACACTCTTGTTTTTCCACTTCCTGTTATGCCAAAAATAAGTGAGACCGAAGGCCTGTCTTTAAAGAATTCCTGGATTAGTTTGTTTTGCTCTGGAGTAGGCTCTTCTGGTATGTGTATAGGCATTACTGATGTGAAATCGAGTTTGCGGTATTTCTTTATCTTAACTTTGTCAGCAAGGATTACAACCCCTTCTGCTTGTAGTTCGCTAAGGATCTTAGTCACACCGGAACCGAAAAGCTTCTGAAGAGTTTTCAAGGAAGCTCCTCTGGGGTAGATTTTAGACAAATATTCAAGCAAAGGGATTTTGCTTTCAATATTCTTTTTTGCGAGTTTGTATATGTACGAGCCTCTCTCAACTATTCCGGGTGGAAAGAATAAAGGAATTACTTCAGAAAGACTGGCAACATAGTAGTCGCTGATCCACTTAGCGAGCTCAATGTATTCTGAAGACGTTGAGAACTCAGGGGTCATTATTGCTTCTACCAGTTTTACCTTTTCCTCAGGTAAGTCAGATTTTTCTGAAAGCTCATAGATGACACCCTTCGAGTGGGTCTTCATAAAAGGCACAACAACCACACTTCCCACAGCTGCAGTGTCCATAAGCTGGCGAGGGACTTTATAGGTAAAATAATCCAGTCTCGTATGAGGGATGATTACCTTCGCGAAGTTTTTAGAACTCATAAAGATATTCAATGCCAATTTGGAACATCTGGCTTTTATTCCTCTCAACAAAAACGCCGAAATTTTTTTCCAGTTTATAGCGAATCTGAAACATATCCTTTGTAATGTCAAAGATGTCGTGGGAATACCAAAAATAGAGACTGGGGGTTAGGTATAATCCGATAAGGAGAGACGGATTTTCCATACTGCCACCGTTACTTTCAAGTCTAAATTCCTGAAGCCCGACCGCTCGACGTAGATTCTGAGAAATAACGGTGCTCGCAAGGCTAAAAGCCCTGTTCTTTATGTCCTGAAGTTCCGAAGCCTGCATGGAAACTCCATTGTAGTAAACCCTTCCAAAAGTGAGGAGATACAGAATATTGAGTTCATCCAGCGGAGGTTCTGAATAGAGCGAAATTTGAGGGTTATTAAATGTCCCAGATAGATTCATTGTTATATTGAATGTATCCACCTTCGAGCTTGCTTTTATCGACAGATTTGGCTCCAAGGTTTCGGTTGAAGTGAAATTAACAACCCCTGATTCGACATTGAAGACCCTATCAAGGTAGAGGAAGTATCCTTTCACAACTTCCGCACTTCCATCGAGAAACGTCTTCCCTTCAGCCATATGAAAGACCAGATCTCCTTTTATTTCAATATCTGCAATTTCGTTAACGAGGAATGCATTTCCTTCACTTGTTATGTTTAGAATTATGTTTAAGTTTCGTGGTGGTGGGCTTGATGATGATGCGGGTGTTGCTCGAAGGCTCTGGAAGATTGTGGCTTCCTTCACAGTCACATCACCTCTTACGAAAAGCTCGTTTTCTTTGGCATTGAAGTTAATATTTCCATCACCAGATATGAATATGTTGTATGCTGGGTATAAGGATGCATTAGAAGCCCTGATTAGAAGGTTAATTTCCCTTGATACATCAAATATATTTTTGCCATACCCAGAGACACTTATAGTACCCTGGGTTGTGGAGATTACTCCTTTCTTTACATCGAATTGATCACCTGTAAGCTCTGCTAAAATGTCCGCCTTGCTGATTTCAAGTTGAATTGGAACATAAAGCCCTGAGAGGTCGTAAACCCTCAAATACCCGTTTAGGAAAGGTTTTTCATCTATCTTTCCATGGACAATTACGTCACCCTTAAGGTCAATTTTGTTTAGGAGAAGCTGGTTCTTTGAAAGTTCAGTTATCAATTCGGGTGGTATGTCATATACATGTGCTCTTAGTGTGTATTCATCATCTTTTCTCAGAGTGAACTCCATGGGCTCTATGGAGAATTTCGACGGAACGAATCCACTTAAGATGATATTCGTATTTTGTCCAGAAACTGTAGCGCTATCGAGGATAATGCCATTCTGGTTTACCCTTGCTTGGGCTTCGAGTTGGATCTCTGGGGAGCCACCATATTTAAATTTTTCGCCTTTCATCGAAAAAGTACAAACAGGATTATCCAGGGTACCGTTCAAATAAAGTTCACCGCTCAGGATACCAGATATGTTAAAGGCCTCTCTAATAGGAATGGAGGCCAATTTCACCATTACATTTATGTTTTGTGTTTTACCATCGACATAGCCAAAGAAATAGAGAGGAGCACCGTTAATTAGGATCACTGAAGAATCTACAACAGAAATCCCCGTTTTATTTCTCGTAATCTTTATAGGACCTGAAGTCTCAAGGGTGTCTCTTACAAAAAATATGTGAACATCACTTGCGGTAAATGCCGTTTCTTTCTCTCCGACGTACAAAGCGGCATTGCCTTCAAATTTTGTTTTTTCAGAGTTGCCTTTAAGGTTGAAAACTATATTATTGAGTGTATCTATTACAGCAACTGCTGAAAGAGTGTCCATCTTAATTCCCTTCAGTAGGGCTTCTTCTATAGTTATGTGTACCACATCGTTTTCGCCTCGTGATTCTGCCGAAGCATAAAGGTGCTTACAGCTAATGCCATAACCCTCCAGATCTATCCCTTTTAAAACTGCGTATCCGTTACGCTTTGTGTCCGAGATTTCGTATTTTGCGTCTATTTCAACATTCCCATTCAAATCGCTCATTATGTCGGATGGGTATAGATTACCTGCAAGTTGCACGGCATATAATTTGTGCCTATAGATAACCTTTGCTTGTAGATTTGTGTACGTTGAAGTCATGTTGTGTATAGTTAGAGCCAATGTGCTATTTGAGTATGCAAAATCGGCTGATATTTTGAATGGGCTCGATTTCATGTAAGTGAGTTGTTCTATAGTTACAACGCCATTTATTTTTTCGGGTGTAGCGACGATTGAAGCATAAGCCACACCTTTAAATCCTGACTCATTTAGTGAGAGATTTGCATTGGAAATAGAGAGTTTCTTCTCTTTTAAAAGGTACACACCTTCTCCAACAATTCTATTATTTCTATAAATAAAAGAAGCTGATTTTACTATTATAGCATCGGGAAGATCGAAAGTGAAGCTGCCACTTACGCTTTTTAGGATCTGTTCCTGTAATTTTAGAGTTTCGCAGGCGAGGTTGCCAGCTTTTGAATTTAGATTGTATGATGCAGAAACGTCATTTGCAGAATAATCTAAGTAATTAATCGATTCTAGATTTATTGTTATTGAGTCTTGAAGGGCAATTACTCCAGAGACGCCAGAAGCTGAGATTTTATCGTTTTGTAACTCAAAAGCTTTTATTGTGATACGGCTTCTTTGTATGATTACGTCAGCATAAATACAAAAGTTCTCCTCCTGAAAAGCGAGATCGTTAATATATGCTTTAACACTGTAAGCTTGTCCCAACTTTTTGCCATTTAAAAAGAGATTGTCAAAGTAAAGGTTTGTAGAGTCAATCATGATATGTCCGCTTCCTATTTTGAATTCATTGATGGAGATTGGAATACTTATCTCAGTAAGCCCATGAGAAGGTCCTTCTCCTTTCCTAAATGTGAGTTCCTTGGGTCTTAGGGTGAGGCTCCCAACGGAAATGGAGGAAATCGTTCTCTTAAAGAGTAGAGATGGTGCGTTGTATTTTACAACGAAGTCATTTATTTCAAGTGCATCACCAAGTGTAAGGCTCTGAAAGGCAAGCTTACCGAATATGTTAAATCTATAACCCGATAGTGTAGCATGGATCCCCGTATTCTCTTTTAAAAAATTCAGTATGACTGCCCTTGACGCGTAATTGAGTGCAACTAATGTTGCTCCCACTACTGCTGCTACTATGAGGACAATTATTCCGATTTTCTTAATTTTTTGTAGCACTTTGAACAGACTCTGGCTGTGACTAACTCACCTTCTACCTCGAACTCAACCCTTCTCAGGTTAGGTAGCCATCGTCTTGGGCTTTTTTTGTTGGCATGAGATACTTTGTTGCCAGATAAAGGACCCTTTCCGCAAATAGCGCACCTTTTTGCCATTTTAGACCTCCTCCGTGTAAGTATAATTTTAGTAGAGGAGTAATGGAAAATCAAAATAGGTTTAGTCCTTCTGATGCCATTAGTTCAATTAAAACTATTTAGCAGTTAATGATCAAGAATTTGGGTTGATTAGACACATTTTACGCAGGTAAAATAGGCTTTCTGGTACAGGCTATTAAATTGACTATCCATGTTTGATGCTATAAATTATATAAACTTTAGCGTTATTTATAAATTGTTGCTGGTGTAGCTCAGTCGGTAGAGCAGGTGATTTGTAATCACCAGGTCGGGGGTTCAAATCCCTCCGCCAGCTTGTATTATACTCCTAATGAAAGTGTGCGTTGGAGGGGTACCCAAGTGGCCAACGGGGGCAGACTGTAAATCTGCTGGCTTGACGCCTTCGGTGGTTCGAATCCACCCCCCTCCACCATTAGGCGGGAGTGGCTCAATGGTAGAGCATCGGCCTTCCAAGCCGATGGTTGCGGGTTCGAGTCCCGTCTCCCGCTTTGTTTTAACTAGGATGTTAAAGTTTGCTATAATTTAAGGAGGTAGCTTTTATATGGCTTTTAGTAAAGAAGAGAAAGCGAAGATTGTTGAGGAATGGGCAGGGCATGAAAATGATACGGGTTCAGTTGAAGTTCAGATTGCTCTAATTACGAAGAGAATCAGCGATCTGACCGAACACTTGAAGATTCATAAGAAAGATGTACACTCACGGTATGGACTTGTGAAAATGGTGGGGCGGAGGAAACGTTTGTTATCCTATCTTAAGAGAACTAATTTCAAGCGATATACTGAACTTACGGATAAATTGGGTATCAGAGGATGATTTTTACTTTAGAACATGAACTTGCTGGTCGTAAGTTAAAGGTCGAAATTGGAAGGGTGGCAAATCAGGCTACATCTTCCCTGTTAATTTCATACGGAGATACCGTTTTACTTGTTACAGCTGTTATTCAGGAATCTACTGAGAAGAGGGATTTTCTTCCCCTTTTAGTTGAGTACCGTGAACAATCTTATGCTGCAGGGAAAATTCCAGGTGGTTACTTTAAAAGAGAAGGCAAGCCTACCGAGAGAGAGATCTTACATGGAAGGGCTATAGATAGAGCCATAAGACCACGTTTTCCTAAAGATATGGTGAGTGATATTGAGGTAACTACTTTTTTGTTGTCTTACGATCTTGAAAATGATAGTAACTTTTTAGGTATTGTCGGAGCCTCCGCTTGCTTACACGTTTCGGAGATTGAGTTCGATGGGCCAATTGCTGCATGCAGAGTTGGAAGGATTGGTGGTAAATTCGTTATAAATCCTACAAATTCTGAGATAGAAAAGAGTGATTTTGATATGTTATTAGCTGGATCGTCGGGT
>Ga0209508_1000055_pt1 | contig 141264 bp, 145 predicted proteins | sample AD_UKC129_MetaG_FD_184427 | JGI IMG/M metagenome (GOLD analysis project Ga0209508, IMG submission 184427) | Active sludge microbial communities of municipal wastewater-treating anaerobic digesters from Canada - AD_UKC129_MetaG (SPAdes) (version 2) | ecosystem: Engineered > Bioreactor >...
TTATTGGAAGATTAGTCTCAGAGGCTATTTTAGCAAAATGTAGATATAGTCCATCCTGAGGAGGCTTATTGTAGTAAGGAGCAGTTGCCAAAATACCATCCACTCCAATTTTTTCTGCCTCTTTAGTAAGTTCTATAGATTCCTTAGTACAGTAATTTGTAGTCCCTGCAATAATTTTAGCTCTACCACCTACTAATTTTTTAGCTCTTTCAAATAAAGCAAGTTTCTCCTCAATAGATAAAGTAGGAGCTTCTCCTGTAGTTCCAGATACGAGAATACTATCAGATTTGTCAGCAATAAGTTTCTCTATAATTCTATCTACTTCTTTCCAATTAATCTCCCCATCTTCATTAAAAGGTGTTATCATTGCAGTTATTAACGATCCAAAATGTACCATAATTTTATCCCTCCCCTTCCTCTATAAAATTCTCTAAACCGTAAAAAAATCCATTTCTTTTTAGGATCTCTCTTACAGCAAGCAAAACCCCTGGAATATAGCACTCCCTACTTGAAGTATCATGTCTAATAGTTAGAGTTTGACCAATTCCTCCAAAAATAATCTCTTGATGAGCTACAAGACCTGGGAGTCTTACACTATGGATATTAATAGAATCTACTTTTCCACCCCTTGCCCCTGGTAATTTTTCAATTTTAGTAGCATCCTTATGTTGAAAATTCATTTTATTCATCTCTTCAGCTAAAACTTCTGCAGTTAAGATTGCTGTACCAGAGGGAGCATCCGCTTTTTCATTATGGTGTAATTCTATAATTTCAACATCAGGAAAATATTTAACTAACTTTTTAGCAACTTCTATCATTAAAACAGCTCCAAGGGCAAAATTTGGTGCAATTAAAGTTGTAGTATTTTTTTTAATGGTCAAGTTTTTAATCTCTTCTATCATCTCTTTAGAAAGTCCTGTGGTTCCTACAACCATTCTTTTCCCTTTTTCTAAAACTTTCTTTATATTACTATAAGCAGCTTTAACTTCAGTAAAGTCTATCCCCACATCAAAGTCCTCAGAAAGCTCATCTATACTTTCCTTTACTTCAATACTTATCTTGTTAGTCCCTATCATTTTCTCATATGCTTCACCTTTAAAATTTGGATCAATAGCTCCCACAAGTTTCATATCTTCCGCATCAACTATTGCTTTCCCTATCACTCTTCCCATTTTCCCACAAGCTCCAAACAAAACGACTTTAATCATATTTTTCTCCCCCTTCTAAAAATTCTCTAAGATCTGAATTAATTGGTCCTACTAAAGACATAGAAAAGGGCTTTGAAAAAATATCCTTAATCGTCTCATCTATCTCATTCAGTTGAATTTTTCTTATGTTTTTTATTTTTTCAATCCAAGGGATGATCTTTCCATAGATAAGAAATGAATCCAAAAGGTAAAAAAGTCTTTGAGTAGGACTCTCTAATCCCATAAGAAAGCTATTTATACATTGTTTCTTAGCAAGATCAAGCTCTTCTTTATTGATACCATCTTTTAAAAGTTTTTCTCTTTCCTCTAAAAGAGCATAGAAAGTCTCTTTAAAATATTTTGGGGTAGTTGCCGTATATATTCCAAATAGAGTAGCATCTCTGAAAGAAATAAGATGAGTCTCTACATTATAAACAAGACCCCTTTTTTCTCTAAGCTCTTTGAAAAGTCTTGAGCTTAGTCCACCTCCTAAGGACATGGATAATAAAGATAAAGGCACCCTTTTGGGATCCTTTATCTTATACCCTTCGGTTCCCCAAACTAAATGAATCTGTTCAAAACTCCTCTTTTGAGTAACAACCTTAGGCTTAAATTGGGGAATTTTCCCATTAGAATTAATCTCTATATTATCTTTATTATAAAAGCCAAAATACTCCTCAAAGATTTCCTTCATCCTTCCTAAGAAGATATCTCCGCTTACTCCAATTATAGTCTTTTGTGGAATATAATGCTTACTATAAAAATTTAAAATCAAATCTTTTGAAAAATTAGATATGGATTCCTCTGTTCCAAGGATCTCCCTAACTAAAGGATGCTTACCCCAGGAGGCTTTAAAAAAATTATCAAATACAATATCCTCTGGGGAATCTCTATACATCCTAATTTCTTCTTTTACTACCATTTTCTCAAGCTCAATTTCCTCTTCGGAAAATTCTGGTCTCAATATGATATCACTGAGAAGTTTTATTCCTTCTGAAAAATAAGCTTTTAATATTTTAAGAGTGAAATAAGTAGCTTCCCTTGTGGTAAATGCATCTAAATCTCCGCCTAATTTGTCTATTTCTCTGTAAATATCATCAATTTTTCTTACAGAATTTTTCTTAAAAAGAAGATGCTCTACAAAATGAGCAAGTCCATGTTCTTCATTTTCTTCATCTCTTGATCCAACCTTTACCACTACAACAATAGTTACAGTCTTTACACCTGGATTGAAGTCATATATTATTCTCAATCCGTTATCTAAATCAATCTTATTAACTTCCATCTAACATTATAAATCTTTTCTTGTCAAATTAATCCTTCCTAAGGAATCTATAGATTCAACCTTTATGAGTATTTCATCACCCAAATGTATCTCTTCTTTTACTTGATTCTTCCCTGTTCCTGATGTCTTAAATTTTGAAATATGAAGAAGTCCAACCTTACCTGGTAATATTTCTACAAATACTCCGTAATCAGTAACCCTTACTACTTTACCTAAGAGAACATCCCCTTCCTTTATATCTTTGGTGAAACTCTGCACCATTGCTACAGCTTTGTCTGCAGATTCTTGGTCAGGAGCAGCAATATAAACAATCCCTTCCGGCTTTATATTAATTGTAGATTTGGTTTCTTCGGTAATCTTTTTTATATTTTTACCACCAGCTCCAATTAATTCTCCAATCTTATTAGAGTTAATCTCAAGCACCATCATCCGGGGTGCATATGGCGAGACCTCCGGGCGTGGAGAAGGAATAACTTTTTCCATAATTCCAAGTATTTGAGACCTTGCTTCTTTAGCCTGTTTAAGAGTTCTCTCAATAATTTCATATGATAGACCATCTACTTTAATATCTAATTGAATTGCAGTGATTCCATTTTTAGTGCCAGCAATTTTAAAATCCATTCCTCCTAATGCATCTTCCAACCCTTGAATATCTGTAAGAACTTCAAAGTTATCTCCTTCTTTTATTAAACCCATTGCTACACCTGCAGCATGAGTCTTAATAGGTACTCCTGCATCCATTAAGGAGAGACTACTTCCACACACACTTGCCATAGAGGTAGAACCATTGGAGCTTAATACTTCAGAGACTACCCTAATAGTGTAAGGAAAATCTTCCTCTTTAGGGATTAAAGGAAGTAATGCACGTTCTGCTAAAGCTCCATGTCCAATTTCTCTTCTTTTAGGTCCACGTAATGGCTTTGCTTCACCCACTGAAAACGGTGGAAAGTTATAATGATGTATATATCTCTTAGGCTCATTTTCAATAACACTTTCAATTATTTGTTCCTCTCCTGATCCCAATGTTACCACTGAAAGAACTTGAGTCTCACCTCTTTGAAATATTGCTGATCCATGTACTCTTGGAAGAACCCCTACTTCGCAACTTATAGGTCGTAACTCATTAAGTTTTCTTCCATCTACTCTTTGCTTTTCTTCCAATATAACCTTCTTTAATATACTTTTTGCCTCTTCATCAATAATTTCAGCTATTTGAGAAGATACTTCACCATAAATAGGTTCAAAGTGTTCTATAGCTTTTTTCTTTAAATCTTCAAGAGATTTTTGTCTTTCGGATTTAATAGGAGTAAAGATCGCCTCTTTAATTTTTTCCAAAGTTACGTATTCAAGTACATCTTTCTTAAGATTCTCATCAATTAGAAAAGGTTTATAAGGAAAAGGTATAGGATTTAGAGTTGATAAAATTTCCTCTTGCAGTCTAATAGATTCTTGAAGAGCTTCTTGCCCTTTCATTACACCTTCCAAGAAGATATCCTCAGGAACCTCTTTCCCATCTCCTTCCATCATAAGGACAGCATCTTTAGTGCCTGCTATTACCAGATCAAGAAATAAATTTTGAGAAAAAGTTACAGGAGGATTTATATACCATTCTTGCCCATCCCAGCCTACTCTTGCTGCTCCAACAGGACCTTTAAAGGGAAGACCTGCAAGCATTATTGCACAAGAAGCACCAATAATAGAAGGTATATCTGTAGGGGTTTCTTGATCGTAAGCAAGTACTGTAATAATTACTTGAACTTCCTTTCTAAAATCCTTAGAAAAAAGAGGTCTTAGAGGACGATCAATTAAACGTGCCAAAAGAATCTCAGGTTCTGTAGGTTTACCCTCTCTTTTAAAAAATCCACCTGGAATCTTTCCAGCAGCATACAGCCTTTCTACATATTCAACAGTAAGAGGGAAAAAATCTACATCTTCCTTACTATCTTCCGAGGCTACCACTGTTACTAAAACTACTGTTTCTCCGTACTGCACGAGCACAGATCCTGTTGCTTGCCAAGCTACTTTACCTATATCTATTTTTAAAGTTTTTCCTGCATAATTTTCTGAAAAGCTATATACTTCCCGCATAATTTACTATTTCCTTAATCCAAGCTCTTGTATCAGTTTTTTATATCTTTCAAAATCTTTTTCCTGAAGATATTTTAAGAGTTTTCTCCTTCTTCCAATCATCTTCAATAATCCTACTCTTGAATGAAAATCTTTTTTATGAACTTTAAGATGCTCTGTTAGCTTATTAATTTTTACTGTAAGCAAAGCAATCTGCACCTCTGGAGATCCAGAATCATTTTCATTGATTTTAAATTTTTCAATGATCTCCTTTTTTTCTTCTTTCGTTAATGACATCTTCTACCTCCTCTTTTGTCTCAAAAAATCGCCTATAGCGATGGTAAACCATCACTATAGGTTGCTTATATTTTATCACAGATCAGTAAATATTTCCAACATTAGGTAAAACAAACTTCTCTAAATTTTTTATGCCATCATCTAAAGTAATTAAAGGGATAATCAAAAAAATTTTTTTATCAAAAAGAGTCTCATAATTTTGATAAGGTATAAATAATATTTTTATACCTTCTTTTTCTGCCATCATTACTTTTTGATCTATTCCTAAAACTGGAATTATTTTACCGTCTTTAGAGACATCTCCTATTATACCTATCTTCAAACTTTTTGGGATAGAAATTCTTTCTTTATAAGCATAAAAAGCTAAATAAAGAGATAAAATATCCGATTTACCATATAAAAGCATTGTTTTTTTAATTGAAAAGCCATAAAAATCTGAGATCCTTTCAAAGGAAACATCCTTTTTCCTTACAAGTTTCTTCTCCAATAATAAGATAGGGAGATTGAAAAAATGAGGTCTTTCTCCCTTTAATAGGAAAATGTAAAAATTAGGTGGAAAATCAGAAGGTAAATTTTCAAAGAGATCTCTTACATTTAATACTTTTCCTTGTTCAAAATAAAGAAAACAAGAAGACAAAAATTCAAAAATAAGAATTGCTATAAGTATAATCACTATAACGCGGATCTGCACTTTTCTATTAATTCCATTTCCTTTTTTAACAATTCTTCTATCTTATTTAGTAACTCATCTACATAAAGCTTCATTTCTTTTTTTATTTCTTCTGACTCTTCTTTAGCATCTTTTAATATCTCTTCTGCTTTTCTTTGAGCTTCTAAAGTAATATTATCTTGAGAAATCAATAATTGTGCTTTATCTTTAGCTTGTTCTAAGATATGTTCCGCTTCTATATTAGTACTTTTAATTATTTTCTCCCTATTCTCTAATATTCTTTTTGCTTCTAAAAATTCTTCAGGAATACTCTTTTCAAGTTCATATAAAATTTCCATTATTTTATCCTTATCCACAACAATTTTTCTAAAAACAGGAATAGTAAAAGCCCCCTCTAAAATCTCTTTTAATTTGTCTAAAGTGATGAAAGTTTTTTCCATAGCCTCCCCTACTTTCTGATATTAAACTTTTCATACAATTTTTTTGCTACAATATCTGGCACAAAGTCTTCCACACGACCTCCAAACCTTACAATCTCCTTCACCATACTTGAACTTAAAAAGGTATATCTAATATCACTTACCAAAAATACTGTTTCACATTCAGGATACAAATTTTTGTTTGTTAAAGCTTGCTGAAATTCATACTCAAAATCAGATACTGCCCTAAGACCTCTTATTATAATTTTTACATCAATTCTTTTTAAATAATTTACAAGAAGACCGCTGAAAGAATCCAATTTTACATTTGGAATGTCTTTTATACTTTCTTTAAGCATTTCTAATCTTTCTTCTAAAGAAAAAAAAGGGGCTTTTGAGGCGTTTTCAGCTACCAATACTATTATCTCATCATATATTTTAGTACCACGCTGGATTATATCAACATGTCCATTAGTTACCGGATCAAAACTACCCGGATACACTGCTCTTATCATGTTTTTTATTCTCCTTTATAAGAAAAATAACTAAAAGAAGTTTCTCCTATTCTCTTCTCATGCACAAGTTTCAAATCTTCAAAACTTTCTTCTAAAACAGTCTTCTTATGATGCTCTATTATAAGTATTCCATTTTCCTTAAGCCAAAAATTATCACTTACATATTTTACAATATTATTAATATTTTTTTCTATATCATACGGAGGATCTGCAAATATTATATCAAATTTATAAACTGGATTTTTTCTTAAAAACATAAACACATCTTGACAAAAGACTTCTGTTTTTTCTTCCAAACTAAGCTTTTTTAAATTTTTTCTAATCATCATAATAGCAAGAGGGTACTTCTCTACAAAAACTACCTTTTCAGCTCCATAACTTAAGGCTTCTATACCTACAATTCCTGAACCTGCAAAAAGATCCATAAAAATACTATTTGATACCTTATCTCCTAAGGTATCAAATAGAGATTTTCTCGCCTGTTCCATAGTAATCCTATAGGAACCTTTTCTAAGAACATTAATACTCTCTCCTTTTAAAAATCCACCTGAAATTCTAATTTCAGATGACAATTTCTTTCTCCGTTTCTCTTACACTTCTTTCAAGCCATTTGTCTAATAGTAAGCTTTCAGAAGCTTCCAGATATTTCCCGTTGATCAATTCAAAAGCTTCTTTTCTTGTTATCTCTAAAAGTCTCATATCTCTTGTAAAATCCACAAGTTTTACATCAAAAATACCATGTTGTTTAGTTCCAAAAAATTCTCCCGGTCCTCTAATCTCTAAATCTTTATTAGCTATCTTAAAGCCATCATTAGTCTCTACTAAAATCTCAAGTCTTTCTCTTATTTCTTTGCTCCGTAGATTTGCAATTAAAAAACAATAAGATTGTATACTTCCCCTTCCTACCCTTCCCCTAAGCTGGTGTAGCTGAGCAAGTCCAAAACGTTCTGCATCTTCAATAACCATTATAGACGCATTTGGAACATCAACTCCCACTTCTATAACCGTTGTAGCAACTAAAATTTTTATATTTCCCTCTCTAAACTTTTCCATCACCTGATCTCTTTCTTCCTTGGGAATAAGTCCATGGATAAGTCCCATCTTTATATGAGGAAACTCTTTCTGTAGTGTCTCATATAACTTCTTGGCTGATTCTGCCTCAAGCTTTTCTGACTCCTCAATAAGTGGACATACCACAAAGGCTTGTTTCCCTTGTTCCACTTCTTTTGCCACAAGAGAATAAATTTTTTTCCTCTCAGATTTTGAAACAAGATATGTAGTTACAGGCTTTCTCCCAGGTGGAAGCTCATCAATTACTGATACATCAAGTTCGCCGTAGACGGTAAGGGCAAGAGTCCGAGGAATTGGAGTTGCAGTCATCACTAAAAGATGTGGATTTTCTCCTTTTTTCCCAAGAACTGATCTCTGTATAACTCCAAATCTATGCTGTTCATCTATTATTACAAGTCCTAATTTCTTGAAAGTCACATCTTCTTGGATAAGTGCGTGCGTACCAATAACAACAAAAAGTTTTCCTTCTGCTAAATCTAAATAAATTCTATCTTTCTCCTTTTTATTAAGACTCCCAGTTAAAAGTCCAATTTTTATACCTAATGGCTCAAATAATTCTTTAAGTTTGGTATAATGTTGTTCTGCCAATATTTCTGTGGGAACCATAAAAGCAGATTGATATCCATTTTCGTAGGCTAAAATTACAGAGAGAGCTGCTATTATAGTCTTACCAGAACCCACATCTCCTTGTAAGAGCCTATGCATAGGCTTTCCTGAAGATAAATCATTTATTATCTCTTCCCATACCCTTTCTTGAGCTTTTGTTAAACTAAAAGGCAAGTTATGAATAAATTTATCCACTAAATCACCTGTTTTAAATACCGGAGCCGATAAAAGCTCAATCTCTTTCTTCTTTTCTACAAGAGAAAGCTGAAGAAATAATAATTCCTCAAACACAAGCCTTTTAGTAGCACTCCCCATAGTTAAAAAAGATATGGGAAAATGCTTCTCCCAAATACTTATAGGTTTATCCATTAACTTATATTTCTCTTTTAAGGCTTTGGGGAGAGGATCTTCTAAAAACATTGCATACATAGTAAGCGTGTCATATATTATCTGCCTTAAAGTTTTTTGTGTAAGTCCTAAGGTCAGTGAATAAAGAGGTACAATTCTTCCCACATGTAAAAATTCTTTTTCATCATCCTCAAAAGTTTCATATTCTGGATTTTCAAATTGAAAGCACCCTGAAACTTTCTTGGGGATACCTGAAATAAGCACAAAAGTGCCAGGAGGAAGTGTCTTTTTTATATATCTTTGGTTATACCAAACTGCATATGCTACTCCTGTTTCATCAGCTATTTTAGCTCTTAAAATAGGAATTTTTCTATATAAAGTTTTAGCTTCTTCATAATTTAGTATTTTAACCTTTAAGGTAACTTTTTCCTCAAATCTCAAATCTGAAATCTTTTTCAGTTTTGACCTGTCATCATAATCTCTCGGATAATAAGTGATAAGATCATATAAATTTTCCACTCCAAGTTTTTTAAGAAGCTCAGCTCTTTTTGGTCCTACACCCTTCACATATTGGACAGGCTTATCCCAGAAGTCTGTAGAAGAATAAAAATCTAACGCATTTAGAACTATTTCGTATATTTTATCTATACTTTTCTTTCTTTCACTAATATCTTTATTAGAATAATCTTTTATATACTCCAAAACTTTGTAGGTCCAAAAACCATTCCAAATTGGAAATTGAGAGATAGCCACAGAAATAGTTTTTTCAAGACCATACTTAACACTTTTATCAGAGTAATTAGAGGAGATCTCTTTTTCTAAGATTCCCCTGAGTCCTTTAAGGATTTTAATAGTATCAGACATCAAAGAGGTTTCTATTCTACTCCTATATAGTAAAAATAGAAGGGTTGTCCACCATATTTTAATTCTGTTTCAAAATCTGGATATTTTTCATGTATTCTTTTAACCATATTTTCAGCTTCTTCTTTTGAAACCTTCTCTCCATAGAATACTGATATAACCTCTTTATCCTTTTCTAAGATAGCATCTAATGTATTAAGACAAACCTCTTCTATATTTTTTCCAACCACTTTTATTTTATCATCGCTTATACCAATTATATCTCCTTCACTTATATTAAAACCGTTAATTGTAGAGTCTTTTATAGCTCTTGTTACTTCTACAATTTTAATCTTTTTCATACCTGCTTCCATCTTTTCTTTTACTATTTTCCAATCATTTTTAGGATTAAACTCATAAAGAGCTCTTATACCTTCCAAAACATGCTTTGTAGGAATTACAACCACTTTATCTTTATAAATATTCTCTAATTGTTTTGCAGCTAAGAACACATTTTTATTATTTGGAAGTATAAAGATCTTTTTAGCCCTTAGTTTTTCTACGGCATCTGAAAGAGTTTCTACACTGGGATTTAAAGTTTGTCCTCCATTTACAATAACATCTACACCTAAACTTTTAAAAATATCCTCTAAACCTTCACCCCAAGATACAGCTACAAATCCAATCTCTTTTAAAGAAGTAATTGTATCACTCTCTATCTCTTCTCTTAGTCTTTCTTGATGCTGTTCTGCCATATTATCAATTTTTATACGAGATAAAGTCCCAAGTTCCATAGCTTTTTCTAGTACTGATCCCGGATGGTTTGTGTGTATATGAACCTTTAAAAGTCCAGGGACTTCAGAGGTAATTATACTATCTCCCTGAGATTCTAACCATTGTTTAAAAAATGAAAATTCAACATTTTCTTCTGAATTTATAATGAATTCTGTACAATACTGATAAGTCAAAACATAACTTTCAAGAACTTCTTTCTCTGGTCTTTCTCTTATCTCAAGAGGTTCTTTTATCTCTTCCTCTCCAATTTCAACACCACAAAGACCGTTATAAAAACCAGTCCAAAAATAAACAAGTCCTTGTCCTCCTGCATCTACTACCTTTGCTTCTTTCAAAATAGGAAGAAGGTTCGGAGTATTAGAAAGTGCCACCTTTCCCCTTTCGAGCATTCTTCGGGTGATCTCTCTGATATCGCTGCTCTCTCTTCCTGCTATTACTGCTTCTTTTGCACCTTCTCTTAGTACCGTTAAAATGGTTCCTTCAGTAGGATTTAAAACAGCTCCATAAGCTACCTTTGTAGCATTCTGCCAACTTTTAATCCATACATCTGCATCTATATACTCTACATCTCTTATTACCTCACAAAATCCACGAATAATTTGAGAAAGAATAACACCTGAATTTCCCCTTGCTCCCATGAGTGATCCCCTTATAGCTAATTCTGCAATACTTCTTAAATTATTATTTTTTTGTTTCTTGAGTTCATTTAGTGTAAATTGCAAAGTATATAACATATTAGTTCCAGTATCACCATCAGGAACAGGGAAAACATTTAATAAATCTATCTCTTCTCTATGTATTTTTAATTGATATGTTGCCAGTTCAAAAAGCTTTATAAGGAGTAATCCATCAATTGTATCAACCTTCATCACATCTCTTCCCATTGAAAGGGTTCCTTCTCCTCTTCTCTTAATCTTATTCCCCATATATTTACATTCACAGTTTGAACAGCAAGTCCTGTGGTTTTTTCCAAATTCCATTTTACACGTTCCATCACATTATGAGCCACCTCAGGAATCTTGACACCATAAGCTACAATTATATATAGATCCACTTTAATGCCTTCCTCCACAAGTTCAATTTGCACTCCTTTGTTTATTTCTTCTAACCTAAGCAATTCACTAATACCGTCAGCAATGCTTCTTGATGCCATCCCAACAACACCGTAACTTTGTAAAGTAGCAAGACTTGCTAATGTAGCTATAGCACTCTCTGATATCTCTACCCAGCCGACACCAGTAAAATATCTCTGTTTACCTTTAGAATGTCTAAATATAAAATCTTGTAACCAACTCATTTTTAGCAAGTCTCCTAAACTAAAAATACATCCCTTTTTAAAAAATTATATGACTTAACAAAAAACTTCTCAAATTTCATAAAAAATTTTAATGGACCACAAAAATTAATACTGAGGTTATCATAAAAAGAACCGCAAGAACAACTGTGGCTTGCTTAAGCCCCTTTTCCATTCTTTTTTTTGCTTTATAAAAAGTTGTTTCTCCTCCCATAAATCCGAATCCTTCTCCTACCTCAGACTGAAATAAGATTACCACTATTATTCCTATAGATACCAAAAAATGCAAAATATACAAAAATGTTACCATATATCTTACACCTCTTTCAAATATTTAACTTTTGACTATTTCCCAGAAAGATTGAGGCTTTAAACTTGCTCCCCCTACAAGAGCTCCATCTATTTCTGGTTGAGATAAAAATTCTAAAACATTCTGGGGATTTACACTACCCCCATATTGAATTCTAACTTTATCTGCAACGTCTTTTGAAAACACTTCTGATATTATATTACGAATTAAATTTGCCACCTCATTAGCATCTTCACCTTTTGCGTAGTGACCGGTACCTATAGCCCATACTGGCTCATAGGCTATTACAAGATTTTCTATATGTTCTTTCTCTACTCCCATAAGACCTTTAGTAACCTGCTCTCTTATTACTTCTTTAGTTTTTCCATTCTCTCTTTCTTCCCATTTTTCACCTACACAAAAAATTGGTTTTAAACCCCAAGAAAATGCAGATTTTATTTTCTTATTAATATTTTCATTAGTCTCTCCAAAATACTGCCTTCTTTCAGAATGTCCTATTATAATATATTCACAATTTAAATCTTTAATCATTAATGGGGAGATTTCTCCTGTATAGGCTCCTTCTTTTTCCCAAAACATATTCTGAGCACCAAGTCTATAAGGAGTATCTTTAAGCAGTTTTTGAGCAGTACACAATGAAGTAAAAGGAGGACAAATTACTACTTCTTTTTCAGTATAACCTTGCGAGAGACTAAGAAATTCCATAATAAATTCTTCTGTTTCTTTACAAGTCTTATACATTTTCCAGTTAGCAGCAATAATCTTTTTTCTCAATGTTTTCCTCCTAAAATATAAATTAGATTTGCCTTGCTAATTGAAAGGCACTTTTTTTAATTCTAATTCTTATCTTACCAAGGTTTGCCAATTTATTTGAAACTACCACTAAAATAGCAGGTTTTCCTTCTAATGGTACTACAAAAACTGCTCCATCTTCAAAAATAGTAAGCATTTCTCTTGTATTACCTTTAGTAAGCTCCATACCTATCATTTCAGATGCTCTTAAACTTCCAGAAGCTACTGCAGCCAAAGCTTCAGCATTAGAAGCATCCTTAGAAACGCTTTCAATTACCAAACCATCATCGCTCACTAAGACCGAAATTTGAACACCGTCTAAATTAGCAATTTCTTCTAAAGTTTCTTTTATATTAGCCAAGTTATCCCCCTCTTAAAAATTTATTTATCTTGAAGAACTGCTACCCCCGGCAGTACCTTCCCTTCTAAGAACTCTAAAGAAGCACCACCACCTGTGGATATATGAGTAAATTTACTATCAAATCCAAAGAGTTGTACTGCTGCAGCTGTGTCACCACCACCTGCTATACTTGTACAATTTCTATTTTCTGCTATAGCTCGCGCAATAGCTTTTGTTCCATTAGAAAATGCAGGGATTTCAAAAATTCCCATAGGACCATTCCATATTACAGTTTTTGCCTGAGAAATTTCTTTCTTGAAAAGCTCTATAGTTTCAGGTCCAATATCAACCCCTATATCATCCTGATCAAAGTCTGAGATACTTTTAACGGTAGTTAGGGCATCTTCCTTAATCTCTTTTACAACTACTGCATCTATAGGAAGAATAAACTTTACTCCTTTCTCTTTAGCAAGATTCATAAGTTCTTTTGCAAGCTCAACTTTATCCTCTTCAAGTTTTGATTTTCCTACCTCGTATCCTAAGGCTTTAAGAAATGTGAACATCATGCCTCCACCAATAAGCAAAGTATCTACTTTACCTATAAGGTTCTGGATAACTCCAATTTTATCAGAAACTTTAGCTCCACCTAATATACAAACGAATGGTCTTTCTGGATTTTCTAACGCTTTACCCATAATTTCAATCTCTTTCTTCATAAGAAGTCCTGCTACTCCTGGAATATAACTGGCAACACCTGCTGTAGAAGCATGAGCTCTATGAGCAGTACCAAAGGCATCATTTACATAAAGATCTGCCAAGGAAGATAATTTCTTTGAAAATTCTGGATCATTAGCTTCTTCTTCTTTATAAAATCTTATATTTTCAAGAAGAATAATATCTCCGGGTTGCATTTTAGAGACTTCTTTTTCAACTTCTTCACCTATACAGTCATTTAATTTTTTTACATTTTTTCCTAAGAGTTCCTCTAATCTTTCAGCTACAGGATCAAGCCTAAGGTCATCTTGAAAACCTTTGGGTCTTCCCAGATGAGATACAAGAATAACCTTTGCACCTTTTTCTACCAAATATTTAATAGTAGGTAAGGCTTCTCTTATTCTTCTATCATCAGTAATCTTACCATCTTTTAAAGGAACATTAAAATCTACTCTTACTAATACTCTTTTCTCTTTTAGTCCCTCATCCCTTAAATCTAAAATTGTCTTTTTAGCCATCTAAAATTCAAACCTCCTTTCTTATGATTTATATTATAGGGTTATTATTTTCTTTGGTCAATTTATTATACTAAGAAACTCGTTACTTAATGAAATTTGATACAATAAAACCTGCAAGTTTATAGGGATCATGTCTTACCACATTGCTTTCATTAATAAAATCCCCTAAAAAACCTTTAAGGGGTAAATTTTTAACATTCTCTATATCCGGCTCTACAAATTCAGCTCCTGTCTCTCTATATTTCTGTAAAATCTCATTGGTAGGTTTTTTAGTATTTATAATCATATATTCTACGGGATTAAAACCCAGATTCTCAATTATCGCTTTAATATGATCCGAAGATTTATAACCTGTGGTCTCCCCTGGCTGGGTCATTACATTGCACACATAAATCTTAAAACCTTTTGACTTTTTCAATGTTTCTTTTATCTCTTCTAAGATCAAGTTTGGAAGTATACTGGTGTATAAACTCCCAGGACCTATAATTATTAAATCAGACTCTTTAAGGGTTTTAATTGCCTCAGGAGTAGCATATATTTTATCATTAGGGTTTAAAGGAATTAATTCTATCTTTTTTATTTTACTTTTTTTGTAGGAACTAATAGAGGTTTCACCTATAATTTCATTTCCATCTTCAAAGGTTGCTTTTAATCTTACCCGAGTTAGGGTGGAAGGTAAAACTTGCCCTCTTATAGCAAGTACCTTACTTGTTTCTTTTATCCCTAATAAAAAATCACCTAATATAGATGACATTGCTACTAAGAAAAGGTTTCCAAAAGAATGCCCTTTTAATTCTCCATTTGAAAATCTATACTGGAATAATTTTGCCATAAGAGATTCTTCATCTGCTAAAGCTACAAGACAATTTCTTATATCTCCAGGAGGCAACACCCCTAACTCTTCACTTAATCTTCCAGAACTTCCTCCATCATCGCTTACTGTCACAATAGCATTAATTTTAAGAGGGTAATATTTTAACCCTCTTAAAATATTAGAAAGTCCAGTTCCTCCGCCTATAACTGTAACAATCTTTTTATGTTCTTCAAGTTTACGAGACATCTTTATAAATATCCCTATGAAAAACTTTCACAATATACCTTGAGGAAAGGTAATCTGCAATTTCTTTCGCAATAACCACTGCCCTATGTCTTCCACCAGTACATCCTATAGCTATATTAAGATGACTTTTTCCCTCTTCCTGGTAAAGAGGAATTAGAAAATCTAAAAATCCTTCTAAATAGTCTAAAAATTTTTTAGTTTCCTTTCTCTTAAGGACAAATTCTCTTACCTTTTCGGATTCTCCAGAAAACAATTTGAGTTCTGAGTCATAATAAGGATTTGGCAAGAATCTTACATCAAAAATAAGATGAGCATCAACAGGTATTCCATATTTAAACCCAAAAGAATATACAGTAATAATAAGGTTAGATTTTACATTCACTAAACAAGAATCTAAAAACTTGAGCATTTCCACTTTTAAGTCCTTCGGAGTTAAATTTGTCGTATCAATGATATGAGTAGCAAGATTTCTAATCTCTGAAAGTCTCTGTCTTTCTAAATTAATACTTTCAAGTATACTTCCTCCTTCTTTAGCTAATGGATGTCTTCTTCTTGTCTCATTATATCTTCTTATAATTACCTCATCCTCAGCTTCTAAAAAAAGAAGAAGATAAGAAATATTTAAATTTTTTATCTCATCGTAAGCCTCTCTAAAATTAACAAGAAATTCTTCACTTCTTATATCTGTGACTAATGCTATATTAGTAATTTTACCATCGGTAGAAAGACAAAGTTCTAAGAGCGTAGGGATTAATTTAGGGGGTAGATTATCTACGCAAAAAAAACCCAAATCCTCCAATATATGAAGAGCCTGGGATTTACCAGCCCCAGAAAGACCTGTAATCATAACAAGTTTTAGATTATTTGTCTCTTCTCTCATAAATTGTTAAAATATTCTCTACTATTTATTATAATGATATCATATCCTTTTAGGAGGCGCAAAGAACAGAGATGAAAAAAAATAAAGACTACGTAAAAGAAATACCATTAAAGAAGAAAAAAGGAAAAGGTAGAAAAATATTAATCTATACTCTTTTAATTATATTAAGTCTTATTATTCTTGCAAGTATAGGATTTGCAACTTATGCATTTATTGCTCTAAAAGACCTTCCTCCTATTAATAAGTGGATGGAGATAAAGCCAAGTCAGACTACTATCATCTACTCATCTGATAGTAAAATTTTAGGAAAACTTTATAAAGAAAACCGTATTTATGTACCTTTATATAAGATCTCTCCTTATCTACAACAAGCAGTAATAGCTTCCGAAGATAAAGACTTCTATGGTCACTCTGGAGTAAGTTTGAAAGGATTAATTAGAGCTACATTAATAGACCTCATACATTTAGAAAAAAGGCAGGGAGGAAGTACTATTACTCAACAAGTAGCTCGTCTTCTCTTCCTTTCATCAGAAAGAACGGTTAAAAGAAAGATTCAAGAGATATATATAGCATATAATCTGGAAAAATATTTCACCAAGCAACAGATATTAGAGATGTATCTAAACTTAGTGTATTGGGGGAATGGGGCTTATGGGGCAGAAGCTGCTACTCAATATTACTTTGGTAAATCAGCTTTGGAGCTCACAATACCCGAAGCTGCTATGCTTGCCGCATTGTTACCTTCGCCAGAAAATTACTCCCCTTATAAAAATCCTGAACTTACAATAAAGTTAAGAAATGTGGTTCTTGAGAAGATGTGCGATGCGGAATACATATCAAAAGAAGAATTTGAAAATGCTAATAAGTCACCTTTAGGGGTAATTAAAAGAGAAGGGAAAAATAGTATTGCACCATATTTCTTTGATTATGTGCTAAAGGAACTCATAAAGAAATTTGGGGAAAGCATGGTATATGAAGGAGGTTTAAGGGTATATACCACCTTAGATACAAAAATGCAAGAAATCGCAGAAAAATCCCTACAAAAAATAATAACAGAATATGGGGCTACATATAAGGTATCTCAAGGAGCTCTATTAAGTATAGATCCCTCTAATGGTTATATAAAAGCATGGGTAGGAGGATTAGACTACACAAAGAGCCAATTTGAAAGGGTAACTATGGCTTTAAGACAACCAGGTTCTGCTTTTAAACCCTTTGTGTATCTCACTGCCCTTCAAAAAGGATTTTCACCTCAAGATTTAATAGAAGAAAAAGAGATATCTTATACTTTTAACCGAAAACAATGGAAACCAAGAAATTATGATGGAAAACTTCATGGAACTGTAACATTACAACAAGCTTTAGAGAATTCGTACAATATAGCAACTATCCTTTTACTTGAAGAAATAGGAGTTGGAGATGTAATTAAAAATGCTAAAAGATTAGGGATAGAAAGTTATTTAGAGCCAAGTTTAGCTTTAGCTCTTGGAACTTCAGGTGTGACTCTTTTTGAATTTGTAAGAGCTTATTCTGCCTTTGCCAATGGCGGGAATAGAATAATTCCTATTGCAATTCTCAGAGTGGAAGATAGTAATGGCAATATACTTTTTAAGAATACTCCTGAGGTTGTACCAGTCATTGAACGAGATGTCGTAGCAACATTAGTAAAGATGATGAAAAGAGTTATAACCAACGGTACTGGGACAAGAGCAAATATAGGAAGACCTGCAGCAGGGAAAACTGGAACAACAGATGATTACCGAGACGCCTGGTTTATAGGTTTTACTCCTGATCTTTGTACAGGAGTTTGGATTGGGAATGATGACTATAGCCCTACTAATAAAGTTGCAGGAGGATTTATCCCTGCAATGATTTGGAAAGAATTTATGAGTAATGCATTAAAAAATACTCCACCAAGAGAATTTGATTTTCTAATTCCTACTCCTCAGCCTCAAATTGTTCCTAAAGAGACACAAGTTAATGAAACACATACTAATATAGAAACACCTGCTGATACAGTCCCTAATATAGAAGACAGAGCATATACTGAAACACAGACTTCTCCTTAAGGTTTATGTCGTTTTATAAGCTCTTCTATAATATCTTTTAAAGATGTTTCATCTTGTATCATCGCTAATAGAAAATGATAAAAGAGATCAGAAGCTTCATAAATAAATCTATCTTTATTTTCATTCATACCTGCAATAATAGTCTCTATAGCTTCTTCTCCAAGCTTTTGCAATATTCTATCTTTTCCCTCTCTAAAAAGATTAGCAGTATAAGAACCTTCTGGGAGCTTTTCTTTCCTATCTTTCAAAAAATTCTCTAAATAAAAAAGAAAACTTTCTCCACCTTTCCATGATCTATAAAAACAACTAAAATTTCCTGTATGACAAGCAACACCAATTTGTTCTACAAGAAGAAGTAAAGTATCGTTATCACAGTCTATTGCAATATCTAATACCTTTTGAAAATGTCCTGAAGTTTCTCCTTTGTGCCAAAGAACATTTCTACTTCTACTAAAATACCATGCCTCTTTAGTTTCAACCGTCTTTCTCAAGGCTTCCTCATTCATATAAGCAAGCATTAAAACCCTTCCTGTTTTGTAATCCTGAACTATAACAGGAATAAGTCCTTTTTCATCAAACTTAAGATTTTTTAATAACTCCTCAATATTCATAACTTATCTCACCCATATACCTCTACTTTTAAGATAATCTTTTACCTCAGAAATAGAGTAAGTTCCAAAATGGAAAATTGAAGCTGCAAGAACTGCATCTGCCCCTACATAAAGAGCATTATATAGATCCTCCAAACTCCCAGCTCCTCCAGAGGCTATAAGGGGTAGATTTGAGACAGAAAGAGTAAACTCTAAAAGTTCAAGATCATAACCTGCCTGATGACCATCTGCATCTATACTTGTAAGAAGAATCTCCCCTGCCCCTCTTTTTTCTACCTCTATCAACCAATCTTTAAGGTCAATATCAGTAGGCTCTTTTCCTCCTTTTATATAAACTTCCCATGATTTTTTTGCCCTTCTTTTCACATCTATAGCTACCACTAAACATTGACTTCCAAATTCTTTTGCTATTTGATGCATTAGAGCAGGATTTAAAACTGCTGATGTATTGATTGAAACCTTATCAGCTCCAGCTTTAAGAAGTCTTCTTACATCTTCTATATCTTTTATCCCTCCACCTACTGTAAGAGGAACAAAAAGTTCCTCTGCAACCTCGGTTACCACATCAGTAAAGGTATCTCTATTTTCCAAACTTGCAGTAATATCTAAAAGTACTAATTCATCTGCTCCTTCCTCTTCATATTTGTGGGCAAACTCTTTTGCATCTCCAACTATCTGCAAGTCTTGAAAACTTTTTCCTTTTACCACATTCTTACCTATAGTATCTAAGCATGGGATTATTCTCTTAGCAAGCATTTAGTATCCTATTAACCTCCTCCCAATTTAATTTCCCTTGAAGCAATGCTCTTCCAATAATGATCCCCTTCACTCTTCCAAGTTTTTCTGAAATTTCTTTGATTTTGGTTATATCTTCTAAAGTAGAAATTCCACCAGCAATCCATATATCAAAAGAAGAATCTTCCAAGAATTTTTCAATATTTTCCTTATCTATTCCCTTTAATGTTCCATCCCGAGAGGTGTCAGTAAAAATTACTTCCTTTATTCCTAACTTCTCAAGCTTTTCCTTAACCTCATCCCAAGGAATAAATTCTTTCCATCCTTTTATAGCTATTTTCCTATCTCTCCAATCTAAGCTTGGAATGACTTTGTCAGGATATTTTTCAAATATCATCTCCAAAAATCTCATATCTTCTTTTAGAATACTACTTACTATGACTCTCCAAGCCCCCCAAGATATAACCTCATGAATCTTCTCTAAAGTTCTAAAACCCCCGCCTACCTCAATAGGCAGAGAAATTTCCCCAATAATTTTTCTTATGATCTCTTTATTTTCATCTTGTTCATCAATAGCATTTTGTAAGTCTATAAGGTGCAAAGCTTTTGCTCCCTTTTTCCACCAGTACTTAGCAAGTTCTAAAGGATTTTCAAATTCCAATACGATTTTTTCTTCGTCTCCCATTTCCATTCTTACCACTTTATTTCTATATAAATCAATTGCTGGAATAATTAGCATCTTCCAGACTCCTTTATAAAATTCTGAAGCACCTTTAAACCAAGTTTACTACTTTTCTCTGGGTGAAATTGGACTCCAAATATATTGTCCTTTTCTATATAGGAAGCGAATTCAATGGAATAATCTGTAATACCTGAAGTTATATCCTCTAAAGATTCCACATAATAGGAATGTGCAAAGTAAAAGAAAGATTTATCAGGTATATCTTCAAAGAGTTTGCCTCTTTTAATAAGCTTTATCTCATTCCAACCTAAATGTGGAATTTTCTTAGCAGGAAGTCTTTTCACAGTTCCTCTAAATATTCCAAGTCCTTTACATAAAGGAGCTTCTTGACTTTCTTCAAAGAGAATCTGTAATCCAAGACATATCCCTAAGAATGGCTTTTCTCTTATAAGATCCTTTAAGATCTGATCTCTTCCATCTTTTTTAAACTCTGAAATAGCTTGAGAAAAATTTCCCTGGCCAGGGAAAATTAAACCTTCTCCTCTATACCAATCTTCAGGATCATTACTTACAATACTTTTAACGCCTAAAAAATTTAAGGCTTTAATTATACTAAAAAGATTCCCTCCAGCATAATCAATTATTACGATCATAATATATTTCCCTTTGTAGAGTTCAAAATATCCCCCACAGACCCTGCCTCTCTTAATGCTAAACCTAATGCTTTAAAAATTGCCTCTTCTATATGATGAGTATTTTCCCCAGAAAGAATCCATATATGAAGAGTAATCCCAGCATTATTAATAAAAGCCCTAAGAAATTCTTTAATAGGTCTTCCCTTTAAAATGCCTTCTTCATCTCTTAATTCAAAAAATGGTCTTCCACTTATATCTACTACAGCCATAACAAGAGCCTCATCCATAGGAATAATATTATGAGAAAATCGCTTAAAATTTGTAGTTTTAACTGCCTTATAGAAGGCTTCTCCTAAAACAATACCTGTATCTTCTATAAGATGATGTATATCTACCTCAATATCTCCTTTTGCATCTATATCTAAATCCCATTTGGCATAAAAGGTCAGAGTGGATAATAAATGTTTAAAGTAAGGTATAGGATAATTACCAGAGAAATTTCCCTTTCCATCAAGATTTAGAGAAAGTTTAATTGAGGTTTCTTTAGTTTCTCTTGAAATTTTTGACTCTCTCATAAAAGCACCTCTCTAATAGTTTTTAAGAATCTTTCATTCTCATCAGAGCTTCCTATGGAGACTCTTAAACAATTTTCTAATAAAGGTTCCCTACTAAAATCCCTTAAAGAAATGCCATTCTCTTCACATTTTTTTAAAATGATTTCTTTTTTAGCACTCCTAAAAAGAAGGAAATTAGTATGAGAAGGATAAACTTCAAGATTTCTTAATTCTTTCATTCTATTATATGTTTTTTCCTTTTCTTCTTTTATAATATCTATCTTTTTCTTTAACATATTCCAAAAGTCAAGAACCTTTATTCCAACTACCTGAGAGAAAATATTTAAATTATATGGCAACTTATAATTGCCTAAAAACTCTATAACATTAGGATTCGCAATGAGATAACCTATTCTCACTCCTGCAGCAGAAAATGCTTTAGAAAAAGTTCTAAGAATCATTAAATTTGGAATCTCTTTTATATAAGGTAGAAATGTAACATCAGAAAATTCATAGTAAGCTTCATCAATCAATATTAAACCTGGAAAATCTTTTAATTTTAATACATCATCTTCCTTTAACAAAAGATTCCCAGTAGGATTATTAGGATTAGTAATAACTAAAAGTTTTGGATTGAAATTCCAAGAGTTTTTCAACTCATTTATATTAATTGAAAAATTATCTTTATTAAGATAGATTTTTAAAATCTCTGCTTCTTTTTGCTCAAATATCTTTTCATATAAAGAAAATGTTGGGACAGGGAGTATTACTTTATCTTTTGGTTTTAAAATCCCATTAGCAATAATTTGAATAAGATCTCCAGAACCTAAACCTACCATTATATTCTCAGAAGGAATATTCAAGAAAGAAGAAAGCCTTTCTCTCAACTTAGAAGATTTACCATCAGGATACCTATTCCATGAAATTTCAGAGAGGTCTTTAAAGACCTCTTCTTTAAGCTCCTGTGGAAGATCAAAAGGATTTTCATTCCGAGAGAGCTTAATAGGAAGATCAGGAACATCTACTTTATATCCTTTATATTCACTTCTTATTATCTCTCTCCATCCCATTCTCTATTCCTCCTTGATAATTTAAAAGGCTCTTTTCATGCATATAAAATCCTTCTTCTCTCGCTATTATACCTCCATAGTATGAGAGTTCTTTTTGATCTTCTTTACTTAATTTAACAAAGCTTGTTCTTTTAAGGAAAGTATTTACACATAACCCTGAGAAAGACTTAGCAGACCCACCTGTAGGGAGTATATGACTTGGACCTGCAATAAAATCCCCAAAGATAGAAGAATGATTTATGAAAATAGCCCCAGCATTTTTAATATAAGGTAGATATTTTTCTCCATCAGGATCCAAAATTTCTAAATGCTCAGGAGCAATGGTATTAAGAATATCAATTACTTTTTTTTCATTTTCTTCTACAATCAGATAACTATTTTTAATTGAACCTTCTAATATTTCTTTTCTTTCTGCCTGTAAAATTTCTTTTTCTATCTCCTGGCAGATAGGATCTACTAAATTATTTGGTACAACAAGAAAACCTCTGTCGTACGGAGAATGCTCTATTTGAGCAAGAAAATCACATACAACTCTTTTTAAATCTACGTTTGTATCTTTTACCCATAGAGCAATCTCACTGGGACCAAATATTCCATCTATATTCACTTCTCCAAAAACCTTCTTTTTAGCAGTTGCCACATATAGGTTTCCTGGACCTATAATCATATCTACTTTAGGAATGGACTCTGTTCCATATGCAAAAGCCGAGATCGCATGAGCTCCACCTAAGAGATAAATTTCTTCTACACCTAAGATTTTTAAAGTATAAAAAAGACTTTTATCTTCCTTTTTTGTGGGAGGAGTAGTAACATATATTTCTTTAACACCAGCTATCTGAGCAGGCACTACTCCCATAGCAATAGTTGATGGATAAACTGCCCTACCCCCAGGTACATAAAGAAGAACACTTTCCACAGGTCTTACTAATTGCCCCAGTATATCTTCTCCATCATTATAAAACCATGAATTTTCAATCTCATGGAAGTAATATTTTCTTATTCTCTCTATCATAATATTTACAGCATCAGATAAATCTTTAGAGACATTTACTTCAGGAACTTTCTTTTTAAAACCTATGTCTCTTAAATCTACCCCATCAAATTTTAATGAAAATTCATAAAGTGCTTTATCTTTTTCTCTTTTTACTTTATCTACAATCTCCTCTACCTCTTTTTCAATCTCTCTTATTTTATTTTCTCTCTCTTTTTCTAAAAGAGAAGCACTAAATTCTTTTCCAATAATAACATTTAACATTCTAACCCCTCCATTTCCTCCAGAAGCTTCAAAATCCCCTTTTTACTCCAGATAAAGCTTGAGATATTAGAGATCAAACAAGCAGAAGAATCAAATAAAACCTCTTTTACAATAAGTCCATTTTCTTTTAATGTCCTCCCTGTTTCCATAAGGTCTACAATCTCATCAGAGATTTTAAGTATAGGACCAAGCTCTACTGAGCCATTGAGTTTAAAAATTTTTACTTTATTAAATCTATCCTCCAAGAATTTCTTCGCTATATTAGGATACTTTGTAGCAATTCTTACCTCTTCTTTTTCTAAATCTTTCTCAGGAAAACCCGCAAGAACCATTTTACAGTATCCAAAGGGAAGTTTCTTAAGTGTCACCAATTCTTTTTCTTGTTCCAAAATTATATCCCTTCCAACAATTCCTAAATCAGCAACTCTCTCTTCTACATATAAGGGAAGATCCCAAGGTTTTGCTAAAAAAATTTCAAATCTCTCTCCCCTGAAGATCAATTTTCTCTCATTTTCATAGCTGGGAAGTCTTGAATCAAATTTTCTCAAAAATTCTATAGATTTATTCTGAAGACGTCCTGTGGGGATTGCTATCTTTATCATTTTTATCCCTCCAAAAAATCACTTCCCCCTCTTTTTTTAGTTTTTCTATATCCAGATTTTTATCAAAAGGAATAAAGACACTATTAAATCCATTTTCCCTTTCTTCTTTCATAAGATTATAAACTGAAGCATAAAAATCTGAAGGAACTATAAAAAATTTCTTTTTCTCTAAAGGCTTTCCTTCCTTAAGAAAATCTAATATTTTTTCTTCAATAAAGGCAAAACCTACCCCATAAACTTTCTCTCCAAACTTATTACTCTCAATGTAACTTCCCCCTCCTCCTAAAGGTCCTTTCATATCTTTCACATATAATTCAAAGATTATTCCATCATAATATCCAAAAGATCTGAAAAAAGATGGATTTAAAATTATAGAATCTTCTCTAAAACCAAATTCTATTAGCTCTTTTTTTAGGCTTTTTAACTCTTCTAATTGGAAAGATATTTCTTCACTCTCAAATTTAGCATCTTCCTCATAAAAAAGCATATTTTTAATATCTTTCTGAAGAGAAGAAGGCACTTTACCTGTCATCTCCTCTAAGAATGAAACATAATCTCTTTTTTTCAAGTAGCCTTTTAACTTCTTAATTTCTTCTGAATTCTCTATACAACTCCAAACAGAATTCCATACCCTTATATCATTTAACTCCAGCTTAAAATCTTCCAAATTAAAAGTGTCAAAAACATCTTTTATGGTAAGTATTATTTCTATATCTCTCCATCTTGAGGGAGGGAAAATAAGTTCCCAGCCAATCTGAAATTTTTCTTCTACTTCATCTTTAAAATCAAATATGGGACCCATATAGAAAACACGTATAGGAATCCCTTCAAATCTAATGTTTTTTAAAATTTCAGAGGTTATTTCAGGACGTAAAGAAAAATTTTTCCCTTCTTTTTTTAAAAAACTACTTTTGTTATCAGTTGCCCATATATCCTCTGTAAGTACAGGAGTTCTTATCTCTCTGTACCCATAGAGCTCTAATATTCTCCTAACTTGACTTTCCACTATTTCTCTTTCCATTTCTTTATCTCTTTAAATTGATATCAAGATAAAGAATTATATTCTAAAAAAATTTCTTTGTCAACAAGTGTTCATTCTATGTATAATTAAGTTATGGTAAAAAAGGTATTTTCTCTTCTATGCATAGTTATAATAATCCTTACTCCTATTTTAGGAGGGGAAAGATTTTTTATCGCCCCTTTTACAAAGTATCAAAAATTTTCCGAGGAGAGTTTAACATACCATGTAACCACAATAGAACTTCCTAATCCTTTATTAGAGATTTCTACAGTTGTAGCTAAGACAAAACTCTCACAAGTAGCCTCGGAAGAAAAATATGATCTCATTATAAATGGCAATTTTTTTGATACACAAACAAGAGAGCCTGTAGGATTAGTTGTAAAAAATGGTGAATTAATACATCTTCCTATTAAAAGGGGAGTTTTTGGAATTACCTTTGATGGAACACCCATTATAGATATCTTTAATATTAATGTTAAGATAAAAATTGAAAATACGATAATTCCAGTAAATAGCATTAACTCTCCAAGAGGTGCAGACCAAGTTACGATCTTTACAAATTTTTTTGGGACAGAGACGAAATTAAGAGATAATGCATCTGCAGGGATAGATATAGAGATAACTTTAAATGACAAAATCCCATCCTTAGGTAGCGTATCAGGAAAAGTATCAGGAATTTATTATGGTGTCAAAAAAAGTAATCTTAAAGATAAAAGTTGTATTATCTCAATAGGAGGAACAGCTCTTAGATATCTGCCATATTTCTCTGTAGGAAAAGATATAGAGATAATAGTAGAAACTTCTCCCCAAATACCTCTAAAAGAAGCGGTATGTGGAGGACCTATACTTCTTAAAGATGGGAATATTGTCTTAGGAAAAACTGATGAGGCTTCCTTTGACAGTAGTCTCGTGAATGGAAAAAATCCAAGAACTATTATAGGAATAGCTGAAAATAAGATCTACTTCATAGTAATAGAAGGAAGAAACGATAATTCCCAAGGACTTTCATTACCTGAAGCCTGTAATTTACTTAAGGGAATGGATATTAAGAATGCTATAAATTTAGATGGTGGAGGCTCAAGTTTAAAAATCATATGGGGTAAACCGGTTAACCAAACTTATGAAAGAATAGTACCAGTAGGATTAGGCATTAAGAATCTATATCCTTTTAGTGCCCCCAAGATCTTGTCTTTTAAAGATCCTGATGATTTATATATAAAACGAGGAGATATGGCAAAATTAGAATTACTCCTTCAAGATGAAAATTACCATACTTATACTCTACCTGATGGAGATATCTCATGGACAGTTTCCACACCCATAATAAATTTTGACATTAAAAAAATGAGCTTAGAAGCTAAAGATCTTGGTGAGTGTGAGTTTTCTATAAATTTAGGAGATTTAAATACCAAGAAGAATATTTTTATATGGGATTTTACAGCTATAGTGATTTCTTCAGAAAAAAATATTTTTTATATTGGAGAGAAATTCACTCCACAAGTTTACGCCATAGATAATTTTCAAAGGCAATTTCCATTAGATTTAAAAAATATAATATTTGATACATCTTACATACAAGTTGAAAATAACTATCTAATCTGTAAGAAGCCTGGAGAAACTATTCTTACTTACACTTTTAATGGACTTTCAACTACCTATACTTTGCAGATCCTTCCAGTACAATTGCAAGATAATAAGATTATTGAGGACTTTGAAGAAAATAAAGGGTGGGCTATAAGAGGAATAAACCATGATACAGAATCAACATATTATACTTTGACTTCACAAGCCTTTTCGGGGAATTCTTCCTTAAAGTGGAACTATGGTACTAATGAGAAAAATAGCTTTATCTATTTAGATTTAAAAGTGCCTTTACCTCAAGAAACAGAATCCTTTTCTATAGCTGTAAAAGGTAAAGGTAAAGGTTGGCTCAGAGTTCTATTCTATGATGCTGAAAAAACTCCATGGACAATTGATTTAACTTCCGACTCTACATTCTCTTTTCCAGAATGGACTATCTTGAACAAAAGCTTAAAAGAACTAAAGCCACTTGTATCTACCAACAAGATTTCTCCTACTTATCCTCTCACTTTAAATAGTATTTATATCGTAAATTTAAGAGAAGAAAAAACATCTGGGGAAATTCTATTAGACTCTTTACAGTTTCATTGAATTTTCTCTTAAATATCTAACATAGTAGCTTAAATAATCTAAAGCAGATATTATTGAAAAAGAAAGACCTAAAATAAAAACAAAGTTATAAAGAGGAATAGATAAAAGAGCCATTAGAATAGACACAGAAGTGAGAACCATTGCTATCTTTCCATATATCCTTGAGGATATTATTTTAATTCCTCTTGTTAAAAAACAAAGACCTACCAGTAGCATACTTATCTCTTTTGCAAAAAATATTACTACTCCTACTAAAGGTAAGATATGCTTATAACCAAGATATAAAAGACTACTTATAACAATTAATTTATCAGCTACTGGATCTATAATTTTCCCAAATTCAGAAGTTTGATTTGTCTTTCTTGCAATATACCCATCTAAAATATCACTTACAGCAGCAATTCCATATAGAATTGCTGCTATCAAGAATTCTTGTTTAAGAAGCATATTAATATAAAAAGGTATGATCAATAATCTAAAAATTGATATTATATTAGGTATAGTCATAAGTTATCACCTATATAAAACATATAGAGCAGCACCAATTCCACCTGCATCTTCTCCAAGCTCTGCCCATGAAAAAGAAACTTTATCTTTTAATTGAGGTAATACTCTTTTATAAAATTCTCCCTTCATAGGTTTACCAATATATTCCCTTACATTAGCTACCCCACCGCCTATTACTATATTTTCAGGATCAATAATATGTACATAATTAGCTAAGGATATTCCAAGGAAATATCCTGCTCTATCAAATATATCAGTAGCAAGCTTATCTCCTTTTTCAGCAGCTTGATGTATTAACCTTACTGTAACTTTTTCTAAGTCTTTTTCACATAAATCCCAAATCATACTTTCAGGATGCTCAGGAAGAATACTCTTAGTATATTTTTCTATCCCAGAACCAGAAGATATAGCCTCTATACACCCCTTATTGCCACATCCACAGATAGGTCCATCTGGAAGAACTGTGGTATGGCCAAATTCTCCAGCAATACCATGAGCTCCGATCCATAATTTACCATTTAATACAATCCCAGAACCAATCCCAGTTCCAATAGCCACAGAAATCATAGTTTTAGTTCCTCTCCCTGCTCCTACAAGCCATTCAGCCCATGCCACAAGATTCACATCATTCTCTAAAAAAGCAGGAATTTTAAATTCTTTTTCAAGTATACTTCCTAAATAAACTTCCTTTTTCCATTCTTCTCCTAAATTTGGAGCATAAAGAGTTGCCTTTTTGTCTCTATCCATAACTCCCGGGAATCCTACACATATACCTTCTATATCTTTAGAAGCTAGATTAATCTCATTCAAAACTTTATATATCATACTTTTAATCTTATTTATCACATAATCCTTACCTCTCTCTGACTCTGTAGGTTGTTTATCCCTTGAAATAACTTCTCCCTTCTCATTGACTAAAAGAACATTTATTTTTGTGCCCCCTAAGTCTACCCCGATAGCTTTCCGCATTTCTAACCTCCTTACTTTTCCAGTATAAACTCAAAGTTACTTTTTTTAAGAGAAGATTCAAAAACCACATCTGGAATTATATAGCGAGCAGGGAACTTACAGTAAGGAATGTAAAAGGCTATAATTCCACTAACTCTTGCCCCAGAGAAAATTCTTCCATCTTTAAATTTTGTTATTTCATAAGTTCTTATTAACTCCTCTATCCTTTTATCTCTTTCCTCTTCACCTGCTGTAAGTGCAAAAGAAAATCTTGGTGGTTCTTTGGTTCTAAAAGAAAGTTCAAAAGAGACTTTAGGAGAAGTATTAGGTTGATAAAAGAACTCTCTTACAGGAGAAAACTGTCTTGAATAAGTATCTACTATAATTGAATTTTGTAAGGGATATATCCATATATTTTCCAAAGAGTTATTTATTACTTCCAAATTTAGCACTAAAATATCTTGAGATAACAGATACCATTCAGCATCTCTTAATACACTTACTCTTATTTCCACATCTTCTTTTGTTTGACTCTGGGGAAGTACATTGAGAGCCTTAGTACAGCCTGCCACTAAACTCAAAGAGAGAATTAAAATAAACAAAAAAATACCCTTTTTCATAATAATTGTGCTCCTATCAAATTTTAAATTTACTCTTTAGTCTACATTTTACCTTAAAATTAGACTTCTTGACAACAAATATTATAAAGTTTAAAAATATAAAAGGATTGGAATATATAATAGAAAAGCATCCATAGAAATAAATGGAGGTGAAATATATGCCTATATACGAGTTTGAATGTAAGAAGTGCCATGAAAGATATCAAATAATAACCAGTTTCAATGAAGAGCTTCCTAAAGTGTGTATAAAATGTGGTGGAGAACTTAAAAAAGTTTTCTCTCCTATAGGAATAATTTTTAAAGGATCTGGATTTTACACTACTGATTATAAAAAGAAATCCTCTGAATCTGATAATAAAAACGAAGGGAAGGGGAAGGAATAATTTATACCCCTTCCCTTATTAAATTTTTGAGCTCAATATAATCAATCTCCGAGAACCAATATGGTATTTCCTTCCTTCATAATCTCCAATGACACTATCTGTTTGAAATCCCTTTTCTTTTAATAAGTGTAAAAGCTCACTTGTAGAATATAAATATATCCTTCTTGGAAACTCCTTTTTTATTTTATTATCAATATCAAATATGATTCTATGAGATATGTAATACCCTGATTCTGGATCAAAGGAATGCTCTGTAAGTAAAACATAGGTATCCATAATATCCCATGAATATGGTATGAAATGTCTTAAAATTGCATCTCTATTCTCTACATCAAGTAGAAACTTCCCTCTTTTTTTTAATACCATATAAACCTTTTCAAGAGCTTCTTCATCTTCCTCATAAGAAGAAAGTCCAAAACTTGTATACAAAGAGAAAACTACATCAAATTTATAATCAAGTTTTGTAATATCCTTATATTCCATCACATAAAACTCTGCATTAAAAACTTTATCTCTTTCTGCTTCACTCTTTGCTATCTCTATAAGGTCGGTAGATCTATCAACACCAATAGTTTTATATCCTCTCCTTCCAAGTTCTAAGGTATGCCTCCCAAACCCACACCCAAGGTCTAAGATTAAAGCTCCTTTTTTCAAAGAAAGAGTAGATTCTAAGAAATTCACCTCTTTCTTTGTCCTTTCAGGAGTAAGGTGCTTCCCTAAATACTCATAATAACTTTTCCCAAAATATTCGTCTCGCCAATCTTTATTTTCTTTCATATTTTTGCGTCAGATAATATAAAAGTATTGTGAGATCACCAGCATTTACCCCAGTGATTCTTTGAGCCTGTCCAAAGGTAGATGGACGAATTTTTTCAAGTTTTTCTCTACCCTCACGAGAAAGATGGGGAATTTCATTATAGTCAATATCAGGAGGAATCAATAAGGTTTCATATTTTTGAAAATCTTTTACCTTTTGAAGCTCCCTTTGGATATAACCTTCATATTTAATCTCAATCTCCACTACATCCCGCCATTTTTTGAGAAGACTTCCTCCAAAGCCTAATCTTTCAAGATCTTCATAGGAAATTTCAGGTCTCTTAAGTATTTGAATTAAAGGAACAGATTGAGATATAGGATTTGTACCTTTTTCTTGTAAAATGCTATTAACCTCTGGCGTAGGAGGAACTGATGTCTTATCAAGTCTCTTCTTCTCAAGACGAATTTCTTGCATTTTTTCTAAGAATATCTTCCATGTATCTTCATCTATAAGACCTAACTTATAAGCTTTTGGAGTGAGTCTCTGATCTGCATTGTCTGATCTTAAAAGTAATCTATATTCTGCCCGAGAAGTCAGTACACGATAAGGTTCTTCTACCCCTTTAGTTACTAAATCGTCTATTAATACACCAATATAACCCTCATCTCTTTTTATAATTAGAGATTCCTTACCGAGCAAGCTTAAAGCTGCATTCGCTCCTGCTACTATTCCTTGAGATGCAGCTTCCTCATAACCAGTAGTACCATTTATTTGTCCTGCAAGGTAAAGTCCTTTAATCTTCTTAGTTTCAAGAGTAAGATCCAGCTGATAAGGGTAAACAAAATCGTAAGCCATAGCATATCCAGGTCTAATCATTTCTACCTCTTCAAGTCCTGGCAAAGTTCTTAATATTTGTAATTGTATTTCCTCAGGAAGACTAGTATATATCCCCTGAGTGTAAATTTCTACAGAGTCTTTACCTTCTGGTTCCAGAAAAACTTGATGAGTCTCATGATCTGGAAACCATAAATATTTTTCCTCAATAGATGGACAATATCTTGGTCCTTTTTTAACCATACCACCAATTCTTGAAGCAGTTAAATGAATATTTGCGAGTACAATTTCTTTTGTTTTTTGAGTAGTCCTTGTTAAATAGGAGGGTACTTGTTCACGCTCCTCAGGATTTTCCCAAAAAGAAAAAGAATGTAACTCTTCATCCCCAGGTTGAGAGATTAATTTACTAAAATCAATAGTCCTTTTATCTACTCTTGGAGTAGTACCTGTGTTAAATCTTCCTACCTCTAATCCAAGTTTTCTAAGAGCATCAGAAAGCCCTACAGAAGGAAATTCTCCCATTCTTCCAGCTGGTTTAGACCATGTACTAATATGTATAACTCCATTCATAAAAGTTCCTGGGGTAATAACCACTCTTTCCCCATAAATTTCTCTTCCTGTTGACAAAATAACACCTTTAACCTCTTGAGTTTCTACTATTAAATTTATTACTTCTCCCTGACATATGCTCAAATTCTTCTGTGTCTCAAGAAACTCTCTCATTTTTTGGGGATATACCCATTTATCTACTTGTGCTCTCAACGCTCTAACAGCAGGACCTTTTGAAGTATTTAACCATTTAATTTGTATCATACTTCTGGTAGTTATCCTTCCTATAGCACCACCTAAGGCATCTACCTCTAAAACAAGATGTCCTTTACCTGGACCTCCCATGGCTGGATTACAGGAAAGCCAACCTACAGAGTCATAATTCATTGTTATAAGTAACGTTTTTACACCAAGCCGTGAAGCTGCATAAGCAGCTTCACATCCAGCATGCCCTCCTCCTATTACTATAACATCATACTTTTCCATTTTTCCTTACCTCTAACACTCCCAATTTATACAAAATAAATAATACTAATCCTAAAGTACCAAAAAGAATAATAGTTGAGATATATGGGTCTTGTAATACAGAAATTATTATAGCAACTAAGGACATACAGATAGTAATTAAATAAATAAAAGCAATACTTTGCTTAGTATCCATACCAAGTTTTAAAAATCTGTGATGTATATGATCTTTATCAAACTTCCATGGAGCTCTACCTTCCCAAAGTCTTCTTATAATAGAAAAAGCAGTGTCAAGAACAGGAAACCCCATAACTAATAAAGGAATAAATAAATTAATAACAGTACTACTCTTTAACACTCCCACAATAGATATAGCTCCCAAGGTAAAACCCAAAAACATTGCACCAGAATCTCCCATGAAAATTGAAGCTGGAGGAAAATTAAAGTGCAGGAATCCAAGAACAGAACCTAAAATACTTGCAAGAAAAGTAGCAACCTCTAACCTACCAAGGAGAAGAGAGATTATAAGCAAAGAAAAAGATGAGATTACAGCTACCCCACCTGCAAGTCCATCTAATCCATCTATAAAATTCATTGCATTAGTTATTCCTAAAAGCCATATAAAAGAAATCACATCAGCCCAAAAACCCTTTACGACTATGTTTGTATATGGAATTTTCCAGCTTTCTATTCTAACTCCTAAAAGAACTGCAAAAAGAACTGCAAAAAATGTCAGCCAAAATTTGGGAGCAGGCTTCAGTTCTATAAAGTCATCTAATACTCCTACTAAAAATACCAGTGTACTCCCAAAAAGAATTTTCTCTACGACTAACGACCTATTAAAAAACAAATTAACAAGAAGAATACTTAAAAAGAAAGCAAGTCCACCTATACGAGGAGTAGGAATAGAATGAATACGTCTTTCTTCAGGAATATCTATTGCTCCTACATCAAAAGCTTTCTTTCTTACCAATGGAGTTAATACTAAAGATACAACCAAAGAAAGAATCATCACTATTAATAAATTCATTTCTCCTTTTGCTCCTTTAGCTCGTAAGCTAATATAATCGCCTGTGCAATCTCTTTCATAGTTTTACGCTTATCCATACTTGCTTTCTGAATAAGCCTAAAAGCCTCATGCTCTTTCAATCCCTCCCTATCCATAAGAATTCCCTTAGCTCTATCTATTAACTTTCTTGTTTCAAGAGCATCTTTTAAATCTTCCACCTCTTTCCTTAGCAATTGAAATTCTTTAAATCTTGCAATAGCAATTTCAATTGCAGGAAAAAGATCCGATTCTTTAAAGGGCTTAACAATATAAGCTACAACTCCGACTTCTTTTGCTTTTTCTACTAATTCTTTATCTGAGTAAGCAGTAAGAAATATAACAGGGGCTATTTCTTCTTGAGTCAAAATCTTTGCAGCTTCTATCCCATCCATACCTGGCATTCTTATATCCATTATAACAACATCAGGCTTTAGCTTACGAGCAAGTTCAACGGCAGTTTGTCCATCAGCTGCCTCTCCTATTACTTCATAATCTTGACTTTCTAAAAGTTCTTTTATATCCATTCTTACTATAGGTTCATCTTCAGCTATAAAAACCTTAACAGTTTTCATCCTTATTATCCTCCTTAAAACAGATCTTGAAGGACCTCATTGGCAAGTAAAACCCCTAATTTTGTTAAGCAGATCTTATCTTCTTTATTCTCTATAAGTCCTCTCTCTAAAAAAATATCAAAGTTTGGAAGCATATTTTTAATTCTTTTTCCAAACTTATTATAAAACTCTTTTTCAGAGATACCTTCCATAAGTCTGAATCTTAAGAATAAAAAATCTTTAGCAAGGTCTTCACCATTTAAATCTTCCATTTCTTCAAGAGGAAGAGATCCTCGTTTAATTTTCTCATAGTATACAAAAAGATTCTTAGAATTTCCATATCGGATAGGAGGGACAAAAGAATATGCTGATACTCCAAAACCAAGATATTTTTCCTGCTTCCAATATTTTAGATTATGTTTACACATAAAATTTTTTCCTTTAGCAAAGTTTGATATCTCATAGTGAATATATCTTTCTTTTTCTAAAAGACTCATAGCATCAAGAAACATTTCTGCTTCTTCATCATTCTCAGGAAGAATAACCTCACCATTCAAAAAGCTCTTATAGAAAGGAGTTTCAGGTTCTATAGTCAGATTATAGATAGAAATATGTTCAGGTTTAAATGATAAAGCTTTACATAAAGATCTTAAAAAACTTTCTTTTTTTTGAAAAGGCAAAGAATACATAAGATCTATATTTATATTATCAAAACTTTCTTCTCTCGCTAAGGAAAGAGTCTCTTCTATGTCTTCTGGAGAATGAATTCTTCCAAGTATTTTTAATTCATAAGGATCAAAAGACTGAGCTCCAATACTTAATCTATTTATTCCTAAATCTTTCCAAGATCTCAATTTATCTTTAGTAACTGTTCCAGGATTTGCTTCTATTGTAACTTCAACAGAACTCTTTATCTGGAAATTTTCTTTTATTGTTCTAAAAATTCTTTCTAAGCTTTCTAAAGAGATTAAAGATGGTGTTCCGCCACCTAAATATATGGTATCTACATCTTCAGGACTTGACTTCATTTCTATCTCTTTACAAAGAGCTTTTATATATCTTATTTCTTCATCTTTTGAATAAGGAAAGGATATAAAATCACAATAAGGACATTTCTTTACACAAAAGGGAATATGAATATAAATTCCAATCGTTTCCATAAGTAGCTCTATAAAGAATTTTTTAAGACATCTATAAGAGGATAATAAGTCATAATAGAATGTAGCGGTGTAATAGAAATTTTATTACTACCTACAGCCCATATATCAGATCCTTCTTCGTCATTATATTCTTTTTCTCCATGTAGCCAGTAATATACTACACCTCTTGGATCAATCCTCTTTTCAAGACAATTTTTGTAATGAAATTTACCTTGAAAAGTAATACATATATCATCAATATCTGCCTTTGGTGGGATATTTATATTTAAAAAAATTCCCTGGGGAATAAGCCCTGAAAATTTAGGAATATATCTTAGAAGAAACTCCCCAGCTTTTTCAAAATCCTCCTTTTCAGCTTCAGCAGATACAGAGATAGAAACAGCAGGAATATCCTTAAGAGAAGCTTCTCTTGCCCCAGAAACTGTGCCTGAGTATATTATATCTGTTCCTAAATTATATCCCTTATTTATTCCTGATATAACAAAAGATGGTCTTTCAGGAAGAAGAGAATAAACCCCCAACATGATACAATCTGCTGGTGTGCCATTTGTAGTCCAAACTTTCACATCTCTATATTTCCATGGAATAGCATAAACTCTTAATGGTTTATGAAGTGTAAGAGCGTGACCTCCTGCGCTTCTTTCTCTCTCAGGGACTATAATATAAACCCTTCCTAAAGCAGTAAGCTTTTTAGTCAAGATCTTCAAGGAAGGAGAGTCTATTCCATCATCATTAGTTATAAGAATACTTCTCATAAAATTAATCTCTCTTTAAAACAGCCCAAAATGCCTCTTGAGGAATTTCTACTTGTCCTATCTTTTTCATCCTTTTCTTACCTTCTTTTTGTTTTTCTAAAAGTTTTTTCTTCCTCGTAACATCTCCTCCATAGCATTTCTGCAGTACATTTTTTCTTAAAGGTTTTATCTCTTCCCTCGCAATAATCCTACCACCTATTCCCGTTTGAATCACTACTTCAAAAAGTTGCTTGGGGATTACATCTCTTAATTTTTGTACTAACTTTCTACCTTCTTCATAAGCCTTATCCCTATGAACAATGATAGAAAGAGCATCTACAGGTTTACCATTAATAAAGACATCAAGTTTAACTAAGTCACTTGGTCTATAGCCTAAAAACTCATAACTCATAGATCCATACCCACGCGTAACAGATTTTAATACATCAAAAAATTCAGTAATTATCTCGGAAAGAGGAAGTTCACAGGTAATAAGAACCCTTGTAGGAGTAATATATTCAATATTCTGAAAAGTTCCCCTTCTGGAATTAATAAGTTCTATTATAGAGCCCATATATTCACTGGGACTAATAACATTTGCAGATACAAAAGGCTCTCTAAACTCCTCTATTTCATAAAGGGGAGGAAGCTCTAATGGATTTTGGACAATCACTCTTTCTCCTTTTTTTGTTATGATTTCATAAGCTACAGATGGTACAGTTGTAATGACATTAAGATCAAACTCTCTTTCAAGTCTCTCTTGCACAATTTCTAAATGTAAAAGACCTAAAAAACCACATCTAAAACCAAATCCTAATGCAGGAGATTTTTCTGGTTCATAATATAAAGAAGCATCATTTAAGCTTAATTTCTGTAAAACATCCCTAAGATTTTCATAATCGTTATTTTCTACAGGATAAATACCGCAAAAAACCATGGGTTGTACCTTTTTATATCCTGGTAAAGGCTCTTTAGCGGGATTTTCTACATTAGTAACAGTATCTCCTACTCTTGCCTCACTAATATTTTTTATATTTGCTACAATATATCCCACTTCTCCAGCTTCAAGTTTACCTATTGGTACCATATCTGGAATAAAAACCCCTACCTCTTGTACCTCATACTCGGTTCCTGTAGACATCAACTTTATTTTATCTCCAGATTTTACAAACCCATCAAAAACTCTCACATAAATAATTACTCCACGATAAGAATCATACTTTGCATCAAAGATAAGAGCTTGTAATGGTTCTTTAACTTTTCCTTCTGGAGAAGGAATATACTTAATAATTCCCTCAAGAAGCTCTGGTATACCCCAACCTTCTTTAGCACTTACAAAAAACGCCTCGCCTATAAACTTATCTCCTAAAAGTTCTTTTATATCTTCTGCAGTTTTTTCGGGTTCCGCATTTGGAAGATCTATTTTATTCACCACAGGGATTATAGTAATGTTATTCTCCAAAGCTAAAAGGAGATTATTAATTGTCTGGGCTTCTATACCTTGTGTAGCATCTACTACAAGTATAGCACCCTCACAAGCAGCAAGACTTCTGGAAACCTCATAAGTAAAATCCACATGACCTGGAGTATCTATAAGGTTAAATTCATACTTTTCACCATTACTATTATAAAAGAACCTTACTGCTTGAGCTTTCACAGTAATACCACGTTCTCTTTCTATCTCTAAAGTGTCTAATAATTGTTCTCTCATTTTTCTCTTCTCTATTGCCTCTGTGTACTCTAAAAGTCTATCTGCTAATGTGGATTTTCCATGATCTACATGTGCAATTATGCTAAAATTCCTAATTTTTGAGATATCTTTCATGGAATCATTTCCTCCTTACTTTCTTTAACCTTTAAATTATACTACAAACATACCTTTTGACCTATTAAAAATTTATGGTATAATTCACTTTATCAAGACAAAAATCTAATAAAGGAGAGAGAAAAAGAGAATGGCAAATACTAAGTCTGCAATTAAAAGAATAAAAATTAGTGAAAGAAATAGGATTAGAAACAGAGTAAGAATTGGTAAGATTAAATTCTATACTAAACAATTTTTGAAATTATTAGATGAAAATAAGATTGAGGAAGCTAAAAAAGTACTACCAGAAACAATAAGTGCAATTGATAAAGCAGCGCAAAAAGGTACTATCCATAAAAACACAGCAGCAAGAAAGAAATCTAAATTAATGAAGCTTTTAAATGACAAAGTAGCAAGCTAATTTTTGGCACTAATTTTAAGGACTACTTTTTCTAAAAGTAGTCTGGGATCCTTAGCTGTAGATTTGAATTCCTGATCCACCTGCCGCAGAAGGAAATAAATATTTAAAAGCTCTGCGGCATTATATTTTACCAAAGCCTCTTGGCTTTTCTTTATAATAAATGGATGTAAACCTAATTTTTTTCTAATTTCTTCAGAAGAAAATCCATCTTTTAACAGTGCTTGAACTCTAAGAAGTTGTCTTATCTGTTTCACAATAATTTCTAAAATAACAGAAGGATAAAGACCTTCATTCCATAAAGTATCAATACCAGAAAAAGCAAGATAAAAATCCTTTTTTATTAAAGCATCTAAAAAAGTATAAAAAGCAACTTCCTGAGGTGAAAGAACTTTTTTAAGATCCTCTACTGTTACTAAACTCTTCTCACCCACAAAAAGACAAACCTTCTCCATTTCCTGAAGAAGTATACCAAGATTTCCTGAAAAAGAAAGAGATAAAAGATATACCCCTTCTTCTTCTATCTCCTTGCCTTTTTCTTTAAATTTATCTTTTATCCACCTTCTCAAAGTATCTGCCCTAAACTTTCCAAACTCAACAATTCCTTCTGGAGGAATAAACTTTTGAAATGGAATTCTCTTTGGTTTTTCTTCTTCCGCATTTGCTATAAACACCAAACATGTATTAGTAAGTCCTTTGAGTAAAATTTCAAGCTTTTTAGGAAAATTTTCTTTAAGATTTTGAGCATGTCTTACCACTATAAATTGATTACCAAAAAGAGGAGGAGATTCTAAATATGGCAATAAATCATTCCATGTAATATCTTCTGCAAAGAAAGACACATAATTTATATCGCTAAAACGGACTTTTCTAAGATCAGTTAAAGCCTCTTCCATTAAAGACTTCTCTTCACCTATAAAGAGATAAACAGGAGAAAATTTCTTTTCTTTTAAAGAGTGTTTAAATTCCCAATAATTCATAATCTCTTCTTTTCTTGAGAAATAAAGGTAAAATTATAATAAAAATACTAATTATTAAGCTTATTTTATAATGTGAAATAATAATTTGCAAACCTAAGAATAATATATCTAAAAGAAGAGAAAGGATTTTTGTTAATAAAAATGATATAGGTAAAAAGCTTAATAAAATAGAAACAAAAGCAATAAGAAGTATTAAATAAAATAATGGTATTGCAAAGAGATTTGAAACTATAGACAAAGGATAAAGCTTTTTGAAGTAAAAAATGTTAAGAGGAGCTAAAAATATGAAAAGCCAAAAGGAACTTTCCCATATACCTTGCCAAAAATCTGGCAAGAATTTCTCAAAATTGGGTTTGAAAAGAAGTCCTAACATAGCCATATAAGAAAGTTGAAAACTTAAATTAAAAAACTTTAAAGGAGATATTAGAAGATTTATAAAAGCCACCCAAAATAAGGCATTTAAAGAATCCTCCTCTCTCCTAAATATAAAAGCAATTAACAGATAGATATATATTCCTATTACTCTCCAAATAGGTGGTTTATCTCCAAGAATAAGACCATAAAGAAGCAGAAGTGGAAAAAATACAATTTTTGAAATAATCTTCCTGAATGGAAATATAGAGATTATACCTCCTATAAGCATAGAAATATGTAGTCCAGAAATAGCTAAAAGATGTGCCGTTCCTGTTTCAGAAAAAAGCATTCTAATTTCCTTAGACAATTCTCCTGTATCTCCTATGGTTATTGCCTGAATGAAACTACTTTTATCATAACCTAAGGTAGAAAATACATTTTTAATATGTTCTTTAGTTTTCTTCCTTAGATTAGAAATAAAGTTAACTCTCTCCCTACCTTTTTTGCTAATTGATCCAAATTTTATCTCAAAAAGGATATTATCATCCCAAAAGTTATAAGGATTAGAAAAATTAATGGGATAAAAACTTACATTTTCTAAATAAAGAATATCTCCCTCTTTAATATTGTTATTCCCTTTTAGATAGAAAAAACCTCTCTCTTTTGAAAAATATGGTCTAAAAATAATTTGATCAACATCTTTCCTTAAGATTTTTTCTTCTACTATTCCTTCAAGAGATTTCCATTTTTTTTCAAAAAGTTGAAACTTAGGTAAATTAGCATTATATAAAACAACTCCTAAAATAAGAACCAAGATAAGAAAAGGGACAAGAAAGAGATTTTTACGAAATATAATTAAAAGAGTGAGAATAAATAAAGAGATTAAAATAATATCAAAATGATACCTTCCTATAAAAAGACCAACAATATAAGAAAGCAGTACATAAAAAGAAAATGGTAGCTTCAAGAGCTCACCATGTAATTTTATCTTTAATCTTTTCTATCTTCTTTTCTCCTATACCCTTCACCTCTAAAAGATCAGATAGAGAAGAAAAATTGCCATTTTCTTCTCTATACTGGATAATCCTTTCTGCAAGAATAGGTCCTATGCCAGGAAGAGTCTCAAGCTCAGCCTTAGATGCCAGATTTATGTTTATTCTTTCAGAGTTTTCAGTATTTGCTAAAGGAACCTGTACCTTTGAAGAGGGAGAGTTTTGGAAAGAAGGAATATTTTTAGAAGGAACTTGAATTTTATCACCATCTTTTAAAAAATCAGCTAAATTAAGTCTATCAAGATCTGCAGAAGACAAGGGTCCTCCTGCTAAATTTATAGCATCTATAACCCTTGCCTCTTCTCCTAATTTATAAACTCCAGGATTCCTAACATCCCCAGCTACATGAACTATTATATAGCTAATTTCTTTAGAATCACCTGGATAATAAGAATTATTTGAAATTAAAGAGCCTAATACTAATAAGAATAAAAATGAAAATATACCTAAAATTAGTTTTTCTTTTTTATTAAACATTTGCTACTTTGTTAGAGCAAGTTCCTTTTCTTCTTTCCCTTTAGAAATTTGCTTGCTTAGTACTTCAATTGCTTTGTTCAATTGAATGTCATTGTCCTTTCCTACATTTTCTGGATCCATTTCTACTATCATATCTGGTGTTATACCTTCTTTATTTATATCTTTTCCAGAAGGAATCAGATACTTTTCAGTGGTAAGTTTTAAAGCAGAACCATCAGATAAAGGAATTACACTCTGGACTACACCTTTACCAAAAGTTTTTTCTCCTACTAAAACTGCTTTTTTGTAATCTTTTATAGCACCTGATAAGATCTCAGATGCACTTGCAGAATATCTGTTTACTAATACTACAAAAGGTTTGTTCCATTTATAAGTACCTTTAACCACCTTTTCTCCATAAAGTTTCTTTTCTCTATCCTGTCTATATACTACAATTCCTTTTGTAGTGAAAGTTTTAGTATCGCCATTCTTTACAACAGTTTTAACCTGGTCATTTTCGGAGATAAAGAAGCTTGAAATAGTAACAGCAGCCCTTAAATCTCCACCAGGATTGTTTCTTAAATCCAATATAACACCATCAACCTTTTTTTCAATACTTTTCAAAAATTCACTTAATTTCTGAGGAGAATTCTGTGTAAATTCAGAAAGTGACACATACCCTATATTATTTTTTAAAACTTTACCTTCAACAACTGGAGTTTCAATTATTTCTCTCTTTAGAGTAAATTCATAGTATTTTTTCTCCTTTTCCCTATATATTTTAATCTTAACCTCTTTTCCTACCTCACCTCTTATCATAGAAACAACTTCATCTAAAGATTTATCTAATACTGATTTTCCATCTACCTCTACTATTTGATCTCCAGCTTTAACACCAGCCTTATAAGCAGGAGTATTTTCTATAGGTGCAAATACCACTATTTTCCCATCTTTTGATTCTAATCTCATCCCTACACCACCAAAAAATCCCTGCATATCTTCTGTGAACATCTTAAATGCATTGGGATCAAAAAATTCAGTATAAGGATCATTCAAAGATTTTAAAAGACCTCTTATTGCCTCATATTCTAATTTTTTATTATCTAAATTCGTCTCTATATATGCATTTTTTACATAATAAAGAGTCTCAATAAAGACTCTCATATTAGAGATCAAATCATCAAGAGTATCCTTTGCACTACTAAATTTAGGAATAGAAAATATTACTATTCCTACAACAACTATCAACAATACTAATTTTTTGTTAAGTTTCATATCTTAATTCTCCTCCACTTTATTTTTTTACTTAAGCCATCCCGCAGGATCCACAGGACTTCCAGTTACTCTTACTTCAAAGTGTAAGTGAGGTCCTGTACTAAGTCCTGTGCTACCTACATATCCAATTATCTCTCCTTCCGCAACCTCCTCTCCAATTTTTACTACAATCTTAGATAAATGTCCATAGAGAGTAGAAATATTACCCCCATGGTCCAGAATTATTAAGTTTCCATATCCTCCATACCAACCAGCATAAATTACCTTTCCTGAAGCTGCAGCCTTAATAGGGGTTCCATATGCTACTGCTATATCTATACCTGTATGAGAAAGAGGAGCACCTCCAAGAATTGGATGTGGCCTCATACCAAATTTTGAAGAAATACTACCTATAACAGGCCAACTTAATTTACCCTTTTGAGCTTTTTGCACGCTTGAAGATGCTAATTTCTTTATCATATTTTCAATTTCTTTTGACTCTTTTTCCAAAGTAGCAATAACTTGCTGCTGATATTTTTTTTGAGTTCTAACTTTATCTAAATATGCTGTTTTTTCTCTTTTTTTCTTCTCTATATAAGCTTTCTTGTCTGAAATATTCTTTACTAAAACTTCTGCATTCTTTTTTTCTTCCTCCCATTCTTTTTTCTTCTGAGTAAGATCTTTATATTGATTATTTATCTCTGTTATCCTATTTGCCTCAACTTTTATCAATGACCGCAAATAATAAGGTACTGCAAGAGTATTAAAAGAGTCTTCACATAAAATAAGATCAGCCTTTAATGTCTGTAGTACTTTAAACACCTCACCTAAATTTTCCTTATAATTTAAAATCCTAAATTTCAAATTTCTCTGCGTCAAATTAAGTTGAGTTGAAAGAACTAACAGTCTTGCTTGAGATTCTCTTAGTTTAGTTTCAGCCACATTAAGTTCTTTTTCTGCCTGATCCAATTCTCTATCAATAGAATTTATCTCACTAACAATATTGACCTCGGTCTTTTCAAGAGTCTTTACTTTACTCTTTAGATCTTGAATCTGCTGCTTTTTCTGTTGAAGCTCTTTCTGTTTTTGAGAAAGAACGTCTGCAGAGACTCCTTTTGTAAGAGTAAGGTTAAATACTAAAAGTATAAATAATATCCCCGATATTAATTTCCTTATCATATTACAATCTCTGGAAACTTATTAAAGCAGATGTAAAACTTATAATAATATTTGAAAGTACAAAATATAAAACCCAAACTAAAATATGCCTCAGATCAAATACATATACAAAATATGGAAGAACCCTTGATATTTGATCCTTTAATAAGGAGAAGGAAAAATAAACAATTAAAATGGAAAAAAAGGAAGATAGAAAAGTAATAAAAATGTTTTCCCATATCTGAGAAGTGACAGAAAATTTCGGATATGCTAAATGAACATGAGCAAGTAGTTCTACAGAAATAATTAAAAATGCTAAACTACCTAAATAAATAAAGATCTTCTTAATAGACCCCACTACTCTATTAAGCTGATTCCATTCATTTATCATATTTTCCGAATATCTAATTTCTTCTACAAAGCTGTAATTTAGAAGAAAACTTTTTAGATCCTCAAATTTCTCTAGGGTAATAGGTGTAATCTCTAAAGCTTTTGGTAAAGCCTCGGGAGATCCCCATGAAAATATCTCATTTTCTCCTCCTAATGTCTCCTTTAACCTATCCCAAGCATCCTTCTGGGTTATATATACCACTTCTTTAAATTTAAAATTAGATTTTAAATCTTCTATTAATTTTAAAATTTTAGAATCAGGTGTTTCAGGAGAGATAAAAGCATAGATCTTAATCTTTTCAAGCCACAAGTTTAAAGAACCATTTACAGAAGTTACAAATACTATAAGAGACAAAAAAACAGTAAAGAGCACTAGAAAAGATAAAAACAAAAATAATCCTTTAGTTTTTATACCTTCCCAAAAATTTCCACTACCCATAGCTAAATTATAACCTTAAATACTATAGAAAAGCAATACCACAAGGATTCCTATAACACTTCCTAAATTAATTCTTAAATCAAAGCCAAAAGTAAAAGTTACAAAATATAAATCTACGGTAAAGGGAGAGAATCCAATAAAAATTCCATCTCTTAGTATTTCAAGTCTATCTCCTAAAGCTTCTGCTACAACCCCTCCTATTATCATGCCCAAAACAATAAGGAAAATAAAGAGTCTCGTAGACATTCTACTTCTTCTCATCATTTACCCCCAAAATTTTTTCTAAACTTTTAATAACATATCTTCCTATTATTCCATTTACAGATCCTGTAATTATCCCAAAAAGAATTAAGAAAGGAGCATAGTAGAGAATCCCAGAATGCTGTACAAAAAAAATAACAACCAAGAGCTGTGTTAAATTGTGAGTTATAGCTCCCAAAACACTATTTGTAACTAAACTTAAGGAGGTATTTTTCACAATACCCATCACAATGGTACTCATTATACCCCCAAAAAGTCCTAAAAAAAATGAGATATTCAAAAAAGTTCCCAATATAAAATTAACTATTATGACTCTTAAAATAGTTATTAATAGAGCCTCTTTCCAACTTAATGTGTATATCATAACTAAAGAAACAAGATTTGCAATCCCAAGTTTAGCTCCAGGGATAGGAAAGAGAGGAGTTATAAATATACTTTCTAAGTAAAACAGTATGCATGCTACAGAAAGTAGTATAGCAAGCAAAGTCAAGTATAAAACTTTATTCTCGTAAATCTTATCTCTCATTTTTCAACTCTAAATATCACATTATCAGAAATCCATAATTTTCCATCAGAATACATTAGTATTAATCCTACGTTAGAAAATTTTTCTCTCCATAAGGTTACAGCCTCCTTACCAGCAGCAAAAAAGGTAGTAGATAGGATATCAGCCTCTGTTCCACTTTGACTTATTACACTCACACTCATAAGATCTCCTTCTGGATAACCAGTCTTTGGATTAAAAATATGACAATATCTTTTCCCATCTTTAATAAAAAATCTTTCGTAATCTCCAGAAGTTGCAACAACCCCTTCTTTTATCAATACTTTTCCTAAAAACCCATCTTCCCTTGGATGTCTTATATTTATTCCCCAGGATTCGCCTTCTAATGGCTTACCAAAAACTGCAATAGTCCCTCCTATATCAAAAATCCCTCTTGTAAGAGAATATTTTTTTGCAATGTTTAAAAGCTTCTCTGCCATATATCCCTTTGCTACTCCTCCTAAATCTATCCCCATTCCATTTTTTGTCAGCTTTACTTTATTATCTTCTACTTCAATCTTCCTAAAATTCACAAAGTTCAAAGCTTTTTCAATCTCTATTTCAGAAGGTACTCTATAATTCCTATTATAAAAGCCCCAGATTTCTAATAGAGGTGAAACAGTTGGATCAAAATACCCGTTAGAAAGTTCTGCATATTTTCTTGCAGTTTTTATAATATTTAATGTATCTTCTGAAACATCTACAAATCTTCCTGCGTTTTCATTGATTTTATATACTTCACTTTCCGAATTGAACCTGTCAAAAACTTTACTTAAATACTCTAATGTTTTCCAAGATTCCTCTAACGCTACATTTCTATCCTTACCCCAAAGCTTAATACTAACAAAGGTATCCATTAAAATTCCTTCCCGAGAAGCTTCTATCTCGGAATTACTCCTAAAGAAAGAAAAAGACAGAATTCCAATTAAAAATAATACTCCTACTGCTTTAATAAGATTAACGACTTTGTTGGACATTTCTCCACACAAATCCCGCAACTATTACAAAGACTATAATCTATTACAGGGAATCTGCCATCCATCTTAATTGCACCTGTAGGGCAAGCTTTCTCACATATTCCACAAGCAATACATGCCCGATCACATACTTTTCTTGCATCGGGACCAGGAAGAGCAGACTTGCATCCTAAAAGCAACGGGATATCCACAGAAAATAAACTAAGAACTCCTCTAGGGCATGCTTTTACACAAAGTCCACAACCTGTACATTTTTCCATATCTATTTTAGGAAGACCGTCAGATCCTATATGAATAGCATCAAAAACACAAGCTTCTACACAATCCCCAAAGATAAGACATCCGGTAGGACAAGCCTTATAACCTCCCTGAATTAAATTTGCAATCTTACAAGTTTCAAGTCCATAGTATATAAACTTATCCTGAGCTATACCCTTTGCCCCTTGACAAGTTAAAAAAGCAACATTTTTTACCACTGTTCTTATATTCTTCACATCAAGAATTTGAGCCACATTTTGAGCTGTTTTTTCTCCTCCTGCAACACAAGCTGTAACAGGAGCTTTACCCTCTAAAATCGCTTGTGCACATGATTCACATCCAGAATAGCCACAAGCACCACAATTACTACCTGGTAAAGCGCTTAAGATCTCAGCCAGTCTTGGATCTATTTCAACCTTAAATTTCCGACCTGCAATAGCTAAACCTACCCCAAAGATCAATCCCATACTTCCTAAAACTAAAGCTGACGTGATTATTAATCCCATTTTTTAATTTTTCCTCCCTTTTAATGTGCCATACCCTGAAAACCTAAAAATACAAGGGCTAGAAGTCCTGAAGTTATAAAAACTATAGGATAACCTTGCCAAAATTTAGGGGTATCTGAATATGCAAGTCTTTCCCTAATGCTTGAGAGTAATATTAAAGCGATAGTATAACCCAGAGAAACTCCTATGGAATATACAATGGTCTCCAAGAGATTGTAATGATAATCTATATTTAAAAATGTAACTGCTAAGATAGCACAGTTTGTAGTAATAAGTGGAAGATATATTCCCATAGCTTTATAAAGATATGGGGAAGTTTTTCTTATAACCATCTCTACTAACTGTACCAAGACTGCAATAACTAAAATAAAAGTCAATGTCCTCAAGAAAACAAGATTCAATGGTAAAAGAATATAATAATAGACAAAGAAGGTAACTACAGAAGCCATAACCATAACAAATGTAACAGCAAAACCCATTCCTACAGATGTATCAAATTGGGAGGTCATTCCTACATAAGAGCATAATGCTAAAAACCTCATAAATATGATATTATCTACTATCATAGCAAAAAAGAATAAACTAAATAGTTTCATTAAAGACTCCATACTCATTACCTCCTAAACTTATTTCCAGCCCAGTTCAACAAAGCAATAAGAAAGCCTATTCCCCAAAAAGCACCAGGAGGCATAATAAAAGCCAGAGTAGGTTTAAAAATTCCTGGTAAAATAGGAATTCCCAGAATAGTACCTGACCCTAAAAATTCTCTTAACATACCTAATGTAACAATTACCCAAAGGTATCCCACACTCATACCAAGACCATCTGCTAAAGAATTTAGAACAGAATTTTTATAAGCAAAAGCCTCTGCCCTACCGATAATCATGCAGTTTACCACAATAAGAGGAATAAATATTCCTAAGGACTTATGAAGTTCAGTAAAATAAGCTGACATTACCAGATCAATTATGGTAGTAAACATTCCTATGGCTATTATAAATATAGGGATTCTTATATTATATGGAGTTATAGGACGCAGTAAAGAGACAAGTATGTTGGAGAATATCATCACAAACGAGAAAGCAAGTCCCATTCCTAAAGAATTCTGAACACTTGTAGAGACAGCAAGCACTGAACACAATCCAAGCATCAGTATAAGAATAGGATTTTCTTTAAAAATAGCGTTAACAAAATTCTGCCAAAATTCTTTCATTATCCTCCCCCCTCAAAATTCGTATGGTTTAAAACTTCATTTATTGCCCTTACTACAGCTCTTGATGATATTGTTGCTCCTGTAACTGGATTGATATTCCTCTTTACCTCTAAATTGGGCTCATTTTTACCAAGAAATTGTTTTAAAAAACCTTCTTTTGTCACTTCTGCTCCAAGTCCAGGAGTTTCTTCCTGGGACATCACTCTTACTTCTAAAATCTTATTATTTTTATCTACACCTACAAGAAGCTTAATCTCACTACTATATCCTTTGGTACTTACTTCCCAGATACTACCAACTTTTTCTCCATCATCATAACCAATATATACTTCTTGAATATTAACTAAAGGATCTTTTGGTGTAATATTATTCTCAAGTTTTACAAATCTTTTTGCTGAAGAAAGAATCTCCTTTAAAGCTTTTTCTTTTTCCCTTGCTTCATTTAACTCAATTACTTTTTGAGTTTTTTCATAAGTGAAAGCGAGTGCAGCTGCAGCCAAAGCACAAATCAACATTAAAGTAATCCCATAGGTAAAAATATCTTTCATTTCTTCACCTCTCCAAATTTACGAGGTTTAAAACTTCTATCAATCAATGGGGTTAATGCATTCATTACTAAAATTCCATAGCTTACTCCCTCAGGATAAGCTCCAAAAATTCTAATCATCATAGTAAGAAAACCCGCTCCAATCCCAAATATAATTCTTCCTTTTGAAGTAAGAGGAGTAGTTACCCAATCGGTAGCCATAAAGAAAGCTCCTAAGAAAATTCCTCCTGCAAGGATCTGAAACAAAGGATCCTTGCCAAAGAGGATAGAAATAACAAAGACCGTAAGTATAAAAGAAAAGGGTATTTTCCAATCTATAACTTTTTTATAAATAAGCCACAATCCTCCAAGAAGAAGTAGTAATACTGAAGTTTCGCCAATACACCCAGGAATATCTCCTATACATAAATGAAAATAGGAAGGAAGATTGTATCCTGATATTTTCAATTTATCAATAGCAAGAGGAGTAGCTGTGGAAACTATAGGAGTCGCAGTAGAAGCAAGAGAGGTTGCAGTAGAAGTAAGCTCATTACCAATAGTCCTTATAGGATTCACCCAAGAAGTCATAATTACTGGATATGATATAAGAAGAAAAGCTCTTCCAACTAAAGCAGGATTTAAAAAATTATTACCTAAGCCCCCAAATATTTGCTTTACCAAAATAATAGCCACAGCTGTCCCTACTATAGGTATCCAAAGAGGAACTTTCGGGGGTAATGTTAAAGCTAACAAAAGCCCAGTAACCACAGCACTAAAATCAGAAAGAGCGCTAAGAGATTTCCTTCTAATAAGGAGAGATATGGCCTCCCACGCTACTGCTGAAACAATACTTACAATAATCACAAGCAAAGAGTGAGTTCCAAAAAAGTATATTCCTGCCAAAGTGGTAGGAATAAGAGCATAAATAACCTGCCTCATTGCATAGGAAACATCTTCACCTTCAAAAATATGTGGTGAAGAGGACACAATAAGTTTAGTGTCTAACTTCATTGAAGCACTCCCCCTTACTTTCTTTTCTTTGCTAAAATCTCTGCCTTACCCATTCTAATCCACTGTAAAAGTGGTCTCCGAGATGGACATGTATAATTACAAGAGCCACATTCAATACAATCCAAAGCTCCTAATTCTTCCGCCTCTACTATTTTCTCTTTCTCCACATAACTTGCAATAGCTGTTGGTATAATCCCCATAGGACATACATCCACACATCTTCCACATCTTACGCATGTCATTGGTTCGTAATACTTAACATCTTTCTTACGGAAAACCACAACTCCAGAAGTACCCTTTATAATTGGGGTTTCCAAATTATATATTGCAACTCCCATCATTGGACCACCAAATATAATCTTCCCTGGTTCTTCTCTAAATCCACCTGCTGTTTCAATAAGTTTTGATACAGGAGTACCAATAAGAACATCCAAATTTTTAGGAGAATTTACGCCCTCTCCACTAACTGTAACCCCACGAGATATAAGAGGAAGTCCTGTATTAAAATGTTCTGCAATGGCACAAGCAGTCCCTACATTATTTACGATTACTCCTACATCAAGGGGGAGTCCTCCTGAAGGAACCTCTCTATTAAGTAAAGCTTTTATAAGATGTTTTTCTGACCCTTGAGGATATTTCGTATAAAGAAGTGCTATCTCAATATCCCTATCGGTATAATTTCTTAATAAATTTGCAGCCTCTTTTTTATTTTCTTCTATTCCTATAATCCCTTTTTTAGCTCCAACCACGTACATTAAAATTTTCAAACCCTGTATGATAAGTTCTGGTTTCTCAAGCATTAGACGATAATCAATAGTAAGATAAGGTTCACACTCTGCTCCATTAAGAATAATTGTATCAATCTTTTTCTCAGAAGGAGGTGTAATCTTTACATGGGTAGGAAAAGCAGCGCCACCAAGTCCTACAATTCCTGCTTCTCTAATTCTCTGCCTGATCTCATCAGGTGAGAGGTTTTCCCATGAAACTTTTTCAGGAAGGTCAGGATAAAGCTCCTCTTTACCATCAACTTCTATCTCTATTGCAGTTACAAGTTCTCCTGAAGAATGTGGATAGAGACCTATACGTTTTACAGTACCTGAAGTAGGTGCATGAATGGGTGAAGTAACAAAAGCTTGTTTATCTCCAATCTTCTGACCTTTGTAGACATAACTTTTAGGTTTTACCAATGGTTCTGCAGGTGCACCTGTATGTTGTTGAATAGGAATAATTAATCTTTCAGGAAGAGGAATCTTTGAAATAGGAATATCTTTAGATAAATCCTTTTTCTCAGGAGGATGAACGCCACCCTTAAAGGTAGAAAATTTCATATTAAGCCTCCTTTTTATTCTAAAACCTGATACCTCTCAAATAATATTTTATATTTCTCTTGTAGAGAAATAAATCTCTCTTTCTCTTTCTCTATAACATCTTGAGGAGCTTTGGAGATAAATTCGTTGTTATGTAACCTTTCTTCCAACTTTTTAATGGCTTTTTCCAAATCTTCTAATTCCTTTTTTATACGACTTTTTTCCTTTTCAATATCAATAAGTCCTCTAAGAGGTACATAGAAACTAGTATTTTCTATTATTTTATGAGCCACATTTTTAAGATCTTTTAATTCAGATGCAGATCTAAGTTCTGCTTTTGCTAATATATAAAAATAGCCTGAATATCCCTGAAGAAGGACTTCTTTTTCTCTATCACGTGTATAAAAATCAACCTTTATAACCTCAGAAGGAGGTATATTGAATTCTGCTCTTATGGCTCTTACTGATTTTATTGCTCCCATGATAAATTCCATATCCTTTTCTGATTTTTCATCTATAAATTCTTTCTCAACCCCTGGCCATAATGACATCATTATACTCTCATCACTCCCAGGAATTTTTTGCCATATCTCTTCTGTAATAAAAGGCATAACAGGATGTAAAAGTTTTAAGTTTTCACGAAGTACTTTCCATAAAATAGTTTGGGATACCAATTTACTCTCTGGATCCTCTTGAGGTAACAATCTTAATTTAGAAAGCTCAATATACCAATCACAAAACTCTCCCCAGAAGAAATTGTAAACCCTTTTAACATAGTCGCTAAATTGGTAGTTTTCTAAATGCATTGTTACTTCTTCTATCTCTTTTTGAAGCCTACTTAAAATCCACCTGTCAGAAAGAGATAATAAGTGTTTACTTAAATCTACCTGAGAATAATCTTTATCATCTAAATTAGTGATCACAAATCGTGAAGCATTCCAGATTTTATTTGTAAAATTTTTGGTATTCTCAAAATTTTCCTCATGAAATCTTAGATCTTGCATCTCAGTACACTGTATAGCAAGTCCAAATCTTGTAACATCTGCTCCATACTTACTAATTAAATCTAAGGGATCCACTCCCGTACCTTTAGATTTACTCATCCTCTTTCCTTCACGGGTAAGAACTGTAGGATGTACATAAACGTTATAAAAAGGAATATCCTTTTTAAACATAAGTCCCATCATAATCATACGTGCAACCCATAAATTTATAATATCTCTTGCAGTACTCAAAACTGATGTAGGATAAAAGTACTTTAAATCTTCGGTTTCCTCAGGCCACCCCAATGTAGTAAGAGGCCAAAGAGCAGAACTGAACCATGTATCCAACACATCTTCATCTTGTTTTAAATTTTTAGAACCACATTCCTCACACTTTTCAGGAGCTTTTTCACTTACATTTCTATGTCCACAATCCTCACAGTACCAAGCAGGTATCCTGTGCCCCCACCAAAGTTGTCTTGAAAGGCACCAATCCTTAATATCATACATCCAATCAAAATATATTTTTTTCCATCTATCTGGTATAAACTTTACTTTCTCATTTTCAACAGCTTCAATAGCAGGTTTTGCAAGCTCATCCATTTTCATAAACCATTGTTTTGATATCATAGGTTCAATAGGAGTACTACATCTATCACAAGTAGCAAGATCATGAATATAAGTCTCTTTTTTAATTAAAAAGCCCTCTTTTTCTAAATCTTTCTCAATCTTCTTTCTACATTCAAATACATCTAAATCTTTATATTTACCTGCATTTGCATTCATTATTCCATTCTCATCTATTACTGATATAAATTCCAAATTATGCCTTTTTCCAAGTTCAAAATCATCTTCATCATGAGCAGGAGTTACTTTTAAAGCACCAGTACCAAAATTAGGATCCACAATTTCATCAGCAATTATAGGAATAACTCTTCCTACTAAAGGTAATACTACTTTCTTCCCAATAAAATTTTTGTATCTTTCATCACTGGGATTAACTGCTACCCCCGTATCTCCAAGCATAGTTTCAGGTCTTGCAGTGGCTATTACAATGTAGCCTTTTTCATTATATAAAGGATATTTAATATACCAAAGAAAAGAAGACTCCTCAACATATTTTACTTCTAAATCTGAGATCGCCGTTCTACAACGAGGGCACCAATTTATAATCCTTTCTCCCCGATATATATATCCTTTTTTATAGAGTTCTACAAATGCTTTTACCACTGCTTTTGAATAAACATCGTCCATTGTAAACCTAAATCTTTTCCAATCACAGGAGACCCCTAATCTTTTTAATTGTTCAACTATAGTCCCCCCATATTTTTCCTTCCATTCCCATACCTTTTCTAAAAACTTTTCTCTTCCTAAATCCCACCTATTCTTTCCTTCTTTCAAAAGCTCTCTCTCTACCACCATCTGAGTCGCAATCCCTGCATGATCTGCTCCAGGAATCCATAAGGCATTATAACCCTGCATTCTTTTCCATCTTATTAAAATATCTTGAATAGTAGCATTTAAAGCATGACCTAAATGAAGAGAGCCAGTAATATTAGGGGGAGGTAAAACTATACAAAAAGGTTCTTTATTTTTATCTACTTCTACGTGGAAATAATCCCTACTGATCCAGAATTCATACCATTTCTTTTCTACATCGTTAAAAGAATAATAAGGAGCCATCTCCTTATCCATAATTAGATCCTCCACTAACCAGCAGCTTTTTCCAAAATTTCAAGCGAAATTTCATTACGATTATAAACCAAATCTGGTGTTACTACAAATTTTTTCACATTTAAAAGTGGTAGCTCATACATCAACTCTAACATTAATTCTTCCATTACTGCCCTAAGACCTCTTGCTCCTGTTGACTTCTCCTGAGCCTCTTTTGCAATAGCTCTTAATGCTTCATCAGTGAATTCTAATTCTATATCCTCCAAAGCAAGAAGAGTTTTATACTGTTTTACAAGAGCATTCTTAGGTTCCACAAGTATTTTAAGCAAAGCCTCCTCACTTAAAGGTTCTAACACTGTAACTACAGGGAACCTTCCTACAAATTCAGGGATCATTCCAAATTTAATTAGATCCTCAGGAATTATATGAGGAAGAATAGTACCTAATGATTTTCTATTCCGAGGTTCTATTTGTGCCCCAAAACCAATATTAGAAAAATCTAACCTTTTATCTACAATCTTTTCTATTCCTTCAAAAGATCCACCTGCAATAAACAAAATATCCTTTGTATTCATTTGGATAAACTCCTGATAGGGATGCTTTCTACCACCTTGGGGAGGTACATTAGCAATAGTACCCTCTACAATTCTAAGTAAGGCTTGTTGTACTCCTTCTCCTGATACATCTCTGGTTATAGAAGGATTCTCAGATTTTCTTGAGATTTTATCTATTTCATCAATATAAACTATACCTTTTTCTGCCTTTTTTACATCCCAATCAGCATTCTGAATTAATCTAAGAAGGACATTCTCCACATCTTCACCTACATATCCAGCTTCGGTGAGAGTAGTGGCATCTGCAATTGCAAAAGGAACTTTTAAAAATCTTGCAAGGGTCTCTGCAAGAAGAGTTTTCCCAACACCAGTAGGTCCTATAAGCAGAATATTACTCTTTTGAATTTCCACATCCTGATCAAGTTTATCTTTTCTAAAGATTCTTTTATAATGATTGTAAACAGCAACTGAGAGTACCTTCTTTGCCTTTTCTTGTCCTATCACATATTGATCAAGAAATGCTTTTATCTCAGAGGGTTTTGGAAGTTCAAATGATGAAAAATCTTTTTCTTGTTCTTGATCTTCTTCTTGTAAAATTTTGTGAGCAATCTCTATACATTCATCACAAATATATACCCCTGGTCCTGCAATCATTTTTTTAACTTCTTTTTGCGCTCTCCCACAAAAAGAACAACGTATTTCTTTATCTGACATATTTTTACCCCTTATTCTTTTTTACTCTCTAATACTTCATCAACAATACCATATTCTTTAGCCTCAAAAGCAGACATAAAGAAATCCCTATCAGTATCCTTCTCTATTCTTTCCATAGGTTGTCCAGTATGATAAGAAAGTATTTCGTTCAATATCTTTCTAATCTTTAATATTTCACGAGTATGGATTTCAATGTCTGCAGCTGGTCCATAAGCACTTCCTAATGGTTGATGTATCATTACCCGAGAATGAGGTAATGCATATCTCCTTCCTTTATCCCCTGCACTAAGAAGTACTGCAGCCATACTTGCTGCTTGCCCTACACATACAGTTGTAATTTTGGGCTTAACATGACGCATAGTGTCATATATAGCAAGCCCTGCAGACACCTCTCCTCCAGGACTATTTATATAAAGATAAACCTCCTTTTCTGGATCTTCTGACTCTAAAAAAAGAAGCTGAGCAATTGTTAAATTAGCAACCTCATCATTGATTGCAGTACCCAAAAAAATTATTCTACTTTTCAAAAGTCTTGAATATATATCATAAGTTCGCTCTCCTCTTGGTGTTTGCTCAATAACAATAGGGACTAAAGTCATTTATATCATTCCTCCTTTATGGTATTCTGTTCTATAAGAAATCTTTTAACCTTTTCCCTTAGAAGATTCCTCTTTAAAGTGCCCATAACATCCTCTTTCTCAAGTTCTCTTCTGATCTCTTTTGAATCTTTTCCTTCTTCTTCTGCAATATCTTCTATTACTGATTCCAACTCTTCTTCTGATACCTCAATAAACTCTTCCTCTGAAATCTTTTCCAAGACCATCTCTATCTGAATTCTTTTTCTTGCATCCTCTATAATATTATTTATAAACTCATCTTTATTAAGCCCTTTTTCGCTTAAATAATCTTCTAAAGTAATTCCTTTTTTAGAAAGTTCATTTATAAAATTTCTAAGAATATTTTCTGCTAACATATGTACATAAGTTAAAGGAGGATCAAGCTCTGTAGTTTCCAATATTTTATCTAAAATTTCAGAAAACAACCTATCTTCCTCAGCTTTTTCTCTTTCTTCCTTTATACTAATCTTTACTCTTTCTCTAAATTCTTCTATAGAAGAAGCCCCAACTTTTTGCAGAAAAGTTTCTTGATCAGGTTTATCGTATCTCCAAATCTTTTTAACACGCCATTTAAGATTTAAAGTACTTCTAGCTATTTCTTTTTCATAGAAATCTTCGGGAAAAGTAAACTCAAAAAGTTTTTCTTCACCGGGTCTCATTCCTAAAATTTTATCTTCAAGCTCTGGCAAAACCTTCCCATTCAAAGTAAGCCATAAAGGTGCAAGTTGAGTGCCATCCTCTTTTTCCATCTCTAAATAAACAACATCACCTTTCTCCACCTGATCTTCTACAGCATTCAATTTACCAAGCTGAAGTTCTATTTGTTCAATTACTCTATCTATTTCTTCCTCGGAAATTTCTACTTTTTCTCTTTTAATTCCTAAATTTTTATATTCGCCCAATTTAAATTCTGGAGGAACTTCAAAGACAAAAGAAAATTTTAGATCTTCATTTTCTTCCCATTCCTTAGGAATATCAAAATAAGGTTCTTGAAGAGGAGTGACATTTTCCTTACTTAAGAATAGATCTAAGACTTCTCTTGCAACAATTCTAACAGCCTCATCCTCAAAAGTCTCAAGTCCAACATATTTTTCTAACACTGGGCGAGGTGTATATCCTTTTCTAAAACCAGGAACTTGAACTCTTTTTACTAAAGATTTATAGGCTTTTTCAAGACTTTTTTCTCTTTCATTAGCCTTTACTTCTACATTTACCTTCAGTCTGCTTCCTTGAAGCTTTTCTACTTCGTATTTAACCTCAGTTTCATCAATTGACATTACTCTTACCTCCCTAATAATAAAATAATACCTCAGATTTAAACTCTGAGGTCTAAAAATTTTAGTATAATTTTCAAATTATCTTTTTTGGAGCGGGAGACGGGATTTGAACCCGCGACCTTCTCCTTGGCAAGGAGACGCTCTACCCCTGAGCTACTCCCGCACCTCAATTTTAATGTTCTCCTTCCTTATTTATGGTGCGAGGGGTGGGATTTGAACCCACATGGGTAATCCCACTAGATCCTAAGTCTAGCGCGTCTGCCATTCCGCCACCCTCGCATAACTGGTGAGCCGTGCAGGAATCGAACCTGCAACCCCCTGATTAAGAGTCAGGTGCTCTACCAGTTGAGCTAACGGCCCAGAAATGGCGCGCCCGGGAGGATTTGAACCCCCGACCCACGGATTAGAAGTCCGTTGCTCTGTCCTACTGAGCTACGGGCGCCTTTTATGGGGTGAACGACGGGACTTGAACCCGCGACCACTGGGGCCACAACCCAGCGCTCTACCATACTGAGCTACGTTCACCATTAACCTCGGTCCAAAATCATCCTGAGCATTTCTAATGGTGCGCCCAGGAGGATTTGAACCCCCGGCTTGCAGATTCGAAGTCTGCCGCTCTATCCAACTGAGCTATGGGCGCTCTTAAATTTTGGAGCGGGAGACGGGATTTGAACCCGCGACCCTCAGCTTGGAAGGCTGATGCTCTACCCCTGAGCTACTCCCGCTTCATTTATCATATGGTCGGGGCAGCTGGATTTGAACCAGCGACCTCCTGGTCCCAAACCAGGCGCGCTAAACCAACTGCGCTATGCCCCGTTTGTTAACTAAATATTATACAAAAAACTCTTTTAAGTCAAGATCTATACATATAAACAGAACTAAAGAGAAATAGAATCAAGCTCTTTATTATTATTTATATCCCATATAATAACTTTATTATCCTCTATCAAAGCTATAGTCTTCTGAGAGATTTTAGAAAGAGATGGACTTCCAGGATTGAGAAGTATCTTATCTTCTTTTTTCTTTAAAACTGGTATATGAATATGACCAAAAACCAACAAATCCACGCCAAATTTATCCATTAAATCCCACAATTCATCTTCAGATTTTTCTTCCCCATGGGTAACAAGAATCTTCCAAGGTGGAAGATATAAAAAAACATATGGCGACATTATAGGATACCTAAGCATCAATTGATCTACATCTGCATCACAGTTCCCCTTTGATATAAAAAAGCTGAGACCTGAATTATTTATAAGTTCTGATAGTTTTTGAGGATTATATCCAGCAGGTAAGGGATTACGAGGACCATGATATAGAACATCTCCTGCATGAATTACCAAATTTGACTCTTCAATTTTTCCTTTTATCATTTCCCAGAAGCTAACATCCCCATGAGTATCACTCATAACTAAGATCTTCAAAAAAATCACCTCCCATACTGAAGCCTTTCCCATAAATGAGATGGAAATCCTAAAAGCTGCATCTTTCTCTGAATAGAAACCACATCGTATTCAACTCGTTTTACTTGTAAAACTTTCTTCTGAGTATCAAATATTCCAAAACTTGCTTTCCAATTTCCATCCCTCGGTTGTCCTACACTTCCTGGGTTTATTAGATACTTATATCCTTCCTCAATTTTTATTTCTCCATCATTTGTAAAACTTACGTAGTAGATATCTCTATCCCTTCCTGAAAAGACAAAAGCTCCTGCTAAATGAGAATGTCCAAAAAAGCATAACTTTTTTTCCATCAATTCAAAATTTGCAAGGACGGAATAATAATTTATTAGATACTCATCAGTAGGCTCTCTTAAACTTCCATGTACTAAGTAATAAGAAGACTCATCAATTCTTAATTTTAATCTTTGCAATTTCTGAAAATTTTCTGGAGTAATATTATTGATAGTCCATTCAATAGCAAATTGGGCAGAAGCATTAAAATCATTATAATCTCTTATTCCTACCACTGCCGCGTCATGATTACCAAGCACTGTAAACTTAAAATGTCTTAAATACTTTATACATTCATTAGGATTAGGACCATAGCCTACAATATCACCAAGGCAATATATTTCATCTACTTCTTTTTCAAGCTCTCTATAAACTTTCTCTAAAGCCTCTAAATTACTATGAATATCTGAAATTATACCTATTTTCATTGCACTAAAGAAAGATCGCGTTCCAAGGGAACAGTTAAATCCATATGCCCTACTAAAGTCTCTACTACAGCACTATCTATCAGGATTTGTACCTTATGAACTTCCGGAAATTCTGTAAGAGTATCTACAATACTATATACAGTCAGCATTTCTCCCATGCTTCCACCAGGATGATTCCTCTTTAATTCTTGAGAAAAGTTTACATAAGCTATGTTATTCTTCACAGAGATTCCTAAAAGCTTAGTTCCTTTCGGGATAGGAAAATTTTCTCCATTTCTTGAAGAAACCTCTATAAGCTTCTCTAATACTTTTTCTAAAATTTTATCCCGAGAAAAAACTTTTTCCCATCTTGGAACTTCTATAATTACCTCTTCGGGAGTAAGAGTTTCAGTTTTAGGATTATAGGTATAGATTCTAAATGAAGCCTTCTCCTTTGAAAAAGCAAAAAACAAAAAAATTATTAAAAGTAAAATTACCACAACTGAAATAATTAATTTTTTTCTCACTTTAAAGCTTCCCTTTTATAAGGTTTTTATCTCCTTACAGAATTTCCTTTTTTTACTACTTCATCAATAAATCTTAAAAACTCTTCATTATTTCTTGTCTCCCTTAATTTCTTCTTAAGCATTTCAATAGCTTCTCCTTCTTCTTGTCCTGCTAATGTTCTTCTCAAAAGCCATATTCTCTTTAATTGATCTTCCGGATATAAAAGTTCTTCTTTCCTAGTACCAGATCGTGTGATGCTTATTGCAGGAAATATTCTTCTATCTGCAATCTTCCTATCTAAAACAAGTTCCATATTTCCTGTACCTTTAAACTCCTCAAAAATCACATCATCCATTCTACTACCTGTTTCAATTAAAGCAGTAGCCAAGATTGTTATACTTCCAGCACCCTCTATATTTCTTGCTGCACCAAAGAACTCCTTTGCATGATGCAGAGCAGTAAGCTCCACACCACCGGATAAAGTTCTTCCGCTTGAAGGAACAGACCAGTTATAAGCTCTTGCCAGTCTTGTAATACTATCAAGAAGAATTACCACATGCTCTCCATATTCCACTAGTCTTTTTGCTCTCTCAAGTACCAATTTTGCTACTTGAATATGTCTATCCGGTGGTTCATCAAAAGTAGAACCAACTACTTCTCCTTGAACAGATCTTCTAAAATCTGTAACCTCTTCTGGTCTTTCATCAATCAACAAAACAAATAGCCGTACTTCTTTATGATTAGCAGAAATACCATTAGCCATTTTCTTTAAAAGAGTAGTCTTACCTGCTTTTGGAGGGGAAACAATCAATCCTCTTTGTCCCTTTCCAATAGGAGCAAGAAGATCTATCAATCTTGTATCTACCTCTTCAGAAGTTGTTTCAAGCTTTAATCTTTCGGTTGGATGGTAAGGAATAAGATCATCAAATTTTGGTCTCTGCCTTGAGTGAAGAGGGTCTCTTCCATTTACAGTATCTATTCTTAAAATAGCATACCATCTTTCATTGTCTTTTGGTGGTCTTACCATACCACCAATAAGATCACCAAATCTTAATCCAAATTTTTTGATCTGAGAAGCAGAAATATAGACATCTTCCTCGCTGGGCTTAAAATTTTTCCTTATAAACCCATATCCTTCTTCTAATATCTCTAAATATCCTTCTCTGTATATACATTCAAAGCCATCAATAACTACTTTATCTTTCTGTTCTTGTTTCTCTTCTTTTTCCTCATTAACCTCCGTTTCCACCTTCTCTTTAGTTAAAACTGAAACAGCCCCTGTTTCTTCATTTTCAGAATCTAAAACAATATCCCCCTCTTCTAATTTTCTAAGAATAGCTTCAATCATTTCTTCCTTTGTCATCCGATAGTAGCCAGAGATTTTTAGCTCTCTTGCTATTTCTGCTAATTCTGCCCTCGTTTTTAGTGTCAAGTTTTCGTAAGACATCCTTTAAACCTCCTTAAGGAAAAAATATTAAGATTAAAAATGTTGGGATAAAAGGTACAAGTTTTCAGAAATTTCATGGTAGTATAAAATAAAAGTTTTGTAAAGTCAATAAAAATATGAAAATCTTAATTAATTTAATTATATAATATTATGGGGGTAAGGTAAAGATGGAAGTATATATTGGTACTTCTGGATGGAGTTATGCATGGAATCCTAAAAAGAATCTAAATTGGTATTTAGAGAATACTCCTTTCAATGCTGTAGAAGTAAATAGTAGTTTTTACAGATTCCCTTCTGAGAACACTATAAAGGGGTGGGGAAAATTTAAAGACCAATTAAGATTTGTGATAAAAGTAAATAGATCTATAACCCACCTTCACAAATTCAATAACTTAGCAAGAGACTCTTGGACAAAATTTTTTTATTCTTTTGAAGCATTAGACTCTTACGTAGATTTTTATCTGTTTCAAATCCTACCAAGTATGTCCATAGAATACTTAGAAAATATTATAGCTTTCGCTAATTTTACCAGATTAGGAACAAGATTTGCCTTAGAACCAAGAAGAGTGGATTGGTTTAATGAAGAAATCTATAAAAAACTTCGAGAGACATCCATTACTCTTGTCTCAGTAAGTGCCCCTAATTTACCTGAGAATATAATTCTCACTACACCTTATGCTTATATAAGATTTCACGGAAAAACAGAATGGTACGCTTATAATTATTCAAAAGAAGAGCTTTATAATTTTGCTCAAAAAATAAAAAATCTATCAGTGCAGAAGGTTTTTATTTTCTTTAATAATGATGCAATGCTTTCCAATGGGATAACAATGTATAATATTCTAAAACATTAAACCTTATACGTTTATTACCGACTCTAATAATTTTTTATATTCTTTAGGAAATCTTGCCTTTACTTCCACAAATTGATCGGTATATCTCTCTTCTTCTACAAAAATCTTGCTCTTTATTTTTTGGAAGTTTCCCCATTTTTCATAAGGAATTTTTAAGTTATATACTCTTAAGCCTTTAAATATTTCCTTCACAATAATTTTTTTCAATTTATCTAATCCTATGTTTTGTAAGGCTGATACAAATACTGAAGGATGATAATCTAATTCTTCCTTTAAATAGTTCAATTCTTCTTTATTTAATAGATCTATTTTATTATATACTCTAATTATTGTCTTATCTTCAATTCCTATATCTTCTAAAATATCTTCTACAATCCCTACGTGTTTGCGGAAATCTTTATTAGAAACATCTATTACATGTAAAATAATATCCACATAATAAATCTCTTCAAGGGTAGCTCTAAAAGCTGTAAGAAGCTCCTCTGGAAGGTTTTGTATAAAACCCACCGTATCTGAGAGAAGAAATTCCCAATCATTTCCTAATTTTACTCTTCTTACAGTAGGATCTAATGTGGCAAATAGTAGATCCTCTGTCTTTACATTAGCCTTTGTAAGAAGATTAAAAAGAGTAGATTTTCCAGCATTGGTATAGCCTACTAAAGCAACCTGTGGTAGATCCAATCTCCTTTTTCTTTGAACCTCTCTCTCTTTCCGAAGTTCTTCTAACTGCATTTTTAATGTATGAATCCTTCTCTTAATCTTTCTTCTATCCATCTCTAATTTTGTCTCTCCAGGACCTCTTGTACCAATCCCTCCTCCAAGACGTGAAAGTAATTCTCCTTTTCCTGTAAGACGAGGAAGAAGATATTCTAATTGTGCAAGTTCTACCTGAATTTTCCCCTCTTTAGTTCTTGCATGTTGTGCAAAGATGTCCAATATTAATACTGTTCTATCTATAATCTTAGCTGGGATTTCATTTTCTATATTTCTAAGTTGAACAGGATAAAGATTATCTTTGAATATTACTATATCACATTGATCCTTAACTACCAAGTCTCTTAGTTCATTAAGTTTCCCAGCTTTCAGAAAAGAAGCAGGATCAACATCTCCTCCAAAAAGAAGTACATCTTTTACTTTTAAACCTGCAGTTTTACAAAGAAGTTTAAGCTCTTCTATTTCATCCAGATCACTTACTTTAGCAACAATGATGGCTTCTTCGATTTCCAGTCCTCCCTTTCTAAAAATTCTTTTATTCTCCTGAGAGCTTCTTTAAGCCTATCTTCTTCAATTGTAGTAGATATTCTTATATATCCCTCTCCATAATCTCCGTATCCAATTCCTGGAACTACTAATACACCTGTTTCTTCTAAAAGAAAGGCTGAAAAATCCGTAGAAGTAAAGCCCTCTGGTACAGGAACCCATACATAGAAGGTTCCTTTAGGAGGAAGTATATCTACTCCTAAAGATTTAAATGCATCAAGAACCATATCTCTTCTTCTCTGGTATATTTTCACACTTTCTTTTGGAAAATCTCTTAAGTTAGTTAACGCTTCAATTCCTGCGTATTGAATCGCTTGAAAAACTCCAGAATCCACATTAGTCTTTATAGTAGATAAGATAGAAATCAAATCTGCATTTCCAACTGCATAACCAATTCTCCATCCTGTCATATTAAAAGTCTTTGAGAGAGAACCAAATTCAACAGCTATATCCTTGGCTCCTTTCACCTCTAAAATGCTCGGAGCTACAAATCCATCAAAGGTAATCTCAGAATAAGCATTATCATAAAGAAGTACTAAATTATTTTCCTTTGCAAAAGCTACTGCTTCTTCAAGCCCTTTTTTATCTATAATTGCTCCTGTAGGGTTACTGGGATAGTTTAAAAACATCACTTTTGACTTTTTAACTATATTAGTTGGAATATCCTCCCATTTAGGGAGAAATTTGTTTTCTTTTGTAAGAGGAATAGAATACGGTGTTCCTTCGGCAAAAATGGTAGCTATCTTATAAACAGGATACCCTGGATCAGGATAAAGAACTCCGTCTCCTTTATCTATTAACCCCCAAATTATATGGACCAGCCCTTCTTTAGAACCTATAAGAGAAAGAACTTCACTTTTAGGATCAAGCTCTACATTAAATCTGTATTTATACCAATCCGAAACAGCTTTCCTATACTCATATAAACCTTCGTAGGAAGGGTAGCGATGATTTGCAGGATTTAAAGCTTCTTCACACAATTTTTGAACCACAGACATAGGAGTTGGCTGATCAGGGTCACCAATTCCAAGACTTATTATATCTATTCCTCTTTTTATAGCATCTTCCTTCAGTTGATCAATTCTTGCAAAAAGATAAGGTGGCAATTTCTCAATTCTTCTAGCTTTTTTAATCATTTGACTAATATCCACCGCCTTTCTCTAAATTATATCCTTGTAATTCCCAATCTTTGATTATGGTATTATAAACTATTTGAGCAAGTTGTGAAAGAGAATAAACAGAGACATCAAACCAGTGAACATCTTTTTCCTTTTTAAACCATGTATACTGCCTTTTTACAAGAAGCTTTGTTCTCTTTTTTATTAAATAAATACTTTCTTCTAAGCCAATTTCTCCTTTTAAATACATTAAAATCTCTTTATATCCTATTCCCTGCATAGAAGGTTTTTTCTCATCAATACCTTTTTCATATAATCTTCTTACCTCTTTCACTAATCCCGCCTCTATCATCTTATCCACTCTCTCATCAAGAATCTTATAATGTAAATCCTTAGGCATATAAAGACCTATCTTAGATAAATAATACTTTTCCTCCTTTTCACTACCGGCTAATTCACTTAAAGGCTTTCCAGTTTTTAGATAAACCTCTAATGCTCTTATAACCCTTTTGTAGTCGTGAGGATGAATCTTTAATGCGGAGATAGGATCAATTTTTTTCAATTCTTCATAAAATTTTTCTTCCCCCTCTGTTTCTAATTTTTCTCTTAATCTCTCTCTCAATGCATAATCTGGAGGGACATACGGTATTGAGAATATTCCTAAGAGTACTTTATAGTATAAAGGTGTACCTCCTACTAAGAGAGGAATTTTCTCCCTTTGATAAATATCTTGTATAGATTCCTCTGCTCTTTTCTTAAATTCTGCAACAGTAAATGGATAATCTGGAGGAACTATATCTATAAGATGATGGGGTACTTTTTCCCTTTCCTCTTTTGATGGTTTTGCAGTACCAATATCCATCTCCCGATAGATCTGCATAGAATCTACAGAAACTATTTCTATAGGTAAAATTTTTGCAAGCTCTAAGGATAAAGTAGTTTTACCTGTTGCTGTAGGACCAAGAATTATTGCAGTAGGTATTTTCATCTTCTATGAAAGTATCTTTCTAATTCTTCTTTTTTTATCTCCCATATAAAAGGACGACCATGAGGACAAGTAAGAGGTATTTTATTTTCAAAAATCATCTTTACTAAGGCTTCTATCTCCTCCCTTACAAGGATATCCCCACTTCTTATGGCACTATGGCAAGAAAGACTTTTTATTATATTATTTTCAAGTATCTCTAAATCTTTCTCTTCCAAATCTGTTAGTATCTCTTTAAACAGATTTTCAATACTTTGAGTATCAAAATTCAAAAATTCATAAGGGATTGTATTTAACCTAATATGCATAGGACCAAAATCTTCCCAAGAAAAAGCAAATCTTTCTAAAATTTCTTTTTTCTCCTCCAAAATTCTTCTCTCTTCTTTAGAAACTTCTATAATTAAAGGAAATATCACTTCTACATTTTGAAGTTTCCCAAGATTTATTTTCTCTTTGATCTCTTCATATCTAATTCTTTCATGAGCTGCATGCTGATCAATTATAAACAATCTATCTTTCATTTCCACAATAATATAGTTATCAAAAACTTGACCTATAATTTTTACCCCTAATGGAGAGGCTACATATTCTTCCATTGGTTCGGAAAAGGAAACTCTATCGCTAAATAATGGGAGTGATTTAAAATTTTCAGCATTAATCTTGGTATCTGCCTTATTTTCTCCTTCTATCTCTTTTCCTATTCCAATATCAAAAACATCTAAGGAAGATTTATCATATTCTTCTAAAGATTTCCTAATAGAATTTTCTACAAAGTTTAATATCTCCTTATCTTTCTCAAATTTAACTTCTCTTTTGGTAGGATGTACATTTACATCTATCTCTTCATAAGGCACCTCTATAAACAAAATTACGAAAGGATAGTAATTTTCTAAAATTCTTCCTTTATATCCTTCCCTTACGGCCTGTAAAAGAATAGAATTTCTGATCCATCTCCTATTTAAAAAGAAGTAATCTTGAGATCTAAAAGATATAAGTTTCCCAGGAACACTCAACATTCCCTCAATACGGTAATTTCCTTCACTATTTTCAAATTTTATAAGAGATTTTAGTGTGGAAGTACCAAAAAGCTCTATTATCACATCTTCTATATTAGAATTCCCTGGTGTAATAAACTTACTATTACCATCTTGTATAAGTTGAAAAGAAATTTCAGGATAAGCTAAGGAGATCTTTCTGACAAAGTCTATTATAAGATTTGTCTCTGTAGATCTACTTTTTAAAAATTTTTTTCTGGCAGGAACATTGTAAAATAGATTCTCTACTCTTACAGTAGTACCTTGCATTCCTTCCCAAGGTAAAACCTCTTTTATATCTCCTGCTTCAACATGAATTTCAACACCATTATTATCTTTAGTTTTAGTTTTTATGGTCATTTTGGAAATATTTGCTATACTTGCTAATGCTTCTCCTCTAAAGCCTAATGTTTTTATATGAAATAAGTCCTCAGAATTCTTTATTTTACTAGTAGCAAAGCGATGTAGGGCAAGAAGAGCATCTTCTTCGGTCATTCCTTCGCCATCATCAGTAACAGAGATTAAATCCTCTCCAGCATTAACAATTTCAATGGTAATTCTTTTTGCCCCTGCATCTATAGAATTTTCCACTAATTCCTTCACCGCCGAGACAGGTCTTTCTACAACCTCTCCTGCTGCAATTTTATTTCTTATCTCTTCTGGAAGAAGAATTATTTTACCCATAAACTTATTTAATCAATTCCTTCCATTCATGAATTTTAAGAAGAGCTTGAATTGGAGTAAGTTCATTAGTATTTAAAGAGAGAATTTCATTTCTCAACTTTTCTAATTTAGAATCGTTAATTTCAGTAAAAAGAGGGAGCTGTTTAACTTCCCTTTTTTGAATTTCTCTTCCTTTTTCTAAATCAAAGAGAATCTTCTCAGCTTTTTCTATAATCTCATTAGGAAGATCTGCAAGTTGTGCCACATAAATACCATAACTTTTATCAGCAGGTTTTTCTACGATCTTATGGAGAAAGATGATATCCTTTCCTTTTTCTTGAACAGCTACGCTTAAATTCTTAAGATGTCTTAATTCTTTCTCCAGTTCTGTAAGTTCATGATAATGAGTGGCAAATAAAGTTTTTGCTTTAATCTTATTATGTATATATTCTACAATTGCCCAAGCAATACTAATACCATCATAAGTACTAGTACCTCTTCCAACCTCATCTAATATGATAAGACTCCTGTCAGTAGCATGAGATAAAATATTACCTACTTCTTTCATCTCTACTAAAAATGTGCTCTCTCCAGAAGAGATATCATCCCACGCTCCAATCCTCGTAAAGATTCTATCTACAACTCCAATTTTTGCTTCTTTTGCTGGAATAAACGATCCCATCTGAGCTAAGATAATAATAAGAGCAGTTTGTCTTATATAGGTAGATTTTCCTGCCATATTTGGACCTGTGATGAGATCTATAAATTTCTCTTTATTAAGATACACATCATTAGGCACAAAAGCTCCAGGAGGAAGCATCCTTTCTATCACAGGGTGCCTTCCTTCCCTTATAATTACATCATAATCATTTGTAACCTGAGGACAAATGTAATTATATTCCCGAGCAGTCTTTGCTAATGATATATACATATCTATCTCCGCTATAATCTGTGCAAAAGAAGAAATTTCTCTTGAATTTTTCACTACATCCTCTCTTAATTCCTGAAATAATCTCTCCTCAAGATTTTTAATGTTTTCTTCTGCATGCAAGATTTTATTTTCCCATTCTTTTAATTCAGGAGTAATAAATCTCTCAGCATTTACAAGAGTTTGCTTTCTTATATATTCAGATGGGACAAGATTTAAATTTGCCTTAGTTACCTCAATATAATATCCAAAGACTTGATTGTATCCTATTTTTAAAGACTTAATACCAGTTCTTTCTCTCTCTCTATTTTCAAGATCAGCAAGCCACTTTCTACTATCTCTTAACATCCCACGAAGATCATCAAGATCCTGATTATAGCCGTCTTTTATAAATCCTCCCTCTTTAAGATGAGCAGGGGGACTCTCTACTAAGGCTTTATTTAGTCTCTCATAAAGAGGCTCAAGATCTGGTAGATTGTTTTTTAGTTCAGTCAATTTTTCACTCTCTACATTTTCTAATATCTTCTTTATTGTTGGAAGAAAATATAAAGCTTGTCTTAGATAAATAAGTTCCTTAGGTGTTGCAATATTATAATTAATTCTTGAATTTATTCTTTCTAAATCAGGTATCTCCTTCAAAGTTTCTTCCATTTCTTTTCTAAAAGCTTCCTTTTCAAGGAATTCTTTAACTGCCTCCTGTCTTTTTCTTATATAATTAACATTCAAAAGAGGCTGTAACAAAGACTTTTTAAGAAGCCTCGTTCCCATAGATGTCAATGTTTTATCAAGAACCCAGATGAGACTTCCTCTTCTCTGCCCTTCTCTTACTGTTTCAAATAGTTCTAAATGTTTTATTGCTGTACTATCAAGAATAAGAAATTGCTGAGGTTTATAGAACTCAAGCTTTTTAATATGTGTTGGTATGGTAAACATAACCTCTTTTATATAGTTTAAAATGCCATAAGCAGCCTTAAGACCCAAAGAATAGCGATCTTTATCCTCCGCAAATTCTAAAGAATAATCTACAGTATTAAAATAATCTTCAGAGACAAAAGTTACTTTAGGATCAAGTTCCCTCTTCAGATCTGAAAGTATATTCCCAAAATAATCTCTAAAAGAAATAGATAGTATTATTTCCTTAGGCTTAATTCTTATTAACTCTGAGTATATAATTTCTTTAGCATCAGATCCGCTCCATTCTGTAGCCAAAAACTCACCTGTAGAAACATCTATGGCAGACATTCCTATACTTTCTCTATTCAAAGCAAAAAGGGAGGTTAAAAAATTATTATTCTTATCCTCAAGAAGTGTATCTTCTAATAGAGTGCCAGGAGTAATTACACGAACCACTTCTCTTTTTACAAGCCCTTTTGCTAAAGCAGGATCTTCCATTTGCTCACATATGGCTACCTTATAATTTTTCTGAACCAACTTTGAAAGGTAACTATCTAAAGCATGATAAGGTACTCCAGCCATGGGAATCCTTTTTCCCTTTCCTACCTCCTTAGAAGTAAGAACAATATCAAGTTCTTGAGAGATTATTTTAGCATCCTCTTCAAATGCCTCATAAAAATCCCCAAGCCTGAAAAGAAGAATAGTATCAGAAAACTTATCTTTTATACTCTTATACTGTTTATATAGAGGAGTCATGTTTTCCATAATTTACTCTACCTCTTTAACAATCTCCCCTTTCAAAGACCACAGCCTTGCTTCTATTATTCTTATAACATAAAACTTTCCAATCATCTCTTTGCTACCTCTAAAAAAAACGAGTCTGAAATTTTTCGTTCTTCCAGTAAGCTCTTCTGAATCCTTAGGATTAGTTCCCTCCGCAAGTATTACTTCTTCCTTCCCAACCATTGACAAATTCTTTTCATATATAATTTTCCTTTGAAGATTCTCAAGCTCTTCAAACCATTCCTTTTTTTTAGAGAGAGGCACCATATCTTCAAAGTTAGATGCAACAGTACCTGGTCTTGGCGAATAAATAGCTAAATTTACTGTATCAAATTGTAGTTCTTTCAAGGCTTTTCTTGTTGCCTGGAAATCCTCTTCTTCTTCTCCTGGAAATCCCACTATTATATCTGTAGAGAATGAAGAATCTTGGACTCTATCTCTAATCTTTTCAATAAGATTTTTATAGTCCTGATAGGTATAGCCCCTTCCCATCTTCTTTAGAATTCTGTCAGATCCTGCTTGAAGAGGTAAATGCCAATGAGGACAGACCTTTGGAAGTCTTGCTACAGTTTCTATTAATTTATCAGTAACATCTCTCGGGTGTGAGGTAAGAAATCTTATTCTTTTTATACCTGGAATTTCATGAATTTCAGAAAGAAGATCAGCAAGATCAGTATTTCCAAGATCCTTACCATAAGAATCCACATTTTGTCCTAAAAGAGTAACTTCTACTACTCCTTGATTAGCAAGATCTCTAATTTCATTTACTATATCTTCTTTCTTCCTACTTTTTTCTCTTCCTCTTAGATATGGAACAATGCAATAAGTACAGAAATTATTACATCCATAAATTATAGGCACCCACGCTTGAAATTTACTTTCTCTTTTTATAATCTTCCAATCTATATCTTCTGGATAAGGGTCTTCCTCAACTAAAACTGCCTTTTCTCCATTTTCCAATTTCCTAATAATCTCTGGAAGTTTTACAAACTTATAACTACCAAGCACAAAGTCAATATAAGGAAATTTTTCTATAATTTCTTCGTTCATTCTTTGAGCCATACATCCTGAAATTCCGATAAGTATGTCTGGTCTCTTTCTTTTCAATTTATTAAGTTCCCCCAATTTTCCAAATACCTTCTCCTCTGCCCTTTTTCTAACAGAGCAAGTATTTAAAAGAATAATATCTGCCTCTTCCATTTTTTCTGATTGAGTATACCCAAGACTCTCCAAAATACCTGCCATCTTTTCAGAATCTGATTTATTCATCTGGCAACCGTATGTTAGAATGTGATATTTAGGCATCTATCTCTTCTCCTTTTGGAAAGGTTACCTTTATCCTCAAGCCGCAAGGAAATGCTTCCATATCAATTTTACCTTTGATCTCTTCTACAAGCATTTGTACCAATTGGAAACCTAAGCTTCCTTTGGAAGGAGAAATTTCAGAGATTTGTACTTCATGCGCTCCTTTATTTGTTACTTCTAATATTATATCTTTTTCTTGCAAAGTAAGCGATAGAACTATTTCTACAGGGGATTCATCCACTACTCCATGTTTAACTGCATTTTGTAAAAGTTCATTCACAATTAAACTTACAGAGGTTGCTTTTTGAGATGACAAAAAAATATTTTTCTTTGACTTATGAAATTTAAAAATACACGGCAGATCTTCATAAGTTTGTTTAAATGCATTTAACAGTCTTTCTGCTACTTCTACAATATCTACTCTATCTTCCTCAAATCTGGAAAGAGACTCATGTACTAGAGCAATACTATTTACTCTATTAATACTTTCCTGAAGAGCAAGTTTTGCACTTTCAGAATCAAGCCTCCGCATTTGGATTCTTAATAAACTTGCTATAGTTTGAAGATTATTCTTTACTCTGTGATGAATCTCCTTTATAAGTACCGATTTAAATTTAAGCTCTCTCTCTTTTTGCTTTAACTCTGTAGTCTCTCTTATAAGATAAAACATTCGCCATATACTATTATTACCCTTACTAACAGGTAAAATCCTCTTTACAAAACTTCTTGTTTCATCTTCAAACTCCTCATAAACTTCTTCTCCCCATGCTTTTATAAATTCCATATCCTTTCTCATTTCTATAAATTTATAAAAGAATGGATCTTTTACTTTCTTACCCCATATATTCCCTACTTCTCCCAATGTTCTAAATAACTTCATTGCTGCCATATTAGCAAAAAGTACTATTCCATCTTCATCCAAAATTAATATACTTTCTCCTTCAGAAACACTATCAATAAAACCTTCCCAGTTCAATTTTCCTTTTATTAAAAGCTTCAGAAGCCATTGAGATGTTTCCTTATAGCCTCTTGCATTATATGGAAATTCTGTATGAACTAAAAGATTTTTTAGAACTTTCAGTACCCCTATAACCCTTCCATCCTTTTTAAGAGGTAAAACTTCTTCCTCTGCAGGAAATCCTCCTATCACAAGGCCTGATTTTCTATTTTGCACTCTGCCAGTATTTATTGCTTGTAATAATTCAGGCTCATCATCAAAAAATACAAGTTTTCCTATTTCCTGCCTTATGGATAAAGGAGGAACCGTTTTAGGATGAGCTTCGGCCACAAGAACAGCCGAAGACAGATCTGTGATTGGTTGGTAGAGATAAAGATCTGCCCCTATCAAGTCTGCAATAAGTGGTAAATAAGGGACATAATTCTTAAACTCTTCTAAAAGATAAACCGTCTCTTTTTTAGTTTTCAGCATTATTTTCTGAGTTCTTCTAATTTTTGGAGAGTTTCGGATATTTTCTCCTTCTTTCTCAAAACTATTAATATGGTATCATCTCCTGCTACACTTCCCACAAAATCTTCCCATTCATTCATAATATTATCCAACATAAATGCTACTGCTTGAGCGTTTCCTGGTAACGTCTTTATAAGTATAAAATTTTCAGCAAAATCAATTTTTACCACTACTCTATTTAATAGATCTTTTAAAGAAGGAAAGTTAAAGGAATTCTCAGGAATTACATACCTTTTACCTAACTCAGAAGTTTGACGGATAGCTCCTAATTCTTTCAGGTACCGAGAAAGAGTGGCCTGAACAATGTCAATTCCTTCTTCTTTGAGAGCATCCATTAATTCCTTTTGGGTACTTATAAATCTTTTTTTTAAAATTTCCCTAATTTTCTCTAATTTTTCTCTTTTGTTCAAATCTCCTGATGACCCCTTCTCCTACACTCCTCACATACACCATATATAATCAACTGATAACTTACATTACTAAAAGAAGTTTTATCTTCAATCTTTTCCTTCAGTTTTTCATAATCTATTAATGGTTCTTCCAAATCTTCTACCTTTCCACATGTTTTACAAATTAAATGATGATGAGGTTCTACTTTTGCATCATATCTTGCCACTGCATTATCATCATAAAACCTTATTGCTTTGCCTTCTCTTACTAAGAGCTCAAGAGTTCTATATACTGTACCAAGACTTATTTTTATAGATTTCTCCTCTGCTTTCCGAAAAACAGAAAGAGCATCAGGATGATCTTTACTTTCCATTAAGATATCCATTACTAATTTTCTCTGTCTTGTCTCTCTTTGCATACTGCTTATCTCCCTTCTGTAAATAAGTTTAATTTAAAGTTATTATTTTGTCAAAAACGCATCTAAAACTTTTAGCTTCTCTTTTATGATATAATACTCTAATTAAAAAAGGCGATAAAAAATGGAAAGGTATTTTTTAAAAGCAAAAAATATATATTCATTTGATGATAGCTTTCACGAGTATTCTTGGGCATTAATTGAAAATGGAAGAATCAAAGATTTAGGCGTATATGAACTTCCTAAAGAAACAGATACACTTATTTATGACTTCTCTGAATTCATTGCCATTCCAGGTTTCATTGATACACATGTACATCTTTCTTCCACTGCTATTAATGAAATATCTTTAGATTTGAGTAATTTCTCTTCAATAAAAGATATCATTAAAGCTTTAGAGGCTACCAGAGATTCACTTCCAGAAGGAGAATGGATTCTTGCAAAGGAATTTGATCCCGATAACATAGATGAAAAAAGAAACATTACCAAAGAAGAACTTGATCAACACTTTTCAAAACACCCTGTTCTAATTATAAGAAAGGATGCCCACTCAAGTATTATAAACTCCCTCGGCGAAAGTCTTTTAGAATTTCCAGAAAAAAGTGATGAGGAGATATTAAAAGGAAAAATCCATCAGATAGCAGTAGGAAAAGTCTATCAAAAGATTGATCCTTCTCTTCTTGTAAGGGGAATACTTAAAACCTTAAGAAAGGCAGCTGAAAATGGGGTAAGTACTATTCACGCTTTAGAAGGTGGATACACCTCTCCACCAGGTACACCTCAATTAATAATGGGTCTGCAGCAATACTTTCCTATAGATGTAATACTATACTATCAGACTACATCTATCAACAAAGTAAAATCCTTGAATTTACATACTATAGGTGGGTGCTTACTAGTAGATGGTTCTATTAGTAGTCTTACTGCTGCTCTATTTGAACCTTATGATATTGATAAGAATAGTCTTGGAATTCTTTATTGGGATTTAGATCCTCTTGTTAATTTCATAAAAACTGCTCATAACGAAGGGCTACAAATTGCCTTTCATGCTGTAGGAGATAGAGGCATAGACCTACTTCTTCGTGCCTATAAAAAAGTAATAAAAGAATTTCCTAAAGAGGATCATAGGCATAGAATAGAACATTTTGAATTACCTAAAAAAGAGCACATAAAGCTTGTAAAGGACTTAGGACTTACTTTATCTATGCAGCCAGCCTTTTTATACTTTTGGGGTGGTACAGGAAATATGTATGAGACCTATTTGGGAGAGGATAGGGCTCAGAACATAATTCCTCTTAAAAGCATTTTTAGTGAAAAGATCGTTGCTGGAGGAGGATCCGATAGCTCAGTAACTCCTATAGATCCTATATTAGGAGTTCACTCAGCAGTAAATCATCCTAACCCTCAAGAAAAAATTTCTATTAAGGAAGCTATAAAGATGTTTACATTTAACAGTGCCTATATAGGATTTTTGGATAAGGAAAAGGGAAGTATAGAGAAAGGAAAAATTGCAGATATTGTTTTCTTAAACGAGGATCCTTTTAAAATAGATCCTCAAAAAATTAAAGCATCTTTGGAAGTAAAAGTTAATATCTCTAAAGGTAGAATCGTATATAAAGATGTAAAACTTAAGACTTAGTCTCTGTATATAGAGAAAGCCTTTTTAAAATTTCTTTCCCTACCACCAAACCAGAAATTGATGCTTGCATAAGTCCTCTTGTAACTCCTACCCCATCCCCAATAGCGAATAGATTTTTTATCTCTGTTTCTAAGGAGGAGGATAACTTAACTCTGGCAGAATAAAATTTTACTTCTACTCCATAAAGCAATGTATGACGTGAGTAAACTCCAGGAGTTACTTTATCTAATGCCTGAATCATCTCTATAATATCCACAAGATATCTATAGGGGAGAACTAAACTTAGATCTCCAGGAACAGCATCCTTTAGAGTTGGAATTACCATACTTTTTTGAAGTCTCTCCCATGTAGATCTTCTACCAGCAAGAAGATCACCTAATCTTTGCAAAATAACCCCATTACTCAGAAGATTTGCAAGACTTCCTATAGCTCTACCATAAGCTATAGGATCTTTAAAAGGTTCTGTAAAGTTTTTTGATACAAGTATTGCAAAATTTGTATTTTCAGTTTTCTTTTCTGCAAAACTATGCCCATTAACTGAAATTATACCTTCATCCTGTTCCATAACTACTTCCCCATAAGGATTCATACAAAAAGTTCTGACTTTATCATCAAAGGTTTTTGTATAATAGATAAACTTAGCTTCGTAGAGCTCATCAGTAATTTCTTTCATTACAGCTGCAGGTATTTCAACTCTAACTCCTATATCTACAGGATTTATAATCCACGAAAGTCCTATTCTTTTCCCCTCACCTGAAAACCATTTTGCTCCTTCCCTTCCTGGAGCTACAATTACAAAATCAGCCGTAAAAATTTTCCCATCTTCAAGCTCTACACCCTTTACTTTATTATCCTCTACTATTAATCTCTCTACTTGCTTGTTTAAAATAATATCTATTTTATCCTTAAGATAATCATACATGTTTAATAAAATAGGAGCACAATTTTCAGTACCTAAATGCCTTACAGCAAAATACATTAGTCTTAAATCTGCAGATATAGCTTTTCTTTGAAAGTAGGCAAATTTGTCAGGATCAGGTTTTACAATAGGTTGATCCGCACCAAATTCGGTATAGATATTATTTACCTCATCCATCAGTTGAATAATTCTTTGTTCTTCAATGTAATCTTTTAGCCATCCTCCTACTTCTGTAGAAAATGTTAATTTTCCATCACTAAAAGCTCCTGCCCCTCCCCATCCTGAAACAATATTGCACTTTGGACAACGAGCACAGCCTTGGTGATTTACAAGAGCAGGACATACCCTTCTGCTTGTAATATCCCCTTTTTCTACAAGCAAAATTCTGAGAGGTTTTTTACCTCTTATTAATGATATAGCTGAAAATATCCCTGAAGGACCACCGCCTACAATAATAACATCATACTTCATGATGGATATAAATTTTCCTGTGATAGTTTTGGTAAATACTCTAAACCCTTTACCAATTTTACTCTTCCACCCTTAACCAACTTAACTAACTCCGGTATAATTCTACCTCTTTCTTCTTCAATTTCTAAGAGGATTTCCTCCATATCTATCTTACCGTCCATAATCTTAAGCATTTTTTGAACTGCAGAATCATTAGAAGAAACATTTCCAACTTTTGCAGGGATAACAGTCTTTAAGTTTACAAGATTTCTAAAAGTTAATCTTCCAACAGAAATGTTCTCCAGTATAACATCAATAGCAAAAATAGTTCCAAGCCCACTAAGCCTTGCTATAGTAGCTAAATCTCTTCTTCCATCTATATTTGATAAAATAAATTTCTGTTTTTCCTCTAATGTCATATTTTCAAGACCTTTTCTAAGAAGAAGTACTTGTACAGAAGAAGGAACTTCAAAAGAAGAATCAGGAAAATATGGAACTACAGTGAGGGATTGTATTTTCTTCTGTTTTTCCTGCCATTCATCCATAATCCTTGCAGCTTCAAGAATTAGTGCTTCTGAAGACATAGAAATAAGTATGGAGATACTTGAAACATCCTCTTGAATAAATTCAAAATTACCATCCTCCCAAGTAAAAAGTTCTAAAAAAGCTAACATTCCGCTCAATTTTCCAGTCTCAGCATTTATTACTTTTCCATCTTGAAGATAAAGAATCCCTTTTTTAAAAGGTTTTTGAATAACAAGCTTTCCTGTAGAAATCTTCCCTGAAAGGGTCTGAAGAATTGATACCAAATCAAACTCTTTTAAATTTCCTGAAAGTGGCATAAGCCATTCTCCTCTATATTAAATGGTGCGCCCGAGAGGATTTGAACCTCTAACCTACGGATTCGTAGTCCGCCGCTCTATCCAGTTGAGCTACGGGCGCACTCTTTAAGAGATTATAAGATAAAACTTTTAATTAAGTCAAGAAATTACAGAAGTAATCTAAAACTCAAGAAATAGAGTCTATAAATCTTTTAACAAATTGCTTATTTTTTCTATAATCTCTTTCTCTATCAATCATTCTTTCAATTTTTCTAACTTGTTTCTCTATCTAACTAATAATAATTCATATATATTTTTTGCCGCAATCTTACCTGCACCCATAGCACTTATAACAGTAGCAGAGCCACTGACTATATCTCCCCCAGCAAATACCCTATCTTTAGAGGTCTTTCCTGTGCTTTCATCTATTATTATAGTTCCATTTTTATTTATAAAGAGATCAGTCGTAGCTCTACTTATCAGAGGGTTAGGTACTGTACCTACAGCAACTATCACCATATCTAAGGGAAATATAAAATTAGAGCCTGGAATGGTTACAGGTCTTTGCCTACCACTTTCATCAGGCTCACCTAAGGTCATTCTTTGAAGTTCTATTCCTGTAACATGGCCCTTTTCATCACCGATAAATCTTACAGGTGAGACTAAAAATTTAAATTTAATACCTTCTTCTTTAGCATGAACCACCTCTTCATACCTTGCTGGCATTTCTTTCTCAGTTCTTCTATATAAAACATTTACCTCTTTAGCGCCAAGTCTAAGAGCTGTCCTTGCAGCATCCATAGCTACATTTCCTCCACCAATAACACCTATAACTTTACCTATTTTTATAGGAGTATCATATTCTGGGAATTTATAAGCTTTCATTAAGTTTACTCTCGTAAGAAACTCATTAGCAGAGTAAATTCCTATAAGATTTTCACCTGGAATATCAAGAAACTGTGGAGCACCTGCTCCTGCACCTATAAATATTGCATCATATTCTTTTAATAACTCATCAATCGTTACTGTTTTTCCTATTATTACATCTGTATAGATTTTTACCCCAAGTTTTCTTATATACTCAACCTCTGCTCTTACTATCCTCTTAGGAAGCCTAAACTCAGGTATCCCATAAATTAAAACTCCTCCTGGCTCATGAAATGCTTCAAGAATTGATACTTCTAAACCAAGTTTTGCAAGATCTCCTGCAACCGTAAGTCCTGCAGGACCAGATCCTACTACTGCAACTTTCTTATTAACTTTAGTCTTAATTTCTGGAATTTCTATTCCTTTATTTAACTCATAATCAGCCACAAATCTCTCAAGTCTCCCAATAGCTACGGGTTCTCCAACTTTTTTTAACGTACATACTGCTTCACACTGAGTTTCTTGAGGACAAACCCTACCAGTAGTTGCAGGTAAGTTATTAGTCTCCTTAATCTTTTTAATCGCCCCATTATAATTTCTCTCTCTTATAAGCTTAATAAATCCAGGAATATCAATGTTAACAGGACATCCCTTTATACATGGAGCATCTTTACACTGAAGACATCTTTGGGCTTCCTGTAATGCTAAATCTTCTGTATACCCCAAAGCTACTTCTTCAAAATTCTTAATTCTCACCTCTACTGACTGTTCAGGGCTTGAAGTTTTCAATTTAGAAACTACCAATTTCTTCACCCTCTCTTTCTTCAAATAATTTCAACGCTAAGGTCTCTTCTTCTTTATAAGTTCTAAGTCTTAGAAGTAGTTCATCAAAATCCACTAAATGTCCGTCAAATTCTGGCCCATCTATACATGTAAACTTATTTTTTCCACCTACAGTTACCCTGCATCCCCCACACATTCCTGTACCATCTACCATGATAGGATTAAGACTAACAATAGTAGAAATATGGAAAGGACGTGTAACATCAGAAACCACTTTCATCATTATAGTAGGACCTACAGCCCAAATTCTATCAATTTCCTTATCGCTATCCAAAATCTCTTTTAAAACATCTGAAACAAACCCCTTTCTTCCTAAGGATCCATCATCAGTGGTAATATATATTTCGTCACTTATTTTTTCTATCTCATCTTTAAAAATTACATAATCTCTACTTCTTCCACCAATAATACTTATCACATAATTTCCAGTTTCCTTTAAAGCCTTAAGAATAGGATATAAAGCAGCAATACCTACTCCTCCTCCAACCCCAATAACAGTACCAAAGTTATCTATCTCAGTAGGATTCCCCAATGGTCCTACCAGATCTAAAATTTTATCATTTTCTTCTAATCTCCCAAGAAGTTTTGTCGTTTTTCCTACTTCTTGAAAAACTATTGTTATAGTTCCTTTTTCTTTATCCTTATCTGCAATTGTAAGAGGAATTCTCTCTCCATTTTCTGTAACTCTTAAAATTACAAACTGCCCAGGAAGAGATTTTTTCGCTATAATAGGAGCAGAAACTTTTATAAGCTTTACTCCTGGTGCTAAAATTTTCTTTTCCAGAACATCAAACATAAGGTTTCCTACCTCCTTTTTGTAAAAAGTATATCACTTGTCTATTCAAAGTAAAATATCTATGCACTTGGGGAAGAGGATTCTAAATCCATTAAAGGAATATTTTCAAAAAAGATTATATTAACAAAAATATCCGGATTGACAGTAATCCGAAAAATTCTCGGAAGATTTGTATAAGTAAAAAGTAAAATAAAAGAATAACTTTCTTCCGGCTTTAGTAATTTAGATAATGGCAAGGGAGTTAAAGTATCTTTTAATAAATTTGTATAATATTTATCATTATTTAACAATTTTTCTGGACTTCGTGATATATTTTCCAGATTAAAAACCAATTTGCTTAAATCTAAGGTTTCGTCTCCTTCATTATAAATCGTAACAAAAAGTGGTAACGTCTTTGAAAGTAACGGTATATTGAACTTAGGATAATTTCTCAAGTTCAATACACTAACTTTAAGTGGATATTTTGGTGAATATCCATAATGAAAGTTAAAAAAATTTGGGTTCTTAGAATTTATAAGAGCCCCCTCTATATGTAATTTAACTAACCTCTCCTGAAACTCTAACACTCCTTCAACTTGAAGAAGTTTAGTATAATAGTCAACAACAATATTCCAAGCGATATAATTTTTTTCAGGATCCTTCCAAAATTTTTCTTCTTGTTCTTTTATAATTTTTAACGATAGATCAGCATCCTTGCCTTCAGCAAAGGCAAGAATAAAGGTTATTATTAAGAATACTAAAAAGGGCCATTTTCTCATAGGTTGATTTCAAACACAAAAGTTTAAAAATAATTGGTGGAGCTGGGGGGACTTGAACCCCCGACCTCTTCCGTGCCATGGAAGCGCGCTCCCTCTGCGCCACAGCCCCCCAAAATTTCCGTATGTGGAGGCGGCACCCGGACTCGAACCGGGGAATGGGAGATTTGCAATCTCCTGCCTTAGCCGCTTGGCAATGCCGCCATTGGCACTTTTCTTGGAGCGGGTGACGGGATTTGAACCCGCGACCCTCGACTTGGGAAGCCGATGCTCTACCCCTGAGCCACACCCGCTTTCCTTAAATACCTTACTTTATTTAGAGAATAAGTTTTTTTTTGTATTTTGTCAAGAATCAAGAAAAATAAATAAGGTGGTTGACAATTTAAAAGTTTATTTCTATTATATATGATAAGAAAATCTTTAAATGGGAGGTGTACCAATGTCGGGCAAAAATAGACCCTCTAAGCTTTATTTGCTAATTCCTCTTTTATTAGTTATGCTTCTTATCTCTTCACCAGCCCAGACAGTAAATGTCAATCCCAAAGGTTGGCTTGATCAAGTAGCCTTTATCCCAGAAGCTGATATGGCAAAAGCTGTGGAAATGCTATCCAAAGGGGATATGGATATCTATTACAATGAAATCAGTGATCCACAACTATTTAGAAGAGTAAAAGAGGATCCAAATCTAACCTATGGCACTTCTTTTGGACTTTACTATGAATTAACTTTAAACCCTGTAGGACCTACTTATAAAGATGGAAGACTCAATCCTTTCAGTAACAAAAAGATTAGAGAGGCACTAAACTTAGTAATAGATAGACAATATATCGTGGACGAGATTATGGGGGGACTTGCAGAAGTAAAGTTCCTACCACTAAGTAAAGGATTTCCAGAATATGAAAGGTATAAGGATACCATATCTAAATTAGAGCAACAATATAAGTATGATTTTAATAAGGGTAAAAACACAATTAGTAGTGAAATGAAAAAAATGGGAGCTGAGTTAAAAGGTGGAAAATGGTACTACAAAGGAAATCCCGTTACTGTAAAATTCCTTATTAGACCAGAGGATAGAAGAAAACAAGTTGGAGATTATATATCTAACCAGCTTGAAAAATTAGGATTTACTGTAGATAGACAATATAAAACTTCTCGTGAGTCATCTCCTATATGGCAAGGAAGCGACCCTGCAGAAGGTAAATGGGATATCTACACTGGAGGATGGATAACTACTGTTCTTGCAAGAGATATGTCTGACAATTTCCAATTCTTCTATTCCCCAGATTCTTCAATGTCTTTCTCTCCTCTTTGGAGAGCCTACAAACCAGATCCAGAGTTTAGAGATATTGCAAACAAGCTTGCCCAGAGAACTTTTAAGAGTTTAGCTGAGAGAAATTATTTAATGAGAAAAGCATTAGAACTTTCTCTTAAAGATTCTGTAAGGATATTCCTTATAGATCAGAAAGCAGCATGGGTAAGAAGAAAGAATATTGATACAGCAGTAGATTTTGCAGGTGGTAATTCTGCAAGAGTTTGGCCTTACGTCTTAAGAATTGCTGGAAAAGAGGGTGGAAGTGTTAAGGTAGGAATGTCTGAAGTAATTGTTGACCCATGGAACGCAATCGGTGGTTCTAACTGGGTATATGACAGAACAATGATGGAGGCAACTTATGGATGGACATGGGCTTACCATCCATATACGGGGCTCCCAATCATTTTTGGAATTGAGAGTGCAGATCTTACAGTAGCCTCTCAAGTTCCTACCTTTACTAATAAAGGATCTGAAAATTGGCTAAAATTCAAGAAAGTAAAAGAAGTCAGCGTACCTGCTGATGCTTGGTATGGATGGGATGTCAAGAATCAGAAGATGATAACCGCAGGAGAGGCTGGAGTAAAAACTTCAAATGTAAAAGTAGTAATTAATTATGGGGATGTCCTCGGTAAACAAAAATACCATGATGGAACAGTCCAGAGTTTAGGAGATTACATTGTAGAATTTATTGTTGGATTTGAAAGAGCAAACAAAGACAGTAAAATATATGATGAATCTTATGTAGACACCTTTGAATCTTGGAGAGAGTCCTTTGTAGCATGGAAGATAGTAAAAGAGCATCCATTTATCGTAGAATATTATACTAATTATGCAGAACTTGATGCTGAACTTACTGCTCTTTGGCCAACTCTATCTGTAGTCACTGGGTTCTTCCCATGGCATGATCTTGCCTTAGGAATTAGGGCAGAGGAGGAAGGAAAACTTGCCTTTACAGCAGATAAGGCAGATGCTAAAAAGGTAGAGTGGACCAATTATATTGGTGGTCCAAGCCTTTCTATATTAAAAGACATGCTTGATAAATCTCAAAAGGATGGGTATATCCCATTTAAGAATTTTGTAGGCAAATATGTTAAAGAGGCTGAAATAAAAGAAAGATACGCTGCCCTTGCCAAATGGTATAATGAACACAGACATTTCTGGATAAGCAATGGTCCCTATTATTTGGACAGAGCAGATACTGTAGCTCATACTATTCTCTTAAAGAATGCAAAACTTTTAAAATAATGTAGTATAATATAACCCCAGGGGGGCTTTTCCCTCTGGGGTTTTTTTTTGGAGTAAAATTAGATAAAATGAAAGGAGGTAGGTAAAAATAGAAGGCTTCAAAAAAATCTTAAAATATTTTCTTAAAAGAACTATTGCTATATTTATAACTGTAGCTATAGCTATTTATCTTACTATTGTTATTGCTAATGCTGGCGGATATGTGGATAAAATTGTGGAACAGGAAATACAAATGAATGTAGCTATGAGAATGAAAGATGATCCTACTATGCGAGGATTTAGCGAAGAACAGAAACAAAATATCTTAGAAAGCAGAGTAAGAAATGAATTAAAAAGGAGAGGAATGGACCAGCCTTTCATTATAAGAAGTATATATCATCTCAAAAGAGCTCTTGTTCTTGACTTAGGGAATGCTCTTAATATGACCAGCGACAGTGGTTCTATGCAGGTCAAAAATATTATTTTAGAAAGAATTCCGCTTTCAGTGCTTCTCTTTACCACTATTACAATAATAGAATTCCTACTATCTCTATATTTTGGACTAAAACTCTCAAGAAATTATGGTTCTTTTTGGGATAAATTAGTTGTATACTTTTCTCCTTTATCTACTATTCCTGGATGGTTTTATGGAATCTTCTTTATAATGATCTTCTATTCTTGGCTTCATATCCTCCCTCCCGGAGGATTCATGGATTTTCCACCACCACCTACTGCAATAGGTAGAATCTTAAATGTAATAAAACATATGATTCTACCTATAAGTTCTTGGATCCTAAGCTTTATTTTCTTAGGAATTTATAGTCAAAAAAACTTCTTTCTTATTTACTCTACTGAAGATTATGTGGAAGTTGCCAAAGCCAAAGGACTTCCTGATAAAGATATAGAGAGAAAATATATCCTGCGTCCCGCCCTTCCTCCTATTATTACTTCTTTTGCCCTCTCTGTAATATCTTCCTGGATGGGAGCTATTGTAACAGAAGTGGTATTCAACTGGCCTGGACTTGGAATGGTCTTATCTAGGGCTATCGGTAGTTTTGATGCTCCTGTAATTGTTGGAGTAACAGTAATCTATGCTTACTTATTAGGTGCTACAGTCTTGTTATTAGATTTTGTCTATGCACTTGTTGATCCAAGAGTAAGAATATGAGGTGAAAAGGTATGGAAAATATAGAATTAACTTCTACATATAGTCTAAAGGGGATTATAAAAGAAATATTTAAATACAAAACTGCTAAATTTTCTTTATTAATATTCATTTTACTCATAGCTATTTCTATTTTTGCTTATACTACTATGCCCTATGATGAAGCGAAAAAAATGTGGAACGACAGCCAAGCATGGTTAAAAAATCCAAGAAATGCTATCCCTGTATGGTGGGGAGTTTTTACTGGGAAAAAACTGCCCCAAAATATAGATCTAAAAAATCCTGAAATAAAAGTATTATCAGAATCTCCTGAGGTAATTAATTATAGCTACAATTTTACTTTTAATTACGACGACTTCCCAACAGAATTTAATATCTTCCTAAAGAGTGCTTTCAAAGAACAGCCACCTATAATAAAAATCTATTGGGAAAAACCTAATGGAGATAAAATATTCCTAACAGAGAAGCAAGTAAGATCAGAAAATGATACTTTTTATATAGGAAATGAATTCACTATAGAAGATAAACTTACAGATTACTTAACATCAAAATTAGGGTATTATCCATCCTATCCTTTAACAGTAATGAGAGGGTTATTTGTAGATACATCAGGCAATTTAAATATAGAAAAAGGTAATTATAAATTGCATCTTGAGGTAAATAAGTTTAATAAAGAAGATACTATAGAAATAGAACCCATCATATATGGAAAAGTATATGGGATTGCAGGAACAGATCACCTAAGAAGACCTTTAGAGCTTGGAATATTATGGGGAACACCTGTTGACCTTGCTTTTGGTTTGGGAGCTTCTATTATTATAACTTTTTTGTATTTAATCCTTGCTACCATTAGTGGATGGTACGGTGGAAAGATAGATAACATCATCCAAAGACTCACTGAGATATATATGTTACTTCCTTTTCTTCCTTTAATGATAATGATTTCACTTTTTTACAAATTAAATATTTGGAAGTTACTTATCGTATTAATACTTTTAAGTTTATTTGGACCTGGGATAAAAACTCAGAGAGCAATGGTACTTCAAGTAAAAACACTACCCTATATAGAAGCAGCTAAAACTTATGGGGCAAGCAATATGAGAATTGTCTTTTTATATATAATTCCTAAAATTTTACCACCAGTAATTCCAGGATTAATAATATCAATACCTTCATACGTATTCTTAGAATCAACACTATCATTATTTGGAGTTCTTGACCCTACAGAACCAACCTTAGGAAGAATTATCCAAGATGCTTTCCAAAATGGTGCACTTTATAAAGGATTTTACTATTGGGTCATAGAACCATCTCTTGTCATTGTTCTTATGGCAATTTCCTTCGCTCTTTTAGGCTTTGTCTTAGATAGAATTGTAAATCCAAAATTAAAGGAAATTTAGGAGTAAAAGATATGGAAACACTACTTAAATTAAATAAATTTACAATTTCATATAAAACTCAAAAAGGGACTTTAGAAGCAGCAACAGATGTAAGTTTTGAACTTAAAGAGGGAGAAACTTTAGCCGTTGTAGGAGAGTCTGGTTGTGGTAAAAGTTCTCTTGCAAAAGGTATTATGAGGCTTTTCCCCAGAAACATAGAAAAAGTATTAGGTGAAATATATGTAGATGGAGAAGAAGTCCTTTCTATAAAAGAGGATGAATTCAGAAAAAAAATCCGCTGGAGTAAGATTTCTATGGTATTTCAAGGAGCAATGAATTCTTTAAATCCAGTATTAAAAGTTGTTTATCAAGTAGCAGAACCTCTGATCGTTCATTTAAATATGGACAAAACTTCTGCTTATAACAGAGCTAAAGAGATTTTGAATTTAGTAGGTATCTCTGAATCTTTTGCAGAAAGATATCCCTTTGAACTTTCAGGGGGAATGAAGCAGAGAGTTATAATTGCCATGGCATTAATAACTAATCCTAAAATAGTAATTCTTGATGAACCAACTTCTGCATTAGATGTAATTACTCAAGCAAATATTATGAATCTTCTAAAAATACTTAAAAAAGAATTAAATTTAAGTTATATTTTTATAACCCATGATATTGCAACTACTAGTGAACTTGCTGATAAAATTGCAGTAATGTATGCTGGAGAGCTTGTAGAGATAAGTCCTGCAGAAATTTTCTACACAAATCCAGCCCACGGGTATACAATGATGCTACTTGATAGTGTGCCTACTTTAAAAACCGATAAAAAATTAAAATCTATTCCTGGATCTCCTCCCAGTTTAATAAGTCCTCCTCAAGGTTGTAGATTTCATCCCAGATGCCAGTATGTAATGGATATATGCAAAGAAAAAGAGCCACCTATTTTCCAAAAGGGAGAAAATCATTATGCAAAATGTTATTTAGGTGAGAGCCATGAATAATAACGAGACTTTACTAAAAGTGGAAGATTTAAAGGTTTGGTTTGAGATTAGAAAAAGTGTAGTCTCTCAGCCTATGTATGTAAAGGCAGTAGATGGAATAAGCTTTGATTTAAAAAAGGGAGAGTCCATCTCTCTCGTAGGTGAAAGTGGATCTGGAAAAACTACACTTGGAAGGACTCTCCTTAGGCTTTATAAAGCTACAGGGGGAAAAATTTTTTTTGAAGAGCAAGATATTACTAATTTAGATTCTACAGATCTTAAATGGTATAGAAAAGAAACAGGATTTGTCCAACAAGATCCTTTTGGTGCTTTACCTTCCCACTTTACCATATATCGTACCTTAGAAGAGCCTCTCATAATAAACAAAATTGGAACTCCAGAAGAAAGAAAAAATTTAATTTTTAATGCTTTAGAAGAGGTTAAACTAACACCTGTAATAGATTTTATCCAGAAATATCCACACATGCTTAGTGGAGGACAAATGCAAAGGGTAGTTATAGCAAGAGCCCTTATAATGCGTCCTAAATTAGTTATAGCAGATGAGCCAGTCTCCATGTTAGATGCCTCGGTAAGAATAGAAATTTTAGAGCTCCTCAAAGAGTTACAAGAAAGACATCAAATGAGCTTAATATATATTACTCATGATTTAGCTACTGTAAGAGCGTTCTCAAATTGGATATTTATCATGTATGCTGGAAATCTTGTTGAAAAAGCACAAACAAAAGAACTTCTTCAGAATCCTCTTCACCCTTACACAAAAGCTCTTCTTTCTGCTATACCTGACCCAGATCCTGAAAATAGAAAAAAATTGAGAGATATACCTCCAGGAGAACCACCTAACTTAGTAGAACTACCTCAAGGTTGTAGATTTCATCCCAGATGTGCAAATGTGATGGATATATGTAAGAAAGAAGAACCTAAAGATATAGAGGTAAAAAATAATCATTGGGTTAAATGTTGGTTATTCCAGGAGGGGTAAAAAATTTACCCCTCCTTTTCTTTTAATCTCTCAAGGACTAATTTATAACCATCAGCTCCGTAATTTAGAAATTTTTTTACTCTACTTATAGTAGCAGAACTCGTACCTGTTTCTTTTTCTATCTCTTCATAAGACTTCCCATCATAAAGCATACTTGCTATTTGAAGTCTTTGGGCAAGTTCTTTGATCTCTATAACAGTACATATATCTTCAAGAAACCTCAAAACTTCTTCCTCATTTTTTAAAGAAAGAATTGCCTTAATAAGAAAATCTACATTTTTATCTACCCACTTAGGATAGTAATTCAACTAACTCGCCCCCTAATTCTTGTAACATGCTTATAAAATTTGGAAAAGAAATTTTAATGCTTTCACATTCCAAAATAGTTTCCCCTTCCGCCACAAGTCCTGCAATAGCGAAAGCCATAGCAATTCTATGATCATTAAAAGTATCAATTTCTGCCCCTTTTAATTTTGTAGGACCATACACCACAAATCCACTTTCAATCTCTTCTGCTTTTCCTCCCATCTTCACTATACCATTAACAATTCCCTTTATTCTATCTGATTCCTTTACTTTTAATTCCTCTACATTTTTAAAGACACTTTTTCCATTTGCCTGAGTAGCAATTATTGCAAGAATAGGAATTTCATCAATCAATCTTGGAACAATATCGCCACTTACTTCAAAAGAGGAAATCTTTGAATATTCCACTGACATATCCCCTGCTGATTCCTTTCCTAACTCATAATTTCTTAAGATTTTTATATCTGCCCCGGCTTCTTTCAAAATTTCTAACATTCCTATTCTTGTGGGATTTAACCCTACATTTTTAATGATAATTTTTGATCCCTCTACAATTAATCCTCCTGCCATAATAAAAGCTGCAGAAGAGAAGTCCCCCGGAATATAAAAATCCTTTGCTTTATATCCATCCACACCATGGGTCTTTAGAGTTAAGCCCTCCTTTTGTAATGGGAGATTCAAATATTCAAAAATAAGCTCCGTATGGTCTCTTGAATGAGCAGGTTCTGTAATCCAAGTCTCTCCATCAGATAAAATTCCTGCAAGAAGTAATGCAGACTTTACCTGTGCACTTGTAACTTTAAGAGTATGCTTCCCTCCTTTTAACTTTGCACCATTAATAGCTAAAGGGGGAAGATTGGAATGAGCTCTTCCCCAAATTTCTGCTCCCATCATTAAAAGTGGTTCTACAACTCTACCCATAGGTCTTCTTCTTAAAGAACTATCTCCTGTCATTACAGAGAAAATCCCTGGTATACCACTTAAAACTCCAGTAAGGAGCCTCATAGTTGTGCCAGAATTTCCAGCATCAAGTATGTCCTCAGGTTCTCTTAATCCAGAAATTCCCCTTCCATAAACTTTAACAAAATCGTCTCCTATATTAATCTCTACCCCTAAGCTTTTCAAACAGTTCATTGTTGAAATACAATCTTGAGCAAAAAGAAGATTATAAATATTACTTTCTCCTTCTGCTAAAGCTGAAAAGATTAAAGCTCTATGAGAAATAGACTTATCAGCAGGTACTGATATCTCTCCTTTCAACTTCTTACTCTTTTTAATTAAAATCCTTCTCATATTTCACCTTCAACTTTAAATCTTTTCTTTTGAGAAAGACTGAAAAGCTCTTTTACTTTTTCAAAATCTTCTTTTTCTAATAACTCTATTAAAAAACTTAAATTAGTATCAAATTCCATTAATACCAACTTTACATTCTCAAGATTCTCCCTCACAATATCTAACCAAAGGTCAGGATCACTTTTAGCAATTCTTGTGGTATCTTTAAAACCACTTCCCAAAAATTTTAATGTATCATCTTTTATAGAAGTATAGGAAAGAAGATAAGCAATAATTTGAGGAAGATGACTGGTATAAGCAAGTATGTTATCATGCTCATTAGGATCTATTATGTAGGGGATCCCTCCTATAGAATTTATTACCTCTCTTAAAACTTTAATTTTATCTTCTCCAACACCTTCCGCTGGAGTTAAAAAATATATCTTTCCTTCAAACAGATTATCTAAAGCATAAAGAGGACCTGATCCCTCTCTCCCTGCTAAAGGATGTCCTCCTATAAATATATTACTGAGTTTCTCATCTTGATTTACATAATCCATAATATTACCCTTTACACTTCCAGTATCAGAGACTATAACATTAGTAGTCAATACTTCTTTTATCTCTTCAAGAATATGCTTTATTTGAGAGGGAGGTACAGAAATAAATATCAAATCTGACTTTTGAATATGAGATCTAAATTTTGATAAATCTTCACCTAAAGCTCCAAATATATGTTTTTCCTTAAGATACTCTATAACTTTCTGTTCCCTATCTACGCCCCAAATAAAGTGTTCCTCATTCTTTCTTAAAGAAAGAGCAAGCGAGGTACCTATCAGTCCAAGCCCGATTATCCCAATATTCATAATTCTTTTCCGACAGCTGCAGCTATATTTTTGAGCTCACCCATAAGTCTTCTAAAGTCAGAAAATGTTAAAGACTGCGGACCATCAGATAGAGCTCTTTCTGGATGTGGATGTACTTCTATTATTAGTCCATCTGCACCTGCTGCTATAGCCGCTTTAGCCATACTGGGTACATATCTAAAATTACCTGTGCCATGACTTGGATCTACAAAAACAGGAAGATGGGTTTTTTCTTTAAGAGCAGGGACTATGCAAAGGTCTAACGTATTTCTTGAAAAATCAGAGAAGGTTCTTATACCTCTTTCACAGAGGATAACATCAGAGTTTCCACCTACTAAAATATATTCAGCTGCAAAGAGAAACTCTTCCAGTGTAGCAGAGATCCCTCTTTTTAAAAGTACAGGTTTTCTAAGTTTTCCTATCTCTTTTAAAAGAGTGAAATTTTGCATATTTCTTGTCCCAATCTGAATTATATCTGCATACTCTACTACAGTCTCTAAATCTCTTGGATCCATAACCTCTGTAATTATAGGCATGCCAAACTCTTGTTTTGCTTCATGCAAAATCTTAAGTCCTTCTATACCCAATCCCTGAAAACTATAGGGAGATGTACGAGGTTTAAAAGCTCCCCCCCTTAGTATCTTCGCCCCTAACCCCTTTACAAAATTTGCAATTTCCCATAATTGATCCTTGCTTTCCACTGCACATGGACCAGCTATCACTGTAATTTTTTTACCACCTATTTCTATATCTGGGGGTATATATATTTTTGTACCTTGAGGCTTAAATTCCTTTGATACCAGCTTATATGGAGTCAAAATAGGTATTACTTGCTCTACAAAAGGTAAAGAACTTATCTGCTCCATAATCAAAATCTTTTCTTCCATCCTTTTTTCGCCGATAGCTCCTATAATAGTCCTATTTTCGCCACGAGATATGTTGGCTCCATAGTTAAATTCTTTTAATTTCTTAACCACCTTCTCAATATCATCATCGGTAGCCCCAACCTTAAGTACAATAATCATTTTTTTTAACTCCTCCTTACTTAGATAAAACTGATCTTGATGTAATAAATAACAGTATAAAATTACAAAATTCACTTTCCATAGGTATCACCTTCTTTCAATCCACCTATTACATCTTCTATGGTCAGTGTATCAACAATTTTTACTTCTCCTATTTTCGTAGACAGAATAAACCTTAGTTTTCCCATAAAAGCCTTCTTATCTCTTAAAATATAAGAAACTAAAGTCTTTATAGAATATGGATTCTCTAAATTAAAACCTAACCTCTCAAGCAAGCTTTCAATTCTTTTTGGAACTTCAGCATCACAATAACCCAGATTAAAAGAAAGTTCAGAGGCAAGCTTCATCCCTATAGCTATTGCTTCTCCATGTAAAAATCTTTTGAATCTACCCTTAGCTTCAATAGCATGCCCCAAAGTATGCCCAAAATTAAGTATCATTCTTAGGTTTTGCTCTCTCTCATCTTTTTCCACAACAAATTTCTTACATTCTAAACTTCTTTTAATTATAAATTGGAGAATCTCTTTATCTCTGTCTATTATGGCATCTAAGTTCCTATCTATATAATCAAAGAAATCAGAATCCATAATTATTCCATACTTTACTACCTCAGCAAGTCCACTTCTGTATTCTCTTTCAGGAAGTGTATCAAGAGTTTCAAGATCTATAAAAACAGCATTGGGATGGTAAAAAGTTCCCACTAAGTTTTTCCCTTCAGGTATATCAATACCTGCCTTTCCACCAATAGAACTATCCACTTGGGAAAGTAGAGTTGTAGGAATTTGAAAATAATCTATACCTCTCATATATATAGAAGCAACGAAACCAGAAAGATCCCCTATAACTCCTCCACCAAAGGCTAAAATAGCACTCTTTCTATCAGCCCCTAAATTTACTAATTTTTTAATAACACTTATAACTTCTCTAAAAGATTTGCTTTTTTCTCCTACAGGAACATCTATAAAATTAGCTGAGGGAATTAAAAGATCTTTACCATAAATATCTCTTAGAAATTGGTGCGTTATTATAAAAGCTGATGAATAGTTAGAGATATGTGAACCAACTTCTTTTAAAATATTTCTACCAATAAATATAGGATAGCTTTTATGAGATAAATTTACCACTAACTCTTCCATCCTAATCTCTCCATTAAATAATTTTTGTAATCTTCAAAATGTTTTTTTATCTCTTCCATATAGTCTCCAGCAAATTTTTTCAAAAATTCATCAGCTATAACCCAAGCCATCATAGCTTCACCTATAACTCCTGCGGATGGAACAACACATACATCACTTCTTTCATAGTAACCTTCAGCCATCTCTTTCTTTTCTAAATCAAAAGTCTTCAAAGGTTTTCTTAGAGTAGGTACAGGTTTTACAGCGGTTCTTATCATAATCACCTCACCATTTGAAATTCCACCCTCTATTCCTCCTGCAAAATTAGTTCTTCTAAATCTTTCCTTATCTCCTGTAAATTCATCATGTACTTCAGAACCTCTTTTTGTACTCGCCAAAAAAGCCTCTCCAATTTCAACTCCTTTTACAGATGGAATGCTCATTATAGCAAAAGTCAAAAGGGCATCAAGCCTTCTATCCCAATGCACATAACTTCCTAATCCCATAGGAACATTTTTCGCAAGTAATATAAAAGTACCTCCAAGAGTGTCCCCATTTTCCTTTACAAAGTCTATCAGATTTTTTGCCTCTTCTTCTAATCTACTGTCTAACATTCTTACTTCAGAATTTTCAGATTTCTCTTTTACCTCATCCCAAGAAAAGTTATTTATATCAAAGTTTGCTTTTATATTACCTATACTCTCTACAAAACTAATAATTTCAATTTCAAATTCTCTTAAGAAAGCCTTTGCTATTGCTCCTACGGCAACTCTTATTGCAGTTTCTCTGGCACTGGCTCTCTCTAACACGTTTCTTATATCGCAAAAATTATATTTTATAGCACCTGAAAAGTCTGCATGTCCTGCTCTTGGTTTTGTAACAATTCTTTTAGTAGTAATATTTTGAGAATCCATAGTTTCTTTCCAATTTTCCCAATCCTTATTCTTAATCAAAAGTCCTATAGGAGATCCTAAGGTGTATCCACCACGAATTCCAGAAAATAACTCCACAGTATCAGATTCTATCTCCATCCTTTTGCCTCTCCCATAGCCTTTTTGCCTTCGTAATAAATCCCTATTTATATCTTCCACATTAATCTTAAGTCCTGCTGGTACACCTTCTATAATTGCAATGAGTCCTTTACCATGAGATTCGCCGGCAGTTAAGAAGCGCATATAATATCAAATGCCTCCCTCCTCATAATATCTACAGGTCCTAATATTCCAAACCATCTTTCCCATGAATATGCCGCCTGATATATAAGCATATCTAAGCCATTTTTCCAAGGAATTTTTTCTTCTTCTGCTTGAAAAATAATTGGAGTTTTGAAAGGATTATATATAATATCGTATACTAAAACCACATTCCTTAAAGTTCCTTTCCAAGGATTGCTTTTACCATCAAGCCCCACAGAAGTAGTATTTATAAGAACTAATTTTTCTTTTAAATTTTCCTTCTCTTTCCATAAGACTTTTTGAATCAAAAAACCTTTTTTATCGCTTACTTCCTCTATTAATCTATCTGCTTTTTCTTCTGTTCTATTAGAAATAAAAAGATTTTTTACGCCATACTCTATAAGAGCGTATATTACCGCTCTTGCAGCACCACCTGCTCCTAATATAAGAAAGGGAAGGTCTTTATTTAAGTTCAGTTCCTGAATAGTTTTTAAAAATCCAGGAAGATCAGTATTATCTCCTATCCATCTTCCTTTATCATCAACAAAAACAGTATTTACTGCTCCTAATATCTTTGAGGTTTCTGAAAGCTCGTCAAGAAATTCAATTATTTTTTCTTTAAAAGGGACTGTAATATTTAAGCCCCAGATAGGTAGAAATTTTAGTCCTTTAATAGCTTCAGAAAAATATTCGGGTGAAATAGGGATATTAAGATATATAGCATCAATTGACGATACCTGAAAGGCTTTGTTATGAATATAAAAAGAAATAGAATGCCCTAATGGGTATCCTAAAAGTCCTAAAATCTTTGTAGACGAAGCTATCAAAAAATTCACTCACCCCTCTTTTCTTGTTACAATTGTTGTTTTAAATAACTTCTCCTTTGAGTTTAAAAGTTAATTTATCAAAAAAATATTATTTTGTCAAACTTTAAAGAATCTTACTTAAAAAGGAGATAGTTCTTTCTTCTTTTGGATTATCAAAAAACTCTTTTGGTGGTCCATATTCAATAATTTGCCCATCATCTAAAAAGGCAACCCTATAAGCTACCTCACGAGCAAATCCCATTTCGTGAGTAGCAACAATCATAGTCATACCATCATAAGCAAGTTGTTTCATAACCTCCAACACTTCTTTAGTCATCTCAGGATCTATTGATGAAGTAGGTTCATCAAAAAGCATTACATCAGGCTCCATGGCTAAAGCCCTTGCAATAGCAACTCTTTGTTGTTGTCCTCCTGAAAGTTGAGAGGGATAGCTTTTTGCTTTATCTACAAGTCCAACTCTTCTTAAAAGCTCATATGCTTTTTCTTTTGCTACTTCAGGTGAGATTTTTTTAACTTTAATTGGTGCAAGAGTAATATTCTCAAGAACTGTGAGATGAGGAAAAAGATTAAACAGTTGAAAAACCATTCCTACTTTCTCTCTGATTTTATTTATATTCACCTTTGGATCAGTAATTCTTATTCCGCTAATATAGACTTCTCCCTCGGTAGGTTCCTCTAATCTATTTATGCATCTTAGAAGCGTACTTTTACCTCCACCACTAGGTCCAATTATCACCAATACCTCTCCTTTGTTAATTTCTAAATTTATGCCTTTTAAAACATATAGATTCTTAAATTTTTTATGCAAATTTACTATTTCAATCACTAGTCTTCAACCTCTTTTCCATATAACTTGAAAGTCTTGTAAGAGGAAAAGTCATAATAAGATAAATCAAAGCTACACCTATAAAAGGGCTAAAGACATTTGCCTTCCATGCAACAATCTCTCTTCCTGCTCGGAGAAGCTCTGTAACTGCTAAGTTTGAAGCGAGAGAACTATCTTTCAACATAGCAACAAATTCATTAGTGAGAGAAGGAAGAATTCTTCTAAATGCCTGTGGTAAAATGACATATCTCATAGCTTGAAGATAAGTCATTCCTAAGGATCTTGCAGCCTCCATTTGTCCCTTCTCTATAGATTGGATGCCACCTCTAAAAATTTCTCCTATATAAGCTGTACTGTTAAGAGATAAACCTACAATAGCAGAAGTTACAGCTCCTAAATTTAAACCTAAGGAAGGTAAGGCATAATAGATAATCAAAAGTTGCATTAAAAGAGGAGTACCTCTTAGAACCTCAACATAAATAGCGGCAGGAACTCGCAAAAGAGGTATTTTAGAAATTCTTAATAAACTAAGAAGCAGTCCTAATATAATACCAATTCCCACCGAAATCAATGAAAGGCGCAGCGTTAACGCTGCGCCTTTTAAAAGATAAGGAATACTTTCCCAGAAGATACTCCAATTAAAATCCAATTTCCTACCTCTTTATTTACTTAGGTTCCACTCCGAACCACTTTTTGTATATCTTATTATATTTTCCTGTCTTCTTCAAGTTTAATAGAATCTCGTTAATCTTATCGCGAAGATCTTTATCTTCTTTTCTTAGTGCTATTCCATATTGCTCTGTGGTAAATACTTCTCCAACACATTTTAATTTAGGACGAGTTTTAGCATAATAGAGAGAAACAGGAAGATCATTAATTATTGCATCTAATCGCCCAAGTTCAAGATCCATAAAAGCTTCGGGAATTGTTTCATAACTACGTATCTCCTTAATTCCTACTTGATCCTTCAATTTTTTAGCAGTAAGTTCTCCTGTAGTTCCTAATTGTACACCTACAATCTTCCCCTTAAGATCTTTTTCAGTTTTTATCGTATTATTATCAGCTCTTACCACAATAATTTGTCCAGAGTCATAATAAGGGATAGAAAAATCAATTTCTTTCTTCCTTTCATCAGTTATAGTCATAGCAGAAATAATAATATCAAATTTCTTTGCCTTTAGTGCAGCAATTATACCGTCAAAAGAGGTATTTATAATTTGAAGTTTTACACCTAAAGCATTAGCAATCTCTTGAGCAATATCAATATCAAAACCTACAGCCTTATCACCTTCCATATACTCAAAAGGCGCGTATGCTACATCACTCCCTACTTTTAAAACACCAGCTTTTTTAATTCTATCCACAGCACCAGCCCCTAAGATAGGCAAGGAAAAAAGTGCTAAAAAGAGAAATAAACATGATAATCTTCGCATATAGTTCCTCCCCTTTTAGATTTTAGGAAAAGTATACGAACAAATAAACTTAAAAGTCAAGTATAATATTTTATGCGGTGAAAAATTTATGGATTATTTGATACGAGGAATTAATAAAAATAAAAAAATTATTGCATACGTAGCGAGAACTACAAAACTTGTAGAAGAAGCCAGAATAATACATCAAGCTTCTCCCACTGCTATTGCTGCCTTAGGAAGAGTCCTTACTCTTACTGCAATTATGGGAAAGATGCTTAAGAAGAAGGAAGAAACAATAAGTTTACAGATAGTAGGGAATGGACCCTTGGGTAACATTATAGCAGATGCGGATTTTGTAGGAAATGTAAGAGGATATATAAAGAGACCTTATATAGATTTACCTCCTACAGCAGAAGGTAAATTAGATGTACCTTCTGCTGTAGGTAAAGAAGGAATTCTCAGTGTTGTAAGAGATTTAGGATTAAAAGAACCATATAAAAGCGTAACTCATTTAGTTTCAGGCGGGATAGCAAAAGACCTTGCTTACTACTTTATCTATTCTGAGCAACAACCTTCAGCAGTTGCAGCAGGAGTATATGTAGGAAAAGATAGTAAAGTCATCTCTGCAGGAGGATACATTGTCCAAACCCTACCCGAAACTGAGGAAGAACTCATATCCAACATAGAAAGAAATATAAACAATCTGGAGCCACCAAGCAAAATGATTTTGAATGGGAAAACTCCTGAGGAAATTATGAGTTCTATTTTTATTGGGATAGACTATGAGATGTTTCACCCAGAGCCTCTCCAATATTCATGTAGATGCAGTCTTGAGAGAGCAGAAAATGCATTAATCGCATTAGGAGAAAAGGAATTAGAAGACCTTCTTAAAAAAGAGAGAAAAATTGACGTAAAATGTGAATTCTGTAGTAAAATTTACTCTTTTGGGAAAGAGCAAATTGAGGAACTGATTAGGGAACTAAAAAATGAAAGTTAACTTTCATTAAAGTATTTCATTTAATGGTATATAAGGCAAGTTGAAAGTATCAGCCACAGTTTTATAAGTAATTTTTCCTTTTCCAATATTTACTCCATAAGATAAATCTTTATTATCTATTACAGCATTTTTCCAGCCTTTTTCTGCAATCTCTATCACATATGGAAGAGTATTTAAAGTTAAAGATCTAGTAGCAGTCCTTGGCACTGCACCAGGCATATTTGCCACTGAATAATGGATCACTCCTTCTTCTTCATAGATAGGATTAAGATGAGTCGTAGGATGAGAAGTTTCAGCACATCCCCCCTGATCTATAGCTACATCTATAAAAACTGACCCAGATTTCATGATTCTTAGAAGTTCACGGGTAATAATCTTAGGGGCTTTTGCTCCTGGTATTAAAACTGCTCCAATTAAAAGATCTGCATATCTTACTACCATACGAATATTATAGCTATCAGCAATCATAGTAGTTACTTTTCCTTGGAAAAATTCGTCAATCATTCTTAATTTACGGGGATTTATATCCAAAACTGTTAGTGTAGCTCCCATTCCTGAAGCAACCCTTGCAGCATTGAAACCAACTGTCCCTGCTCCCATTATTACCACATTTGCAGGAGGTACACCTGGGACTCCTCCAAGAAGTATCCCTCTTCCTCCAAAAGGTTTTTCCAAGTATTTTGCTCCCTCTTGTGGAGCCATTCTACCAGCAATCTCACTCATAGGAGCTAAAAGAGGAAGAAAACCATCTTCGGTCTGTACAGTCTCATAAGCTATACATATGGCTTTAGTCCCCATAAGTTTCTTTGTTAGCTCTTCAGAAGCTGCCAAATGAAGATATGTAAACAAAATCTTATCTTCACTTAGAAGGTTAACTTCATCAGGCAAAGGTTCTTTTACTTTTAATATTAAATCAGACTCATAAAATATATCTTCATGATGATCCAAAATTTTAGCCCCTGCTTTTAAATATTCCTCGTCAGAAAACCCACTTCCAACTCCTGCTCCTTTCTCAATAATTATTTTATGCCCCATTTTAAAAAGAGTCTCAACCCCACCTGGCACTATCGCTACTCTATTTTCTTCGGGTTTTATCTCCTTAGGAATGCCGATAATCATAATAACCATTCCTCCTTATTAAAAAGAAAATAATAAACTGCAATAAGAGTCTTGGAATCCCTAAATCCATCTTCAAACAAAATTCTTTCAAGATCTTCTTTTTTTAAAGGAACAACTTCTAAAAATTCGTCCTCATCAGGATTTAGAGTTGTTTTCTCAAGTTCCTTAGCAACAAAAAGATATAGAATTTCATCACTTATTCCTGGAGAGGGATAAAAAGTATGAATAAGCTTTAAATTTTTTGATTTAAAGCCAATTTCTTCCTCAAGTTCCCTTCCGGCACAATCTAAAGGATCCTCCCCATAATCAAGTTTTCCAGCAGGAATTTCTAATAAAATACTTTTTGCAGGAAGCCTATACTGTTTTACAAAATAAATAGTTTTATCTTCTGAAATAGGAAGAATTCCCACAGCTCCTGGATGATGTACTACTTCTCTCTTAGCCTTTTTCCCATTTGGAAGTACAACTTCATACTCATTTACTTCAATAATTCTACCTTTATAGATATTCTCCTCTTTTAATATTTTCTCTTCCATTAAATTACTCCTTACTCTGAAATTTCATTATAATCTTTACTCTTTATCTTAGATACTTTTGCCAAAAGTTCTTTTGCATGTTGTTGGCTTACTTCAGAAACAAGACTCCCACCAAGCATCCTTGAAATTTCCATAATTCTTGATCTATAATCCAAAAAACTCACTCTTATCTTAGTTTGTTCATTAATTATCTTCTTTTCTAAGTAAAAATGATTATCTGCCCATGCAGCTATTTGAGGAAGGTGAGTGATACAAAATACTTGTCTATTTTTAGATATATTCCAGAGTTTCTGTGCAAGAAGATACGCTGTATCTCCACCTATTCCGCTATCTATCTCATCAAAAACTAAAACAGGAATATTATCTACTTCATTTAATATGGTTTTTAAAGCAAGCATTATTCTTGAAAGTTCTCCTCCAGAAGCGACATGTCTAAGGGGCTTAAAGGCTTCTCCTGGATTTGATGCTAACATAAATTCAATTATCTCTTTACCTTTCTCTCCTATTTTTATTCCATCAATCTCAATAAAAGAAGACGGCTCTTGAAAATCAACAGAAAATTTTGCATGAGCCATTCCTAAATCTTTAAGCTCTTGCTCAACTTTTGTTACGAAATTCTCTACAATTTCTCTTCTTATTTGGGAAAGTCTTTCACTCTCTTCTATTAACTGCTTCTCTATTTCGCTCATCTCTTTTTCTATATTTTCTAATTGCATCTCCATGTTAGAAAGAAATTCCAACTCTTCCTTCGCTTTTTCCTTGTAATCTAAAATCTCTTCTATATTCTTTCCATATTTCCTCTTAAGTTGCGAAATTCTATATAACCTTTCTTCTATACTTTCTAAAATTGATGGATCAGTTTCCAATCTATCTCTATATTTACGGATAGAATCAACTGCCTCTTCTAAATATACCTTAGAGCTTTCAAGAAGTTCCACAATACTGCTAAGATTCTCATCTACAGAAGATAAAGGTTTCAGGACCTCTATACTTTCCCCAAGTTGCTCCACAGCAGATAGACTTTCTCCCATACTTTCGTATAAGTATTTCACCACATCCTCAATTCCTGATCTTATTTTTTCAAAATTTTGTAACCTTTGTCTTTGTTCAAGAAGTTCCTCTTCTTCTCCTACTCTTAAATTTGATTTTTCAATCTCATCAATTTGGAAAGAAAGAAGATCTATTCTCTGCTCTCTCTCCTTTTCTTTACTATAGATATTATCCCTCTCTGAATAAAGAGTTTTTAACCTCCGAAAAAGTTCTATCACTTTCCTTTTTTGTTCTAAACATCTTTCTCCACCTAAAAGGTCAAAAACCTCCAATTGAAAATCTTTGTGGAGAATTCTTTGATGCTCATGTTGACCATGAATTTCTATAATATTAGAAAGTAATCTTTCCAACATTCCAACCGTTACTAATTCTCCATTTACCCGACATTTACTTCTCCCAGACTTATTCAGTTCTCTGGAAACAAGTAAAGTTTTATCTTGCTCTTTTGGTATTTCCCATTCATCAAGCAACTTCTCCACATCTTCATTAATAGCAAATATAGCCTCAACAACACTTTTATTACTATCTGTTTTAATAATATCAGTAGAAGCTCTCTCTCCAAGAAGAAAAGCTAAGGCATCTACTAATAGAGATTTACCAGCACCAGTCTCCCCAGTTATTACATTTAAACCCTCATGAAAATCTAAAGTTATTTCATCAATAATCGCAAAATCCTTTACCCTTAAAGCAAGAAGCATTATAGTTACCTCCAGTGAAGTTTCTTTTTAAGTCTATTAAAGAATTCCCATCCTGAAAGGAAAATAAGCTTAGTATAAAATTCTGCCTTTTCTATTCTTACTTCATTTTTTTTACTAAGAAGCTCTACTTCCTTTCCGTCTACCCATACTTCTATTTGCATTGTTTTACGAGGTAGTAAAATTTCAATATTTTTTGTAAGAGGAAAAATCAAAGGTCTAAACGATAAAGAATGAGCACATATAGGAAGCACTTCAAAAGCATCAAATTCTGGAAAAATCACAGGACCCCCTGCAGATAGGGCATAAGCAGTAGAACCTGAAGATGTGGCTATAATTACTCCATCAGCAGGAGGAGTATTTATAATAGAACCATTAAAGGATAAAGATAAAGAAATTAGTGGAGTATTTTCTGCCTTCAATAATACTACCTCATTAAAAGCATAATATACTTTATTATCAATACAAAGTTTTATAACAGGATGTTTTTCTAAGAAAAAATTACCATTTTCTAAGGAAGTTAGAAGTTTATTTATATCTTTTGCCTCTACAGTGGTAAGAAACCCAAGTCTACCAGTATTTATTCCAACTACAGGTATATTTTTAACAGCAATTCTTTGTAAAGTATAGAGTACAGTGCCATCTCCTCCTATTGCCATAGCTAAATCAATATCTTCAGTATCTTCTATACTTACTTGTATCTCATTTTTAGATGCCCAATTTTCTAATATCTCAATAACTCTCTTAGCCTCTCTTTTTTTAGGATTGTAGAAAATTCCTACTTTTTTAAAACTAAGTCCCAATTTTTAAAAGCCTCCTCAACTACAGGCTCAATAAGTATATCCCCACAATCTATCTGAGAAAATAGAGCTGGATATTCTATATTACCTTTACCCTCTTTACTAATGTAATATGTAATATTTTCTAAGAAAAAACCTAAATTTTTTGTATTCTCTCTTATATTTTCTATTACTCTTAAATGAACATCATCTTTTTTAACAATTCCACCTCTACTAACATCCTTAGATCCAGCTTCAAATTGAGGCTTTATAAGAGATAATACTTTGCCTTCTTTTTTCAATAATGGCTTTAGCCTTGGAAATATTTTTAAAATGGATATGAAAGACACATCTATAGTAATAAGATCTAATTTTTCCGGAATATCTTCCTCCTTTAAATACCTTGCATTAATCCTTTCCATTAAAATAACCCTTTTATCTTTCCTTAACTTTTCATGTAAAAGTCCTTTTCCTACATCTACTGCATAAACTTTCCTTGCTCCTTCTTGGAGAAGACAATCAGTAAAACCACCAGTACTTGCTCCAATATCCATTACAATAAAATCTTTTACATCAAGGGAAAACTCGTCTAAGGCTTTTTTAAGTTTAAATCCACCCTTACTTACATATGGCAATGAACTCTTAAGTTCAATAAGTGCATCTTCAGAAAATTTAGAATCAGGTTTATCTACAAGCTTTCCATCTACAGTAACTAAACCCGCTATAATAACAGCCTTTGCTTTTTCTCTACTTTCAAATAGACCCCTTTTTACAAGAAGGATATCCAATCTTTCCTTCAACCTTTAACTTTTACTCCTTTTACACTCTCTAATACTTTTTGGGCTATCCTTTCTGGAGTTAAGCCATAAATATCCCTAAGTAGATCTGCATTTCCTTGTTCTAAAAATTTTTCAGGAATAGAGATTGGCACAAGATTTATATCTAAGTTCATCTTACAAGCCAGCTCTGATATAGCACTAAATAGTCCACCTGTAACTATATTCTCTTCTAAAGTAAATACTAAGTGATGAGTATTGAAAAGTTCCTCTAAAAGGATTACATCTAAAGGTTTTAAAAATCTGAGATTTACAACAGTAGGATTAATACCCTTTTCTTCTAATATATCACTAGCCTTCAAAGCTGGATATACCATAGATCCAATAGCAAGGAGAATTACATCTTCACCATTTTTAATTACTTCTCCCTTACCAATATCAAGTTTTTTAAAGGGCTCATCTATATTTACACCATAGCCTTTACCTTTAGGAAATCTAATAGCTATAGGTCCAGGATATTCTAAAGCTGTATATAACATATTTCTAAGTTCTAATTCATCTTTTGGAGCCATAATAACTAAATTAGGAATAAGTCTTAGATAGGAAAGATCAAATATACCTTGATGAGTAGGACCATCATCGCTTACTATTCCTGATCTATCTAAAATAAAAACTACAGGAAGCTTCTGTAAACACACATCATGAATTATTTGATCAAAGGCTCTTTGTAAAAAAGTTGAATAAATAGCAACTACAGGTTTAAAACCATCCCGAGCAAGTCCTGCAGCAAAAGTAACAGCATGCTCTTCTGCAATACTTACATCAAAGAACCTATCTGGAAATTCCTTCGCAAAATATGAGAGACCTGTACCTTCTGGCATAGCAGCAGTAATAGCAACTACATTATCATACTTCTTTCCTAACTCTACTAATGTTTTGCCAAATACTTCAGTATATGTGAGAATCTTCTTCTCTCTATCCTCTTTTGAAACAATACTATGGAATTTTGATGGAGACGCCTCTGCCTCTTTATATCCATTTCCCTTTTTTGTGGTCACATGTATCAAAACAGGACATGATAAAGTCTCTTTAATTCCCTTAAAAACAGAAGTTAACAAAGGAATATCATGTCCATCAAAAGGACCAAAATATTTAAAACCAAGATTTTCAAAAATAGGGTTCTCTAAAACCAAACTTTTAATTCCTCTTTCCAACTTCAAATCAAGAGAAAGAAGTTTCTCTCCAAATGGAAAATTTTTCAAAAAGTTTTGGGTAGTTTGTTTAAAAAACCTATAAAGAGGATGTTTTCTAAGTTTTGCAAGATATAAAGCTAAGGCTCCCACACTGGGGGATATGGAATGCTCATTATCATTAAGAATAACAATCATATCTGTACCTAAGTAACCAATTTGATTAAGAGCTTCCCAAGCCATTCCTGAGGTCAAAGCACCATCTCCTATAACTGCTATAACTTTATGCTTTTCTCCTCTTAAATCCCTCGCTTTTGCAAATCCCAATGCTGCAGAAAGAGATGTGCCTGCATGTCCCACAGCAAAATGGTCATAAGAACTTTCCCATGGTGCTATATAGCCACTTATCCCCCCATATTGTCTGAGAGTATGAAAAAGACTTCCTCTCCCTGTAATTAATTTATGAGTGTAACATTGATGTCCTACATCCCATATTATTTTATCTTGAGGAGTTTCAAAAATATAATGAAGGGCTAAGGTAAGCTCTACTGTACCTAGATTAGACGCTAAGTGCCCTCCATTCTGGTCTACAGTGTTTATTATTATATTTCTTATTTCTTCTGAAACTTTTTCCAAATCTGAGATGGAAAGATTTTTAAGATCTTGAGGCGAATTAATCTTTTCCACCAACATTAGCAAATCCTTCTTTTATTTTTAAAATTTCATCCCAGTTCCTAACAATGTTTCTTAATATACCATTTATGAATCTTCCTGCTTCAGGACTCACATACTTCTTAGCAAGTTCTACAGCCTCATTCACAGTAACTCCAGGAGGAATATCAGAAAATGATAACATTTCCGCAATTGCCATCCTTAGAATATTTCTTTCTACTTCACCAATTCTCTCTACTCTCCAATTCTTACTAAATCTACTTATAACTTCATCAGAAAAATTTTTATAATACAAAGCATTTTCAAACAAGATATTAGCAAAAGCCTGAGCCTGAGGTGAAAAATTCTTAAAATCCACATCTACCTCTTGCCCCATATCTTTTTGAAATAATAAAGTCAGAACTTTTTCTCTACATCTTGATCTTTCTCTACTCATCTAAAATCTTCTCATAAAAAATATTTCCCTAGCTTTCTCCCAAAAAATTTCCAACAATCTCTTATCCAAAACCACTCCTATAAAATAACCTAAAAGGGTAATAAAAAGAAGAAAAACAGTTCTCCAAAAACCTATGGTTAAAAAGAGTATACCTATTATAAGTCCCAATGTTGAGAAGATTATTCTCCCCTTATATTGATCCCATATCCTTCTAAAATTCATTTATTTTCCCTCTTCACAGAGATCACATCCTCTATAATCACATCCACACTATCCAAACTTATAGATAATACATTTTGAAAATAAACCTTTACTCTTTGTTGTAACTCATTAACTATACGAGTAATATCAACTCCTGTGGGAACTTTTATTTTCAAAGTAAGCTCCAGTTTACCTCTGACATTTTTTACGTCTGGTTTTATTTCTTGTATCTCAGAAAAATAATGAGCTATATCACGGACAGAATTTTTTATACCATTAATGGATATTTTTACCTCTCCAAGTCCTACATTATTTTCTAAAGTAATAGTAGTAATTTCTCTTTGGAAAATAAAAGTAAAACTCAAACTAAAAGAAAGCACAAAAAGAATTATTAGAAATATAATAGAGAAAGTAAATCCTCCATTTTTAGCCCATTCCACAAGACTCAAAGCAGGAGTCCACTCTAATATACTCAAAATAAGCAGTAAATCAATAAGAGATAATACAAAAAAAACAATAAAATACAGTATTCTTTGATATTTATCAAGTCTCACTTTACTTCCTCCTTTTCCCTTTTATCACTTAAGGAAACACCTCTAATAATCACATTTACTTCCCGAACACTAAGCCCAGTCATACTTTCTACTACTTCTTTTACATGTTGTTGAACATCTCTGAATAAGTCAGGGAAAAATCGGTTTTGCTTAATATAAACAGGAATAGTAATAAAAACATCTTTTTCTACTATTTCAACTTTAATACCCCGACCGATAGGAATTCCTGAAACAAGCTTCATGAAAGGAGACATACTATCTCCTACTTGTGCTACACTATCTACTTCCTGTGCTGCTACACCAGCTATTACAGATATTACTTCTTTAGATATATTTACCAATCCGTATGATAACTCCTCTTTCATAAAGTTTTACTCCCTCTTAAGTTTTAAAGTCTTCTAATAATAATTTTATCAAATTTAATCTTCTACTAAAATCCTCCGGGATAGAAAATTAGTAGAATAATCTCCTTTTATAAAAGAATTATTCTCAAGAATTTTTAAGTACAAAGGAATAGTAGTCTTTATTCCTCTTATCACAAACTCTGTTAAGGCTCTCTTCATTCTTGATATTGCTTCCTCTCTATCTTTTCCCCAAGTAATAACTTTTGCTAAAAGAGAATCATAGAAAGGTACCATCTCATACCCTTCATATAGATGAGTATCTATCCTTACAAAAGGTCCTCCTGGTGGAATATACTTTTCAATCTTACCAACACAAGGAGCAAATCCATTATCAGGATCCTCTGCATTTATTCTACATTCAATGGCATTTCCTCTAATAGAAACATTTTTTAGATCTAACTTCTCCCCAGCAGCAATTAATATCTGCCACTTTACCAGATCAACCCCTGTAACCATTTCTGTTACCGTATGTTCTACTTGGATTCTGGTATTCACCTCCATAAAATAGAAATGTCCATCCTTATCCATGAGAAATTCAAATGTTCCAGGCCCTACATAACCTACCTTATAGGCTCCTTTTACTGCTGTTCTACTCATTGCTTCCCTTAATTTATTATCCACTACAGGTGATGGAGATTCTTCTATAAGTTTCTGATATCTTCTTTGAATTGTGCAATCTCTTTCGCCTAAGGAGATGATATTACCATAAATATCACCTAAAATTTGAATTTCCACGTGTCTTGGTTCCTCAATAAATTTCTCTATATAGACTCCTGGATTTCCAAAATTCTTTTCTGCCTCAAGTTTTGCTAATCTTATGTTTTTAATTAAATCTTCAGGATGATATGCAACTCTCATCCCTTTTCCACCACCACCAGCAGTAGCCTTTATAAGTACAGGAAAACCTATCTCTTTCGCTATTTTTAGAGTCTGCTTCTCATCCTCTATTAATCCATCAGATCCAGGAAGTAAAGGAACCCCCGCCTCTTTCATTAGCTTTTTCGCTCTTGCTTTATCTCCTAAGTTTTCAACAACTTCTTTTTTAGGGCCAATAAAAACTATTCCATGATCTTGACATATCTCAGCAAATCTTGAAGATTCAGCTAAAAAGCCATAACCAGGATGAATAGCTTCAGAATTTGTGACAAGAGCAGCACTGATAATATTAGGAATATTCAAATAACTCTGGGATGCAGGTGCTGGACCGATACATACCGCTTCATCTGCCATATATACATGAAGAGATTCTTTATCTGCTTCTGAATAAGCAGCTACAGTTTTTATTCCTAATTCACGGCAAGCCCTTATTATCCTAACAGCAATCTCACCACGGTTAGCTATAAGAATCTTCTTAAACATTATTCTCAGTCTCAACAAGAAAGAGTTTTTGCCCAAATTCCACTGGTTGTCCATTTTCTACTAAAATCTTTTTTATTTTCCCCTTTACATAACTCTTTATTTCGTTCATCAATTTCATAGCTTCTATAATACACACAGTCTGATCTGGTTCTACTAAATCACCTTCCTCCACAAAAGGAGGAGCACCTGGAGCAGCAGAGCGATAAAACACTCCAACAAGTGGAGCAGTAATATAAACTCCCTCTTCCCTATCCTCTTTCACCATAGGTTTGTTTTCAGATAACTGAGCTTCTGGTTGTAAGGATGGAACATTAAAAGAAGTTCCATTCTCTCTACGAAGAATAATCTTATTCTCCCCATTTTCAATAATAAGTTCTGCAAGATTACTTCTATTAAATAGATTAATAATTTCTTTTAGTTCTTCTAAGTTCCATTCTTTCATTATATCTCCCCTCTTTATTTCTAATATTTAGTTCAGGCTCTCTCTATATATTTTGCATATCTTGTATCAACTACTACTTTATCTCCTACTTGGACAAATAACGGTACTTGAACAACTAATCCTGTCTCTAATTTCGCTGGTTTAGAACCTCCCGAAACTGTATCTCCCCTAACCCCTGGGGCAGTTTCAATAACTTCTAATATTACTGTAGTAGGTAACTCTATTCCTATAGGAGCATTTTCATAAAAAAGTACACTGACTATTGTACCTTCCCTTATATATTGCTTTGTATCTCCTAATTGTTCTTCTGTAAACATATATTGTTCATAAGTCTCATGATCTATAAAATAATATTCTTCCCCTTGCTTGTAAAGGTATTCTGCTTCTCTTTTGTTTATAAAAGCTTGAGATACATATTCGTCAGACTTAAAAGTCTTTCTTATCACATTACCTGTTTTTAAATTCTTTAGTTTTACACGAACTGTAGCTTGACCTTGAGCCATATGTACATGCTGATATTCTAATACTATGTATACCTCTCCATCCAACTCAATAGTTAAACCAGGATAAAAATCATTTACCGAGATCATTTGAGCTTCAAATACCTCCTTATATAGTTATTAAATCGTTAGTAAAACTATTTAATACAGTAGATCTTTCTTTTCCAACTACCACAAGATCTTCTATCCTTACACCAAACTTTCCATAGAGATATATCCCTGGTTCTATAGTAACAACCATATTTTCTTTTAATATAATATTCCCCTTCGGAGAAAGGGGGGGAAATTCATGGATTTCAAGGCCAACTCCATGTCCTAATCCATGTCCAAAATAATTTCCAAAACCATTCTCTTGAATTATATCACGAGAAACTCCATCTACAAAACTACCTTCTAATCCTTCTTTTATAATCTCTTCAGCTTCTTTCTGAGCTTTAAGTACAATATCGTAAATTAGAAGCTCTTCTTCATTTGGAGTCCCTACAAAAACTGTTCTCGTTATATCTGAACAATACCCTTCGTATATCGCTCCAAAATCAAAAACAATAAATTCTCCTTTCTTAATCCTCTTGTTAGTCGCCTTCCCATGAGGAAGAGCAGACCTTTCACCAGAAGCTATAATAGTATCAAAGGAGGGCTTTTCACTTCCTAATTTTGCCATTTTGTATTCTAATTCTATAGCTAAATCTTTTTCACTCACCTCAGGTCTAATAAATTCTAAAATTTCTTCAAAAGCTTTCTCCGCTATTTCTAAAGCCTTTTTAATTTTAGATATCTCATCACTGTTCTTTACCACTCTAAACTCTTCTACCCAGTTTTCTGTAGGTACTAATTCTATGTCTGAATCTATATCCTGTAATTTTATCCATTCAAAGTAAGATATATGATTTCCTTCAAAACCGATTTTTTTTACTCTTTGCTTTTTAACAAGCTCCTTACAAAAACTATAGAAATTTAGATCTTCATTTACTAAAACAGGTTGAAACTCCAAAACCTCTTTATTAGCTTGCTCCCAATATCTAGGGTCAACTAAAATATACCCCCCCTCCTGAGAAACCACCAAATTTGCAGTTGACCCTGTAAAACCTGTTAGATATCTTATATTGACTAACTTATTTATTATAAGCAGCTCTACATTTTCTTTCTCCATCCTATTTTGCAGTTCTTTTAACATAACTTAATCTTTATTTATATTTTTACTTCAAAATTTTTGGAGTAATCAAAATTATCAACTCTTTTTGAGTCTGTTGAGTCTTCCTTGCTTTAAATAGTTCCCCTAATATGGGAATATCTCCTAAGATAGGAACCTTTGTAACACTTTCTATGTCTTCTTCCCTTATTAGTCCTCCAAGAGCTAAAGTTTCACCATCTTTTAAAGTAACTATTGTTTGAGCTTCTCTTGTAGAAATCTGAGGAACATCTTGCTTATAACCCGAAATAGTGCTTACTTGAGGTTTAATATCTGCTGTAATAGTGCCATCAGCATTTACTATAGGTGTCACTTCCAATATTATTCCTGCATCTACATAAGTAACACTCTTATTTCCACTTGCATCATAACTTATTATAGGTACTCTATCTCCAATCATAATTCTTGTAACCTTACCACTTATTGTGGTCATACTTGGCTGTGCAAGAATCTTTGCGTTTTCTTGAGTTTCAAGAAGCTTAATTTGAGCAGGTATCTCAACTTCTGTTGGTACAATACCAATTTGTAAACTTTGCCATCCAGATGTAGCAGAAATCTTTATCCCAGTCCCAATGGAACCTGTTCCAGAACTCCAATCTATTCCAAGATCTTTTTCCTTACCTTTTGTCACCTCAATTACATTTACATCTACCTTTACTTGAGGAATTGGTTTATCTATCTTACCTATCATATCCTCAACTACCGCAATTTGATCTGCAGGACCTTGTACTAAAAGTAGTCCGGTGGTTTGATCATAATAGAAAGATACATCCTTCGCAAGTCCTGATACCACAGACTTAAGAGTATCAAGAGAAGTATATTTTAATCTAAGCTCTCTTACTACTTGAGTTTGGCCAGAAGTTGCTACTGTAGACACAATAGGTCTTACAAAAGTAACTGCTCCAGTCTTTTCAAAAGAAATATTTGCTGCTTTACCAAGTATATTTAGCATCTCTGAAAGCTCAACTCTACTGAGATATAAGTCTACTTCCCCTACTACCTTCTGGTCTATTACAAAGTTTATGTCTGCTTTCTTTCCAAGCTCCCTTAATACTTCCCTTATATCTGCTTTCTTTAGATCACAACTTATATATATTCTGTCCCCTTCTCTCTCTACATTTAGTAGCTCCTTCGCTGCTATCTGCTCCTCACCTTTCTTCTCCACATCTATCCTATTTACTAAATCATCTAATACCTTTAAATCTTCTTCCTTACCTTGAGCTATCAGTAACCCTGTCTTATCATCATAACTTAAACTTAAATTCTTTACTAAACTCCCTCCTACCCTCTCTATGTCTCCAAGAGTTATGTATCTTAAAGCATAGATCTTTGTCTTCGCTACTTCCACTGGAACTTGTACCTTCTGCTCTGGCACTCTTACATAGGTTACTTTATCCTCTCTCGTTATAACTATATTCGCTATCTTCTGAAGTATATTTAGCATCTCTGAAAGCTCAACTCTACTGAGATATAAGTCTACTTCCCCTACTACCTTCTGGTCTATTACAAAGTTTATGTCTGCTTTCTTTCCAAGCTCCCTTAATACTTCCCTTATATCTGCTTTCTTTAGATCACAACTTATATATATTTTGTCCCCTTCTCTCTCTACATTTAGTAGCTCCTTCGCTGCTATCTGCTCACCTTTTCTCTCTACATCTATCCTACTTACTAAATCATCTAATACCTTTAAATCTTCTTCCTTACCTTGAGCTATCAGTAACCCTGTTTTATCATCATAACTTAAACTTAAATTCTTTACTAAACTCCCTCCTACCCTCAGTAGATCCTGCAGTGTAACATACTTGAGAGCATAAATTCTTGTGTTTATTAATTGAGTTACAGTACCAACTTGTGTCTCTTTTAGTCTTATAAAGTAACTTTGTCCTATTTTTTCCATATCAAAATTACAGACTCTTTGAAGAATTGTAAGCACCTCATCAAGGGGCACTTTGTTCACAAAAAGTTCTACATCACCTGTAACCTTAGGATCTATTACAAAATTAAGTTCTGTTTTCTCTGCAATTTCTTGCAAAACATCTTTAATATCAGATTTTTTAAGCTCCGCAGTTATATAATAGATATCTCCAATTTTCTCAATCTTTATAAGCTCTTTAATCTCAACAATAGGAGTTAAACCTTCACTTTTAGCTGCACTTACTAATATAAATCCTCCTTCTCTAATTTCATAAGTGCATTCTGTGCTTCTAATAATCAAATCTATAGCTTTATCTAATGGGACTTTATTAAGGGTTAGATAAACTCCCCCACTCACATTCTTTGCAAATATAATATTCTTACCAGATTTTTGTGCGATTTCTTGCAAGATTTCTTTAATATCCTCCCCACGAGCAGTTAACGTCACAAGATATGTATCTTCCTGCTTTTCTAAGTAAACTTTCCCAGTTCCTTTTGTTTCAACAACTTTTTCTGATGGAATATCTAAAGTCTTTATTGTATCTTCAATCTTAGGTAGTTCTGAGGGAGGTGCAGAAACTATCAGCCAATTTCTTGTATCATCAGAGTCAACAATAGCAGTTTTTAAAGTTTTGCTTAAAACATCTTTTGCCTTTTGGCTCTCAAAATATTTAAGCTGATAAACCTTTGTAACAAGATCTCTACCTTCAATTTTTTGAAGTTTGTCTAAATTGGCTACAATAATCACTTCTCCTTGCTGAATGTATCCAAGATCACTAGCAGCTAATAAAGAATAAAAAGCATCTCTAAAAGGAATATCTTTTAGATATACACTAATTCTACCTTGTACTCCTATATCTGTAATAATATTTAGCCCTGCAAGTTGTCCCATTGCTTTCAGAACATCTCTTATCTCTGCCCTATCAAAAGAAACAGAGATCCTTTGTTGAAATTTATCTTTAACTTCTGCAGGTTTGGATGGTTCTAACTTCTCTTCTTGTTTCTCTTGTTGAGGAACTTGAGAAATAGGTTTAGTTTCAACAGGTACAATAGTTTCCTTTACAACTTTTTCGGATGCGGGAACTACCTTTGCTAAAACTTCAGAGGTTCCTATGTATATCTTATTTCCAGCATCTTTAGCTATTATTTGTGGATACGTAGTTTTAAGATCCACCACTACTCTTGTTAGAAGAGGCGATTTACTAAATTGAGAAACACGTACCGAAAGTATAGGACTTGAATTTATGTTTATAGTTTTTTCCGTAATTTTATTTGTGGTCTTCTCTAAATCAATAACAAATCTAAGGGGATCCTTTAGAATGAAACTCTTATAAATAGGAGCAGTTCCAGAAAAGTTTAAAACAACTAAATTAGGTTTATAATTCTTGTCTATATTTATACTTAGTAATGAAACTTCCTCTTTCCCTTGGATAGATACTGACTCTTTACCCTGAGTAGACACTGATGCAGAAGCAGAAGAAGCAAAACTCAGAGTGACTTTTCCAGCCGCTGTGGTATAAGAATATTTAGGAATACTTCCTGCAAAATTTATCGTAACTATAGCATTACTTTTATCCTGTTTCAATTCTATATTACTTATAAAACCTTTATATACATCAACAGACTTAGATTGCATCTTAACTTGCGTATTAAGAAAAGTAACTATAAGCTGCGTCCCTTTCTGCTGGATATTAAATTTCGGACTTCCTGCAGGAGTTAAAAAAATTCCTACATTTACAGAGTTGTCTCCCTTTTCTTCTACTTGAACTCCAATCAAGTTAAAATTATATGTTTGAGCTAAAACCGATGAATTCAACAAAAAAACAACAAAAAATAAAAGAAAAATTACCTTTCTATTTAAAACCAAAATCAATCACCTCCCAATTTTAAAGTAACAGATTCTTTGCCCTTTTTCAAAATGACTGAACTGCTTTCAATCTTTGAAAGATAAATATCTTCTCTTAATCTCTCACCTTCCCTTAAAATATATCCCCTCTCCCCTTCTTCTATTATGGCATAATTTTTATCACTTCCTCTTATAATTCCAGTAAGCCTAAAGTTATCATTCCATTTCTTGGTAGTTTCTGAAACACCCTTTGGAGATACATCTAAAGTAACCTTTCCTGAAGACGAAATTTGTCCCGAAGATGAAACTTGCGAAGGAACAAAAGTAGATTTCTCAGGACTTAGATTAATTACAGGAAGAAATGGATTACTTCTACCAAGAACCACTGGAGAATATGTAAAGACAGATTCGGCTTGAGTAAGTGTTGAAATAACCTGAGAAAAAGTATATGTTTCAATAGATGATTCTACATGAGGAGTAGTAACAGAAGCTTCCTCTTGAGGTACCAATATATAATTAGTTATAGCATAATATCCTACAATAAAAGCTGCAAGAATTACTATTACTATGATTAATATTAATCTCTGTTTTGGATCATTAAAAATACTTTTTAAATCCATAAGCTTCCCCACCTATTTAGTAATAAAAGTTGAGAGAAGAAACGAAAACTTCAATTCTTTTGCATCTTCGCTAACGGGATCTATTTTAAGATCTTTTAGAAGAATTAAACGAGGAGATGCCTTCAATTTTGAAAGAAATAATAGAAATCCTCCATAGCTTCCTTGGAGATCTAAACTATAACTTTTTTCTTCATAAACAGGCGCCTCTGGTTGTACTTTTTGGTCTCCTTGCTGAGTTTGCGAGGTCACAGCCTGAATAGGCTGAGTTTGAATAGGTTTAAAACTATTTATAGTAAGCTTTGAATCCTTACATATTCCCTCTACAAAAGCTAAAAGTTGCGGTAAATCCTCTTTAGTAGGAAGTTTTTGTTGTATTTCTGAAAATCTTTCCAAGGATTTCTTAAATTTCTCCCATTCTTCAAGGCTTTTCTTATAGTTCAACTGATATCTCAGAAGAATCTGTCTATTACTTTCAATACTTTCAGTTAAAGTTATTCTTTCATTCTCTAATGGTCTATAAAGAAGAAAGTAAAAGGCAATAACACTTATAAACAGCAAAGACCCAATAATAACCCATTTATTTATATTTACTTTCATTGCTCACCCCTCTTATATTGAGCTACAATCCTAAAATTTATAGAAACCATAGGGGGATTCCCAACTTTTTGAGCAAATCCCAAGGAAACGCCATCTACAAAACCAGTTTTATCAAGTTGATCTAAAAATATAGCCACATCTCTATAAGAAAGAGCAAAACCCTCAATATTTACATTATTAGTTGAATCTAAACTGAACGTTTTAATCCAAAGATTCTTTGGGGTAATTCTGTTAAGAGTTCCAAAAATATCAAGCCATCCAACTTCCAAGGCTCCAATTTCATCTGAAAGTTTTATCTTCTCCTCATACTGTTTCTTTATATCTTGAAGATTCTGCAACTCTCTCAGCCTATCTTTTAAATTATTTATCTGAGTCTCCAAAGCAACATTTTCATTTCTTAAATTTTTTAATTCTGAAGAAAGATTCATATACAGAATCAACTCCCCAAATAAGAGGATGATCCCCACAATTGTTATAAGAATCCCCAAAAAAGGTATTCTTATAACTTCTTTTTTCTTAGCTTCTCGTGGTAAAAGATTAATTTTAAACATATTTTACATACCTTCCCATAAAAATAATCCTATAGAAACAATCCAAGAATGAAAATCTTCAAGGAAACTTCTTTCCTTTTTTTTCAAGTTTAAATTTAAATCAAGATTCAAAATAGAGTCAGGACATGCCTCAGCAGGAATATTTAAAATAGCTTCAAGTAAATCAATAAAATCTCTATCTTTTGCATTACCCCCTGAAACTAACATATGGTCTATATGCTCTTCTGGAAATTGCATGTAGAAGAAGTTAACAGCCTCCTGTATCTTTCTAACGAAATCTTCAATTATGAAAGACTTTGTTAGATCATCCATACCTTCCTCTTGAGGATTCCACTCTTCCATAATTGTGCTTCTAAAAAACATAGGCTGATTTCCCTTTGCTACTACGAATTCTGCTACGTTATCATAAGAATAAAGATAGAGAGTATTACCTGGTGGAAATTCTTTACGACTTAACACCATTGATCTCACTGCAGAGAATATGCTCACATCTATGAGAGTAGGAATCAAATTTAAATCTTTGATTGCTTCAAGATAGGGGGATAAAACTTCCCGCGGAACTGCTACTAACATTATTCTATATTCTTTTAATCCTTCCTTTTCATATACGTCAAGAATTTGAATATCATAGTTGATATCCTCTTCTGAGAAAGGGACATACCTATCTAATTCCCATCTTATAGCCTCTCTAAGTTCATTTTCTGGCATGTGTGGAAAATTGAAAAATCTTACCACTACGTTCTGAGCAGGAATTGCAATCAAAGCTTTTGCTTTTTTAACTTTAAAACTTTTGATTATATTTTTCAGCATATCACTGAGGTAAGATGGATTAGTAAGCTGTCCCATTTGGAAAGCTTCTTGAGGCAAAGAATCTGAGGCAACATTTTTAATAGTAATTTTATTATCTTTTTTCCTACCGCCGTAGATAACCTTAACAGAATTACTAATTTCAATACTCAAAATCTGATCTTCAGAAACAAATAAATCTTTGATTCCCATCCTTCCTCCTTTCAACCCCTTCTTAACTGAAATTTATTCTATTATAACTCTTTATAAATTGCAATGCTTTTTAATATTCTTGCCAAGAGAGAACTCTAAATTTTGTTTTTGTAGCCTGAACAACATTTGAAACACCATGATAATTCATAACTTTTTCTATATAATCCTTTTTATGTCTTATAGTACTGTTACCCCTAATATTTATTGATTCACATAAGCTAACACCTTCAATTATAGGATCTCCATATATAGAAAGACCCTCTGCTATAGAGTCTAAGCTTGATGCATAAAAAATACCCTTAATCTTATTCCCTGTACCTGTTATCTTTATATCCCCTTTTATTATTACAAATCCTTGAAACCTTGTATCACCTGACATCTCTGCAGAACCATCAATATAAATTACTAAGGACCAAGTTGACCAAGTATTTGTGATATCATTATACCAGTTAGGATTCTGTTTAGCAAAATCTATCACATTATTTAAATCTATCCCACTTCCAGATCTGTACAAACCTTGTCTTTTAGCGGTTTTCTTCAAATAGTCCTCATTTAAAACAGGCATAGCGAGAGTAGTGTCATTCTCAATAATATCTTTCCCTAATTGAGGTGAGGAAGTACCATTAATAAAAGGGTACCTGTCTCCTATAGGACCATTAGAATAGATGGCAGTATCAAAACTTCCATCAGAGAGTCTTTCCCCCTCAATAACTGCAGCATTTCCAGAAAAATTTACAGAATTACCGGCAAAAATCGCAAATTTGAAAGGATCAAGATTTATTTCTGTATTATTTCCATAAATTTCAACACCTCTTTTAGCGCTATATTTACTAACTTGAGGTACATATCCTTCACTCCTTATTCTATATACAGGATAGTCCACAAGAATACCCCCCGAATTAATTTTAGAAAGGAAATAAGAAACTGCTACTAAATATTCTCCTGCAGAAACACTTGAAGTATAAGAGTTAGATATAAATCTTCCTGAGTTTTCCGTAATAGTATAGGATAATAAGGCACCATCACTAAATTTTCTTACTGAAAGAGCTAAGGTTTTTAGATCAGGGTCTGAGTTTACAAAATATATCGCTTGCTGAAGCCCTGATTGAGCTAAATAGAAAGCTTGTGTGCTATCTACTAATCTTCTTGAAAGAAGTTTTTCAGAAGGCATAAGCTCTATAATTATTCCTCCTAAGAGGAAAATAAATATTAGAATAATTACCGCAAAGATTAATTGCCCTTTTTCTCTCATGCACTACTCTCACTTAAGAAAGTATACACTTTTTACAGGTAAAAAGATAGTAGATGTTAAAGTATAATCAGGAATGTCATCCATATTTCCATCAAGCTTAAGAAGAACTTGTATCCAAGAAGCATCTTTGGAAGAAGTTAAAACTCCTGAGTCATTATAGTAATAAAAAGTTGGTAAAATAACTTTTATATCATTCTCTGTAAGAGGATTATTTCCTACCCATAAATTACCTTGTTTTACTTGCCTTCTTAGTATCCCTCTATTATCAACGTAATATCTCACTACAAAAAGTGTAGAAGTAATAGGATTAGAACTAAAATCATAAAGGGTATAGCTAAAGATTAAATTACCTCCATCAGAAACAGGATCTATAAAAGAGGCTTTTTTAACCTCACGAATTAGCCTTTCGGCAACTAATCTTGCATTTCGTTGATACTCAACCTTTTTACTAACAAATTGATAGCTTTTTAATCCAATAGTCAAAGAACTAACCACTATAGTTATTATTATGGCAGAAATAGTTATCCCTACAAGTAGCTCTATTATTGTAAATCCCTTTTTCATAATTTCGCTTTGAAAAGCTCAATAGTCATAGTTTTATTTTCGGTCCCTTCTTCCCAAGTAGCAGAAAGTTTTAAAAGCCTTCCCCATGTAAATATGTTATGCCCTTCACAAGTAACAGTAATTGTAGAAGCAACATCAGAAATAACCTTAGGATAGTTTGAAGATATGTAAGAATCTAATGTGGTATAACTTTTTATAAGGAGCATTTCAGCCTCCTTAGAAAGAATATAATTAACTCTATTAATGTTTTCTATCTTAGGAGTATTAAAAAAAGTAAAAAAGTATATTTGGGAAATACCAAAAACTCCTATAAGAAGTAAACCCCCCGCAATAAGAGCTTCAAGTATCGTAAATCCCTCAATTTTACTAGTATTCAGGCATCTTATCACTTAAATATACCCTCCCCGTTGCTGGAGTTATTATAATATATTTTCTCAAATTTTTTATACCTAAGGCAATAGTTCCTCCTGATGAAGGGGTTCCAATACGCGTAAAATAAATGTAATTATTATCCCCAAAAGTTGCAGAGACTAAATCTATTTTTTCTTCCAAAAAACTGTAGCTTTCCTTCACCTCGTATTTATTTTTATCAGAATTAAAAGTTTTCCAAACCACTAAATCAATAGCAGGATAAAAATAAATCATGTCTGGGGTATTCTCTCCATAAGAAAAGGATGTGTCTCTTAATTCACTAATTTTTCTTAGAATTGTTAAAGCAGATCTTGTAAGTTTCCAGCTTTGAATATAGGAAATACCCCATGAAACACTCATATAAAGGAGAAAAGATATAATAGAACAAACTATTAAAAGCTCAATTAAGGTAAAACCTTCTCTATCTCTCATAAAGATCATAAAAGAGAGAAATAAAACCTAATAATCATATCTCCCCAAAATATAGATATCGTTGCACCTATAATAAGGAATGGACCAAAGGGAAGAGCTGCCTTAAGATTTTTTGATTTAAACAGCAAAAAAAGAATAGAAAAAATCCCTCCTATAAGATAGCTGAGAAATAGAGAAAGAATTGATAATCTCAATCCCAAAAAGCTTCCTAACATCAACCCTAATTTTATATCTCCCTGTCCCATTCCTTCTTCCTTAAAAATAAGAAGAGCTAATATATAAATTAAAAGAAGAATGCCCCCAAAAGCGACAGTCCCTAAAAATTTATCATAAAAGGAACCTTCTATAAATGAAATAAGTAGCCCTATTCCTAATCCTCCTAAAGAAAGCACGTCAGGAATAATCATATGCTTAAGATCAATAAAAAATATAGGCAGACAGAGAGAAAAAAGGACTAATAATTTAAGAGAAAAAAAAGAAAATCCATAAATCCAAAATACTGTAGTAAAAAAAATTGCCGAAACAAACTCTACCATTGGGTATCTCCAAGAGATTTTAGCTCCACAGTATCTACATTTTCCTCTCAAGAAAATATAACTTAATATAGGAATAAGATCCTTAGGTTTTAACCTTGCATTACAAGAAGTACAATGAGATGGTGGAAAGACTATAGACTCTTCACGAGGAAGTCTGTATATTAAAACATTTAAAAAACTTCCAACCGCACTTCCTAATAAGAAAAACCAAAATGTTAGAAGTATTTTGAAGCTCACAGTTCAAAACCTCCTACTTTTTTACTTTTCACTTCTTCAGAAAGTAACTCAGTAATTTTTTCAAGCTTAAAGCTGCCTAAATCTTTATTATATGTTCTTACACTCACTTTACCTTCTTCCTTTTCCTTATCACCTATTATAAATATATAAGGTATTTTTTCAGAAATTGCTTTTCTAATCTTATAATTTAACTTAGCCTGATCTAAATCTATTTCTACTCTAAAGTCATTTTCTTTCATAATTTTTGCTATTTTAATAGCATAATCATTATGTCTCTCTGAAATAGGAATAAGTTTGATTTGAACAGGAGCAAGCCAGAGAGGAAATCTCCCCCCATAGTATTCTATAAGAATACCTATGAATCTTTCATAAGATCCAAGGATAGCTCTATGTATCATTACAGGTCTCTTCCTCGTCCCATCAGGAGCATCATAAGTTAGATCAAATCTCTCAGGTAAATTAAAATCTACTTGAATAGTTGGACCCTGCCAAACTTTACCCAGAAGTCCCTTTAACCCTACATCAATCTTAGGTCCATAAAAGGCTCCTTCTCCTTCAGCTATCTTATATTCCAATTCCAAGGAATCAAGAGCATTTTTCAGAGCCATAGTAGCCTTTTCCCATATCTCATCAGAGCCTATATACTTCTCAGGTTTTGTAGATAATACAATTTGATACTCTTTTAATCCAAAACTCTCTAACATAAAGAATACAAAATCTAAAACTCCTTTTATCTCATCTTCCAACTGTTCCTGAGTACAGAAAATATGAGCATCATCCTGAGTAAATCCACGAGATCTTTCTAAACCATACAGGACTCCAGATCTTTCGTATCTATATACAGTCCCCATTTCAAAAAATCTAAGCGGAAGATCTCTATAACTACGAATATCAGAGTTGTATATAAGAATATGGCCAGGACAATTCATAGGTTTTAAGGCATATTCTTTATCCTCTACTTCTAAAAAGAACATATTCTCATGATAATTATCCCAATGTCCAGATCTCTTCCAAAGTTCCGCTTGCATCAAATGAGGGGTAATCACAGGTAGATATCCTCTCTTTAGATGTTCCTTCTTTTCAAACTCTTCAATTGTTAGACGCAATATAGCTCCTTTAGGAGGATAAAAAATAAGTCCAGGACCTGCTTCTTCAAAAGTACTAAATATCTCAAGCTCCCTTCCTAATTTTCTATGGTCTCTTCTTGCAGCTTCCTCTCTTTCTTCTAAATATCTATTTAACTCCTCCTCAGTAAGAAAAGAGGTACCATATATTCTTTGGAACATTGGATTTTTCTCGTCTCCTCGCCAATAAGCGCCTGAAATACTCAAGAGCTTAAAAGCTTTCACCCTACCTGTAGATGAGAGATGAGGACCTCTGCAAAGATCAATAAAATTCCCTTGTCTATAAAATGCTATCTTTTCTTCTTCTGGGATCTGTTCTAAAAGTTCTAATTTAAAATCCTCTGATAACTCCTTAAGAATTTTTATTGCTTCTTCTCTTGATACTTCAATCCTTTCTATAAGAATATCTTTTTTAATTATTTCTTGCATCTTTTCTTCTATTTTAGCGAGATCTTCTTGAGTAAAAGGTTCTTTCCGATAAAAGTCGTAATAAAAACCATCTTCTATAGCTGGACCAATTCCAAGTTTAACCTCAGGATAAAGCTCTTTAACAGCATGAGCTAATATATGTGAAGACGTATGTCTATAAATCTCTCTTCCCTCAGGATCATCCCAATCAAGAATTTCTACTACACTTCCATCCTCAGGGGTAATATTAAGATCATAAATTTCTCCACTAATTCTTACCCCTAAGGCTATATTATGTAAACCCTCTTTTTTCAAAGCCTCTAAAACATCACCTTCCTTATTCCATATCTTGTCCTTCCATTTCATAATCCAGCTCATATAATTTATCCTCCTAAAACTTTTAATTTTATAAAACAAAAAACTCCCACCCCAACAAGGGCGGGAGTCTCCCGCGGTTCCACCTTAATTAGATCCCAAAAGGATCCGCTCTCAATCTTTAACGGAATTATCCGGCTTTACTTACTCATTCTTTATAGGAATTTTTGTAAAGCAACTGAGAGGTGGTGTTCATCTATTCTTAACTTAGAAGGACTCCCAGCTTCTAATCCTCCCTCTCTGTAAGTTAAGAATAAACTACTTTCCTCTTTCAATGTTTTTACATTATGGTGGGCGCGGGTGGGATTGAACCACCGGCCCCTACCGCGTCAAGATAGTGCTCTCCCACTGAGCTACGCGCCCATATATAAGAAAAATTATAACCATCTTTATTCTAAAGTGTCAAGATTCACAGAAGAAAGAAACTTCTCAAGAATTATCACAGCTGCTTGCTTATTTTTTATTATCTTTCTTTTGTCTCTCCTCATATTACCATCTATAAGAATCTTTTCTGCTTCAATAGTAGTAAACCTTTCATCTTCCAAAAACACTGGGATTTTAAGAGAATCCTTTATTTTTTTTGCTATCTTCTTAACTTTTTCAGTCTTTTCATTTTCATGCCCTTTTAAACTGATAGGAAAACCAATAACTATACCTTTAACATCATACTTTTCTATTAGCTCAGAAAGTTTCTTAAGGAATATATCATCATCTTCCCTCTCCCAAACATCTAAGCCTTGAGCAATAATTCCAAGAGGATCTGAAATAGCAAGTCCTATATATTTTTCTCCCCAATCTATAGCAATAAATCTACTCATTTTGATAAAAGATGTCTTAAATCTTCTCTTATCTCCCTAATATCAGTCTTAGGAAGGCTCACCTGAGCAAGATTATCCCTTCCCCCACCTTTTCCATAATATTTATTACTTAAATAGTTAACTATCTCTTTAGCTGAAAATCCATCTTTAATAAGCTTAGGGGTTACCATTACAGAGCCTATTATTTTCTCATCCATCTCTTTAAAGAGTACAATCACTAGATTCTCTTTCTTACTCTTTAGAAGATCGCCTAACTTCCTAATACTCTCTTCTTCAAAGTCTGTACTTTCACATAAGAAAGAAACTCCATTTAACTCCTCTATCTTACTAAGAAGATTTTCTGCCTCTATTTTAATAATCTTTTCTTCCAAAGATGATATTTTTTTATCCTTCTCCTCTAATATTTTCAAAAGTTTATCATATCTCTGAGATAATTCCTCTATACTTCCTACTCCAGAAAGAGTAAACAATGATTTCAAAAGATTATCTTTTTCTTTTTGATACTCCCATGCTTTTAGTCCACAAACAGCAAAGATTCTTCTAATTCCACTTCCTATTCCCTCTTCTTTAAGAATATAGAAAGATCCAATCTCTCCTGTATAATCCACATGAGTTCCCCCACAGAGCTCCATACTTATATCATCTATTTTGATTACTCTCACATCTTTTTGATATTTCTCTGTAAATAAAGCAATAGCCCCCATTTTTCTTGCTTCTTCTAAAGTAGTCCAGAACTTATCAGTTTTATAGTTAGATATAATATATTCATTTACCTTTCTTTCAATAAGTTCTATCTCTTTGTCAGAAAGAGTAGCATAATGAGTAAAATCAAACCTTAAAAAATCTGGGTTTACTAAAGAACCTGCCTGCATTACATGATTCCCTAAAATCTGTCTCAAAGCTGAATGTAGAAGATGAGTAGCCGTATGATGCCTTTTGGTAGCCTCTCTTTTTTCCTTATCTATCTCAGCAATAATCTGTATCCCTTCTTTAAAAACTCCTTTTACTACTTCTCCTCTATGAACTATAAATTTCTCACCTAATTTTTTAACATCTTTTACCACAACTTCTGTTTCATCATTATAAACTTTACCAACATCAGAAACCTGTCCACCACTTTCTGCATAAAAAGGTGTCTTATCTAAAATAAAATATACCTCGTTATTAGGAAGTAACTCTTTATTATGATTCCCTCCTAAAAAGAAGATGACCCTACTTTGAGAAGTAGTCTGTTCATAACCTACGAATTCGGTAGGTGAAATCTTTTCTAAATTAAAAACTTCCTCCTCGGATAAAGAGATGGAAGCATTCTCAATTTTCTCTTCTGTGGACAGCCTTGCTCTTACCTTTTGTTTTTCCATCTCTCTGCTAAATCCATCTATATCAACTTTAAATCCTGATTCTTCTGCTATTTCTTGAGTTAGCTCTACAGGAAAGCCATAAGTATCATATAGCTTAAAAGTAAAATCTCCAGATATAATTTTATTTTGATTTTCCTTAAAATAGATCTCCAGTAAATTCAAACCTTGTTCTAAGGTTCTTAAAAACTGCTCTTCTTCCCTTATAAGTATCTTCCTTATATATTCAGATCTTTCTTTTAACTCTGGATATGCATCTTTCATTATATCTACTACACAAGGTACAAGCTCGTAAAGAAAAGGTTCTTCCTTTCCAAACTTATATACCCTTCTTAAAGCTCTTCTTATTAATCTTCTTAAGACATATCCTCTACCTTCATTGGTAGGTACAACTCCATCATTCATCAAGAAAACTATTCCTCTAATATGATCTGCAATTAATCTCTCTGTAGTTGTATCTGCATTATTAATAATTTTTCTTATCTCCAATATTATAGGTTGAAAAAGGTCTGTTTCAAAAACATTACTTACACATTCAACTACTGTAGTTATTCTTTCAAGCCCCATCCCAGTATCTATATTTTTTCTAGGGAGAGGGGATAATTTTCCACTTTCATCCATATAGTAGGACATAAAAACTAAATTCCATATCTCCATAAATCTATCACAAGGATCTCCTGGCTTACAATTTTTATCTTCAGAATTTTTGGATCCAAAGTCATAATATATTTCAGAACAAGGACCACATGGACCTATAGGTCCTGGAGGACCCCAGAAATTATCTTCTTTTCCTAATCTCACTATTCTTTCCTTAGGAATACCTATTAATCTGTGCCATATTTCAAAAGCTTCGTCATCTTCTTCGTATACCGAGATCCAAAGTTTTTCTACAGGAATTCCCAGCTCTTTTGTCAAAAATTCATAAGCAAATCCAATAGCTTCTTTTTTAAAGTAATCTCCAAAAGAAAAGTTCCCAAGCATCTCAAGAAAAGTAAGATGTCTCGGTGTAACTCCAACCCTTTCTACATCTGTAGTTCTAAAACATTTTTGAACTGTAGTTATCCTTCTGCTTGGAGGTATGCCTTGTCCAAGGAAATAAGGTTTAAAAGGCACCATTCCTGCTGTAGTAAATAGGAGAGTTGGATCATCAGCAGGAACTAACGATGCACTTGGGAGATGTAAATGTCCGTTTTTCACAAAATAATTTATGAATTTTTCTCTAATCTCCTGACTTGTTTTCATATACTCCTCACAGAATTTAATTATTAAAAGCCCCGCTATGCCGTAGTGCCGAAGTCTTCGTGCCCCATCCCAAAAATTTTAGGCTTACCCCAACTTGGTTATATAGCTCTTATGAGCCACACTCCCAAGCCAGGAGATCAGCCTCCTGGAAGAGGTGTTGAGCCAAGACCACAGTTGCACTACGTACACAGCAGGGCCTTCTACCTTTGAATATATCATATATTACCTTGAATTTCAATCTTTAGTTTTGTTCTAACTCAAGAGGAAGCCTCTGAAGTAAAACTCCCATTCTTACTTTACTCATTACCAATATTTGAGGATCTACCTTATCTCCAAGCTCTTCTATTCTTTTGTAAAGTTTTATGGCTTCATTAATATTTCCTTTTTCCTCATATATGCCTGCAAGAAGATATAATGCCTCAGCATTATCCTTTTCTATACTTAGTACCTTTTTAAGATCTTTTTCAGCATCCTCAATTTTGTTCACCTTTGTATACTCTATAGCCCTCGCAAGATAAAATTCAATATCATCTTTACATAGATTTTTAGCCTTATTAAAACAATCCTCAGATTCCTTAGGTTTATTCTCTTCTTCTAAAATTATTCCCAAAGAAATCCAAAGTTCTGTATTATTAGGATATTTTTCCAATATATCTCTAAGAACTTTTTCTGCGCTGTTAAGATCCTTGCTTTCTAAATACTTATAACTCTGAGAAATAGCCTCCATTACCTCTTCATCGGGAGTTTTATAAAATTTTGCAAACAATACTATACCAAAAATAATTATTGCAGAAACTCCCAAAACAAGAATTCTTCGTTTTAATCTTTTCTTCCTATCTGCCTCTACAATCTCCGGAATATACCACCACCAATTTGAGGTAGGATATTTTACTTTCTCCTTTAAAATTCCTGATTTTTTTAAACCTTTATACATAACCTTAAGATTTTTCTTTATTTCAGTATCTATTTCAGTCAATCTTACAAGCTCTGAATCAATAGCAACACCTATATTTTTCAACTCTTCTACTAAGTCTTCTACTTTCTGTCTTTTTAAAACAAATTTCTCACAATTTTCGGAGATATCAGAAGGATTAGGCACAATAATATTTCCCACTATTTTTTGTAGTTCTTCAAGCTCAATTCTAAGCTTCTCTAATGGACTTTCCTTCATTACTCTCACCCTTAATAGTAAGTATCACTATTGCTACTGCATATTTATTAGTATGAGAAAGACTTACTTTAACTTCTTTTACCCTTTTTTGCAAAGCCATTTCTAAAGCCTTATTTTTTAATCTTATTTCTGGTTTTCCATTTAGCCCATAAAGAATTTCCACATCTCTCCAGCACCATCCTGGATATTTACCACCCATTGCTTTAATAAAGGCTTCTTTAGCTGCAAAATGTGCAGCTAAAGAGGGAAATATATTTTTTTTAGTTCTAATCTGACTTCTCTCATCTATAGAGAAGATCCTTTCTATAAAAGTTTTATGTCTTTCATAAACTTTTTTTACTCTTTCAATCTCCACTATATCAAGACCTACCTCAATAGAAATTTCTTCCATTTTACTACTCCACTGTAACAGATTTTGCTAAATTTCTTGGTTGATCTATCTCTCTCCCCAAGTTATTTGCCATATAATAAGCAAAAAGTTGGATAGCCACTGCTGCCATAAAAGGATAAAAGAAAGGATCTATATTGGGTATAGGGATAATATCATCTACTAGCTCCTGAACCTTTTCATCATTCTCATTACATAAAGCAATTATTGGAGCTTTCCTTGCTTTTGCCTCTTCTATATTACTCATCATTTTTATATAAGTATCATCTTTAAAAGCAATACAAAAAACAGGAGTATTAGGATCCAAAAGGGTTATAGGACCATGTTTCATTTCTCCTGCAGGAACACCCTCTGCATGGATATATGAAATTTCTTTAAGTTTAAGCGCCCCTTCTAAAGCTAATGGAAAATTCTTTCCCCTTGCAAGATAAAGAAAGTTTTTCTTTTGATAATATTTATTAGCAATAGTCAGTACTTTTCCATTAACATCTGAAATATAATTCTCAAGATAAACAGGAAGGATATTCCATTTTTCAAGATCTACTTTTTCTCCCAGCACTTTTTGTTTTAGGTAATCTTTAAGGAGGGTTAAATATATAAGCTCTGCAAGAAAAGTCTTGGTTGCTGCAACTCCAATCTCTACCCCTGCCCTAAGATTTATAAACATATCACTTTCCCTTGCTACAGTACTTTGAATGTTATTTACTAAAGAAAGTACATTAAATCCTTTCCCCTTTACTTTTCTTAATCCAAATATTACATCAGCTGTCTCACCCGACTGACTTATTGTCATACACAATGTATTTACCCCAACCCTTAAATTTCTGTAAGGCATTTGTGATGCAAGCTCAATATCCACCGAATAAGGGATTTCTTCTTCCCAAAGAAATTTTGCATAATATCCAGCGTGGTAAGAAGTACCACATGCAATAATAAATACATGATCTATTGTTTCCCATGAAATATTTTTATCTCTAAGATCAGAAATTTCAAATCCATCTTTAGTTTTATCTATTTCAGAGATAATCCTCTTAGCTACCAAAGGTTGCTCAAAGATTTCCTTTAACATAAAATGAGGGAATCCATTTTTTTCAGCTTTTATTCTTTCCTGGGGAATTTTTAAAGGAGCTACAGAAATAAGCTTTCTTTTATCTTCTATCTCATAAACTTTTATATCTTTAGGAGTAACCTGTGCAAACTGTTTATCCTTTAGAAAATAAAAATCTTCAGTATAATCTCCTAAAGCAGGAATATCTGAAGCTATTAAATTTTCTCCTTCCCCAAATCCTAAAATCAATGGACTTTGCCTTCTTATAGCAAAAAGTTCTCCAGGTCTTCTTAAATCCATAACAAGAATAGCATAAGATCCATTTAGCATCTCAAAAGTTTTTTCTATAGATTCTTCCATAGATAAATTCTCTTCATCCAAAAAGTTTTCCAAAAGGTGAACTATTACCTCTGTATCTGTTTGGCTTTTAAAAATATGACCTTTTTGGACTAATTCTCCTTTTATTTCCTTATAGTTTTCTATAATGCCATTATGCACAATTGCAATATTTCCACTGCAATCCACATGAGGATGTGCATTTTCTACCGAAATCCCTCCATGAGTAGCCCATCTTGTATGTCCAATACCATAGTTTACAGGTAGAGAAAGATCTAAACTCTCTTTCAGCTTCTCTACTTTCCCAACTACTTTTTTTACTTCCATTGTCCCATTATTTACATATGCTACACCTGCAGAATCATAACCTCTATATTCCAATTTTTCCAATCCAGAAATTATATAGGATAGACAAAGTTTGTCTCCTGTATAGCCAAAAATACCACACATCTTTCTCCTCCTCCTAAAAGTTTGGAGAAGGAGAGTCCCCTAATACTACTTAGAGACCTTCTGTCTTGGCAGTCACCCGCCAATTTTGTAAGTCCCCTTTAGGTAGGTAGTAACTACCTGGAGGCACCCGCCGAAAGCTTCGATAAGCCTCCCCCTCGTCAACTTACTCTTCTATCAAGAAGAGTAAGTTCTGGCGCTTTTAGAAAGATAATCTAATATCTTCTTTTTAACCTCAGCTAATAATAGCTCTAATTCTTCCTTAGGGATCTCTCCTTCTAAAGTGATTCTTACTATAGGTTCAGTTCCCGATTTTCTCACAATATATCTTATATTCTTTCCGCTTACCACCTCCTCTGTTAATTCTCTCATTTTATTCTCATCTTCTTTAGTAATCTTACAATCTCCTAAGTGAACTTTTTCATGAAGTTGAGGGAAGATAGGGATCTCATCTATATAATTTTTCAATTTTTTATCTGTATTTTTTAATATCTTAAGAAGAAATAGAGATGTGAGAAGTCCATCTCCTGTTGGTAAATAATCAAAAAGAATAATATGGCCAGAGGTCTCTCCACCAAGATTTAATTTTTCTTGTATTAATTTTTCAAGGATATATCTATCACCTACTTTAGTACGTATAAGTTCAATTTCCCTCTCTTTTAAGTATCTTTCTAATCCAGAATTAGTCATTTCAGTTCCCACCACTTTATTTCCTTTTAGTCTTCCATTCTCTTTTAGATATCCCGCAAAAATCCCAATTATCATATCTCCATCAACAATTCTGCTATCCTCAGAGAAAACTAAAACCCGATCTGCATCACCATCATAAGTAAAACCTATTTGAGCTCCAGATTTTAAGAATAATTCTCTCCCAAAATCAGGATATACTGCCCCACAATTTTCATTAATATTTACTCCATTATAGGAAGTATTATATGCTAAAACTTCTATTCCTAACTCTTCTAAAAGCTTAGGCGCAACCTCAGAAGCAGCTCCATAAGCACAGTCAACCATTACTTTTAAATCATCAAACTTTTCCCCTATCACTTTTTTAAGATAGTTTATATATATATCTTTACCTTCTACAAAGTTATAAACTTTCCCTACTTTTGTTCCATGTACTCTAAAAAATTTATCTTCTCCATCAATAAAAGATTCTAACTTCTCCTCAATCTCATCTCTAAGCTTAAAACCGTCGTTAGCAAAAATTTTTATACCATTGTATTGGGAAGGATTATGAGAGGCAGAAATAACAATACCTGCAAAAACATCTGGATCAAGGGTAACCAAATAGGAGACAGCAGAAGTAGGTAATATACCAGCATCCAATATATCAACACCACCAGAAGTAAGCCCTGCAATAAGAGCACTTTTTAGCATATCTCCTGATACTCTTGTATCTCTAACTATAATAACTTTTTTACCAGCAACATCCTCAAAAAATCCTACAAGAGCTCTTCCTAATTTAAAAGCAAGTTCAGGGGTAAGATTCTCATTAATAACCCCTCTTATTCCATCGGTACCAAAATATCTCCTCATTCTATCTCTCTCCTTTCTTCCTCCAGAATTACCAAATCATAATTCTCTTTTATCTCTCTTCCCGCAAAAAATCCTACCACTTCAAAATCTTTTTTTACTTTTCCTGTGACAATAAGTCTCTCACCTTCGGCAGGAATTCCCGTAGTACTCAAAACAGTAATTTGATAATTTTCAAAAGTAAGAGAATAGGCGGAATAAATACTTCCTGCAATTCCATAAGGATTTATTGCTTCTCCTTTTAAAATGATTTCTTTGTCTACAAAATTGCTTAATTTTTCCCATTTTTCTCTCCATGGCGAATCTTTCTTCCATTCATAATAACTATATACTAAAAAAGCAACAATTAAAAAGAGAATAATTCCATAAGAAATCATCCTCTTTTTATTCATATTGACCTCACCCTACAATATGAATTTTATATCCACAAAAAGGACACTCATTAAAATTTTTAATAAGATCTCTTACTATATTATAGCCTTCTCTTATAATAAGCTCTTTCTTACAAGAAGGACAAAAAGTAGTATTTCCTTCTATATCCCATATATTCCCTTTATATACATAATTTAACTTCTTTTTTCCCTCCTCATAGGCAAAATTCATAGTTTCCAAAGGCGTAGGTGGGACTGTAAAATTGTAAGCAGGGAAATACCTACTAAAATGAAGTGGAATATCTTTACTAATAGAAGCCACCCAATCAATTAAAGCTACTATCTCTTCTTTACTGTCGTTAAATCCAGGAATTATAAGATTAGTAAGCTCTACATGAATACCTTTATTTATAGCAAGCTCTATAATTTTTTGAACATTTTTCAAAGAACCTTTGCATAACTTCTTATAAAAATCTTCTGAGATAGATTTTATATCAATATTCATAGCATCTATAAATGAGATCAGTTGTAAAAATGGCTCTTCCTCAACAAATCCGTTGGTCACTAAAACATTCTTCAAATTGTTTTCTTTCAAAAGTTTAGAAGTATCATAAACAAATTCGTACCATATAAAAGGCTCATTATAAGTATACGCCATACCAATGGAGTCTTCTCTTTTAGCAAGAAAGAGCAATTTTTCCGATGACATATCTTGCATATGAATTTCCTCAGGTAAAGTTTGTGAAATAGACCAGTTTTGACAGAAAGGGCACTTAAAATTACATCCTGTGGTTCCTATAGAAAGGATTTTACTTCCAGGATAAAAATGATACAGAGGCTTCTTCTCTATAGGGTCTAAAGCAATAGAGCTTATCTTTCCATAAATTAGTGAGTATAAAATACCCTCATGATTTTCTCTAACACCACAGATACCCCTTTGATTTGGAAGTATCACACATTGATGAGGACAGAGTAAACAGTTTACCTTTTGACCCTCTAAAACTTTGAAAAATAAAGCTTGTTTCATTAATCATTCCTTAAATCTCTTAACTGAAAAACGATAAATCTTAAACTTTTCATAAGGAGATATACCAGCTTTAGCTAAAGCAATATCTAATTGCTTTTCTATAGTATCTACCTCTTCTAAATCAGGAAGAAGCACCCCTCTTCTCCATCCTTTCTCTACTACTACCCCATACTTTTTAGGATCAAGTTTATTTATATCATCTATTTCTTCTAATGGAGAAAGTACATCTACAGAAATCTCTAAATCATTTAATTCCTGGAGAGTCACAGGAAGAAAGCGTGGGTCTTGAGTAGCAGCACTTATAGCATTTTGTACAATTTCCTCTGCAATACTATTTGTAGTTGGTATTATAGTACCAATACAACCCCGCAACTCCCCTGTTGATTTTTTATGCAAAGATACAAAAGTTCCAGCTTGCCTTTTTAATTCCTGAGGTAGATCTTCAGGTGGAAAAATAATCTTTCCCTTTTCCAAATAGACTTTTATAGCCTCTCTTGCCAAAGAGGTAACTAATTCCCCAATATCCATAAATTTAACGCTTTGAATATTGAGGAGCTCTTCTTGCTCCTTTTAAACCGTACTTCTTTCTCTCTTTCTGACGTGGATCTCTCTTTAGCAAGCCCTCTTTTTTAAGCATAGTTCTCCATTCACCATTTAGTATAGTTAATGCCTTAGAAATACCATGAGCTAAAGCTTGAGCCTGAGCACTTACTCCACTCCCAATTGCTTCTGCCACTACATCTACCTGATCTTTCATACCTGTAAGTTCTAATGGCTTCTTAGCTATAGCATGGAAAAATACTCTCCCACCAAAGTATTCCTCCATAGGTTTGCCATTTACAATAATTTTCCCCTCTCCAGGAAAACGAAGCCATACTTTTACGCGAGCTGTTTTTCTACCACCTACTGCATGGATTACTTTTACTTCTTGAGATTCAAGTTCCAATACTATCCCTCCTAACTATATTTTCAATTCTTTAGGCTGTTGAGCCTGATGAGGATGCTCAGGACCAGCATAAACTTTTAGCTTTTTAAGCATTTTTCTTCCTAAGGGACCCTTAGGAAGCATACCCTTTACTGCTAAATAAATCATCTTTTCTGGATTTTTTGCTCTCATCTCTTTAGCAGAGATCAATCTATGTCCCTTTGGATATCCTGAGTGAGAGAAATAAACCTTTTGGTTTTCCTTATCTCCTGTAAGAACCACATCTTTTGCATTAATCACTATAACAAAATCTCCTGTATCCACATGAGATGTGTAAATAGGTTTATGCTTACCTCTTAGAATCTTCGCAACCTCAGAAGCAAGTCTTCCAAGAACCTTTCCTTTTGCATCTACTACAAACCATTCTCTTTTTATCTCTTTTTCTTTTGCCATATAAGTTTTCATTTTTTATTCCTCCTTTCCCTTGGATTTTATACAAATTTATAAACTGTGTCAATAATCTATCTTATAAAGATACAAGCCCTGTGGAGGGGAAGGGATAGAGAATCTTTTCCCTTTTTCTCCATTTAAGTACTCTTTCCAATCCTCCAAGTTCCTATTTCTTAAAGAAACCTCAACCATTCCTGCTACCAAAAACCTTACCATCTTTCTTAAGAAGTAAGGTGCACAAATAAAGAAAAATAAAAAATCTTCGTTGAATACCCAAAAGGAATTTTCAATATAAATATTCGTATCTTCATTTTTTTCTAATATAGCAAAATTTACAAAATTATGCTCACCTTTTAAAAGTTCAGCACTTTGTATCAAAAATTCTTTATCTAAGGGCTTCTCTATCCACCAGGAAAAGTCTTTTAGAAAAAGATTTTTCTCTTTATTATTATATATAATATACATATACCATCTTCTTTTAGCAGAGAATCTTGCATGAAAATTATCATCCACCCTTTCAACTTTTTTAAGCAAAATATCATCGGGCAAAAGTTTCTTTAGTACTTCCTTTAGCTTAACCTCTTCCCATTCTTTATTAGTTTTAAAATTCACTACTTGTCCTAAAGCATGTACTCCAGCATCAGTTCTGCCTGCTCCTATCACCTTAACTTCTTCATTAAACAAAGTTGATAAAAGACTTTCCAAAACCCTTTGCACTGTTCTTTTTTGAGGTTGCTTTTGAAAGCCAAAAAACTCTTTGCCGATGTATGCAATTTCTATCTTCCAATTTACCATATTTAAAAAGCTATAAGCATCAAAATAGAATATATACACACAAAAACAAGAAAAGCTGACTCCTTAAAAGACCAATAAGTAATTTTATATCTACTTCTTCCTTTTGCACCTCTATAACCTCGGGCTTCCATGGCTTCAGCAAGTTCGTTGGCTCTTCGGAAAGCATTTAGAAAGAGGGGAATAATTATAGGAAGAAGACTTTTAGCTTGTTCAACTAAATTCCCTTTTCCAAATTCTGCTCCTCTGGCTTTTTGTGCTTTTATAATTTTATCTGTCTCTTCTAAAAGAGTCGGAACAAATCTTAAAGCTATAGTCATCATCATAGAAAACTCATGGGCAGGGAATTTAAAAATTGAAAGAGGTTTTAAAAGATCCTCTAAAGCATGAGCTAATTCTAATACTGAGGTGGTTAAAGTTAAAAGAGAAGTTATCATAACAAGAAAGACAAGGCGTAAAGACATGAAAATTGCCATCTTTATACCATTTTCAGTAACATGAATTATCCCATATCTAAAGAAAACTCTTCCTCCTTCTTCTCCAAAGAAGAAATGAATGATAAAAGTAAAAAATACCAAAAAATAGATGGGTCTAAAACTTTTAAAAAAATATTTTAAAGGCAAAGAAGAAAAGAAAATACCTAAAAGAATTAAGAAAAGGAAAAAAAGATAAGATACATTCAATTTTAAAAAAAAGATGATAATAATAAGTAAGAAAGATGCAATAATTTTAGCTTTTGCATCAATTTTATGCAAAAAAGACCCCATCGGTATATATTGTCCAAGAGGAAAACTTTCCAATGCTTTCATGATGAAATATAGCTCCTATAAGCTATTATTCTTTCTGCAAGTTCTGGCAAAGTAAAAGTTCCCTTAACAGGATAACCTTTTTCTTCTAAAGCTTTTACAATCTTAATTATCTCTGGAGGTTCCAATTCCGCCTCATCTATCTTATCTACATTCAAAAAGAGTTCTTCTATAGGTCCATCAAAAATAAGTATTCCCTTATTTAGAACTATGACTCTATCAACAAGCCTCATTACTTCATCAAGGTCATGAGATACAAGGATTAAAGTATTGCCTCTCCTTGCCCATTTATCTATATATTCCATTATCTCTTTTCTTCCTCTGGGATCTAAATTTGCTGTAGGTTCATCAAGTATAAGTATCTCTGGTTTCATAGCTAAGATACTTGCGATTGCAAGTCGTCTTTTTTCTCCTCCTGATAGATTATAGGGGGAACGATCTTTAAGGTCTTTATAAGAAAGTCCTACTGTCTCAAGAGCTTCTATTACACAGTCTTCTAATTTATCTTCAGGAACGCCAATATTTTTAGGACCAAAAGCTATTTCCTCAAAAACAGTCTCAGCAAAAAATTGGTATTCAGGATATTGAAATACAAGACCTACAATTCTACAAAGTTCCTTAGAGCTCCAATGTTTTATTTCCTTCTCTTGAATATAAATCTCTCCTACTAACGGGTAAATAAGTCCATCAAAAAGTTGTATCAAAGTAGACTTCCCAGATCCAGTCTTACCAATAATTCCTATTTTTTCCCCCTTTTCTATAGTAAAAGAAATATCATTTAAAGCCTCTCTTTCTAAAGGCGTATCTTTTAAATATGAGAAACTTACACTTTCCACTTTTATCAAAGCCATGAATATAATTCCTCTATTGTTAATATGGGATGAGGTATATCTAATCCTCTATCCCTCAGGTACTTTGACAGTTGAGTAACAAGAGGAAGAGAAAGACCCCATTCTTCAAGTTCTTTGTCTTTATTAAAAACTTCCTTAGGAAACCCTCTATAAACAATTTCACCATTAAAAAAGACCGCTACATCTTCTGATAAACTCACTTCTTCCATATTGTGAGTTATCAATATTATTGATATTCCTTCCTTTTCATATAGATCTTTAATAATTCCTAATATATCTTTTTTCCCTTTAGGATCTAACATCGTAGTAGGCTCATCTAATACCATATACTTAGGCAGCATAGCTAAAATTCCTGCAATAGCAATTCTTTGTTTCTGCCCGCCAGAAAGAAGATGTGGTGGATATTTCTTAAACTCTTCCATACCAACTGATTTTAAAGCAAAATCTATTCTTTCTTCTATCTCCTTAGGAGGAAGTCCCAAATTTTCACATCCAAAGGCAATATCCTCTTCTACTGTCATACCAATAATTTGATTATCTGGGTTTTGAAATACAAGCCCTACTTTTCTTCTAACCTCCCATATCTTCTCTGTATCTCGCGTATTAATTCCATCTATAACTACATCGCCATTTGTAGGTATAAATAGACCATTTAGCAATCTTGCAAAAGTAGATTTTCCTGAGCCATTTGCTCCAATAATAGCTAAAAAAGAAGGAGAAGGTATCTCTAAGTTTATATTTTTAAGAGCTACCCTCTCCTGTGAAGTGTCAGGTTGATAAACAAAAGAAACATTTGACATCTGGATCATTATACAAATTCCAGTACTGCTTCCTCAGCCGCGTCTCCTCTTCTCATACCTATCTTCAAAATACGAACATATCCTCCATTCTTATCCTTATATTGGGGCGCAATTTCCACAAAAACCTTTCTTACAAGCTCTCTATCCTGGAGCCATGCATAAACTAACCTTCTATTATATACAGAGTCTTCTCTTGCAATAGTAAGAAGTTTCTCAGCAATTCTACCAACTTCTTTTGCTCTGGGTAAGGTAGTAACTATCCTACCATGTTCAAATAAAGATATAAGTTGAGATCTAAGTAAGGCTTTCCTTTGAGGTGTAGGTTTACTTAACTTCCTATATGCTTTGCGGTGCCTCATTCTAAATTCTCTCCTTTCTCTGAATCAGAATTTCCATCTCTCAGTCTTAATCCTTTCTCCTTAAGTTTTTCCTCTAATTCTTGAAGAGATTTCTGCCCAAAATTTTTAATCCTCATTAACTCATCTTTTGTCTTTAAAAGAAGATCATCTATAGTATGAATTCCTGCATGACGCAAAGAATTATAGGCACGTGTAGAAAGACCCAACTCTTCCAAAGACAATCCTTTTTGGGTCTCTTCTATAATAGGAATCTCCTCTGCCTTTTCTTCGTAAGGCAATTGAAATTCTTTTTCATAAAGTAATTTAAAGTATTCCATAAGTATTTTGGATGCTTCTCTAAAAACTTCTTCAGGAGAAATAGCACCATTAGTCCATATATCTATTATAAGTTTATCTAAATCTGTTCTCCTTCCAACTCTTGTTTTCTCAACCTCATAGCTTACTTTTTTCACAGGAGAAAAGATAGAATCTAAGACAAGAACACCAATAGGTTGATTGAGTTCTTTATTTTCCTCAGTAGTTACATAACCTTTCCCTTTTCTTACTTCTACTTCCATATGAAAATTAGATTCGTCTACTAAGGTTGCTATCGTAAGATCAGGATTGATAATTTTTACATTTGCAGGCACAAAAAAATCTCCCGCTTTTATAACTTTTGGACCCTTTACGTCTAACTCCAATATATGAGAATTATTATCTTCAATTTTTACTACAAGTTTTTTAAGATTTATTAAAACTTCTAACACATCTTCTTTCAATCCAGGAAGAACTTCTAATTCATGTCTTACTCCATCAATTTTTACAGAAGTTATCGCTGCTCCTTCTATAGAGGATAGAAGAATTCTTCTCAAAGCATTTCCAATAGTCCAGCCATAACCTCTTTCTAACGGCTCTATAGCAAAACGTCCATAATCTTCAGTAAGCCTTTCCACAATAATCCTTACATTCTCCTCTATCAATTTTATACCTCCTTGCCTGTCCTAAAATGCCTATCTGGAGTAGAACTCAACGATAAGTTGCTCCTGGACAGGCGTATCTATTTCTTCTCTATTTGGAAGTCTTAAAACTTTACCTCTAAAGTTCTCTCTATCTAATTCCAACCAAGCAGGAATAGATCTATCTCCAAAAGCTGAAATTGCTTCTTGAACAGGAATAAGATCTTTATCAGAAAGTTCTATAATATCCCCAGGTTTTACATTATAAGACGGAATATCTACTCTTTTTCCGTTGACCTTGATTTTCCCGTGAGAAACAATCTGCTTTGCTTGATCTCGGGATAGAGCCCATCCTAATCTATAAACCACATTATCCAACCTTGATTCTAAAAGTTGTAATAATTTTTCTCCCGTTATACCTTTACCTTTTAATGCCTCTTCAAAATATCTTCTAAATTGTCTCTCAAGAACTCCATATATTCTTTTTGCTTCTTGCTTTTCTCTCAATCTAATTCCATATTCGGTAAGTTTTTTTTGAGTTTTACCATGCTGACCAGGCGCATAACTTCTTCTCTCAAAAGGACATTTTTCAGAGAAACACTTAGTTCCTTTAAGGAATAATTTCATTCCTTCTCTTCTACATAAACGACAATCTAATCCTGTATATCTTGCCATCTTTATTCCTCCCTCAAAATTTTATACTCTACGCCGACGTGGAGGTCGACACCCATTGTGAGGTATTGGGGTGACATCCTTTATAAGAGAAATTTCTAAGCCGGCAGCTTGCAAGGATCGGATAGCAGTTTCTCTCCCAGGTCCAGGTCCTTTTACCAGCACATCTACCTTCCTCATTCCATATTCAGACATAACTTTTTTTGCAGCCATCTCAGCAGCGATCTGAGCTGCAAAAGGTGTACCTTTTTTTGTTCCTTTAAAACCAGCGGTTCCACCACTTCCCCAAGTTAAAACACTTCCTTCTGGATCAGTTATTGTAACAATAGTATTATTAAAAGTTGAGTCAATATGAGCAATTCCCACAGGAACAATCCTTTTTTCTTTACGAGGTTTTCTTACTCTTTTCTTTTTTGCCATTTAAGGTCTTTCCCTCCCAAATTTAATTTTTTATTTTTCCTTTCTCTTAGCACCAACAGTCTTACGAGGTCCCTTCCTCGTACGTGCATTACAACGGGTTCTTTGCCCTCTAACAGGAAGCCCTCTTTTGTGTCTAATACCACGATAACATCCTATTTCTATAAGACCTCTTATATTAGCAGCAACTTCTTGCCTTAAATCTCCCTCTACCTTATATTTATTTTCTATTTCTTCTCTAAGTTTACTAATTTCCTCTTCAGTAAGATCTTTTACTCTCTTATTTGGATCCACGCCTGTAGTCTCCAAGATTTTTTTACTTGTAGCACTCCCAATTCCATATATATAAGTCAAAGCTATCTCTACTTTCTTATCCTTAGGTAAATCTACTCCTGCAATACGTGCCATTTTACAAAAACACCTCCCTATCCCTGTCTCTGTTTGTGTCTTGGATTTTCACAGATAACATAAACTCTACCGCTCCTACGAACTATTTTACATTTTTCACATATCTTCTTTACAGAAGATCTAACCTTCATTTTTATTAACCTCCTTATTGATAAACCTATAAATTATTCTCCCTTTAGTAAGATCATAAATTGAGAGTTCTATTTTTACTTTATCCCCAGGCATTACTCTAATAAAATTCATTCTCATTTTTCCAGACACATATGCAAATATTTCAAGACCATTATCTAATTGTACTTTAAAAGTTGCATTTGGCAAGGCTTCTTTTACAGTTCCAATAACTTCTATAACTTCTTTTTCTTTTTTGCTCATAAAAGGACACACCTCAGTCCACAGTCAAAACCTGAGGGCCATTTTTTGTAATCGCCACAGTGTGTTCAAAGTGTGCTGACAAACCACCATCTGCGGTAATCGCAGTCCAACCATTTTCAAGAATTTTTACTTCATAGCTTCCTGTAACCACCATTGGCTCAATAGCAATAACCAATCCTTCTTTTAAAATTGGTCCCATACCAGGAGGACCATAATTAAGTACATTTGGTGGTTCATGCAATCTTCTACCAATACCATGCCCTACAAAATCTCTAATTACATTAAAACCATTTTTCTCTACATGTTCTTGGATAGCCCATGATACATCAGAGAGATGTCTTCCAACTTTTGCTTCTTCTATCCCTCTCCATAATGCCTCTTCAGTAACTTTTATAAGCTTCATAGCTAAAGTAGAAACTTCTCCCACAGGATAGGTTTTTGAGGCATCTAAAAAGAATCCCTCATATTCTATTCCATTATCTATACTTACTATATCTCCATCTTTTATAACCTTTTTTTGGCTTGGTATTCCATGAACAATTTCCTCGTTTATTGATATACATATTACATCAGGATAACCTTTATAACCCTTAAAAGCTGGCTTCACCTTATACTCCTTCATGAAATTTTCTGCCTTCCTCGCAAGATCATAAGTCGTTATTCCTGGAGCAAGTTCTAACTCTAATCTCTCAAATATCTTAGCCAGTATGCTTCCTCCTTTTCTCATAATCTCAATTTCCTCTTTACTCTTCAGTTCCATTTTTAACCACCTTAAGTATCTCTTCCACTATTTCTTCTCTTTCTTTTTTCACACTAATAGTGTACATTAAACTTTTGCTATTATAGAAATCAATTAAAGATTTCGTTTCCTGATAATAGGTATCCAGCCTTTTCTTTATAACCTCTGGCTGGTCATCACTTCTCTGATATAGTTCACCGCCACATACATCACATTTGTTATCTTCTTTAGGAGGCATAGAAATTATATTATAAATTGCTCCACAGTTTTTACAGATTCTACGAGAAGAAAGTCTTTCTACAACTAACTCATCTGGAGCATCCAGATATATTACTTTTATCACTGTATTATTTTTTCTCAAAAACTCCTCTAACATCTCTGCTTGAGGAATAGTTCTCGGAAATCCATCAAGGATAAAACCATTTTTACAATCCTCTTTATTTAAGCGCTCTTCTACTACAGCCCATACTAACTCATCAGGTACTAATTTACCCGAGTCAAGATATTCTTTTACTTTCTTGCCAATCTCCGTTTGATTTTTAACAGCATCTCTAAATATATCTCCCGTAGATATATGAGGAATGTTTAGAATATTACTTATTTCTTTAGCATGAGTACCCTTTCCTGCACCTGGAGGTCCTAAAAAAACTATCGCTTTTCTCATTTCAAAAACCCCTCATAACTCTTCATTATCATTTGAGCCTCAAGAGCCTTAATAGTCTCTAATGTAACACCAACCATAATGAGTATACTTGTACCACCTAATTGGAACTCTGTAACTCCAGTAATACCCTCAATAAAAGTAGGGAGAAGGGCAATTAAACTTAGAAATATCCCCCCGAAAAAGTTCAATTTATTTAGAGTTCTTGTAAGATACTCCTCTGTAGGTTTCCCAGGTCTTACACCTGGAATAAACCCACCATATTTTTTAAGATTTTCTGCTAAATCTACAGGATCAAACACTATAGAAGAATAGAAATAGGTGAAACCTAAAACTAATAAAAAGTAAATTATAGGATAAACAATAGAATTTGGAGAAAATATGCTTAAAATTGCTTTTAACCAACCTACTTTAACCATAGGAATAAAAGTTTGAGGAATCATTAATATGGTTATAGCAAATATTATTGGAATTACTCCTGCCTGATTTAATTTTAAAGGTAGATAAGTGTTCTGTCCACCATAAACTCTTCTTCCGACAATTCTTTTAGAATACTGTATGGGAATTCTTCTTTCTGCACTTTCTTCCCATACTACTCCTATAATTATAAAAACTAATAACAAGAAAAATATTATAACATTAAAAATACTTATTTCACCCCTACTTAATAAAGCAAAAGTACGAGCAATATCTGTAGGAAATCTTGCTACTATAGATGTAAGGATTAATAAGGAAACTCCATTTCCAATTCCATATTGAGAAATTTGTTCTCCTAACCACATTACAAAAGTACTACCAGCAGTAAGAGTTATAACACTACTTATAACATAAAGTGGTGTCAAACTTGGAATAACTTTAAAATTATGCATAAATATAGTTAATCCGAAAGCTTCTATTGCAGCTAATAAAACCGAGAGATTTCTTGAATATCTTGTGAGTTTTTTCCTACCATCCTCGTCCTTCTTTAATGCTGACAAGGAGGGGAAAATTACAGTAAGAAGCTCCATCATAATTGATGCATTAATAAATGGAATTATACCCATAGAAACTATAGAAAATCTAGAAAGAGCTCCACCCGTAAAAAGATCTAAAAAACCCAAGGCTCCCTGACTTCTAAAAAGATTACTAAGAGCTACTCTATCTACTCCTGGAACAGGAATATGAGAACCTAATCTATAAACAGCAAAAATAAAAAGAGTGAAAAGAATTTTTTTCCTGAGATCAGGAATTTTAAAAGCCTTTATCAGAGTATCAAACACTATTCAATCACCTCAACTTTTCCGCCTGCTTTCTCTATTTTTTCCCGTGCTTCATTACTAAATGCATGCGCTTTTACTATTAGAGGCTTTTTAACTTCACCATTACCTAAAATTTTCACTCCAAATTTTAAGTCTTTAAGTATCTTTTTCTCTAAAAGAATGTCAGGATCTACTAAATCATTAGGATTAAATTTAGTATCTAAAGTTGACAAATTTACAATAGCATATTTTCTTCTGGGAGCTCGTGGAATCCCATCTAATTTTGGAAGACGTCTGGTTAAAGGAGTTTGTCCTCCCTCAAAATCAGGTCGGACACCACCCCCACTTCTTGCATTTTGTCCACTCATTCCTCTTCCAGCATATTTTCCAGAAGCTGCATACCCACGTCCCCATTTCTTGGGTTTCTTTCTTGAGCCTGGTTTAGGTTTAAGTTCATAAAGTTTCAATTTTCT
>Ga0209508_1000058_pt1 | contig 134278 bp, 101 predicted proteins | sample AD_UKC129_MetaG_FD_184427 | JGI IMG/M metagenome (GOLD analysis project Ga0209508, IMG submission 184427) | Active sludge microbial communities of municipal wastewater-treating anaerobic digesters from Canada - AD_UKC129_MetaG (SPAdes) (version 2) | ecosystem: Engineered > Bioreactor >...
ATTGCCTCTTGCATCATAGTACTGCTGTTTTACTATATATTCTCCCGATTCATTTCTTTGTTTTGTCACAATTAATTTTCCGTCTTTATTGTATTCAAATATCTTTTTATGGTCTTCTCCGTCATAAGACTCTATTTGTGCACTGTTTCTGTTGTAGTTTATTTTTTCTATTATATTTCCGACAGGGTCAATTTTGCGTACAAGTCTTCCCATGCCATCGTATTCATAGGAATTCACGCTGTAAGATGACTTTGCAGTGTTGCTGACAGTATCTTTTTCCGTTACTTTTGTAACTTCATGTAGTACATTGCCGTTTTTATCGTAGTATTTTAATGTTTCATGGGTTGATGTACGGGTTGTACTGTCAACTCCTGTAGCAGGATCTATTAATTTAACATTATCCACTACACTTCTTGTAAGTCTTCCCAACTCATCATATTCATATTTTGTAACGGTATTATTGGCATCTATCTTGTACTTAACGTTTCCATACAGATCATACCAATAACGTACCTCTGTTTCATTGGCATCTTCCTCTTCTGTGCCATATACCTTTTCGCTCAATACACGGCCAAAGAGGTCGTATTTATATTCTTTTACATTTCCGACACTGTCTTTTTGATAGCGTAAGTTACCCATTGAGTCATACTTATACACTACAGTATTAGTAGGTATTGATGAATCTCCCGGATAAGTTACACTCCTTTGCAATCCAAGACTGTTATACTCATAAGATGTCTCATTTCCATTGGCATCTACAGTCTTTTTAATATTTCCTGCATAGTCATAGTACTCAGTCTTAATCCTATCTTCAGTGTATGCAGGGTTATCCACATTGTCTATTACCTTAACATCCAATTTTCTGTTTACATCATCATAGAGGTATTTTGTAATGCTGTAATACAAGCCGGACACCTGTACTGGTGTGTTCACATTTTCAATTATCAACGTTTTATTCAATCCATGGGCTGTCGTTTCACCAACTACTCTTCCCAGACCGTCATAACTGTATTTCCGATTGAAATTCATACCGTTAGCTCCTGTAAATTCAGGATTCTTAACGGTTTCCAATTGGTTTGCAAGGTTATAGGTATACTCTACACCATAGGCATCATTGATTAAATCTTCAACAGCTACTGATTTCTGTTGATTTACAGCATCCTCATAAGCCTTATTATATGCCTCACCATCAACCTTTTTTATTACATTTCCGTTGGCATCATATTTATATGCCTCAATTACAATGTATCTTTCGTTTTCATTAAAATTACCGGTACTTCCATTGTAGTTTTTGATTTTACCACGGAATGCCTTTAAAATAAGCCTTCCCTGCTTATCATATATATACTCTATCTTGTTAGTTGTACCTGTTGCCAGAAGTCCTTGTCCATCTTTGTATCCTACATAATTCTCAGGCGTTACCTCAGCAACTACTCTTCCTGCCAAATCATATTCATAGGCTGTGGTTAAATCCTGGGTTTTTACTGTTTCTTTATTGGTATTACGGTTAAATTCTTTTGTGGTAATACCTTTTTGAATGGTCTTTTCCAACAAACCACGGCTGTTATATTGGTTTTGCTCGCTTGAAAGTAATTTCCTTCCGGTTTCGTTATGCGCATAAACACTTGTACCGGTTACCTTACCCTCCCAGTTATAAGTCATGATCTTCTCAATCGTCGTTTCAAAGCCGGAGCCATTTATATCGCTTATATCTTTGTCATTTACAGTTTGCTTTCCTACACGACCCAGACTATCGTAATAGTATTTTACTGTTTGTGTATTTGGACTAATTACTGTTCCTGGATTTCCAGCCTTATCAAAATTAGTGTAGGTAGTGACTATTGCGCTGTAGTTCTCATAATCCGGATTATATCCGTAATTCTCATTTTTTGTACTTTCAGTAAACAAATCGCTGTATGCAGTTATTTTTTCTCTTTCGTTAACATACAAGTCTTTTTCCAAATCTTCATTGCTGATGAGCACAGCAGTCTTCTGAGGTTTACCATACATGTTGTAATCCAGATATACATTTATATTTTGCTTGTCTGAATCAAAAATTGCCTTTTCTTCTACCAGATTTCCGTCCTTGTCATATCTGTACTCTGTAACTTTTTCCATGGTACTCTTAATAGGAGTGTTTGCAGTATCTACACCGTAAGAGCTTATTCTCTTTACCTTATTGTTGTCATAATACTCATATTTAGTTTCAATGTACCGAACTTCAGTACTTTCGTCCTTTACTTTTATACTTATTTTGCCGTCGTCTCCCTCTGTTATTTCAACAAGATCGGCGTAAGTAGTTTCGGCAACTTTTCTTCCACTTAAATCATATGTAGTTTTTGAATAGGAATATTTTATATTGCCGTTTACTTCAGTTACAGGTACAAATTTTTCATCATAAACCATTCCGGGGTTTGTACTGTCATATTTGTTATATGTGTAGTAGGTACTATTACCCCTTGGGTCTGTAACTTTTCTTACTTTTCCATCCTTGTAGTACTCTGTTTTGGTAAACTCTTCAACATCTCCCTCGGTCGGATTTGTAACTTTTACTATCCTTCCGGCATAATCCATCAGGTATTTTGTATCGGCTGTTTTATATTTTGTTTGATTATTTTCCTTATAGCTTGATAAATATTTGGTTTGTACTTTCTCAGTTCCATAAGTACCATTATCCAGATTAACATATTCATTATATGTGTACTTCTCTAAAAGAGTAGAACCAAAATATATTGCTGTAACCCTTCCCAATCCATCATAGTTATAGACATAGGTACCACCGGATGGGTTGATTTCTTTTTCAAGATTTCCTTCCCCATCATAGGTATAGCTGTATACATAGCTATTTACCGAGCCATCTACATTTTTAACATATTGAGTATGTTTCAAAAGTCTGCCATAAGCATCGTAGTCATATAAATCCGACACCGTGCCGCTGTAACCTGTTCCATTGTCGTATGCAGGATCATACATTAGAGAATTTATCTCTTGTTTCTTGCGGCCATCATAATCGTAAAACATTCTGGTGATGCTAGGTTCCTCACCGTCGGCTATCCTTGTAATTTTCGTAATGTTATTCATTTTGTCATATTCATAGATGGTCTTATTTCCCAAATCTGTTGTTTCACTTTCAACTCTGAAACAATTGTCATAGGTATATTGCAATGTATTTATGCCATTTGATGAAGATTTCAGCATTCCGTTGTCATAATACTCATACTCTGTATATGTGCCGTTTGGATTTATTATTTTTTTCACTAAACTCTTTATTTTTGTGTCTTCATACTCGTAAGTAGTTATAGCAGTTTTATCTTTGTCAAAAATACTTACATCTGTTACATTTTTTATTGGATTTTCAGGGTCAACAGGTAGCACCGGCTTGATTATATTCTTAAGTCTTTTTATATCATTACCTAAAGTTTCATAGTAATAATAGGTCAGGTAATTCATTTCATCAATCACATATTGAAGATCGCCGTTTTCATAGTATTTATAACGTTTAACAGTATCGTCGGGATTTTTTACTAATATTACGTTTGATTTTTCATCAGTCTCAATAATTGTCTTATTTACTGCCTTCTTTCCATTTTCTGTTTCTATAATCTCTGCTGTTTCAAATTTCTGCGGCAGATTGTTTTCCCATAACTTTCTGTTTTCTTCTTTTCTGAGCATCTGGTCAGTAAAATAAGTTGTATCCACATAGTTATTGCCTGATAACAGATAATATTTCGTTTCAGTCACCTTTTCTATCGGGTCAATAACTCTTATAGGCCTGTCAGGGAAATTTATATTATATATCTCTTTTGTCAAATCCCCTCTTCTGTTGTAGTACTGACGGCTTACTTCAAGACCGTTTGTTGTCATCTCCGATGTATCATCTATGCTTAAGTCCGTATATAGATAATAGGATGCCTTATTATTGCTGTCCACCTGTTTGATAATTCTACCCAATCCATCATAGAAATTTGTGTAAAGAGCTATTTCATTATTGTTGTCATCAACCTTTTTTATAGTTTTAATTTTATTTTTTGAACCTTCGCCTTCGTTATAATATTCATATTTAGTTACTTTGTCATTCAGATTTTTTACAGAGGTAAGCTTACCATCAGTGTAACTATAAGTAACGCTTCTTCCTGCTTTGTCACTGATACTTTTCAGCTTTCCGCCTTCATATTCCAATGTAAGTGTTCTTCCGATTTCATTACCTGTTGCATCGCAATCAAATATCTTTTTAAGCTTGCCGTTTTCATAATAGAATTTAATTCTGTTTCCGTATCTGTCTTCCTGATAGGCAAGTTTTCCTGTATCGGCATAATATAAATATACCGTTTGATCTTTTTTCTTAAGTTTGTACATTGATATACCATCTACAGTTGTCTTAGTTAATTCATCGAAACATCCCACCGGAGCTTTGTAGTTTGCACCGTCAGCTGTAAACACAATTTTTGTACCGGTAGGATAGGTGACTTCAATTCCAGGGACTTTTTCCAAATAGTATGCGCATACCCAACCTGTTTGATTGTTAGGAGTTATTACCTCATACCAATCGGAATGACCGGGCCAATTAATTACTCTTCCTGTATGCCTCAAAATTGTTCCGTTGGCAATTCCTCGGATAATTGGCCAGTCAGTGGGGTATGCATCTCCGATATTACTTGGTGCTTTTCTTAAATTCAAACTGGAGGCTTTTACCCTATAAGTATTGGAGTCCACTTTTTTTATAAAGGTCTCAAAGCTCATGCGCCAGCCATTTCCAATCACCAATTCGTCTTCTGTGTCTGCATCGCTTGAATTGTAACTTCTCACAACCTCAACATTCATATAAGGCCCTTCAAGACTAATATCCACTGATTGGGTCAAATAATTACCGGTAAGCACGTTTGCACCATTAGAATCATACTGAGTTCCTCTTCCTTCTGTTCCGTTATAGTCAGCCCCGAAGGTTGTACCTTTTATTTGATTGACCACATATTCACCGGCAGCACCTATGCATTTTGTACCATCGTTTCCGGCAGCAATAAATGCTCTTCCGAAAGCAGCAACAGCACCAAAAGATGTTCTTGCATACTGCAACGGTCTTAATCTGACTATGTTGTCATTTGGATCTTTGTCCGCTTCGATACTTAAGTAAGTGTTGGTTTGCGGGTCATATCGGTCAACGGCATTAGTCACCTTTGTTGTTGTCCCGTCAAAGGTTGTACCGCAGAACAGATATATTTTTCCGTCTATGCTCAACGCCTGCAAACCTCTGGTCTTTATTGGCAGTGAAGTTTTTTCCGTGCAAATACCGGTAGTTGTGTCATATTCTTCAACAATGTCAAGAATACCGTTTTCATTGTATCCACCAAATATGTAAATTTTCTTCCCATAAGTAGCCATACCGAAATCGGCACGGGGTATATTGGTATTGTCGGTAAGGGTTGTCCATGTGTTGTTTTCTATATCGTAGACTTCAATGGTGTTTAAGAAACCGGTTTCGTTAATTCCACCAACTACATAAATCTTGTTGTCTATTAATACTGCCTTTGCTTCACTTCTAGCTGTCGGCATTGGTGGAATTGAATCTCTGAATATAAATTCACCTATGGCCGGATTATACCTTTCAACGGTGTTGAAGTAGTTTGTTCCGTCAAATCCGCCAAATATGTAAATATCGTTGTCGGTTGCAGCTATGGCAAAATTGCTTTTGCCTGTCAGCATCTGTTTATCTGGGTCATCTATGTATTCTGTCCATTTATCCGCTATGTAATCATATTCGCTTACAGTATTTAGGTATTCATTATTATCAGTTTTTCCTCCAAAGGCATATATCCGTCCGTTTACTTCTGCCATCCCCAAACCTTCCCTTGCAGGGGTAAGGCTTGGTTTTGTTATTGTAGTTCCCGCGGGTGGGTTAGCGTTTGAGTAGACTTCTTCAATGGCGTTCCATGGTTGAATTCTATCACCAGTAATACCATACTCAAAGATGTATCCATATTCTAAAGGTTTATTTATACATAATATATTAAACGTTGATTTAATAGTCTTTGAATTACCACTATAATAACTTGGACTTTCAAAATATATTTTCTGTTTTTTATCTCCACTCATATAGACTTTATGAGTTCCAGTTGCCCTAAAATTTTTATCATAAAAATATGTGATATAATTATATCCTAAATTAACAAGCCGTCTTCCTCTATACTGATAAAAATCACCCTTTATTTCAATAGTACCTGCTGACAGATTTGAAATATCTGGCTCAGATAATGTTCTTACAATAAAATCACCAAATACTTTAATGTAGTCATTTTCATTTTGCATTTTTAATTCTGCATAGGTATCTCCATAATATGGTTCATATCCCATTGTATAGTTACCTTGAACTTCCAAATATCCACCGTTCACATATACCAGACCTGTTACTTGCAAAAAATCTCCTTTATTTTCATCATTTCCATTTACAAATAATTTACCACAATTTAAGTCTAGTGTTCCTCGGTTAGTTACACTGCCATTAACAGTAATAATACTGCCATTAAGATCAACATAGCAACTATTTGCGATATGTAAATTACCTTCAACAATAATATTGCCTTCTATCTTCACGTTTCTACTAAACTCAACATTTCTAAAAATACACCCATCATTCCTTAATATATTAGTATATAAGCAATTTGATTTAGTACTTTCATTAGTAAATTCGATATATGTTGCTTCTCCATTTGGAGATTTTTTTAACTCTAAAATATTTAGATACGAGAAGCCACATCCTTCAAAATGAATTTTATGATATTTATTACCAGACATAACAACTTTGTGATTACCACTTGCCCTAAGATTTCCTTCATATCCCTTTTGATAAATATCTCCATTTATCTCTATAATTCCAGCACTTAGCTCATTAGGCGATGATTGACCTCTAGAACTTATTACAAAGTTACCATTAATTAGAACATAGTCATTTTCATCCTTCATCGTTAATGTTCCACTTCCAATATTATAATTGCCTTTTACCTTTAAATATCCACCATCAACATTAATACTTCCTCCTTGTGATAGATTACCGTTTATAAAAATTCCATATGTGTTTAGATAACATGTTCCTGAAGTAAAAGATAAATTTTTCCCATAAACTCTATTCTCATAAAAAACAGTTGACTTACTAATCTTTCCTTCACCAGTATTAATAAGAATCCTTCCGCTATTTCCCATTTCAAAACCGTTTTTATCTATAGCTTTTACTTCATATATATAATCATTGCCTGGAACCAAGCCAACAACTTCTAATGATGGTTGTTCAACTATAACTGGTGCGGTTTCATCATTTCTTAATATCTGATAGTTACTTGCCCCTGGTACACTTTCCCAAGTTATTGTTGCAGTACTATCACTTGTTATTTCACCATAGATTTCAATTGGTTTTTCCGGTGCTGTACATACTCTCAGTATATTTGACCAAGCACCATCTTTGTTTGTATACTTTGCACGAACTTTATATGAATGCCATGTATTTTTTATAAGTCCAGAATGCTCAAATGATGTGCCAGTTACAGTTTTTGTAATAATACCATCGGCACAAACTTCATATCCTACTGCATTTACCACTTCATCCCATGAAATAGTTATTGATGTTTCTCCATTTTTTTCAACACTAACTACTGTATTACCAGTTGAAAGTATGTTACTTTTTACAGATTCATTACCTAATGAATCATATGCAGTTACATAGTAATAGTATGTTATACCAGTTTCCAATGAAGTGTCAGAAAAATATGTTTCTCTTATGTCTGCTATTTCTTCATCATTTCGATATACTTTGTAACCTATTACATTTTCGGTTTCAGATGCTTTCCATATAAGATTTATTATTGAGTCAGTATAAGTCCCTTTTAATTCTTTTGGTGGCAATGGCTTTTCTTTACTTTCTGTAGGTATCGGTGTTTCTATTGGAGTTATAGTTGGTGCGGGTGTTTCATTTACTACCGGTGTTTTGGCTTCCGTTGGTGTTGGTTCCGGTGTTACTACTTCTGTGGATGTTGGAGTTACAGTAGGTGTTGCATTATTTTGTGCTGCCGGAAGATCCTCCGGTTTTATCATACCTAACAGTAATTGCTTCATGTAAGCATAATCTATACTGTTGATTACACCGTTTCCGTCTAAATCTGCCGCAACCTCATTAGGTAAACTCTTTGTCATTCCCAATAAGTACATTTTCAAATATGCAAAGTCTATACTGTTAACAGAACCATCATCATTTACATCACCATAGAGAATATCCGTCGTTTCCATCAACAGTACAGGCTGCATATCATCAGAAGTATCATATAAATAAAAGTTACTATAGGTTTTAGCATCAACCTCTGTATCACTTGACATAACATCATCGGAATCAATTAAAGCATCACTTGAAGAAATCTTATCTTCACTTTCAAACTGTTCATCTCCTATATTATTTGCATCTTGTTCAATTTCCTCTTCATTTTCAATAATTAAATAATCAATTGTCTGGTCTGTTACACTGTCTTGAGTGCTTTGTGACTCATTTATTACTTCTTTGGTGTCTTTAGCTTCATCATTATCATTTGTAAAAGACTCTGGCACTAAATTCTCTTCCTCTTCGGCCTGTGGAACAATATCCTCAAAGACTGCCTTTGAAGACATTATTTCCCCACTATACTCTTGATTTGCTGCTTTCACTTTACCAGTTCCAAAAGGGTTAAATACACTTGTTGCTAAAATTTGAAAAGCAAAAATACATGAAATGATTAATTATACCATTCTTTTCTTCCTTGACATCAAACTCTTTCTCCCCTCACAAATTTATTTTTTACATTTTGAAAAAATTGGTTCATATATGTTGTAAATTTCACCCATGAAAGTTTACCAAAAAAATTTTAAATTGTAAATAAAAAAAAGACTCGCATCTACTGGCCTACGAGTCTTTTCATATATATTAACAGTTTGTCGAATTAATTATAAAATATAACTTTATTTACCAAAAGTCAATACTTTAGTATGTTCTACTTTCCAAACATTACTATTTTGTGTTTAACATGTTATAACACTCTAAATCATGGAAAATTTTATTTAAGTTGGACAATGGTAACTCCATCTTCTCCTTCTCCATATTTTCCAAGCCTATAAGAGCTTACCCTTTTATTGCTTTTTAGATATTGGTGTATTCCATTTCTCAAAGTCCCGGTACCTTTGCCGTGTATTATACATATTTCAGGAAGTCCGGATATAACTACATCATCCAAGTATTTATCAATAGCTTCTAAAGCGTCATCAAGCGGCATACCTCTTACGTCTATCTCACTTCTGATATTTTTAGCTTTAGATACACTTATTTCTCCTACCCCTGTTTTGTATATCTGTTCTTTCTGCTCATCAACCAATTTTAAATTGGTAATGTGTACATTTATTTTCATAATTCCAACCTGAACAATTGCTTCGCCATCTTTGTCAGGAGACGATATAACAGTTCCCCTCTGATTCAGATTTACAATTAATACGCTGTCTCCTGGTTTAAGATTTTTAGGCGGTTTTACAAGGGTGTTTTTTGGCATAACAGTCTTACTCAAATCATTTTCTATGCTATCTATATTGTTTTTGAGTTTAAGTCTCATTTCCTCGGCAGCTTTTTGACTTTGGACATTCTCCCTTTCCTTTTGAATTCTTCTCATTTCGTAAAGTATATTATCAGCTTCCTGTTTTGCATTGAGCAACAGCTTTCTTGCCTCTTCCCTTGCTTCCCTTAAAATCTTCTCCTTTTTCTCTTCCAATTTCCTCTTTTCATTTTCCATTTCACTTTTTATTTTTTCTGCTTCTTGTTTTAAAAGCTGTGCCTGTAATTTTTCGCTTTCCGATTGATTTAGATTCTTTTCAATGTTTAAAAGCATATCTTCAAATTTGATTTCTTCACTTGTCAAATAACTTTTTGCCCGTTCAATTACAGAATCAATAAGCCCTAATCTTTTGGAAATCGCAAAGGCATTACTTCTGCCCGGAACACCTATTAAGAGTTTGTAGGTTGGTTTTAATGTTTCAACATCAAACTCACAGCAAGCATTCTCGACATAAGGTGTAGTAACCGCATAAACTTTGAGCTGGCTATAATGGGTAGTGGCTACAACAGTACATCCCCTATCCTTCAGATGCTCCAATATTGCCATTGCCAATGCAGCGCCTTCAGTGGGGTCGGTACCGGCTCCCAATTCGTCAAAAAGGACAAGAGTTCTATCATCTATATTTTCCAATATATTTACAATATTTTTCATATGGGATGAAAAAGTACTTAAACTTTGTTCAATACTTTGCTCATCACCGATATCTGCAAAAACCTTGTTGAACACACTAAGCACTGTTCCTTCGCCGGCAGGGATATGAAGGCCTGCCTGTGTCATAAGTGTAAACAGTCCTACAGTTTTAAGAGTCACTGTCTTTCCTCCGGTGTTAGGTCCTGTGACAACAAGGGTGTTGAATTCTTCTCCTATCCAGAAATCTATGGGTACAACTGTTCTTGGATCAAGCAAGGGATGTCTTCCCTTTTTGATTATGATTTTACCTTCACTGTTAAGCTTTGGGCAAACACAGTTGTACTCAAGGCTTAATTTTGCTTTGGCAAAGATGAAGTCCAGCCTGGCCAACAGGTTAATATTGGTATTAAGCGCAGCAGCTATTTCAGCCACATCACCGGACAATTCCCGAAGTATCCTTTCAATTTCTGCCTCTTCCTTAATTTTTAACTCCCGTATAGCATTATTGGCTTCTACAACAGCCATAGGCTCTATAAAAAGCGTTGCCCCACTTGCTGACGAGTCATGTATAAGACCGGGTATTTCAGCTCTGTATTCCTGCTTGACAGGTATTACATACCGTTCGCCCCTCATGGTAACTATGGGTTCCTGCATGTATTTCTGATATTTGGGAGACCTAATCAGCTCATTAAGCTTATCCTTTATTGAATTCTGTGCATGGCGTATCTGCCTTCTGATGTTTCCCAATGCAGGGCTTGCATTATCGGATATTTCCTCTTCGCTCACAATACAAAGGTTAATTTTGTCTTCAACTCTTTTAGCAGCCTCGAGGCATTCAATCAATTCACCGACAATATTGTCTTCACCTTCTTTAATATCGGCACTGCAGGAATAGTTTTTCAGGTTTCTGACAGCACGCAATAAATTTGCTATCCTTATTAATTCTCCCGGATTTAGCATTGAACCTATCTCAGCTCTTTTTACGCTGTCCCTTATATCATGGATACCTCCTAACGGCGGACTTCCTCTCCTTGATATAAAGTTTACACCATCGCTGGTTTCCTTCAAGTTCATCTTAACTTTTTCAATGTCATTATCCGGCACAAGCTGCCTTGCCAAATCGGCACCAAGAGTTGATGCTGTAAGGGACACCAGTTTGTCTATTATTTTATCATATTCCAAAATCCTTATTGTTTTCTCATTCATATATGCAATTACCTTTCTCAACGGTTATTCAAAATAGTTTATTATAAAAATTGCAAACTTTATACTTTTTTCATAATATTATAGCATAAATACGGCAAATAAATAATTAAAACTTATGATGCTCACCATTATAGTATTCCACTGCATTACTTTGCAAATGTCAACTCATATCATGATAATGAAACTTTTTATAAATAACTGGAAATTATTTTAAGCATAAATTTTTGTTCCGTAGAAAATTCTATATCTATAAAGTACAAAAACCTTTATCGGAAAAAAGGACTATTAATATATCAATACCGGTTTTGCGGGGAGGTTTTAATATTGACCAACGAAAAAACCCTTGAAATCATTAGGGGATATATAGATGAAATCAGAGAATTCCAGAGCAATCCCAACTGGAGTTATGAGAAAAAACAACATTTAAAAAAAGCATTGGAAGCATACGAAAATTTATTTGAAGATGCTAAAAACGGCAGATTGGATCCGGATGTACTGCATGAAAACATAACAAGTTTTATGTATATGCTGCAGTAATTTCAGAGTTTCACATTTTTTACCGGAGTTTTGTCCTTGCCTCAAGTAAAAATTTATTAACCTTTTTTTAAATGTAAGACAACGAGCTTCTTTTTTTCTTTACAGAGTACATAATAAGTTGTTTTCCTGACATTAAATTAACCGACACCTGATTTTGGTGTCGGTTAGATGAAGTTGAAAATATTATTTGCTATTTATACATTTTCTCAAGACTTTCCACAATAGCTTTCTTCAGTGCTTCAGCAGCCTTATCTTGATATGAGGATGTCTTTAACTTGTTAAGTTCTGTATTATTGGACATATAACCTATTTCCGCAATTACTGCCGGCATGTTGGCAGTTCTTAGAACAGCCAACCCCGGGCGTTCAATAACGCCTAAATCCTTGGAACCTAAAGTACTTACCAAATTTTTCTGTACAATCCTTGCAAACTCATAGGAAGACAATTTACCTTTTGTCTTAGATGCACTCGGATAATACAATGACATACTACCGGTAACGCTTGACGCTCCTGCGTTGTTATGAACGCTTATGAGTAAATCGGCATTTTTATTATTTGCAAGATCGGATCTTGCATATAAACTCAAAGTGGAATCATTGGTTCTCGTCATATAAGTCACAATTCCCAATTCTTTCAGTTTTTCGTTCAATTTTTTTGCAATACTGAGGTTTAAATCTTTTTTCCTTTACTCCGCCATATACCGCGCCGTTTTGTGTTCCACCGTGCCCGGCATCAATTACAACAATTCGTCCCTTTACACCGGAGTAACCGCCACCGCTTGCAGGTATTTCTTCCTTTACTTCTTCAGGCATTTCCCCCAAGTACACTGTAGATGTCTTTTGGCTCCAGCCTACCGGGATATTAAAGGATTCTGCAACAAACCTGACAGGAACCATAACGGTGCCGTTGTACAGTACTGCCGGCGATTCCATTCTCTTTATTTCTCCGTTTACATAACAATTGATATAACCGATATACATTATTATATTATCATTATCTTTAGTAATAATCAGTCTGTTTCTTGCCTCATTCCAATCCACTTTGGCACCGAATTGTGAAAAAACAGTTGCTACCGGTACAACCAGGCGATCGTTTATTGAAATTGGCTCCCTTTCCATATTTAGGGCCAGTCCGTTAACAGCTATTTTAGAACTGGAGATAATCCCCCAAACCCCTGAAAAATAATCGCCTGCTGCATAAGTATTCGTTATGTTCAGTAAGATAGTAACGATAATTAAAGTCAGTAATAAAGTCCTCTTCATAACTCTCCTCCCCGAATCTATAGTTGTTTACATAATGTATTTCTACGTGTATTATGTTTATCCTTTATGTAATTTTTGCTACATACATTCGGGAGGTTTATATATCCAATGTAATTTTAATCATTTTTAGAAAAACAGATTATAGATTTAAACCGCGAAAAAACAGACTGGCCCGGAAATGACTAATCTATATACCTTTTTTAACCTTTAATGCTCTGCGAATGGGAGGAAATATCCAAAATCCCAGTGCCATTGCTACAAGACATGCCCCCATTGAAGACAAGATAGGTAATATTGAATAATATAAATCTGCTAAAGATATATTTGAATTTACTTTAAATAACATCGATATTTTTATAATAAGAAACATAAACAGAAACGCAATTCCGGTAATTTGAAAAATGAAATGCTGTTTTAATAAATTTAAGATTGATGCTGAGAATAAAACCACAAAAAAACAGAAACAGAATAATTTATACTAAGTTCATGCATAGATTTTCATTCCTCACTTCTTATCTTTCTGCATCCTCAGGTATATTTTATATTGATTGGTAAATTATTTCAATATATTTCCCTGCTCATCATTTTAGCTGTTTCGGTTATATGAAATTTTACTAATCATAAAAACCTTATACAATAAAAATAACTTCCGCTATGATTAACATAGAATAATTAGCGAAAGTTATTTTACAGCCAAATCAAATCATAATAAATTGTTTTAAAAGCAATGAAAATTAATATTATCTAGTTTCCTCAATTACGCTATTGATCTCTTCAGCAACCTCATCAACTACTTTTTTGGTAATTTCATAATCATATGCACCATTTAATCCCATAACATTATCCCAAATTTTGCTCAAACCTTCCTTTAAATAATTTTCTGCAGGTCCCCATGAAGCAATTGAAGGATAAGCTTTAGCATATTTCATTTGTTCTTTAAATACCTTAAGGAATTCATGGTCAGAAATTGAAGGATCATCATACGCTTCTTTGTTGGTAGGAAGGTTTCCAGTAATTTTTGCATAAGCAATCTGTGCATCCTTATCGCTCAAATAATCGCAAAGTGCTATAGCAGCCTTTTTATTTTTCGACGTCTTGAATACAGAAAGTGTGCTGCCGCCCAGAAATGCCTTTCTGCCAGCCGGACCTTCAGGGATTAAGGCTACTCCGATTTTATCGATAATATCATTTACACCATCGTTCTTATATTTCTCCAGGGTTGCTATATTCCAAGGTCCTAATATCGAAACTGCATAAGCACCATTCGCAAAAGCAGCTTCAACATCGTTTGTGCTTTTTTCCAGTGAGACTCTATCCATTAGCCCTTCCAAAGCAAGTTCCGAATAGAATTTTATTCCCCGCAATGCTTCCGGAGAGTTAATTTTAACTTCTTTACCGTCTTCCGATGTAAACGCACCACCAGCACCATAAATCCACGGTGCAAAGTTATGCAATACGTTCCAATCATTTTTTCCGGGCATACCCAATGCAGGCAATTTTACTCCGTCTATTTCGACATTGTTCAATTTCCGTAATGCTTCTTTAAATTTATCCCAGGTAGCAAAATCTGTCTCAGGGTCAACACCGGCTCTTTCGCAGGCATCCTTCCTGTAGAATATCACTCTTGTCTCGGCAAACCACGGAACAGCGGTTTTTTTATCTGAACCAAGAAGGCCTGTTGTATCAAGAACCGATTCCTGAAATTTGCTCCAATCAATCTGATCGGTTAAATCTTCCAGAGCATCTATATAGGAAATAGCACCAACCCAGGTTGTCCCAAGCTGTGCTATATCAGGTGCATCTCCTGTTGTAGCTGCAGCTGTAAGCTTTCTCCATGCTGCTCCCCAGTCAACAACAGTAGTAGTAATGTTTAGTTCAGGATTAGCATCTAAAAAAGGTTTACACACATTCAAAAAATCTTGTTCCGGTGATGAACTGTTGGGCATTATCCAAATCTTAATATTTCCAGAATAATCGCCCGATAGAGATTTTTCCTGAGGCGGCTTGCTGTTACCGGGTAAAACAGTCGGTTCCGGTTGTTTTGTCTCTTTTTTACAAGCAATAAAACTTAGCGAAAACGATAAAATCAGAAAAAATGCAATAACCTTTTTAAGCATGTCTAATCCTCCCAATGAAATATAATGTTTACAATATGGAATTAGTTTGTAAAATTAACAGACTGAATTAAAATTCTTAGCCCATTCTACTTATAACGATTCAAATCAATCTGATATCTATCATCAATAAATACTATCTTCTCAAAGATATGGTGTAACCGGATGAAAAGCACAATTGCAATATGTTAATAATATTTTCACAAACATTGATTAATAATTGCATGTTAAGAGTATTAAAGCCAGAGAACACTTTTGTGAGCACAAATACAATAAATATTATATGTTTACTTTTTTAGATTCTCCAATAATCTCAAAGAAATAAAATATTATATTCTTATCTTAATTCAAATAGTAACAAATTTCAACCATTCAATTGTTATAATACAAAAACTAATTATTCAACCGATAAATATAACCCTCTGTAAATTGCAAAAAACATATAAGTTTTTCTCTGTAGTATTATACTTTCTATCTGGCATTTTTTAAAATATATTCCAATACAATATGCGCATTCTTGTTTCTCATAATGTCATCATTGTCATTTTCCTTAGGTAGTCGTATTGCAAAGTAATAATCTTCGGGAAATCCCATTTCCAAAAGAATATCCAGTTTTTTCACCGGAATTGCATATACTTTGTAATTGTCTGTTCCGTCGGGGTCTGCTTTTACTTCCGGGAAATCGCTAAGGTCAATATTATACTTGTCGACGTAGAAATCAAGCGGTTCAAAAAAATGATGGTTGATTATCGGTAAAAGTGTGTCTTTATCCAACAAAAAAATTTGAGATATACCTATAACAAATTCCACTTCAAGCCGTGAAGGTGTAATCGGAAGAATTGATACAAATGCTTTTTCATTATTCTTTCCCTGTATTAATGACTCAAAAAGGGCCTTATTTTCGTCTAAATTTTGCAATATAACTTCTCGGTTTCCAATAACATATCCAATTTCCAGGTCAGCTTCGCCGCCGGAGTCACCGCTTGATGCCACAATAATTGTTATAATTGCGAATATGGCTATTATTACTTTATATTTGTGATAATACCAAAAATTTTCCAGCTTTTTTCTAAACATTTTGTCAGTGCTTACTCCTTTCAAATTGTTTTAAGATAAACCCTATTTTTTATTACGAGGTAAATTTTAATTTAAATTAAACTTCAAGTAATTATCAATACTTATTTTACATTAGCTATTCGAAAATTCCCATAGTCATTTTCAAATAATTGTCCGATTTATAAAGTCATTATCCTATAATTTATCCATAAGATTCCGTTCCTGAATTTCAGACTTTATTTTAAAGTTTAAAAAGCTTTTGATTTTAAAGATAAAAAATATTCGATTTGTAATATTCAATCCCTTAGTTTATAATGGATTTAAAATAATAATTTCGGGAGGATAAAATGGATCTGTTTATTGAAAGAATTGTTGCCAAAAAGAAGGATTATGTGGATTACCTGATTATTATTTCAACCATGATAATTTCCTTTTTTGTTGCTCTTATAATTATACTTATGACCGGCCCTGTTCTGTTTGGGGTAGGAGTGGGACTTGTCACTATTATAGGCTATATCGGTTACCGGATTATCACATCACGAAACATTGAATACGAGTATTCTCTTACAAACGGTGACCTGGAAATCTCTAAAATAGTTGCCAAAAAAAGAAGGAAAAGAATTTTTTACGGCAGCTGCAGACAGTTTGAAGTTATGGACAAAGCTTCAAGTGAGAAGCATAAAAGATTTGTTAACGGTGAAATGAATAAAATTCATGCCGTAAGTTCAATGAAGTCCCAAGATGTTTATTTCTTTATATCCAATTACAATGACAGAAAGACAATTGTTTATTTTGAACCCGATGAAAAAATTATCGACAAAATCAAGTCATTAAACAGAAAAGCTTTTTTATAAAAACGGGAAGCTTAAAAGCTTCCTTCTTATTATATGCTTTTATAAAGAATGTAATTTTTTGAAATCCATTTGACTCGAAATAGAAAAGTGAGTAGAATTTCTACTCACTTTCACTATATTAATAATAATTACATTAAGATTTTTTCAATTATCCTTTTACTGAACCTGCAGTTACTCCACCGATTATATATTTGGAGAATATAGCAAATGCTATCAGAATAGGTACAACGGAAATGGCAATTGCCATATAAGCTGCAGAGAAATCTGTTCTATATACACCTTTAGCATTGGCAACAAGAATCGGTACTGTATGAAGATGTTCTTTTCTTAAAACTATCTGAGGAATCAACAGTTGGTTCCAAGAATTTATAAAGTTGAACATTCCCATTGTTGCAATAGAAGGACTTGCTATAGGCAATACCATCTTGTTAAATATACCAAATTCGGTTGCTCCATCTATTCTTGCAGACTCAACTATTGAATCCGGTAGTGTAGAATCAAGATACAGCTTTACAAAATAAACAAACTGTGCACTTGCAATCATTGGAATTATAAGAGCCCATAAGTTATTTAACAGATTCAGTTTTTGAACTACATCATAAAAACCGATTACACCAAGCTGGGGTGGTATCATCATAGAACACAATATCACCCAGAACAAAGCCTTATTGCCCACAAATTTATATTTTGAAAAACCATATGCTGTTAATGTACCAAAATAAGCAAGCAAGGCAGTTCCTACTCCGGATACAAACAGGCTGTTCAAAAAGCCTCTCCAAATATTAACCCTTTCTTTCATTTTCAAATAGTTTGCCCATGCATATTTCCCGGGAAGAAGATTCAATCCCTGTGCAATAGCTTGGTTATTATGAGTTGAATTAATTATCATAAAATAGAAAGGTAGAAAGCATATAACTGCCAGTCCAATTAAAAAGATATATAAAAGGATATCCCCTATACCAATCCTGTTGCTACTGCTTTTATATTTTTTTACGGCCACTGTACTCATTAAATACTATCCCCCCCTAATTAAGCTTCTTTCCTGTTAATAAATTTCAGAGCAATAAGAACGACAATAAAGATGTGCACAAAAAGGCCTATCGCTACTGCGGAAGCATATCCCAAATTATAGTTTGTGAATCCTTGCCTATATATGTGCATTACCATTGTTGTTACTTTATTTTGGGGAGCTCCTGTTCCATTAGTCAAAACTTGAGGAATATCATACATGCTCAATCCACCAATGATTGATGTTACAACTTGATAAGTCATTATAGACCTAAGCTGTGGAAGAGTAACAAATCTGAAAGTCTGCCATTTATTTGCCCCATCAACCCTGGCAGCTTCAAATAACTCTTCAGGAATAGCTTTTATTCCCGCCATAAATATTATCATTGTGTACCCAAACCACATCCAAGTCAATATTGTTGAAACTGATAATCTTGTCGCCCAGACATTTTGCAGAAAATAAAATGGCTCTTTAAGTATCTTCAAAGCCAATAATAAATCATTAACCGCACCATTGGGATATCCCAACAGGAATGAGAACAATGCTGCTATTGACGCCATGGTAATAAGATTAGGCAAGTAATAGATAGCTCTGAAAAACTCTTTACCCCTAATCTTATTACTTTTATCCGTTAATAAAACAGCTAATGCCAAAGCACCTACAAACTGAGGAATAACGTTACATATCCACAGTATCCAGGTGTTCTTAATACTCTGAAGGAAAATTCCGCCTTTTGAAATATCTTCAAAGAGTCTTTTATAATTTTTTAATCCTACCCATACAGGAGGTGTTGTAGCACCTTGCCAGTCTGTAAAACTCAAATAAAAGGTTTCAAGTATCGGAAAAATTATAAAGATAGACATTATAACAAAAAAAGGTAATATAAACACATAACCATAAAGGGCGTATTTATCGTTTCTTGTCAGACGCTTAAACAAAGAATATAACCTCCCCCCTATTAATTCTTTGCCCTATTACCCATCACAGGGGGTAATAGGGCAATAGTTGCATTCAGATTAGTACACTTAACTACCTAGTGCCAATTATTCAACTGTTATTTGGTCTCCAAGGTCGCTTCTAACCTGATCCTTGAACTGTGCCCACATTTGATCTTCATTAGTATTACCGGCAAGATAGCTGAGCATTGCGTCCTGGAATGCGTTTGTAATCTGGTCATCGTATTGTGTAATTATTCTACCGTTGATACCGGTAATCATAGGTCCAAAGAATTCATATGGGTTCTGATTTATTGTCTTGCTTATCATTTCAGGATCAGTTGATAATTTTTCTATAGCAGCACGGTTGCTGATAAAGTCACCGCTCTTCTTAGCCCATGAAACTGATTGTTCTTCATCAAGTGTAATGAATTTGATGAATTCCCAAGCAAGTTCTTTATTTGGACTCTTGCTGTACATACCGAACCAGGTACCTCCCCAAGTATATGGAGCAGGTGCTTTTGCAAGACCCCAGTTACCTTTTCCTTTATTTGCTTCTGATTGGTTAACATCGATAATCCATGGAATACCCCATGTTGGTATTGCGTATGCAAAGTGAATATCATCTTCAACTGCTGCTGACCATTGAGGTGTCCATGCTTCCATACCACCTTCAGCGCCTGCATCTCTCAATTGTTTTGCTATTTTAACAAACTCTTTAACTTTATCATCTATAGTCAATTTTCCGTCTACTACCCAACCTTTTTCACGAGCACCTAAGTACATTCTCATCAATTCAGCCATACCAGGGAAGAGTTTTGCTTTTCCACCGCTTTCCTGTACAAGCTTTTCACCAGTTTCAACTATTTTTTCAGCTGATGAGAATAATTCACCGATTTTTTCAGGATCATCAGTTCCGAAATATTTCTTAGCCATTTCCCTCTTGTAACCTACAGCTGCTGCTGTTGCCTGATGGGATAATGCTCTTACTACACCGTTGTCATCAGTACCTATTTCAACGGTATAAGGAACCAATTTAGATTTTAATTCGTCTACACTCATGAATTTTGAAAGATCTTCGTAAGCATCAGGAAGGTTAACAAATCTCTTTACGAAAGCTGATTCTGCTGCAAATACGTCAGGTACATCCTGACCGGATCTCAATGCAGTAGTTATTAAAGTCTGATAAGCTCCATTGGTATCTGCTGTAACCTGCAATTCAACTTGAACATTCGGATACGCCTCTTTAAATGTCTGAATAAGTGGTTCTGATTCGTCCTTGTTAAAGTGTGCAATAATTAATTTTCCTGTAAAATCTTCCCGCTTTTTTTCTGCCTGCTGTCCTTGATCTGTTGATGCTGCAGGAGCTTGTGTAGCCGGTGCATTTGTCGGTTCCGGATTTGAACTTCCTCCTCCACAGCCTGCCATCAGCGAAGTAAGCATAAGACCACTCAGTGCCAAAGATGCAGCTCTTTTTAAAAACTTACTATTCATGCTTTGTCCCCCTTATGATTTTTTTAAGTTTACTTTATTAAACCATACAATTATTTATATATAATTTAGTATGGATTAATCACTTAAAGATATTTTATATCAGATAAGTAAAAATTTCAACTTCTTGGCAGCCCTATCATGTATTTTTAATTAATTTCTTCAAATACATCCAAAATTATCTATCTCTTCTTGCGACTGCCTCTATCAATTTTCAAGCTCCAAAATAATTTTCACACTTTATTTACACAAAAAAGTAACAAATTGCTTGTCAACTTATGCTGCATCCTCACTTATTGATTATTAGCTATCCGAAAACCGATATTACAATGGCACATAGCTATTTTTATTATTATAAATTAATATTATTTTATTTACCCCCTATAATACAACGTAGAGAAACTGCCATTTTAAGCAATATGCAACAATATATGCTATTCTTCGTATCTTTTCTTCCATATAGTACATTTTTTCTACATTTTTCTCTATTTATAATATTAAAAGCACTTCCCCCATCCAACTATGTAATCTTTGCAGTTATTTCATGCAATTTGTCTTTAAGACTTTTTACACTATTAAATTGTTTATTGTAATTTATTATTTTAAAGTTACCCCACCAAATAGATATAATATATCTAAATAATAACAAACAATAAATTATTATATATGATTATTTATCGAAAAAATTAATTGTTCCAACTTAATAATAGAACTAAACGGTATATAAAGTCAAGAAAAATTTATCAAAAAGTCTAAATTCTCTTTATGTTAAGCCTTCAGATAAATTGTTCAAAGAAATTATGGTACCTATTTTAAGTGGTTTGGAGCCACTTTTATCAGCACCATAATTTCTCTACTTCCCTTTGTTCATTTTTATGCATTGCCCAATTCAAAAGCTTTTCGAATAAAACTTTGAAGCTTACAGTATTATACAGATTAATCCTCCGCTACCTTCATTAATTATCTTTTGAAGAGTTTCCTGTAATTTGAGCTGTGCATCTTCCGGCATTCTGTACAACTTGTTTTGAAGTCCTTCGCTTACCAGTTCATGCAAAGACTTACCGAAAATATTGGACTGCCAAAGCTTTTCCGGTTCGTTTTCAAATTCTTTAAGCAGGTAATTTACAAGTTCCTCCGACTGCTTTTCCGATCCTACCAGAGGAGCTATTTCTGTTTCAATATCGGCACGAATCATATGAATTGATGGTGCACTGGCTCTGAGTTTGATTCCGAATCGGTTACCCTGTTTGACTATTTCAGGTTCCTCCAATGACATCTCATTCATTTGAGGAGTGACTATTCCATAACCTTTCAGTTTTACTTCATGAAGGGCATATTCTATTTTTTCATACTCTTTCTTAATCCTTGCCATATCCTTCATAAGACTGATCAGCTTATATTCGTCCTCAATCTCCAATCCGGTAATGTCACTCAGCACACTGTAAAACAAACCGTCTGTTTCATTAATCTCTACCAAAGCAGTACCTGTGCCTAAATCTATGCTGTCAATCTGTGCCCTTTTTATAAATTCTTTATAATCACCGAATTTGTTCAAACTGCTTTTTATTTCTCTTATTTTAGTTATTCCTGCAAACGTCTCTTTTATGGAATTAATCATGTCAACCTTTAACCAGTGATTGTCGTCAAGTCCTTCAATCCATCTCGGAATATTAATTCCTATTTCGCTTATTGGGAATTCCAGCAATATTCTTTCCATTATTCCGTTTATATCTTCAATTCTAAGTTGAGCACAATTCGCTCCTATTACCGGTACACCATACTTTTCTTCCAACTCGGCTCTAAGTACTTCAGTCTCAGGATTTGTAGGGTCTTTTGAATTTAAAATAACAACAAATGGTTTGTTTATTTCTTTCAGTTCCTTTATCACCTTTTCTTCTGCTTCAACATAATCTTCTCTGCTTATATCGGTTATGCTTCCGTCGGTTGTTACAACCAGACCAATGGTTGAATGTTCGTTGATAACCTTTTTTGTACCGATCTCGGCTGCCTCAGAAAAAGGAATTTGATGTTCGAACCACGGAGTTGATACCATTCTGGGTGCATCATTTTCTATATGTCCCAGAGCACCATTTACCAGATAACCCACACAGTCCACCAATCTAACCTTGAACTGTACATTTTCGTCAAGGGAAATTTGAACAGCTTCATTAGGCACAAATTTAGGTTCAGTAGTCATTATTGTACGTCCCGAAGCACTTTGCGGCAACTCATCATTGGCTCTGTTTCTTGAGTATTCATTTTCGATATTGGGTAATACCAATAAATCCATAAACCTTTTAATAAACGTTGATTTTCCTGTTCTGACAGGTCCTACAACACCTATATAAATATCTCCTTGTGTTCTTTCCGATATTTGCTGGTATATATTATATTTTTCCACCCGCAAACCCCCCTTACTTTTATTTGAAACTATAAATTTCAAAGTCATTTCCCTAAAACTCAAGTCGGCAATTAAAACTTAACTTGCCTGATTAAACGATTCTTTCGCTTAAAAAAGTAAAACTCAAGTTTTAGGTACTAGTACCCTTATCAATATAAATATATTTAGGTTAATCGTTTATTATTACAAAAAGGACAAAAAAATGTGTCGGTAATCTCAATATTTTACCCACACATTTTGATTTTTTGCATATTAAAAATTTCTATTGTTCGCCAATGAATATTGCAGCTATTTACAGCCAGGTATTTTCATCTATCGCTTCCGCTTCATTCTTTTTATCTCGCATCATTAAATCTGCCACAGCTTGTTTTGCATTTTTACCCTTGAATAAAACATTATATGCTTCAGTGGTAATAGGCATCACCACATCTTTTTTCATTGCCAGCTCATAAGCTGCCTTTGTGGTTACTACACCTTCAACCACCATTTTTACTTCATCAACTGCCTCTTTAAGGGATTTACCCTGTCCTATGAGAATTCCGGCCCGCCTGTTCCTGCTATGCATACTTGTACAAGTAACAATCAAATCCCCAATTCCGGCTAATCCTGCAAAAGTTTCCCTTCTTGCACCCATAGACACACCAAGTCTTGTTATTTCAGTAATTCCACGGGTCATTAGTGCGGCTTTTGTATTGTCACCAAAACCCAATCCATCGGATATACCTGCACAAAGGGCAATGGAGTTTTTCAATGCGCCTCCCAGTTCAACTCCTATTATATCGGAATTGGTATACACTCTGAATTTAGGAGACATAAATATATCTTGCACATATTCGGCTGCTTTTATATTTTCCGATGCAGCCACAACAGCTGTCGGAACATCTTTCCCGACCTCTTCCGCATGACTGGGCCCCGACAGAGCCACAATTTCACATTGCGGTATTTCCTGCTTTATAATTTCCGAAAGTCTAAATCCAGTTCCTTCCTCTATTCCTTTTGAACAGGACACCACTATCGTCCCATCTTTCACATACTTTGATATTTCCTTTGCATTTGTCCTGACGGTATGGGAAGGAACAACCATCACTAAAAGATGGGTATTGTCTATAGCTTCTTCAACATCATCCGTTGCTTTAACTCCATTAGGAATCAGCACTCCCGGAAGTTTATCTATATGTTCTCTAACTTTATTAATCATTTCCACTTCTTCTTTAAAAATCGACCACATTTTCACGCTATGACCCGATTTCGCAAGGAGAACGGATAGAGCTGTTCCCCAACTACCGGCTCCAATAATTGCTATATTTTTACTCATAGACATCAGCCCCCTAACTTAAGCTTTCTTCTTTAAACTGAGTTTTGACTCGGTACCGTTTAACAGCCTAACAATATTTTGGTTGTGCCTTATTATAGCAATTGCAGCCAACAGTACTGCATAAGTCACAAAAACCATGTTTTTATAACAGATTGCTACAAGTATCGGGAAAAGAACACAACCGGCAATTGATCCTAAAGATACATATCGGGTTGCGGCAACTATGACAATAAAAATCCCAAGTAAAATAAGCCCTATGTATGGCGCAGTCATCATTACAACCGAAAAACTGGTAAGTATTCCTTTTCCGCCTTTAAATCCGAAGTATAAGGGCCAATTATGGCCTAAAATAGCTCCCAATCCCCCAAAAAACATGCCTACATTCTGGGGAACTTCAAAGGACACAAAACCTGCAAACTGTACATCTTTTAAGAGATAATATCCTATAAGGCAAGATAAAACTCCCTTTAATATATCACCCAGTATGACAAAGAGTGCAGCTGTTTTGCCGATAGTTCTCAAAGTGTTGGTTAAACCTGCATTACAGCTTCCGTGCTGCCTTACATCAATTCTGTAAAATTTCCCCACAATAAGCGATGTATTGGCACTTCCCAATAAATATCCTATCAATAAAGAAACAAACCCCTTTATAATTACCTCCACAAATGTCACTCCTTTTCTTTCTCTCTTATCAGAAATCTTATCGGTGTACCTTCAAATCCAAAGCTTTTTCTAAGTTGATTCTCCAAATATCTCTCATAGGAATAATGCATAAGTTCCATATTGTTTACAAACAATACAAAAGTCGGAGGTTTAACACTTGCCTGCGTCATGTAGTAAATTTTAAGCCTTCTGCCTTTGTCTGACGGAGGCTGAACCATAGCAATAGCTTCATTGAGCAAATCGTTAAGAACCCCTGTTGTAATTCTTAAAGCCGCCTGGTTGGCAACATATTTTACAAGATTATAAATTTTATCAACTCTCTGCCCTGTTTTGGCGGATATGAATACAACCGGTGCATACAGCATGAAACCAAGCTTCTCCAACACTGTCTTGCGATATTCTTCCAAAGTACCGGTAGTCTTTTCCACCAGATCCCATTTGTTTACAACAACAATTGATGCTTTTCCCTGCTCATGGGCATAGCCTGCAATCTTTGTATCCTGTTCAGTGACACCTTCCACAGCATCAATCATTATAAGGCACACATCGGCTCTTTCAATGGCAGTCCAGGATCTTATAGCACTGTACCTTTCAATATTTTCAGTAATTTTGCTCTTCCTTCTTATACCGGCTGTATCTATAAAAACAAACTTGCCTTCTTCATTCTCTACATATGTATCGATGGCATCACGAGTAGTTCCGGGTATATCACTTACAATGACTCTTTCTTCACCTAAAATCTTATTAATGAGTGAGGATTTACCGGCGTTCGGCTTACCCACAACAGCCACCTTTATCACTTCTTCGTCGTATTCTTCCTCTGCTTCGTCAGGGAAATACTTAAATACCTCATCCAGTAAATCTCCCACTCCAAGTCCATGTATTGAAGATATCGGCATTAAATTGTCCATTCCCAGGTTGTAAAACTCATAGACTTCAGCAGGAAGTTCCCCCACCTTATCTACTTTATTTACAGCAAGAATAATAGGTTTTTTGGATTTTCTAAGCATTGTAGCCACTTCTCTGTCCGAGGCTGTAAGACCATCCTTCATATCAACCATGAATATAATTACGTCAGCAGTTTCTATGGCTATTTCAGCCTGATTCTTCATCTGCTTCATAATCTTATCTTCAGAATAAGGTTCTATTCCGCCGGTATCTATAAGAGTAAACTTTCTGTTTCTCCATTCCACTTCGGTATATATTCTGTCCCTTGTAACTCCGGGAGTGTCTTCCACTATCGATATTCTTTTTCCCGCAAGATAGTTAAAAAAAGTCGATTTTCCCACATTAGGTCTTCCAACAATTGCAACAATCGGTTTAGACAAAATCTTCCCCTCCAATTATATATCGTTGGCTCAATATATTATAAAACTATTCCGAGTACTTTTACAATAAAATCTTTGCCGTCATTGTCAACAACAGTTATTTTGACTTTAAGCTTTTGTTCAAGATCGGCTACAGAATAGTCATCAAGCAAAATATCTTCCCCTGCTTTCAGCATAGACCGTGAAATCAGCAGTTCGTCGCCGAGTTCCTTGTTCATAAGTTGCTCAATTAAATCCTGTCCTGTAAGCAATCCTGTCACTGTAACATTTTTCCCAAAAAAATTGTTTTCTATTTTATAAACATTTATATTTATATTTCTAAATTTATTTTCAAGAATCTCTGCCATTTCTTTTATATACGAATAAGGAGAAACACCTGTGGCTATGCTTATATTTCTCATTTCCTCTTTCAAAGAAGAATCCTCTGCTGTCTTATACTTTTTTCCTTCACAGGTAAACTCGGAATCCAATTGTTCCAATGCTTCCTCAAACTCTTTTTTTAACTGTGCAATGAGTCCCACACCATTCTCAATCTGAGGAAAATCTTCATACTCCTCATAATCAGGAATATCTTTCCCTGCCATAATATAAAACTCATCGGCAATATATACAATTCTTGAACCGAATCGTTCTTTAAATTTTTTCCGCCATGCTTCCACCTGGTTTATAACCTTTAGCGACGATTCACTGTCATAGGGTTTTAAGCTGGTTAATCCATCCCTATACTTTGTTATGCCCACAGGGACAACCGAAATACTCTTAACTCCGGGATAAAGGCACCCCAACTCGTTGATTGTTCTGTCCAGTTCTTCTTCATCATTTATATCTCTGCACAAAACTATCTGGCAGTTAACTTCGATTCCTCCATCAATAAGCCTTTTTATTTTTGTTACAACATCTCCTGCTTTCTTATTTTTAAGCATAAAAACTCTAAGGTCCGGATTGGTTGTGTGAACCGACACATTTATGGGAGACATTTTATATTTTATAATCCTGTCAATATCGTCAAAGTTCATATTTGTTAGAGTAACATAATTCCCCATAAAAAAAGAAAGTCTGGAATCATCATCTTTAAAATAGAGAGTATCTCTCATCCCTTTCGGCAACTGATCTATGAAGCAGAAAATGCATTTATTATTACAACTTTTTGCATCATCAAGCATCATATTTTCAAATTCAATACCAAGGTCTTCATACTCGTCTTTTTCAATTTCTATTTCCCATACTTCACCATCTTGTTTAAGAATCTCAACCATTAAGTTTTCGTTGGTTATTAAAAATTGATAATCGAAAATATCCCTGATTTTTTCACCATTTATGCTTAAAATTATATCTCCTGCCTCAATTCCGGCCTCTTCGGCAATACTTCCGGGCAAAACACTTTTGACAGGTATAATACGTTCTTTCAATGGATACCTCCTGATATAAACACATTTTAAATGATTTTAACTTTTATATTAATCAAAAAGGCCTGTAATACGCGATTTTAGCCAGACCTTAAATTCGAATATACTTGTACTTTTTATAAACTTTTTCAGTTTATTGTGTGTAACCGTAAAGCAAGATATTTACTTAGTAAAAAGCAGCAGTTAATTACTGCTGCTTCTTACTAAAATTTATTAGTATCCAACTTTAATTACCTCTTTACCATCATAAAAACCGCACTGTTTACATACTCTATGTGGCATTTTAAGCTCGTGGCACTGTGGACACTCAACCAAATTTGGTGCTGACAATTTCCAGTTAGCTCTTCTGCTACCTGTTCTTGCTTTTGACCATTTACGCTTTGGGTTTGCCATGTATAACACACCTCCTCATCACAATACAAACGTCACTTGCATATAATTTAAATAATTTCTATTCTTTGAAGAAATATTTAAGTACTTCCATCCGAGGATCTGTTTCCTCTTCACTGCAATTACATCTCCCGTTGTTAAGATCAATACCGCATTTAGGACACAACCCTTTGCAGTCATCCCTACAAAGCTGTCTGGCAGGGAGATTTAATATAATATTGTCTTTCAAAACTTTATCGAGCACGATGACCTTGTCAGCATAAGTATATCTGTCATCATCCTCAGTTTGTCCCTCTTGAGCAAACTCCTCTTTAAGTTCTGCCCTTAATGATGATTGGATATCTTTTAAACATCTCGAACACTTAACCTTGTAATCCACCATTAAGTGCCCTTCCATTTTTACAATGCCACCCATATTGGTTAATCTGCAATTTAACTTAACCGGTGTATCAAAGATAAACTCATCCAACTCATCAAAGCCATCAATCAATTCTTCCATCTCAACAGTGAGTGATGCCCCACTAACTTTCAATATATCCGATATATCAACCTTCATATAGTCACCTCTTAAAACCGACAGATGATATTATACTAAGTAATGCAAGTTTTGTCAATAACGACACATAAGGATTTTTCAGTTGCAATATTGGCTTTAGTTTCTTAACTTTCGGTCATCAATAAACTACAACTATCTTATCAATAAGATAATACTTTTATTCTTGCAGTTACATTCACTGTTTTCGGAATCACCGGAAACACTTATTTCTTTATTGGAGCTTTTTTATCTCGTTTTTTAATTTTTATAGCTTGAATTATTATTCCCTTGTTATCAGCACTTATATTCCTGATTTTATCAGTTAGCTAAGTCGATTTGATATCACATATGCGCTGCTCTCCAAAGGCCTCAGTCCAAACTCCTTCTACTCTTGCACAATGTATAAATGCAGTTAATTTCAGAAGTTTAATCTTCCGATTTTTACTGGTCGAATAATTATTTGTAAAATTTAGGAAATGATGATTTTGACATGAAAAAATTTCCCAAACATCACAAAACAATCCCATTTTTATAAAAGCATAAAAATAAAGAAAATGTATAAAAAATTAAAACCTTTATCATATGACCAGTTACTGTAAAATTTATTCAAAGGGATTTGCATATTAAAAATTTAAAGACAATATTCCAAACGTAATTTTGAATCAATTTGAAAAATCGAAAACCAAAAAACAGACTAAAATAAGCTCCCTTTATCAAATACAGATACAAAATACCCATATTCCATAAAAGGAGCTTAAATATAGACTTTTTATATATTTGGATTGTACATTAGCTCAACAGCTTCTTAGTTTCTCTTGCTATGGCAAGCTCTTCATTGGTTGGAATTACAAGAGTCTTAACCCTTGCTCCCGGTGCGCTTATATCGATTTCCTTGCCTTTTACTTTATTCTTTTCTTCATCTATGACAATACCTAAAAAGTCCATATCTTTTAATATCATTGATCTTACAAGGTCATTGTTTTCACCTATTCCGGCAGTGAATACAACTGCATCGGCACCATTCAATATACCCATATAATCTCCAATAAAGCGTTTTACTTTATAGCAGAAAATATCCAATGCAAGTTTTGCTCTTTCATTTCCGTTTTCAGCTGCTTCCTGAACATCCCTAAAATCACTGCTTACGCCGGATACTCCAAGCACTCCCGATTTTTTGTTCAAAAAGTCGCTTATATCTTTAACCGACATCTTCTCTTTTTCCATCAGGAAAGAAATAACTGCAGGGTCAATAGTTCCGCTTCTTGTACCCATAGCCAGACCCTGAAGGGGAGTAAATCCCATTGATGTTTCAATTGACTTTCCGTACTTAACAGCACATATGCTGGCTCCGTTGCCTAAGTGACAAGTAATTATCTTCAATTCTTCAATAGGCCTTCCGAGCATCTCGGCAGCTCTATGTGCTACGTATTTGTGAGAAGTTCCGTGGAAACCGTATTTTCTCAAGCGGTATTTTTCATATATCTCATAAGGAAGTGCATATATATAAGCATAAGGCGGCATTGTCTGATGAAATGCAGTATCAAAAACAGCCACCATCGGAATATTGGGCATAATCTGCTGACATGCTTCAATACCGATTATGTTTGCCGGATTGTGCAAAGGTGCAAGTTCAACACACTCTTTTATTGCAGCCATAACATCATCGTCAATTATAACCGACTCTTTAAATTTTTCTCCTCCGTGAACAATACGATGTCCAACGGCAGCTATCTCAGTCATACTGGATATAACACCGGTTTTACTGTCGGTAAGAGCACTTAAAACTTCCTGCACTGCGATTTTGTGGTTATACAAATCCTTTTCGATAATGACAGGCTCACATCCTATTTTGGTATGTTTCAGAAAAGAATGTTCAAGACCTATTCTGTCACATACCCCTTTTGCTAGAACACTTTCATTTGTCATATCAATAAGCTGATACTTTAAAGAGGAACTGCCAGTATTTATAACTAATATTTTCATTTCAACATCTCCCATTTCTATATTTTCGGATTGACAGATTCAATCCCTTTCATTTTATATTTAAAATTTTCATTTCCTCTTAAGCATTTTGAGCTTGAACTGCAGTTATTGCAACAACTCCCACAATGTCTTCTGCAGAACATCCTCTTGAAAGGTCATTTACAGGTTTTGCAATACCCTGTGTTATAGGTCCGTAAGCTTCAGCTTTCGCAAGTCTTTCAGTAAGTTTATAGGCAATATTGCCGCAATTTAAGTCAGGGAAAATTAACACATTTGCTTTTCCTGCCACCTTGCTGCCCGGTGCTTTAGACTTTCCGATAGCTTCTACGAGGGCTGCGTCAGCCTGTAATTCACCGTCTAAGGCAAGATATGGAGCTTTTTCTTTTGCCAACTGGGTCGCTTTAACCACTTTTTCAGTCAATTCGCTTTTTGCACTGCCATAGGTTGAATAGGACAACATTGCAACCTGAGGTTCAGCTTGTACCAACTGCTTAAAGGATTTGGCAGAAGCTATTGCAATCTCTGAAAGCTGGTCTGCATCAGGATTTTCAATAAGACCGCAATCCCCGTAAACGAAAACTCCGTTATGACCGTATTCACAATTTGGAACTACCATTACAAAGAATGCCGATACCAGCTTTGTCCCCGGTGCCGTTTTCAAAATTTGAAGAGCAGGCCTCAATGTATTTGCAGTCGAATTGATTGCACCTGCTACCATACCGTCTGCCTGCCCTTGTTTAACCATCATAACGCCGTAATAGAGGGGGTTCTTCATTGTTTCCCTGGCTTCTTCAATAGTCATTCCCTTAGATTTTCTAAGTTCACAAAAAGCTTCTGCATATTTTTCAAAATTCGAGGAAGTATTGGGATTTTCAATTGCAACTTTTGATAAGTCAATATCTCCCGCAAGTTTTTTGATTTCTGCTTCATCCCCTACAAGTACAACGTTTGCAATTCCTTGTTCGGAAATCATAGATGCAGCTTTAAGCACCCTTAAATCTGTACTTTCCGGAAGTACAATTGTCTTAACATCGGACTTTGCCCTTTCAATAATTTGTTCTAAAAAACCCATAATTTAACCCCTTTCAGTCTATTTATTCAAAATATTTTCTATTATGTCAATTCACCGGAACACCTTTGCCGACTTCTCACTTCCAGTGCTCCATTGAAACTCTATCTTACTTTTTATAAAAACACTTAAGTATTTTTAGATTTTCCCGAATTTTAAATTATAATTATCACCTGGTAATAATACCAGATACCTTAAAACCTTTATTCTACCAGCTATTAATTATATACAAATTGTTTATTGTATACAAGATTGAGTTATTTTATTTTTTCTTTTTTAGGACAATTAATCTCTAATTAAGTCTGAAAAATTCAGTTTATCATTATTGAAATAAAAAAGTTGACATGTCCCAAAATTTGTTCTATACTTCTCATTCACAAGAAAAATGCGGCCATTTAAGCCGCATTATTTTATTTTTCCAGCTCTTCTTTTAATATTTTATTTATCAGCTGAGGGTTTGCCTTGCCCTTTGTTTCCTTCATTGCTTGTCCCACTAAGAATCCGAAAGCTTTTTCCTTGCCGCCCTTATAGTCTGCCACTGATTGAGGATTGTTTTCAATAACTTTCTTGACAACTGCCACCAAAGCACTTTCGTCACTTACCACTTCCAAACCTTCTTCTTTCACTATTGCTTCCGGATCCTTGCCCTGGCTAAACATCTTCTCAAATACTTTTTTTGCAATGGTTCCGCTAATTGTGCCCTTATCGATGAGTGTAACCAATTTGGCGAGATATGCACCCGGAAAAGGAATCTGCTCGGCTTCCATCTCTTTTTCCTTGAGCATTCTCAAAAGGTCTCCCATTATCCAGTTACTTACAGCTTTTGCATTGTCGGTATTCTTCACAGCATCTTCAAAGAAATCGGCCAGTGCTTTTGATGCCGTAAGTATGGAAGCATCATATTCGGGAAGTCCATACTCATTGATATAACGCTTTTTCCTCGCCTCAGGGAGTTCCGGCAAACTGTCTTTTATTTCCTGTTTCCATTTTTCATCCACTACTATAGGCATAAGGTCGGGCTCCGGAAAATATCTGTAATCATGCGCCTCTTCCTTGCTTCTCATGGCATAACTTACACCTTTGGCATCATCCCAGCGCCGTGTCTCCTGTATAACGGTTCCTCCGCTCTCTAAAACTTCTATCTGCCTTTTTGCTTCTCCTTCAACAGCTCTTACTATAGCCTTGAAAGAGTTCAGGTTTTTCATTTCGGTCCTTGTCCCCAACTCCTTCTGCCCTACAGGCCTTACCGAAAGATTTATATCTGCTCTCAATGACCCTTCCTGCATTTTACAGTCGGATACATCAATGTACTGCAGTATTGCCTTGAGATTTTCAAGGAAGACCCTGACCTCCTGAGCAGACCTCATATCCGGCTCGGTAACGATTTCTATCAGAGGTACACCGCATCGGTTATAATCAATAAGAGAAGCGGTATCCCATTCATCATGCATAAGCTTTCCGGCATCTTCCTCTATGTGAATCCTTGTAATACCGATTCTCTTTGTCTTTCCGTCCACTTCTATATCGATATAACCGTTTGAGCACAACGGAAGATCATACTGGGAAGTCTGAAAAGCTTTCGGCAAATCGGGGTAAAAATAGTTTTTTCTGTCCTGCTTGCTGTATTCGGCAATGCGGCAATTGGTAGCCAATCCTGCTCTTACAGCATATTCAACAACTTTTTTATTCAAAACCGGAAGTACTCCAGGCATACCGGTACAAATAGGGCAAGCATGAGTGTTCGGCTCTCCTCCAAACTCCGTTGTACAAGAGCAGTATATTTTTGACTTTGTTGAAAGCTCGGCATGAACTTCAAGACCTATTACTACTTCATATTCCATATTACAATCCACCTCCGATTCTTGCCCTTTTATTGAAGTCGGTATTTTGTTCAAAAGTATATCCCACTTGAATCAATGTACTTTCGTCAAAGGGTTTGCCTATAAGCTGAAGACCTATGGGTAATCCTTTGCTGTCAAACCCGCAGGGTACAACCAGCCCCGGCAGCCCTGCAATATTTACCGATACTGTATAAATGTCCCCCAAGTACATTTCAAGAGGATTATTTACCTTTTCGCCAAGTTTATATGCTGTTGTGGGAGCAGTTGGCCCCAAAATAATGTCATATTTTTCGAAAGCCTCGTCAAATCCTTTCTTAATCAAGGTTCTAACCTGCAAAGCCTTTTTATAGTATGCATCATAGTAACCGGAGCTTAGAGCATAAGTACCCAACATAATTCTTCTCTTTACCTCGGTACCGAAGCCTTCACTTCTCGTCTGCTTGTATAAATCCAACAAATCGGTATACTTTTCTGCCCTGTATCCATATTTTATACCGTCATATCTTGCAAGGTTCGAGCTTGCTTCCGCCGATGAAATCAGATAATATGCCGGTATAGCGTATTCAGTAAGAGGAAGTGAAAACTCCTCACATTGAGCACCAAGTTTTTTCAGTACCTCTACCGCATTTAAAACAGCATCTCGCACCTCAGGATTTATGCCTTCTCCCATATACTCTTTAGGTATACCGATTCTTAAACCTTTTACATCATTGACAAGTGCTTTGGTATAATCGGGATATTCCACATTGGCAGAAGTAGAGTCCATCGGGTCATGTCCTGTTATACAATTCAATACAATGGCACAGTCGGTGACATCTTTGGTCAAAGGACCAATCTGGTCAAGGGATGATGCAAAAGCAACCAATCCAAACCGTGAAACTGCCCCATATGTAGGTTTCATTCCCACAACTCCGCAAAAAGACGCAGGTTGCCTTATTGACCCGCCGGTATCCGAACCTAATGAAAAAGCTGTCAAATTAGCAGCAACTGCAGTGGCGGAACCTCCGCTTGATCCTCCGGGAACTCTTTCCAAATCCCAAGGATTTTTTGTAGGTTTAAAATACGAATTTTCTGTAGAGCCTCCCATTGCAAACTCATCCATATTAAGCTTTCCTATAATTACAACATTGTCATCCAATAATTTCTTGACTATTGTAGCGTTATAGGGAGGTACAAAATTGTGCAGCATCTTCGATGCACAAGTTGTCTTTATTCCTTCCGTACAAATATTATCTTTTATAGCAACCGGTATACCTGAAAGAGGGGATTTGGCTTCGCCCTTGTCGATTTTTTCCTGAACTTCCATAGCTTTTTTGACGGCATCTTCGCCTAAAACAGATAGGTAACTTCCGACTTTGGAATCTATCTTTTCAATTCTGTCCAAATATGATTTTGTAATCTCTACGGCACTTACTTTTTTCTCCTTTATCAAATCACTCAGTTCGTGAACCGTAAGTTCGTATAATTCCACCTTTCTTCCTCCTTAATAAGCTTTTAAACATCAAAATAACAAGAATATAAAATTTTAAACTCGCTTTTCATATAAATTTTACTCAACAATTTTAGGCACCTTAAAACATCCATCTTGGCTGGAAGGTGCATTGGCAAGAATTTTCTCCCTGGGATAGGATGCTTCGGCTTTATCCTCCCTAAAAACATTGGTTATAGGTATAACGTGATTTGTAGGTTCCACATTGGATGTATCAAGTTCATTAAGCTTGTCCACATAGGATATAATTTGTTCCATATCTGAAGCCAGTGCTGACTTTTCTTCTTCGGTAAGATTTAATCTGGCAAGATTGGCTACATGTTCAATAATATCTTTGGAAATTTTCACAAGTTTCCCCTCCTTTTTATTATGATTATTATATAAAATGTGCCAGACGGCGTCAATTATACCTTCATCAAAGCGGTTATATATTTTATTTATAGTAAAAACCTATTACAGCATTTTATTGATTTTCTCCGTTACTGATTGGGCAAATCCGTCAATATACCCTCTTAAATACTCAGCTATATCCATATTTTCACCCCTGATAAGAGGAGTTAAATCCATAGCATATATTGCTGATGAACACATATCCACATCATAAGCCGACAAAAAAGTAGCATTTGACTGCCTGTTCCCCAAAACAGCCTTATCGTATCTCTTTCCACCGCAAATCTGGGAATCGAAAACCCCCAAAAGGGATTGGGCTATATTGGGATGGTCCGAAACGTTAAATACCACTTTTTCTTCGTCATTTATCCAGTCCAGCTTTCCCCACACTTCGCAGCCGTATAGCTTTTCAGGTCTTATTTCTTCCGGCAATTCCCTTAGAGCGCTGATAAGCTTTAAAGCTACAGCAACATGGGTACTGTGTTTATCCGCCAAATTATGGGTATATATAACCTTGGGCCTTGCCATTGAAATAATCTGCTTCAAATCTTCCACCGGTTCCCTGTTATGCTTGTCCTTAACCTCGGCACTCTCGTAATCCAGCATTGCCAAAAAGCCATATTCCCCAACAAATGCCGCTTTTTTCTGTTCCATTTTTCTTATTCTTTTCATATCTTCATCGGTGTATTTTTGATAAATGCCGTTTCTCGGACTTCCGGCTCCATTAGTGACCACAACTGCCGTAAACCACAGGTCTTCTTTTCCGAAGCATTTTTGTATTCCGTCATAGGCCATTATTTCAATATCATCCTGATGTGCTGCCACAGCCATGTGTGTTGTACGTTCAATGGCTTTATCCAAAGTTGCATTATCAAATACAAAATACTCAGCAGTGCTTTTATTAAGCTTCATGTCAATTCACCTTCATTTTTTGAACTGTAATGCACTAAAATGTATTAAGGTCTTTCTAATTTAATATATTTGACATCTAAGTACTTTTGAACATAACTCATTTTTAAAAAACTAAGCAAAATGCAGAACCTATAATCAGCACCGGAACAAACTATGCTGAAAAACAGTAGAAACTTAATTGGAACACTTTACATTCTATAGCTTATAGATGGAATTCTACAACAATTTCGAAGCTGCTTCAAGTATCTTCCGTAAATAGACCAAAAGATAAACCTAATCCATTAACATATACACGTAAAAAGCCTGACCGATTATATTGTGTCTGCAAAAACCCTTTTTATTGCCAAACATGATAAAATATTTTTATTCCTTGTTACCAATTTACAGTTGTAATTGTATAAGATATTAAAAAGGAAAATCTGAATTCCAATGCTGACTGACAAAAATAAATTATGTTCAAAAGCACTAATTTTTTGAGGGAGGTTTAAATTAATTGAATCAAGAAGAATTACTAATTGCAAAATCCCTTGAAGGCGATATGAAATCCTTCGAGACTTTAGTCAATTTATACAAAGACAAAATATATTCTTTCCTCCTTAAAATGACCTTATCAAAAGAAGATTCAGACGATCTTTTGCAAGAAACCTTTATTTGTGTTTACAAAAATTTGTACAAGTATAATGACAAATGGAAATTCTCCACTTGGATTTATAAAATTGCAACAAATTTACTTAAGAATTACTGGAAGAAAAACAAAAGGTTGCGTACCAGGGAACTTTCTCAATTTCCGCTAGATGATTTGTATAACGACTCCAATAATCCGGAGATAAAATATGAAAATAAAGAAAACTGTCTGCAAATTTTAAAGATTCTCAATGAGCTGAATTATGATTATAGAATAGCTTTCGTATTGAAATATGTAAAAGATCTTTCAATTGCCGATATAGCCAATATCACCGGAACTTCGCCGGAAAATGCAAAGATGCGGCTTTATCGGGCAAGAAAAAAATATGTAACGAGTTTAAAAAGTATCAGAAGGAGTTGAATGCGTATGAAATGTAATTATAACATAGAGGATTTGGTTAAGCTAATTGAAGATACTATGGATGAAAAATCTAAGATAGAGTTGGAACACCATATTGAAAAGTGCTCCAAATGCAATAAAAATTATACAGCTTTAAAACTTGCAGATAATTTAATGCAAAAAGAAATAAAATATTCTAAAGATCTTTACAGCAATTTGATTGTCCGCATTGATGAAAACCGCTATAAGAGTCATAGCTTAAAATATCGAATTGGTTTTATATTTTATAAAAATGCACCTAAATTAAAGATAATTTTAACTGCCGCTGTCATAATTGTTTTCTTCATAACGGCAAAATCACTTTTTCCATTTAGCAAATCATCAATAGATAAATATAATTCGTCTGAAATCGAATCTCAAAATTCAACAACAGTTGACAGAGAAGAGGATTCATTCAATGAATATGATATTGATAAGCTTACTGAGGAATACATTGCATCTAACCTGTTTCCACCCAAATCGGGAAAAGTATTTTGCGCATATAAAACTATAAAAAAAATCGAAAAGGATAGCCTAATTACACAATATTTAATGGTACTTGCACAGGAATATTATTGTACAGACGGTCTATTGGAAGAAGGAACCGGTGCAGTGGTTCCGGTTTCAATAACTATAAAGAAAATTGATGGAATTTATAAGGTTGTAGACTTTAAAAACCCTTTAAAATATGATGATCATAGTGATGAACAAAAAAACTTATTTCCACCTGACGTTTTAGAAGAAATAAATACCGGAAATTACAGTAGCAATGAAGTTGTTGATGAACTGGAGGTTCAAACATTGAATAAGGCTAGAGAATTTTATATGGATCAATTGTCCCATTCCAATATATCAACACCAAGTCCTACAATATTTCACGAATCTATTCCTTTGGAGTTTAAAAATGTAGATGTTACGCAAAGTATTGAAGTAATAGATAAAAGTGTTATAGAAAAAATTTATACTGAAAAAAATATTGCCGGTGTGATAGTATTTATATTCAAAAATTCAAGGGATGATGAATTTCTACATGGAGGAATTAAAATAAACGATACCTACTACGACCTCGGTGAAGTATCTGCGATTCAGTTAGAAGAATATCCCAACACAATTTCGATTGAAGAAATCAACTATTGCAATCTTAAGCTATTAAGAATATATGGTATAGTAGGAGGATCTTATTTTGGTAAAACAAGTTATTATTTGTTCCATGACGGCAAACCCAATAATTTTCTGACTGTAAATGGAAGAGGTATAGAAAGGGATATAGATAAAGACGGTAAGGAAGAAATAATTTCCTGTTCAGGCTCAGCTCCATATACTTATCTATATGAGTATGAGGATGGTTACATCAAGGTAAGCAATATCAATCTGGAACTTAATGCTGATGGTGTTTTATTTGAAAATGACTCAAATATTTTCACAGCTTACTACAGAAACGAGAATGAAAAAAGAAAACTATTTGAATATAATAGGAAGGAAATGTTTTTAGTAGGTGTAAAAAAAGACTTAGCTGATTGAGTAAATTATAAATATTTCAAAGTCATAATACCAGTTCCTCAAAACTTTAAAACACAAAGTTTTGAGGAACTAGTGATAAATATTGCAATACTACTAATTATCTAATAAATATTACTCCAACATTTTCTTAAACTCTTCCTCACTGAGGATGGTAATACCCAAATCCTGAGCTTTTGTAAGTTTACTTCCTGCCTCTTCACCGGCAAGAACATAGGAAGTTTTTTTCGACACACTTCCCGATACTTTTCCGCCGTACATTTGGATTATTCTAGTTGCCTCGTCCCTGGTCATGGACGGCAAAGTACCCGTAAGTACAAAAGTTTTGCCGGCAAAACGGTCATCTTTTTTTGTTTCCGAAACTTTTGACTTCATATTTACTCCGGCCTCTTTAAGTCTTTCAATCAGTGCTTTGTTTTCTTCCCTGGAAAAGAAATCAAGGATATCCCGAACCATAATATCGCCAAAATCCGGTAATGCTATCAACTGCTCATAGGTGGCATTTTGGAGAGCTTCCATATCGGCAAAATTTGAAGCTAGCACTCTCGCAGTTTGTTTCCCTACATTTCTGATACCTAATCCGGTTATAAGCCTGTCGATATCGTTCTCTTTTGACTTTTCAACAGCTCTTATAAGGTTATCAACCGACTTTTCCTTGCCTACTATCCCCTTATCTATGAGTTCCTCCCGGTAATTTTTCAAAAGGTATATATCCGATACGTCTTTTATATACCCCTCAGACATCAAGGCTTCCACCGAACTTGGACCTAATCCCTCTATATTCATGGCATCTTTGGAGGCAAAATAAATAATGCCTCGCATTGCCTGGGCAATGCAATTGGTACCGGTACATCTTATTTCAACCCCATCTTCCTCCCGAAGGGTTGGAGCACCGCAAATAGGGCATTTGTCAGGCATAACATACTTTTGGGCAGTTGCAGGACGCTTTTCAGGCATACTCCTAAGCACTTCCGGTATTATATCCCCTGCCTTTTGAATAATTACCGTATCACCTATCCGAATATCCTTTGAATCAATATAATCCTGATTATGTAACGTAGCTTTGGACACAGTAGTTCCTGCTATTCTCACAGGCTTTAAAATAGCCAGGGGAGTAAGCCTTCCGGTACGTCCAACTTGCACTATTATATCATCTACAACGGTTTCTTTTTGTTCCGGGGGATATTTGTAAGCCACAGCCCATCGCGGAACCTTGCTGGTTATCCCCAGCTTTTTCCGATCTTCCAAACTATCCACCTTGACAACTGCTCCATCTATTCCAAAGGGCAGCTCCCATCGGCTCTCTCCTATCTTTGTAATACTCTCCCATACCTCATCGGCAGTTTTGCATACCGTAAAACCCGGACTTACTGGAAAGCCCTGGGTGGAAAGCCAGTTTAAACTTTCGGAATGGGATTTAAACTCTTTGCCCTGACTTATTTCCAGATTGAAAACATATATATCCAGCTCTCTCTCCCTAACCACAGCAGGATCCAATTGTCTTAATGTTCCGGCGGCAAGGTTTCGGGCGGTCTGATACACTTTACCTCCAGTTTCTTCCTGCTTTTTATTCGCTCTTTCAAAGGCCTCATTGGACATATACACTTCCCCGCGAACTTCCAGATAAGGAAGTTTGGTCGGGATTGTCTTGGGAACAGACTTGATTTCCAATAGATTTTCATAAACCGATTCCCCGGTTATCCCGTCGCCTCTGGTAATACCTTCTACCAGCACACCATCCTTATATCTTAAAACAACCGAAAGGCCGTCAACCTTTCGTTCTACGACAAAAGTAGGATCCCCCAACTCCTGAATCATCTTATAGACAAAACTATATACTTCCTCCTTTGAGAAAACATCCTGAAGACTTATTACAGGAACATCATGCTGAACTTTTCTCAATTCTCGCTTAACCGTTCCCCCAACTTTCTGTGTTGGTGAATCGGGTGCTGCAAACTCAGGATATTCCTGCTCAAGCTTTCTCAATTCCAAAGAAAGTTGATCATACTCATAATCCGAAATCTCAGGATCATCCTGATTGTAATATTTGTCATTATGGTATTCAATGGTCTTCCTTAATTCTTCAATTCTTTTCTTTATATCCATAAAACCCTCCGAATGTAATGCTTTTTTATATTAATGGTTTTTAGAAAAGATATCTATCTTTTGGAAACAACTTTTATTAACAATATATTTACAGAAACAACTGCTATGGCAAACCATATAACTCCCCATACAATTACAGGGAAACCGGTCAACTCAGCAAGCCTTACCATATCACCGGGAGGATTTGCACTCCAGCTTCTCACAATGGAAAATCTATTGTTAAGATTCAATAGAATAGTATCCACAAATGCATCGTAGATAACATAAGCCGCCATAGAAATACCTATAATATCCAGCATCAGATCGTTTATGCCGTCTGTCTGAATCATTAGAACCAAAATTACAATTAATGAAAAAATTAAAGCAGAAATCGTTGTTTCAACAGAAGAAGCAAAAGCAATGCAGAAAACTATATATATTATTGCAGTACTACCAAGCAAAAACTTCCTTACTTTAGTTTTTTTCAAAAAGAATACAAGCAGGCAAAACAATATGCTTGAAATATAACCGCCGTTTGCCATTATAAAATTTGCAATCCAGCTGCCTCCGGTAAATATTATATCCCTGCTGTTTCCAAATACTGTTTTAAAAACCGGTAAACCATGCCCAAATATAACTGCCGACAAAGCATGCCCAAATTTATGAAAAATTAATGACACAGCTCCAAAAGGACTTACTATCGACTGATTCCACAATATAATAAGAATTGTCTGAATCAAAAGATATTTCCATGTATTTTTCATAAATTCCCCCTGGACTGAAATATTTATATCTCACCTTCAAGTATTCTCAAAAAAAATATGGTACCAATTTACTGTTAACTCATTAATCATTCAAAAAACTTAATAAAAATTATACCGTTACAAAGCAAAAAAAGAAAGGCATTTCCTTTCTTTTTTATGAGTTTATTGATTTAATTGTTTCAGGTATTGCTTCAATCCACGAAAAAGAGTATTGATAAAGTATATCAGTCCATAATAATCCATTCGCCTTTTTCATTTGTTTTTGCCTTCATAAAATCCAAAGCTTCCATTACAGCTTCCGCCAAGGCTTCGGCAGCTTTTTGCCTGAATCCTTCATCTAGAAGCTTTTCCCTGTCGGAAGAATTGGATATATAAGCAATCTCTGCAATTACTGCAGGCATATTTGTCTTTCTAAGTACTACAAGATTTGGCCTGTGTATTGTACCGTTGTCCACAGTCTTTAAAGTACTTACAAGTTTCTTCTGGACAATAGCTGCAAGCTTCTGACCGTCCATTTTGTTCTCTTCAGGATTGACAGGAACACAGTATAAAGTTTCAGTCCCCCTATATGCTGCATCATTTGGCATATAGTTATTGTGAACACTTATAAATAACGTTGCATCATTATTATTGGCGATATTGACCCTTTCATCCAAACTGACATCAATATCCTCTTGTCTTGTATAAATCACATTTATTTTCTTCTCCTCAAGAATTTTGCCCAACTTTAAAGAAATATCCAAATTCAAATCTTTTTCAAACAAATCACCTTTTATAGCTCCCCAATCTTCTCCTCCGTGCCCCGGGTCTATTACAATTTTGACCTCTTTTGGCACAGGAATGGTATTTTTGTTGCCAATATTTGAGGAATCCCGATCCTTTTCTCTGTTGTTTTCAACAATACCGGGTTTATTGTTAATTTCTTCCTGTCTTTTTGTACTGTTTTTAAAACTTACGCTTGCAACAAAAAGCATCATGAAAAATAAAAGTATTAAAATGAATCTTATTTTCATCGGTAATTTGGTGTATGAAGTGTATATCTTTTTTACAAATATCTGTATATTGTTGATTACATTATCCATTTTTTTCTCCGAAAATAATTTCTTTTATATAATTATTATCCTATAGAAATTGATTTTTTTCCACAGTTTTTTGCCTGCCATATTTTTGCAACCCTTTATTGTTGTTTCAGAGTAAATATATCTTTAAAGGCATGTCCCTTTTTATTTGCTCTTTAACCGGTTCAACAAAGCATCTTGCCAAATTATATTATTTATGTGTATTTATGTCTATAACAAGGTATATCCAGAATTTTTATTTATTGAATACTTTTCAATTTATCCTGACAGGACTTGAGAATTCGGTATAAAACATAAAAACTCACCGTTGTGCGAAAGATTATTTTGATTTATAAAGGTTATAAAGAAGGTCAAAATCTATATTTAAATATCACATACAGGTAAACAATATAAGACAAATACTTCGTATATGGACATACAGACAAAAAGGCCTTTTATTCATTTAGGCCTTTCATTTGCTCGATAATATTATCTATTGTATATATCTGTTTACATCATCTAGAGTTATTCCCTGGTGAAGGGCAATATTCAATCCGTTAGCTATAACTTTTGCAATCCTGTCAACAACATCGTCAATTTCCTTCGGGGTAACAATCAGATTTCCCACATACGGTTCCAATACTTCCTGTATTAACTGATATTTTTCATTTCTGTCAATATTTTTGAGCATATTGTAAAATTGCTTGTCTTCCTTAGCCTCATTCAGCAAACTATCTATAACAAGATCTATTGTATCGTTTGCCATAGTAGCGGCATCTACCACTGTAGGTACACCTATGGCAATAACAGGAACTCCTAACGTGTTTACCGAAATTTCCATTCTCTTATTGCCAACACCGGAACCGGGTGAAATTCCCGTATCTGCTATCTGAATGGTTGTATTCACACGCTCCATTTTCCTTGATGCCAGTGCATCAATAGCTATTACCACATCAGGTTTAACCCTGTCAACAATTCCCTTTACTATTTCTCCGGTTTCAATCCCCGTTATTCCCAAAACTCTGGGAGCAACTGCACATACAGGTCTGACTCCTTTGTCAACCTGTTCCGGTACATATTCCAGCAAATGCCTTGTTACCATCAGGTGATCTGTCACCTTCGGACCTAAAGAATCCGGAGTTACATTCCAATTCCCAAGACCCACTACCAGTATGGTGGAATTCTCTTTAAGCTTCAGAATTTTCGCAAGCTCTTGCGCCAGTGCTTTACAAGTCTCTTCATACAATACCTGATCATTCTCTTTTAACCTTGGCACTTCAAGGGTTATATAATTACCCATGGGTTTTCCTATTGCTGCCTCTCCGGTGGGAGACGTTACCCTAACCCTTGTTATCTTTATGTCTTGGGTACCTGCATTTTCGATATCTACACCGGGTAAGTTCTGTGGTGTCGCATCACCCCTTGTTTGTTCCTGCTCTCTTACAAACTCAGTTGCCTCAAGTGCCAAGTCAGTTCTAATACTTCTGTTTCCAATCATCGGATCATCCTCTCACTATTTTCAATTTAATTTTAATAATATTTTTTCACACATTTCATTTTAAATACCTTGCTTTTTATTTTCTTTCATGTTAAAATACTTCTTGTTAATTTACTCGCAGGAGGTGAATGGATTGCCAAACATTAAATCAGCTATAAAAAGGGTAAAAGTTTCAAAGAACAAAGCTCTTCAAAATAGCATCAGAAAGTCTATATTAAAGACTGCTATTAAAAAGTGCAAAACCGCAATAGCTACCAATGACCCTGAAGCTGCTACTCTTCTCAAGAGAGCTATTGAGACTATAGATAAGGCAGCAGCAAAGAACGTCATACACAAAAACACCGCTGCGAGAAAGAAGTCAAAGCTTGTTAGGGCATACAACGCGGCAGTTAAAAATTAAAAATGAAAACGTACATAAAAGTACGTTTTTTATTTTGTTTAGGGTCAATAAAATAAAACTAAAAGCATATAAAAATTCATATACAGCGATTTTTATATGCTTTTAGTTTTACCCGTAATTCTTAATTTCATCAAATTAACCAATGCCATTACCCGTTGGCAAGCTTGTTAATAAGGAGTTCTGCTGCTACTCTGTCGTTTATTCTGCCGGTTTTTATGGCCAGGTCAAGTTCAAAAGCTTCCCTTATTCCCTCTTTCAGCATATCAATACTGAATCTTTCAGCCTGGGAGGATATTTTCTTTCCTGCATAGGGTGTAATTCCTATTTTTGCACAAGCATCCTTAACGCTCATACCATCCATGATGAGAAGTTTCATTTCCATTACATGCCTTAACTGTCTCGTAATCATAAAAAGAATCTTAGGAATAGGTTCTCTCAAAATAAGCATGTCATTAAAAAGCTTAAGAGCCTTATCAAGATTTTTCTCAGCCACTGCATCGGTCAAATCAAATATCCTGCTTTTTACCGATTTGGTACATACTTTTTCAATATCCTGTACTGTAACTTTTTTTCTCTCTCCTACAAACATGACTAATTTATTAATTTCATTGAGTATTTCGGTCATTCCCTGATCACATATCTCAATTAAATAAGATGCATCTTCCATATTTATTTCCTTGTTGTAAGACTTCAAGACTTTAATGGCCCATTTCACCAGTTCTGCAGGTTTTTTAAACGAAAACTCTACAACAAGTCCGTTCTTCTTTACTGCATCCACGGTCTTCAGCCTTTTGTCAACTTCCTCCTCATAAAACACCAACACCGTATAAGGTGGAACATTTTTTAAGTATTCAATTAACTGTTCCCTGCTGCTTTGTTGCTTTGCTCCGTCTTTACCCGACTTGAACAGTCCCGAGTTTTTAACTATAACAAGTTTCTTCTCGGAAAAAACCGGTAAAGTCTCACAAGCTTCTTCTATTTTACTTATCTCAAAGTTTCCTTCCAGAATAACCTTATTCATTGCTGTAAGATCGTTTTGCATGATAATTTTTTCTATACTGTCAAGATAATACTTCTTCAAAAATTCTTCCTGACCATAAAAAAGATACACATTCTTAAGTTTATTTGTTTTAATGTCTTCCTTTAAAACTTCAATACTCATATGATTCACCTTTATCCAATATCGAAACTGATTGATTTTTTACCGTTCTCTTTATTTTTATATCTTTACCGAAAGTTTTAAGCACTACTGCACCGTCATAGTCGGTTCGAAAAATTCTAACTCCGTTTTTCTCAAGTGTATTCAACACGTACTTTGACGGATGGCCGAAATTGTTTCTGCCAACACTGATTATAGCTATATCGGGATTTGTACGCTCTAAAAAAGTCTCTGTGGTTGAAGTATCCGACCCGTGATGTGCCACTTTCAGTACATCCGACTTTAAATCAACATTATCCCTTATCAGCATTTCCTCGGCTTCTTTTTCCATATCGGCCGTAAACAGTATTCTTACTTTTTCATAATGTAATTTTACCACTAATGAGTTATTATTTGAAGGCGACTCTTGAATAAAATCTCCCTTCTTGGGCAGCAAAACATCAAAATAGGTTTTGTTATCCAGAAGGATAAGATCACCCTTCGAACACATCTGAATTTTTATCTTCTCCTTCTCAGCAATATCACACAATTTTTGCAATCCGTCATCCAAAGGTACTTCCGGTATTACCAAACATCCTACCTTCAGTTTTTTCAAAACCGGTATCAATCCCTGAATATGGTCATCATGTCCATGGGTTGCAATTACCAAATCTAGTTTGTCAACACCGTAATCCAGCAAAAAAGGAATGACGATATTTTCTCCAACGCTTGTTCTGTCAGAGGTCGAGCTGCTATGGCCTCCTCCGTCTATTAATATATTTTTCCCCTTACTCGTTTGTATAAAAGCACTGTCACCCTGTCCCACATCGATGAACACTACCTCAAGCCCTTTTGGAATAAATACACTGTAAATAACTGTTCCAAGTATAATCAAAAAAGCTGCAATACCGTATCTGATCTTCAATTTAACATTATATTTTGGTCTGTACCAGAAAAAATATATTATAACAGCATAATAACAAATAACCGAAAATATAGAGGGTGTAACAAGGGTTTTAACCGACCAGGGTAAGTCTGCAGAAACTTTAGTAACCACAAGGACAAAACTCAACAGGACATTGTTTACATAGCCTATAAGTATGGAAAATACAATATGTATTTGACCCAGCAGAGCCATAAGGGACCCTAAAATAGTTATAAATTCCACTATAGGTACAACAAGCAAATTTGAAATAATGGAAACTACAGATACGGTATTGAAGTAAAAAACCGTTATAGGTAAAACCCCAATCTGTGCCGATATTGTGGCAGCAAGCACATCTAAAATAAAGGGCGGAAGGAATTTAAAGCTGAGCATCTCTTTTAAATTCTTATAAAACAGTACCAATGAAAGGGTAGCTGCGAAAGACAACTGAAATCCTATATTAAAAAGAATTCCGGGATTGTAAAAAAGTAAAACCAAAGCTGCAAAGGATATGCTTGTAAAAATCTCTGTATCCCTTCTTATTATCTGTCCTACCAAAACCACAACAGCCATGATAACAGCCCTTAATACCGACGGCTCAAAACCGGTAATAAGAGTAAACAAGAACAAAATTATAATTATTAATAGGTTTGCAAGTTTTTGCCGTATTTTAAGCTTTTTGAACACATAGGCTAAGGGTAATATTATGAATGCAACATTGCTTCCCGAAACTGCCATTATATGCGATAAGCCTGAAGCACTGAAAGCTTCCTCAACTTCCTGACTTAAATCCTGTTTGTAACCAATCAGCATTCCATTCAGCAATCCTGCCTGCTGAGGCGGCAAACTTTTGTTTATAACTGTAACTATCCTTTCTCGTAATTTAAGTCCCAATTTAACTAAGAAATTTCCCTTATTTTTCTCACCGACACTAACATTATAGTCCATGGCAAAAAGAGTTGCCGAAATACCGTTATGGCTCAGATAACTTCTGTAGTTGAACCCCGAAGGATTGGTTCTTCCTTTTGGTATGTTCAAAGTTCCGCTTACCGTTACTTCTCTGCCGTAATCTATAAAACCGTTATCCCCTAAAAGCGTAGTTAGCCGTATCCTTCCCGAAACTTTATCCGATCTTCCCGACTCTTTTAAAAAAACTTCCTCAGCCATTAATTCATAAACAATTTTTTCTCCATCTACGTCCGGTGCCGAATTAATATATCCTTTTATCGTTACCTGCTTTCCGTTATATTTAACAAACCGGTTGGCATTTTGATTATATGTATACAAATAATACATGCCGCCGGAAAAATACAGAATTAAAACACCGGACAGCAAAAAATTAAGTCCTTTATAGGACATGCCAAATACAATGGCTATAATAGCAAGTACAATAGCGGAATATATTATAAACCAATAGGAGCGGGTTAGATTTGCAAGTAAAATCCCCGACATAAATGATGCGCAAAACAGAACAAGTGGTCTATTCATATATTTACCCCTATTCGAAGTAACTTGAGAGCCAACAGATTTATAAAATATTTTTCGCAGATATTTAAAATCTCAGGGACAGCTTGTCCCTGAGATTTTTATAAACAAAACTTAATCTAAAATTTTTCTTGCTGTCATAAAGCAATCATTATAAAAACCGGTGTTCAACTCGCTTATAACAACTTTCTTTGCTTTACTTCCGGAAGATGCATGAATGAAACATCCGTTTCCGATATATATTCCCACATGATTGATATAATTTTTACCGCCATTCGTATCGAAGAAAACCAAATCTCCGGGCTGTAACTCCGATCTTGATATCTTAGTGCCCTGCTTTGCCTGGTCGGCTGCAACTCTGTTCAACTTAATTCCGAAATGATTAAAGACGTGCCATACAAAACCGGAACAATCAAAGCCACTTCTTGTGGTACCTCCATAAACATATCTGACCCCTAACAATTCTTTTGCATAGGAAACAATTTGTGCTCTTTTGGAACTACTTGATTCTGACGTTTCTCCTCTTGATGCAAGGGCAGATTCGGTTGAAACATATTGACCATATACCCAACCGATTATTCCGTCTTTCATTTTTACATTATACCATTCATCGGATTTACCCAATATCTCCACTTTATCGCCGTAATTTAATTGGGTAATTGCTTCGTTATCGGTTCCAGGACCTTTTCTTATATTAACATCGTCCCCGGTAATCATTCCTACAAACAATACTGCAACAGATTCTTCTTTTTTATCATTTCCCTCTGAATTTTCGGAATTAGTTTCTTCGGAGACATCTTGTCCAATATTTGTAGTTTCATCATTTTTTACATCTGCAATTTCTGAATTTTCCTGTTCTTCTTCAGCGCTTATACTATTGGTATTGTCAGCCAAATTATTCGCTTCAGCTAAAACTTTGGCATCTTGAAAATCTTTTACAACTTCTACCGGAAATAAATCTTTATGTACCCAACCTGTTGTGCCGTTTATAACAATTTTATACCAAGGCCCGATATTTTCTTCAATTATTGTATTGGAATCTTTAAAAAGATTTTCTATATTGTATGATAAAACCGAATATTCCTTGAGATTAGAATTTTTTTGTTCTGTATTGCCATTATCGAAGTTGGCGTGGGAAAGTGGGAATGTAAAAAAAATCGAAAAATTTAAAACCGCTGAACACAAAATTAATTTACTGCACTTAAACATACTTAACCTCCTACTCTATATCCCTCTTACCAATACGGGCTTACCTGCTATCCACGAGCAAACTGTAGGACTTCCTGAAAACAAATGGACAAGACTATTATACCTTTATGAATTTTCTTTGTCAAACCGAAAATTTCCTATAAAGTTTAAACAAAAATATAAGTATAAACATACTCTTTGCTTTAATATCATCATTCATCTCAAACATTCCAATAAATTAAGGTCGATCTTTTTGATCCAAAACATTGGTTGAAAATATTGCCATTTATTTAATCTAAAGCTTCGGTCAACAAAAATATCAAATATAAAATTATACTAATTTATACATTATTATGGTATTTGAATTCTCTCCCTCGAATTTCATGCAATTTTCTACACTGGTATAATCTTTAAAACCTAAGCTTTTCCAAAATCTATATCCCTTTGCATTGAGTTCGGAAACTGCTATAAAAAACCTGGAAACATCACTTTTCTTTTTGGCAAAATTCACAAGCAAATTGACTGCTTTAGTACCATACCCCTTATTTTGGAAAGCTTTATCAATAATCAGCGTATTTATCCAAATCGTTACTTTGGAACCGTATTTTATTTGGCCTTTTAGAAAGCCTATCATTTCATAGGTAGAAGAAATGAATATTCCTAACAAAAAATGCTCTCTACTGCGCTGCATCTCAATAAAATTTTGCATTAATTGCTGAAACGTAATATTCTTTTCAATACCTGTTGCATATTTAAAATCCTCATTATTGTACCATTCAAATATATATTTGAGATTCAAAATAGTTATATTTTCCAAATATATATCCTTTGCTTTGGCATTTACAATATACATAATGCCTCCTGTTTAATTTTTCCGTTCATTTAAAATTCAAAAGTTAAGAAAACAGCAATATTGTCCGGAAACTTCATTATATCTTTGAAATAAATTATTCTACATTCATAGTTTAAAACCTTCAAAGACTTTGTTATAAAATTCATATTATTAAAACTTTATTTTTGCATCAAAATAATATTGTAAGGTACAAAAGCATTACAGTTTTAAAGTTATACTTTGGTTACCTGCATTTATTGCTGACTGTCTTTCTTTTACGTACAGTCGGTATAAGTAAGGAGGTGAAACAGTATGTATAACAACAATCAAGTTGTTCCCGGTGCTAAAAATGCTCTTGAAAAGATGAAATATGAAATAGCATCCGAAGTTGGTGTAAATTTAAAACAAGGATACAATGGCGATATATCAGCCAGAGATGCCGGTAGGATTGGCGGAAATATAACCAAGAAATTAATTCAGATGGCAGAACAGCAGTTGGCAGGCAAATAACTATTTGCTTAATATAAATAGATTTTCAATTTATAATCCAAATGACAAAAATCTGAAATTTTGATATATGTTATTTTGCAAAGCATTCACACAATAACTAAAAAAGATTTTGTGACATGTCACAAAATCTTTTTTAGTTAAATCCCACAGACCACTTTTATAAATCACAAAATTACTATTGCAAATTATTGGCCTTAGCTGATGTCATATATAGAACATACGAACAGATGATATTTTCACAAAATAATATCCTTTCTATCGATATATTTTTATGAAATATTCATATTAATTTTTTCATGCCAATATAATATATTTATTTTATGAACTGATACTTTTTAATACATTTATAAAATTATAAATTCTTAAAGCTGCGACAACAAATCGTAGCTTTTTTATTTACAGTAAACATGTTTCTGTCAGGCTTACAAGGTCGGTTATGAGTGTTTTTATATAATTTGAACAGAAAATTATACCTAATTGAGTACATTATTGTATAAATTACCCATTAACATACAATAAATATATCTATATAATTATGATTTGTAAACGTACTTTTTCCTCTATACTTTATATTTGCCTGCATCAGAAAGTCAGCAGGATTTTGTAAAACCTCCTATAAGCGAAGTATAGATGTCATAATGTTTAGCTGGAGTCTTTATTTAATACAGTAAGCTCCAAAATTTTTACATATTTGTGGGGGCGCCCCCTTGCCCCCATATTTAGTTGTATCTGCAAATCAAAGTATTTTTATTCTTTCTCCTTTTAAAATCTTGTTTGTATTCCTTACAGCACACATATTTCCGCACATAGTACATGTATCCTCATTTTCAGGTTTTGAACTTTCTCTATATCTTTTGGCCTTTTCACCGTCAACGGCAAGTTCAAACATCTTGTCCCAGTCCAGATTTTTTCTTGCTTCACTCATCTTATAATCCCAGTCTCTGGCACCTTTAATTCCTTTGGCAATATCCGCTGCATGGGCAGCTATCCTCGACGCTATAATACCTTCCTTCATGTCATCGATATCAGGCAGTCTCAGGTGCTCAGCCGGTGTTACATAGCATAAAAAGTCTGCACCGCTTGCCGCTGCTATTGCACCGCCTATTGCACTTGTAATATGGTCATATCCCGGCGCAACATCGGTTACAATCGGTCCTAACACATAAAAAGGCGCTTCATGGCAAAGCCTCTTTTCAAGTACCATATTGGCTGCTATCTCGTTAATTGCCATGTGTCCCGGTCCTTCCACCATTACCTGCACATTTCTCTCCCAAGCTCTCTTTGTAAGCTCTCCCAATACAATCAACTCTTCAATCTGAGCAGCATCGGTGGAGTCATTTATACTTCCCGGTCTTAAAGCATCCCCAAGGCTCATAGTTACATCATATTCCGCAAAAATCTCAAGAATTCTGTCATAGTATTCATAAAAAGGATTTTCATTCCCCGTCAATTCCATCCAGGCAAACATCAGTGATCCGCCTCTTGAAACAATATTGGTAAGTCTTCCGTTTTTCTTAAAGCGGCGCACCGTCTCCCTGTTTATTCCTGCATGAATGGTCATAAAGTCAACACCGTCAGCAGCGTGCCTTTCTATGACATCCAAAAACTCTTCAGCCGTTATGTCCGAAATTTCTTTATCATAAAATCCCACTGCATCATATATTGGTACTGTTCCAACCATAGCAGTGGAAATAGAAATAAGCTTTCTTCTGAATTCCCCGGTCTTTCCGTAGGAACTTAAATCCATTATGGCATCAGCCTTAAGCTCAATTGCCTTTTTTGCTTTCTCCAGCTCAATGTCAAAATTGCAGCAATCCTTTGAAATTCCAATGTTTACGTTTATTTTGGTTCTCATTCCGCGGCCGATACCTTCAGGGTCTAATGCTGTATGCTTCTTGTTTGCAGGAATAATAACTTTGCCCTGTGCCATAAGCTGCTGAAGTTCCTTTATATCCATATTTTCTTTTTGGGCCACAATCTCCATTTCTCTAGTTACTATACCCCTTTTTGCCGCATCCATCTGTGTTGTATACATTACAAAGCACCTCTTCTCATACTTTCTTTTATATCCCTGATTTTTTTCCGATGTCGTCAGCCCCTACAATTTCAGTGACCATTGCTATGCACTTTGCTCCACACTCTATCACCTCATGCATATTGTGCTGTTTGATTCCTCCTATGGCAACATGGGGAATGGGTATGTTTCGAACCACATATCTGAGGTAATCAAGCCCGACAGGCTCACATACATCTTTTTTTGTATAAGTTTTATAAATTGGACCGACTCCGATATAATCGGCTCCTCTTTTTACTGCCTCTTCCGCTTGCTTAGGCGAGTGGGTGGAAATGCCAATTATCATTTCCTCACCCACCAACTCCCTTACCTTTTCGATGGGAAGGTCATCCTGACCAATATGTACACCGTCTGCTTTAACCAATATCGCTATATCAACATGGTCGTTAACTATAAAAGTAACGCCGGCTTCCTTTGTCATTTCTCTTATCTTTAAACATTCATTATACTTTTGCAAAAGTTTCTTTTCCTTATCCCTATACTGGATTACTTTTACGCCAGCTTTTATCATTTCCCTTACAACCTCTATATTGTTTCTTCCTCTTGAATGTTCCTCGGAAGTTATACAATACAGGTCAGTATCTATAATATCATTACGTCTTTTCAATCAACTGCACCCCATCCCCAAGGCATAGCTTAAAACTATATTAGCCTGTTTTGCCGCTGCAATATTAACTCTAGGAGAAATTGGAGGCAGATCTTCATTTACCTCACTTACAAAATCTCCTACCATATAAAATTTTTCATGTATCTTTTTTACAACGATATCATCACTTTTTCCCCATCCTGCCAATCCTGAAGCACAAACAACCAGTTTTCCGGAGGAAAAAAAGCTCTCTGCAATCAAGGCTTTATATGCAGCTTTGTCAAAAGCTTCAACCACAATATCGCACTCTTCAAATACCTGTTCAATATTTTCCTTCTCAAGTTTTATATTGAGTGCCTCAATTTCCAAATCGGGATTAATCCTCAGAAGATTGGATCTAAGGGCATTCACTTTTGAAGTATTCAATTGATCCAAAAAGTAAAATTGCCGGTTTAAATTTGATGGCTCAACCACGTCGAAATCCACTATTTTTAATTTTTTAAATCCGCTTCTTACAAGGTTGAAAGCACAATTAGACCCCAATCCTCCGGCTCCCGCTATTCCAACTTTTAATTTCTGTATTTTTTTTTAGATTTTCTTCTCCCAAATAATTGCAAAGTCCCTTTTCAAAAGTATTCATACGACCTCCATCCTATATTGCCTGCCAGTCTTTAAACACAGGTTGATAGCCTTTACTGTAAATTAGCTCTGTAATTTGTTTGACACTCCTTGTGTCGCAAATATCAAATTGTCCTTCAGTTTTTAAATCCAAGGCATGGCCGCCCACCTCGGTAGATGAACCTGCAGACATCTTTGTAACACCCAATCCTATAAGATTGTCACGGAATTCTGCCCTTTCTCTTGTAGAAAGGGTTATTCCAACCCTTGGCATAAATAACCTATAAGCCAGCATTATCTGCACAAAACTTCTGTCATCCACTTTCACTCCAGGTTGAAACTCTCCTGTGTGAGGTCTTATCCTGGGCATAGACACGCTTATTTCGGTGTCAGGATACTTGTTTTGCAGATAATCGGCATGAAGCCCGGTAAAAAAAGCTTCTCTCCTCCAGTCATCAAGACCTAACAATGCTCCGATATTTACACTTCTCATTCCTGCAATACATGCCCGTTCGGGAGCATCAAGTCTAAATCTATAGTTTCTTTTAGGGCCTTTTAAATGAAGCTTTTTATAAAGTTCTTCGTTATAAACTTCCTGATACATTGTAAATCCGTCAACCCCGGCTTCAATAAGCTGTCTGTATTCATCGGTTTCGAGGGGATATACTTCTATGGATATGGAGGAAAAGTATTTTTTCAGGATCATTACACACTCTTTAAGGTAATCTACAGAGCTATGAGTCCTTGACTCGCCAGTTAAAAGCAATATGTGTCTAAGACCGGTTTCAGCAATTATTTTAGCCTCTTTTTCCAATTCTTCTTTTGTAAGTTTCCTTCTTACAATAGGGTTTGAGACGTTAAAACCGCAGTACACACATTGGTTAACACAATAATTTGCTGCATATAATGGAGTGTATAGGAAAATAACCTTTCCGAAATGCTGCAGTGTCAATTTTCTTGACTTTTGAGCCATTAACTCAATATATTTCCCTGCTTTTTCCGATAACAGCATCAAAAACTCCAATTCGCTTACTCTATCTTTATTGATAACATTCAAAATCTGATTATCGGTAATACTGCTGTAAAATCGCTCGAAGTCAAAATCCTTATACTCCAGATACCTTTAGTAAAAACTCATTATTAACGCCTCTTTTCAAAATATTGCATTTAAATATCTTTGCTAACTTTTTCAATTCATTATGGAATTCTCACGACCTTAAGAAACCAGTAAGCGGGGATGATGCTTCAGCAAAATCTTTCACTGCAGGTGCACCCGATAAAAATGCCTTTCTGCCGGCTATAACTGCCAATCCGAAAGCCTCTCCCATTGTTATGGGATCGTCCGATGTTGCAATTGCAGTATTCACAAGCACCGCCGCCGCACCCATTTCCATTGCTTCGGCAGCTTCCGACGGCCTGCCTAAACCTGCATCCACAATAATTGGCAAGTCTATTTCATCAATCAATATTCTTATCATTTCCTTAGTCTTAAGCCCTTTATTGGTTCCGATGGGTGCTCCCAGCGGCATTACAGCTGCTGCACCAGCATCTCTAAGGTTCCTTGCCACGATAAGATCGGGACTCATATACGGAAGTACCACGAAACCTTCCTTAGCCAGTATTTCCGTTGCCTTTATGGTTTCATAATTGTCCGGCAGGAGATATTTATTATCAGTTACAATCTCGATTTTTATCCAATTTCCACAGCCGGCTGCACGGGCAATTCGTGCTATTCTTACAGCTTCATCCGCATTTCTTGCCCCGGATGTATTAGTCATAAGAATACAATCTTGAGGTATGTGATTGAGCATATTTTCATCTTTAGAGTCAAAATCCATTCTTCTCAGGGCGACAGTAACCACCTGTGCCCCCGAGCGCTTAACTACTTCCGGAATAATTTTGTTTGATGCAAACTTTCCTGTACCTATGAACAGTCTGCTGGTCAATTCCTTTCCGCCAATAATTAATTTGTCCTCCAAACTTTTAACCTCCCCCTACAAATCTTAATACTTCAACGTTGTCATTCTCTTTTAATACAGTTTTATTCCAGTCATCTCTCATTAAAATGTCATAATTGTACTCAATTATAACTTTTTCATGATCTATCCCCTTTAACTCCAGCAATTCCAACAAAGTAACGGGCTTTTCCAATTCTGTATTCTTTCCGTTTAAAATAATGTTCATTAAACTCACCCCCTCTCAAATGAATAATCATAATATTTCCTTCAGTATTTTTCTATTGGATTTCGGCTCTTTCGTTTAAGTTCAAAAAGAGCAACTGAAAAAGCTAAAATCCATAAGAATTAAAAAACGCTTGCCTCAATAGGCAAGCGTAATTAACACATAAATACAAAATATAAATCTTCTTAAGCTTCCCTACGTCGGCATTAACCGCATCAGGTTCAAAGGGTCAAGAGCATTGCTCTTTCTCAGCCTTTCGGCACCCCTAGCTTTTACACTATTTAATTTGTTTGATGAATATTATATATTATTTGTTTTCACATGTAAATATAAATTTTACTTTTTTTGATAATCGGAATACAAATTATTCTATTACATTACATATAAATCAAAAAATCATGCAGGCAAAGCCATAAAAGCAAATATTATTCAGTGCTCTATTAATCAAAGCACTGAAACAATATAATTCATCAGAGTCTCTCTGCCTTCCTTGGTTTCTGCCGAAAACGGTACTAACGGTGTATTGCTGTCAAGCTTTAAAGTGCCTGATATATCCAAAAGCCTCTCCTTTAGCTTTGAACGAGGTATCTTGTCCATTTTTGTGGCAACGACCACATGAGGCAGTGATGAACTTACCAGCCATCTGTTCATCATTTTATCGTCCTCGGTAGGTGTATGCCTTATATCCACTACCATGACAATCATTTTAAGTTTCTTGCTGGTATTCAAATAAGTCTCAATCGATTCGCTCCAGGCATATTTAACTTCCTTTGAAACCTTTGCATAACCGTATCCCGGCAAATCAACAAAATACACTGTGTCATCTACATTAAAAAAGTTGATTTCCCTCGTTCTGCCAGGTTTTGACGCAACTTTCGCCAGATTCTTCCTGTTCAATAAAGCATTTATTAAGGAAGACTTTCCAACATTTGACCTTCCGACAAAGGTAATCTCCGGTATATCATTGTCAGGATACTGTTCAGGCCTAACTGCACCTTTTTCAAATCTAGCATTATTAATATTCAACTCTGATACCCCTTAACATTATATTTTTATAAAACTGCCAATTCATAATGTCCAGACTATATTATAACAGCAAATTTCCAAAATATTAAGCATTAAAACAAATATCATAAAAAAATATTATTCTTTTTGCAACTGCTTAAAATAAATTATACTGTCTAAAATCAAGTTTAACTTATATACTTAATATACTCGTTTATTCCTCCATTATAAATCTTTACTTTTCTTTGTCCAAAAAAACTTATATATTTAGCCGCCGTAGATGTACTGTTCAGAAGGACGACATCTATTTCGTGCTTTCTTTTATTTTTATGCCTTAACTTCAGTTCAGAAATTTTCAGTAAATGCTTGAACTCATAATCAGCTTGTGGTAGTGAATAACCTATAAAAATCCATTTGTCCGAAAATGTCAGAGCCTTTTCTGCCTCATCCCACAACTGCGGAAAGGAATTTTCCTTAAAAGATTTTCTGAAATTGAATGTAGCAATATGCGATGATATCCGATCTCCGCAGATTAAGCATTCCTCACCGTCTGTAAATTTCCCAATATCCTGTTTAAAATCGCCTAAAATTTCAAAATCGGTCACCTTAAATCCCGCCTTTTTTATCAAGGGAACATCTCCGTAACTGTCGTTGAACAAAGCTCTGCAATTATCGCAATAGAGCCAGTTACTGGAGCCATGAATTTTTATTATTTTTATCTCTTTCAAAACCTTGTCGGAACTTACATTTCTTATATATTCTCCTCCATTGCAATAATTTACAGTATAACCGGAATTAATAAGATTTATGTATTTTTCCAGTACAGTATCCCAGTTTAGTACTATAAAATCTACTTTACCGTACGCTTTCAAAAGCTTGCTGACCAAACTGAAAACAGTTTCAGAATAGCAATACTTATCCTCTAACATTTTAAAAAGTCTGTAAATTATAAATCTCCTGATAGCCCTAAGATGCAAAGGTGAATACTTTATGCCCAAATGATGCCCTGAATTGGTTGATATATCTATGCAGGTTAAAAGGTCATCCAAACTCGGAGGCAGTTCTCCTTCAGAAAAACCGAACACATCCTCATAAAACCTTTGTATCGCCTGAGAAATATTAGTTTCAAAAGGGTTATCCTCCTGATTTTCTATTAACAATCCCGGTATCTCGGATTGTACTGGTAGTCCTGAGTTTTTTGAAAAACCCGCGCCAAGTATAACTGCTACCCTCATATTTACTCCTTTATACTTTTTTGACTAATATTCAAAAATCACCTATCTTACCAAATTCCTTGCAAATATGAATTTGATTTTGAAGAAATCAAAATATTTATACTGTTACTGAGAATTATCAGTTCAAAGCACCAATTTCAGTGATATATTATAGTATTAGTTTCTCTAAAAAAATTAATATTATCAATTATTTAATTTATTCTGATTGATTTTACGGCTATTATATGGTAGAATTTTTATTATTATTGGAGGTGAAATAGATATGCCGTCATACTGGAGATGGATTTATATACTTGCCGGTATTGCATTACTGGGTATTTCATTTTTCTTTATGATGCGTTCTGCCAATAAAAATCTGGAAGCTTTACAATCAAAATCAAAAAAGAAGAGAAGAAAATAAAGTTATCAATTAAATAAAATTTTTAAGAATATTAATATGTTTAGTTTCTGCAAAAGCTTAGGATAATTTATCTTAAGCTTTTTAAATTTATACCGAAAGTTTTTCCCGTCAGTAGTCATAAAAGGTTTATCATAAACATATACTGTAAATAAATTAATATCTTCTTGTTATTATAAACATAAACAGTTATGTGTCCAAACGCTTTATAAATATATTGATTGAAAAAATGTTCCATGGTATAATTTACTTATAAGAAAGAGAAAGAATATATATTTGCATAACCGTTTCGATTAATTATGTATACATTGTTAACTATGTATTTTATATATAGTATTTTATTTGTTAAGGGGGAGTTTTAATGAAATCTGCTGAAGACAAACAAAGGTTAATAGCAAAGTTCAATGAAATCCAAGAGGAAATACTCAAAATAGGCTGGAACGGAATCATCGAAAAATATCATCCCGATATGAACTGTGATGATGTCGATGCTGTAAAAACCTTCAAACTTTACAAAAGTGTCTATGAAAATATGAGAAAACGCATGATTGTCCATTGTTAATAATCATTCAGTAAAGATTTCATAATTTATTATTATATTAAAAAACCATATTTGAGAAATTAAGTTGACTGCAAAGTCAACTTTTTTATTTATCTCTTTTTCCAAAGAAACAGTTTGAATTATAAAAAAAAGAGCTTGGTTGAGCTCTTTCAAGGGGGTAATTTATATTAAAGGTCTTCGACCTGACATTAAAATAATAACTTTAGAAAATTAATAAATTGTGAACAATTTTTTAATTTTTTTGTTATGCAATAAATTTATATCAAATTAACATCAAAACAATCAAAAAGAGCCATCCATTGGCTCTAAGTTGGAGGGAGAACAAAAAATGTTTTTCACTTATTATCTGGTTATGTTTAAATTTTATCATTAAAAAATTAACTAATTGTGAATAGAATATTAATTATTTATTACAATTTTATTACAAAAATTTTACTTAGCTTTTTAAAAAATTTATTTTTCCTTTATTAAAACTTATTTTTACTTTTATCACAGAAATTCATCCTGTAAAATTCAATCCGCAATTAAGTAAATTTTATTGCACTATAAGAATATATTAGCTATAGGATTATTTTACGAGTGAAGTGCTTATTTAAAATGAGAAAATCAAAAAAAGAAACGTATATATAAAGTAATAGGTGCTGGAGATACCGTCCTGGTTCCCTGTTCAAAAGACGTTTATAGGAAGGCCACAGTTATTGATACGCATATAAAAAATGATACATTAGCTCTTAGAATACAATTTGACAATGGTTCAATACATTTTATTTCATCGGAATTATGTTACAGAATAGTACGTGGTATAGCCATTCCTCTTGAGCAGCCAAAAACGAAAATACAAAAATTCAGTATATGGCTTTTGAGAAAATTCGGTCTTAGTGAAGTTTAGTATAATATTTTCTCTTTACTTCCATTGCCAAAATAAAAAAAGACAGAGGCAGAACTATGCCCATTCTGCCTCTGATATTATTATTACAAAATATTAATCAGCAACAACAAATCTTATTTTGTAAGTTTTAGTAGTTCCATCTTCTACTTTAACAACCACTTTTGCAGTACCCGGTATAGCTGTAGCTTGTGTTACTGTTACTTTTGCCTTTGAACTGCTTGCTACAGCACTTACTGTAGGAATATGTTCATCGTCTTCCAATTCAACTACATAAGAAGTAGTATCTTTATCAAAATCTTTTATTTTTTTACCGTCATATTCAATACTTTCAAGTGTTGCATCTTTATCATCAGCTACAACAAATTTGACGTAATATACTTCTTTTGTTACGCCATCTTCAGCTTTTACAACTATTTTAGCATAACCAGGAATTTCATCAGCTTGAGTAACGGTTACTTTTGCACCGGGATGATTTGCTTTAGCTGTTACTGTTGGAATTTTATCTCCATTTTCCAATTCAACAACATAATATGTATTGTCTTTATCAAAATCTTTTATACTAATGTTGTCATACTTAATACTCTTAAGAGTCGCATCGGAACTTGCGTCGTCAACAACTACTTTTTCACCGTTGATTTCATCATCTACAACAATTTTTTCCATTTTATTAATAACATTATTCAAAAGTGCAGCTGCTTCAGCTCTTGTCAAAGCACCCTGAGGATTAAACTTGCCGTTTGAACCAATCATTATTTGTTCTTTGTAAGCGGTATAAACAAAGTCTCTTAAGTTCTTGGATATGCTGCCGTAATCTTCAAAAATCTCTTCAAGTTCTTCATCATTGCTCAACACTTTCAAATCAAGTGCTTTTACAAGTGCAACAGCCATATCTTCACGTACTGCACTATTGCTGCCGTTAAAATACAATTCACCTTTACTGTTTTTGTAACCTGTAAGATACGATTTAGCAGCCTCAACCGCTTTGTAATCCCAACTATTTACAGGAACATCTTTGAATGTTTGAGTTTTACTGTTTGTAGTCAACTTAAGAGTGTTAGCCAACATTACAGCAAATTGAGATCTTGTAACAGTTTCGTTGGGTCTGAAGGTATTATCCTCATATCCTACAATAATTCCTCTGTTGCATAGATTATTAATTGCATTAAATGCCCAATGGGTTTCTTCAATGTCTTTAAAACCTTTAATTTTAACTTTAAGTACCTGCTCAACAACAATTTCCTGATGCGGTGGTGGAGGCGCAGGTGGAGCCGGTGGCTTCGGCGGTTCATTTTTCTTCGGCGCTGCAAATACGCCACTCACACTTGTCAACATTAATGCAATCACAGTACACAAAGCGAGAAAACCTTTTTTTGCCTAGTCAGCATCGTTACTACCCCTTTCAAAAACTTATTATTTTAAAAATAATTATATATATTATTAATTATATTTTACATCTAAATAAACAAAATGTCACTACTTGTCATTTTATTTTGTTTTTTGAAACTTAACCGTTCGAATTCTTTTTGTTATGAAAAGCATAAATAAAGCTAAAAGTCCAGGAATAACAGAAATACATATACCTTCAATAAATCCTGCAGGGATATAGGTAAGTTTTATTCTGTGTGTCCCTGCTGTCAGCGGTATTGTAATAAGAGAATTGGCAAAAGGTTCCAATTTTACTTCTTTGCCATCGACATATGCTTTCCACCCTTTATCGTAAGGTATTGTTGTAAACAGTACATCCCCTTCATTTGCTGTAACCGTTCCTCCTATACGTCCATTATAACAATATTCCACCGACATCTCCGATATTCTTAATGCCAATACAGCTTTTTTAAAGTTTTCTTTGTGGAGATAGTAGAATTTTCCATCAACATTTTCACTACCCTTTATCTCAACATTTACATTTTCTCCTTCAGGAAATGTTCCAATATATTGAACACACCTTGTTTCATTTGTAAAGAGGTGTGAAACATACATTCCATTGACCAACAAATCCCTACCATTATTGCCGGAACCAAAATCAGCATATACAGGCATTCCGTTCGAAGTAAATGTATACTGGATAACTCCGCCGGTATTAGATTTAGTAGCGTATAATGGAACAAAACAATCTTCACTGATACCGGCCAAAGCTTTAACAAGATCATTCTGTGTTCGAAACGGGTCAGTACTGAAATAAAATTCCTTAAGGGATTTTCCATTTACAGCCATTCCTATTGAAAGAACATAAGGATTCCGGTAAAGCTTTGCATTACCGTTTTGATTAACCAAACTGTAATCAGGAGGCATGGAGCGCTCAGAAAGAACATATTTCACAGAAAACAAAGCATCCGTCACCATCGAAGAACCGAAATAGGAACTCCATAACCATGCTTGAGCCATTCCCAAATCTTTTAGAAATTTGTTTACATTCCTGTTATAAGTTGAGCTATAGTGAGTTATTCCTTTATATCCGAAAGCTATAGGCTCATTCTTAGTACGTTCAAAGGTGGCTCCTACACGGAAAAATTTTTCTTTATCCTTTTTCGTCTCTTCAATCAAGGTTGTAATCTTCTCTTTGTATTCATGATAGCTTTCATAGCTTTCATATCTGAATTCTCTGTCCAATCCCTTAAGAATTCCCACAGTGTTTACATACATATCAAGCCCACAAACAATAAGAAGTATAATAGCTACAGTTTGCCTCTTGAACTTGAACTCCATAAAAACTCTGCATGCAGTAATTAAAATCAAAAACGAGAACAGAAAGGAATATCTATAAGGGAACCAATTGGGATACTGAAATACATGCCAAGCTTTATCCAATTTACAGAACCATAAACTGCAAAACATAAAAATCACAAAAAGTGCAGTAGAAATTTTGCTTCGCAGGCTTATTTTCCTTAGTAGAAAGAATATCAGAAAGAGCAATAAAGCCAAAATGCTGCAGTAAATAAAAGGAGTACCTGAATTGGTTATTGAATCATATCCTCCCGGAAGAAATTTATATAATAACTTAGGGCTGAATAAAGAAAAATTGAACTTTCCCGAGTAATCGTTAACTGTCTGACCAATTCTACCCTGAAAGAGGGAAATTAAAGTAGGAAGCAATAAAAATGCTCCCCAGGAAGCTGCTATAACAGTACTGAGAGCAAATTTAAACCCATATTTAAAAAATTTCTTTATTCCGGTTTTATTTTCAACACACCGGTAAACAAAATATATAGCAGTAAATAAACCTGTCATATATGAAATATAATAAGTGGATATAAAAGATACAAATAATGCAAACGTTAATAGCCAGTTATTCTTGCCCTCAAGTATTTTTTCAACACCCAAAATTATTATAGGAAGCCAAATCACACCATCTAACCACATGATGCACATGGAGTACGCAATATTATAGGACATAAGACCGTATAACATCGAGAATAATATGGTAGATACATCATACCTTCCAAATTTGTACCTCAGTAACAGGCTAAATGTGAATCCTGCCAATCCGATTTTTAGAACTGTTAAAAACAAAACAGCAATCGGCATTTTTGAATTTGGACAAAACAATGTAAGGAAGGACAATGGACTTGATACATAATAGGTAAAGACACCTATATAATTTCCACCTAAAGCTTTAGACCATGAAAAAAAAATGTCTCCGTTTTTCAGACCACAGAGGAACTCTATATACTGACCCGACATATCCATGATCAAGATTGACTTCTCACCGAAAGGTGCCATTCCCATCTTTGCAAAAGCAATCAGCATAATAACGGCCGGTAACATAAAACAAAGAATTGCCGTAATAATAGTTTTAAATCTATTTTGATTTGTCACTGCCATCCCCCTTTTCCTTCACAATATATACGGGACGTTTTTTTGTTTCCAAATAAGTCTTAGATAAGTATTGTCCCAAAATTCCGATGCAAAACAGCTGTATACCTGCCAAAAACAATATAATGCATACCAAGGAGGACCATCCGTAGGCAGAACCTCCCCAAACAAGCTGCCGTATAATTGTAATTACAATTGAAATAAAGGCAATGGCACAAAAAAAAATACCCAATAATGAGGATAATGCCAGCGGTGCAGTAGAAAAAGCCACTATACCATCAATTGAATAAAGGAACAGCTTCCAAAAAGACCATTTGCTTCTACCACCAGCACGCTCAATATTTTCGTATTCCAACCACTTTGTGTTAAATCCCACCCATGAAAAAATACCTTTAGAAAAACGGTTGTACTCGCATACCGATAATATAGCATCAGTCATCTGACGGGTCATCAGTCTAAAATCCCTAGCTCCGTCAACAATCTCCGTTTTGCTAAGTATTCTCATCAGTTTATAAAACTGACGAGCAAAAAAAGACCTGAGTTTAGGTTCACCAATACGGTTAACCCGCCTTGCGGCAACACAATCATAACCTTCCTCTTTTATACCTTTATACATTTCAGGTATCATTGTCGGAGGATCCTGCATATCTGCATCTATAATAGCGACAAAGTCTCCTTTAGCCATTTGCATGCCAGATAACATAGCAGCTTCTTTGCCGAAATTTCTTGAAAAGGATATATATTTGACTCGTGAATCTTTTTCGTAAAGAGACTTAATTACAGTAATTGTATTATCTTTCGAACCGTCATCCACAAATATGTACTCAAAATCAACTTCAGCCATTAATTGCGCAATTTCACATAATTTATTATGTAAAACCAGTAGTAATTCTCCTTCATTATAGCAAGGTACGACAACAGATATACAATCCTTTTTAATGAGCTCACCATTCAAGTCATTTTGAGACTCAACAGATTGATTCATTTTTTCTATCTCCTTTTAGATGCTAAGATTTTATTATCTGATGCTTTTTAATATATTAAGCGGTGTCCAAAAGTATTTATAAATATTATCCTTCTAAGTTAAATTATAATAGATTTGAATTATATTGTACAGCAAAACTGCATAATGCAAGTTCGATGATATAATAGAATATTGATCATCCCAATAACAATATTATTTATCTTTTCATAAATACAATCACTATTTTGCAATATAACTAAAAAATTAACTAAATAAACATATAATCCTAAAGAGTATCTCACATAATAAGTCAGTGAAGGAATCTGCTCTTGAGTTCAACTTTTATTTTATCCACTCTGTCATTAAGGATGTTCCTTATATCCCGGTTGAACAATCCCGTATTCAAAATCCGCAAGCATGGAAACGCAAGAAAAAAACGTTTGTATCTGATAATTTTCTCATAGTACTTATTGAAAGAAATGGTAGAAGCATTTAATATAACATTTCATAAATCCAGGGTTTCTGCCACTGTCTTTGTAGTATCCGCCAAAAAATACACCAACAAGAAAGCCACCAGATGGCCCTTAGCAGTATCAGGAATCGAATATACAAATCCCAGAACAATAGGATGAATTACCTGTATAAGCAAGAATGCTAACAATCCCCAAAAAAGAGAATATTTTAAACATATGTACCCATGGAGATTATATGGCTCATAACTGTAATCCCACCATTTACAGTTGAATATTTTCTCCAATAGAAATCCCGTAACATACTCCAGCGAAGTCACCAAAACAACAGAAACTAACAAGTTGACTATAAGTACCGTAAACTCATTTTCAAATTTATCTCCAATCCATTTTACCGTGCCTAATATCAAAATAGCTCCAAAACCATAAATGGGACAAAAGCATCCTGTTAAAAAACCTCTGTTAATGATCTTTCTTTCGCATATACTGACATAAATACTTTCTATCACCCATCCCAAAAAAGAATAAATGGAAAAAAACAGCATCAAATTGTTAAAACCTGTCATACAATTACCCCCTTCACATTCCTGTTGTCAGCATCGTCTAATACATCGAATCAACCGGTTCTACATAGATGATTGTGACAATAACACTGACAGTACTGTTCCAAAGGTCAGCATTCAAATATTTCAGTACTTCAGCAGCTTCATTTTAAAATAGCACTAATATATTCTTATTTTTCTTTATGTTCAATGGAATATTGTCGCTAAATTTAACTTATTTACAGTTGTTCATGTTAAATTTGATATAATCGATTTGTCTTTTATTTATCCTAATATCATTCCAATCAGGTTTAACGAATCAAATGCAGTATCTTCATCCGAATCAAGCATAATTTGAATGGATGTACCATATAATGCACCTAAAACAAGTCTGGCCAACGATTTTGGGGAATGTCCCCGTAAATTTTTATTTATTACTGTTCCGGCCAATATGCTCTTTTTAATCATTTCCGATAAATCAGCAAACAAGTTTTTCAAATGCCGTCTGAAAGACGGTAACCATAAAGATTGGGCTGTAAAATCGATAAACAGTCTCAATAGCTCGGGTTTTTTTCTAATTAGCTCTTTAAAATACGTCACCAGTGACGCAATTCTCTCTTTCGCATTTGGAGTGGATTTCAGCTCATCCTCTACCTCGTGCAAATATTGATTCATCATCATTTTTACTACTTCAGTAAACAATCCTTCCTTGTTCTTGTAATAATAATTCAATTGGCTCAATGCCACTCCGGCTTCATCCGCAATATCTCTCATAGACACATTGGCATAACCTCTCGTAGACAAGCACTGATATGCTGTCTGGAGTATTTTTTGGGATTGACTGATTTTTTCCGATTTACTGCCCATTATTCATCACCCTATTTTAATTCGTACGTTCGTTCTAATGTTATAATAACATATATTAAATTATCATTCAATTGCTTTTATTTTATCTCCAACTTGAAATCTATAAGTTCACAGGAACTAAAAAAAGGACAATATCTCAATCCATTTGATATTAAAAGAAAAAAGCCGCCTAAAAATGCGGCTTTAGGTTACGTGAATAAAAAATGGAGCTAAGGGGATTCGAACCCCTGACCCCCACACTGCCAGTGTGATGCGCTCCCAACTGCGCTATAGCCCCATACGTATTACATTTTAATGTATCGGGATAAATTTTGCAATAAGTTTTTTAATTTTCTAAAATATTTCAATCTACATGTATAATCTCGGTACTATAGTCGAAAAGTACCGCTCTTCCGTCATTCTCAATAAAATTAACTATATTTGCCATCATACTGTCTGCATGCCTTGACTCATTTGACACACAGGAAATTCCAATTACAGCTCTCTTCCATTTGTCATTTAGATCCACTTCGGCAACCGAAGCGTTAAAACGGGATTTAATCCTTTCAATCAGGCTTTTTACAATATGCCTCTTTTCTTTTAATGAATAAACTTCATCTATTGTTAAAATTACCTTACATACTCCTATAACCATTATATTGCACCTCAAATTATATAATCTAAAGTTTTACCGTTATATTATAACACAGCTTTTGGCGTATGGAAATTTTACTTGAAAATTGCTATAATATTTCAGGAGAGGAGTCAGAAGAATGTCTAAAATACTTGTTATAGATAATGAAATTACCACCTTGGACAATATAAAATCTGCGCTGGAACTGGAGCATAACGAAGTAATTACCTTCTCAAACAGTAAGGCAGGATTGGATTATTTTAACAAGAACTACCCATCCATCGACGTAGTTCTTACCGATTTAAAAATGCCAAGTATATCCGGAATAGAAATCCTCAGAGAAATAAAAAAGATAATGCCTGAAATGGGCGTTATTATTCTTACGGATCACGGTGATATTGAAACGGCAATTCAAGTTATGAAAGAAGGTGCCTTTGAATATATAACAAAACCCGTGACAACAAATAAGCTTACCATTGCAATTAACAATGCCATAAACAAAAAAAATCTCCTTTTGGAAAATGCTCGCATTCACAGAGAACTTTTAGAGCACAAAAATTATCTTCAAGGCTTACACGATTCAGCCGAAAGAATTTTAAAAAATATGCTACCCAAAAAGTTGCCGGATATTTCCGGGTTTGATTTTGCCGTGGAATACAAAAGCTGTGACTCGGTAGGCGGCGATATGTATGATATATCCGATATCGGCGATTATATATGTTTCTATGTATTTGACGTGTCAAGCCACGGAATACTTGCCTCTGTAATTTCAACAATTATAAAGAGCTTTCTTAAAAATATTGAATACAATTACAAGCAAGGAATAAATAAGCGAAGATTTCCCGAAATAGTGCTCGACCTGAACATGATGCTTTTGTCCAATACTGAACAAAATGTATTTGCTACTCTGCTTTTAGGTTTCATAGATAAGAAAAGCAAAACTCTTTACACCGTATCGGCCGGCCATATCAACCAATTCATAATCAGAAAAGACGGGAGCCATGTCCCATTGGAATCCACAGGACCAATCCTGGGTGTGTTTGAAGATGCAATGTACAATTGCTGTGTCAACCAATTGTATCAAAATGATAAAATCTGGCTTTTTACCGACGGATTGATTGAAGCTTCACCGGATGAGAAAACACCACCCTTTGGCGAAGATATGCTTTTATCACTTCTTAAGAAAAATACCGATACCAATCTTACAGACACTGTAAAAAAAGTTTTTCAGGCTGTTAAAAATTATTCAAAAGAAACCTTTTACGATGATATTACTCTTCTAGGAATGGAAATCAGATAAAAAGGCCGCTATATTTCCCATCTAAAATTTATAATTATTAACTATTTTTGTATATTTAACCTGATATGGAATATAATTCTCTTATTATCCAATATTTTGTTTGTTAATAAGCTTATGAAGTGTTATACTAATTAAATAATATTTTTAGAATTGAATCGCCCTGCGATATTGTTTATATGCCTTGTAAGAGATGAAAATAATGTTCTTTTCAAGGAATGAAAACCTTATTTATTCGTAAATATTTAAATTTTTACATAGAAACGAGGTGTAAAATTTGCCTTTTGACGGAGTTGTAGCAAAAAATGTAGCAACGGAACTATATGATATCCTTGTAGGCGGACGAATAGACAAAATATATCAGCCGGAACAGGACGAAATACTAATTCACATTAGAACTAAAGGGCAAAACCATAAACTTTTGCTTTCAGCTAATGCCAGTTACCCCAGAATTCATTTGACCGGTTTGTCCAAGGAAAATCCGATGAATCCTCCTGTTTTCTGCATGCTTTTAAGGAAGCATTTGCAGGGAGGCAGAATAGTCAATATTGAATTTTATGATTTTGAAAGAATTATTTCAATTCATGTTGAAGCACTAAACGAAATGGGAGATACTACATATAAAAAACTGCTTATTGAGATAATGGGAAAACACAGTAATATAATGCTCCTTAATGAAAATAATACAATTATAGATGCAATTAAGCATATTGACAGTGATATAAGCAGAGTCAGGGAAGTTATGCCTGCAAGGCCCTATACATTTCCACCGGGACAGGATAAAGAAAACCCTGAAAAAATAAATCTTGACGAATTCATAAAAAAAGCGAAAAATCAAAGCGGTATTCGTATTTCCAAATATCTTTTAAACAGCATAAAAGGTTTCAGTCCCCTTCTATGTAATGAAGTATGCTACAGGGCTCAAGTTGACGAAAAAACTCCCATAGACAAACTTACCGATGAAGAACTGGAAAGAATAAAAAATTCATTATCGGCAATTATATCCAAAATATCTTCTTCCAATTTTACTCCATGCATTGCCTGGAGTGACCAAACAAAGAGAAAACCTTTGGATTTTCACTCGTTGGAAATTACTCAATACCCAATTCTTGAGTATAATTCTTCCATATGCCATATCCTTGATTTGTTTTATACCTCGAAGGATAATGCTGAAAGGCTTGTACAGAAGAAAAGCGCACTTAATAAAATATTGAACAACTATCTGGACCGATGCAACAAAAAAATCGCCATTCATCAGGATACTTTAAGACAAGTGGCTGACCGCGATAAATTTAAACTGTATGGAGAACTTATCACTGCAAACATATATTGCATACCAAAAAATGCAAAAAAAGTTTCTCTGCTTAATTATTACAGTGAGAACAATGAATACATTGATATTCCCCTCGACGAAAATCTTCTTCCTCAGGACAATGCCCAGATGTATTTTAAAAAGTTTGCAAAAGCAAAGAATGCTTTTAATTATGCAAGTGCTCAATTGGAAGATGCTTATAAAGAACTTGAATATATTGAAAGCGTAATTCAAAATCTGGACAGTGCAACTTCTACCCAAGAGATAGAAGAAATTAGGCAGGAACTGGTTAACGTCGGATACTTAAGTGAAAGCAGAAGTTCTAAAAACAAAAAAAACGTCAGACCTTTGGAGCCTTACAGGTATAAATCCTCTGACGGATATGACATTCTGGTGGGAAGAAATAATGTTCAAAATGACATTTTAACTTTAAAGACAGCCTCTTCAAATGATCTTTGGCTTCATACAAAAAACATACCGGGGTCCCATGTCATTGTAAAAAAACAGGCAGGAGATATTCCGGATACTACCCTCATTGAGGCTGCATTAATTGCTGCTTACCATAGCAAAGGTAAGATGTCCTCCCATGTTGAAGTGGATTATACCCAAGTAAAAAACGTAAAAAAGCCAAAGGGTGCAAAACCGGGAATGGTTACCTACGTTAATTACAAAACTATAGTCGTGACCCCCGATGAAAATAAAATCAGAAATTTGGAATATAAATATAAAAAAGTAGATAAGGAGTGACTTTTATATGTTATCGCAAGAAATAGTAAACAATCTTTCCCATTCTTCATGGATAAGAGCCATGTTTGAAGAGGGTGAAAAATTAAGAAAAATTCACGGCAAGGATAATGTTTTTGACTTTACTTTAGGTAACCCTGACCCCGAACCCCCAAAGGAAGTTAAAGACGCCTTAAAAAATATAGTCCTTGATGCTCAGCCGGGAATGCATGGTTACATGAGCAACGCCGGATATCAAGACGTGAGACAAAAAATAGCCGACAGAATCAGCAGTGATACAGGACTTTCATTTTCCACTGACCATATTCTGATGACCTGCGGTGCTGCCGGAGGACTCAATGTTGTACTCAGATCCATTCTGAATCCCGGTGAAGAAGTACTGATATTGGCTCCTTTTTTTGCCGAATATATTTTTTATGTAAGTAACCATGGAGGTAAAACAGTTATCATACCACCGTCAAAGGATTCTTTTGATCCCGATCTTGACGCACTTAAAAACAGCATTACAGAAAAAACTAAAGCTATAATTATAAACTCACCTAACAATCCTTCCGGCCATATATACAGCGAAGAAACTTTAAATAAAATTTTTGATATATTAAAATCAAAAGAAAAACAGTTCAATTCCACCATATTCGTTCTGTCCGATGAACCCTATGTAAAATTGGTTTACGATGATACCGATGTACCAAGTATTTTAAAACTATATGATAACTCCTTCGTTATAAACTCTTTCAGCAAATCCTTGTCCCTTCCGGGAGAAAGAATAGGATACATTGCGGTAAATCCTAAAATGCAGGATGTAGATCTCGTCATCTCATGTCTTGCTTTCTGCAACCGTACCTTAGGTTTTGTCAATGCACCGGCTCTCTTCCAAAAAGTAATCGGTGCAGCCCTCGATTCCTCTGTTGATGTTAACATATACAAGGAAAGACGGGATACTTTATATAACAAACTTGTAAGTTTAGGCTTTTCATGTATAAAACCCAAAGGTGCCTTTTACTTGTTCCCGAAATCCCCAATTGAGGACGACGTAGCTTTTATTAAAAGTGCTGTAAAATATAATCTTCTGTTGGTTCCCGGTAAAGGATTTGGTACCCCCGGTTATTTTAGAATTTCTTACTGCGTAAGTCTGGATACTATAAAGAATTCTTTCCCTGCTTTTGAAGCTTTGGCTAAAGAATATAACCTCGGCTAATAAATTTAAAAATCAAGTATAAAAAAATCTCGGATATACTTACCCGAGATTTTTTATATACTAATCTTTTGATTTTATTACAATTAAAATACCCTTCTTTACTGAAACCTCAGCAATATCATCACTAAATTCATTGCTTACACCTCTGCTTGAACCCATAACAATATCTTCGCAGTTCAATTCATAGTACAACCCTTTTGTAGTTATCCCTTCCACTACATCGGTCAATGGCAGCAATGTAACTTTTACATCCTTTTCCTTTTCGATTTCAACCCTGTCATTAATTAAGGTTAACTCGTTATTCTCATTTACAAGGGTACATTTTACTCCTTTATCCAACAGTTTTTTAACAAGCAAAATATTAGCCAATGTGTGGTCGAGTCTTGTTCCAATGCCCCCAATTATAACTATCTCTTTAAAACCATTATCGACAGCATAATCCACTGCTATTTCGGTATCTGTCATATCTTTTTGGATTGGATACTTCATAATTTTTACATTCATACTTACAAGGTAGTCCAAGTCTTCATCGGATATAGAATCCAGATCTCCAATCAGTACATCGGGAACAATCCCGAATTTTCTTAGGTATTTGGCTCCTCCATCAACACAAATTACGGCTTTTGCCCATTTAAAATATTTCTCGTAATGGGAGTAGTCTTTTATACTACCGCTACATACAATTAATGCTGTCATAAGTTAACCTTCCAAACCTATATTCTAAATGCTTTCTCTCTCAAATCCTTTATTGTCCTGGACATATCCGGTGAATTGAATATTGTGGAACCCGAAACAATTACATTGGCTCCTGCCTTTGTAATTTCATATATATTGCTTAAGTCAATTCCTCCATCCACTTCTATATCGATATGCAAACCCTTGCTCAACAACATATTTTTTAATTTATTTATTTTGCTGGTACTGATTTCAATAAACTGCTGTCCTCCAAAACCCGGATTAACGGACATAACAAGTATCATATCTACTTCATTCAAAACCCATTCGATACTGTGTAATGGCGTTGCAGGATTCAATGATACACCGGCTTTTAATCCATGGCTTTTTATTTTTTGCAAAGTCTGATGCAAGTGACGGCATGCCTCAACATGCACTGTAATAATATCTGCACCGGCATCAGCAAAACTATCAATATATTTATCAGCATCCTCTATCATTAAATGCACATCAAAGGGTAAATTTGTCTCCTTTCGCAATGCCTTTACAACAGGAGGACCAATTGTTATGTTAGGAACAAAATGTCCATCCATAACATCAATATGTACCAAATCGGCTCCGGCTTTCTCCAATTTTACTACTTCCTCACCTAACCTTGCAAAATCTGCAGATAATATGGAGGGTGCAATTTTAATCAAATTTGTACACTTCCCTTCTTAATACTTGACGGACAAATAAAATTGAAGATGCTGCATAAGCACTTCAGACCAAGCAACAATGAAAACATATATAGCCGAAGTTATATTTGCAAACTTACTAATTATACTTCTTTCGTTGCTTTTCCCTCAGAATATTGTAAAACTCTACATATCGCCTATATCTTCCGTTATCTATGACTCTTTTTTCAAGAGCTGCTTTAACTTCGCAATAAGGTTCACTAATATGCACACATCCGGTAAACTTGCATTTTCCAATATACTCTCTGAACTCCGGATAAAAATTTTGAAGTTCATCAGCTTCAATCCCAGAAATTTCAAAGGAGCTAAAACCAGGAGTATCTACTACAAATCCGCCCGACTTTAGCTCTATTAATTCTGCATGTCTTGTAGTATGCCTTCCTCTTTCAATTCTGTCACTGACACTGCCTGTCTTCATTACGTAGGAATTTAATATTTTATTTAGAATTGATGATTTTCCTACTCCCGACTGTCCAGCAAAAACAGTGGTTTTGTCCCTTAATGCAAGTTCAATCTCATCAAAACCCGTTCCTGTCACTGCACTAAGTGCTATGACTTTATACATGGATTTTTCATATGCCTGGATTATACTTGTATATTCAGCCTTTTCATCCAGGTCAATTTTGTTAATACATATAATAGCGCCAATACCTTTTTGCTCTGTGCTTATAAGTAGCTTGTCCAAAAGGGTAAAATCCGGCTGTGGTGATTTTACAGCAATCACAATTGCAATTTGATTTACATTTGCAACCGCCGGCCTTATTAGCTGTGATTCACGAGGAAAAATTTCTTCAATACTTCCGGTTTTATTTTCTTCGTCTATAATCAATATTGATACCTTGTCACCCGGTAACGGAGTTAATGAGTCTTTTCTGAATACACCCCGTGCTTTGCACTCATATATTCCAGTATCGGTTTTTACGTAGTAAAATCCCCCTATACCTTTAATGATTTGACCCGGTATCAAACTTTCTGCCTCCTCTTTTAGACCTCAGACTAATATTCCTCAGTAAATTCGGTAAACAGTTCACTGTTCAGATATACCTTAACATGCGTACTTCCATCTTTCGGTACCGGAATGGACAGCGTCAACGGGAAATCAGTCTTCCTCTTTATTTCATCGTATAAATGCTCTTCCTCACCTTTGTCGGATCTTATAATTGTTACCGAAACACTTATAAACTCCATATACATATCGGGATCTGTCAATGCTAAAGTCCTCTTTACAATCTTTTCTTTTTGTTCGGTCACTTCAAATTCTTCGAGATAAATATCAACAGACTTGCCCTCAACAATGGATTCTCCTGCCTTAGGCTCCTGTTTAACAATTCTATCCACCGTATTTGTCTTATCTTCAGGATAAACTTTTCCAAGGGTCAAATTATTCTCATCCAATAGTTTTACAGCATCATCCCTTGTTTTCCCAATCAAATCCGGAACCTTTGTCATTTTAATTTCAGGACCCAAGCTCTTATAAATCCATATTTTCTTTCCAAGCTTTACTTTTTCTCCTTCTCCCGGTTCTGTCCTTATAACCAGTCCAACAGGAACATCATCACTGTATTCTTCTACAACTTCAGGTTTAAGACCCAAGTCTTCTACTTTTTTCTGGACAGCCCGGTAATCCATATTGGCAAAATCCTCAATCTCAACAAGCTGTGGACCGTCACTTACCGTAAGGACTACCTTGCTATATCCTCCACGCACAAGTTTTGTCCCCGGAGGCACATCCTGAGATATTACCAGGTCTTTATCAATCTTTTCGTCATTTACTCTCTTAGAATCAACAGCAATCTTATTATTTTCCAATTCTGCTTTAACCTGGTAATAATTCATTCTGGTATAGTCCCTTACTACATACTCATCCGGTGGTGTCAATGCAGGCCAGATAATATAGCCGATCATAAAAGTTATCAGAGCTATTACTACTACCGATGTAAGAATGGCTAACACCGTAGTAGTTTTATCCTTTCTTTTCTTTTTTTTCATTTTGTTATCACCCGTTTTTTCAGATTCCTTATCTTCTACAAAAGCTTTTTTCTCCCCTATTGAAGGCATCCTTACTGTAGGACTGTCATAGACATTTTCACCGTTTCCCGAATTAATTTCCACATCAGGATTCTTTAAAACTTTATATAAATCTTCAAGCATCTCTGTAGCAGATTGATACCTGTTCTTCTGATCCTTTTCCATTGCTATCATGATTATGTCATTTACACCCTGAGGTATATCCGGTTTTAAGTTTATAGGTTCTTGCGGTATATCCTGTATGTGTTTTAATGCTACTGCTACCGGTGATTCTCCGTTAAAAGGAACTCTTCCCGTAACTAATTCATACAAAACAATCCCTAAAGAATACAAATCGGATTTTTCATCAGAAAAACCACCACGAGCCTGTTCCGGAGAAAAATAATGAACAGAGCCAATGGCATTTCCCGCAACGGTTATGGTTGAAGATGTAACAGCTCTGGCGATTCCGAAATCCGTAACCTTTGCAACCCCATCTTTTGTCAGCAATATATTATGCGGTTTTATATCTCTATGAACAATATGATTCTTATGAGCGTGCTCTATTGCCGAACATATTTGTATTACAATATTTACTGCTTCCTTCCAGTTCAACACGCCTTTTTGCATTATATATTCCTTCAATGTTATTCCGTTTACATACTCCATTACAATATAATGCAAATCATCTTCCTGTCCTACATCGTATATTGATACAATATTGGGATGAGAAAGGCTGGCTGCAGCCTGAGCCTCAACCCTGAAACGTTTAACAAATTCTTCATCGGTAGTAAATTCCGGTCTTAGCAGTTTAACCGCAACAAATCTATTTAATAATCTGCATTTTGCCTTATATACAAGGGCCATTCCGCCCCCACCTATTTTCTCCAACAGTTCATACCTTCCACCAAGTATGCGACCTTCCATAGTTACACCTCTTTTTTCGGCATTTCAAAATATCATTTAAACAATCCGACATAAATCTCCTCACAATATTAATAATTTTAAACATATATAACAGGTACACTATAAATTATGTATATGCCTATAAAAACATCTAGTATAACTTTTTTCAGTTATAAATTTCAAATATACTTATATTTTATTCCTCATCTGCAATTATATTTTCCAATTAATAAAAAACATTCATCAGCAAAAACATTTATGAATTTTTTACAATTATAACGGTTATGTTGTCCTCTCCGCCTCTTTCGTTGGCAAGCTTAACCAACTCACTGCATATATACTGCGGCTCGTCATTGCTATTGATAATTGACAAAATGTCATTTTCACTCAGCATATTAGTTAATCCGTCTGTACACAAAACAAATAAATCATCGCTATTTACATCCACACAATATGTATCTATATCAACGTTTTCTTCACATCCTAAAGCTCTCGTAATTACGTGTTTTCTAGGATGATTGCGTGCTTCTTCTCTGGATAAAGAACCGGTCTTTATCAGCTCTTCAATATATGAATGATCCGTAGTAAGCCTTTGCAATGACCCATCTCTTAAAAGGTATACTCTACTGTCTCCTACATGCCCTATAAAAAACTTACCGTTAAAAAACATTCCAATAATAAAAGTAGTCCCCATACCGAAGTTTTCATCAGATTCTTTGGCTTTCGAATAAATACATCTGTTAACTTCAGTCATCATATCGCAAATAAAGGGCAGTATATTTTCTTCACCCAAACCGGGTTGCAAAAACTTAAGCAAATACTCTTCAGACAAATCAACTGCCATACGGCTGGCCACTTCTCCAGAGTTATGCCCACCCATACCATCAGCTACAATAAAGATATCAGGTAAACCTTCTCTACCCGAAATAACTTTATAGCTATCTTCATTAATTTCACGAACTCTACCTTTATCGCTAACAACTCCAAATCTCACTATACCACTCCCCAGAAAACTTGTAAAATGTTTTATGGTTAAATAACTACCAATCCGCTACATCACTTATCCTTAACCGATTCAATAAGACTTCTGCGAAGCTGGCCACAGGCAGCATTAATATCAGCACCCAGTTCACGTCTCACCGTTGTCTCAATGCCGCGCTTTTCCAGTAAACTTTTAAACTTCAAAACTCTTTCCCTGTTGCTTTTCTTAAACCCGGTATTTGTAACACTATTTACAGGTATCAGGTTTACATGGCATAACATACCTTTTAAAAGATCTGAAAGCTGCATAGCGCATTCAAAGGTATCGTTTACACCATCTATTAAAGCATATTCAAAAGTTACCCGCCTTTTTGTAGTCTCTGTATATATCTTACATGCTTCAATCAATTTGTCAATAGAATACCTTTTATTTACAGGCATAATTTTTTCTCTATCCTCATCATTGGGCGCATGCAATGATATGGATAAAGTAATGGGTAAATTCTCTTCAGCCAATTTTAAAATTTCGGGTACAAGACCACAGGTTGAAACTGAAATATGCCTTGCCCCGATATTCATGCCATCTTTATGATTTACCAGCCGTATAAACTTGATTAGATTATCGTAATTGTCAAAAGGTTCTCCTATTCCCATAACTACAATGTTGCCTATTCTGCTTTCTGCATCTTTTTGAATTGTTATAACCTGGTCCAACATTTCTGACGCAGTGAGATTTCTTACAAATCCTGCTCCCGTTGAGGCACAAAACTTGCATCCCATTCTGCACCCCACCTGTGAAGAAATACAAACCGATAATCCATGCTGGTACTTCATCAATACACTTTCAATTATATTCCCATCCATAAGCTTAAACAAGTATTTTGTCGTTCCGTCTATTTTGGATACAAGCTTATTAACAATCTCCAGTTTGTTTATATATGCCGATGCTTTAAGCCTTTCTCTTATATCTTTAGAAAGGTTTGTCATTTGGTCAATATCTTTAATCCCTTTATTGACCCACTGAAAAACCTGTTTTGCTCTATACTTTTGTTGTCCCATTTTAGTGAATAACTCTTCCAATTCATCTATTGTCAAATTAAGGAGGTCAACTTTGCCGTCCATAAACTTAACTCCTCTTTTTCATTTTAGAAATAAAAAAGCCATCGATGCCGTCTATATTGGGGTACAACTGTATATACCCGGCCTTTGCAGTATCTTTTTTCAAGCCCTTTGGAAGAACCTCCGAAATGTCTTCCAACTCAAAATCCCTATTATCTTGCAGAAACCTTTTAACCAATTCCTCGTTTTCCTTCGGTTCGACTGTACACGTACTGTAAACCAGAACTCCTCCAGGTTTAACATACTTAGAAGATGTATCCAGTATTCTCTCCTGAAGTTCAACTATCTCATCCAAATCCTTTTCCTTTCTTGTCCACTTTATATCCGGTTTTCTTCTGATAATGCCAAGTCCGCTGCAGGGTGCATCCACCAAAACACAGTCGGCTTTGCTTATCAATTTCAAATCTTCTTTTTGAGCATCAAATACTTCAGCTTTTATTATATCAATACCAAGCCTTATTGCCGCTTCCTCTATCAATTTTATTTTATGGTCATGAACATCCCTGGCTATAACTTGTCCGGTATTTTTCATAATTTCCGCCATATGAGTTGCCTTTCCACCCGGTGCACTGCATACATCAATAACCAGATCGTTTGGCTTTGGATTCAAAACTTGTGCAACTATCATCGAACTCTCATCCTGTACTTGAAACATACCTTGTTCAAAAGCTCTCATTTTTGTAATAGAAGAAGGCTTGTTAATTATCAGAGCATTTTCAACATATCTTGCCGGTTGAGGTTCAAATCCCTCTTTTTCAAGTTGTTCACGAAGTTCTTCCGTGCTTGTCTTTAATGTATTTACTCTGACAGTCAGGGGAGCGGTCTCATTATTGCACTTTAAAAGTGCCTCGGTGAAACTTTCGCCAAAACGATTTAACCAATTTCTAACCATCCATTCCGGGTGGGAATACCTTATGGAAAGGTAGGCACTTAAATCCTTATTTCTGTCAGGATATTCAATCTTGTCTTTTGACCTTGCAATATTTCTAAGCACAGCGTTAACATACCTGCTGCTGGCAGAGTGTCCGTATCTTTTTGCAAGATTGACACTCTCGTTGCAGGCTGCCGATTCGGGTATTTTAGTCATATATAGCAGCTGATAGACTCCCAATCTCAAAATATTCAGTATCCAAGGTGAAAGCTTTTTAATTTTCACAGAAGAAAATTTTTCAATAATATAGTCTATTGAAAGCTGCCACTTCAATGTCCCATAGACAAGCTCGGTAATAAAAACCTTATCGATATTGCTCAATTTAACATCTTCAAGATTTTTATTAAGCGCAATGTTCGAATATGCTCCCGACTTGTTAACCTCATATAAAATTTTTAAAGCTGTTTCTCTCGGTAAATCAAGTTTCATAACGTAATCATCTCAATACTGAATTAATCATCTCTTCTGTTACTTGTAATCAATATCAGGCGCAATAAGTTTGCCACAGCAACAGCTGCCGAAGCTACATAAGTCATAGCTGCAGCTCTTAATACCTTCTTGGCATGGTCAATTTCATTATAATTAAATATCCCGGTATCCTCAAGTGTTCTTATTGCCCTGCTGCTTGCATTAAACTCTACCGGCAGTGTTACAATGTAAAAAAGTACTGCTGCCCCAAAAAGTATTATTCCCAATTTAATTAAAAACGGCATGCCGAATATCAGTCCAATTATTGCCATTGTAGGGCCAATGGAAGAACCTATGTTTGCAATAGGAACCAAAGAACTTCTTAAGCCCAAAGGTCCATAACCTTCCTTATGCTGGATTGCATGTCCCGTTTCATGGGCAGCGACGCCAACTGCCGATACGGAAGTGCTGTTATATACAGACCGGGACAGCCTTACAACTCTTGTCCTCGGATCGTAATGGTCAGTAAGGTCTCCAGGATATGCTTCAACCTTTACGTCATAAAGCCCGTTTCTATCCAATATCATTCTTGCTATATCGGCACCGGTCATACTTCTGCTATTTCCAACTCTGCTGTATTTGCTGAAAGTGCCTTTAACTTTAAATTGGGCATAGAGTGAAAAAATAAATGCAGGTAAAACAAGTATCAGATAATACACATCAATACCATAATAATATCCCATAAAACTACCTCCTACCCTTTTTATTTCTTTATATAACTTCAGAAATATAAATCATCCAATATACAATATCAATACAAATTTCAGACTTCCAAAATTTCATCCAGCCTTTGCTTTAAAATTACCACATCCACAGTGGTATTATAACAGGGTCCGTTTGGCCTGTCATTAATCAAACCAATAACCGGAATTTTACCCACCTCTACAATACCGCTTGTAAGATCCCTCTCACAGGCTACCGCAAATATCAATTCAGGATTAATTCTTTTTACAATATTTCTTGCGGCAGTTCCGCCTGTTACTATGCAAACTTCAATTCCCTTTTCTTCTGCTATTTTCAGTATCTCACCTATTGAACATCTTCCGCATCTTCTGCAGTTTTCAGTATTATTCGTAATTTTATATCCGCATTCTGAATATTGCAAACAATGAGGAAGCAGAATAAGGACGTTTTCAGGTAAATACCTTCTGCCTGAAGCATTTACCATCACATTATTAAAATCTATATAAAACTTACGTAGCAAATCTTTTTTTGTTTTAAATATATCTGCCAAAAATATTGAAAAAGGGAGCAGTGTCCTCATTCCTGTTCCTGCAAACTTCCTGATTATTTTATTTCGCCCGTTGTTTTTGTACATATAAAAAATGCTTAAAATCGAAATCATGTAAAACAACAGGATTAGTATTGTCAGCACAATTAAAATTAATAATACGAAATTATATGTATGAATGGTAAAATAACGGTAAATCAATACAAAAGCAAGTAAAACAAATAACAATCCAAAGGCAAATAAACCCGACAAAGAGATAAACTTCTTCAATCCCTTATCCAAGTAATTCACCTTCGTCTATTTTGTGCCCGCATATATACTCCTCAACACTCATCTTCCTTGCATTTTCAAACTGAATCTCTTTTATGTTAAGCTTTCCCAAACCGCATGCAACAACTATTCCATCCTTGCTTACCTTTAAAATTGTACCTGCTTTTGAATCATGCTCTTCATCGGATATAACAGAGGTCATCCATATTTTCATTTTCTTGTCGTTGTAAAACGTATATGCTCCGGGCCAGGGATTGGTTCCCCTGACTAAATTGTGAATCTCTCTTGATGACTTACTCCAGTCAATACAACCTGTTTCTTTTGTCATCATAGGTGCATAAGTAGCCTCTTCATCGTTTTGCGGTATTCTTTCAAGGGTTCCGTTTTCAAGCCTCTTCAAGGTTTCTTTTAACACTTCGGCACCCAAAACCGACAGTTTGTCGTGAAGCTCGCCGGCAGTCATATCTTCAGTTATTTCAATTTCAGCCTTAACAAGCATATCACCTGTGTCCATCCCGACATCGGTATACATGGTAGTAATACCTGTCACTTTTTCACCGTTTATAATAGACCATTGTATAGGAGCAGCTCCTCTGTATTTCGGAAGCAAAGATCCGTGTACATTTATACACCCATGCTTTGGAATATCCAAAACCGATTTGGGAAGAATTTTTCCGTATGCTGCTGTGACAAGCAAATCGGGATTAATTGCCTTAATTTTTTCTACAAACTCTTCCGTCTTGACTTTTTCAGGCTGCAATACTTCAATTCCATGTTCCATTGCATATTCCTTAACCGGCGGTGGGCTCATTTTATTGCCTCTGCCTTTGGGTTTGTCCGGTTGAGTTACCACCGCTGCAACATCATACCCTTCTTTCAGCAGCATATCCAAAGAAGGTATGGCAAATTCCGGAGTACCCATAAATACAATCTTCAATAAAGTCACCTCTTATCTGTCATATTTACACCAATTATTTTACAAAAATGTCCTTCAGGAATAATACCCTTCAAAAACTGAATTTGCTATTCCTGCAACTCACTTTTATCTATTATTTTTTGCGCTCTGCTGGTAAACAAAATGCCGTCCAAATGGTCTATTTCATGACAAAAAGCCCTTGCAAGGAGACCTTCACCTTCCAAAGTGATCTTTTCTCCTTTTCTGTTCAATGCCTCAACCCACACCTTTTTGGGTCTTATTACTTCTCCCAGCAAATCGGGTACACTAAGGCATCCTTCTATATCAAGCTCTTCCCCCTCTGTCTTAACAATTTGGGGATTAATAAGCTCCAATAGCCCTTCACCCACATCAATTACAACAACTCTTTTTAACACACCTATCTGAGGAGCAGCCAACCCCACTCCATGTGCGGCATACATGGTTTCAGCCATATCATCAAGCAAAGTTAAAATCCTGTCATCTATAACATCAACAGGCTTTGAAACCTTTTTTAAAACCTCATCTCCATCAAATCTAATATTCCTTAATGCCATTTTCTGTTCCCCCGTATCAATTTTTAAGTAGGATTAACTGTCCTACACTACATATATTCCCACAACAAAAAGTATTATAACATATTTACCGGATTTATATCCACACTGATACTTATGTCATTTTTGCCATGATGTGTATAAAAATGGTCAGAAACTTTTGTCAATACATCTATAAGCTTTCCCAATTCTTTACATTTTATATTAATCCTCCAACGGTACTTGTTCTTTATTTTAGATATAACTGATCGGAAAGGCCCTAATATGTTATCGTCCTCACAATCACTGTGGAAACATTCGTCAATAAACTTTTTTACCTTAACTGCTGTGTTATACACCACACGATCATTAATTCCGCTAAGTACTATTGAACCAATGTTTGTAAAGGGAGGATATACAAGTTTTTTCCTGACCAGTATCTCCTTTTCAAAAAAGCTTTTGTAATCCTGGGCACATGCACATTCAATACTGTAATTTTCCACGTTGTATGCCTGGATAATTACCCTTCCGGGAATTACTCCCCTGCCGGCTCTTCCAGCTACCTGGGTTAGCAGTTGAAAAGTCCTCTCTGTAGCCCTGTAATCCCCTGTATTGAGCATACTGTCTGCAGCGAGCACTCCAACAAGGGTAACATTAGGAAAATCATGTCCCTTTGCTATCATTTGCGTACCAACCAGAATATTAATATTATTTTCACGGAAGTTTCGCAAAATTTCCTCATGAGAATTCTTGTAAGAGGTCGTGTCCATATCCATTCTTATTACCGAACTGCCCTCAAAATGCTTTTTTATTTCACTCTCAATCTTTTGCGTACCAGTACCGAAGCCTTTTATATGAGAGCTTTTGCATTTAGGGCATATGCTTACATTCTTAACTGTATAACCGCAATAATGACATATCAATCTTTCGTCAAAGGAATGATAAGTCATTGAAACATCACATTTCGGACATTTCAATACATATCCGCAATTTCGGCACAGTACAAAGGAAGAATGTCCACGCCTGTTTAAAAAAATAATAGTTTGCTCTTTTCTCCTGATATTTTCCTCCATTTCACAATACAAAATCCGGCTGAATATGGACCTGTTCCCCGCTTCAAGCTCTCTTCTCATGTCTACAACACGTACTTCAGGCAGCATCAGATTATTAGCCCGGTTCATCATTGAAAACACGGAAATTTCGCCGTTTTTTGCTCTGTAGTAGTTTTCAACGGATGGGGTAGCCGAACCGTACATCAATACGGCATTTTCAATCCTGCATCGCTCCCTTGCAACCTCAACAGCATGATATTTCGGAGTAATTTCCGATTTATAGGAATTTTCGTGTTCTTCATCAATAATAATCATGCCAAGGTTGTCAAAAGGTGCAAAAACTGCCGACCTTGCCCCAATAACAACTTTTATCTTTCCATCTTTAATAAGCCTCCACTGGTCATACCTCTCCCCCAATGACAGCCTGCTGTGGAGTATAGCTACATATTCCCCGAATCTTCCCTTAAATCTTTCCACCATCTGAGGAGTCAGAGAAATCTCAGGTACCAGGACAATTGCCTGTTTTCCAATGTCAATACAGTGTTCAATAAGCTGAAGATATACTTCCGTCTTTCCGCTCCCTGTAACACCATGCAGCAATATTTCTTTAAAAATTTTTCTATCCAGTATTTCTTTTACACTATCTATAATATGCTTCTGTTCCTCTGTTGGCTCTAAAGGGCTGGTTTTTTCAAAATTTTGTCTTTCGTAAGGATCTCTGGTCACCTCTATATTTTTAAAATCAATATATCCGTATCTGTTAAGGGTTTCAAGCACACCTTTCGAAACTCCTGCAAACTTTGTCAAATCGCTTACCGAGATGTATTCGTTTTCCAAAAGCATTTCGAGAATTCTGACATGCTTGATGTTTCTCAAGCGATTTGACTCAATATCTTCCTGTACTTCCTCGGAAGGTTTTATGAGGTATGCCGCTTTAATCTGTTTCCTTTTGACCTTTGTTCCAAACTCTTCACTTATCGATATACAATTAAGTTCTGCCAGTTTGTTCAAATACTTCGTTATACTCTTAATATTTGTTTCTTCTTTCAATTGGTCATATTCCATTACTCCCTCATTATCCTTGAGTTTTTGGAGAATTTTTAAATAATTACCCTTTAAAGAAGTATCACAATTAACAAGTCTTACCACTTTCGAACTCATTAAGCCTGTACCGGGAGGTAACAAACACTTAAATACATCGGAATATGTGCTTATATATCTGTACCTCATCCAATGAGCAAGCTTTATCAAATTTTCATTGAATGCAGGGCTCTCATCTATAATTTCGCTGACATCCTTTAAGTCTTTAAAGTCACTTTCATCTGTAAGAGCCACAACATAACCTTCCAGAAGGCGGTTGGATTTACCGAAAGGCACAATAACACGCATACCGGTATTTACTTTCCCCAAATATTTTTCCGGTATCCTATAGTGATATATACGGTCAAACTGCCTTGTAGCGTTGCTTATTACTACTTCCGCAATATTATTCATTATTGTTCCCTTCAAAGTATAATACCCCCTCCTATGAGGTACAATTAGTTTATATTATATCAATTCACAATAGTGCTAATCAAATAAATTTTACTTTTTGTATTATATACAGATATAAAAAACTCCCGCTAAAGTTTTTCCGGAATATATAATTTATAGCGGAAGCAAGGACAAAGCTTCATATTATGACAGCTCTGTCAAGTAATAATTTTAGCGGCTCTTATTGCCTTTTCCAAAAAACCGCTGCAAAGTCCTACGAAAAGCCCCATAACAAGTCCCGATAAAAGGAGCAAAGGAAGCAAGACATATACTGCCGAATCTCTCATTATAAAGCCGGCAGTCATTATTTGAGCTATATTATGCGAGACTGCACCTGCTATACTTATTCCTATTGTACTAAACAGCTTTGAGCCCTTTTTATACAGGATGTTCATTACAACAGTACTCAAAATTCCTCCCGATATGCTGAAAAGAAAGCCTGTAACTCCCCCTCCGAAAATAGAGGCCAGTATGCACCGGATAAAAACCACCGATATAGCATCCTTAAAGTCGAAAAATATTATTACCGTAATGGTAATTATATTTGCCAATCCCAGCTTTACCCCCGGAATAGGCAGCGGCACTGGAAACCAAGATTCAATTATTGATAAAACCAAGGCCAGAGCAACCATTAAGCCCAATATAACAATACGTTTTGTGTTATTAACCATATATCTCAATCTTTCTGCACTAAGCCTATCCTTTTTTATATAAAATTACCAGGAAAACATTAATTCAATTAAATCAAACTAAATCCTTTTTAAAGCATTACAAGGTTTGTTGTCAAGCTTATTGTTAAATTTCGTCCAAAAAATTCCTCAATGAGTGACAATATCAACCTTTGAAGACTGTCCCTCAATTTTAATCATAGTACTGTTTGGAATACATACTGCCATATCACCTTTATCTGACAGCCAGCCGGTATTAACACATACCTTGTCGGGACATTCAGCCTCTAAAAACCGAATTCTTCCATTTTCAACCAGAACCACCTGATTATATTCCCCCGAAATCTCAATTCTTTGAGGTTCAGTAACAGAACTTAAATCAATGCTTTTTACAACTTTATCCTTCACCTTAATAACTGCAATTTTATGTGTCCCATTGTCAACTCTTTTATACTGCAGAACAAAAACAGAGGAAATAACTATAGCCACTCCTATTATACCTATAAGTACAATATCACCTTTTTTTAACATATTCATACCCTTTGCTATCATCCTCAAATTTAAATGAACCGGCAAGTCCTTCGGTTGCATAAACTTTTTTATCTTTTGTTATAAAAACAGCTTCAACACCTTCTATTTTTTCTATTAATTCCATTCCTTTTTCAAGCCCTAAAACAAACGTTGCAGTGGATAAGGCATCGGCATCAACCGACAGATCCGCAATTATAGTAGTACCTATAAGTCCTGAGTCAGCCGGATATCCTGTTTTCGGATCAATTATATGATGGTACTTTGTTCCGTCTTTTATGAAGTATCTTTGATAGTCCCCGGAACTCACTATAGCCTTGTCCTTTGCGCTTATGATCCCTATATAAGATCCTTCCGGTCCTCGGGGATTTCTAATACCTACTTTCCACGGACTTCCGTCCGGTTTTCCGCCTAATAAAGCAATGTTACCTCCAATATTTATAAAAGCAGACCTGATATTATGTTCCCTATATATCTCTATTGCCTCATCTGCTGCAAAGCCCTTCGCTATTCCGCCAAGATCGATCAGCTGACCCTTTTTTTCAAGCTTTGCTTTCGACTCTTCTCTGTCAATTGTTATATCCCTATAATTTACCAAACTCATCAAATTTTGCAGCCTTTCCATTGAAGGCACTGCAGGTTTATCGGTAGAAATCCCCCATTCTTTTACAAGAGGTCCTATCGTAACATCAAAAGCACCATTACTTATTTCAGAGAACTTTTTGGCTTTTTCCAAAACATACAGGGTATCCTCACTTACTTTTACAAAATCTGTTCCGGCTGAATCATTTAACCGGTTTATTTCTCCTCCAGGTTTGTTTATAGTCATATCGTCTTCAATTTGCCTGATTCTTTCCATTACTTTCCTGCTTATTTCCTCAGCATTATCAGCGTAAATCCTCTGATTGATTACAGTTCCCATAGCAAAATCCGTATTTTCATAAGGCTCTGCTTCAAAATTTTTATAAGGCGTATTTTCCGATACACTGCATGCCGATAGGCATACTGTCGCCAAAACAACTATCAATGTCAAAAAGTTTTTTCCCATATCCGTTTCACCATTTGTCCGCTTTATAAAAACAGTTTTCTCCATATCTTTAACAACTAATATTATAACAAATAAATAAAAAAACACCTAAGCTTTTATCAATAAATAAAAGTGATGACACCATCGGATCACCACTTTTAAGCCTTAGGCATTTTCATCGTTATTCTTATTTTCATCGTTATTTTTATTTTCTTCGCTTCTCTTTTTAGCTTCCGAACAAATTTCCATTTTAGACACCGAAACTTCATAAGCCACTTTAGTTATCACATCACCGTTATCCAGCTTCTTTTGATACTCTCTGCTTTGAATCCTTCCCCAAATTTTTATATTGTCTCCGACTTCCAAATTTGCCGAATATCTTGCATTCCTGCCCCATGCTATACATGGAATATAGTCCGATTTATTGTAAGGTCTGTTCACCGCCAACAATATATCGGTTATTTCCCGTCCGAAAGGAGTTGTTCGATATACAGGCTTTTTGCAAATAAAACCGTTTAAATATATCTGATTCGGATTTTTCATTTTCCTCTCGTCATCAAGGAAATTAATTTCCCTGGCAAAAACAGTTAAAATTAGTTTGCTGGTTTCAGAACTGTTATTATTATAATTGTTATATGAGCGGAATTGACCTTCAACTTCAATCAGTTTTCCGACCTCCAAAAGGTCCTTGGAAACCAAACGTTCCGAAACAGTAACGTTTATTATATCGTTACATTCACTTAATCTGGGTACTTCCAGCGAAAATAAATAAAATCCCTCACCATATACCTCATGACTAAATTCTGCTTCAGTTGCTATTTTACCGGATATGGTCACCATGTTGTTCTCTATGATGTTTCCGACCATCCGACCCCCACACTCCTCTCTTAGGCTTGCGTACATTAAATATTTATCTAATGTAATGTTTATTCGTAACGGATAGATTTTAGAATACTTTTATATATTAAAAAATAATAAATTGCCGACATTTTATCCAGTATAGGGGTAGAAATGGCAAATACAACTTTTATAATCTACCGATATCTTGCCAATTCTATTGGACATCTACCCGTGACAGTTCATTAAGCAATCCCACCGGATAATTGCATCACTAATCCATATTTAATGTTACTAGCAGTTTACCTCTAATTATATTACACATTTTTCATCTTGAAAATCCCTGAAATCACATTTTTTAGACAAACATCCAAAAAATCTGCCGTACAAAGAAGAAATAAATTCTGCTTGACAGACATTAGTTATTCAGTGAATTCAAATCTACTCCGTTAACCAATGCAAAAGTAGCTGCAGCCAAAACATTGTACGGATCATATATTTCCGATTTTGTTTTTATTATAAATTCCTGGGGCTCAATTACATTACCGTTTCTTGCAAATACAGTTCTTTGCAAACAGCACATAATATCAGTCTTATCCACCATATCTCCTACACTTGAGGTAGTTATACTGGCCTTTAAATTAAATCCGTAGGTTATGATATAGTGCTTTATTCCGTTCAGAAAGTTTGTAAGCTCGGTATCATCAGCATTAACTATTGCAACACCCTTATCATCCAAACGAGAAAATGCCTTTCTCATTGCCTCTTTATAAACATCGGAAATGCTTGCACTAAAATCATCGGCTTTATCGGTAAAAATAATTATATCAAATTTTATGTAGTTGAAAATTTCTTTATCCATATCAAAAATATTAACCTTCAGAATTAAAATATCGGTATTGTTTTTCAACAGCTCGGACAAATATGCTTTAAATCTTTTGACATCAAGATTTATAAGAGTTTTTGAGTCAACAATGCTAAATCTCTTTTTTGAGGCTGAAAAAATCGAATTAATGAGATTTGCTGTGCTTTCCTTATTGCTTTGACCGATAATACCAGCTATTAGCACTTGTTTAACCCCATTTCCTATGAATAATTGTAATTTTATCATTTACTCTTTTTTTATTTTTTATGTAAAACATAAAATACTATATACTTTATCAACACACATTTAAATACATTTTTTCATTATACTTGGTATAAAATGCTACAAAACTTCAATCCACAAGTATTTTGCCTGAATCAAAAAATTACCTTTTCCTTATTTGGCGGCCTTCAAAATTAATTTCATAGTTTTCTCTCATTATCAGTTCGGACACAGGAACAGGTTCAAAGCCTTTATCCTGCAATTCTTCAATTATTGATGGCAGAATTTTGGCTGTATGGTTGGTATCATTGTGAAAAAGAATTATCGAACCGTTGTCAACTTTATTTAACACCCTTTCTTTAATCTGCTCCGGTGTTATATCAGGTTTCCAGTCCAGAGAATCGACATTCCACTGTATCGTATATTCATTTAGTTCCCTGGCAATCCTTATAACATCATTGTCATAATCTCCATAAGGTGCTCTGAAAAGTTCGGGTTTCTTTCCGGTAATTCTTTTCAATACCTCATCACATTTTAAAATTTCTGTCCGGATTTTGTTGTTATCAATTGCGCCCATACGCAGATGCGAATAAGAATGGTTTGCAACATCATGCCCATTGTCGGCTATCAATTTAACCATATCGGGATTTTTCTCCGCCCAGTGGCCTACAATAAAAAAAGTAGCTCTTATGTTATGCTCTTTAAGAGTGTTTACAATATCCGGAATATCGTCTGCCCCCCATGCACAGTCAAAAGTAATGGAAACTTTTTTTCATCGCACTCCACAGAGTAAATGGGCAAATCCCGTTTTTGTTCAAATACTTCAGCCACAGTCTCTCCGGATGCAAATATGCCGATAAATAAAACAAGTGCCAAAACTCCTATAAGTACATATTTGTGAATGGTATTTAACTTAATAACATATAGTCTCATTTTTTCCCCTGAAATATCGTCAATTGTCCTAAATTAATAGTATTCAAAATTTTCCATTTATATACTAGCGGTTTTGTATAACATCTTTTTTTATATTATTAAAAAAGTACAGCATTGAAATAGCCTGCCTTATCTATCTCATAGTTTCAGGACTTACAATTCTGTCTATTGCATATAATTCATACTTGGAAGGTTCTGTGAAATTACCCCAAAAGTAATAAGGTATACCGTTAATTAGTCCCCATCTTTCCCAAATACCTTCATTTTGATAGAAAGTACATCTAATCTCTCTGGAGTTGCACTCAGAATCCTCCGGAGGTCCTTTTAAAATTGTTCCTTTTGCAATCCTGCAAACCAACTCATTATTTAAATTTAATCCCATTCTGGCAAAAGAATTACCGTCCGCAGTAGCTCTTAATTTTACAGTAATATCATTTTTTAACTTCCACTCCTGACCTTTGGCAAAAGAATCAATAAACCTGTCATCAGCAAGTACTTCCCGATAAAGTACCGTTTTATATACTCCGGAAGTAAAGGTAGGTAAAGATGTTATCCATATACTTTTCATTATACTGTTTTCAGAGGAACTGTCTTCTTTCGATATATTTTCTCTATTCTCATCCGAAGAATTGTCTTCTAAATATCCAACATCAAGTATATTAATTTTTTCTGCATCTTTGTGCTGATAAGCCAATTCTATTAATCTCTGGTCTGTTATTTTGCCTTCAGTTCCGTTAAGAAAAGAAACACTCACAACGCTTCTGCCAACCTTGATATATTTTGTAGGTGCTTTTATTGATTCAATTTCAATAATATCATTTTTAGGAAAAAAATTTTTTCTGTTTTATATTGATTGAATTAAATAATATAAAACCGGCAACTGCTACAGCTATTGCCAAATACATTGCTGTCCTGCGCAATTTCCTTTTCATGCTAATCCCTTCTTTCTAAATGTTAAAAAATTATCTCGTTTCCATAAAACATTGCTTCAAAATCCCAAACGTTAACAATTCCTGTTATATATTAACATATATACAATAAACAGTTCAATTAAACTGCAGAACTTGAAAACCACATTAATATATCCTATGAAATTTCCATACTACATGATTATAACTTTGAAATATTTTTTACTCTTAATCTTGTCTCATGTTCATAATACTCGGACTCAAATCCGAAAGATAATTCTGATTTTTATCTGTAAATTTCCGCCATAAATAATAGGCCTTCTATGATTTTATTTCACCATAGAAAGCCTATATACAGACGTTTATTTTACATTCCTTATTGAACTACCACTGCTGTACCCGATGCTATAACCATAAGCATATTACCCTGGCCCAATACTTCATAGTCTATATCCACACCCACAACAGCATTTGCGCCCATGCGTTCAGCCCGTTTCTTCATTTCGGCTATGGCATTTTCCCTGGCTTCCACCAACTCTCCCTCATAGGAATTGGACCTTCCGCCAAAAAAATTCGTCAGTCCGGCAGCAAAGTCTTTAATGAAATTTACTCCTGAAACAACTTCCCCAAAAACAATACCTTTGTACTCCAAATTTTTTTTGCCTTCAATTGAAGGAGTGGTAGTGACAATCATTTTTTACACCTCCATTATTTTTTATTTGTTACCTATAGGAAGAAGTATCAAACTGACACAAATCCTTCAAAACACATTCCAGGCATTTTGGCTTTTTTCCTGAGCAGCATTCGCTTCCCAACTTAACTATCAGCGCATGATATTGATTATATAAGTCAACCTCCTCAGGTAAATTTTCCATAAAAAATTTCTGTACCTGATGGTAATTTTCGGTTCCATTCAAAAAACCCAGTCTTGTAAAAATCCTTATAGTATAGGCATCAACAACAAAAATCTTTTTACTTCCTGCATACAGTAATATCGAATCGGCAGTCTCAGGACCTATTCCTCTGACTTTCAAAAGTTTTTCTCTTAAAACCTCCAGCGATGTCTCAAACATTTTGTCAAGGTTACCATCATAATTTTCGATAATAAATGCCAAAACCGTTTTCAATATAACTGCTTTTCTATTAAAAAAACCCGCTGGTTTTATTAATTCTTTAAGCAGTTCAATATCGCATTCATAAAGCTTATGTATATCTAATAAATCTTTCTCCTTTATATTGTCAATGGCCTTAACCACATTTCTCCACGAAATAAATTGGGTCAATACCGCTCCTACAATCACTTCAAATTGGGTATCTGCCGGCCACCAATGCTGATCTCCATACTTTGAAAAAAGTAAAGAATAAATATTAAGAAGCTGTTCTTTTATCAATAACGCTTCCGATTTAACTTTCAAAACATCACCTCCCTGCCGGCAAAAATAGATAAAAAGTAGACATAAAATCTACTTTTTATCTATACAACTTATTTTAATCAGCTGTAATACTCATTGTCTTGGCCTTTACGCCCTCAATGTCATTAAGTTCATCCTCCAAAGCTTTTATATCCGATTTATCTCCTACCAACTGAAGCAATACCAAACCTTCTTCAGAACAGAAATCACCGGCATCATGCAGACCCAGTCTCATTTTTATGCAATATCCGTGCTTGGTTAAAACTTCCTGAACTGTTGGAGCCTTTTTTGAACGGTGATTAATAAGTACTGCCATAATGTTGTATTCACGCATCTTCCATCTTCCTCCTTCTATTTTATTCAATAATATATATAACCATGTCACTATTATTCTAAATCAAAAATATAAATTTTACTATCAGTTCAGAAACAAAAATCAATTTTGTTCATATAATAATGTAGATACTGTAAAGCTTACATTTAATAATGCGGCATTGAAATATTATGACGCATTGCCAAATCGTCAATTTTTTTGAGCTTTTCGCAAAAATTCTGTCAATTTTGATTCGGCAAAGGTGTCCATTGTCTTGGGGCACTTTTAATTTTTAAATTGGAGATGATGAACAATGTGTGGAATAGCAGGATGGATAAACCTTAAAGAAGACTTACATATGAAAAAAGAAATTATGAACGAAATGATAGATACCTTGATAAATCGCGGTCCCGATGCCTCCGGAATCTGGTCCTCCAATCATGCACTTTTGGGCCATAGGCGCCTTATAGTGGTAGACCCTGCAGGCGGAAGCCAGCCAATGATACGCAAATACGGCGAAAACGAATATGTAATAACTTATAACGGCGAACTTTACAACACACAGGATTTAAGAAAAAAACTGGAGGCTAAAGGACATGTTTTTAAAAGCCATTCCGATACTGAAGTGCTACTTGTATCTTATATCGAATGGGGACCCGAATGCGTCGAACATCTAAACGGCATTTATGCTTTCGGAGTATGGAGTGAAAAAGATCAGAGCCTGTTTATTGCCCGGGATCGGTTTGGTGTCAAACCCTTATTTTACACTTTAACGGGCGACTCTTTCCTATTTGCCTCCGAAATAAAAGCATTACTGGCAAACCCGCTGGTAAAACGTGAAGTAGATTCGGATGGACTTGCGGAGATATTTGGCCTTGGTCCTGCAAGAACACCGGGGCATGGAGTATTCAAAAACATCAATGAAGTAAAGCCTGCCCATTTTATTATATATGACCAAAATGGCCTGAGAGGAAAAAGATATTGGAAACTGGAAAGCACCCCCCATACCGACAGTGTTGATGAGACTGTTGAAAAAGTTCGTAATTTGGTTCTTGATGCCATCAATCGCCAGCTTGTAGCCGATGTACCTGTATGCACTTTTCTTTCCGGAGGTTTGGACTCCAGTATAATTTCCGCTGTAACCGCAAAAGCCTTTATGGCTGAAGGAAATAAGCAGCTTCATACTTTTTCCGTGGACTATATAGACAATGATATATACTTTAAGCCCAGCCTGTTCCAACCCAATCCTGACGCTCCATGGGTAAAAAGGCTATCGGAAGAAATCAAATCCTGCCATCATTATATTAAACTGGATACTCCTCAAATCGTCAATGCTCTAACCGACGCAGTCAAAGCCAAAGACCTTCCGGGGATGGCCGATATAGAATCCTCCCTGCTGATGTTTTGCAAGGAAGTTAAAAAGGAAGCCGTTGTGGCTCTGTCCGGTGAATGTGCCGATGAAATTTTCGGCGGATACCCATGGTTCTATAATGATGAAATGTTAAATGCCGATACCTTCCCCTGGGCAAGGTCAGTAAAGGAAAGAACAAGTATATTGTCTCCGGATATATCGGAAGAAATAAACTGCGAAAATTATGTGAAACAGAGGTACCTCGACACATTGGCAGAGGTTCCGCAGCTTACCGGAGAAACAGCATCGGAAAAACGCAGACGGGAAATAATGTACTTAAATATTATGTGGTTCATGGCAACTCTTTTGGACCGTAAAGACAGAATGTCTATGGCAACAGGTTTGGAAGTGCGTGTTCCTTTCTGTGACCATAGAATTGTTGAGTATCTTTGGAATATACCGTGGGAAATCAAATATTTGGATCAACGGGAAAAAGGATTACTGCGCCGTGCCTTTAAAGGTATATTGCCGGATGATGTACTTTACCGCAAAAAAGCCCTTATCCCAAAACTCATAATCCTGCTTACTTAAGAGCTGTAAAGGAATGGCTGCAAAATATACTTAACGATCCTTCTTCTCCTTTGCTTGAAATTGTTAACCGTAAACGAGTTCAAGAAATTCTTGACAGTGACGGAGCTGCTTTCGGTGTACCATGGTTCGGACAATTGATGACTGGTCCTCAGCTTTTTGCTTATTTAATACAGGTAGATATTTGGTTAAGAGAATACAAAGTTGCCCTTGTATAAGTTAACACCTGGAAACTATTAGCCATAACACTAATGTTATTATTTCCATATCCATTAATAAAAGTACATGATTTCGTGAAAGCGAATTATAAAATCTGTTTTTCACGATACATGTACTTTTTATTGTTCATCACCACTTTATATCTCATTCAATTTATGAAGATTATGAAATTCTCAGTATAAAATAATCAACCGGGATATTAAGAATACAAATTTACATAAAATCTTTGTTGTAAAATCTAGAAATCTGTTATATTATAAAATGGTGTTTCAAATATTATAAGAGCAAGAATGCTTGAAAGGTGGAATTATACGAAAACACAGTTCTGACGGCAAATCCGATTGCAAAATAGGTATTGTATATATAATAAAAATGGTGTATTATAGAATTATAATCATATTTTATTTTTACTTACTTTCCAGTGTCAACCATTTAACTGCTACTTTTATATTATAACTGCTTTGGCTGCTTTTCTTTTCATCACAATTTCCATTTGCTTCAATCTTAAAGACAATTGTCCTCTATTGTCTTTTTTGATTTTATTTTTGACGTTAATTTTATATTTTTTATTTAAAAATTAAATATAAAATAGAACCTTCACTTGTTCTACAATGCAAGGTACATATAAAGAACTTGTTTCAAAGCTACACACTATAAACTAATCTACAAACAAATAAACTAGTAGGAGGTATTGGTTATGTTTTCCAATTCAAAAAACAGAGTGATTAGCATTATTGCTATAGCTACTTTTATAATAGCAGTTATATTTCTTCCGGGTCTAATCCCCAACAATGTAAAGGCCGCAACAAGTGCCTTTTCCAAAATAGAAGCCGAAAATTACACTTCTCTTAGTCCAAACGGTATTAAAATAATAGATATTGCACCTAACGGACGTGGTCTGGGATATATCAATAAAGGAAACTATGCCGTCTACAATGATATTGACTTTGGCAGTTCCAGCGCTGTTTCCTTCAAAGCAAAAGTTGCAACCCAAAACAACGTCTCCATCGAGATAAGAGTAGGAAGCACCACCGGTACACTTTTAGGTACTTTGTCACTAACATCCACAGGTAGTTATGATACATACAAAGAAATATCCTGCAGTGTAAACAAAATTACAGGTACTCATAACATATATTTAGTCTTTTCCAATGCCGTAAATATTGACTGGTTTACATTTATTGCCGATACATCTTCATCACCGACACCTACTCCGGCTCCAACAACCGTATCATCGGGAGTACTAAAAGTAGAATTTTTCAATTCCAACAGAAATAGTCCAAGCAACTCAATAAACTTTTCATTAAAAATTACAAATACAGGAAATTCTCCTATAGATCTTTCTACAGTCAAATTACGTTATTATTATACAATTGACGGTGTAAAACCTATATCCATCTATTGTGACTATTCATCAGTTCAGACTTCTTATTTAAAATTGTCTAACTCCAGTATGGGACAAACCTGTTCCAATGCAGACCACTATATAGAAGTTGGATTTACCAATGGCGCAGGTACTTTAGCTCCCGGTTCCAACGCAGTAGTTCAAGTTAGAGCCCATAAAGCTGATTGGTCAAATTTCATACATACCAATGATTATTCCTTTAATCCTAATGCTACCGATTTTACCGTCTGGAATTATGTACCCGTATATATAAACAATACTTTAGCTTGGGGAATTGAACCAACATCCTCAAGTTCAACTTCAGCTCCTGTAATTACTGCTACACCTGTTGTAACTCCTACTGTCACTGCAACAAGTATTCCTCAAACAAGTTTTTATTTGAAGATTGAAGCTGAGAACTACAGCAATATCAACGGCCAATCCATTAAGGAAATAACATTGCCGGGAGGTTTTGGCTTAGGTTACATAAGCTACGATGACTATGCTGTATATAACAGCATAAATTTCGGCCAGGGCGCATCTTTGTTCAAAGCTAAAGTTGCTGCAGCAAAATTCACAAATATCGAGATAAGAGTCGGAAGTGAAACCGGTACTCTCATAGGTAATTTGTCAGTGCCTTCAACAGGAAGCTGGGATATTTATCAGGAAATTAGCTGTGATATCAGCAATGCAATAAAAGGAGTTAATAACCTGTATCTTGTGTTTAAAGGAGCTGTCAATATTGACTGGTTTGTCATTGCCAGCGCTTCAGCTTCAGTCAGCCCAACACCTGTACCTACAGCTAGTCCTGCTCCTGTAAACAGAAGTGCCTTTGTTGAAATACAGGCAGAAAGCTATGACTATACCAACGCAAAATATATCCAATCCATCGGTATTTCCGGCGGAGGTACCGCTATTGGATATCTTTTAAGTGATGACTACATTGTATTTAAAAATGTCAATTTCGGCAACGGAACTAACTCCTTCAAAGCCAGAGTAGCTACAAAAAATCCTACCAGTATGGAAATCAGAGCGGATAATGCTTCCGGTGATCTTTTGGCTACCATTTCCATACCTTCAACCGGTGATTGGAATATATACCAGGAAATAACTCAAAATATTAAGAATATAACCGGAACAAAAACATTGTGTATTGTATTTAAAGGGCCAATAAATTTTGATTGGTTTGTATTTACTCCCGTATCAACTTCTGACTCATCAATAGATGCCTTTTCAAGAATAGAAGCCGAAAATTACACTGCTGCCAGCAGCTCAAATATCAGAAAAATAGGCAATATAATTTGTTATATACAAAGTGGAAACTATGTGGTATTCAACAATGTTAATTTCGGTAATGGCGCAAAATCTTTCAAAGCGTATGCTGTTAACGCTTCGGGTTCAACTACAGATATCGAAATAAGAGAAGGAAGTTCAACAGGAACTCTTTTAGGTACTCTGTCAGTTCCGTCGGTGTCCAGTTGGGATGAATTCCAGGAATTTTCCTGCAACATAAGCACTATTAAAGGAAAGGCCAACATTTATCTGGTGTTCACTGGTCCTGTTAATGTTGACTGGTTTACTTTTTCCGCAGTGGAAACTATTCCGACTGTAACGGCTACTCCTATTCCTACTCCTACTGCAATTCCAACACCAACTGCAGCTCCTTCGCCTACAGTTATGCCGACTGTATCAGTTCTACCAACTTCAATTGTTACAATTGATCAACCCAATATAAATTTATCAAGAGTTGCACCTCCTAGAGCTGAAATAGCATCAATACAAAAAATTTCTTCTACACAAGACGGTGAATTGACTCTGAACGGTTTGGGTACTCTTTTGGGTGAAAAAGAAATAGTGCTTCTGGTTGATAATGGCATAAGCAATGAGTATGTCCTGAAAGATGTTGTAACACCTTTGGACTATGCCATCTTTGCCAATAACAACTTGCGTGGAGTTGGTAATGATGTAAACGTTATAGGCAATGTACATGCAAATAACAAACTGGAATCCTATATTTCCAACATGAAAGTTACAGGAATCTGTTCTGCATCTTCAATATCCATAGGATACGGTTCGATTCTTGACGGTGGTACGGCAATAATCAGTTCACCATTGCCTATGCCCAAATTCCACGACAATATAATATCCGAAATAACAAATGAAGATTATAAATTTTACCCAAGTGAGTTCCCTGACAATACCGACAGACAATTCCCCAATCAACCCGGATTTAATATAAGGTATGAAGCAAACAACAACACTTTTGTCATAACTGGTGCCGGAACCTTCAATTTAGAGTCTTCAATGTATTTCGACGGAAATTTACGTATTTCCGTTCCGCATATAGTCAATACAAACTCTAACTTCCTTGTAGCTAAAGGATTTATCAGTCTTGAAGGCCATGACATAAATCCTGCTGAACTTGATGAAAACTCTATAAACAACACTACAAACCTGCTCAATGTTTATTCCATACACGGTCGTATATTTGTAACTACCGAAAACAGTAAAATTTACGGAACACTTTATGCCGCAGGCGAAGAGGATCCTACAGGTCAGTATACAAACGACGTTGGAGTTGTAGTAATACAGGGAATCAATACAGATATTTACGGCTCAATAGTTGCCGGCAGCGACGTAAGACTAGAGGGAAGTTCTTCCAGATATTATTACGTTCCGGGAATAGTATCTAATATAGAATCAAAGTATTTGCGTACTGTTGGCCTGACATCAGCTAAAAACACTGCCCAGCAAATTATAGATCTATTTGAAGGCACCAACACAAAGATGTATGCTTTGCAATATTCCGACAAAGCATATGTAGATATGGAATCTTTTAGGTTCTTTGACATGTCTAAAGCAAATGAAACCAGTGCATTAAGAGAACATATAAACAATTTCCCGGAAAATGAAACCGGTTTCAGCAATATGGGTGATGCTCTAAGGCGCGGAAAAGATTTGCTCAGTCACCCGACAAAATCTTCTAATGATGCTACAAAATATATAATTGTTTTAGCTGCAAATACCCCCAATAAATGGACCAGCAGTATAGACGACACAACAGGCAATGCTATAGTTGTAGAAGGTGACGGAACTATTGACGCTGACGGCAATGCTCTCAATTATGCAATGGAGATAGCAGCCCAATTGAAAAATAGCGGTATTAAGACTGTCTTTATAAACAACTCGCCAAACGATATAACAGCAAATATTGAAAGAATTGCTGTTGCTTCCGGTGCACCCGCTGTTGACGGAGATAAGCATTATTACAATTCGGCATCAATGGTAAACTTCTCTCCTGTATTTAGATATGTAATACTTGATCCTCCAAAAAATGTTGCTGTAAAAAAAGCTACATATAGTGAAATTTTCCCTGAAGGAATTCAAATAGTTGAAAAGCCTGAAGGCGCTCGTATTGATCCGGTTGCAGGCACTACACGAGAAAAGCTGACAATAGAAAACATCGATATAAAGTTAACCTATGACGGTACAAAATATATTGTTGAACCCTTTACCATTGAAGTTAAAGTTAGACCTAGAAAAGTCGGTAATATTACTTTCCGAGGCGTTGACTCAAAGATTGAATACAGCATAGAATATGTTGACGCAAACGGAAATGTACAAACTGCAAAATTTGAGAAACATTTTAACGATTTCAGCATTAATGTTTATATGAATATTGACATTTCATAGTACTTTTCGAATACGCTGCATACTTATAAACTTTAATGAAAAATGTCAGAAGCTTTATAATAAATACCGAAACTCACATGATATAAGTGTATTTAAGCATAAATTTCTCCTTCTTGGCTAAAATTCTGTAAAATGCCAAGAAGGAGAATTTTTATCAAAACTGTGTACAAAAAGGTTTATACAACACTCCTAACCATGCATGGCAAAAGGGGTATTACATTGGATACAAAAAATGGGTATTGTATAGAACGCAAAAATGGTATATTATATAAGTATAGTGGAAATATTATTCATTATTTTGTCTTCTTTTGCAACTATCTTGTTTTTTCTTATCTTATGAGTATTTAATTATTCCGCTGTTGATGAATATCTGATTATACTGTCATAAAAATTAATTTTATATGTTAACGACTTTCACTTATTCCACACAGCACGGCAAACATAATGGACTTATTTACTTAATTGCAAACTATACACCAGACAACAAACAAATAAAGTGGGAGGTATATTATGTTATCCAATGCACTAAACAGAAGAGTAAGCTACATTGCTATCATTGCCTTTCTATTGTCAATAATGTCATTGACAAGCTTTACTCCAATAAATGTATATGCCGCTACCAGTGCTTTTTCAATAATCCAGGCGGAAAACTACAGTATTCTGAATGGTTCCGACATTAAAAAAATAGATAATGGATCAGGTGGTTCTGCTTTAGGATACATCAGCACAGGAGACTATGCGGCATATAACAATATTGACTTTGGCTCCACCGGTGCTGTTTTCTTCAAAGCAAGAGTTGCCACTCAGTTTAGCGACATCACTATTCAAATCAGATCCGGAAGCTCTTCCGGCAATCTATTGGGTACATTATCGCTACCGTCTACCGGTAATTTTGATACCTATATAGAAGCAAGCTGTAATATAAACTACACTACAGGTATTAATAATATCTATTTGGTCTTTAGCGGACCCTTAAACATTGACTGGTTTACATTTATTCCGGCATCATCTGTCAGTCAAACACCTGCAATAACTCCTACTGCCACTGCAACCGGTTCCGGTCAAACATACAATTTCCCCAGAATTGAAGCTGAAAACTACAGCAATCTAATAGGTGAAGAAATAAAAAGTATAAGGATACCGGACGGTTATGGTATAGGGTATATTAATGCCGGGGATTATGCCATATATAATAATGTAAATTTCGGTTTCAATCCATCCCTGTTCAGGATCAGACTGGCTACAGCATCATCTACAAATATCGAAATAAGAGTCGGGAATCAAAACGGTACTCTTATAGGTAATTTATCAGTGCCTTCGACAGGAAGCTGGGATACTTTTGAGGAAATCAGTTGCAGTATAAGCAACGCAATAACAGGAACAAACAACTTGTATCTTGTATTCAAAGGACCTGTTAACATTGACTGGTTTGCCATTATCCAAGCTCAAAATACACCTACACCAACACCGGTTCCGACAAGTCCCCCTGTTTCTGTGAAAAGAAGTGCCTTTATTGAAATACAGGCTGAAAGTTACGACTATACAAATGCAAAATATATCCAATCCTTCGGTATCTCCGGAGGAGGTACCGCTATCGGTTATCTTTTAAGCGATGACTACATCGTATTCAACAATGTCGATTTCGGTATAGGAGCAATTAATCTGAAAGCAAGGGTAGCTACTGGAGAAAATACCAGAATGGAAATCAGGACCGATAGTCCTACCGGTACCCTTTTGGCTGATTTACAAATAAATTCAACCGGTGACTGGAATACATATCATGAAATAACTTATCCTATTTCATCAATTGTCGCCGGCACAAAATCGTTGTATATCGTATTTAAAGGTCCAATAAACTTCGACTGGATTGTATTTTCACCTTTTGAGAGTTATGAGTCAATAGATGCGTATTTAAGGATAGAAGCCGAAAATTATACCGGTGTCAGCAGCTCAAATATAAAAAAGGTCGGCAATGTAATTTGTTATATACAAAGCGGAAACTATATAGTTTTCAACAACGTTAATTTCCATAGCGGAGCAAAATCTTTCAAAGCGTACGTTGCAAATGCATCTGGCTCGACTACCAATATTGAAATAAGAGTTGGAAGTTCAACAGGTACTCTCTTGGGTACTCTGTCAGTACCTTCTACGTCCAGTTGGGATGAGTTCCAAGAACTGTCGTGCAACATAAATTCTGTTTTTGGAAAAAACAATATATATCTAGTGTTCACGGGACCTGTCAATGTTGACTGGTTTACATTCTCCACATCAGCAGTTACTCCGACAGCTACACCTACTCCAACAGCTACACCTACTCCGACAGCCACACCTACTCCGACAGCTACAACAACATCCGGTTCTACTGCTACAACTATTCCGACAGCTACACCTACACCCACTCCTGCTCCAACACCGGTCAAACCCACTTCTGAAGTCACAATTGACGGAAGCAATATAAAATTGACAAAAATTGTAGCATCAAGAGCAGAATTAGGAACTATACAGACGATTACTTCCAGACAATACGGTGAATTGACTCTGAACGGTTTTGGTTCTCTTTTAGCAGATAAAGAAGTAGTACTTTTAGTTGATAATGCCGTAACTTTCGGCCATGTGTCAAAAGATATTATTACACCTTTTGACTATGCTATTTTCGCCAATAAAAACTTGCGAGGAGTCGGATCTAATGCTCGAGTCGTAGGAAACGTACACGCAAACAACCAACTGGAATCCTATATAACCAGACTGGAAGTTTCAGGTATATGCTCAGCATCCACCCTAACCATAGGATACGGATCCATACTTGAAGGCGGTACGGCAACTATCAGTTCACCATTGCCTATGCCTAGTTTCCACGACAAGATATTATCAGAAATAACTAACGATATTTACAAATTTTACCCGGAAGAGTTTCCCGACGAAACCGACAAAGATTTTCCCAACCAGCCGGGATTCAAGATAAGATATGAAAGAGGCAATAATACCTTTGTCATAACCGGTGCCGGAACTTTCAAGTTAGAGTCTTCCATGTATTTTGACGGAAATTTACGTATTTCCGTTCCGCACACCATCAACACAAACTCAAATTTCTTAGTAGCTGAAGGATCTGTCACCATTGAAGGACATGATGTAAATACCGCTGAACTTGATGAAAATTCCATAAACAATACTACCAACGTTCTAAATGTTTACTCCATACATGGCCAAATACATTTAGCTACCGAAAACAGTAAAATATATGGAACATTTTATGCTGCAGGTGAAGAGGATCCTACAGGCAAATACACAAACGATGTGGGAGTTGTAATAATACAGGGAATCAATACCGATGTTTACGGTTCAATAATTGCCGGCAGCGACGTAAGAATGGAATCAAACTCTTCAGTATTCTATTATAATTACTCAATAGGTTCCAAAGTAGAAAAGAAATACTTGCAAACAGAAACCACTGTATCAGGTATAGAAGCTGCTCAACAAATTGTAAACTTGTTTATCGGTACAAATACAAAAATGTACGCTTTGCAATATTCCGACAAGGCATATGTTGATATGGAATCCTTTAGATTTTTTGACCTCTCCATAAGCAGTGAAATTACTGAATTAATAGAACATATAAACAATTTCCCTGTAAACGAAACCGGTTACAGCAATATGGGAGATGCTTTAAGGCGTGGAAAAGAACTGCTCAACCACCCGACAAAATCCTCTCCTGATGCTTCAAAATATATAATTGTTCTCGCGGCCAACGCACCCAATAAATGGACCAGCAGTGTAGACGTTACAACGGGAGATGCCATCAATATTGAAGGTGACGGTACTATTGACGCTGACGGCAGCGCTCTCAATTATGCAATGAACATAGCAGCTCAAATAAAAGACAGCGGTATTATCCCCATATTCGTAAACAATTCTCCAAAAGATATAACAGCCAATATTGAAAAAATTGCTGTTGCTTCCGGTGCACCCGCTGTTGACGGAGATAATCATTATTTCAACTCATCATCAATGGTAGGCTTTTTACCTGTAAATGAGTACATAGTACTGGATCCTCCAAAAAACGCTGTTATAAAAAATGTTACTTATACTGAAATCTTTCCGGAGGGAATTCAAATATTTGATAAACCTGCCGGTTCTCGTATTGAACCAGTTACGGGCACCACAAGACAAAAGCTTATTATAGAAAACCTCGAAATCAGGCTGACTTATGACGGCACAAAATATATTATTGAACCGCTTTCTTTTGATGTTAAAGTTAGACCTCTAAAAGTTGGGATTATTACTTTCCCCAGCATTGACTCAAAAATTTCATATCTAATTGAATATACTGATATTTACGGAAACATACGAACAGCAGAATTTGAAAAACACTTTAACGATGTAAGCATCGATGTTTTCTCCACTATAGATATTACATAGTGCTCCGGTTTATCGTTCTGCTTATGGATACTTAGTTCGGTAAATATACTTTGTAATTTATAATCTGCATAAATTCAGTAAAATTTAAAGGTACAATTCCGGTGATAAATATAAATTTACACCGAATTGTACCTTTATTTCTTACTTAAAGTAATTGACTCCTGCTTCAAACAGCTTTTGATCTTTTTCTCCGGGAACGTTTTTGACTACATTGTTTCCTATTCTCTCCGAGTGTCCCATTTTACCGAGAACTCTTCCATCCGGACTTGTTATTCCCTCTATAGCCTCAATGGAACCATTGGGATTAAATCTTATGTCATAGCTGGCATTACCGTCAAGGTCTACATATTGTGTAGCTATTTGGCCGTTCCTTTCTAAGGTTTTCAATAACTCCTGACTTGCCACAAATCTTCCCTCTCCATGGGATACGGCTATAGTATGGATATCTCCAACTTTCACATTGTTAAACCATGGAGACAATACTGACGAAATCCTTGTATTTACCATACACGAAACATGTCGGCCAATGGTATTAAAGGTAAGGGTCGGACTTTCCTCTGTCAAATCCCGGATTTCACCGTAGGGAACCAACCCCAGTTTTATAAGTGCCTGGAATCCGTTGCAAATACCGAGTATCAATCCATCCCTTTCTTTCAGCAAACGCATAACGGCATCCTTCACTTTAGGATTCCTAAAGGCAGTAGCAATAAACTTTCCGGATCCGTCCGGTTCGTCTCCGCCGCTGAAACCGCCAGGAATCATTATAATCTGCGAATTATCAATCAATTTTGCCATTGAATCTATGGACTTGTCTATTTCTGCAGGTGTTAAATTCTTGATAACAAACACCTCAGGTTTCCCACCTGCTCTTTCAAAGGCTTTTGCAGTATCATATTCGCAGTTGGTTCCCGGGAATACCGGAATGAAAATTCTCGGTTTAGCATAGGAAACTTTCGGTCTTGCAGTGTTCCTTATCTCATATCCATATTGTTTTGGACTTCCTTCAACAGGCTCTGTCTTTGTCGGGAATATTGATTTCAATGGCTCTTCCCATTTTTCAATCAAATTCTTTATGCTCATGCTTACGCCATTCACATCAAGAGTAGCTTTAGCCTGAGTGTTCCCCATCAATTCATAGTCAATACCTTCAAACAGCTTGTCCAAATCTTCATTTTTGTCTATTTCAAGGAGTATGGAACCGTATTCCGGTGCAAAGAGCCTATTAACCGGTATATTTCCTTTAAATGCAAATCCGATCATATTTCCGAAGCTCATTTTGCTGATGGCTTCCGCCAGACCTCCCGATCTTATGCTTTGTGCCGCCAAAACTTTTCCTTTCTTAATCAACTCATTTATCCTGGTATAATTTTTATCCAAAACCTCAAAATCGGGCAATTCATACTCATCCCTCTTTAAACGCAAGAGAACAACATTGCTGTCGGTCTTCTTAAATTCAGTGGAAACAACATTTCTCACATCCACAACATTTACTGCAAACGATACCAATGTAGGCGGAACGTTCATATCCTTAAAAGTTCCCGACATACTGTCTTTACCGCCAATTGCCGGAATTCCCAGTTTCATTTGAGCATAGTAGGCTCCCAAAAGCGCACTGAAGGGTTTCCCCCAACGTTTTGGATCTTTGCCCAGTTTTTCAAAATACTCCTGAAGTGTAAGCCTTATACTTTTGTAATCTCCTCCCATTGCAACTATTTTAGCCACCGATTCAACTATTGCAAATACAGCGCCATGGAAAGGACTCCATTTGGCTATTGAAGGATTGTATCCGTAGGTCATTAATGTACCGGTATTTGTATCACCGTCCAATACCGGAATTTTTGCTGCCATTCCTTCAGTAGGACTTAACTGATATTTTCCGCCAAAGGGCATCAAAACAGTCCCTGCGCCTATAGAAGCATCAAATCTCTCCACCAGGCCCTTCTGGCTGCATATATTTAAATCTTTCAATCTGTCTTCCCATATCTGCTCCAAATCTTTGGAACTATCTGCATTTCCCGCAATTTTAAAATAAGAATTTTCGGAAGGTGCTGTTACAAATACGTCGGAATACTGCTTGACCCCGTTTGTATTTAAAAAGTCCCTGCTAATACTTACTATGGTCTTACCCCTCCAGGACATGGTCAGCCTCGGTTCTGCAGTAACCACTGCAACAGTTGTTGCTTCAAGGTTTTCTTCCCTTGCTGCCTTGACGAACCTGTTGACATCTTCTTTTGCCACAACTACCGCCATTCTCTCCTGGGATTCGGATATAGCCAGTTCTGTCCCGTCCAAACCTTCATATTTTTTCGGTATCAAATCCAAATTGATACTAAGCCCGTCAGCCAATTCACCTATGGCCACCGACACTCCACCGGCACCAAAGTCATTGCACTTTTTAATCATTGTACTGACGGAAGGATTTCTGAATAATCTCTGTATTTTTCTTTCGGTGGGAGGATTACCCTTTTGTACTTCAGCACCGCAAGTAAACAAAGACTCTTCAGTGTGTTCCTTTGAAGACCCGGTTGCACCTCCGCAGCCGTCACGACCTGTCCTTCCTCCTAAAAGAATAATAACATCCCCGGGTTCAGGCCTGCTTCTTACAACATTTTTCTTGGGTGCTGCACCGATAACTGCACCAATTTCCATCCTCTTGGCCACATAATCCTCGTCATAAATTTCTGCCACCTGGCCGGTAGCCAGGCCTATCTGGTTCCCATAGGAACTGTATCCTGCTGCAGCTCCCGTTGTAATTTTCCTCTGTGGAAGCTTGCCGGGTAATGTGTCCTGGATGCTTCTCCTTGGATCACCGCTTCCGGTAACACGCATAGCCTGATAAACATATGCTCTTCCTGAAAGCGGATCCCTTATTGCTCCTCCCAGACAGGTTGCAGCCCCACCAAAAGGCTCTATTTCTGTGGGATGGTTATGAGTTTCGTTTTTAAACATGACCAGCCACTCTTCGTTCCTTCCATCCACATCCACATCCACATTAACCACTATACTGCAGGCATTAATTTCATCCGATTCGTCAAGATCATTTAAATATCCCTTTTTTCTAAGCTCTTTCATCGCTATTGTCGCAATGTCCATGAGACAAACATCTTTCGGTTTGTCTTCATATACAAACTGTCTTGACTTAATATAACTGTCATAGGCATTCTTAATGGGAGTACTGAACATTCCGTCCTCAATCTCAACTTTTGCTATGTTGGTAAGAAATGTTGTATGACGGCAATGGTCCGACCAATAAGTATCAATAACCTTTATTTCTGTATAGGTTGGGTCTCTTTTCTCAGTATGCCTGAAATAGAGCTGGCAAAATTTAAGGTCTTCCAATGACATAGCCAGACCCATTTCATCCATAAAACTTTTAAGCTCTTCTTGACTTTTGTCAATAAAACCGGTCAAAACCTTCACGTCCTCAGGCATATTAACTTCAACATCCAATGACTCCGGCTTGTCCATAGATGCTTCCTGGCTTTCAATGGGGTTAATCAAATATCCTTTAATCCTTTCAAACTCACTGTCGGAAATTTCTCCATCCAGAACAATAAGCTTTGCAACTTTTACATTAGGCCTTTCACCATGGGTAAGTATCTGAACGCATTGAGCTGCAGAGTCAGCCCTCTGATCATATTGTCCCGGCAAATATTCAATAGCCACAACTCTGCTGTTCTCAGCAATATCAATTTTTTCGTCAAACACCTCATCAACAGGCGGCTCTGAAAATATTGTCCTTTTCGATTTTTCAAACTCTTCCTCGGATAACCCTTCAATGTCATACCGGTTTATAATTCTCACATTCTCCAATGCTCCGATACCCAAGTTATATTTCAAGTCGCGATACAGACTCTTGGCCTCAACATCAAAACCCTTTTTCTTTTCAACAAAAACCCTTCTTACAACACTTTTCATACTTTTCCCCCTCAAAACTTTTTCCTTATCGATAAAGCCATTACAATAACCTTTGTTGTCAATATCATTATATTATGTTATAATCAATAAGTAAAATTAATAATTTTAATATGTATTATAAGAGGTGCTAATGGATATCAATTTTGAGCTGTATAAAATTTTTTACTATGTTGCCAAAAACAAAAGCTTTTCCGATGCCGCTGCAGAACTTCATGTATCCCAATCCGCCATAAGCCAGGCCATTAAAAACCTTGAACAAAAAACAGGTTCCCAGCTTTTTTACAGAAAAACAAGGGAAATAAAATTGACTTATGAAGGCGAAATTCTGTTCAAGCATGTGGAACAAGCCTATAATTTTATAAAAACAGCCGAAAGTAAGCTATTGGAGTCTCAAAATCTTGAAAACGGCGAAATAAGAATCGGAGTCAGCGATACTATATGTAAATATTATCTGATAGATCCAATCGGCAAATTTATACAGAAATATCCCAAAGTTAAAATTCAGGTTATTAACAGAACCTCCCGTCAGATTCTGAACATTTTGAAAGAAGGTATAATTGATTTCGGAATAGTCACCCTCCCGGTACACAGTAAAGGCATAACAGTTGAAAATTTTATGTCTGTAGAAGATATATTTGTAGCGTCAAATAAATTCATCGAACTTGCAAACAGACGAATTTCGCTCACGGAACTGTCATTCCATCCCCTTTTAATGCTTGACAAGAACAGTTCCACTCGGCAAAATCTGGACAATTTCTTTCAAAAAAAGCAGCTTAATCCAGTTCCTGAGATAGAACTTGAAAGCATTGACCTATTACTGGAATTTGCAAGAATTGGCTTGGGAATTGCCCATGTTTTAAAAGAAAGCGCTGTTCCTTTCATAGAAAAAGGTGAATTATTCGAAATAAAGCTGAAAGAAAAGCTACCACCAAGAAAGCTCGGCATAGTTACAATGAAAAATATGCCTCTATCAAGGACTTCCAGTGAATTTATTAAGTTTTTAAGGAAAGTGATTATTTGATTTAAACATACTTTCCCCGCTTATTACCGTAAAACAGATTAATTTTTTTGATGTAATAAACTATAATCGGATTCAATACAGTTATATTCGACAAAAGATTTAACGAATTTTATCTATTTTTTCTTATACTTAACGATAATACGCTTTAATTGGACTTTTTCTTTACATTACCGTTTAAATTGTGATACGATAATTTTAATTATAATTTATTTTTTACATATAATATGTAAACAGGAATATTTAATAGAAGCTAAATTGCTGCATATATATTGGTTCAAAAGTATTTTTCGGAAATTGAAAACAAATTTAAACTGTGCATTTGCATAAGCTTGATTTAATTATAAATACGAAAGGATGGTTGTATGTCTGAGCAAATTAAGCAAATCGGCATGAGAATTAAGGAACTTCGTGAAATTTCCGGCCTTTCCGCCGAATCTTTGGCCAAAGAACTGAATATTCCCATCGATACCTACCTCGAATATGAAAGCGGAAATGCAGATATACCTGTGAGCTTCCTCTATGCAGTTGCCAATAAATTAAATGTTGAGCTTTCTGAAATTCTTACCGGAGATGCACCTAAACTTCATACATATTCCGTAGTACGTAAAGATAAAGGCGTAAGTGTTGACAGAAGAAAGCAATACAAGTATCAAAGCCTTGCTTACAATTTCGCCAATAAAAAAGCTGAACCCTTTATTGTAACCGTAGAACCCGATTCGGACGATACTGTGCATTACAATTCCCACCCCGGACAGGAATTTAACTACGTCATCGAAGGAACTTTAAAAGTAATAATTAACGGTCACGAAATTATTCTAAACGAAGGTGACTCATTATATTTTGATTCATCGGCTAACCATGGAATGAAAGCCATGAATAACAAAACTGCCAAATTTTTAGCAATAATTTTATAATGGAGGTTTTATGTAAAATGCTGGAGAAATATCTTTCCCGTATAAATTTTGATTCCTATGAGGATTTTGTTAAAAATTTCAAAATAAACGTACCGGACAATTTCAATTTTGCCTATGATGTTGTAGATGAAATTGCTGCTAAAAGTCCTGACAAGGTAGCAATAGTATGGTGCGACGAAAAAGGTAACGAAGCAACCTTTACTTTCGGGCAATTAAAATACTACAGTGACAAGGCAGCAAACTTTTTCACAAAGGTCGGTGTCGGCAAAGGCGATCCGGTAATGCTGATACTGAAAAGGCGCTATGAGTTCTGGTTTGCTATTCTAGCCCTCCACAAGATCGGTGCGATATGTATCCCCGCAACTCATCTTCTCACTGCAAAGGACATTATTTACAGGAATAATGCTGCCGATATAAAAATGATTGTTTGTGTGGGCGAAGATGAAGTTATAAAGCATGTTGAAGAGTCAATGTCCCAGTCTCCCAGCCTAAAAGCTGTCGCTCTTGTAGGCGGTTCAAAAGAAGGCTGGTATGATTTCAATAAAGAAGTTGAAGAAGCTTCTCCTGATTTTGCAAGACCTACAGGAAACAAAGCAACTAAAAACGATGATATAATGCTTTTATACTTCACATCGGGAACAACCGGTATGCCTAAAATGGTAAGGCATAATTTTACATATCCACTAGGTCACATTATAACTGCAAAATACTGGCAAAATGTTGAAGATGGAGGTTTACACCTCACCGTTGCAGATACAGGTTGGGCAAAAGCAGTATGGGGTAAAATATACGGACAATGGCTGGCCGGAGCAGCGGTTTTCGTCTATGACTATGACAAATTTGTACCCAAAGATCTCTTAAATATCATCTCCAAATACGGTATTACAACTTTCTGCGCACCTCCTACCATATACCGATTCTTTATCAAAGAAGACTTAACCAAATTTGACTTAAGTAAATTGAAATATTGTGTTGTAGCAGGCGAACCGTTAAATCCCGAAGTGTACAATCAGTTTTATAAAGCAACAGGCATTAAATTAATGGAAGGTTACGGTCAAACCGAACTGACTGTTGTATTGGGTACCTTCCCCTGGATGCAGCCTAAGCCGGGTTCAATGGGCAAACCTTCTCCCGAATACGAAGTTGATATAGTGGATGAAAACGGAAAATCCTGTGAGATTGGTGAAGAAGGACAGATAGTAATAAGAACCAGAAAGAACATACCGGTAGGTATGTTTGGAGGATATTACAGAGATGAAGCTCTAACCAAAAAAGTTTGGCATGACGATGTTTACTATACAGGAGATATGGCCTGGAAAGATGAAGACGGTTACTTCTGGTTTGTAGGAAGAGCCGATGATGTAATAAAGAGTTCCGGTTACAGAATAGGACCTTTTGAAGTAGAAAGTGCTCTTTTAGAACATCCTGCTGTGTTGGAATGTGCAATAACAGCAGTACCGGACCCAATCAGAGGTCAGATTGTAAAAGCAACGGTTGTACTCACAAAAAACTATACCCCTAGTGATGCACTGGTAAAAGAGCTTCAGGACCATGTAAAAAAAGCAACCGCTCCTTATAAATATCCAAGAATCGTTGAATTTGTGGACGAGCTTCCAAAAACCATAAGCGGAAAAATCCGAAGAGTTGAAATACGTGAAAGGGATTCCTAAACGTTGTCGAATGTTTCGCCTATAATAAAATTTACTTTTATATATCCAACAAAAAACCTTTTCTTCAGTTGTTAAAGCAACTAAGGAAAAGGTTTTTTTATTATCATTTTTTATGCCCCCTGGGCAAGCTTTGAAAGAATCAAGTTGCTTCTTTCTATAAACTTGTTCATGGCATCAGGCTCCAAGTTTTTATGGCTCATAAGTGCCAAATCGTAAATATGCTCGCAAATGAGCCGGACGTCTTCTTTTCTGTCTTCTTTTTCTTTTAAATCTATCAATGAACGTATTAAACTGTTGTTTCTATTTAACACCAAGGTTTCGTCATTGCCGTCATTCAATCCGCCCCAATTAAAGCTGTAATTTCTCATCATTTCCTGCATTCTTCGCGATTGCTCCGATAAAAGTATCATGGCCGGCACCGATTCTGACTTTAAGGCCTCAACCTGAACTTTCAGCTTATCATTATTCAAGCTGCTCTTAAACAGCTTTTCCAGGTTTTCGGACAATTCTTTTACTTCCTTGTCATCCTTATCCTCATTATTTTTTAAGCTGTCACTTATGTCTGCATCTATGCGCAGGAATTTAACATCCTTTTCTTCCATCTCAAGGAACTGAATAAAGTGGGTGTCAATTATCGTAGAAAGATTAACTGCTTCCAAGCCCTGTTCTTTGAACAATTTGATATATTGAGCCTGCTGTCTTTCATCGGTAAAGTAGAATACCTTGTTCTCATGCTTTTCTTTATTCTTCTCCAGATATTCCTTCAGGGTTACATATTCGCCGTTGATAGTCTTGAATATAAGTATTTCCTTGACCTTTTCATAAAATTTCTTATCTTTGATACACCCGAATTTAACAAAAGGATTTATATCGTCCCAATATTTATTATAAGCTTCCCTTTCTTTTTTAAACAAGGAAGTCAACTTGTCCGCAACCTTCTTTGTTATATGGGTAGATATCTTTGAAACATAGCCGTCGTTCTGCAAAAAGCTCCTGGACACATTAAGAGGAAGATCCGGACAATCAATGGTTCCCTTCAACAGCATTAAAAATTCAGGAATAACTTCTTTGATATTGTCAGCTACAAACACTTGATTATAATATAACTTTATCTGGCCTTCGAGAGTATCGAACTCATTTTTCAATTTCGGGAAATACAAAATACCCTTTAATCGGAAAGGATAGTCCATATTTAAATGGATCCAGAATAAGGGCTCATTAAAGTCAAAGAACACTTTTCTGTAAAAATCCTTATACTCCTCATCGGTGCAATCTTTAGGGTTTTTCAGCCACAAAGGATTTGTATCGTTAAGGGGCTTCGGCTCTTCAGCCTTGTCCTTTTCCTGTTCCTTCTTCTTGTCCTTTTTATCATTGGCATCTTCTAAGTAAACTTCATAAGGCAAAAACGAGAAATATTTTACAAGTACTTCCCTTACTTTGAAAACATCAAGAAATTCTTTGCTGTCATCGGCAATATATAAAGTTACGGTAGTACCTCTCTCGCTTCTGTCCGATTGGTCCATTTCAAACTCAGTACCGCCATTGCTTATCCATCTTACAGCTTCAGCACCTTCCCGGTAAGAAAGAGTATCAATCTGAACCTTGTCAGCCACCATAAAAGCTGAATAAAATCCCAAACCGAAGTGCCCAATAATCTGACTGTCATCGGCTTTGTCCTTGTACTTTTCGACAAAATCCTTGGCTCCGGAAAAAGCAATCTGATTTATATATTTATCTACCTCATCAAAGGTCATACCCAATCCGTTGTCAATAATCTGTATGGTCTTTTTGCTTTTATCAACAACAACCTTTATGTAATACTTCTCATCATCACTAACCTTTGCTTCCCCAATAGCTACAAGCTTTTTGAGCTTGCTTATCGCATCACTTCCGTTAGAAACCAGTTCACGAAGAAAAATATCTTTTTCGGAGTACAACCACTTCTTAATTATTGGAAAAATATTTTCCGTATTTATAGATATTGTCCCGCTTTGTTGGTTCATTGAAACTCCCTCCTGACCAAATTTTGCTTTGTCAATACCAGATATAATTTTCTAAATTATATATTACATTCCGGCACAAAAATTTGTCAAGATAAATTTAGCACTCACTAAATGTGAGTGCTAATAACATAAATTTACTTTATTTAGCAACAAAGTTTACTCTCCTTTTCTGCACTTAGGACAGAGGCCATATACTTCCAGTTTATGACCTGTTATATTGAAATCAGTGGTATCAACCAAATCCTTTTCAAATAATTCAATGGAACAAGTATTTATAGGTATGGATTTATAACAATTAATACAGGTTATGTGATGTTTATGGCCTTCCAAAACCAGTTTAAACCTTGCCCTGCCATCGCTCATTATGCTTTTTTCCAACAGCCCTTTGCTCTCCAAAAGGTCAAGGGTCCTATATACTGTGGAAAGATTGGTTGTTGAACCGGATTTCCTGACATTTAGAAATATTTCTTCTGCCGACAAAGGTACTTCCGCTCCGGTAAGAACTTCTATAATTTTTTTCTTGATTTTGTGTTTTTGCATCCGATCTGTGAAAGTATTGTATCATAACTCGGAATATTTTCCATATAAATTCATCCTTTAAACCCATTGTTATTTCTATTTTACTTTATACCTTCCCGGCTTTTCAACATCTCCAACGGAAGAATCGGACACACAAAAAAGAATCGCTTTTAAAATTTTAAAGCAATTCCCTGAACTCTTGAAACTATTTCAATAAAAATAAATACCAGTCCTCCGCAAAAAATTGCATAGGCAAAGGGAAATCTCCCTGTATCCTCTTTTCTGTCAAATTCCGTATAAGGTGTTATGTATAATGTTAACAGCAATGACTTTAAATAGTTGTAGAGATGCAAAAATCTCTCCTTTGCATTTTTCCTCAAAAGTAACAATACAAATGCTATTATTCCACCGGAAACAAATGAATATGCCATGATTTTAACAACATCTCTTACTCCAAAAATTGCACCTAATGCACTGAACAGTTTTATATCGCCTGCTCCAAGCATCCTTAAGGCATATAATGCAAACAGCAAAACAATTGGAAGAATAATTCCCAGAAGTGAGTTCATCAATCCTTCATATCCTGAAAAAATTAAATTTGTCAACAAACCTGCAATTATGAAAGGCAAAGTAATAATGTTTTTTATTTTTCGTCTTCGCATATCACTTTTCAGTGCTATAATCAAAAGAACAACACCTTCAATATAACCTATTACTATTTCAGCCACCACCTTCTGACCTATCTTTCACATTACTATAAATATAAACTCACTATTGGCTAAAGTTATACGATCATTGTTTTTTATCTCATATTCTTTATTGCTGTCTATTCTCTTACCGTTTATATAAGTTCCGTTTTTGGAATTAAGATCTTTTAAATAATAACATCCATCCCGAGTGATAATTTCGGCATGAACTTTCCCGATTGCATTGTTTGTATGTACATAGTCAACTTGTCCATCAAGCCTGCCGATAATAAAACTCGGTTTGTCAACAATAATTTCTTCAACTCCGTCGTCTTTAATAACTTGAAGACGTGCGCGCTTTACATTAGAGCTATCCAATAATATGGTTTCATTTACATTGCCGATTATTTTAACGGGCATTGGCGCAGAATTTTCCGTAATTTTACTTTCATTAGCAACTGTTCTCCTTTCATTGGCAACAGTTCTCCTTGTATCGGGAATACTTTGCTCTTTTTGAGGTTTTGTTGCTTTCGGTATTTTTTCAACTGCCTTTGACACAATATTTTTTTCCGTGTTTTCTCTTCCACTGTTCTCTCCAACTTCACTTTGCGAATTTTTATATACGGGAAATTTTATTTTTAATATATTTTTCCACATAAAATAACTAATGGCAGCGCCTACTAACAAAAGACCGATAAAGATACTAATCTTATCATTACCTGTAGAATCAAGTTTTCCGGAAAAAAGCAGAAACAAAGCAATAATTACTATTACAGTCTGTATTACCGCACCTAAAATTATATTCGGATTTCCCTGAAAGCTATTTTCAATGTTTTTTTCCTCTTTACCGCCATCATTTTTTCTAATTTCAGACTTTGACTGTCTGTAATTTTCAGAAGCATTCTTCTTAGTCTCCCTACTTTCAACAGCTTTTGGCTTGGGTATCTCAATTTTTAACCTGTTTTCATTAAAATCTTCTTGCTTATGCTGTACTTCTATATTTTCAACAGCTTGCTCTTTCTTTTGAATATCATTAAGCTCATTTGCCTCTTTTTCCTGTTTTCTGGCAAGCCTTTTCATCTCCTTTAAAAACTTATCAAACTCTATTATGCTAAAGGTATCTTTTTTAAGAAAGCTTAAGAATTGCTGCAAAAAGCCATCGCTATCTTCCTCATAAATATTTGCACTGTAAACCACAAAATTTATGGCAAAGTCTTTCAAAGCTTTGGTTATATCAATATCTAATCTTACAGGTAAATAAACCATGGAAATACATTTTGTATCCGGACTTATGTAAATATATTCTTCATCCAATATGAAAGAATTATCCGAAAGCAAATATCCTTTAGAGTTCAAAAGTGTTTTTACTATACTTGAAAAAATATCGAGAAATTCGTTTTTAGTGAGCTGACTGCGCTTTAAGTATTGGGAAAGAGACAATTTTGATGTTATATTGTAATATATATTAATTTTATCGTTATTTCTTATTACATTAAAAGATAAGATATGATTATTGGGATTTTTAGCCAGCATATTCACTTGAAATTCTATTATTTTTTCATCTTTGGAAGTACTGGCTACTAAAAAGCTTCCGGTAGCGCCGCTTTCGTAAGCAAACACAAATCTGTCTTTAATGACATTTTCCATAGAAAAACTTCCTCCCTTTAAAGGCATATCTATTTATTTATATCGGAAAATTTTTCTAAGACTTAACAGAGATTCGGAATAGTTTCTCTTGCACAACGCTTGAGTGCTTTAGAGACAATTCTTTAAATATATCTATAAATATATCTATAAACTATTCAAGCCTCTTTCCATAAAAGAAGAAAGAGGCTTGAATAGTTTATTAATACCTGAAAACTTTATACCATCAATTATCGCCGGAAACATGCTCCATAGCAGATTTCATTGCATTTTCCACAGGCATGTATCGGCCTTCAATCCATGCTGTATTAAAGTCTTCAATATCTAAGCTTGCCTGAACCTCTACAAAGCGTCTCCTGTAATCATCGGCATCATCCTTTGAAACAAGCTTGCCAATGGATTCAAACAATTTATCTGCAGTTCCGAAAAACTTTGCAGCATCAATAAGTTTGCCACCATTTGCTGCAAGACAGGCAACCCCTCCGAGAATAAGCATTGAAAACAAAGCATTCTTCTGGTTATACTTGCAAAACACTTCCAGGCCCTTTTTATACATTTCCCTTGCTTTATCGTAATTTCCCTGGTACATTTCCAATTCCGCCATGTTTCTGTATATCCACATTGTTTCTCCATTATCATTTGCTTCCAGGGATATTGCAAGGCTTTCATCATACAACTCTTTTGCCAGTTTAAACTCACCCTGATATCTTGCTATTTCTCCTAAATCTTTTAACGCACCTGCCACAAAACTTTTATAGCCTATTTCCTGAGCAAGCTTTAAACATTCTTTATAGTATTCGGTTGCCACGCTGAAATTGCGCTGAGAACGCGCCAGTTCTCCAAGACATTTAAGGGTTCCTACCTTCCCGGTCTTATCCTTAAGCTCTTCACAGACAATAAGATGCTCTTTGAACAATCTTTCCGCATGTTCATAATGACCTTTTGCTCTGGCCAACCATCCCAGCCCGTTAAGTGCAGTTGAAATTCCCCTTTTGTCTCCCAATTCTTTGCATATCTTCAGGCTTTCGTTCGAATAATCTTCAACCAGTTTGAAATCTCCTTCATAATACTTAATATAACAGAGATCCTGTAAAATAAGTACTACTCCCTGCTTATAATCCTTCTCTCTGAACAGTGACAGGCTTCTGTTCCACAATTCATCTATTCTTCTTTGATCAGCATAAACATAATAACCCCAACCCAATTTGTGTAAAATAAATGCCTCTCCAATACTGTCATTATTCATTTTGCTGATTTCAAAGCCAATGTTCAACAATTTAATAGATTTTTCACAATCTCCTTCCAATTGTACCAGTCGGCCAAGCCAATGGTATATCATGGCAGATTTTTTTGACTTTAAATTTCCGGCATATCTTTGGACAATGCCATTCATTATCAATATGCCTTCACTCCACCGTCCTCTTAATTCCCAGTATGCTCCCAGGCCGACTGCCAGATCCACTTCCAGGTCGATCTCCCCGTTCTTTCTTGCCCATTCGATGGCTGCCAAAATATTTAAGTATGAGCGTTCAAGTCTGTTAAGATATATATACTGATCCGGTCCGCTCATATTTTCCGAGACTTCTTCCACCAAGGATTTATAATAATAGGCATGCTTTCGCTCTAAAGTGGCCTTTTTACCGCTTGATTGCAATCGTTCCACTGCGAACTCATGAATAGTTTCAAGCATTTCAAAACAATATTCCTCTTGGCTTAGGCTTTCGGTTACATTTTTTATCAAACTCTTGTCCAAAAGGGAAAACAGACATTTCTCAGTGCCTATACTCAGATTAAACTCTTCGTCCATAATCTTTTCAACGGCATCTTTAGTAAAACTTCCCACAAATACTCCCAATCCGACAAACAATTTCTGTTCATCTTCATTTAACAAACTATATCCCCATTCAATCGTGCTTCTTAAAGTCTGATGCCTTGAAGGCATATCTCTTGGCCCGTTATTCAGCCATTTTAAACGGTTCCTGCTTTGTTCCAGCATTTCCGCCAATGAAATTCGACCGACATTTGATGCTGCCAGTTCTATTGCAAGAGGAATTCCATCCAAACGGGCACACAATTCTGCAACTTGCCCGATATTTTCCCTGGTAAGAACAAAGTTATACTGGGCAGCCTGTGCACGGGAAACAAACAAAGCTATTGCTGCTTGCTGCATCATTTTTTCCACACTTTCTCCCTGTTCCAGCTCCGGAATAGCCAAAGGCGGTACATTAAATACATGTTCCCCGGATACATGCAATGCTTCACGGCTGGTTACCATAACCGTAACAAGCCTTGCATAGGCAAGAAGCTCCGATATCATAGGTGCTGCAGCAATTACTTGCTCAAAATTATCAAGAATAATTAATCTATGTTTATCTTTAAGAGCACTTTTCATTGCGTCCAATATGGACTGTCCGGCTGTTTCAACTATATCCATTGCTTTTGCTATTGTTGAAATTACCAGATCAGGTTTTGTTACTGAGGCAAGGGATACAAAAAAAACGCCATCCTCAAAATCATGCAAACGCATAGATGCCACCTGTAATGCCAGACGTGTCTTTCCGATTCCCCCGGGACCAACAAGAGTAACCAACCGGCTTCTATCCAAAAGCATACTGATTTGGCTTATTTCAGCTTCTCTACCTATAAAATCGGTCAAATAAGCCGGGAGGTTGTTTTGAGGCATTTTTCCGAACTTATTGAGCCTTTTATCCAGTTTAATAGCTGAATAATTAAGTTCAACCAACCATTTATATTCTCCATTTTTCTTAATTATTCCGCTTTCTATCAAATAGGATAAACTTTCACTCAAAAGCTTGGGATATCCCATTGTCTGGGTATATATCCAGTCTAAAAACTCAGCAGGCGGATCCCATGACAAAACACTTCTGATAAATATATTGACACCTTTAGGTGAAAAAGGTTTTATATAAATGGTATCTACAAGCGGTACATCCAGATACTCAAAATTTCTTACAGTATCCGGTTCGGAAGAGTAAACCAATCCGAAACAGGGAAGTTTGAGTCCCAATATACATTTTCTCAACAGGTTTAATGTTGCATGGTCAACAAAAGCCAAATTATCGAGAATGACAATAAAACCAGATTTCTTTTTCTTCTCAATTTTTTCCAATATTAAATCTTCAAATTCCTCGGTATTAAAATTTGAAAAATCAAATTCTTCATTCTGTACTTCCATAAAAAGTCCATAAGCTTTGGATTTCAATTCATATTTTGCAGTAAGAAACAAAACTTCATAATTACTCATTTTTGCTGACGATTCAACTTTTGATAAAAAACTGGTTCTTCCGGAACCTTTAGGGCCAATAACACTCAAAACACCTTTTCTGTTCTCCGACAAAAGCTCCAAAAAGGAATTAAGTTTAGATATGGCCTCATCCCGTTCAATGAGCCGTGACATCTTGTTGAATACTATATCATTATGAAATTTACAGGTTTCTCCAACCACCTGACCGCGGCCCCTGCGCTTAGCTTCATAACAACGCTGATCCGCTATATTGAACATATCTTCAGCACTCAAAGCATCATCGGGAAAACTTGCGACACCGATACTTAGCGAAATATTAAGTGGAGGTTCACCTGAAAAAGGAACCATTCGAATTTTATCCAACAGCCGACTTGAAAGATACAATGCTTGTTCTTTGTGGGTATTCATCATAAGCAATACAAATTCGTCTCCACCGTATCTGAACAATATGTCCGATTTCCTCATTAATGAATTCAAACGATTTACAAACGTTTTTAAGACCTCATCCCCACGCATGTGTCCGTAAGCATCGTTTATACTTTTAAAATAATCAATATCTATTAAACACAAAGATAACGGTATACCATATCGAGAACATCTTTCTATTTCATCCGGAAATTGTTCATCTAATAGTGCACGGGAATATGCTCCTGTCAGGGTATCATGTATTGCAAAATTTTGCTGCATTTTATTGAAAGAAGACGATTCTTGCATAGTGCACCCCCCTTATTCGGCTAATATCGGTATAATACTCAACCTCTGTCTAATAAACGAAATTCACATGAGAACTACTATATTTCTAATACATGACATAATATCACTGCTTTATTACTAAATCTTAGAATTGTAAAGTACTATTAAATATATTATCTCTATTTTTATAGAAATCCGCAATATAATTTTAATTTAATTGTTAATATAAATATCCAGTTTATACTTTATTACATATAATAATAATTCGTTAAATTCCATTATCGTTTTGTAACAGAATAAAGATTTTTTGAATTGAAATTCACAACATGTCCATTTTCCAAAAATTAAAAAATACTCAGGTATTAATATTATTTCGGTGCATAATTCAATTTTCGTATCCATTCGATAAAAATTTACTGTTTATTTCAATATTAAAACAAAATAAGAAAGCTATTGCATTCAATTAAAGTAATATTAAATTAAAATTTAATATTACAATTAATTTAGCAATAGCCTTTTCATTCTTTTTATTTAATATTCCAATAAAACTTTGTATTTTGTTTCTCTTACATTAATTCCTTATAATATTTCCTCAGGTAAAGTAATCTCAAAATCTCCATCAAAATCTGACAAACCGATTCCAATTTTCAAATTGTATTGGCTTGCACCCGATTCATCTTCGATATTACCGTCAAGATTTATTGTAATGCTTTTTGTATAATATGTATTCTTGTCAAAGACCATTTCCATAGAAAAATTACCCATACTTGCGCTGTTAATCAAATTTCCTGTTGTAGTTAAACCTTCATTAAAGCCTTTTACAAATTCGGATAAAATGACATCTCCCTTTATAACAATTTCATCAGGATTATCACTTTTTGAAATTACCATTCCTGCAGCCAAAATGCCTATATCATCATCTTTAATGTTAATGATATCACTGTTGCTTTCAAACATTTGCTCATAATCGCTTTCGCTCAACTCTTCTTTAGTCCAGCCGCCTGTTTCTATATTTTTAGTGTATGAATAACCGTCTTTTAAATAGGACTCGGATTCTATTTTCATACCAAACATATCGATAGTTGACAGCATATGAACAGCTTTATTGGCCTGATCTATATCACCTTTTACACCAATGCCGTATTCCATCGAGAATGCACTTTGGGATACTTTAACATCCATATCCATGCCGAATTTATACTTTTTAATATCTTTCATAGCTTCTTTAGATTTTGTAATTAAGTTAGTTATTTGATTATAATTTTCTTTATCTGAAATTAAAACCGAGCGGGTTTCAGCTTCCCATACTACTTGTTTATCCAAGCTTTCCGCTACAAACCTTGCCGGAATGTATGTTCTGTTATTTTTCGGATAAATAATAGGCGGCACATCGATAGTAAGTTCTTTACCGTTAACAGTTGCAGTTGTATTTCCAACTTCAAGATAAATTACTTTATCGTCTTTTTTAACTGTAACACTTCTTTTTACGCCGTCCCAAATAATATGCTCATCGTCGTTGGGTACTCCCAGCTTTGTAAGCACCTCACGCAAAGGCAACAGTGTTCTTCCGTCTGCAATTATAGTAACATCAGAATATGTACCCTTTACTCCGTCAATTATAATTTTAACTTCAGGAGTTTCAGTAATACTCTGTGCAGCATTTGCCACTGTTGCAAATATAAGAACAACAAAAAGGAATACTGTCAAACAAAAACCAAATTTTTTCATAAAACATTTAACCCCCCCTAATTTTATTATAATATTAGCATACATTATATTTTTAAAATTTTCAATCCAAAGCAATAAATTTTGACTAATTTATAATCAAATATGTAAATAATCGGACACTGTATGACTATATGGCATTTTTTCAAACCTCAATCATTCTTATTATTGACATTGCTTTGCCATGTTTATTGCGGTGCAATAATCTCAAAATCCCCATTGATATCTTCAAAATAAGCAGAAACTTTACTATTTACCTGTAATTCTCCTCGAACCAGACAAGCCATGCTCATTACAATTTCTTTTACACAGTAATTGTTTTTATCTAAGGTCAATTTCATATAAGGATCGTTAATATTCTCCCCCATCATTAAGAGTTCTGTTAACGCTATTTCGTCTGTCCCTTCCAAACCGGAATTTAAAAAACATGTAATTGCCTTCTTATATTCATATGCCAGAGCATCTCCTTCAATAACAATTTCATCGGGATTATCGCTCTCAATAATTACCAGCCCTGCGGATATTTTTTCTATATCTTTTTCAGTTAAGATCAGAAGTTTATCAAAGTTTCTAAAAAAATCATCATATTCTTCCAATTCGCTTTGACTTAAAATTATTTTATTCCAACCGCTTTTTTTGTCGTAATAATAATCGCAACCGTCAACTAAAGAAAACTCAAAAATATATTTATCATCGGAAATATTTTGAGCATTTACCATATGAAAAGCCTTGTTTTTCAGATCAATCTCCCCTTTTAAATCAAAAGTCATTTCAGAATCGGACTCATTTGCCAAAAATTTATTTTCATCTTTCATTCCGAATTTAAACTTTTTAGCCTCCTTCATAGCTATTGTTGACTTATCGAGTAAGTCTTTTATACGGTTATAACTCTCTTTGTCCGAAATCAAAACCGAGCGGGTTTCAGCATCCCATACAACTTGTTTATCCATGCTTTCCGCTACAAACCTTGCCGGAATGTATGTTCTGTTGTTTTTCGGATAAATAATAGGCGGCACATCAACGGTAAATTTTTCTCCATTAACAGTTGCAACTTTATTACCTGCTTCAAGATATATTATTTTATCATCTTTTTTCACTGTAACACTCTTTTTTGCATTATCCCAAATAATGTGTTCATTATCATTCTTTACTCCAAGGTTGGTAAGTACCTCACGCAAAGGCAGCATTATTCTTCCGTCCACATTTATCGGAACATCACTATATATAACCTTTTTCCCTTCAATAACAATTTTTACATCAGGAGTTTCAGTAATACCTTGTGCGGCACCGGAAACTGATGTAAATGCAATAGTCGAAAACAAAAAAAATGTCAAGCAAAAGAACAGCTTCTTCATAACTTACTCCTCCAAGCTTTTTTAACTATTCCATTCCACATTAACTCCATAAAACACTGAAAAAAATTTTTCTTTCCAATAAATCTTATGTAAAATGTAATTTTTGTACTCTCATTTTAAACTGAAACAAACATATATGTCATAATTCCATATGATTGTAAATTTTCTACCAAACAGCGATGAGTCCGGGATTGTTTCCGGTAATAGAGCGTCCCCCATTTGGAGTAACCAAAAAAGTGTTCTCTATACCTACCATTCCTACATTTTCTATTCCTTTTTTCGGTTCAACTGCAAAGGCCATACCTTCCTCTATAGGTTCGTCAAACCCTTTTGCAATTACAGGCAACTCATCTACAACAAGCCCTATTCCGTGGCCTAAGAATTTTACTTTTCTTTGACCGTACCCCATAAAATTGTCTGAAAACTCGTCGCTAATTTTATTCATTATGCTATTGTATATGTTTGAAGGTATTTCACCGGGTTTTAACATCATAGCTATTTCATTCTGTATTTCAACACATCGCTTGTGGACATCAATGGCCTTTTCGCAAAGAGGCTTCCCAAACATATAAGTCATCGTTTTATCGGTATGATATCCTTCCACGCCACAACCTATGTCAATAAGCACCAAATCCCCTTTTTTAAGTTTTCTTTCCCGACTGCCGAATATAGGTACCGCTATGCTTAGCCCCAAATTCCCACCGGGCCCGTTAAAATATGAAGGATAAATGGTACTCTCTCCAAATCCTATTTGTCCTAACATCACTTCGGTATCAAACATTCCAAACCGGGTTATTCCGTGATAACCTTCTTCCATAAGAACTGCAAACAATTGCGTGGCAAGTTCTGCCTCGCTCATTCCCTCTCGCAATATTTTCGGAATTCTATCCTCCAAAACCCTTCGATGTATCTCTCCCGATTTCTCCATCAGATATATTTCATACTGACTTTTCACAGCCCTTACTGAAGAAATATATCTGTCCACCGGTCTTACTTCTTTAACCGGAAAGTATTTTTGAAATCTCTGATATAAAGCCAGCGGAACAATTTCCATTTCCATATGCACTTTTGACGGCACTTTACCTTTGCCGAAAGTATCTTGTGCGTCAGCAAAACTGTTCATCGGCCTGATATCTTTAAAAAAGGATTCATCCATTGCTCTTTCAAAGCTTCTCCGAACCCAAAAAACCGCATTGTCATCCCTTGGGATTATAAGCATTCCATCCTGCATGGTTCCGGTGAAATAGTAAAGATTAATCTTACTAAAAATTACAACTGCTTCCCATTGAGGATCGCTTATATCCATCTTGTGCCTAAACCTTATCATCCTCGATTCAAGTTCTTCCAAAGGTACTTTTGTTCTCATGCAAACACTCCTTAATATTATCTAAAGTCAATAGACAGCCGTTTTAATGCCATAATAATATCATATCAATTCGCCGTCTGCAATGGATGGTTTTCATATCAACAATTTTCGCAAAATTTTTGAAAATTAATAAGAAAATTTATATAAACAATCACCTTTGTTTACATAAAGAATATTATATAGTAAAAGCAAAAATTAAAATAATGAAAGGAGTAACTAGCATGCTCGACATCGATCTCAACACCTTAAAAGCTCAATTAAAAGCTGAAATCGAAGCTGAAATCGAAGCTGAACAAAAAACCAAACAGGCAAATAAACAGGAAAACGAACAGGAAGTAGAAGTGGAAGAAAAGGAATTCCACAGCCAGAATCAAATCAACAAACAAATCAACTACAATGTTCTGACTCAAAAACAGGTTCAGGGTCAAAGAGCCGAAAACGAAAATGAAAATGAAACAGAAGTAAAGAATAAGGCATACGCTGACAATAAAGCAAAAGCCGGTGCAGAAGCTGAAGCTGAAATCGAATCGGAAGGCGGCAAAAAGAAATATTAATTTAAAATAGGGGAGATTACACTCTCCCCACTTTTACATAAAAGTTTTATCAATCAAGTTTCAGAAAAGAGGTGTAATCATGAAGCCAAAGAATAATCTGCCTGATAATATAGCAAACAAAAATAAATATCCCATTAACAGTCAGAGTTATGAAAATGACAGTCTTCAGTACAATCGTCAAGACCTTGACCAGGAACAAAAAGTTGACGTAAATCCGGTACAGTTAAACACCCAGAACGTAAATGTTTATGTTGACCCCCCCAAAGACTGACTATTCGGGAAAAATTACAGGAATTACTTTACGGGGTAAAGATAATGAAGTTCTCCAATACGCAGATATATATCTTTATTTCGGGCACAAATGCGGACTTCCCGTTTACGAAACAACTTCCGATTGCAGCGGAAACTTTGCCATAGAAAACATTCCTCCGGGATATTACATTATACATGCACAGTGCGGTACCAAATTAAAATGCGAATCTCCCTACATTAAAGTTATGCCAGGTCAAAGTGTACATCAAACACTTATCCTCAACTATGAAAAATCTCCGTCAGCCTATTCCTGATATATGTATAGAAGCCACTTCAAATATTGTATAAAAATAAACACCTAAGCGGCTCATACTAAAGCGCCGGTGTTTTTTTCATTTTTCATAATATTTATATCTGAATTATACTAAAATTACAAACATATAAATATTGGTCATTTTTTACGTTCCGGAATTTATAACGTCCACTCTGCTTTTTGCATACTTCGCAAACGAACTGGAAGGATACCGTGCAATAACTTCGTTAAAAGCCTCCAAAGCTTTATCTTTGTCGTTTAATTCCTGGTAACATACACCTATATAATATATTGTTGCATTTAAATTTTTCCATTCATCTACATAGGTAACCACTTTGTTAAATTTCTCAAGAGCTTCCCCATATTGCTTCTTTTTGTACAAATCCCTTCCTTCATTATACATCTGCTGAGCTGCTTTTTCCATTGTCTGTTTTCTCAGGCTTTCATACTTTTCTTTTTCCGTTTCATTAAGTCCTTCTCCATTAAACGCCACCAACATGTCGGCAGCACCAACATAGTCTCCTCCCGATACTTTCTTTTCTATCAACAAAAGCTGAGATAAATTTGTATAGTTTTGAGCTGTCTTTTTAAAACCCTCCAATTGGTTTTGCAAATCTTCCAATTGCTTTTGTAAAGCTTTATTCTCCTCAGCCAGTTTATTGTATTTTTCTTCATAATCAATACTGCTTTGATTTTTTTGTGTATCACCAATAGTATTAGATACATCCTTTGTCAATTCTTTGGAACCGGCAATCGTACTAATCGCCAAAAACACAAGCAATCCCGCCAAAAAGCCAATCATATACTTTGCTGCATTCATTTTCAGTATATTCGAAACGGAATATGACAATTCGGTTAAAATGGAATCTTTCCTGTTATCCTTTTTGTTATCCTTTTTCCTGTTATCAATGTTTTTAACGTTGGACTTTTTGGTTTCACTCTTTTCTTTATGCTTCACTTTCATATTATTGCCGGAACGTTTATAATCATTGTCCAGCAATCTTAAATATTCCGATGCTTTCCTGTCTTGGGGATCAATGCTTAAAACTTTTTCAAAACAATTCCTCGCCAGATTATTCTCATTTATAGTAGTATATAATAATCCCAGCAAATTTATTGCCTCACAAAAATCCGGATTGAGAGAAACAGCTTTTTTAAGCTCAATTATTGCGATATCCTCGCTTTTAATGCGTATGTTGTCTAATGCTTTATTATATAGTATAACGGAATTCTTTAAATTATCGGGCATATCTATATTTGTTTTCAGCAATCGGTCAAGATCTATTGGTGAATAGGTCATTATTTCCTGTTTAAAATCAGTCATATATCCACCTCATTAATTATTTTTGACAACTGAAAATTCTAGCTCTTAAAAAAGCTTCTAATTTTACCTATATAATAAAGTGAGCCATACGCACAAATCACATCATCTTCGGAAAAAACCCTGTTTAAACTTGTTCTTATTGCCCCTTCAATTGTATTACTAACCGAGACCCTTTTACAATACCTCAAAACGAAATCCGCCATTTCCTTCGAAGATAACGCCCTGCTGCTGTCCGGTGCAACTGTTATATACTCCAAAGCCAAAGGTACAGTTGGCCGGATAATGGATTCGACATCCTTATCTCTTAATGCTCCGATAATAAATATAATCTTTTTACCCGGAAAATATGATTTCAAAACCTCTGCCAGTGTCTCAGCCCCCTCCTTGTTATGAGCACCGTCTATCAAAAAAACAGGCTGTTTGCTCAAAACTTCAAGCCTTCCGGGCCATCTTGCATTTACCAGACCTCTTTCAATACTGTCATCAGGTATTATATAACCTTTGTCTCTAAGTATTCTAAGAACAGCTAAAGCCACAACAGCATTTTTTACCTGGTGTTCTCCCAACAGCGATATCTCAAAGTCCTTTCCGTTGTACTCAAATTTCTGGCCATCTATTGAATATTGCTTTATTCTGATACTTTCAAAATTTGCAATATGCATGTTTGCATCTTTTTCTTTGCAGACCTTTTCAATTACTTCCAAAACATTTCTTCCCTGCTGAAAAACAACTACATCACCCTTGTTTTTAATAATTCCGGCTTTTTCGAAAGCAATTTTCTCAAGAGTATCCCCAAGTCTGTCCATATGATCATAGTTAATTGTAGTAATAACAGAAACCAAAGCTTCTTTAATAACGTTTGTAGCATCAAACCTTCCGCCAAGACCAACTTCCAAAACAACAATATCGCAATCCATCTCATAAAAATATTCAAAGGCAATTGCCGTGACAATTTCAAACTCTGTGGGATAAATGTTATACTTTGAAATCATAATGTCTGCGTTTTCTTTGACAAAAGCAGTTATTCGGGCAAGATGCTCCCCATCTATCTCTTCATTGTTGACTTTAATCCTTTCATTAAAACGTTCTAAGCAGGGTGATGTATACATACCCACTTTATATCCTGCTTCAATGAGTACACTGCTGATAAACGCTACCGTTGAACCTTTTCCGTTAGTTCCTGCAACATGGACAAATTTTAACTTATCCTGCGGATTTCCCATTAACTCAAGCAAAGTCCTTATACTTTCCAAGCCGAGTTTTATTCCAAATTTCATCGTTCCGTGAATATAGTTTAATGCTTCATTGTAATTCATAACTTTCACCTTTTGCTCAAAAATCCGATATTTGACATACATTATAATATCGTATTTCAAAAGTATGCTTTAATATACTTTTTATAAAATTCTCGCTCCAATTTACAAAGAATAAATTCATATAAAATTGTGATGACCATACAGGCCACCACAACTTTATACAAATCAATTATTCATTTGCACCACAGCATTTTTTATATTTCTTGCCGCTGCCGCAAGGACACAAGTCATTTCTTCCAACCTTTTCCTTCTGGCTCTTTACAACCGGCTTTTTAACATCATCCCCATGGGATGCTTCTATCGGTTCAGCCACCTTTTCACGCTTAGGTGCTTCCTGCTCGCGATTTAAATGTGTGTTTAAAATAACCTTAACGGCATCGAACTGAATATTTCTGTTCATTTCCTCAAACATATCATAGCTTTCAAACTTGTACTCAATAACCGGATCCCTCTGACCGTAAGCTCTTAAACCAATTCCGTGTTTAAGCTGTTCCATGGCATCAATGTGATCCATCCATTTCTGGTCAACAATCCTCAAGAGTACAACTCGTTCAAGCTCTCTCATAAGTTCCGAGCCCAATTCTTCCTCTTTTTCTTCATATCTCTTTGTTATCAGCTCAAGAATTTTTTCTCTGAGAGACTCTTTGGTTAAACTTTCTATATCTTCCTTGGAAAAATCCAAAGATCCAAGAGGAACATAAGCTCCTTCAGTAAAAGACCTTATGCTTTCCCAATCCCATTGTTCGGGATACGGATTCTCACTGCAGTATAAATTCACAATAGTATCGGCAATAGTTTCAAACATCTTAAGGAAGCTGTCTCTTAAACTTTCTCCGTTCAGAACTTTCCTTCTCTGTCCATATATTATTTCCCTCTGTTTATTCATTACATCATCGTACTGCAACACATTCTTTCTTATGGAAAAGTTATGGCCTTCAACTTTTCTCTGGGCATTTTCAATTTGTTTTGTAAGCATATTTGCTTCAATAGGCTGGTCTTCTTCAAGCTTCAACCTTTCAACAATTCCCATCAGTCTATCGGAACCGAAAAGTCTCATCAAATCGTCTTCCAAAGATATATAGAACCTTGAAGATCCGGGGTCACCCTGACGTCCCGCCCTACCTCTCAACTGGTTATCTATACGTCTCGATTCGTGTCTTTCGGTACCGATTATATGAAGGCCGCCTACTTCAACAACCTTTTCCCGCTCAGCATTGGTAATTTCTTTAAACTTATTGTATAACTCTCTAAATACTGCCCTTGCTGCCAGTATCTCCTGATCATCGGTATCATTAAAGCCGGTAGCTTGATTTATAAGCTCGTCACTGTATCCTTTCTTTCTCATTTCCTGTTTGGCCAGATATTCCGGATTACCGCCAAGCATTATGTCGGTACCGCGCCCCGCCATGTTGGTTGCAATGGTAACTGCCCCCAATTTTCCTGCCTGTGCAATAATTTCAGCTTCTTTTTCATGATACTTGGCATTCAAAACCTGATGCGGAATTCCTCTCTTTTTAAGCATAGCACTTAATAATTCCGATTTCTCAATGGATATTGTTCCTATTAGAACAGGCTGACCCTTTTGATGACGCTCAACTATATCATTAACAACAGCCCTGAATTTGCCTGCCTCATTTTTGTATACCACATCATTAAGATCGACTCTTGCAACAGGCTTATTTGTCGGAATAACAATAACATCCAGTTTATAGATATCCCTGAATTCCTGTTCTTCTGTAAGAGCAGTACCGGTCATACCTGCCAATTTTTTATACATTCTGAAGTAATTCTGGAAAGTAATAGTAGCCAAAGTTTTGCTTTCCCTTTCAACTTTAACCCCTTCTTTAGCTTCTATTGCCTGGTGAAGCCCGTCACTGTAACGTCTTCCATACATCAGACGTCCTGTAAATTCATCAACGATGATAATTTCTCCATCCTTAACAACATAATCCCTGTCGACTTTCATAAGGCCATGAGCCCTCAGAGCCTGGTTTATGTGATGTGAAATTGTAAGGTTCTCCGGATCGGAAAGATTTTCGATTCCGAAAAAAGCCTCTGCCTTTTTAATTCCCTGAGCTGTCAATGTAGCAGTATTAGCCTTTTCATCTACAATATAATCGGCATCTATATCATCGTTATCCTGTTTGTCATCCAGCTCGGCAAACACTTTAACTTTCAGCCTTCTAACAAAAGAATCTGCAATCTTGTAAAGTTCGGTGGATTTCTCCCCTTGTCCGGATATTATAAGCGGTGTTCTTGCCTCGTCTATAAGGATACTGTCCACCTCGTCCACTATTGCATAGTGAAGATCCCTTTGAACCATATCCTCTTTGTAAATAACCATATTATCCCTAAGGTAGTCAAATCCGAATTCATTGTTGGTACCATAGGTAATATCACAGTTATAAGAATGTCTCCTCTGTGCATTGGTAAGTCCATGAACAATAAGACCTACGGACAAACCAAGGAAATTATATACTTTTCCCATCCACTCACTGTCACGCTTTGCCAGATAGTCGTTTACCGTTACCACATGGACTCCTTTGCCTTCAAGGGCATTTAAATAAACAGGAAGAGTTGCAACAAGGGTTTTTCCTTCACCGGTTTTCATTTCAGCTATTCTTCCCTGGTGAAGCACAATACCTCCGATTAACTGAACCCTAAAATGTTTCATTCCCAAAACTCTCCAGGAAGCTTCTCTCATAACTGCAAAAGCCTCCGGAAGAATATCGTCCAGTGTCTCTCCGTCTGCCAGTCTCTTTTTAAACTCTTGAGTCTTGTTTCTCAGTTCCGCATCACTCAATGCTTTCATTTCTTCTTCAAGACTTTCTATTTTATCCACAATAGGCATAATCCTTTTTAGTTCTCTGTCACTGTAAGATCCGATTATTTTCTCAATAAATTTTTTCATTAAAATACCTCCAATTTATTTTTGCAACAACTCTTTATCATTTTAAAAGTCAATTACAAATTAAAATCTTATCTTAATTTATCTGTCAATTAATCAAACACCTATTATCGGGTGCAAATTTTCCCATTCTCATTACACAGTTTTTGCCTTTCTCGGTTTTAGCAGCAACTGCAGACATAACAGAAACAAACCTGCCGCAATAATAATATCCCCAATACTAATTAAAGGCATTCCCAAACCGAGAAACCCGGGAACACTGTATATATCAGCCAAAGCCGGGAGTTTTGTTGCCGAATTGATGGCAACATGTTTGTTGTCGGCTCCTTTCATTATCAACTCCAAAGCATCGGCCATATAAGCTTCAGTACTTAATCGGCTGACATCAACCGGCATTCTGCCTCCGTTAAACATCATTACCAGGGCATTAAGCAGAGCTCCTACCCCAATGAGCCAAAGTCCTGCATATCTCCTATTGAACCATACCACCAAAAATACAAAAACAAATACAGCACCATTGACCGTCAGCGTAGTAATTGTTCCAAATCTATATCCCTTTCCTTCCGTTAGAGAGGATATAATTTGCAAAACCACAGCCGGCAACAGCAGCCATGCTTTTTCAAATTTTATATTGTTAAAATCGGGCCAGCTTCCGTTAATTCGGCTGACAACCGTTCCGATTGCAAGAGCTGCCAAAATCACAACAATATAGAGCAAAACATCACCCCTTATTTTATGCATAGAGTGAAACATGCTATTTAATTTATTATTTAATTGTAGCAATATGGAGGGGATAAATCCGAATGATAAAAGACAATACCCTTGTTTATTATTTCTTGAACCGCAATAAAAATAACAAACAAAAACGTCAAAAACAACACTAATTTTGTTGACTTGCTGTTGACTGCAAACCAAGATTTGATATCGGTTGTATTTGAATGGAATTTTAAGGATTCGTCACTTAATTTTATACTGGAAAAAAAAGCAGAAGAAGCCTTCAGCCCACCATTTTTATTCAAACACTGAACTTGTTTGGCAGTGAACTCCCCTTCATAACTTAAAACAAAATCAATTACTTCTTTAGTTAATAAGGAAGGATCACATAAAAATTCAGTTATATTAATTATACCTTCTGCAGTTAAAGCCGACAAAATCAGCAAGCTAATAAATAATCTTCTTAACATTTGTACCTTCCCTGTAATGTATTTGTCCTATAGCAATTTTAACTAATTTTTTTTATATAATCAACATTAAATTATGAATTGTCTGAAATTATCGGGAACCTTTTTTATTTTCCAGCCGGTCCAATATCGTTTTATAACCGTCAGCTCCGTAGTTTAAAGCCCTGTTAACCCTGCTTATTGTAGCAGTGCTTGCACCTGTAACCTCGCTTATTTCGGTATAGGTCTTACCCTTTCTCAACATGCTTGCAACTTCCAGCCTTTGTGCCAGCGCCTTAATTTCGGCTACTGTACATATATCTTCAAAAAAATTATAACATTCCTCAATATTTTCCAGAAGCAATATTGCCTCAAACAACTTATCGGTCATGTCATCTTTCAGTTTAGAATTCATAGATTTCAGCTCCCGTTCGAAACAAGTCGTAAAATTTTAAAAGATGTACAATTCTTTATTCCTTGAGACTACAATATCAGCTTTTTTGAAAACAGTCAAGAATACAATAATTTTATTCTTCGCCCGAATAAATTATTAAATCAACTTTCGCACGTGAATAATGTGCACTGAACATTGAAAAATCAATAGATTTGGGCAATAAAAAAGTACAAGAACCCCCTTCTATGTGATATAATAGAAGTACCCAAACCCTATTAA